>Ga0102589_1000036_pt1 | contig 386956 bp, 374 predicted proteins | sample AraplaMF_Col_mLB_FD_76858 | JGI IMG/M metagenome (GOLD analysis project Ga0102589, IMG submission 76858) | Arabidopsis root microbial communities from the University of North Carolina, USA - plate scrape MF_Col_mLB | ecosystem: Host-associated > Plants > Roots > Endosphere | place: USA... | reverse complement strand
GGCTTGCAACTGCGGCTTTCCCCGCGCGACGCGCAGACGGCAATGAACGCGATCGCCGCGCCGCTGGTCGCCGATTGAAGCGCGAGAGGCAGCGTTGAAAGCATTTGGCTTTCAGTTGGAATGGGCTATGGTCGGCGCCTCCGAATGAAATAGACGAAGGCAGATCATGACTGTTTCTCCCATCGATTCCGTCAAACTCGAAAAACTGGCCGAAGTCGCCATCAAGGTCGGCCTGCAATTGCAGAAGGATCAGGATCTGGTGATCACCGCGCCGCTGGCAGCCCTGCCGCTGGTGCGTTTTCTGACCAAACACGCCTATATGGCCGGTGGCGGGCTGGTCACCACCTTCTATTCCGATGAAGAAACCACGCTTGCCCGCTATCGCCACGCGAGCGACGCCAATTTTGACCGGGCTTCCGGCTGGCTCTATGAAGGCATGGCAAAAGCCTACGCCAATGGCGCAGCGCGGCTGGCGATTGCCGGCGACAACCCGATGCTGCTGGCCGAACAGGATCCGGCCAAGGTGGCACGCGCCAACAAGGCCAATTCCACCGCCTACAAGCCGGCGCTGGAGAAGATTTCCAACTTCGACATCAACTGGAACATCATCTCTTATCCAAACCCGTCCTGGGCAAAGCAGGTCTTCCCCGATGTGTCGGAAGACGACGCTGTCCGCAGGCTCGCGGATGCCATTTTTGCCGCATCGCGCGTGGATGTGGCCGATCCGGTTGCAGCCTGGGCGCAGCATAACGCCAATCTTGCCAAGCGGTCGGCGTGGCTCAATGGCGAGCGTTTTTCGGCACTGCGTTTCACCGGTCCGGGAACGGATGTCACGATCGGGCTTGCGGACGGGCATGAATGGCACGGCGGCGCTTCGGTCGCCAAAAACGGCGTAACCTGCAACCCGAATATCCCCACCGAAGAGGTCTTCACGACGCCGCACGCGTTGCGCGTGGATGGTTATGTTTCCAGCACGAAACCCCTTTCGCATCAGGGTACGCTGATCGACGATATCCAGGTAAAGTTCGAAGCTGGCCGCATCGTCGAAGCCAAGGCTTCGAAGGGCGAAGCCGTATTGAACAAGGTCCTCGACACTGACGAAGGCGCGCGGCGCCTGGGTGAAGTGGCGCTGGTGCCGCATTCCTCGCCGATTTCGGCAAGCGGCATCCTTTTCTACAACACGCTGTTCGATGAAAACGCCTCATGCCACATCGCGCTTGGCCAGTGCTACTCGAAATGCTTCCTTGACGGCGCTTCGCTGTCGCAAGAGCAGATCAAGGCACAGGGCGGCAATTCCAGCTTGATCCATATCGACTGGATGATCGGTTCCGATAAGGTGGACATTGACGGCGTGAAGCCGGATGGCTCCACGGTTCCTGTCATGCGCAAGGGCGAATGGGCCTGACGGCTATTTCGGCAACTGGCTGCGCTGGCTGAGCCAGATGCTGAAAAGCACGGCCATGAAGCCGGCGATCTGCGCTGGCGTGAGGCTTTGACCGAGCGCCAGCCAGCCCAGCAGCGTTGCCACGACAGGACTCAAGAATCCGAGCGAGGCTGCCGCTGAAGGTTCGATGCGGGCCAGCCCACGAAACCAAAGAACATAGGTGAGTGCCGCACCGATGAGCCCAAGATAGGCGATTCCGAGAATATTAGTCGCTGATGGCGTCGGCAGTGCCGGCTCCAGAAGATAGGCGAGCGGTAAAAGAAGAATGCCGCCCGCGGTCAGTTGCCATGCGGTGAAGGTGAGGTTCGAGACCGGCGGGCGCCATTTGCGGCTCAGTACTGTTCCGAAGGCCATGGAGACGGCACCCGCAAGGCCTGCGGCAATGCCGATGCCATCGAGCACCGCGCCCGGCGTCAAGACGAGTAGCGCGACACCGGCGATACCGAGAAAACCGGCGGCGATGGCCAGCGGTCGAATTTGGGTTGCGAGAAACAGTCGCGAAAGGCCGATCACAATGAGAGGCTGGACCGCGCCCACGGTTGCCGCAACGCCGCCGGGCAATCGATAGGCCGAAACGAACAGCATCGCCCAGAAAAACGCAAAATTCAGCGCGCCGAGGATGAAGCTGCGGTGCCACCAGATACCCTGCGGCAGCCTGTGGACGATCAGCAGCAGCAGGATGCCTGCCGGCAAAGCGCGCAGCAGGGCGACATGCAGTGGATATCCCTGGGGCAGGAATTCCGTCGTGACGAAGTAGGTGGTGCCCCAGATGACGGGGGCAAGCGCGGTGACCAGCACGTCGGCTGCAAAAGTCGGATTTTTCTTCATTTCAAGAATCTCTATATCAAGATAAAATGAGTTTAATGGAATTTGTCTTGACGTCAAGATACCTCTCGCTATGCATAGGCGATGAGCAAGAATCCACCTGATCACGTCGACCATATTCTCGCACAATGGCGCAGGGAGCGACCCGATCTCGATGTTGGGCCCATGGGCTTGCTTGGCCGTCTACACCGGCTGACCACGCACCTCGGCCGCGAGGTTGAGGCGGTGCTCTTAAAGCACGGCCTCTCCTCCTCCGCCTTCGACGTGCTGGCGACCTTACGGCGCGCGGGCTCACCCTATCGGCTCTCTCCCGGCGATCTGCTGTCCATGACCATGGTCAGTTCCGGCACCATGACAAACCGGATTGACCAGCTTGAGAAAGCAGGGATGGTGGAGCGTATCCACAATCCACAGGACCGGCGCAGCGTCTTGATATCGCTGACGGAACGGGGCTTTTGCGTGGTGGAGGCGGCGGTCGCGGCGCATGTCGAAAACCAGCATCGGCTTGTCGCCTGTCTCACCGAAGAAGAACGAACGACTTTAGACGGGCTGTTGAAGCGGTTCCTGCAGGGGTTCGAGGAGTAATATGAAGCGTCACCGCCGGCCCCGCGGCAAGGGGTCTGCGGCCGCTTGTTTCCTGAAGAAGAATCCTGTAAGCATTTTTCCATAAACCTGTACGACAGGTTGGAGGAAGAATGTTAAGTCCAATTGCGCATGAGGTCGGTCTTGTCAGCAGCACGATCGGCGCGATCACCCGCCACATCAGAGAGAACGAACTGGCGCCCGGCGCAAAGCTGCCGAGTGAACTTTCGCTCTCGCAACAGCTTGGCGTCTCGCGCACTGTCGTCCGCGAGGCTTTCCGATCGCTTTCGGCGATGCGGCTCATCGATGTCAGCGCCGGCAAGCGCGCCACAGTGGCCACGCTGGATCATGGCGCGATGTCGTTGATGTTCGAACATGGCATTCACACCGAGCAGATCAACATCCAACAGATCTATGACGTACGCCGCACGATCGAAGTTCGCACCGTGACGCTTGCGGCGCTGCGACGCACGGATGCAGAAGCGCTCATCATTCTGGAACATGCCAAGGCCATGGAGAGTGATTTTGGGAAGAACGAAAAGGTCATGGAGCATGATCTGGCGTTCCATCTGGCAATCGCCAAGGCTTCCAAGAACCCTGTTTTCGAACTCATTCTTGGCGCGTTCCAGAACGTGACGCGTCAGACCTGGCCGATCGGCTGGAAAAGCCGCACATCCGACGCGCAGCGCCACGCCGCCGGTGAGCTACACATCGCCATCGGACAGGCCATTGCCGCGGGCGATCCGCAAACGGCCTCGACGCTGATGGCGCGGCATTTCGATGAAAGCGTGCACGCGCTTCTGGCGGCTGGCATCGCCTGATTTCTCAAACCCAGTTCCAGACGGAACACGACCTGCCTCTGGAGGAGACACTTCATGAAAATCACCAAACTTGAGACCGTTCGTGTGGCGGAACGGGCCAACCTGCTTTGGGTTCTGGTCCACACAGATGAGGGCATCACCGGATTAGGCGAAACCTTCTATGGCGCGGAGACCGTCGAGGCCTATGTGCACGAATACATCGCGCCGCGCGTGATCGGCCGCGACCCGCTGCAGATCGACCTTCTCGCGCAAGACCTTGTGGGCTATCTCGGTTTTCGCTCATCCGGCGCAGAAGTGCGCGGCAACTCCGCCTTTGACATCGCCCTCTGGGATATTTTCGGCAAGGCCACCAACCAGCCCATAGCCCAGCTGCTCGGTGGTTTCAGCCGCAGGGAGATCCGGACTTACAATACCTGTGCGGGCACCGAATATATCAAGAAGGCGACCGGGCAGCAGACGGCCAATTACGGCCTTTCCGGTGGCAAGGACTATGATGACCTGAATGGCTTCCTGCACCGCGCGGACGAACTTGCGCACTCGCTACTTGAGGATGGCATCACGGCCATGAAGATCTGGCCCTTCGATGCGGCGGCGGAAAAGACACGCGGGCAATATATCTCGATGCCGGACCTGAAAAGCGCGCTGGAGCCTTTCGAAAAAATCCGCAAGGCGGTGGGCGATAAGATGGATATCATGGTGGAGTTTCACTCCATGTGGCAGCTTCTGCCCGCCATGCAGATCGCCAAGGCGCTGACCCCCTACCAGACCTTCTGGCACGAAGACCCGATCAAGATGGACAGCCTTTCCAGCCTGACGCGATATGCCGCCGTTTCGCCCGCACCGATTTCGGCATCGGAGACGCTCGGCTCCCGCTGGGCCTTCCGTGATCTCCTGGAAACGGGCGCTGCCGGTGTTGTCATGCTTGACATCAGCTGGTGCGGCGGGCTTTCGGAAGCACGCAAGATCGCCTCCATGGCGGAAGCCTGGCATCTGCCGGTCGCCCCGCATGATTGCACCGGGCCGGTGGTGCTCTGTGCCTCCACCCACCTGTCGCTCAACGCGCCGAATGCGCTGGTGCAGGAAAGCGTGCGCGCCTTCTACAAGACCTGGTATCGTGATCTCGTCACGGCCTTGCCGGAAGTGAAAAACGGCATGATAACGGTGCCGCCGGGCGCCGGGCTCGGCATGGAACTGCATCCCGACATCGAGAAGAGCTTCACCGTCAGCCGCCGTTTTTCGGATGCGGCTTCGATCTGATCAGAACAGGCTGCCCTGGTTGCCCGGGTCCGAAGAAGCTGGCTTGACCGGCTTCTTTTTCGGCGCAGCGGTGGCATCCGGGGAAGATGTGCCTTCTCCGGTTGTGATCGCCGAGACGCGGCCATCGGAAAATTCCATCGATACCACGGCACCGGAAGCAATGGCCGCAGCGCGGGTCAAAGGGCGGTTCTCCTCATCGCGGATGACAGCATAACCGCGCTTGAGCACGTTTTTGTACGATAGCGATTGCAGGATACGGTCATGGGCGGCAAGGCCGGACCGGTTCTGCGCCATCCGGTGCAACACGGCAGTATCGGCCCGGCGTGAGGCAGTGGCAAGGCGCTCCTTTTGCCGCTCAACTTGGCCAAGCAGCCGGGCGGGTAGCGAGCGCAGGGATGAGTCGAAGGCATCGACACGCCCTTTTCCCTGCAGCAGCCGGCGTTCCACCAGCGTCTCCGCTCTGTGCATGCGCTCGGTGATTCTCTGCCTGTGGTGCTTGAGGCCATTCAACAGGGTTTCCGGTCTCAGTCCCGAGGCGGAACGCTCGAATGTCCGCCGCTTGTTCAGCGTCGTCAACTCCAGTCCACGCCCAAGACCACTCGCAGCCTCGTCGAACCGGCGGCGCGGCAAGGCGAGAAGCTGATCGAGCGACGGTAGCGCCCGCACCAGGGCGCGCACGCCTTGCCGGCGATTGTCCATCTGCCGCGAGACAGAGCCGGAAAGGCGGGCAGCGAGGCCGGAAAGCTGCGCCTCGAGTTCCGCCCGCACAGGCACCGCCATTTCGGCGGCTCCCGTCGGCGTCGGCGCACGGACATCGGCGGCGTAATCGATCAGGGTGGTATCGGTCTCATGTCCGACGGCGGAAATCAGCGGAACTTCGCTTTCCGCTGCGGCGCGCACGACGATCTCATCGTTGAAGCTCCAGAGGTCTTCCAGACTGCCGCCACCACGCGCAACGATCAGCACATCAGGCCGTGCGATCTCGCCACCGGGCTGAAGCGCATTGAAACCGCGAATGGCGTTCGCCACCTCCTCGCCCGAACCTTCTCCCTGCACCTTGACCGGCCAGACAAGCACATGAACGGGAAAGCGATCCGAAATGCGATGGAGAATATCGCGGATCACCGCGCCCGTCGGCGAGGTGACGACGCCAATGACGTGTGGCATGAACGGCAGCCGGCGCTTGCGGGCCGGGTCGAACAGTCCCTCGGCCGCCAGTCGACGGCGCCGGTCTTCGAGAAGCGCCATCAAAGCGCCGGCACCGGCCGGTTCAAGGCTTTCGATAACGATCTGATATTTCGAGGAGCCTGGGAAGGTCGTGACCTTGCCCGTCGCGATCACTTCCATGCCCTCTTCCGGGCGGAACTTCAGCCGAGAGAAGGTTCCTTTCCAGATCACGGCATCGATGCGGGCGCGATCGTCCTTCAGCGAGAAATAGGCGTGGCCGGACGAATGTGGCCCGCGATAACCAGAAATCTCGCCACGCACACGCACCTGATCGAAGGCCGTTTCCACCGTTCGCTTGATGGAACCCGACAGTTCGGACACCGAAAACTCGGCAAGATTGCTCAATGCGGCATGGGAGAAAATATCGCTCATGCCTGCTTTTATCGAAAATGGCTCGATTCGGAAATGCCGGGGAAAGCTCGCACCGATTTTAACGGCGGTGAAACCATATCCTCAACTACAGAGTTAGGAAAACGGGAGTTGGAGGTAAAAACAAGGGTTCGTTAGGGAAGACAGCGTTAGGTCTGTTCCCGGCCCGGCAACCAAAGAGGAGGCGGCACCATGATTTTTCTCACCGCCACAGTGCTCGGCATCGCCGCCGTTGCATTACGTTCGGTCTTCAGCATCGTGTTCATCTGCATGATGATTATCGGAGCCTACGGCGTCGCGATCGCGCTTTCGTCCGGTGCTGTTCCGCTGATGTCTCTGCTTCAGGCGCTCGCGGGTTATAATTTCGGCGTCGTTGGCGTCGTCATCAGCCTTCTGGTACTGCAGCGCCCGCGGTCCACCCCGCCAACTCTCTAAAAGACCACGGCCTTGAGGCTTCGTTCCGTTGCACTCAGCGAGATTTGCGGTCTGGCTGCCGACATGGCCATCACCTGTCTGCTCATTTTCTTTCTCACGGTCGACCCGATCGCCGCGCGTTTGCCGGGGGCCGTGACTGGGCTTGCAACAAGCTGGTGGCTGAACCGCTCAATGAGTGGCGCGCCAGGCGCCTTTTCGGCCAATGTCGTCACCCTCATTTCCCGCATTGTGAGCGTCGGACTTTTCTCGCTGCTGCAATGGCGCAACCCGCTGATCCAGCCGGTCGTGCCACTTGCCTTTTCTGCGCTCGCAGCTCTGGTCCTCGCATGCTGCGGCCATTGGCGCCTTCAGAAACTGCGTCGGGCCAAGGGCTAAACCGTTTCCCAGCCCTCCTTATCCGCAGCGCGATAAATCGCATCGATGAAAAGCTGGTTGTTTTTTGAGCTTTCCAGCGTGACAACCTCTCCCCCACCCGTGACTGCGCGGGCAAAGGCCTCCGCTTCCAGCTTGTACTGGCGGCTATCCTGAAACCTGAAGATTTGCGACTGGTTGTGGGCCTGATTGGTTAGCTCGACTTCTTCCGCACCCCAGCGGTTTGCATTAAACGGCGATTTGACCTCGATGTAACCGTCCGTGCCGTGGAAAACCATAAGCTGGCGGGCGGCAAGCTGCGTTGCAAGATAAAAACTGAGTTCGAAGCGGCCGAAATCCGCCCGCACGCTGGAATAGATATCGGTGCCGAACTCTCTGTCACGCTCCACGGTGGCCTGCACGCGCTTTGGTTCTTCACCGGTGACGAAGCGGGTCACGATCGTCGGATAAACACCGATATCCGGCAAGGCGCCGCCGCCGAGTTCGGGAATGTTGCGCATATTCTGAGGATCGCGGTTGAAGTAGCTGAAAGCGCCCTGCACATGTTTCAGCGTTCCGATCGCGCCCGAAGAAAGCAATGCTTTCACCTTGGCCCAGACCGGCGCATAGGTCACCATGAAGGCTTCCGAGATGATGACACCGTTGCGGTCCCGCGCAGCGATAAGCGTGTCGATTTCCTGTGCTTTCAAAGCAATCGGCTTTTCGCAGAGAACATGTTTGCCCGCATCGGCGGCCTTGATCGTCCATTCGACGTGCTGCGACGTTGGAAGTGGAATGTAAACCGCGTCGATGACATCGGACGCCAGCATTTCTTCGTAGGAGCCGAAAGCGTGGGGCGCGGAGAACCGATCTGCGACCGCCCGGGCCCTGGAAAGATCACGACTGGCGATGGCGCTGACCACACAGTTCTCAGCATCCTGTATCGCGGGGATGACGTGGTCCTGAGCGATCTTCGCCGTTGAGATGATTCCGAAGCGCAGCATTTAGTCCTCCCGATCTGACATATGCCGGAAACTTATCATTGTCATGCCGAGTGGCAACCCGTTGCTTCAAGATTAGAGAGATGATGGCTGGATGTGTCCGCTCTTCGTCGGGATGGTTTCTTTTTTTCCGGGTTTTCATGACGAATTATGCTATGCATCAAGGTAACGGAGAAACATGAAATGTCCTCTTCCCATACAGCCCTAATGGTCATCGATGTGCAGGAATCCTTTCGGCACGCTCCGTATTTCGAGGATAGCGAATTGGCCGCCTATCTCGAGAAACAACAGGCGCTGATTGACGGCGCCAAAGCCGCTGGCATTCCCATCGTCCAGATATTTCATGTTGATGGCGACAGAGCATTTTCGAGCGACAGCGGCTTTATTCGTCCGCTGGAAGGTGTGCGGATTTCCCCTGACGTGACCTTCCGCAAAAACCGGCATTCTGCCTTTGCGGGAACCGGTCTCCAAATCTGGCTGACGCAGAGGGGAATCAACCGGCTGACTATCTCCGGTATCCGTACCGAACAATGCTGCGAGACCACCACCCGACATGCGTCCGATCTCGGTTACGCCGTCGATTACGTCACCGAAGCAACGCTGACTTTCCCGATGACACATGCATCAGGCACTGTTTTCAGCCCGGATGACATCCGTCAGCGCACCGAGCTGGTACTGGCCGATCGCTTCGCACGGATCGTTGGCGTCGATGACGTGCTGGCGACGATGAAAGAGGCGGCCTGATGAATAAGGGCGACACGCGCGTTGTTCCTTTTTTGACGCTCGTGCCGCCGCATGCGCTTCTGCTGGACATTGCCGGTCCACTGGAGGTGGTTCGTTACGCCAATGCAGAGCAGCAGGATATCCACTTTGAGTGTCGGTACATCGCCGCAAGGAACGAACAACAATCCTCCATCGGCCTTCAGCTTTCCGCACTGGAGACCCTGCCGGCGGCGCTGCCGGAAAACGCTTTCCTTCTGATCTCCGGCAGCACATCCGGCTTCGACGATGATCCGCAGACGCGACGGGAGCGGCGGGCCCTGGCAGCCTGGCTTCATGCGGCGGTGCGTGCCGACACGACCGTTATCTCCATCTGCTCCGGTGCCCTGCTGGCGGGCGAGGCGGGGCTTTTCGACGGGCGAACCTGCACGACCCATGCCGATTGTATCGAAAGCCTGCGACGCATCGCGCCGTTGGCGCAGGTGGCGGAAAATCGTCTTTTCGTGGAGGATGGCAGGCGTTTCTCGAGCGCCGGCATTTCCACCGGTATAGACCTGATGCTGCATGTGATTTCCGGGATGACATCGCCTGCCGTCGCGGCGCGCATTGCCAAGACAATGGTGGTTTATCTCAGGCGCAGCGGCAACGACGCGCAAATCTCCCCCTGGCTGACGGGCCGCAACCACATCCATCCCGCCATTCACCGGGTCCAGGACCGTGTCATGGCCGAGCCGGCGAAGGACTGGTCGCTCGAAGGGCTGGCCGATATTGCTGCACTGAGCGAAAGGCACCTCTCCCGTCTCTTTCGCGACCATACCGGTCTCAGCGTGATCGACTACGTCAACCTGATGCGGGTCAATCTGGCCCGAGATATTCTCGCCAACAGTCGTCTGGACATGGAGACCGTCGCAGAACGGGCAGGCTTTGCATCTGCACGGCATCTGCGCCGCGTGTGGCAGCAGCACAATCATTTACCTCCCAGCCATTATCGCGGTCTCCAAAGGTGAGTTTCCAACCTCACGGCTGCCTGATGAATGCCATCAAATGAATTCAATGGTTATGCCGGCGGCCAGTTGGTACCCTGTCGCCAGGATAGCAACAGGAGTATTCCCGTGGAAAAACGAAGCCTTGGCCGCACAGGCCTCTCCATCGCCCCGATCGTCTTTGGCGGTAACGTGTTCGGCTGGACAGCGGATGAGAAGACCTCCTTTGCCCTGCTCGATGCCTTTTTCGATGCCGGGTTCAACGCCATCGATACGGCGGATGTCTACTCCGCCTGGGTGGACGGGCATGTGGGTGGCGAGTCGGAGGCGATTATCGGCAAGTGGCTGAAGCAGTCCTCCGTTAAGCGGGAGGATGCAGTGATCGTCACCAAGGTCGGTTTCGACAATCGCGGTCAGAAGACCGGGCTGAGCGCCAAATGGATCGCAGAGGCCGTCGATGCTTCGCTGAAGCGGCTTCAGACCGATTACATCGACCTTTACCTAGCCCATAAGCCTGACGCCGACGTGCCGCTGGAGGAAACGCTTGCCGCCTTCGCCAAGTTGAAAGAGCAGGGGAAAATCCGCGCCATCGGCTGCTCCAACTATTCCGCAAGCCAGCTCCAGGAGGCTCTTGATGTGGCTGCCAGGAACAATCTGCCGCGTTACGATGTGCTGCAGCCGGAATATAATCTCTACAACCGGGCAGATTTCGAAGGCCCATTAGCAGATCTTTGTGTGAAACAAGAGATCGGCGTGATCAATTATTATAGCCTCGCCGCCGGGTTCCTCACCGGAAAATACCGTGCCAAGGCAGATACGGAAGGCGTTGCCCGCAGCTATCGCGTGGCTGACTACGTCAATGCCCGCGGCCTCGCCGTTCTCGGCGCAATGGATGCCGTCGCGGTGCAGACCGGGGCAAAGCTCGCCGACATCGCGCTAGCCTGGCTGCTGCGCAAGAAGGCCGTAACAGCGCCGATCGCCAGCGCCACCAGCCTGTCGCAGCTTGAAAGCTTCAAACGCGCCGTCGAGCTGAAACTGACCGACGAGATGATGGCGCTTCTCGACAAGGCGGGGGCGTAAGATGGATCTTGGAATTCGCGATGCCGCTCCGTCGGACCGGGCGGAGTGGCTGCGGCTGTGGAATGACTATCTCGCCTTTTATGAGGTCGATCTCGCCGCCGACGTGACCGAATATACCTGGGAACGCATCCTCGATCCCGCGTCCCGCGTCTCCATGCGCGTGGCGATGCTGGATGAGCGCATGGCGGGCTTTGCCATTTACCACTTCCACGATTCCACTTGGGTGAAGACACCTGACTGCTATCTTGAGGATTTGTATGTCGATGGCGACATCCGCGGCAAGGGCGCGGGGCGGGCATTGATGGATGATCTGATCACTATCTGTAAGAAAATGGGCTGGTCGCGTCTTTACTGGAATACCGGCGAGGACAATCACCGGGCCCAGAAGCTCTATGACAGTTACGTGAAAAGCGACGGTCACATCCGCTACCGCATCACCTTCTGATCAACTCCGGAAACGGAAGAAATCCACGAAAGCCCTCAGCGCCGGACGCATCTGCCGGCGAGAAGGGTAGTAGATATAAAATCCGTCAAAGGGCGCACACCATTCGTCCAGCACGCGGATGAGCCGGCCTTGCCTGATATCGTCTTCGACGCGCTGCTCGAAAACGAAGGCAAGTCCTGCTCCATCGATTGCCGCCCTTCGGATAAGGCTCTGGTCCGACAAAATAAGCGGCCCCTGCACATCCACAACGAGCGGCTTGCCGTCCTTTTCCAGCTCCCAGCGATAGATGAGGCCGCTTGCAAACCGCCGGCGTATGCAGCGATGCCGGATGAGGTCCCTCGGATCATGCGGTGGCGGGTTATCAGCGAAATAGGAAGGGGAACCGACGATAGCCCCGCGCCATTCACCGCTCGCTTTCACCGCGATCATGTCTGCATCGAGATGCTCCCCGAGACGAAGACCGGCATCGAAACCCTTCGCAACGATATCTTCGAAACGATCGTCGGTCGAAATCTCGAGAGAGATTTCGGGATAGAGCCGCAGGAACTCCCCCAGTCTGGGTACGATAAGGTCTTCGGCGGCAAGCCTCGGTAACGTAATACGCAAGGGGCCAGCCGGTCTGCCGACCTGTTCGGCCAAGGTATCGATGACCGCGTCAATGTCGGCAAGAGCGGGGCCTAAGGTTTCAAGAAGGCGCTTTCCCTCCTCTGTCGGAGAAACGCTGCGGGTGGTACGGTGCAGCAGCCGCAAGCCGAGGCTGGTCTCCAGTGAGGAAACCGCGTGGCTGACGGCGGAGGGGGCGATACCGAGTTCGGCCGCGGCCTTGCGAAAGCTGCGGCCTTCCGCAACGGCGGAAAGAACGGCCAATTGGGAGAGTTGTACGCGATTCATTGTTCTAAATTATAGAACATCCCGCACGGATTTGCAGCGATTATTTTCGCCGCCGTCATTCGCTATGTTTCGATCACGCCCTGATGACAGGCGATTCCCGATGGAAGGACGAACTGATGAGAAGCAGAACCCTTGGAAACGATCTGACCGTTTCGGCACTCGGTCTTGGGTGCATGGGAATGACCCATGCCTACAGCCCGACAGGTGATGAAAACAGCGCGATCGCGACGCTTCATCGCGCCGTTGATCTTGGCGTTACTTTTTTCGATACGGCGGAGGTTTATGGGCCTTACACGAATGAAATTCTCGTCGGCAAGGGGCTGAAGCCCTATCGCGACAAGGTGGTGATTGCCACCAAGTTCGGTTTCAAGATCGATGGTAGCAAACCGGCCGGGCAGATGATGGTAGGAACCGACGGTCGGCCGGAAAATGTCCGCGCTGTCGCCGAAGCGTCTCTCAAGCGTCTCGACGTTGACGCCATCGATCTCTTTTATCAGCACCGCGTCGATCCCGATGTGCCGATCGAAGAAACGGTCGGAGCGATGGCCGAACTGGTGAAACAAGGCAAGGTAAAGCATCTCGGCCTCTCCGAAGCCAGTGCAGAAACGCTTCGCAAGGCCCATGCCACCCACCCGATTGCCGCGATTCAGAGCGAATATTCGCTGTGGACCCGCGACCCGGAAGAAAATGGCGTGCTGGATACCTGCCGTGAGCTCGGCATCGGTTTCGTCCCCTTCAGCCCTCTTGGGCGCGGTGCGCTGACCGGAGCGCTGAAATCGCTGGATGGACTCGCAGCCGATGATTTCCGGCGCGGCTTGCCGCGTTTCCAAGGCGAAAACTTCGACGCCAATCTAGCGCTGGTCAAGCTTCTGGAAGACATGGCGGCAGAAAAAGGCGTGACTGCCGGGCAACTGGCATTGGCCTGGGTGTTGGCGCAGGGCGATTTCATCGTGCCGATCCCCGGCACCACGAAGATTGCCAATCTTGAGAAAAACGTCGCGGCGGCGGACGTATCCCTGACACGGCAAGAAGTCGAAAACCTCGGTTCGTTGCTGGCTCCGTCGAAGGTAGCGGGCAAACGATACCCTGAGCGCATGTCACAGATGGCCAACCGTTAAAAAAAAGCCGCGGTGGTTGCCGCGGCTTTTTTCAATCTGTTTCGGATGTCAGGCGCGCAGAACGCCGCCTGTCGATTTTTCGACATTGCCGACGATCTTTGCCGTGAGCGCTTCGAAATCCTCATCCGTCAGCGTTTTATCGACCGGCTGAATCTGGACTTCGATGGCGACCGACTTGCGATTTTCTCCGAGCGATGCTCCCTCGAAAATATCGAAGACGTTGACCCCCGTGATCAGCTTGCGATCCGCGCTGGTTGCCGCTTTGATGATGGCAGCCGCCTCGACCGATTTCTCAACCACGAAAGCGAAGTCGCGCTTCACCGCCTGGAACGGCGAAAGCTCGAGCGCCGGCTTGGTGCGGGTCGCCTTCTTTTTCGGTTCCTGCATGGCGTCGATATAGATCTCAAAACCGCAATAGGCGCCGGATATATCCAGCTCGGACAGCGTTTTCGGATGGAACTCACCGAAATAGCCGAGCACAACTTTCGGACCCATCTTGATGGTGCCGGAGCGGCCTGGGTGATACCAGGCGGGCGCCCCTGCTTCGATCTGGACATTGGCCATGGGCAGACCGCAGGCCTCAAGCACAGCCAGTGCATCGGCCTTGGCCTCATAGACGTCAACCGGCTTGCCACCGCCCTTGGCCGCATTCGACCACATGCGGCCGCTGCCCGCGAGCGAAGCCGTGCCGCGGCGAACACCACCGGCAACGCGGCGCTGCGTATCGGGCGTATCGCCCTCATAGGTGCCGGAGACCTCGAAGATCGCGACGTCACCATAACCCTTGTCGGCATTGCGCTGGGCAGCGGTGAGAAGACCGGGCAGAAGCGAGGGCCGCATGTCAGACATATCGGCCGCGATGGGGTTTGCGAGTTTGAGCGCCGGTGAACCGCCGCCGAACAGCTTTGCCTGCGCTTCTGGAATGAAGGACCAGGTGACAGCCTCAAGCATGCCGCGGCTTGCCAGGGCCCGGCGCGCGGTGCGGGTGCGGATCTGCAGCGTGGTCAGGATACGACCATTGACGGCGCCGAGGCTTTCCAGCGGCTCCGGCTTGATATTGTCGACGCCATGGATGCGCATGACTTCTTCGACCAGATCGGCCTTGCCATCGACATCCGGCCGCCAGGAGGGCACGGTAACGGAGACGCGTTCGCCGGTTCCCTCGACACCAAAACCCAGACCCTTGAGAATGGCGAGGCTCTCTTCAGCCGAGACTTCGAGGCCTGTCAGGCGCTTCACTTCCGCAAGCGGGAAGTCGACGACTTTAGGCTCGTAGCCCTTGTAACCAACGACTCTGGCTTCGCCGGGAACGCCGCCGCAGAGCTCGAGAACCAGTTCGGTGGTGCGCTCCAGGCCCGGAACCATATATTCCGGATCGACGCCCCGCTCGAAACGATAACGCGCATCGGTGATGATGCCGAGGGAGCGTCCGGTCTTGGCGATATTGATGGGATCCCAGAGTGCGGATTCAATCAGCACGTCGACGGTGTTTTCATCGCAGCCGGAATGTTCGCCACCCATAACGCCGCCGATGGATTCGAGGCCGTTTTCGTCGGCGATGACGACATTGTTCGGGCCGAGCTTATATTCACGCTGGTCGAGCGCGAGGATCGTCTCGCCGTCTACCGCACGGCGCACGGTGAGATCGCCTTTGACCTTCGCGGCGTCGAAGACATGCATCGGCCGGCCCTGATCGAAGGTCATGTAGTTGGTGATATCAACAAGCGCATTGATTGGGCGCAGGCCGATCGCCAGAAGACGCTGCTGCATCCACTTGGGGCTGGGGCCATTCTTCACGCCGCGCACGATGCGTAGCGAGAAGCCGGGGCAGAGCGCGGGATCGTCCAGATCCAGCTTCACGTCGACGGGCGTTGCGCCTTCCACCTTGAAGGAGGGTGCGGGCTTCGTCTTCAGCTTGCCGAGACCGGAGGCCGCAAGATCGCGCGCAATGCCGTAGATGGAGGTGCAGTCCGGACGGTTCGGCGTCAGGTTGATCTCGATGACGGGATCGTCCAAGCCGGCATAGCTGGCAAAGGACGCACCAACAGGTGCATCATCAGGCAGATCGATGATGCCGTCGTGATCGTCGGATATGTTCAGCTCCTTTTCGGAGCACATCATGCCATGGCTTTCGACGCCGCGAATCTTCCCGACAGCGAGCGTCACATCGATGCCCGGAACATAGGTGCCGGGACGTGCCAGCGCACCGACGAGGCCCGCGCGCGCATTCGGTGCACCGCAGACGATCTGCACCGGCTTGCCGTCACCTGCATCCACCATCAGCACCTTCAGGCGGTCTGCCTCGGGGTGCTTTTCAGCGGAAACCACCTTGGCAATGACGAAGGGCTTGTAGGCCGCCTTGTCGTCAACGTCTTCGACCTCAAGGCCAATCGCCGTCAACCGCTCGCAAATCTCGTCCAGCGTCGCATCCGTATCGAGATGGTCTTTGAGCCAGGAAAGAGTGAATTTCATTCGTCTTGTCTCGCACTTAACTATAGGCACAAGGCCACATTGCGTTTCTATGCAGCCTTCTGCGGCGCTTTGGCGCCTGGCGCCTTCCAGCCGAGCAGCATTGATTTTACGGAAACACCCTCATCCATGTCTGGCCACCACACCCCGGAGAATTGCAGCTCCACGTGGGCGCGTTGTTTGGACGAAGCTTTTTCCAGAAATGGATACCACCATAGCGGGGCCCGAATTTGCCGACCATCTGCGAGCGTCACATAGACGAAGCTGGCATCGCATTCGGCTGCCACGGGCATCATGTCTTCGGTTTCAAACTCCAAAGAACTCATTCCACTTCTCCATCCAGCCGTCGCGATTTTCATCGACTTTCGAAAGAAATTCGGCCACTTCGCGACTATTGTAGCCGTGATTATAAGCCATTTCCATGCTCAGAAGCCAGACTTTGGCGGAGCACTTGTCCTTGATGATATGAATATGGGGCGGTTCCGGTCCGTCCGAAGCGTAGAACCGGAACTTGTAACCATGCCATATTAGCAAAGTCGGCATACTAGCTACTGAGGCCTCCGAACAGCGTCGGCATGTCGAGCGGCCGGAAGCCGTAATGGGTCATCCAGCGGACATCGGCGTTGAAGAAGTCACGCAGGTCAGGCATGCCGTATTTCAGCATGGCGATGCGGTCGAGGCCCATGCCCCAGGCAAAGCCCTGATACTCGTCCGGGTCCAGCCCGCCGGCGCGCAGGACGTTCGGGTGCACCATGCCGCAGCCGAGGATTTCCATCCAGTCCGTGCCTTCGCCGAACTTCACGATCGGGCCGGAACGATCGCACTGGATGTCCACTTCGAAGCTTGGCTCCGTGAAGGGAAAGAAGGACGGGCGGAAGCGCATGACGACGCTGTCGACCTCGAAGAAGGTCTTGCAGAACTCCTCGAGAATCCAGCGCAGATTGCCCACATGCGCCTTCTTGTCGATGACAAGCCCCTCGACCTGATGGAACATGGGCGAATGGGTGGCGTCGGAATCCTGGCGATAGGTCTTGCCGGGAATGACGATGCGGATCGGCGGCTTCTGGCTCTCCATGGTGCGGACCTGCACCGGCGAGGTATGCGTGCGAAGCACCTTGCGCTCACCCTTTTCATTCGGTGGCAAGAAGAAGGTGTCGTGCATTTCGCGGGCCGGATGGCCTTCCGGGAAGTTCAGAGCCGTGAAGTTGTAATAATCGGTCTCGATATCGGGGCCTTCCGCAATCGAAAAACCCATATCCGCAAAGATCGCGGTGATTTCATCGACGATCTGGCTGATCGGATGAATGCGGCCGCGCTCCGTCGGTGACTGACGGACCGGCAGGCTGACATCGACGGTTTCCGCCTTCAGGCGCGCAGCGATGGCAGCATCCTTCAGCGCATTCTTGCGCTCGCCGATCAGATCGGTAATCTCGGTCTTCAGTTGATTGATGGCGGCACCACGGGTCTGGCGCTCTTCCGGGCTCATGCTGCCAAGCGTCTTCAGAAGCTCCGAAACCGAGCCCTTCTTGCCGAGCGCGGAAACACGGACGGCCTCGATGGCCGGCTCATCGGCAGCGGCGGCGATTTCCGACACCAGTTGCGATTTCAAGGTATCAAGTTCAGTCATCTTTTCCTGCCTTGCCGGTTTTTCTAACAGCGGCGTCGGTGTTCACAGCATTCATCAGATAGTCGGTCGCCATGATAAAGCGTCGCAGATCACTACCCATCCGCACGCGCCCGATCAACCGGGCAAGCGGTAAAAAACGTCCGAGAATGCGGGTCAGACGGCTTAATTCGTCGACTGCCCGCGGTGGGGCGTTTTCGAGCCACCGCGAAAAAGCGGCGTTACGGGTTCCGTCGGCTTCACAGGCACGAGTGGCGACCTGCAAAAACAGCAGCCAGATATCGCGGGCCTGCGCTGTCGCAAGCGGCATCACATCCTGGGGGCGCTCCTCGAAATCCATGAAGCCAACCCGGCCATCGGCGAGAAAGAAGTCGCGGACATGCGGGCGGCCGTGGCAGAGGCCTGCAGCATGTAACTCCCCGAGCGCTTCCGCAGATTTGACCAAAAGGGCGTCATGCTCATGGGGATCGGACGCCTTCAGCGCATCCATTCGCTCCATCAGCGTCGGCCCCACGTCGCCCAGCACCACGGCCGTGCGGGATGAGTAGATCAGCGGCGGAACGGGGAAGCCGCATTGCTGGAACTGCTGCAAGGTTTCCAGTTCCCGCTGCATGAGGCCTGCGCCGTCAAGCGGCTCCGACGGGCGAAGGAAGGCATAGGGCAATAGCTTCGACAGCAGCTTCTGCATCTTCATCCACCAGGTCACCCGCTCCGTGCCCTGCCGTTTTATCCAGACTGTGAGCTGCGAGAGTTCGAGCTTCTGGATACGGCGGTCACTGTTCAGCAAAACGCGCATCAGCGCCGCGATATCGGCATCGTCAAGATGAACGTAAAAATCCTCGGCCTTTTCAGCCTCATTTGCAGTCAACAGCATTTCCATCCACCAGACGATTTTCGGGGCAGATGGGCTGGATACTCCATTTTTTCTAATTTCCTAAATTAAAAACACGGACTGAATGGACAGGGGGCCGCGAGAGTTGAAAAACGAAAAACCCGCGCCGGTTTCCCGACGCGGGTTCGAATGACAACAGATTGTCCGCGCCGTAATTACTTGACGGCGGTTTCAAACTCGTTGGTGGTACCAGCATCCTTGAGGTACTCAAGCGCCTTCTTCGCTGCTTCAACGAGCGCGCCGAATGCTGCCGGCTCATGGATGGCCATGTCGGACAGAACCTTGCGGTCGACTTCGATGCCAGCCTTGTTCAGGCCGTCGATGAAGCGGCCGTAGGTCAGGCCGAATTCGCGAACAGCAGCGTTGATACGCTGAATCCACAGAGCGCGGAAGTTGCGCTTGTTGACCTTGCGGTCGCGGTAAGCGTACTGCTTGGAACGATCCACGGCAGCCTTTGCTGCGCGGATGGTGTTCTTGCGGCGGCCGTAGAAGCCCTTGGCTGCCTTGAGTGTCTTGGTGTGCTTGGCGCGGGAAGTTACGCCACGTTTTACGCGTGCCATGTCATGATCTCCTTAAAGTGTCCAAAAGTGCGGAAAAGTCTCAGAGACCGTTCGGCAGGTAGTTCTTGACGACCTTCTTGCCGTCAGCTTCGGCGAGAACCATGGTTCCACGCGCGTCGCGAATGAACTTGTTGGTACGCTTGATCATGCCGTGGCGCTTGCCGGCGGCGGCTGCAACGACCTTGCCGGTCGCGGTGATCTTGAACCGCTTCTTTGCAGCGGACTTCGTCTTCATCTTGGGCATTTTGCTACTCCGTTTTTGTATCGAAAAAGGCAGACGAGGCCTATTTCAAGCTATTCAGGAACGGCCACGGCATGCCCTGCCGGACCGTTCGGACGCGCGCTTATAACCGCAGTCGGCCAAAAGCGCAACGGGGAATGAAAATTTCCCCTCGCGGATCAGATATGCGCCTGTGATCGGGGCACGTCAGACTTATTTCGGGGCAAGAACCATCATCATCTGACGGCCTTCCAGCTTCGGCTCGGCCTCCACCTTGGCAATCGCCTGGGTGTCTTCCTTCACCTGAAGGAGAAGTTTCATGCCGAGTTCCTGGTGGGCCATTTCGCGGCCGCGGAACTTCAGCGTTACCTTCACCTTGTCACCTTCGTCAAAGAAACGGTTCATCGCCTTCATCTTCACGTCATAGTCATGCGTGTCGATGTTGGGGCGCATCTTGATTTCTTTGACTTCGACGATCTTCTGTTTCTTGCGCGCTTCAGCGGCCTTTTTCTGGGTCGAGTATTTAAGCTTGCCGAGATCGAGGATCTTGCATACCGGCGGCTCTGCGTTCGGCGAAATCTCGACGAGATCGAGACCGGCCTCTTCCGCCATTTTCAAAGCCTGATCCGTCGGCATGCTACCGAGGTTCTGGCCCTCTTCATCGATAAGCTGAACTCTGGGAACCCGAATTTCCCGGTTGGAGCGCGGCCCCTCCTTGACGGGGGCATCGGCTTTGAAAGGTCTGCGAATGGTCGTATTCTCCTGATCTGTTTCTGGATCACGTCAGCAAAAAACAGCTTGTTTAGTACAAGCGGCGGAAATGTCGTTATTGCTGTGGCGAAGTCAATAGCATATCTGGCCGAAAAGATCACCTGTTGTCACGGTTTTTGCAAAATACCGCCGTTATGGCACCAAAATCAGGAGAATTGCATATACATGACCGACCAAGCCGTTGAATTCCTGTCCGTAGGCCTCGACAATGACTGCCGCGACATCGCTTTCCTCCATCGGCAGGCGACGTCAGTCGAGACGGTGCCGACAATAGTCTGGCTGGGTGGCTATCGCTCCGACATGACGGGAACCAAGGCGGTTGAACTCGATCGTTTCGCGGCTGAGAACGGGCTTGCCTGCCTGCGGCTGGACTATTCCGGTCACGGCGCCTCCGGCGGCGACTTCAGGAAGGGCACGATCTCGCGGTGGCTGGACGAGGCGCTTGCTGTCGTTCGGGCGAAGGCCCCGTCCCGTGTCGTGCTCGTCGGCTCATCCATGGGAGGATGGATTGCCTTGCGCATGGTTGAAGAGTTGCGCAAGGCGGGTGGCGCACCTACCGTGGCGGGTCTTGTCCTGATCGCGCCAGCTCCAGATTTCACACAGGAACTGATCGAGCCCAGCCTTTCGGAAGCCGAGCGGCTTTCTCTCTCGGAAAAGGGGTATTTTGAGGAGCATTCGGAATATAGCCCCGAACCGAACGTCTTCACCCGCGCGCTGATGGAGGATGGAAAGCAGAACCGCGTCTTACAGGGGATCATCACCACGGGGTGCCCGGTTCACATTCTGCAGGGCATGCGGGATCCCGATTTGCCATATCAGCATGCTCTAAAATTGCTGGAACACCTTCCATCTGACGACGTCGTCCTGACGCTCATCCGCGACGGCGACCACCGGCTGTCGCGTCCACAGGATATAGAGCGAATGCTCGCGGCGGTGAAATCCCTTGCAATATAGGCATTTCCGCAACGGTCTTAACCATATTCAGCGAGTCTTGAGCGCGGCCGTTTGCTAATGATTGACTCGCACCCCCGATCCCTCTTAACTTTTCATTAAGAATTTAAGGGACGGGTTTCATGATGAACGCACCGCTGGCGCGTGCGCTGCTGTTTGCAGTTGCCGCCGGGCTAATGACTGCTGCCTCCGCCACCGCGGAAACCAAGGGAAGCCCCTCCATGGTGACGGGCGGGATTACGTCCCAGCCGATCGGCCATTACGAGTTCTGTCAGAAATATGCCGACGAGTGCAATATTCGCAGCAAGGTGACGCCGCCACCGCGCGTCACCGACTATGGCTGGAATGTCATTCGCGAGGTCAATACGACGGTCAATACCACCATCGTGGCGATGACCGACATGGAAATCTACGGCAAGGACGAAGTCTGGGAATATCCGACGACGGCCGGCGACTGCGAAGATTTCGTACTGCTGAAGCGCAAGAAGCTGGTCGAACGCGGCTTTTCCGTCGCCGATCTGCTGATAACGGTGGTGCGCAAGCCTGACGGTGAGGGGCACGCCGTATTGACGCTTCGCACGACGGATGGCGACTACATTCTCGACAATCTTACCAACGACGTGAAGCTCTGGACCGATACCAACTACACCTATCTGAAGCGACAGGCGTCCTTCAATACGGGCCGCTGGGTCTCCATCGAAGACGGTCGCGACGTTCTGGTCGGCGCGTTGCGCTGATCACGGAGGAGATCGATCTGACAAAAAAGCCCGCGTTTCCGACGCGGGCATTTTTGTATTCGAATGGTGTCTTTATGATCAGGCAGCCGGAAGCGCGGCAACCTTTGGCATTTCCGTATCGAGACCAAGCAGGAAGTTGATCTGCGGGCGGGCCTTGACGAGATCGTCGATCGAATATTCCGTCAGAACGTCAAAGAATGCATTCAGCGCCTTGCGCAATGCCGAGTTCAGGCCGCAGCTATCCACGAGCGGACATTCAACGGCACCGTCCTCGAAGCACTCCGCCATGGCGAAGCTGTCTTCGGTGACCTTCACGACGTCGAACAGGCTGATCTTCTCGGCCGGTTTGCCAAGGCGGACACCGCCATTGCGGCCACGCACGGTCTCAACCAGGCCAGCCTTGTTCAGCGGCTGCAGGATTTTGAACAGGAACAGTTCCGACACGCCGTAGGCTCTTGCGATCTCTGGAATTCGGCTGAGCTTGCCTTCATTTGCGGCGCAATACATCAACATGCGAACGGCATAGTTGGTCTGTTTGGTCAAACGCATGCTGGTCTCCTAACTCTCAATGTGGAGTTATATAGTCTCTTTTTCAGTTTAGAACAATTCCAGAAACCGAAAAAACTCGCTTCCATTCGAGATTTCTCAAACAGCCTTGTTGACCGCCCGCATGATTCATGAACAAACAAGTCAAGAATCGGAATGTAATGGAGGCATTCACAATGGCAAGCCTGAAATCCTGCTTTTCCGCTGCCGTTTTCTCCGGGATGACACTGTTTTCCTGCACGCCTGCCGCCTGGGCAGAGGGCGAAGTTAACGTCTATTCCTATCGCCAACCTGAATTGATCCAGCCGCTTCTCGATGCCTTTACGAAGGAAACGGGGATCGAGACAAACGTCCTGTTTCTCGACAAAGGTCTGGTGGAGCGTATTCAGGCAGAGGGTGTCAACTCTCCCGCGGATGTGCTTCTGACGGTCGATATCGCTCGCCTTGTTGAGGCGAAAGAAGGCAAGGTCACGCAGCCTGTCCTCAATGATCCCGTGATCGAAAAGGACATTCCCGCGAATCTGCGCGACCCCGACGGCGAATGGTTTGGGCTGACGACGCGTGGCCGGGTTGTCTACGCTTCGAGGGAACGTGTGACCCAGAAGGAGATCACCTATGAGGAGCTTGCCGATCCGAAGTGGAAAGGCAAGATCTGCATTCGCGACGGCCAGCATTCCTATAATATTGCTCTGATCGCCTCCATGATCGCCCATCACGGCGTCGATTACACCCGCACATGGCTGACCGGCCTGAAGAACAATCTCGCCCGCAAGCCTGATGGAACCGACCGCAGCCAGGCGAAATCGATCTTTTCCGGCGAATGCGATATTGCGCTCGGCAATACCTATTATGTCGGCCTGATGCTAACCAATGATCGCGAGCCGGAAGAGCAGGAATGGGCTCGCTCCGTGCGCGTGATCTTCCCCAATGCGGGCGATCGCGGAACGCATGTGAATATCTCGGGCATGTCGCTGACGAAATATGCGCCCAATAAGGACAATGCGCTGAAGCTGATGGAATTTCTCGCCTCCAGGCAAGCGCAGGAAATTTACGCCAAGCAGGTCTTCGAATACCCAGTGCTGCCCGGCGCAGAGCCTTCAGATGTGGTGAAAGGCTTCGGCCCGATCAACCCGGACAAGCTGCCACTGACGGACATTGCCGCCCATCGCAAGGAGGCTTCTGAGCTGGTGGATGAGGTCGGCTTCAACGACGGCCCGACCAACTGATTTTGCGAAGACTGATTGCAAAAGCCCCGCCGTGAAAACACAGCGGGGCATTTTTTTGGCTTATCGACTGGCTTACTTCATCGTAGGCATGACGAATTCTGCACCCGACTTGATGCCGGATGGCCAGCGTGAGGTGATCGTTTTGGTCTTCGTCCAGAACTTGATCGAATCCGTGCCATGCTGGTTGAGATCACCGAAGCTCGAAGCCTTCCAGCCGCCGAAGGAGTGGTAGGCAAGAGGAACCGGGATCGGAACGTTGATGCCGATCATGCCGATATTCACGCGGCTTGCGAAATCGCGGGCCGCATCGCCGTCACGGGTAAAAATGGCGACGCCGTTGCCATATTCATGCTTCATCGGCAGTTCCAGCGCCTCTTCATAGTTTTTGGCGCGAACGACCGACAGAACCGGTCCGAAGATTTCGGTCTTGTAGATGTCCATGTCGGGCGTGACGTGGTCGAACAGGCAGCCACCGACGAAATAGCCGTCTTCATAGCCCTGCAGCTTGAAGTCGCGGCCGTCGACCAGAAGCTTTGCGCCCTGCTCGACACCGCTGTCGATCAGGCCCTTGACGCGGGTCTGCGCTTCCTTGGTGATGAGCGGTCCCATATCGGCCTTGTCGTCGGTATAGGGACCGATCTTCAATGCCTCGATCTGCGGAATGAGTTTTTCAACGAGGCGATTTGCCGTCTCTTCGCCGACCGGAACCGCAACGGAAACAGCCATGCAGCGCTCGCCGGCCGAACCGTAACCGGCGCCCATCAGCGCGTTTACAGCCTGATCGAGATCGGCATCCGGCATGATGATCATGTGGTTCTTCGCGCCGCCGAAGCACTGCGCGCGCTTGCCGTTCATGGCGGCCGTGCCATAGACATAGCGTGCGATCGGCGTCGAACCGACGAAGGAGACCGCGCCGATGTCGGGATCGGTTAGGATGGCATCGACAGCGCCCTTGTCGCCGTTGACGACATTGAGGATGCCAGCCGGAAGACCGGCTTCGATCATCAGTTCGGCAAGGCGGATCGGCAGCGACGGATCGCGCTCGGAAGGCTTGAGGATAAAGGCGTTGCCGCAGGCGATCGCCGGCGCAAACATCCACATCGGGATCATGCCGGGGAAGTTGAACGGGGTGATGCCCGCGCCGATGCCGACCGGCTGGCGGATCGAATACATGTCAATCGCAGGGCCGGCGCCTTCGGTGAATTCGCCCTTCTGCAGATGCGGAATGCCGCAGACGAATTCGCAAACTTCGAGGCCACGGACGATGTCGCCCTTGGAATCCTCAACGGTCTTGCCATGTTCGCTGGAAAGCAGAACGGCCAGCTCATTCATGTCGCGGTTCAGAAGTTCGACGAATTTGAAGAAAACGCGCGCACGGCGTTGCGGATTGGTGGCGGCCCATTTGGGCTGTGCCGCCTTTGCGCTTTCAACGGCAGCGCGAAGCTCTGCATCGCTCGCAAGCGCAACGGTCGCCTGCACTTCGCCGGTGGCGGGGTTATAGACATTGGATGTGCGGCCGCTGGTGCCCGCCACATGCTTGCCGTTTATGAAATGACCGATTTCCTTCATGGGTGTTCCTCCAGAATAAGATGGCGCAGCATTACCTTTCGAATTGCACAAATCAATCGCCTCAAATAAGCATCCATTGTGCAAAAATAGGTATAATAGGCTCCTCATGAACTGGGATGATGTGCGTTTGTTTCTAAGCGTGGCGCGGAGCGGCCAGTTTCTTTCCGCCGCCAGAAAGCTTGGCATCAATCATGCGACCCTCAGCCGACGTATCTCCGCGCTTGAAGCGGCGATCGGTACGCAGCTGTTTTTGCGAAGCACCAATGGCTGCGAACTGACGGAGGAAGGGCAGCGGCTGCTTGTGGCGGCTGAGCGCATGGAAACCGAAATGCTGGACGCCCAGGCCAATCTGGGTCGGGTTGATGCTGCCGTGGCCGGAACGGTTCGCATCGGCGCGCCTGACGGTCTCGGCGTATCCTTCCTCGCGCCAAGGCTTGGCAGGCTGACGGCCCGTTATCCCGAGCTCAAAATCCAGCTCGTGCCGGTGCCACGCTCTTTCTCCCTGTCGCAGCGCGAGGCCGATATCGCCATCACCATCGAGCGACCGGAACAGGGCAGGCTGATGTTTTCGAAGCTCACGGATTACTCGCTTGGGCTATATGGTTCGGCGGATTATCTGGCTGAATACGGGACGCCTGATGATGTCGAGGCGCTAAAGCGCCACCGCCGGATCGGTTATGTCGAGGATCTGATCTTCTCGCCTTCACTGAACTTTACCGGCGAGATCATGCGCGACTGGGACGCGGCCTTCGAAATTTCGAGCGCCACCGGCCAGACCGAGGCGGTACGATCAGGCGCAGGTATCGGCATACTGCACAATTACATTGCTGGCCAGTATCCGGAACTTCGGCGAATCCTGCCTGAGATCAGCATTAACCGATCCTACTGGACGGCCTATCATGAATCGGCCCGACAGCTTGTTCGCGTCCGCACGGTCGTTGATTTTCTTCAGGAACTCGTCGCTGAAGAACGGCGAATCTTTGCTTGAGGCCTATTAGTAATATTATTTGCGCCAAGGGGCGTTTCCGGGCTTGACAACGGGCCGCCCGGTGGACGACCAATGCAGCTATTGGGAGAAATCGGAATCTGACATGTCGACTATGATGAAGAAGCTATCGCCGACCGGCCTCGGCGTGGCCGTAATGCTGCTTGGAATGCTGCTTTTTGCGTTGAATGACGCCATGGGGAAATGGCTCGTGTCGACTTACAGCCAGGGTCAGGTCATCCTGATCAGAAGCGCTGCGGCGCTTGTCATTCTCGTTCCGATCGTCTGGAGGGGCGGCGTTTCCGGACTCGTAAAAATCGAGCGGCCCGGCCTTCAGGCGGCGCGTGTTTTCTTCTCCACCGCCGAGCTTTTCTGTTTCTACTTCGCCGTCGCCGCCTTGCCGCTGGCTGACGTCATGACCTACTGGCTAGCCGCGCCAATCTACGTTGCCGCGCTGTCGCCATTTCTGCTTGGCGAAAAGGTTGGCTGGCGTCGCTGGACGGCCATTGCCATCGGTTTCGTCGGTGTCCTCATCGCGCTGAAGCCCAGCTCGGCAAGCCTCACCTCCGCGGCACTCTTTTCCATTCTCGGCAGTGCCGCTTTCGCCTTCATGATGCTGTCCGGCCGGCAATTGCGCAACACACCGGATACGGTACTGGCATTCTGGCAGATCATTGGCGCGGGTCTGGCGGGTATCGTCGCGGTACTGGTAACACCGGCCGGATGGTTGCCGGTGCAGTCCGGCTTTGATCTGGCATTTCTTGGCCTGCTGGGCGTTGTGGCCATGGCGGCCCATGTGCTCGTCAACCGGGCGCTCAAACTTGCCGACGCCGCGACGGTCGCGCCGCTGCAATATACGCTACTGCTTTGGGCTGTCATTTTCGGCTGGTTGTTTTTCGGTGACGTGCCGCAGACGAGCATCGTTATCGGTGCCGGCCTGATTGTTCTTTCCGGCCTTTACATCTTCTTCCGCGAAAATGCCCTCAAACGACGCCGCGATACGGCGGCGGGACTGGCGGCGGAGCAGGTTTGATCGTCGCCGTCAGACAAGCTCACAATCACGGGACTTGACGACGGCGTGATCTTCAGTGAGTAAGAAGGGGCCCTGCGATGATTTGTCTCGCATGGGCAGAGGAAACAAAGGTGCCGGGCCCCTCTGGCGAGAGTTTTACGGCGCTCTCGTGATGTCGGTACCGCCTGCAAAATTGGCCGGCGGATTAAAAACTATGAAAAACCTGAATGTGCTTCGCGCGCGTGCTTTCTGCGTGCGGCCGGACGCCCTGCGTCGGCCCGCGACCGTCCTCGTCATGAATGGTGACCGGACATGAGCGCCGCCCAGAAAACCACGCTCTCCTACTTCAAGTGGGCTTTTATCGTCACTGTCGTCGGTCTGATCCTCGGCGGCTATCTTGGCTGGGAAATGACCGGCACGGTCGGCGGCACGGCCACGATCTTCTTCATCTGCGTCGTTCTGGCGGTGCTGGAAATTTCTCTTTCCTTCGACAATGCCATCGTCAATGCCAACAAGCTGAAGGACATGACGCCGGTCTGGCAGCATCGCTTCCTGACCTGGGGTATTTTGATTGCCGTTTTTGGCATGCGTATCGTCTTTCCGCTGCTGATCGTTGTCGTCGCCGCGAATGTCGGCCCCTGGACGGCGATCGTCATGGCAGCCACCCAGCCGGAACGTTATGCGGAAATCATGCGTGACGCTCACTTGCCGATCGCGGCGTTTGGCGGCACCTTCCTGATGATGGTCGGTCTCAACTTTTTCTTCGACCATGAGAAGGACGTGCATTGGGTGCGCTGGATCGAGGAAAAAGCTGCGACCTATTCTTCCGTCAAGGGCATCGAAATCGCTTTCGTACTTGTCGTGATGCTGATCTTTTCCCGCATCATCGGCGCCAGCGAAAATCCTGAACTTGGTCCGGTCGCGGCCAATACCTTCTTCCATTCCGCGATCTGGGGTCTGTTGACCTTCCTTCTGGTGGAAGTGGTCGGCGGCATTCTCGATCGCAGCCAGGAAATGCTGGAAGGGGCGGCAAAGGGCGGCTTCGGCGCGTTTCTTTATCTCGAAGTACTGGATGCCAGCTTCTCCTTTGATGGCGTAATCGGCGCTTTCGCACTGACGCAGAACCTTTTCATCATCGCTATCGGTCTCGGCATCGGCGCCATGTATGTGCGCTCCATGACCATCATGCTGGTGGAGAAGGGGACGCTTGCCGAATACCGCTATCTGGAACACGGCGCCTTCTATGCGATCCTGATCCTGTCCGTCATCATGTACGTGCAGACCATGGTTCATATCCCTGAGGTCATTACCGGCCTTGGCGGCGCGACCCTGATCGGCATCTCGCTGTGGTCGTCCATCCGATATAACCGGCAACAGAGTGCCGGTGCTGCGGATGCGGCACGCGGCGCGGAAATCTGATCCGCACCATCAATGCCTTCCGCTGTTGCGGCGGAAGGCAGTTTTTAAGCATCAAGATTTTTTTGCCTGTTTTCACCGCATTCTAGATATTGTGCAAAATTTTGCCGGGCAGCGATAAAGCGGCTAACATACTGTTTGTACTAGCTATTCCTACTTGTAATAAAACTGGCACGCTTCCTGCTTCTTGCTTGTTAAGTCCAGAGGGGACACATGGCTCAAAAACGGGTCAACAAACCGCCGCGCCGCGCGATCTTCGGGTCTGCGCCGTGCGGCGGTTCTGTTTGTACGGCATGGTTCTTGAGTTTTTCGTTCGGTTGAATGAAAACGGTGGCATAACGACTGGAGGGGGCAAGGCTTGCCTGCACATTTGTCGCCAACCGAGGCCCTTGGGCTCTGGCACCGCGTCTCCACGGCGCAGGTCATTGACGATCAGCCGGATTTGACCTTGCGTCAGACCGCCATCCTGCTGCAAATTTACCTTGTCACGCCGCCACACACCGTCAGAGGGCTTGCCGCGATCTTCGGGGTTACAAAGCCGGTCATCACGCGGGCGCTCGACAGTCTGGGGGCGCTCGGTTTGGTCGATCGGGTTCGCGATGAGCGCGACAGGCGCAACGTCGTGATAAAACGAACCGTTGCCGGTGCGCTTTATCTGGAAAAATTCGGCGATCTGATTATTGATCAGGCACGCAAGATCTAACTTTTGGATGCTATCATGATGCTCGACCGCCGCCTCAACGTCTTCCGCCCCGACCTCGCTGACGAAAAATTGCAGGGTGTCGTCAAGGCCGACCGTTTCGTCAGCGGTTCGCCCGCGCAGATCACCGCACCGGTCATCGGCCTGCGGCCCAATCCCGATCTCGCGACCGGCATCGACACGGAGCTTCTCTGCGGCGAGACGGTGCGCGTTTTCGACAGGGCTGATGGCTGGGCCTGGGTGCAGGCGGATGTCGATGGCTACGCAGGTTATGTGCCGGAAGCGTCTATCGGCGACGTGACTGTAGCCACGCATCAGATCGTCGTGCCGCGCACCTTCCTTTATCCCTCCGCCGAGTTGCGCAAGCCGCCCGTCGCTGCACTCTCCATGGGCAGCCTCGTTCGCATCGTCGGTGAGGCGGAGACGCGGGGCACCCGTTATTTTATGACCGAAAAAGGAGAAGGTATCATCGCCGCCCATTGCCGGGCGGTGGATGCAGCGCTTGACGACGACTATGTGGCGGTGGCGTTGCGCTTTATCGAAACACCTTATCTCTGGGGCGGTCGCTCCGGCTTCGGGATCGATTGTTCCGGCCTCGTGCAGTTGTCCATGGCGATGACGGGCCGCCGCGTTTTGCGCGACACCGATATGCAGGTAAAATCTCTGGGCGTTGAAATCGAGCGCGACGAATTGCGGCGCGGTGATCTCGTCTTCTGGAAGGGCCATGTCGGCCTGATGGAAAACGAGGAAACGCTGCTGCACGCCAACGGCCACACGATGAATGTCGCGCGCGAAAACCTCGATGCGGCCATTGAGCGCATCGGTTGGCTTTACGACAGGCCGACGGCTTTCCGCCGCCTGGAAGGCTGAGGGTGGTCCTCACGAAATTGTGCCTGCAACGCCTTTGTGTGGACCTTCCCGACAGCCTACATCAATAGAGTGATGGCACGGGACCGGTATCTATGAAGACAAGAACGGCAATACGATTGGCAGCGATCTTCTCGGTTGCACTCTGGGGCGTATCCGCTGAGGCACAGACCGTGTTTCAGAACGGTTTCGCCCCGGCGCCGGACGCCTATGTCAATCTGCCCGGTGTGAAGGATCCGAAGACGCTGCAGCCGAAAGTGCGCTATACGTGCCATAGCGAACTGGGCGTGACGGGATATGCTCGCGGGCCCTATCGCACTGTCTTTGGCAGCCGCGGGCTTCCCGTTCAGGGTTATCGCTGCACCGACGAGAACGGCATTTCCAGCTTCGGCGGCAAAAATCCCGTCTCCAAGGACTGGTATCCAGGCATAAACCCGGTTGATCCAACCTTCTGAACCGGTTTCACTCCCAAACCTCCGCACAGAACACCGGTCACCGTCAGGCTGCCATCAATTGCCGTTGCCGGTGCTCTGGACTTGTTGTTGCTTTTTCAGATAAATCTTTGGCATGACAGGTTCGCGCCTGCCGGGTGGGAGTGACATCGGCCAGTTCCGTGCGTGGCCGATATTGGGGAATGCAAGTATGACGAAGACCGATATAGCCACCCGCGTCCACAATCATACCTGGAAACTAGACCCGATCGTCCGCAGCCTGATCGATACGGACTTCTACAAGCTTCTGATGCTGCAGATGATCTGGAAGCTTTATCCGGAGGTCGATGCGACTTTTTCGCTGATCAACCGCACGAAAACCGTGCGGCTGGCGGAAGAGATCGACGAGATGGAATTGCGCGAACAGCTCGATCACGCACGCACCCTTCGCCTCTCCAAGAAGGAGAATATCTGGCTCGCGGGTAACACCTTTTACGGCCGCTCGCAGATTTTCGAGCCTGAATTCCTCTCCTGGCTGTCCAGCTATCAATTGCCGGAATACGAGCTTTTCAAGCGTGATGGGCAATATGAGTTGAATTTCCACGGCCGCTGGATGGATACGACGCTGTGGGAAATCCCGGCGCTCGCCATCATCAACGAGCTGCGTTCGCGCAGCGCCATGCGTTCGCTCGGTTATTTCACGCTCGATGTCCTCTATGCCCGCGCAAAGGCCAAGATGTGGGAAAAGGTGGAACGGCTGCGGGAACTTCCCGGGCTGCGCATCTCCGATTTCGGGACCCGTCGCCGCCACAGCTTTCTTTGGCAGCGCTGGTGCGTCGAGGCGTTGAAAGAAGGCATCGGTCCAGCCTTTACCGGTACGAGCAACGTCCTGCTCGCTATGGATTCCGATCTGGAAGCTGTCGGTACGAACGCCCATGAGCTGCCGATGGTGGTTGCGGCACTCGCCCAGACGGATGAGGAGCTCGCTGCTGCCCCCTATCAGGTTCTGAAGGACTGGAACCGGCTTTATGGCGGCAACCTGTTGATCGTGCTGCCGGATGCGTTTGGCACCGCTGCATTTCTGCGCAATGCCCCGGAATGGGTGGCAGACTGGACCGGTTTCCGTCCTGATAGCGCGCCGCCGATCGAGGGCGGTGAAAAGATCATCGAGTGGTGGCAGAAGATGGGCCGCGACCCGCGCAAGAAAATGCTGATCTTCTCCGACGGTCTGGATGTCGACGCCATCATCGACACCTACAGGCACTTCGAAGGCCGGGTTCGCATGAGCTTTGGCTGGGGCACGAACCTCACCAATGATTTTGCCGGCTGTGCGCCCAAAACCATTGCCAGCCTCAAGCCGATTTCCATCGTCTGCAAGGTCAGCGACGCCAACGGCCGCCCTGCGGTGAAGCTCTCGGACAATCCGCAGAAGGCAACCGGAGACCCGGCCGAGGTGCAGCGCTATCTCAAGTTCTTCGGCCAGGAAGATCACAAGGAACAAAAAGTTCTGGTTTGACGCTTTCGCTGGAGGGCAAACGCAGCGGGCAGTCGATGCCTCGCGTCGCGATCGGACGCTCCTGATTTGGAAGCGCCCGACGAAGCGTGGATAGGATTACTTCGCGAAGTGTTGCGTGATGTATCGGAAGAGCGCTCGAATGCCCTGTGCCTCACCGCCGATCGATGAGTGGTGCCGCTCGCTGAGCGACCAGCCGTAAATATCGAAATGGGCCCAGCGCTTTGTATTCGTCACGAAGCGCTTCAGGAACAGGGCGGCGGTGATAGATCCGGCCATGCCGCCGGAAGGCGCGTTGGTGATATCGGCCGCCCGAGAGCGAATATCCTTGTCGTAACCCATGTAAAGCGGCATGCGCCAGAGCGGATCATCCGTATCGATGCTGGCTTCCGCGATATCATGCGCCAGATCCTCGTCATCCGTATAGAAGGGTGGCAAATCGGGCCCCAGCGCCACACGCGCCGCACCTGTCAGCGTCGCCATGTCGATCATCAGATCAGGCGCATCTTCGTCCGCATAGGCCAGAGCATCCGCCAAAACGAGGCGGCCTTCGGCGTCGGTATTGTCGATCTGCACGGTCAGCCCCTTGCGGCTCTTGTAGATATCGCCGGGACGAAAAGCATTCGAAGAGATCGAGTTTTCAACCGCGGGTACGAGCACACGCAGATCGACCGGCAGTTTCGCATCCATGATCATCAGCGCAAGACCAAGAACATTGGCAGCGCCACCCATATCCTTCTTCATCAGCGCCATGGAAGCGGCAGGCTTGATATCGAGACCGCCCGTATCGAAGCACACGCCCTTGCCTACCAGAGTGAGGCGCGGATTGCCCTTCTTGCCCCAGTTCATTTCCAGAAGCCGCGGCGCGCTTTCGCTGGCGCGGCCTACGGCATGGATCAGGGGAAAGTTTTCCTTGAGCAGATCGTCGCCGGTGATGACCTTCACCTTCGCCTTGTAATGGGCGGCAAGCGCGCGGAATGCGATCTCGAGCTCATCCGGCCCCATGTCGTTGGCTGGCACGTTGATGAGGTCGCGCGCCATGAAGACACCTGCTAACACGCGTTTGATCTCACCATCTTCAGCGTCCTGCGGAATGAGGAGCTTTGCCCCGTTCGTCTTGGTGGTCTTGTATTTATCGAAGCGATAGCTGCCGAGGCCGAAACCGAGCGCGAGGCGATTGGCCGTCAGCGGTGCGGTTTCGATATGCCACTCCCCCTCAGGCAGGTCACGCGCGAGCTTGCCGGTAATGAAGGGTATCTCGGAAGGATTGCCACCCAACCCGAGAAGCGCGCCGCCGAGCGAGCCGTCGGCGGAGGGAACGAGCAGGATAGCGCCGGCCTCGGCCTTGAAGCCAGCCTTTTTGGCCCAGTCAAGTGCGACGGGATCGATGGCGCCCTGTTCGATATGGGCCGGCGTGACGGCAAAAACGGGCAACGTGCTGCCGGCCTTCGAGCTGAAAGGGGTAGCACGTTCGATGAACTGATAAGGCGCCATGGGATGTTTCCGTAACTCTCGTGAATCGGTGCGATTAACGCTCTGTTAGGGTTAACAGATTATTGCTTAAGCGAAAGTTGCGTCATGTGAGTCTATCGTGTGTCGGGCGCAAGATCGATCATTCTTGGGCGGGGGCGCTGCCGTGACTGCATTTTCTTTGGTGACCAAAGGTCAAACAGGACTACTTCGGGGAGCATGTCTCGCGGCACTGGTTGTCGCGATTTCAGGATGCGCCAGCACCAACAAGCCGGACCGCATGTCAACCGGCTCCATCCCTGCCGCCACACGCTCCTATGACCGCATGAACATGGATCAGCTTCGTCAGGCCGAAGAAAGCGCTGGTAAAGCCTATGAACGCAATCCCAAAGACAAATCTGTCGGCATGAACTACGCCAGCGTGCTGATGATGACGGGCAAGAATACGCAGGCGCTCGCCGTGATGCAGCAGATCGCGATCGCCAACCCGGCGGACCGGGAGGTTCTTGCCGCCTACGGCAAGGCGCAGGCCGCAGCCGGCCAGCTGGAGCAGGCGCTCTCGACCATCCAGCGGGCGCAGACCCCCGATCGTCCCGACTGGCGGCTCTACTCCGCCGAAGGCGCCGTGCTCGACCAGCTTGGACGCTCGAACGAGGCTCGTTCCAGATATCGCCAGGCGCTGGACCTCAAGCCCAACGACCCAAGTGTCCTGTCCAATCTCGGCATGTCCTATGTCCTGTCGAGCGATCCGCGCACGGCCGAAACCTATCTGCAATCGGCCATCGCCCAGCCCGGCGCCGACAGCCGCGTCCGCCAGAACCTCGCGCTCGTCGTCGGTCTGCAGGGCAGGTTTGCGGAAGCGGAACGCATCGCGGTGCAGGAACTCTCCGCGCAGCAGGCCCAAGCCAATCTCAGCTATCTGCGTGCAATGCTCTCACAGCAGAATTCCTGGCAGCAGCTGGCGAAGAAGGACCCCAAGACCGCGGGTTGAAACATGGGGTTGCTAAAGCAATCAAACTTATGGTGGCGCCGTCATCGTCAACGGCATCAATGTCAAAACGTGTCCATAACGCGGATGATCGCCGGGCCAAGAATGACGGCAACCAATACCGGCAGGAAAAATATGATCATGGGTACGGTCAATTTAGGCGGTAGCGCTGCCGCCTTTTTTTCTGCTTCATTCATTCGTTCGTCGCGCCCTTCCTGCGCAAGGACGCGAAGGGCCTGGGCGAGCGGCGTACCGTAGCGCTCGGCCTGAATCAGAGCTTGCACCACGCTTTTCACCCCTTCCAGCTGGGTGCGTTGACCAAAATTCTCAAGAGCGACACGCCGGTCCTGCAAAAAGGAAAGTTCCGCCGTCGTCAGCATCATTTCTTCCGCAAGCTCAGGAGACTGTTCACCCATTTCCTCGGCAACACGTCGCATGGCAGCCTCCATCGAGACGCCTGATTCGATGCAGATGAGCATCAGATCGAGCGCATCGGGCCAGGCCCGCCTTATCGATGCCTGCCGCTTGTTCATGCGGTTCGAGACATAGATGTTGGGGGCGTAAAAGCCGATATATCCGAACAGCAGCACCGCCATCAGCCGAAATACAAACGCTTTGTCGGCGAGGTTCCCGAGAACAAAAACCCAGGTGAATGCCACGGCCAGGAAGATGAACGGCAGGATGAATCGGGCCGCGAGAAAAGTGTTGAAGGCATTCTGCGAGCGCAGGCCGGCCGCGCGCAGTTTGTTCATCGTATTCTGGTCGGCAAGCGCTTCGCGAAGATTGAATTTTTCAACGATGCGCCGGGCGGACTTGTTGTTGTTGCCACGAAGCGATGTCCTGCCGTCACGCGTGGCTGTCGAAAGCCGCTCGCGTTCGCGGCTTCGAATGAACTCCCGTTCCGACGAGACCGCTTTCATACGCTTGGCGAGGTCTTTTCGCTCCAGAAATGGCATGATCAGCGTGTAGAGCGTCGCAAAGACAGCCAGAGTGACGAGAGCAGCGACGATCGTCTGGGGATTGGTGAGGCTAGAAAGAAGATTTCCTGTCATGCCGCGACCTCAAATATCGAAATTGATCATCTGGCGCATGATGAATATCCCGATCAGCATCCAAAGCCCGGACGCGCCCAGAATGATGTGCCCGCGCAAGTCGGTGAAAAGGATCGAGAGATAGTCCGGCGAGGTGAAATGCACCAGCATCATGACGATGAACGGCAGGGCGCCGATGATAACCGCGGACGCTTTCGCTTCCATCGAAAGGGCGTTCACCTTGGCACGCATCTTTTTGCGGTCACGCAATACCTTTGAGAGATTGGACAGCGCTTCCGAAAGGTTGCCGCCCGCCTGGGCTTGAATATTGATGACGGTGCTGAAGAAGCTGACTTCAAACAACGGCATGGTCAGCATCATGCGCTCTATTCCCTGCGGAATGCCGATGCCGACCTGTTGTGCGTCGACGACACGCTGGAATTCGGATTTGACGGGTTCCTGGCCATCTGACGCTATAAGCCGAACCGCGTCGTTTAGCGGCAACCCCGATTTGATCGAGCGGCACATGACATCCAGAGCATTGGGAAATTCCGCGAGGAATTTTTTTTGCCGCCGCTTAAGAATGAATGCGAGTGTCCATCGGGGTAGTCCCAGTGCCGCGACGAGTCCGATGAGTAGAGCGATGAGCGGGGACAGGTCATAAAGCAGAGCGATAAGAACAGAAAAGACAGCTGCGCCGATGGTCAGCATATGGAATTTTCGGGCGGAAATACCCAGCCCAGCCTGTACCAGCTTGTCGCGCAGGCTGACATTCTTTGCCTTCTTCGCCTTTTCGTTCTGCTTTTTCTCCATATCGCGCAGGCTGTCCTGCATGGATTTACGCCGCTTGCTGAGTTCCTGCACACGGTCGCGCGCCGCCTTGATATTGGCGTGATCCGTCTCGGCGGCCTTCACACGCTTGAAGCGGCTGCTCGTCTTTTTTTCGACCTCGATCTGCTGAAAGAGAAACGCATAAGCAAAGGCCCCCGCCGAGATGGCGACGAGTATTGCCAGTAATACGATCGTCGGGTCCATGGCCGTTGCTTCCCGTTAGGACATCTTTTCCATTTCATCGAGCGCGGCCGCCAACCGTTTTTCTTCACCGTAATAGCGGGCGCGATCCCAGAAATGGGGCTTGCTGATACCGGTCGAGACATGCCTGCCGATCAGCTTGCCGTTGGCGTCTTCGCCCTCGATCTCGTATCGCATCAGGTCCTGGGTGACGATAACATCGCCTTCCATGCCGATCACCTCGGTGATCTGCGTGATCCGACGTGACCCGTCTCGTAGGCGCGCCGCCTGAACGACGACATCGATGGATCCAGAAATGATTTCGCGGACGGTCTTTGCCGGCAGCGTAAAACCGCCCATCGCAATCATCGATTCGATGCGGCTGAGGCATTCGCGCGGGGTATTGGCGTGCAGCGTTCCCATCGAGCCGTCATGACCGGTGTTCATGGCCTGCAGCAGGTCAAAAACCTCCGGTCCGCGCACTTCGCCGACGATGATGCGTTCAGGCCGCATACGAAGGCAGTTCTTGACGAGATCGCGCATCGTGATCTCGCCCTCTCCTTCAATGTTCGGCGGCCGTGTCTCGAGCCGCACGACGTGCGGCTGTTGCAGCTGCAGTTCGGCGGTGTCTTCGCAGGTGATGACACGTTCGTCCCTGTCGATGAAGCTCGTCAGGCAGTTAAGAAGCGTTGTCTTACCCGAGCCGGTGCCGCCGGAGATGACGACATTGCAGCGGACACGGCCGATGATCTTCAGCAATGTCGCGCCTTCGGGCGTAATCGCTCCGAAGCGCACGAGCTGATCGAGCGTCAGCTTGTCCTTCTTGAATTTTCGGATTGTCAGTGCCGGACCGTCGATGGCAAGCGGCGGAGCAATGACGTTGACGCGCGATCCATCCGGCAGGCGCGCGTCGCAGATCGGGCTCGATTCGTCGACACGGCGGCCGACCTGACTGACGATCCGCTGGCAGATGGAAAGCAGCTGCGCATTGTCACGAAAGCGGATATCGGACTCGATGGTCTTTCCACCCACTTCGATAAAGGTCTGGCCGGAACCGTTGACCATGATATCGGCAATGTCGTCGCGCGCGAGAAGCGGCTCCAGCGGACCATAACCGAGAACGTCGTTGCAGATGTCCTCTAGCAACTCTTCCTGCTCGGCAATCGACATCGCAAAACTTTTGATCGTGATGATGTCGTTGACGATATCGCGAATTTCCTCACGCGCGCTTTCCGCGTCGAGTTTGGCGAGCTGCGAAAGGTCGATGGTATCGATGAGAGCCGAAAACACCTGGCTCTTGGTATTGTAATATTCTTCCGTCCGGGCGCGTTTTCTCTGCGCCGCGGATGCGGTTGCCGGGGCTTGACGCGTCACGGGTTTTTGGCCGGGTTCAAGCGGATCGATTGCGGCGGAACGGGGCTCAGGCGCCATCACCGTCTGCACGGGGACAGGCGCAACAAGATCCGGTTTCGTGCTTCTGACTGGGCCCTCAGGCCCGCGTTTTCCGAACATCGGCGTTTCCGTCTAACAACGCAGGCAAAAGACCTACTTGCGCTTGAGAATATTCTTCAGTTTTTCCAGGCCACCGCGTCTGCTTTTGCGCAGCACCGTGCGGCCAGTGATGGTGTGGGCGATCTGCGAAAACGTCTCTGCCGTCTGGGATTTTTCGTCCAGCTCGCTGATCATACGGCCGCTATTGGCAGCGTTCCCGAACAATTGCGCGTCGAAGGGGATGATGGCGATCGGCTCGATCTCCAGGGGCTCGAGGAAGTCCGCGGGTGCGATTTCAGGCCTTTTCGGCATGCCGACCTGATTGAGGATGAGATGCGGTAATTTGTCGTTCGGCCGCAGCTTGATCAGGGCATCGAACAGGTTCTTGGTGTTGCGCAGATTGGCGAGATCCGGAACCGCGGTGATAACGACCTCGTCAGCTTCTGAAAGAACGGCTCTCGTCCAGTCGCACCATTGGTGAGGAAGATCGAGAACCGCGACCGGCGCGCTGCGTTGGAGGACCTCAAGGATCGGGAGGAACGCCTGGCGATCCAGATCGTAGGTCCTGTCGAGAAGCGACGGCGCCGCAAGAAGCGACAGATGATCGGAACATTTCGTCAGCAGGCGATCAAGGAAAACCTCGTCCAGCCGCTCTGGAGAAAAGACCGCTTCAGCCATCCCCTGCGCGGGATCCTGATCGAAATCGATATTGGCGGTGCCGTAGGCCAGATCCATGTCCGCCAGAATGGTTTCTGTCGAAAAAAGGCTCGATATGCCGAAGGCGCAATTATGCGCGATGGTGGATGAACCAACGCCGCCCTTGGCGCCGATGAAGGCGATGTTGCGCCCGAGCGGTTCCGCTTCAGGATCGACAAAAATAGCGGCTATCGACCCGAGCAGGTCGGCCATATTGATCGGCGCGACGAGATATTCGGAAATGCCGTTGCGGATAAGGTCGCGATAAAGTGTGATGTCGTTGTGACGGCCGATGATGATGACGCGCGTGGATGGATCGCAGACCTCAGCCAGTGGGGCAAGGTCATCGAGCAGCGAGGCGGGCGAGCTCGCTGTTTCCAGAACGATGAGATTGGGCGTGGGCGAAGCGGAGAACATGGTGGCCGCCGCGTTGATATCGCCCTTCGTCACCCGCAGGGTAACCTTGCTCATGCGCCGGTCGCTGGACAAGGCATCCATCACGCCCTGCATATTGTCGCTGACGCAGAACGCGTGAACGGAAATCCGCGGCAAGGGCCGCAGCCGATCCATGTCCGACCCGCGCAAGAGCGGTTCGGCTTCCTGTCCGCCACTTGGGCTGATATCGTATTCTACAGCGCTCATTGTCTTTCCTGCCGTGGCGAATTCCGGAGCCGCATCAATTTGTCGTCGCCGTGTTTTTACCCTGACGGTATGTGTCGATAACGACCGCACGGCGCTCGGCATCGATCGGGCTCATACCGCGTGGGCCAACCAGATCCATCGGGTTTGCAACTTGTGCTGCGAGATTGCTTTGCGAGGCGCAGCCGAAATTGTACCAGTTCTTGTTGGCAAAGGTATTGTCCGAAAGATCTTCCGGCCATTGGCCGCACTGTCCGGTCATGGCAGTAACGGCGACATAGCTCAGGCGGATCGGCGCTGAATCGCCGTTGGGAGAGGCGGCGTAGTGCGTTTGCATGATCTTGCCCGGCGCCACGCCCGCACCGGAAAGAGTGGAGCGGATCTGTTTAGCCATTCGCGATGCCGCGGCGGAATTGGCCGAGCCCGATGGTATTTGAATATTGACGACGCCTGTCGACATGGAAGCATAGTTCTGCGCAAAGCCGCGCACATTGTCAGCCATCGCTGTGGTCAAGCGGCTATCACCGCCAGAAACGGGTATATCAAGCGAATGCTCTGCTTCAGAAAGGGTAATAGGGTGGCGGGTGCGATAATCATCGGGAATGGCGTTGGTCGTCATCGGGTCGCGCGCGCAGCCCTGCAGCAGCCCTGCGACAACTGCGACGACAGCCGCAAGACCGATCCGCCGTGCCAGATGGAGGTGAGTGTTTACATGCATGATGTCACCTGCGCGGGCCAGATTTGCTGCGAAATCGGGTTGGGGATGGGTGGTGCTCGTCTTCATTTGTAGATGAACCCCACGGAGCCTTGGTAGGGCGTTGCCTGAACCTGGTCCTTGCGGCCATAGACCTTGTTGACGCGGTTCATGAAATACATGGCGGCATCGTTTTCCGGATTGAAGTTGTCATCGGGGCGCGCGATCTGGTTACGGGCAACAGGCCGAACCAGATAGGGCGTTGCGATGATCACGAGCTCGGTTTCGTTGCGTAGGAAGTCCTTGCTGCGGAAAAGCGTCCCGAAAATCGGAATCTTCGACATGCCCGGAAGCCCGGACATTGCTTGACGGATATTGTCCTGAACGAGCCCCGCGATCACGATTGATCCGCCGGAAGGAAGTTCCACGCTGGTTGACGCTTCGCGCTTGCGGATAGACATGTAGGTGTTGCCCGGAATGCCGGGGGAGTTATTTCCGGTGACCACACCTGCCTCATACGTAGGCTCGGAAACATTTGTCTCGATCTTAAGGCTGATGCGACCTGGCGATAGAACGACCGGTCGAAAGTTCAAGGATATCCCGTAATCCACTGTATCCGTCCTACGCGTGACCGTAGGACGGCCAGTGTCTTTGTCGATATCCACCTCTTGTTCAGCAGCTAGACGAAACTCGCCGCCGACGTAAAATTTAGCCTGCTCGCCTGAAATCGCGGTAAGGCTTGGTTCCGCAAGCGTGCGCATCACCCCAGCTTGCTCCATCGCATTAATATAGGTACTCAGGACCATGCCACCGATTGATTTCGAGGCGAGCGGTAGCGCGCCGCCAATGCTGTTGGTGAAGCTTCCTGCGTTCCCGAGGTTCGAGGGATTCTGAAACGTTATGCCGTTACTTCCGTCAAAGGCTCGGCCACTAAAACCGAGCTGCTTCAGAACCTGCCGGCTGACTTCCGCAACAGTAACCTTTAGGGTTACTTGATCTTCCCCTTCGATCGTCAACATGTTGACAATTTGGGATTTCTGCCGGGCTTCGGCGAATATTGCCGCGTCGCCGCCATTGTCGCCACCGGTGAGGGAGATATTGCGGGTCGTGGCCTCGCCGCCTTTGAGGAAGGCCTCAGCAAGCTGCACCGCGCGGGCGGAATCCTGCGGCGTCCTGACACTACCGCTCAGCACGATGTTGTCGGAAACGATCTCGACCTTGATGTCAGATTCTGGGATGAAGCGTCTGATATTGGCCTCGAGACCCGAGATGTCCCGTTCAACCTCAAGATCGAGGCTGACGATTTCGCGACCGCCTTCTCCGAAAATAAAAATGTTTGTCTGGCCGACCAGCTTGCCAAACAGATAGATGCGCCTTGATGTACGTGTAACCGCATCCGCGAGTGTCGGATCGGCAACAAGAATGTCGTGCGCGTCATCCGGAAGGTCGATGACCAGTGCTTTGTTGAGCCCGAGCTTCAGGCGTTTACGAATACCGTTGCCACTCTCTGTTATCCGCACGATGCTCGCACTCTGCGCCTTTGCCTCGGCCAACCGCAGAGCATCGGGCACATGAGGGCCGGGAATACCTGAGAATGCCACGCAAAAAGCAAGGCCGCCCATAAAAGATGACCGCAGGTGCTCGGTGAGACGCTTAGACATGGTACCCCCGGTCATTGTGATGCTCCTTGGCCGCCCTTGATGATCGAGCCAGATTTGATGACCTGAATCTCCGGTCGACCAGAACCACCGTTAAGAAGATAGCCCGCCGAAAGCGTGTCGTTTTCCTGCGCGTCCGATACGGAGCGCAGAGCGAGGGTCAGGCGATCCGCCATCTGCTGCGCCACGGTTATGATCTTTGCCTGTTCAGGGGTCAGCTCCAGCGTCGCTGTGGCCCCCACGACGGCCGACGTTCCGTCCTCACCTTCCTTGATCTGTTGATCGATCGCGAGGACACGGACGTTGTTCAGGACGTTTTCTGTCAGAAAGTTGTTATTGTCGCCCTTGCGGACCATGATGACATCGACACGGTCGTTCGGAAGAACAAATCCGCCTGCTCCGGTTGCAACGGAAATTTCGGTGGCCACCGCGCGTTTGCCAGCCGGCAGGAGCGAAGACATGATGCGGGTGCTGGAATCGACGACTTTTTCCGGTCGGATAGGCTCACCTTCAAACAAAGGCAGCCGCACGACCGCGCCAGCAAGCTCGGTGATGGCGTCTGGCCTCTTCGCGTCCGTGATGAAACTATCAACGACATTGCCCTTCGGCCATGGTGTCCATCGCACGGAGCTATCGTTAAGCCGGCTACCGACCGGCAGATTGACGGAGGAGACAAGAACGTTGACCGTCGGCTCTTTCTGGATGATCGTTTCCGCTTTTTCGATAACCTGCTGTGTGCCTGTTATCTGCATGGCGACAACACCGGCGAGACCGGCTGCGACCAAGGCAACGGAAAGAATGACAATACGCGACGGCTTCATGCTCGATCCTTGAGAGAATCAGATTTTTCTGCTCTCAGGATGGCGCGTGATTGGTATAATTATGGTTAATATTGTGCTTGGATGTTTGGTTAACGGATCACTAATATGTGGATCGCTGACTATTGATTCAGTTAAGGCTAGCAATCGCCATGTTGACGACGGGAGAGTCGCCGTAGGTTAATAATCCTGCAGCCGCGATACCAATGCCGTAGGGGATTTTTTTGGCTACGGTAAGGGAATCCGGAATCGGAATTCCGATTGATGTGATTTCCTGAGAGTGCGCTCGTAAAACTAGGATAGTAAGCGTCAAAAGCCCCCCGATGAAGGTCGTAGCAAGCAGAAATTCGATCAGTGAAGAATTAAAGCCGTACCAGACAGAAGTCGCTGTCAACAGCTTGACGTCGCCTCCACCCATCAAATTGAAGGCGAAAAAGGCGAAGCAGCACATAAATACCAGTAGACCTGCCAGAATGCACAGGCTTACTGTCCGTAAGTCCATGCCAATGAAAGGTGACAATACCAAAAACGAACTGAGAAGAATAATCGAAATTCTGTTTGGTATCTTCATGCTGATCAGATCGCTCAAGGCAGCGAATGCCAAGGAAAACGGAACCAATATGAAGATTGCCGCGACTATCATGTGCTTGCCCTGCAACGCTTGGACTATAAAGTGATGCCGCTCCGATTGGGCCGGAGCGGCATTACGTTGAACTTCCGATAAGTCGATCAGGTTGGGGCTACCATCTTTTTGGAAAGTCCATCAAAGAGGCCGTTAAGCTTGCTTCCCAGTGCACCTGCACCGGTAATGATGCCAACGGAAATAAGCGCTGCGATCAGGCCGTATTCGATGGCGGTCGCGCCGGATTCGTCTTTGAGAAAACGAGTGAAAATCTTGGTCATGGGTCTCTCCTAACTCTTGTTTGGTTCAGCACGCCGACAACTGTTTTCCGTTGTTCGGTTGGGCTCAAGCTACAGCGGAGCGATTTCCAAGCGCTTAAAAAAAACACTTAATTCAAAGTAAACACCATGATGAGTTTCACGTGGTAAATAAACACAAAAAGTATTCTGTGCATTTTTATTTTTGCTGATAAATGAATATATTGCAGCGATGCTGAGGGTGTTCCTTGAAGCTCCTCCGCTCTTGCGCAACGCTTCAGCTGTACAGTTTTGAGGCGTAGCGGGATCAGCGAGGTGTCAATACACGACGCCAACCTCCGACTGCGAGCGGCAAGTACGCTTCATTTAACCCTTAATTCACTAAAAACACGCATTCTTGGAAGAGCAAAGTGGGGCATAAGCAGGGGCCGAAGGCGTGTCATACGGAAAACTGGCGAAAATCGTGGTCGGCGTGTCCGCCTTGCTGTCGGCATCACTGCAGCCTGCCCTTGCTCAGGACGAGATTTTGCGGGTTTCGATGAACCACGCCCGCGTTCTTCGTCTCGATCGGGCCGTCAGCAAGGTCATCGTTGGCAACTCCAAGGTCGCTGATGCCACGGTCGCCGATGCCACCACGATTGTTCTGACGGGCCGCAGTTTCGGCACGACCAATCTTGTGCTTCTGGATGCCGATGGTAATCCGATTGTTGATGAACGCATTCTCGTCTCCATCGACGAGGGCAATACGGTTCGCGTCTTCCGCCAGACGGAGCGCACCGTTCTATCCTGCACGCCAAACTGTGAGCAGCATTCTCAAAACAGTGGCGACAAGGAAGCTCAGCCGTAACACCGTCATTCAATTGTAGCACTGACGGCAAACGGCCTTCTGACGACGAAGGAGGCTGTCTGCGTAACGATTTTGCGACGAGAGAAAAGCCAAAAAGCAACATGCTTCCCGGCGTATGCCGGTGGGCTATATGTTGCTTTTTTTTGGCTAAGTATTTGATCTGGCTAAGATCAAAAAAGGAATGGTGCCCAGAAGAGGACTCGAACCTCCACACCCTTGCGAGTACCAGCACCTGAAGCTGGCGCGTCTACCAATTCCGCCATCTGGGCGACGGAGAGCGATGTACGAGGGCAGCCGCTCGGTGTCAACAGACTTTTTGAACTTTTATGACGATCGTTGATTTTAAAGGGAAAAAACTTGGCGGAGACTGTTGGAACATGTCGCCGGGTCAGGTGTCGAGACCCTCACGATTCGTTCTGTCGACATGACCGAGATCGCGCTCCGGGTCGATGATGTCACGGATTCTCTGCTTGAGTTCTTTGGGGCCGGGAAAACCGCCATCGCGTTTGCGTTCCCATATGGTCGTCCCGTCAGCGGTGATCTCGAACAGGCCGCCGGTCGAGGGTACGAGACTGACCTCGCCGACATCGGAGGCGAAGGTTTGCAAGATTTCCTGCGCCATCCAGCCTGCGCGAAGCAGCCAGTTACACTGTGTGCAGTAACGAATGATTATCCGGGGTTTGGTCTCAGTCATCCTGGTCTCCTTCAGCACGATAATGCTCACGATAATGTCAACATTTCTACTCATGTTTTTACGGGCATGTGCTTGTTCTTATCAAGTGGCTTTGCGAACAGAGAAGCTGTCGAAGCCTGAAACATGGAGATCCTATGGCCCAGTATGAGAATAATCGGCAGCGCCTTTTTGTGCCGGCGGTTGCGCCCCTTTATAATTCGACCCATGACCTGGTTGAGACCATTCTGCGCGTCGCGGCAGGACTTCTGCTCGTCACGCATGGGTTCGGCAAGATCGTCAATCCTTTCGGTGCCGTTGGCATGGTGGAGAGCCTTGGCTTTTATCCTGGTGTCTTCTGGTCGCCATTGCTGGCTGCCACTGAGTTTTTCGGCGGCATCCTGGTTGCGATCGGGCTCTTCACGCGTCCGGCCTCTTTCGCGGCCATGATCGTCCTTTTGGTAACCGTCTATTTCCATGGAATCGTCAAGGCGGAAGGCTTGGGTGGGGCGGAAAAATCGATCCTTTGGGCTGCGATTTTCCTGTTCTTTGCCGTTCGCGGCGGCAACAGGCATTCGGTGGATGCCCGGATGGCGCGGGAATTTTGAGGCAGATCGCCATTCCATCGGCCTCCCGCCTCGCGCCTCTTGAAAATAGGCTTTGGCCGTGATGAAGCTGCGCGTAATCGGTTTCTTCACATGCCAAGAGGTTTCATGCGCGTTGCTATCATCGAAAATATGGCGGGCACGCCATGGGGCCAACTGGGCGTCGCCTTGACAGAGGCCGAGGCCACTGTCGATGTCATCAAAGCCTATGCGGGTGAACCTCTCCCGCAGCATGCGGGAGATCATGACGCGCTTGTGGTTCTTGGCGGTGAACAGAATGCGCTTGACGATGTCTTTAGCCCCTATTTCCCGGATTTGACGCGGCTCATGAAATCCTTTGGAGATGCGGGCAAAGCGGTGATGGGCGTCTGCCTCGGTAGCCAGTTGCTGGCGCGTGCCTATGGCGGCGAAAATATTCTGGCAGGCCCACCGGAATTTGGGTGGGAAGAGGTATCCGTCACTGAGGAAGGCGCGTCTGACCCGCTCATGGCCGGACTTGGGGAAAGTTTCCCGATTTTTCAGTGGCACTGCGATACGTTCACGCTTCCTGACGGCGCGACGCGGCTGGCGACCAACGCGGTCACGAAGAACCAGGCCTTTCGCGTCGGGCGCGCCGCCTATGGCACACAATTTCACTTCGAAGCATCCACGTCGGTTGTCGATGCGTGGAGAAAGACCTTTCCCACGTCGATCGAAAAAATGTCGCCGGGCTGGCTGGAGAACTATGACTTGCACCGCAGCAGACGGGCGGATGCGGCAGATGGGGCCGGACTGAAGATAGCCCGTGCCTGGGTTCGGCTGATTTAGTCCCTGCAATTTTCCGTTGCGAAGTGAGCGCAAGGCTGCTCAAAATTGCCTCGTTCACCCCTGATTTGCACTGGAGGCGCAAAGACATGTACAAATTCGAAATCTACCAAGACAAGGCCGGGGAATATCGTTTCCGCTTCAAGGCATCCAACGGCGAAACCATGTTCTCGTCTGAAGGCTACAAGGCCAAGGCATCGGCTGTCCATGCGATCGAATCGATCAAGAAAAACGCGCCCGGCGCCAACACCGTCGACACGACGACGATGACTGCCTGAGCACCAATGCCACCTCAGACCTCGAAGCGGTGCGTCCCTGACAAATGAGGGGCGCATCGGCAGGTGCCAGCGTAAAGATAAGATTCAGTCTTTTTTGATAATCTTCCGTTAGCATTTGTTTTTCGAGGTCTCCGGGCGGCATCTCCATGTCCCCGAATTGTTTTGCGTACGGGTTCTCATGCGTTCATCGGCTGTGCCAGCACTTCTATTCGGTTGTCTTTTGCTCGGCGGCTGCACGTCCAGTTCCGGCCCGGAAAGCCTGATGGCTGGTTTGCCGTCCAAGGAAACCACGAGTTCGGTCAAGCCATCTGCGCCGGTGCCGCAGGCAAGCGTCGGCACGCAGCCGATTGCTGCGCAGCCGCGGCAGGAGGTTCTTGCATGGGGTGGCCCGGTGCCGGGCGAACCGAAGGCTTTTTCCGCCGTCACGCCCAGAGCTTCCGTGCCCGGCAACGCGCCTGAAATCCGCTTGCCGGTGCCGTCGCAGAGCGGAATGGCGCGGCCCGTCGAACAGCCAATGGAGCGCCCTGTCCAGCTGGCAATGGCTGCCGCACCGGCTGCAAGTGCCGGCGCGCAGATACGCTCTCGCATCTTCCGCTCAAGCTTCAGCGATGCAAAGCCGATCAACTTCGGCCGCGTCCAGCCCCGTCATTTCCAGGTTCACGGCGTGGATGTTTCCCGCTGGCAGGCCAACATCAACTGGCCGCAGCTGCGCACGCGCGGCGCCAACTTTGCCTTTATCAAGGCGACGGATGGCGGCGATCATCTCGATCCGATGTTCCGGACCAACTGGCAACGCTCGAAAGAAGCGGGTATTCGCCGTGGCGCCTACCATTTCTTTTACTGGTGCCGCAATGCAAGCGAACAGGCGGACTGGTTCATTCGCAACGTCCCGCGTGATCCGGACGCGCTGCCGCCGGTTATAGACGTCGAATATAACGGCGAATCCAGCTGCAAGATGCGCCTTTCCCGCGAGCGCGTCCTGGAAAAGATGCGCGTCTTCATGGACAAGCTCGAACGCCATTACGGCCAGCGGCCGATCATCTATACGGCGCCCGACTTCTACAAGGATAACCTTCAGGGCGAGTTCCTGGACTATCCCTTCTGGCTTCGCGCCGTTGCCCAGCATCCTTCGGTGGTCTATCCCGGCCGCAAGTGGCTGTTCTGGCAATATTCCGGCTCCGGCCTGTCGCACGGCGTCGATGGCCGCATCGATCTCAACGTCTTCAACGGCAGCGAGGAGGCTTGGCATCGCTGGGTGGAACGTCGTTCGAGCTGAGATCAGCGCGCGAATTTCCGCGCGCCTGCCACACACAGAACGACAACCATCGTGACGGCGATCATCGCCGGGCTCACATCTTCATGCAGCAGGGACGCGGCAAGCACGAGGCCGAAAAAGGGCTGGAGCAACTGCAACTGTCCTACAGCGGCGATACCGCCAAGGGCCAGTCCGCGATACCAGAATATGAAGCCGATCAGCATGCTGAACAGCGAGACATAGGCAAGACCGCCCCATGCCTGCGGAGCGATGCCGGAAAGCGTATCTGGCCCGCTCACAAACGCAAGTGGCAACATGACTGGCAGCGAAAGCACCAGCGCCCAGGAAATGACCTGCCAGCCGCCGAGTTTGCGGGAAAGGGCCGCCCCTTCCGCATAACCCAGACCACAGACGATAATCGCACCGAGCATCAAAAGATCGCCGGTCAGCGACGTTTCGATTCCACTGGCGAATGAGTTCGACAGTGAAAATCCAGCGACCAAGGCGCTGCCAAGACAGGAAAACAGCCAGAAAACTGGGCGCGGGCGCTCTCCACCGCGCAAGACGGCAAAGATGGCCGTCGCAAGCGGCAGCAACCCGACGAAAACGATGGAATGCGCGGAGGTGACGTGCCGCAACGCCAGCGCCGTCAGGAGCGGAAAACCAACGACGACTCCGAGCGAGACGATGAACAGCGATGTCAGGTCATCGCGCGCAGGTCGCTTTTGCCGGAAGAGAAACAACAGTGCCAAGGCCAGTAGCCCCGCGATACTCGCGCGGGCGACAGTCAGGAAAACGGGGTCGAAACCCTTTACCGCCAGACGGGTTGCGGGGAGCGAGCCGCTGAATATCACCACGCCTGTCAGGCCGCTTAACCAGCCACTTGTCGCCTTGTCCATCGTCAACTCCTGCGTTTTGCCCTTCTTGATCCCGAACGGCTGGCGTGAACAGCGACAGTCATATACAATTTCAAAAAACTGTTGTGGTTATGGGAGCAATACAGTCGGAGGCTAAGGTGGATCAGATCGCAGCCGGGACGCGCATTGAGAGAGTGATGGCCAATATCCGCCAGCGCATCGCTGCGCGTAGCCTTGTGCCGGGCGCGCGCCTTCCATCCGTACGGGCATTGGCCAAGACAATGCAGGTCTCGACCTCGACTGTCGTTGAGGCTTACGACCGGCTCGTCGCGGATGGTACGATCAACTCGCGCCCGGGCTCGGGTTTTTTTGTGTCAGGTCCGCTTGCGCCTCTCTCGCTTGCCAACATAGAACCGCAACTTGACAGGGCTGTCGATCCTTTGTGGGTGTCGCGACAGTCGCTGGAGGAAGGGGCTGCGCTCGCCAAGCCCGGTTGTGGCTGGTTGCCTGCCTCATGGATGCCGCAGGAGGCATTGAAGCGGGCGATGCGGGGTCTTGCCCGCGCGGACGCCGCGTTGCTGACGGATTATGGCACCCCGATGGGCCTGTTGCCGCTGCGCCAGCTTCTGTCGCGCAGGCTGGCCGAACATGGCGTGCAGGCGAATGTAAGCCAGATCATGCTCACGGAGTCCGGCACCCAGGCAATCGATCTTCTCTGCCGTTTCCTGCTGCAGCCCGGCGATGCGGTGATCGTTGATGATCCCTGTTACTTCAATTTCCACGCTTTGTTGCGGGCACATCGTGTGAAGATCATAGGGGTGCCCTATACGCCGACGGGGCCGGACCTGCCACTTTTCGAGCAGGCGTTGAGAGACCATCAGCCGCGGCTCTATATCACCAATTCCGCCATTCATAACCCGACTGGCGCAAGACTTTCCGCCGTCTCCGCCCATCGCCTGCTGATGCTTGCCGAACAGGCCGGGCTGACCATCGTCGAGGACGATATATTTGCCGATTTTGAAACGCAGCCATCTCCGCGGCTGGCCGCTTTCGATGGGCTGAACCGTGTCGTGCAGATCGGCAGTTTTTCCAAAACGCTATCAGCGTCGGTGCGGTGCGGTTTCATCGCCGCTCCCACGGCATGGGTGGACGCCCTGACCGATCTCAAGATCGCCACCACTTTCGGTGGAACGCATTTTTCTGCGGCGCTCGTTCACACTCTTTTGACCGACGGCAGTTACCGCAAACACGTGGAGGTGCTGCGGCACCGCCTTGCAGACAAGATGGCGGAAATGTCTGCACGTCTGAGGTCAATCGGGTGCGTGCCTTGGATCGAGCCGCAGGCAGGCATGTTCCTATGGTGCCGCCTGCCGGATGGGATCGATGCCGCTGATGTCGCGCGTCGGGCGCTTGCGCGGCGGATGGTGCTGGCCCCGGGCAATGTGTTCAGCTCGTCGCAAAGCGCGTCTGGCTTCATGCGGTTCAACGTATCACAGATGGCAGATTCGGATGTCATGACGGTGCTGGCAGAGGCACTCCTACGGCAGCCGTGATGCCGCGTTTCTGATGCGCTTGTCGAAAATCGGAACAAAATCCCGTGAACGTCGTTTTCTCCGCAGAATGAAGAGGAGGAAACACCATGACATTCGATCCCAACAATCCGCGTCCGGACCGCGATCTTCGTCCGGAACTGAATATCAGCAATGACACGCGTGCCCGTACGTCGTCGTCCTGGGTGCCCTGGCTGGCGATCATCGTCGTCGTTCTGGTCGGCGTTTTCGCCTGGTCGCAGATGAGCGGCCCGACCACCGACCCGGCAACGACGTCCTCGACCACGCCGCCAGCGGCGACTGACCAGGCACCGGCACCGATGGCTCCGACCACGCCGGCAACGCCGCCCGCAAACAATGCAGCACCGGCTAGCCCGGATGCCGGTGGCACGAAGACCCAGCCCTAAAGGGTCGAGCAATCTAAAAAGCCGTCTGCCCCGGTGCAGGCGGCTTTTTTGTGCGACGATGGGCCTCTTAGAGCTTCTCCATCGCCGAAGGATTGTTTGCGAGCCTCGACCACCGATTGATGGATTCTTGTGCAAGCTGGGAAAGCGCGATGCTTCCGAAACGGGACAATAGGATTGTTTCGGCTTCCCGCATGGCATCGAAAAGGGCTGCATTTACCGCTTGCTCGATGACACAATCGGGATTATCGCCCGCAAGTCCGATCGAAAACAGTTCGGGCGCGCCGAGCGCTTTATAGATGTCGAGAAGCGTTATTTCACTAAGCGGCCGTGCCAACACCCATCCGCCGCCATGGCCCTTCTCCGAAGAGACATACCCATGCTCGCGCAAACCTGCCATGGTTCTGCGCACCACAACGGGATTGGTCTGAAGCATCGCTGCGATGCTCTCCGACGTCGCCGCTCCCTCATGTTTTTCCATGTGGATCAGAATATGCAGCACCCGCGAGAGGCGCGTGTCGTGTCTCATTGCTCGAATCCGTATTTCGTCCAAATTCTATCAGTTTTGCTGTGACGTAACAATATAAGTTGCATGACCCTTGACGTCTAAAATCATGTAACAATATAAGTATCATGAAATGGCGGAACGTTTGTCCGCCTGAACGGAGGGTGTGCCCATGAAATTCGACGTTATCATTATCGGTGGCAGCTATGCCGGCCTGTCCGCGGCCTTGCAGCTTGGCCGCGCCAGAAAGAGCATCCTAATTATCGACGCTGGCGAGCGTAGAAATCGTTTCGCCAGCCATTCGCACGGTTTTCTCGGACAGGATGGCAGGGCGCCGGGGGAGATCGTTGCCGAGGCGCGACAACAGCTCGAACGTTACAAAACCATACAATGGGCCGAGGGCAGGGTGACTGACGCCGGTGGGTCATTCGGCGATTTCGTTGTCATGATCGATGGTAACCGACAGGAAAAGGCGGACCGGCTCATCCTCGCCATGGGCGTGACCGATGAGCTTCCCGACATCCCCGGGCTAAAGGAGCGGTGGGGCTCCTCCGTCTTTCATTGCCCCTATTGCCATGGCTATGAACTCGATCGGGGCAAGATCGGCGTCATTGCAGCTTCACCCATGGCTATCCACCACGCGTTGATGCTTCCCGACTGGGGCGAGACGACCTTTTTCACCAACGGGATGTTCGAGCCGGATGCGGACCAGCATGCGCTTCTGGCAGCACGCGGCGTCCACCTGGAGGCGGTTCGGATCAGGGAGATTGCGGGGCATGCGGACGTCGTTCTGGCGGATGGGCGCAGCATGGCCCTGGCTGGCCTCTTCACGCAGCCGACGTTGCGGATCAGCGCCAACTGGATCGAAAAACTCGGCTGCAAGATCGACGAGGGGCCGATGGGATCGACCATCGTCACCGACCCGATGAAACAGACCACCGTCCGCGGGGTCTTCGCTTGCGGCGATGTGGCAAGAGCAGCCGGCTCGGTTGCGCTTTCTGTCGGTGATGGCGCCATGGCGGGCGCTGCGGCGCACCGATCCATTCTGTTTCCAGAGATGAGTTAGCGTGAGACAAGGCTTAGCCAGCGGCCGGGCGGCATGCCGAAGGCATTCTTGAAATGCCGGGTGAAATGCGCCTGATCCGCGAACCCGCAGGCAAACGCCGTTTCTGCAAGCCCTGCACCCGTGCGCATCATTTGCTTGCACTTTTCCAGTCGCCGCATGATGAGGTAGCGGTGCGGGCTTGTACCCAACAGACACCGAAAATGCCGGAAGAGCGTGAAGCGGTCTATCCCGCTCACCTGTTCTAGTTCCTGTGACTCAACGGTCTCGGCGCTGTTCTCCAGCAGATAGTCCCGGCACCGCAGAACGGCGGCGCGGTCGATCCGCTTTATGGGCTTTGGGCTTCCATTCGAATGTTTCCAGAGCAGATCCGAAAGCCGCGACTGCCAGTCAGTGAGAAGCAGGCTGTCAGGTTCGCTGGCGAGATTACCGAGTGCCTCCGTCAGGCATTGGCGAAATTCTTCATCCTCAATGACCGCACGTGTGGCAAACGGCAGCGTATGACACCCCGCCTGCGTCGTTTTCTCGGGCGGAAGGTAAAGCATGCGATAGTGAAGCCCTTCCTCGGTGCCTGCGCCGCCGTCATGGACCTCATCTGGATGCAGCACGATGACGTTTCCGGGCATGCTGAAATGCGACGTGCCGCGATAGGTAAAGGTCTGGACGCCGGAAAGCGTGACGCCCAATGCATAGGTATCATGCCGATGCGGCGCATAGGCGTTGCCATGGAATCGCGCATCGATGCGCTCTATGCCTTCGCTGGAGCGGGCTTGCACGATCCCTTCGAATTTGCACGAACGTTCAAGATCGTTGCTGCTCCGAGGCGCTATCGTTGCTTCTCTTTCGTAACCACAGCCAGATTGAGTTCGCATGTTTGATACCAAGATCGCCATTATTCTTCGCGATGACCTTGCCGTATGGCAGAAATTGAACGTCACCGCATTCCTCATGTCCGGCATCGTCGGCCAGACCCGAGAGATCATCGGGGAACAATACCGCGACGAAGCCGGCAACGTCTACAATCCCCTTTCCATCCAGCCCATCGTCATTATGGCGACGGATCAGGAGATGCTGCGCAAAATTCACCAGCGATCGCTGGAGCGGGACGTCACGACTTCGCTTTACATCGAAGAAATGTTTTCCACCGGCCACGATGCCGCCAACCGCCAAGTCTTTTCGGAATTTTCTCCCGATAATGCCAAAGTCGTCGGCCTGGCGCTACGCGCGGATAAAAAGATCGTCGACAAGATCACCAAAGGTGCGAAGCTGCACGCCTGATCGCCGGACGCAAAAGGGAGGCCATGAGCCTCCCTCTAATTGCACTTGCGGATGAGTTGCCGCTTATTCGTCATTCATCTTCAGAGCGGCGATAAAGGCTTCCTGCGGGATTTCAACCTTGCCGAACTGGCGCATGCGCTTTTTGCCTTCCTTCTGCTTGTCCAGGAGTTTGCGCTTGCGCGTCGCGTCGCCGCCGTAGCATTTCGCGGTCACGTCCTTGCGCAGCGCACGCACGGTTTCGCGGGCGATGACCTTGCCGCCGATGGCCGCCTGGATCGGGATCTGGAACATGTGCGGCGGAATGAGTTCCTTCAGCTTTTCGCACATGCCGCGCCCGCGCCGGTCGGCCGCAGAGCGGTGCACCAGCATGGAGAGGGCATCAACAGGATCGCCGTTGACGAGGATCGACATCTTGACGAGATCACCAGCGCGATAGTCAATGATATTGTAGTCGAACGACGCATATCCCTTGGAGATCGATTTCAGACGGTCGTAGAAATCGAACACCACTTCGTTGAGCGGTAGCTCATAGGTGATCATGGCGCGGTTGCCGACATAGGTCAGCTCCGTCTGAAGGCCACGCCGGTCCTGACAGAGTTTCAGGATGCCGCCGAGATATTCGTCCGGCGTCATGATCGTCGCCTTGATCCACGGCTCGCGGATTTCCTTGATCTTCACCACGTCGGGCATGTCCGCCGGGTTGTGAAGTTCCTTTTCCGTGCCGTCCGTCAGCGTCATTTCGTAGACGACCGAAGGTGCTGTGGCGACGAGATCGAGATTGAACTCCCGCTCGAGGCGCTCCTGGATGATTTCGAGATGCAAGAGGCCGAGGAAGCCGCAGCGGAAACCGAAGCCAAGGGCGGCAGACGATTCCATTTCGAAGGAGAAGGATGCGTCGTTGAGGCGGAGCTTACCGACCGCCGCGCGCAAATCTTCGAAGTCGGCGGCATCGACCGGGAAGAGACCGCAGAACACCACCGGCTGCGCAGGCTTGAAGCCGGGCAGCGCCTGCGCCGTCGGGCGCTTGTCGTCGGTGATGGTATCGCCAACGCGTGTATCGGCCACTTCCTTGATCGAAGCCGTAATGAAGCCGATCTCGCCGGGCCCGAGGCTGTCGACCGTGACCATTTTCGGGGTCAGCACGCCGACGCGCTCGATGCCGTATTTCGCGCCCGAGCCCATCATGCGGATCTGCTGGCCCTTGCTCAGCACGCCATCGATGACGCGCACCAGAACCATGACGCCGAGATAGGTGTCGTACCAGCTATCGACCAGCAGCGCCTTCAGCGGGCCGTTTTCGCCGACTTCGCTCTTCGGCGGCGGCAGACGGTTGACGATGGCTTCCAGAACGTCGGGAATACCAAGGCCGGTTTTGGCCGAAATCATCACAGCATCGGAAGCATCGATGCCAATGACTTCCTCGATCTGTTCCTTGATGCGGTCAGGTTCGGCTGCCGGCAGGTCGATCTTGTTCAAGACCGTGACCAGCTCGTGATTATTGTCGATCGCCTGATAGACGTTGGCGAGCGTCTGGGCTTCCACACCCTGCGATGCATCGACCACCAGCAGCGAGCCTTCGCAGGCCGAAAGCGAGCGGGACACTTCATAGGCGAAGTCGACGTGGCCGGGCGTGTCGATAAGATTCAGCACATAGGTCTCGCCGTTATTCGCCTTGTAGTGCAGGCGCACGGTCTGGGCCTTGATGGTGATGCCACGCTCGCGCTCGATATCCATAGAATCGAGAACCTGTTCCGACATGTCGCGTTCGGCAAGGCCGCCTGTCGACTGGATCAACCGGTCGGCCAGCGTCGATTTGCCGTGATCGATGTGGGCAACGATCGAGAAGTTGCGGATATGGTCCAGGGGCGTGCGGGTCGAATTTGTGCTCATGTTCCGCGCTATAGCAGGGGCTTGTCATGCCGCAAAGCGGGAATTTGGTTAAAAGCCCTTTAAAATGGGCTTTCAGACCGCAAATTGCTCAGGCCAGTCGCGGCGGGTGGCAACCTGCCCCTCGGTGCGGAGTCTTGCCACGGCGGCAAGATCAATATCGGCAATCAAGAGCGTGCTTTGCGTCACGGCATCGCTTTCGCTTTCCCCGATGATGCCGGATGCGGGCATGCCGTAGTCCGACGGCACATAAAGGGCAGCACGACCACGATTTTCATCGACAGCCGGGGACCATGGCGCTTCGCCGGCCGTGGGGGATGACAGCACCGCATACTGATTTTCCAGTGCCCGCGCCTGCGCGCCGATGCGAACCCGATAGGCCCCGGCGAGCGTATCGGTGCAACTCGGCGCAAGGACGAGATCGACGCCGAGCTCGGCCAGCTTGCGGCCAAGCATCGGAAACTCATTGTCGTAACAGATGAGGATACCCAGCCTCCCAATCGGGGTCTCGAAGGCTTTCAGACCCTCGACGCCAGCTGCAATATTCCATTGTTCCCGTTCGAACCGGGTCATGATCTGCTTGTCCTGATAACCGATCAGCCCGTCAGGTCCAAAGAGCCACGCCCGGTTGCGGAACTTGCCGTCGGGGTCCTTCACCGGCGCACTGCCCGGCTGGAAAAGGATTTGATGTTGCCGCGCCAGCTCTTCGCAAAGCTCCACCCAAGAGGGGATGAGCGGCTCTATCTCTTCGATGGAACGGTGCAGATCGGAGCGCGCATCGGGTGACAATTGCCCGGTCAGCACCATCGCCGAATATTCCGGCAGCAGCAGCAGTTCGGCGCCCTTTTCCTTGGCCTCGCGGACGATGGCGGAAAGATGCGTGACATAGGCCTCCCATGTTTCGATCAGTTCGATGGCATATTGGCTGGCCGCTAACCGTGTCATGCGTTTCCATCTCCGGCAATGGTTTTCATCCAGAAGGACAGTGGTTTCGGGCTTTCGCTGGTTTCATCCAGGTCCTGCCAGGTGAAGCTGGTGCGCAATTCCGGATGATGGCGATAGCCGCGCTTTTCCCAGAAGCCATTGAGCGGCACGTAATCGCTCGGTCGGCGGCGATGGTCGGCCGGCCGCTCGACCGCACAGAAGGTGCACTGGTCGAAGCCCAGCCCCTTTGCATGTGCCTCCCGCTCCTCGAAGAAGCGCACGCCGACGCCGTGGCCGCGATAACCGGGAAGCAGCACGCTTTCACCGAAATAGAAAATCCGGTCCGGATCGTAACCTGCCTTGACGAAGGGAGCCTTCACCTCATCGGTCTCCGCCGCCATTGGCATGCCGGTGGACATTCCAACCACTCTGCCGTCATCGAGCGCCAGCACGAAGACCGCGCCGTCCGTGTCGGCATAGGTTGAGAGATATTTGCGTTCGTAATCCAGCGAGCCGTCATAGAGGTAAGGAAAAGCGCGAAACACCTCGATGCGCAGGCGCGCGAGGTCATCGAAATAGGATGTGGCGTCAATGCCGGAAAGAGACTTGATTTCGACGGTCATGGGCATTTCACTTTCGGTTGCACTGGTTATACCGTGGTGGAAAAGCCGCGCAAGCACTGAACGGAGACGATAATGACCGCTGCCGAAACCATCCGCGCCTATTACGAAGCCTTCAATCGTCAGGACATGAATGCTTTTCTGGCGCTGCTTCACGATGAGGTGGTGCACGACATCAATCAGGGCGAACGCCAGACCGGCAAGGCCGCCTTCGCTTCCTTCATGGACCATATGAACCGCTGCTACCGCGAAAACCTCACCGAGATGGTGATCATGGCGAGCGAAGACGGCGCGCGGGCATCTGCGGAGTTCGTCGTTAACGGGGAATATCTGGCCACCGACGAAGGCCTGCCGGAGGCGAACGGTCAGACCTATGTGTTGCCGGCCGGCGCATTCTTCGAGTTGAAGGACGGCAAAGTCAGCCGAGTAACGAACTACTATAATCTGAACGACTGGATTGCCCAGGTCGGCGCCTGAGACGTTCTTTTGCCGCAAAGCCACCAGCGGCAAAGAAGATGATAGTTTCCATTATCGTGGATATTGACTCCATCATATGAGAGTGCAATTCTCATATGATGGAAAACGAAGATCATATTCTTGAGCGCTCTATCGGCGAGCGGATCAAAACGTTACGGGCTGAAAACGGCCTGACGCTGGACCGTCTCGCGTCCGAATCCGGCGTCAGCCGCGCCATGATCTCCCGCATCGAGCGCGGTGAGGCGAGCCCTACGGCCTCGCTGCTGGCCCGCATCTGCCCAGCCCTTGGCCTGTCGCTTTCCGGTTTCTTCGCTGAAAATGAAGAGGCTGTTTCCCCGCTCATGAAAAAGCGTGATCAGCAGCTCTGGAAAGATCCGGAGACCGGTTATGTGCGCCGCGCCATTTCCCCGCCGCGTGTGGGATCCGATGTCGATATCGTCGAAGTCGAATTTCCGGCCGGCGCGCGCGTCGGCTTCCCTCCGCATGCGGCGAGCCGGGGGATGACGCAATATGTCTGGCTTTTCGAAGGTGTGCTGGAAATGACGAGCGGCGGAGACGTTCACCGGCTGGAGCCGGGCGACTGCCTTTTCATGCCTGTTGGAGAGGGGCATGTCTTCCACAATCCATCTGAAAAACCCGCCCGTTACGCCGTCGTGCTCGATCAAAGACAGCGTTGATTTACCCAAGGAGTATTCATGGCAACCATCCACGTGTTGAACGGGCAACAGACGATCGATGCCCTGCCTGAGCTTTGCGACGTCCTCGCCGCCTGCGTGAATGGCGGCGCGTCCGTCGGCTTCATGTTGCCTTTTTCGCCGCAGGATGCGGAGTCTTTCTGGCGATCGGTCGCGGAAAATGTGACGGAAGGCAGCACCATCCATGTGGTCGCTGAAGTGGAGGGCCAGGTGGTGGGCACCGTGCAGGTGGGTTTCGCTTCCAAACCCAATCAACCGCATCGGGGTGATCTCATGAAGCTTCTCGTGCACCCCTCGGCACGCGGTCTCGGCCTCGCACGCAAGCTCATGCAAAGGGTGGAAGAAGAAGCGGCGAAGCGTGGCCGCAGCCTTCTGGTGCTGGATACGGCCACGGGCAGCGATGCCGAGGCGATTTATCCTCGCCTCGGTTGGGAACGGGTGGGCGTTATCCCGGACTACGCCCTGTTTCCCGATGGCCGATATTGCGGCACGACCCTGTTTTACAAACGGATCGGCTAAGGCCTCTATTGCTCCGGCTTCAGCGTCCGGTTGAAGGCGTCAATGATGATCTTCTCGAGTTCTGCGTGGATATCGGCACGGTCTCGCGGCCCGGCCGGTTCGCAGATCGGATCGCGCTCGCCGACGGATTTGAGAAACGCATCCGCATCGGGTTTGCACAGCGGCAGGAAGCTGAAGTGGTTTGCCCCGTCCACTCGATGGTAGATGGCGCCGGGCACATCCTCCTCGAGCTTGTCCGCCAGTACAGCCGCCGGAATTTTTCCCTTGCTGCCAAGATTGATGAAGGTCAGCGGAATGTCGACCTTCTGCAAGCTCTCCTGTTTGAAGGCCAACGCCAGACCGGGATCGACGAGTACGGCGGAGCGGATACGCGTGTCGCGGTTCTGCTGCTCGAAACGGGCTTTGTCCAGAGATCGCAGATCAAGCTTCGGCACGTTGACCGGTTCGTCGTTCTGGTAACCCCGTCCGCCAGCAAACCACTGGCAATCTGGCATCGTGGCATAGTCTTCGCAATATCGGACATAGGCACCAAGATCGGCGCGAGCGCCGGCAATCTCCATGGCGGCGCTGCCGCCCAGCGAAAAGCCGAGAACGCCGATTCTGCGCGCATCGATAGAGGCCGACCATTGGCCTTGTGTCGTGAGGGCCGTGACGATTGTAGAAAGATCGCCGGTCCGTTCCCAGATTTTAGGGGTATCGGCCGGCGTGGAATCGCCGCTTGTCGTGCCGGGATGGTTGGTCCCGGCGACGATGAAACCTTCGCTGGCAAGTTTCGAGGCGATCCAGGACATGCTGCGCACGCTGGCACCCGAGCCATGGGAGAGAAGCACCAGCGGAAGACGGCCAGACTGCAGCGTAGCGTCCTTGAAGGCGGGTGTGTCCTGAAAAATACGGTCCTCGCCTGAAAACACCTGCGTGCCCTTGCCGTCCGTTGGATACCAGATCGTCACAGCAAGGTCCTTGCCCCGTTCAGGCGAGTGAATGGCGATGTCGCTGACGCCGACAGCCTCACCCGCAAAAAGCGGTTGGGTGGCCAGAGCGGTAAAAAGTAAGGTCGTAATGGTGGTGAAGGTGTGCATGAAAACCTCGTGCGGTGAAAGGAACGAGGTGCAGTCTGCGCCATCGCCGGTTTTCCGCGTCCTTGATCGCGTTTCAGGTCGTACCGAAACGCGATCTGGTCCATGACTGGGCAATATTGAGTCTCGCTGATGGGATATCGCTCGTGCTGTTCATTCCGCTGCCTTTTGTCGTGGCGCTTCTGTTGATCGTCATGTTCATCGTCTTCCTGCGAAGCGGAGACGATGTGCGGACCAACCGGGCCTTTCTGGCGCTGATCTTGCTTTGTGCCGTCCAGTCCATCCTTGTCGGCCTGCGCTGGGGGTACGGTATCAGCGAAATACGTTATGTTCTGCCGATACTTGCCGCCTGCCTGCCGCCGCTCGTTTACATCGCCTTTCGCGGATTGATAGGGGCGGGGGCCGAAAGCCGCAGAACGATGCTCGCCAGTCTGCTCGTGTCGCCATTGTTGATCGTCGTGCTGGAATTTACCCTTCCCGCTGCGATTGACCTTGCCCTGATCGTCCTCTTTGTCGGCCATGCCGTCGCGCTCCTTCTTCTGGGGAGGAAGGGCCCGGATGGGCTTGATGAGGCGCAATTCGCCAACGTTGGCTCGGCGCATCGGGCGCTGATCATCGCTGCCATTGCTTTGTGTGTTTCCGCTCTTTTCGATCTGCTGGTGTTTTTTGATTTCCAGTGGGCGCGGGGCGAAAATGTCGCAGCCCTCGTCAGCAACGCCAATCTTTTCGGCCTGCTCTTGATCGGCCTCATGGCTGCTCTCGCCGGTAAAAGCAAAGCGCCACAAGCGGCCGCGGAGCCGGTTTCTGATTTGTCGCCGTCGGCAGAACCATCCGAACAGGACAGGGACATCGTCGCAAGGATCGACCGTTTGATGGAGGCGCACGCGCTTTACCGCGACGAGAACCTCAACCTGTCCCGGCTTGCACGGCGCCTCGGCCTGCCAAGCCGGCAGATATCCGGTGCGATCAATCGCTTGCTCGGCATCAATGTCTCGCAATATGTCAACCAGCTGCGCATCCGCGAAGCCTGCCGGCTTCTCGAGGAAACGCAGCAATCGGTGACGGCGGTCATGTTCTCGTCCGGCTTTCAGACGAAGTCAAACTTCAACCGCGAATTCCGCCGCGTGACCGGAATGAGCCCGGTTGACTGGCGTGAGAGAGAGGTGTGGAAGCTGGTCTCGTCAAACAAAACGGCCACCCGGCAGATGCCGGATGACCGTCTAAAGATCGTCAGTAAATGATCGCGGATCAGAGCGTGCCGTTGCGCTGCTGGATCATCATGTAGGTATCATAGGTATATTCGGCGATCTGGGCCCAGAGATAGGCGTCCTTCTTGAAGGCCTGCTGGCTTTCGTAGATCTTTCTGAAGCTCTCGTTCTTGGCTGAAATCTCAGCATAGGTTTCCTGCGCCGCCTTGTGGCAGACATCGAGGATTTCCTGGCTGAAGGGGCGCAGGATGGCGCCCTGTGCCACGAGTTCCTTCAGAGCCTTCGGGTTGCGGGCATCGTAGCGCTCCAGCATGCTGGCGCTGCCGGCGGCGCAGGCGTCTTTCAGGATGCGCTTGTAGTTTTCGGGCAGATCGTTGAACTTCTGCAGGTTCACGAAGGCATGCACGGCCGGGCCGCCTTCCCACCAAGCCGGATAGTAATAGTACTTCGCGACCTTGTAGAAGCCGAGCTTCTGGTCGTCATAGGGACCGACGAATTCGGTGGCGTCGATCGTGCCCTTTTCCAGCGCGGCATAGACATCGCCGCCGGCGATCTGCTGCGGTGTCACGCCAACCTTCTGCATTACCTGTCCGGTCAGGCCGGCGATACGCATCTTCAGACCCTTCAGGTCATCGATCGTGTTGATTTCCTTGCGGAACCAGCCGCCCATCTGGGCACCGGTATTGCCGAGCAGGATCGAGTAGATATTGTGCTGCGCCAAGAACTCATTGAGCAGCTCGTTGCCGCCGGCCTGGTTGAACCAGGCATTCGTCTGGCGCGCATTCAAGCCAAAGGGAACCGAGGTGCCGAGCGCGAAGGTCGGGTCCTTGCCGACGTAATAATAGGAGCAGGTATGCGCCATTTCGACGGTTCCTGCCGTTACGGCGTCTGCGGCCTGTAGCGCAGGAACGATCTCACCACCGGCGAAGTGCTGAATGACGAAGTTGCCGCCCGAGGCCTCCTTCACATGATCGGCGACGATCTGGCCCGCACCAAAAAGAATGTCGAGTCCCTTGGTGAAGGACGACGTCATGCGCCAGGTGATCTTCGGGTTTTCCTGTGCGATGGCCGGGGCGGCCAGCGCGGTTGCGGTCACACCGGCGCCAACGGCGCCCGCCTTGCGAATAAATGATCTGCGATCCATGTCGATAAGCCCTGCTATGCTGCATACTCAGGCGAACCGCACGGTACGCCTCCCGCTGGCTACTAAACATGTATCACAGTGATCAGCAAGGGGAATGTTTAGGACTGCATGATCTCTCGCGAGGCTGACAGGTGTTGGTTTGAGCGCGCATTTTTTGGTTGGTCGTGCGACGTCGGCTATGGCGTGACCGGCTTCAAGGCAGGGTCGTCAAGCGCAGGATTATAAAACAGCGAAAGCGTCAGGCTTTTCGCGATGCGCTCTGCCGTTTCCATAAACCAGTCATGAGCCTCTTTGCTGGGCGCGATATCATCAAGCGTGGCTGAAAACAGCGCGAGCCACTGCGGAAAAAGCTCCGCGGACATGCCCTTTACGCCCAGATGCGCCTGCACCGGTTTGCCCCCGTAATGACCGTCTTTGAAAGCAATCGCCGTCCAGAATTGCTTCATTCTGGCCATGTGTTCCGGCCAGCGTCCGGCAAGCCGCGCATCGAACACGGGGCCTAACGTGGGATGTTCAAGAACACGGCTGTAAAATGTCTCCACGAGCAGGCTAATGAAGGCGGCATCGACGCGGATATCAGCCATCGCCTTTTCGGCCTTCTGCTTGATGTCGGCATGATGGGCGGCACGCCCTGTGATCTGCTGCTGCATCGTTTTTCCTTTCAACCGGATTTATACCCCGACAACGTCGGCTGCAATGCGACCTATCGTCTTTTGGAATAATTCTAAAATGTCTTGATCCTGATATAAGTCGGATGTATTTAGAATTATTCTAAAGAGGTCCCGCGATGTTCCGTAGTCTTTTCTCTCTTTCCAAACGCCCCTTTTCCTCCCTGAGCGAGCAGGAGATTCTCGCGCTTGCCATCTCCTCCGAGGAGGATGATTCCCGGATCTACCGATCCTATGCCGATCATCTGCGCGGCCAGTATCCGCAATCGGCCAAAGTCTTCGACGATATGGCAGAGGTCGAGCAGCAGCACCGGAATGTCCTGATCGACATGCATCGCGAGCGTTTTGGCGAGACGATACCGCTGATCCGCCGTGAACATGTGCGCGGTTTTTATGAACGCGCACCGGATTGGCTGGTGAAGAACTTGTCGCTCGACAAGATCAGGGCCCAGGCGGAATTGATGGAAGCGCAGGCCATCCGGTTTTATGACGAAGCGGTCAAGCGTACGACCGACGCCTCGACGCGCAAGCTCCTCGGCGATCTGGCGGAGGCTGAACGGGGCCACGAAGATATCGCCCATATGCTGGAGGAAAAACACCTCGATGAAAACGGGCGGACGGAAGAGGAGGAAACCGCCAAGCGGCAGTTTCTCCTGACGTATATTCAGCCTGGTCTCGCCGGACTGATGGACGGCTCCGTCTCGACGCTGGCGCCGATCTTCGCGGCGGCATTCGCTACGCAGGATACATGGCAGACCTTCCTCATCGGTCTTTCCGCTTCCGTCGGTGCCGGTATCTCCATGGGCTTTACGGAAGCCGCCCACGATGATGGCAAGCTTTCAGGACGTGGATCGCCGCTGAAGCGGGGTCTTGCATCGGGCATTATGACGGCTGTCGGTGGCCTCGGTCATGCGTTGCCCTATCTCATTCCCCATTTCTGGACCGCAACAGCCATTGCAGCCATCGTCGTTTTTGTGGAACTCTGGGCCATCGCCTTCATCCAGAACCGTTTCATGGAAACACCCTTCCTGCGCGCGGTGTTTCAGGTCGTCCTCGGTGGCTCACTGGTGCTCGCGGCCGGGATCATCATCGGTAACGGCTAGTGAATTGAGAACGCGAAGGCGTTTGATCCCTAACGCCGTTGCTTTTTATGAGACACGCGTGAAATCGACTATTTCTCGCCCGGCAGGTTGACGCGGCGATGCGAAGCGTGTGCATCTGGTGTGGAGCTTTTCAAAGCAACCAACCAATGCCGCAATGATCATTAAGCCTGAATTTCACACTTTTGCGCTCACCGCCCTCGTTGGCAGCATCGGCGCCCTGCTTGCCAGCCTTCTCGGTGTTCCCGCCCCGTTTCTATCGGGGCCGGCGCTTGCGGTGACGCTGACCGGCCTTGCTGGCGTGAAACTTGGAATTCCCGTCGCCATCCGCAACGCCTGTTTTGTCGTCGTCGGCATTTCCATGGGAACGAGCGTCACGCCTTCGGTGCTTGACGCCGCGAAGACATGGCCGCTGAGCTTCGTTGTCGTGCTCGTTGCCGTCGTCATCATGCTTTACGTGGCCTATTGGATATTGCATTACGGTTTCGGCTACGACCGGACGACCGCGATGCTCGGCGCCTCTCCCGGTCATCTCAGCTATATCATCAGCCTTGGCGCAGAAACGAAAAGCGACCTTGCGACCGTCAGCATCGTGCAAAGCGTGCGCGTGTTGGCGCTCACACTTTCGGTGCCGCTGATCGTCGAATATTTCGATCTCGTCAGTACCGAGCCCGTGCTGACGAAGCCGCCAATGGACCTTCTCACTCTCGGCCTCACCATTGTGGCCTCCCTGGTAACCGGCTGGCTTTTCCTGCGCTGGAAGTTCCCGGCGGCGCTGTTGCTGGGCGGCGTTGCGATTTCCATCAGCACGCACATTACCGGCCTCACCGAGGGCGGCGTGCCGACATGGCTCAGCCTGCCGGTCTATGTCCTGATTGGCTGCCTGATCGGCACACGCTTCTCCAACGTGTCGCTGCTGGAGGTGCGGAAAGGCTTCCTTGCGGGTTTCGTGGTTACCATTGCCGTCATGGTGATCGCCGGCAGCATCGCCTGGTTCATCGCATCTGTCACGGGCGTTCCCCTCAACGCCGTCATGATCGCTTATTCCCCCGGCGGCCTCGAAACAATGGCGGCGATGGCCGTCATGATGCATGCAGATACGGCCTATGTCGGCTCTCACCATGTGATCAGACTGTTATTTCTTTCGGTGCTGATGCCTCTTGTCATGGGCAAGGGGGCACGGACGCGAGATGGCGGCTGACCGTCATTTCATGTTCTGCCGGGGTTGCAGTGACAATTTCATCTGAAGGGCGCTGAGGTATGGAGAACCATGTATGAAACGCTTGATGATGTTGACAGCGGCAGGACTTGCGATTGCCTTTTCAGCTACCGTTGCGCAGTGCCAAGTGGTGGTCTCGTCGAAGATTGATGAGGAGAGCGCCGTTCTCGGCAACATCATCCTCGCCGTCCTCAACCATAACAAGATCGAAACCACTTATCGTCTTCGGCTTGGAACCACTCCAGTTCTACGTAAGGCGATGATCGCGGGAGAGATCGACATCTACCCCGAATATACCGGCAACGCCGCGTTCTTTTTTTCCAGGGCGGACGATCCGCTCTGGAAAGGCGCTTCGACAGCGTATGAGGAAGCGAAGAGACTGGATTATGACGCCAACAAGATCGTCTGGCTGACGCCATCCCCTGCGAACAGGGCTTGGGCTATTGCGTTGCGCAAGGATGTTGCCGACAAGAACGAGCTAAAGACGCTGTCCGACTTCGGCAGATTCGTCGCCAAGGGCGGAGCAGTGGTTGTTGCGGCTTCATCGGAGTTCATTCATTCGGCCGCAGGATTACCGACCTTTCAGACCGCATACGGCTTTACCCTCAAGTCTGATCAGCTGACCACTGCTTCCGACGGGAATACTGCGTCCACCATTGCCGCAGCAGCAAACCGGACGGACAACGCCAATGCGGCAATGGTTCATGGCACGGATGGCGGTATCTCTCGTTCCGATCTTGTTGTGATGGAGGATGACAAGCAAGCGCAATCGGTCTATCAGCCCGCGCCGATCATTCGCGAAGACGTTCTAAAAAAACACCCTTACATTGAGCAACTTCTGAAGCCCGTATTCGCTGCGCTTGACCTTAAAGCGTTGCAGGAACTGAACGCGCGCGTTGAGCTTGGCGGTGAATCGCCGAAAGAAGTAGCGATCGACTTCCTGATCAGGAATGGCTTCGTGAAGTGACACTTGCAAGGCGCGCGGGGAGCTTTCGCGATGCTCGGTGCATTGGAGTGATCTGCGACTGCCGCTTATGACCCTCGGCGGGCGTGAGCAATTGCGATCTTTCGGTGGCCTCAATCCCCAGATGTTTCACCTCGCCAAGCAGAACAGAAACGCCGCCAACCAGTCGCGGCGTTGTCTCTAAAGCGAGGTTTGACGCTTCATATTGAGGGACCACATCAACCGTGTCGATGTAACCTTACTCCCACTCGATCGTGCCAGGCGGCTTGCTTGTCACGTCGTAAACGACGCGGTTGATGCCGCGCACTTCGTTGATGATGCGGGTTGCCGCACGGCCGAGGAAATTCATGTCGTAGGGATAGAAATCGGCGGTCATGCCGTCTACCGAGGTCACTGCGCGCAGGGCGCAGACGAAGTCATACGTGCGATAGTCGCCCATGACGCCTACGGTCTGCACCGGCAGAAGCACGGCAAAAGCCTGCCAAATGGTGTCGTAGAGACCCGCCTTGCGGATTTCATCGAGATAAATCGCATCCGCCTTGCGCAGAATATCGAGCTTCTCGCGCGTGATCGCGCCGGGGCAGCGGATTGCAAGACCCGGCCCAGGGAAGGGGTGGCGACCGATGAAGCTTTCCGGCAGGCCGAGTTCGCGGCCGAGCGCACGAACTTCGTCCTTGAAGAGCTCGCGCAGCGGTTCCACAAGCTGCATGTTCATGCGCTCGGGAAGGCCGCCGACATTGTGGTGGCTCTTGATGGTGACGGAGGGGCCACCGGAGAAGGAAACACTTTCGATGACGTCGGGGTACAGCGTCCCCTGCGCCAGGAACTTTGGTGCACCCTTGCCATCGGCAGCGATCTTGGCCGCTTCGGCCTCGAACACTTCGATGAACAGGCGGCCGATCGTCTTGCGCTTTACCTCAGGATCGGAAACGCCAGAGAGTTCGCCGAGGAATAGGTCGGACGCATCGACGTGAACGAGCGGAATATTGTAGTGGTCACGGAACATGCCGACGACCTGCTCGCTTTCGCCAAGCCGCATCAGGCCGTGGTCAACGTAAACGCAGGTCAGCTGATCGCCGATCGCCTCGTGGATGAGGATAGCTGCAACCGAGGAATCGACGCCGCCGGACAATGCACAGAGCACGCGACCGGTGCCGACCTGCTCGCGGATCTTGCGGATCATCTCGGCGCGATAGGCCGCCATCGTCCAGTCGGATTTGAGGCCGACGATCTTATGCACGAAGTTGGAGAGCAGCTTGCCGCCATCGGGCGTGTGCACCACTTCCGGGTGGAACATGGTGGAATAATAGTGCCGGGTCTCATCCGCTGCGATGGCGAAAGGCGCGTTCTCTGACGTCGCGATGACCTCGAAACCATCAGGCAGTTTCGTCACGCGGTCGCCATGGCTCATCCAGACGGGATAGCTCTTGCCCTGTTCCCAGAAGCCGTCGAATAGCGGGCTTGCCTTCTTGATGTCGATATCTGCACGGCCGAATTCCGCCGCATGCCCACCTTCGACCACGCCGCCGAGCTGCGTGCAGAGCGTTTGCTGGCCATAGCAGATGCCAAGGATCGGAACCTTGCTGTCAAACACTGCCTGCGGTGCGCGCGGGCTGCCTTCCGCCGTTACCGATGCCGGGCCGCCCGAGAAGATTACGCCCTTCGGCTGAAGCTTCTCGAAAGCCTCTGCGGCGTTCTGAAACGGATGGATTTCGCAATAGACCCCGGCTTCGCGGATGCGGCGCGCAATCAGCTGCGTCACCTGGCTGCCGAAATCGATGATGAGAATGCTGTCGGGATGGGCTATCTGGGTCATGGCGAGCCTTTAAAGAAAATGACGGCTTTAGGCAACCCGCATGGGAGCGGCAATGGGCGGAAATTTGCGAAAATCGCAAGGTTTAAAGGGCGATCGAACCGTCTTTGATGGCGCGCGATAGGCGCTCGACAGCCTCCGCCAGCTTTTCATCGATGATATCAAGATATTCCGTCCAGTCATCGACATGCTTCACATCCGACTTGCCATCGGAAATGCCACGCAGAGCGACGAGCGGAACGCCGTAGCGCTGGCAGGCGCGCAAAACCGCAAACGTCTCCATGTCCACCATATCGGCATCGACCAGACCGTAGGCAGCACCGGAAACGACATTGGCGCCGGTTGAAAGCCTTGCCTCCGCAACATCGGGGATACGCAGTGGTAATGGCACCTCGACTGGCAGGTCCAGAAACGGCGTACGCCCCTTCTCGAAACCGAAGGCGGACGCATCCATATCGCGGTAGGACACCGACACCGCCTGATAGATGCCCGTTTGCTCCAGGGTTCGCGACCCGGCAGAGCCGAGCGAGACGACAAGATCGGGCAGGTGATCCGCGGCATCGAGGCCGGCAAGAACCGCCGTCACTGAACTTGCCGCTTCGACCGGGCCGACGCCGGTCATCAGTGGGGCAATGCGTGTCTGGAGGTGAGGGCCGTATTCGGAGGAAGCAGCCATGACGAAAAGAACGGATTTATCCGCGACATGCAAAAGCCGGTAGCTCATCCGGTAATGTCCTCACGCCCTTTCACCACCATCATGGTGCCCGTCATAGAGGCGATCAGCTTCGCGGGCCCATCTGACAGCGCGTAGGCGCGACCATCGGCAACGATCAGATTGTTGCCGGGCTTGATGATCTCACCACGAAACAGAAACCGCTCACCTCGCCCCGGCGACATGAGGTTCACCTTAAATTCGATTGTCAGGAGTGAAGCGTCCGGCTCGATGATCGTGTAGGCGGCATAGGTGCAGGCTGTATCCAGACCGGCAGCAATAACGCCCGCATGCAGGATGCCGTGCTGCTGCGTCAGCTTATCGTGGAAGGGTAGCTCGATTTCTACCAGTCGGTGTTCGATCCGGCTGATCTCGGCATTGATCGCCTGAACGACACCCTGCCGTGCAAAGCTGCTTTCTATCCGCTGACGAAAATCGCCGGGATCCGTGATCTCCATGGCTTACCCTGCCTGCTTCTACCTGATCGCAAACTGACATGGCGCGCCGCGTCAGGCAAGGCAAGGGGAATAGCGGCTTTTTAGTTCAGCATGACGATGCTGGCGTTCAAGACAGTGGCGAAAGCGACCCACAGCGCGTAAGGCGCGAACAGCAGGCTCGACAGCCGGTCGCGGCTAAAAGTCAGAACCATGAAGGCAATGATGCAGATTAGCATGGGGATGATGATGACGAGCGCGCCGACCGGGCTTTGCATGCCGAAAAAGATGGGCGACCACAGGAAATTGAGGACCATCTGTGTGAACCAGAGGCGCATCCGCGTACCCGTGGGCCTTCTGATCCAGGTGCGCGCACCCGCGATGCCGATCAGCACGTAAAGCGTTGTCCAGACCGGACCAAAAATCCAGTTCGGTGGATTGAAGAAGGGCTTTTGCAGCGACTGGTACCATTCACCAGGCACATTGTTGACGCCGATGAAAGCTCCGATGGCGACAACGGCGACGATAAAAACAATGTAGACGGTGAGGTTTTTCATGACGCTTCCAATGCGCGGCCCATATTTTTGTTCCCAAGCCTTTTCAATATTTTAGCCCGCGATGCGCACGATATGCTGGTCCCACGCGACGTCGCTGCGAATGGTTCCGAAAAATCCATCATAGGAGGAAACCGCGATACCCTTGGCGGCGGGGGCCACGCCTGCAGCTTCGCGCAGGCTCGTCTCGGAAACGACACGACCGGATTTCGCATCGAGCATCACCGCGGCGTTGCCATTGGGCGAGGTGAGGCCCACCAGCCCTTCGTGTCTGTTGACCGCGATGGCCCCGACATAATTGGCAAGGCGTATCGTCGTTTCTTCCGGCAGATCAAGGAAGGTTACATCCTCTCCCCTGGAGAAGTGGCCGACAAGCGGCGGACGATCGTTGCGCGGCCCCTCATATTGGCATGCGAACCAGATACGGCCATCGTCACCAAGATCAACATGGCGGGTGGAAAGCTGCCGTAGTTTTTCCGGCATAGCATGTTTCTGGATCAACCGGCCCGCTGCGGCATCCAGTAGCACGAGGGAAGGCTGCATCGCGTCGATATTGAGTTTCGTGCGGCCGAAATCCGGATGGGTTTCGATGCCGCCATTGGCGATCACGATCAGCCGACCATCATCGCTGACCGTCATATCGTGTGTGCCGATGCCGTGCGCGTCATATTCGCCGATGCGGGCAAAGCCGTTGCGGGCGTCATAAAGGCCGATAACACCGCGATTGCCATCGAAATCGTTTTCGCTGGCGTAGAGGATCGAACCATCCGGCGAGAACTGGCCGTGACCGTAGAAGTGGCGGTTCTCCGGCGTATGCATCACGACAGGTTCGCGCCGCCGCGTAGGGTCGAATGCCATGAAAAATGTGCCGGGACGGCGCGAAAAGGCCACAGTCATGCCTGTCGCGTGGCTGGTCGCCATGCCATGGGCCCGAGCGGGAAGGGTGACCCGGTCGATGATCTCGCCCGCTTCGCTCACCGTTGCAATGCCGTAGGAGCCATCGCGGGCGCGGAAGGCGGAGGCAAAGACAGCGTCGGTTCTCTCCAGTGCATGGAGTGACCGTGGAGCAAGAGCAGCGAGAAAGGGAACACCCGCCGCCTTGATGAAGCTGCGCCGGTCTATCAGCAGCGGTCGACGATCCGGTGCCATCGGTTCAATCCCCGTCGGCGAAGGAGAAGCCGGAACTGAGGCCGATCGCCCCGCCATATTGGTCGTTCAGGCGGTAGATTAGATCTTTGCCATTGAGCAGCAGATAATCCACCTTCGCGCGCTGGTCGTCCTGATCCAGTGCCTTCTGCACATCGGTGTCGATGGTTCCCGCTACGCGGACCATCGATTTGGCGATGAAGTCGATGGAGTTGACGATGGAGCGCTGGTCGGGCGGCACGAGTTCGACCATATCCGCCGTGTGCAGTAGCGTCTGAACAGCTTTGATATTGGCGGAGATGCTCTTCCAGGTCAGGCCGGATCGCCAGTAAATGGCGGTTCGGGCAAAGATCGCCTTGTCCGGTCCCTTGTAGAAAGTTTCGATCCGCTGGTCGCGGATTGCCTCTGCGCCGTGCACGAGAATGCCGAGCAACCCGACGAGCGCCTCGCGCTCGTCGCGGAAAACGGGGTTGTCCGGTCCCGGCTGTGTCCAGTTTTTCATTGCACTATCAGGCGCGTTCCAGCTGTCGGAAAGCTCTGTCGCCACATTGGCGATATTACCGGCGATGGCGGCGCCGAAGCGGCAGCGGAAATCGCCCTTCTTGTCGAGCAATTCCTCCGCGCCCGTGCCGTAAAGCACGAATTCCAGCGCGCCAAGCCCCTGTGCCGCGACGCTCTTGCCTTTCAGGCCATCGGCGGTGGTAACGCTTTCATCCTTTTCCGAAAGGTAACGCTGCACCTGCTTCAGGCCGAGACCCTTCTTGTCGGGGTAATAAAGCACGCGTTCGAAACGGTTCTTCTCGATGACAGGTCCAACCCGCACGATTTCGATGGTCGACCAGCTTGATACGGTATCGGCAAAAGCCGCCTTGGCCGCTGTTTCCGTCACCGGGGAGGGAGCTTCGCAAAGGGCTTTCATGCTGCCCTCGAGTTTTTCCGCGGCCCCCCTGAAGTGGTCGTAGCCGGGGCGGATAAATCCATTCACCGCCTTTTCCATCACGCTGCGCACCTGCACAGGGTCGAGCGGCGGTGGTGGCAGCAGTTCCACATCCTGCGCCCTTGCCAGGGGCGGAGCGAAAAGCAGAAAAAAGGACAGAACACTGGATAATTTTCGCATGGCAAGCTTCATCAAAGGGACTCCAGAAAGGCCAGCAATGCCTGCCGGTCGGATTTTTGCAAGGCGGCGAAGGCGTCGCGCGCCGTCTGCCCTTCGCCACCGTGCCACAATATCGCTTCCAGCAGGCTGCGCGCCCTGCCATCGTGCAGGTAAAAGCCGTTACCGTTCACGCGCTGCGTCAGGCCGATACCCCAGAGCGGCTGGGTGCGCCAGTGCCGCCCGCTGGCTTCGCCCACCTGCTGACCATCGGCAAGATCCTCTCCCATGTCGTGCAACAGGAAATCCGAATAGGGCCAGATCAACTGAAAGGAATGTATGGGGTCGGTGGCATCGCGGCGGGTGACGAATTTCGGCGTGTGGCAGGCCGTGCAGCCGGACGTATAGAAAAGCTGCTTTCCGTGGAGGACGACCGGATCATCAACATCTCGGCGGCGAGGGACGGCGAGGTTTTCGGTGTAGAAGGTCACGAGATCGAGTATGGGATCGGGTGCTTCCACCGGCCCAAGCCGGTGTTGCACGCCCGTCGGCATGGCAAGACAGTTCTTCTGTGCAGAAGTGCAATCGCCATAGGCATTCGGCGCATCCGGCGTGGAAATGCCGATATCGTGGGAAAAGGCGCTGGCGCTCTGGTCGCGCACGCTGGCATTCTGCGCTTTCCAGCCAAACCGGCCAAGCTTCGTCTCGCCGGTGCGGTGATCCTTCACCCATGCCGGACGCCCGGAAATGCCGTTGCCATCTTTATCGTCAGGGTCGGCATTGGCCAGAATATCGGCCTGCCCAATCGCTTCGATGAGACCAAGCCCGAGCGTGGGCATGGCAATGCGCGCTGACAGCGTCGTGTCAGCGCCTAGGGGGCCATAATTCAAATCTTTAACGACGTATGCAGGCTTGCGCAGCATTACCACTTCACCATCCGAAAGCTTGACCGGCGCTTCAGTGTAGGTGATGACCGGTTTGCCTTCGGCTGCGAGCCCCGGGATAGCCAGAGTCTGCAACTGCCGGCCATAGGTCTCATCGGGAAAATTCAGCACCTCATGGCGCGCAATCGCTGCCCGTTCCTCCTCGTCTCGGGCCGGTCGCGCCAACCGCAGAAACAGAGAAACGGGGTCTTCTCCGGCAAGTGGCGGGCGGCCCCTGCCGTCATTCACGTGGCAGGTCTGGCAGGATCGCGCGTTATAGAGAGGGCCGAGCCCATCCGAGGCCTGTGTGGAGGAGGGCGAAGAAACCCAAAGCTTCTGGAACAGCGCGTTGCCAAGCTTGAAATCCTGCTTCCGCTCGAAAGGCATCGTGGCGGACGGATGGGAAAATGCGTTGCCATCGGCCTTGCCGGTGCTGGTGGTCGCGCCGCCGGACATGGCCTCGAAGGGCTCCGGCTTCGTGAAATCGGTCGTCGGCGCAGTGACAGCCAGCACGCGGCTTCGGTCGGCCGCCGTCAGGTCGTCACGCAGCGGCGCGGCGAGCGTCACCGACGCCACCAGGCAGGCTGCCCCGGCGACGAAAAACGGCTTGCGGATCGGAGGCAGCGACATTTCCATGACGGTGGGAAAGCACATTTGACAGGCGGGCCGCAGTGGATTGCGGCCCGCCCGAATGATTATTTGAAGACGGTGGTCGGATTGTCCAGGCTGTCCGAACCCTCAAGCTGGATCTTGCCAAGATCGAGTGCCGCAATAACGCGTTCGACAGTCTTGGTCTGGTCGATCAGGCCATCGATGGCTGCCTGAACCACGGCGTTTCCTTCCTTGTTGCCTTCGCCGATCATCTGGTCGTAGGCCTCGACCGTCTGGGCACGCTTTTCCATCGCATGCATGGCGTCGAGCGTCTTGTTAAGCTTTGCCAGCATCTCGTCGTTCAGCGCTTTGTCCTTGGCACCGACGAGTTCCGACAGCGACGCACCGGTCATCTTCGTGCCGTCCACGCGGGTGTAGTCCCCCGTATAGGCCGAAGCGATGCCGATGGCGTCGTTGAGATGCGAATTATAGGTATTGTCCGAGAAGCAATCATGCTCCTCTTCCGGATCGTGCAGCAGCAGGCCAAGCTTCATGCGCTCGCCCGCCAGCTCACCATAGGAGAGTGAACCCATGCCGGTCAAAATGGCGGTGAGGCCCGCTTTCGGATCGGCTTCCACCGTCTTCGTCGCCTCACCCGCCGGCGCCCAGGCATCCACCATTTCCTGAAGATCCTTGATCAGGAGAGTGGAGGCTGATTTCAGGTAATCTGCGCGGCGGTCACAATTGCCACTGGTGCAATTCGCCTTGTCATAATCTGTGTAGGGGCGGTTGCCGGCGCCCGGCCCGGTGCCGTTCAGATCCTGACCCCAGAGCAGGAACTCGATGGCATGGTAACCGGTCGTCACATTGGCTTCAACATCGCCCGCCTCGTGCAGGCTTTCGATCAGCTCCGGGGTGATCTTGGAGGCGTCGACGTCCTCACCGCTGATCTTGATCTTCGGATTGGCAATGATGTTGGCAACATAGAGCTCGTTCTCATCGCTTTCCGTACCGTAAGACGGGTCGACATAATCGATCAGACCCTCATCCAGCGGCCAGGTGTTGACCTTGCCTTCCCAGGCATCAACAAGCGGATTGCCGAAACGATAGACTTCCGACTGCTGATAGGGAACGCGCGCTTTGATCCAGGCTTCGCGGGCGGCTTTGAGGGTCTCTTCGCTCGGCGTTGCGATCAGCGCGTCGATAGCCTTGTCGAGTGCCTTCGCGGTGGTCAGCGAATCCTCGTATTTGGCATGGGCCACATCCGCATAATGCTTGATCACGGCTGCGGCGTCGGTCGCTGCCCGTGCAGGCGGCGCGGTGAAGACCGCCGATGCGGCCAGAAGCGCGAAGGACGCGCTGAGAATTGTCTTGCGGATCATGAACCCTCTCCTTCGGCAGACACGACATAACGTCGCGCTGCGGCAGGCGAGTTCTGACCTAATCACAAACTTGTGTCAAACATTCTAGTTTAGAATGCTTAGAAACAACGCCGCGCCGCGCTCCTCAACTAAAATCGCTGCGTGCAAAACCTGTTTTATGCTTTGCGTTTCATCACGCAGAAGAAGAAGCCATCCGTATCTGTGGTTGCAGGCGTCAGCGTTACTGTCTTGCCATCGGAAGAATGCGGTTTATTCGCTTTGCCGCCGAAAATCGTCTGCCAGCGCTCAATCGCGGACTCAATGGCAAATTCAGGGTTCTCCTCACAGAAGCGGCGCACCTGCTGTTCGTTTTCTTCCGGCAATACCGAACAGGTAACATAAAGCAACTCGCCGCCCGGTCGCACGAAGCTCTTCGCCTGCGAAAGCGCCTCGCCCTGCTGCTGCACACGCTCTTCCAGATTGCGAGCCGTCAGCCGCCATTTCGTATCAGGGCGGCGGCGCCATGTTCCGGTGCCGGTGCAGGGGGCGTCGACCAGAACGCGGTCGAACTTTCCCTCGAACGGGGCAAGGCCGGAGGCGCGGTCATGCACCTGCACATTGCGTGTACCGGCCCGCTTCAGCCGCTCGATGATCGGTGCGAGCCGTTTGCGATCAGCATCGAAGGCGTGAACCTGGCCCTTGTTGTTCATGCTGGCCGCCATGGCCAGCGTCTTGCCGCCGCCGCCGGCGCAGAAGTCCAGGATCTGTTCGCCTTCATGGGCACTGGCAAGATCGGCGACGATCTGCGAACCTTCGTCCTGCACCTCGAACCAGCCCTTCTGAAAGGAAAGTTCGGCTGTCACGTTCGGAAGGCGGGAAGGTCCTGCGCCGGCGGGTATACGAACGCCCTGCCGGGCAATCTGCGTGGCTTCCGCGCCGCTCTCCTCCAGCGCCTTCAGCACCTTGTCGCGCGTTGCCTTCAGCGTGTTGGCGCGCAGATCAAGCGTGGGGCGCTCGTTCAGCGCCTGCGCCTCGGTGAGCCAGCGCTCTCCAAATGCCGTCTCAAAGGAAGTTTGCACCCATTCGGGAATATCGCCCTGAATATAGGCCGGCGCCTCGGTGAGCGAACGGGATAAGAACGCCTGCTGCTTTTCCGCATCGGGTGCGGCGGGGGCGAACTTGTCGCCTTCGAATTCCGCCGCAAGGGCCTCGAAGCTTTTGCCCCATTGCCGCAGCAAAACCGCGTAGGCGAGAGAGGAAGCGCTATCATCATCCATCAGCCAGGCGTGCGAGAGCTTCATGCGCAGCGCGTCATAGACGATGTTGCCGATGGCCGCCCTGTCGCCGGAACCGGCGAAACGATGGGCAAGGCCCCAATCCTTCAGAGCATCGGCGACGGGACGTCTGCGTCCCTCAATGTCCGCCAATACTTCGATCGCTCCGGCCAAACGTCCGCCTAAACGCATTGTCTACCTCGTTCTTCTGATAAGCCCGGTTGGTAGACGCGAAAGGCGGCGAGGGCAAGGCTCAATCGGCCTTGACGACCTCATAGCAGACCTTGGCGGTGCCGGAACTGATCATGCCGATGTTCTTGGCGGCAGCCTTGGAAAGATCGAGAACGCGGCCCTTGATGAATGGCCCGCGGTCGTTGATGCGCACCACGACCGCCTTGCCGTTGCGGGCGTTGGTAACCTTGACCTTGGTGCCGAACCGCAGGGAGCGGTGAGCGGCTGTCAGGTTGGCAGCGTTCATACGCTCGCCCGAAGCAGTCTTGGAGGACAACGCATACCACGATGCGCCTCCACAACCATTTGCCGCATTCGCCTGAAGAGGCGCGATGATGAAACAGGCGGCTATAGTTGCAGCGGTGAAAGTTATACGACGGATATTCAACAAACTGTACTTCCCTGAAAATCGGCCCCGCGCCGATTGATTGTGCCCTTGCTAAACGGCCATTTACTGGCCTGAACGCCTTTTGATGCGAGATTGTAGGGCGAGGGAAAAATGGCGAAAAAAAGCTGATCTCAAATCACGAACTGTTACAAAGTGTAACATTCGTGATAGCCAGCAGGAAAGGTGTCCCGACGACGCGCGCCGTAAAACTCGCAAAAAATAATGCAGAATCAAGGATCAAGGGGAATGCTATTGCAAGTCACCGCTTCGTGAATCCTCTTCACGAAACGTGAGTGAAATATTTTTCCAATGAGTAGTATTTTAGCGATTCGGCGTAGTTAATTAAGTCTTAATTCGCCTGATTTCAACGAAAACCATCCGCTAAAATGCCATTGGATGGATTTTTCATCGTTTCCGCACCGCGCGTATTCAGCCTCGCCAAAGGCCGCTTTCCCAAAGTTGGCGCAGGGACTGTCGGTATTCCGGATAGGCAAAATCGAAGCCGAGATCCCGCATTTTGGCATTTGAGACACGCTTGTTCTCGCCATAAAAGGAGCGCGCCATCGGCGTTAGATCGGCGGTGTCGAAATCCTGCTCCGCGGGTGGTTCAACGCCCATCACTCCAGCTGCAAAGCTCACCACATCCTGCGGCGGGCATGGCTCGTCGTCGGTAACGTTGAAGATGCCACGTTCATTTAGACGTGCCAAAAAGGCAGCGGCCGCGCCGATATCCTCCACCCTGATGCGGTTGAACACCTGGTCCTTCTTCACCAGCCGCCGCGCTGTCCCCTTCGCGAAGTTGATGAAGGTGTTGCGACCCGGACCGTAAATTCCAGAAAGACGGAGAATGGCAAGCGGCACATCGGCTTTCTCAGCTGCTTCGGTCCACGCAGCTTCCGCCGCCACGCGCTCCACGGACCGTGCGGAAACGGGACGGCAGGTTGTTGTCTCATCAACCCAGGCGCCCTGATGGTCGCCATAAACGCCAACGGTGGAAAGGTAAGCCAGCCATTTCAGATTTGGCAGCAATTTTTTGAGATCGTCGCCGAGACACGCAAGTAAGGGATCGCCTTCCTTGCCTGGCGCGACGGACTGTACGAGATGCGTCACATCGGCCATGGCGGCGATGAGCGCATCATTGAGCTGCGAGCCGTCAAAGATAAACGGGGCCATGCCAGCAGCGGCAAGGCTCGGGAATTTATCGGTGCTCCGCGTGGTGCCCGAGACGGTTGCTGCATCTATTTTCAGCGCGGTTGCGATGGCTTTTCCTGAATATCCCGCGCCGAAAATCATTACATGCATGCGTTACGCCTCTGCCTGTTGCCATTCCATTTCCGCCTCCGGATCAGTCTCCGGCGCGCGACCGGCAGAGTATGTACGGAATTCGTCCCTGTCCATAAGGCGCGATAAAGCCCAGACGGCCATGCCGCGCACGTCCGCGGAAGAATCGTTCTGCGCAAGTGTCTTGCACTGCTCGACAAATTGCCGGTCGGCAGAATTTCCAGCTGCAATCAGTACATTACGGATGAAGCGATTGCGGCCAATGCGCTTGACGGGCGAGCCGCTGAAAAAACTTCGGAAGGCGGCATCGTCGAGGGTCAGCAGGAAGGCGATGGACGGCTCCTTCAAATCCTCGCGCGCCTGCAACTTCATTTCGGAGGCGCTCGCCGCAAACTTGTTCCATGGACAGGCGGCAAGACAGTCGTCGCAGCCATAGATGCGATTGCCGATCATCGGCCGGAATTCGTGCGGGATCGGCCCCTTGTGCTCAATGGTGAGATAGGAGATGCAGCGGCGCGCATCCAGCTGGTAGGGAGCGGGGAAGGCTGCCGTGGGGCAGGCGTCGAGGCAGGCGCGGCAGGAGCCGCAATGATCCTTCTCGGCCTCATCGAGACACAGCTCGGCCGTGGTGAACATGCTGCCCAGAAACAGCCAGGAGCCATGGCTGCGGCTGACGAGATTGGTATGTTTGCCCTGCCAGCCGAGACCGGCCGCGGCAGCAAGCGGCTTTTCCATTACCGGGGCAGTGTCGACGAAGACCTTCACATCCTCACCGGCGCGGGCAGCAAAGCGCGTGGCGATCTCCTTCAGCCGCCCCTTGATGATGTCATGGTAATCGCGGTTGCGGGCATAGACCGAAATGGCTGCCTTGTCCGGTTTCAGAAGCAGGTGGCGCGGGTCTTCCTCCGGGCCGTAATTGAGACCGAACATGACGATGGAGCGCACATCACCCCAGAGCGTTTTGGGTTCCGCCCGACGCGCCTCGGTTTCCTCCATCCACGCCATGGTGCCGTGGTAGCCATTGTCGAGGAACTGCCGCAGCCGCTCCGGTGCAAGCGGAATGCTGTCGGGCACCGTGATGCGACAGAGATCGAAGCCGAGCGAAATCGCCTCCCGACGAACGAAATCCGTCAGTTTGCGCGCGCGTATCCGCTGCTTGTCGTCGGCAACGTCGATCGTCTTTCCTCCAGAGGCCTATTGTGCGGCATATATAAGCTGAGGCGCACGCCACAGCAAATAACAGGGAGGACAGCCCTCAGAAATCCAGATCGGCGTAGTGCGAGGAGGGGGCAAGACGCGGGATGCGTTCGCTGAGAAACGGCCGGAATGACGGACGGGATTTCACCCGCTGATACCACTCCTTGGCAATAGGCGCTTCAAGCCAGTTGATCTCACCGAGATAATCCAGCACCGAAACGGCGGCGGCGGCGGCGAGATCGGCATAGCTCAACCGGTCACCAGCCAACCACGTGCGCGAGCCAGCCAGCCACTCCAGATATTTGATGTGCTGGCGGATGTTGTTGCGAGCCGTGCGCAGCAGCTTGGAATCCGGCGGTCCGCCACCCTGCGCCGCCGTCATCTGCAATTTGTAAACCCGTTCGCGCACCAGCGGCCGGGTCACGTCATTTTCCATCTTTTGCAGAAACCACTCCGTCAGACGGCGGATTTCCGCGCGCTGGAATGGGTCTTCCGCCAGAAGCCGCCGGTCGCGCTTCAAAACCCCATGCGTCTCGTCCAGAAATTCGGCGAGCACATAAGGGCCACTCAACGAGCGCATGTTGTCATCGAGATAGACCGGCAGGGTGCCGGCCGGATTGAGCGCCAGAAACTCCCGCCGCCTTTCCCACGGCTGTTCCTCGACGAGATCGGTCTGGAAGCCGTATTCCGCGAGAATCAGACGAACGAACCGGGACGCGGTCGACATCGGAGAGTGATAGAGAGTTGGCATTGGTACTCAATTTTTACGATTGGTTGGTATGATCGGCATTTGCCGGAAAACTTTTTCAGTTTCGCTTCATCAAGACGCTATAAGAGCTTGGCTAATTTAAAACAAGTTTAACGCAATTGCCTTCCATCGCCACTTTCCCCTGAAAAGAAGGATACCCCATGGGTGACCAGTCGATCATCAGCGCGCTTTTGCTGGGCATTATCGAGGGGTTGACGGAATTCATTCCCGTGTCCTCCACCGCGCATGTGTTGCTCGCTGGTCATTTCCTCGGCTTCAAATCGCCCGGAAACACCTTCGCCGTTCTGATCCAGCTTGGCGCGATTCTCGCCATTCTTCTCGTTTATTTTCATAAGCTTGTCTCGATCGCTCTGGCGATGCCGACAAGTGCAAAGGCACGTCGTTTCGTCCTTGCCGTCGCGCTGGCCTTCCTGCCCGCGGCCGTCATCGGTGCTCTGGCGCATGACTTCATCAAGACAGTGCTGTTTGAAACGCCGATGCTGATCTGCGTCATGCTCATCGTCGGCGGGGTTATTCTGCTCGCCGTCGATCGCATGCCGCTGAAGCCGAAATATACAGACATCATGGAGTATCCGCCGTCGCTTGCGTTCAAGATCGGCCTTTTTCAGTGCCTTGCGATGATTCCCGGCACCTCGCGCTCGGGTGCCACCATCGTAGGCTCCCTGCTGATGGGCACGGACAAGCGTTCGGCGGCTGAATTCTCTTTTTTCCTGGCGATGCCGACCATGCTCGGCGCTTTTGTGCTGGATCTCTATAAGAACCGCGATGCGCTGAGCTTTGATGACAGCGCCCTGATTGCCGTCGGCTTTATCGCGGCCTTTGTGTCCGGCCTCTTCGTGGTGAAATCACTTCTGGATTTCGTGTCGCGCCGGGGGTTTGCGCCGTTTGCGTGGTGGCGCATCGTCATCGGTGTGCTCGGCCTTGTCGCACTACTCGTTGTTGGCTGACCCGCCGACGACCGCACAATAAAAAAGCGCCCCGGAAAACCGGCGGCGCTTTTTCTTTTAAAGCTGTAAGGCTGATCAGTTCGCGCTGATCGAAGCCGTTGCGCAGGGGTCGACGCCGTAAGCCGGAGCACAGCCGGTCTTACCCGCCGCAACCGTGCCCGGCGCCATGAAAGAACCCGCCAGAACCACCAAAGCCGCACACGCAAAAAAGAGTGCGATAGATCTGCCCATTTTATGATTGCCTTTCAGACGTTCGTTCGTGCGGATCGCGCCGCCGTGTGTGAATTGAGGGTTCGGGATATGTTTGGAATGTGGCGAATATCAATAAAGCAGCTTGCTGAATACCGGGTTAATGCGAAGTCTTTTCCACAGTTGCGCTTGTGCCACGCTTACCTGTTCCAGCACGTCGCCATTAACCAAACCGTCTGCTCTGCCGCTTCGTTTTGATTGGTCCTCCCCACCCCATCTTGCGGTGGAAATGCGCTGAAAGCGGTTTGGTTGCGATGTAAGGCACAAAAAAAGCGGGGACGTTGCCCCGCTTTGATGTTGGACGATGTGCGAGCCTCAGGCGGCCTTGCCGGCATTCGCGAACTGGCCGTGCTGACGGTATTGCACCATGTAGGACGGCAGAACGGACGAGACCCGAACGGGCGTGATGCCAATGCCTTCGAGCGTCAGCCCGTTCTTTTCGGCATCAGCGGAAACGACATTGTCTTTCTTCAGGAGGGTCACCTGATCAGCTGTCAGCGGCGGCGAGATCAGCGGTACCAGCGACGCGACCTTGCCGATCATCGACGCAACGCCAAAAGGCAGATTGACGAAAGGACGTTCGCGATAGGTCGCGGCGAGAACCGCCTCAAGACAGTCGCGGAAGGTCATGACGTCCTGACCGCCGAGTTCGTAAATGGCGCCGGGCTTCAGCTTGCCGTCGACACTGCGGGCAACGGCCTCGGCAACGTCCTCGACATAGACAGGCTGGAACCTCGTTTTTCCGCCGCCGATCAGCGGCAGGAATGGCAGGCTGCGGGCCATCTTGGCGAATTTGTTGAAGAAGTCGTCTTCCGGTCCGAATATGATCGAGGGACGCAGGATAACGGCTGCAGGCAGGACAGAATGGATCGCAGCTTCGGCGCGGCCCTTGGTTCGGCCGTAACCGGTCGGCGAATTGGCTTCTGCACCGATGGCGGAGATGTGGGTGAGCGTTGCGCCGGCATCGCGGGCCGCTTCGGCAATCGCTTTCGCACCGAATTCCTGCACGGCGTCAAACGTATTGCGCCCGCTCTCTGTCAGAATGCCGACGCAGTTGACGACATGATCCGCATCGGCGACGGCGCTGACAATGGAATCGCGATAACGCAGGTTCGCCTGCGCAAAGGAAATCTGGCCGACATTGCCGAGCGGCTGCAAAAAGCCGGCAAGATCCGGACGGCGCACGGCGACGCGGATGCGATAACCGCGCTTGGCAAGCACTCTGACAACATGCCGCCCGACAAAACCCGAACCGCCAAAAACGGTAACGAGGGGGGGAAGGTTGGCCAAGGTCATGGGAGGCTCCTCAGAAGCTGTCGAAGAAATGTTTTTCAGTCTCTTAGCCCAAAGCTGCGCGCAGGTGAAGGGATGTTATGGCGGTGCAGCGGAGGGTGCGCCAAAATGCGTCGGCTGATCGTCAAATCCCCTCGACGATCATCATTTCTGCATCTGCGACTTCCTGCCGAATTTTGGCGGCCGCCTGGTATTCCGGCGAATGATAGCAGTCGATCGCGTGCTGGACGGATGGGAATTCGATGATGACGTTGCGGGCACGCGCCTTGCCCTCAAGCTCCGTCACTGCGCCGCCACGCGCCAAAAAATTGGCACCGAAACGCTCGAAGGCGGGTTTTGCTGTCGAAACATAGTCTTTGTAGCGTTCGCTGTCGCGCACATCGACGCGGGCGATCCAGTATCCCTTGGCCATGTCATTGCCTCCCATATCTTATTGGTTTGCCGGGTAGCTGGCCCGCAGCATGTCATCGAGAATGGCGCGGGCCGCCGCTTTCGGATCTTCCGCCCTGACGATCGGGCGGGCGACCACCAGATGGCTCGATCCTGCCTTGATCGCGTCGAAGGGCGTCATCACCCGCTTCTGGTCGCCAAGATCGGCACCGGTGGGGCGGATGCCGGGAGTAACGACGGCAAGGTCAGGGCCGAGAATTTCGCGCACGGCCGTCGACTCTTCCGCGGAGCAAACGATACCGCCCATGCCCGCCTCCCGCGCCTGTTCCGCGCGGCGCAGCACGAGCGAACGCGCGTCGGAGGCATAGCCGGCCTCGGCAAGGTCGCTGTCGTCCATCGAGGTGAGTACGGTGACACCCAGCAGACAGAGGCCGGAACCGTCCGCCGCCTTAACCGCCGCGCGCATGGCTTTGGGATAGGCGTGGAGCGTCAGCATCGACATACCCATGCGGGCAATGTTCTCGACGCCGGAAGCAACCGTGTTGTCGATATCGAGCAGCTTCATGTCGAGAAAGACCTTCTTGCCGCTCTGGACAAGGTCACGCGCGAATTCCAGACCACCGGCAAACACCAGCTGATAGCCGATCTTGTAGAAAAGGACTTCGTCACCGATTTTCGAAACGATGTCTTCGGCCTGCTGCACAGTCGGAACATCCAGCCCGACGATGAGTTTTTCGCGCGCGGTCATTGTCTTATCCCTGCCATGTTTCCATTGCCGTCCAGTCGCATGTGGGGGAGGCGGCTGCAAGCAAAAATTGGGCGACTGAGAATCGGAACAGGTTGCCGCCGCCCGGCGGCTGGTCCTCGGCGCGGCTGATGCCTCGGCCTTCGATATGGCATTTCAAAAGTGTACCCACGCCGCCATGGCCGACAAAGGCGATTGGCTGCTGCCCGTCGTGTCGGTCGAGAACGGCCCGGACAGCGCCGACGATCCGCGCCTGCGCGTCGATCGCCCGCTCCCAGCCCTGATAACTCTCCTCAGGATGGGCGAAGAACCAGTCCGCCGCCTTCTCGAATTCCGTCGGCGGCAGGAAGCCGGTGGCGGACCGGTCGTTTTCATGCATCACCTCGATGATCTCTATCGTCGCACCGGAGGTTTCTGCGAGGATACGGGCAGTCTCGATCGCCTTGGTTTCAGCACTGGAAACGATGCGGCGCAGTGATTTCGCCCAAGGCAGACGGCTCGCCTGCCTTGCCCGTTCTGCGCCCTTTTCAGAAAGCTCCCATTCAGGAACGGGGACGGCCGCGTCGATCTTGACCTGTGGGTGGGTGATGTAGAGCGCGTAGATGGATATCGGTCCTCAAAAGGCGATGGTTAGGGGAAATCGGCGCCCTAACCAATCGTTGCGACCGGAAATGCCGGCCCTGTCCAGTCAACGGGGCCGATCAGGCGCGCGTATAGGTCCACAATTGCGCCGGCGGAATATTGCGCACGATGAAATCGAAATGCCGGATATGGTAGAGATGTGGCTGCGCGACGATCGGGGAAATGGGGCCGTAGGATATCTGTACCACGGGGCGACCATGCGGCATGCGCTTCAGCAATTCATCCAGAAGCTTGATGCGGGCGGCCATCGGAAAATTCAGCATCGGAACCGCCGAGATGACGCTGTCGAACATCTGGTCCTTATGCTCGCCAAGAGTCGCATCGAGATCGAAGGCGTCGCCGTTGACGAAGTTGACGCCGGGATAGCTTCTGAGAAGCTGCTGGTAGAAGTCGGTGGAATATTCGATCGCTGTCAGCTTCTCCGGCTTGATGCCGCGCGCCAGGATGGCCTTGGTGATGACGCCGGTGCCGGGACCGAGTTCCAAAACAGGCAGACCGGAATGGGGGTTGATGACACTCGCCATTTTTTTCGCCGTGATCGACGATGTCGGGACGATGGCGCCCACTTTTTTCGGCTGGCTAACCATGCCTTTGAAAAAGCGGATTTCTTCCTCGAATTTCTGTTCAAAGCGTCGTTTCAGGTTAAGTGCCATAATTCCCCTCAGATAAATTTAGTCATTGTCAAAAAACTGTTACCGCAATGTTGATCCCATTTGGCGCAAAAACAAGGCAAAATGTCGTAACTGAGAAAATTCACCCGAGAACCTTGTCGCGCCCGCTCGAATCAAAAAACGCCGATGAAATGGTCACCGGCGCTTCCTTGGAAATATCGAAAAATAACCGGTGTCAGACGCGCATCGGCATCAGAACATAAAGCGCATCGTCGCCCGCCGTGTCGCGGACGAGCGTCGGCGAGCCGGCATCGGCCAGCAGGAAAATCGCGTCGTCACCGGAGAGTTGCGACGTGATGTCGAGAAGATATTTGGCGTTGAAGCCAATTTCCATCGAATCATTGTCGTAACCAACAGCCACTTCTTCAGTAGCGCTTCCCGAGTCGGGATTGTTGACGGTTAGCGTCAGCTGGCCGTCAGTTAGCGCCAATTTCACTGCCCGGCCTCGCTCCGACGAAATCGTCGAAACACGGTCCACGGCACGAGCGAAGGTTTGGCAATCGACGCGCATCTCCTTGTCGTTGCCGGTGGGGATCACGCGCTGGTAGTCGGGGAAAGTGCCATCGATCAGCTTCGAAGTCAGAACGACCGTGCCGACGGTCAGACGGATTTTCGCATCCGAAACTTCCACCGTGACTTCCAGTTCCGGATTGTCCATCAGCTTCTGCAATTCGCCAACAGTCTTGCGCGGAATGATGATCCCCGGCATGCCTTCGGAGCCCGCGGGCGCATCCACGTCGGCGCGCGCCAGACGGTGACCGTCAGTGGCGACCGCACGCAGCTTCAGTTCGCCATTGCTTTCGATCGTGTGGAAGAAAATACCGTTCAGGTAATAACGCGTCTCTTCGGTCGAAATCGCAAACTGTGTGCGGTCGATCAGCATCTTCAGATCGGTCGCCTTCAGTTTGAAGGTGTGGCTGAAGGTGCCGGCGGTCAGATCGGGGAAATCCGCTTCCGGCAGGCATTGCAGTGAGAATTTCGAGCGCCCGGAGGCGACGGTCATGGTGGAACCATCAGGATTGGTCGCCAGAAGCACTTCCGAACCATCCGGCAGTTTGCGGACGATTTCATAAAGCAGATGCGCCGGAACGGTGGTGGCGCCCGCCTGCTCTACCATAGCAGGTGTCGCTTCGGTGATTTCGAGATCGAGGTCGGTCGCCTTCATGTCCAGATTGGCGCCTGAGGCGCGCAGGAGCACGTTGGACAGGATCGGGATCGTATTGCGACGCTCGACGACCCGGTGAACGTGGTTCAGCGATTTCAGAAGGTTCGACCGCTCAAGAGTAATACGCATGGACGCTACCGCTTTCAACCGTTGCGACCCGGCCACCGCCGGATCGGCAAGAAGAGTCTTCACCGGCAAATGCCGGACAATGTGGACGGGCAAAATGGCAGAGTTATTGCAGAAAATGCAAGAGCGGAGTGCATCTGCCGCGCTTCATTTTGCTGCTATACAGCATGATCCACAGCCTTCCGCCGGCCGCTGCCCTTGTTCACCGCGTCTCTATTGCCCATAAAGAGCAAAACAGCAGAGAGTGGCTGGTCTTGACCGGTCCCAAAGATTGGAAGCCCTGTGAGGCAGGAAACATCAAATAGCGACGCCAGACCGATGGCGAAGGAATTCAGGATTGGCACCGCCGCCGTTCCGGCGCGGCCGCTGGAGCCGGCGCTTTATCTCGTGGCGACCCCTATCGGCAATCTCGGCGATATCACCATCCGCGCGCTGGAGACGCTCGCCTCGGCCGACGTTCTCGCCTGCGAGGATACACGCGTCACCCGCATCCTGCTGGAACGTTACGGCATTCGCACCCGCCCGCTTGCCTATCACGAGCACAATGCCAATGAAGCCGGGCCAAAGCTCATTGCCGCGCTGGAAGCCGGAAAATCCGTGGCGCTGGTGTCGGATGCCGGAACGCCGCTTGTCTCCGATCCCGGCTATCGGCTGGGCCAGCTGGCGCTTGAGGCCGGGCATCGCGTGGTGCCGATTCCCGGTGCCTCCGCCCCGCTTGCGGCCCTTGTCGGATCTGGAATGCCGAGCGACTCCTTTCTGTTTGCGGGCTTCCTGCCAGTGAAGGACCGCGGCAAACGCGACCGCTTTGCCGAACTGGCAAAAATACCGGCCACCCTCATATTCTTTGAATCGCCCCATCGCATCGGCGCCTCCGTCAAGGTCGCGTCCGAAGTGCTGGGCCGCGATCGTCGCGGTGTGGTCTGCCGAGAGCTGACAAAGACATTCGAGGAGTTCCGTCGCGGCACCCTTGGCGAACTCTCGGATTACTACAATGACGACCGGGTGGTGAAGGGCGAGATCGTGCTTCTGGTGGAGCCGCCATCCTATGACGAGATTCCCGATATTGAGGATGTCGAGAAGCTTCTGAAAGATCTTGTCGCCACCATGTCCGCCGCAAAGGCTGCCGGCGAAGCCGCGAAGCTGACAGGCCTGCCGCGCAAGGAGCTTTATCAAAGGTTGCTTGATATGAAGGAAACGGATGGGCGCTGAAGGGCCAAGCAGCAGAAGGCGCAAAGCCGAGCGCCGCGGCCATGTCGCCGAATATTGGGCGGCGTTTTATCTGCTGTTGAAGGGATATCGCATTCTCGCCATTCGCTATCGAACCCGGCTTGGCGAAATCGATCTCATCGCTCGCAAGAAAGACCTTATTGCTGTCATCGAGGTAAAGGCGCGGCCTTCGGGCATGGGCGCGGTTGATGCGGTTGGTGTCCAGTCGCAACAGCGCATCCGGGCGGCGGCAGACCTCTGGCTTGCCCGCCGAAAGGACGCCGAACGGCTATCCCTGCGCTTCGACATCATTGCCATCATGCCGAGGCGTCTGCCGCAGCATTTCATCGACGCGTTCTGAGGAGGGAACAATGTCCACCGAGCTGGAAAAAATGGCTGCGGGCGATTGGTACAGCTGCATGGACGCTGAACTCGACAGGCTGCGCTGGAATGCGCGGCGGGCCGTTCATGAGCACAATACCATGCAGCCGGATGAGCGCGGCGCCATCGGACCGCTTCTGCGCGCCCTTTGTTCTTCCGTGGGTGAAGGCGTGTTCATCGAAGCGCCATTTCATTGCGCCTACGGTTTCAACATCTCGTTCGGCCGAAATGTTTACCTCAATGCCGGCTGCACCATCCTTGATTCCGCCCGCGTCACGATCGGTGACGGGTCGATGCTGGGCCCCGGGGTTCAGATTTATTGCGCGGAGCACCATCTGGACCCGGGACCGCGCGCGCAAGGCATTGAAATTGCAAAGCCGGTCACGATCGGACGCGACGTCTGGATTGGTGGCGGAGCGATCATTCTGGCGGGCATCAACGTTGGCGATGGCGCGATCGTCGGCGCCGGTTCGGTGGTGACGCGGGATGTCGCGCTGGGTGCGACCGTTGTTGGAAATCCGGCACGGCCTATAGAACGCATAGCCGGCTGAGATACTCGCCAGCCGCTGTTATAAATCTGACATGGAACTGTCAAAGAGGCGTCATTGAACCCCTCTATTCGCATCCTCACCCCAATAAATGGTGGAGAGGATTTGATATGTTCAAGAAGTTTTCCATGGCCGCTGTGGCCGTCAGCATTTCGGCGACCTCTTCCATGGCGGCGACCAACATCACCTGGTGGCACGGCATGGGCGGCCGGAACGGCGAAGTCATCAACGAAGTTTCGCAGAAGTTCAACGAAGCCCAGAAGGAATGCGCGCTGACGCCGGTTTCCAAGGGCTCCTACGAAGAAGCGCTGGCTAGCGGCATCGCGGCTTTCCGTTCGGGCGAACAGCCGAACATTCTTCAGGTTTTTGATGCCGGTGCCGCCACCATCATCAACGCCAAAGGCGCCGTCATCCCGGCTGAAGACCTGATCACCAAGGCCGGCTACAAGTTCGACCGTGACGCCTTCATCAACGGCGTACGTTATTTCTATGCTGCCGCTGACGGCAAGTTTGTCGGCATGCCGTTCAATTCCTCCGCGCCGATCATGTACATCAACGACGAAGCCCTGAAGAAGGCCGGCGTCGAAGCGCCGAAAACGTGGGAAGACTTCGAGAAGATCGCACCGAAGCTGAAGGAGGCCGGCTACATCCCGCTCGTTCAGTCACAGCTGACCTGGCAGTTCACGGAAAACTTCTTCTCCCGCAACAACATCCAGTTCGCCACCAACAACAACGGTTACGACAGCGTCATCGACACCAAGCTCAAGGTGACCGACCCGAACCTCGTCATGATGTTCGAGAAGCTGAAGGACTGGAAGGACAAGGGTCTGTTTGCCTATTACGGCGCTGGCTGGAACGATAACCAGAAGCCATTCGAAGAAGGCAAGGTTGCTCTCTGGATCGGCTCTTCGGGTTCCTTCGGCGGCCTCCAGAAGACGGCGACGATGCCATTCTCGGCAACCTTCCTTCCGTATTGGGGCTCCATCAAGGGCGCCGGCACTAACTCCTTCATCGGCGGCGCTGCTCTCTTTGCAATGTCGGGCAAGTCGGAAGCCGAAAACAAGTGCGTGGCGGACTTCTTCCAGTTCCTGACATCACCGGAAATCCAGGTCTTCTACCACAAGGCAACCGGTTATGTCGCCATCACCAAGGCCGCCTACGAAAAGGCCAAGGCAGAAGGTTATTACAAGGAAAAGCCGGTCGCCGAAGTCGGCATCCAGCAGCTCTCGCTGCCGGGCGGCGAGTGGTCCAAGGGTTATCGCCTTGGCTTCTACCCGCAGATCCGCGCCGTCATGGAGCGCGAATATAACCGCATCTTCTCCGGCGAAGTGACCCCGAAGGCTGCCTTCGAGATCATCGAGAAGGAAGGCAACGACCTTCTGGCCCGCTTTGCCAAGACGGCTGGTTGATCAACCGCGTTCGAAATCAAAGATCGTTGCCGAGCCTCCTTTCCCCGGAAGGGAGGCTCGCTTCTGGAAAAGGAAGCGCAAGCGTGGCCTACACATCTTCTCAACCCGGCACCTTTTTGGCTGGCCGTTCGAACAAGACGGGAAAACCGGCGAAGGCTGCTGAAGCTGGCATGAAGCGTGTTCAGTTTTCTGCGTCCTACGTGCCTTATCTGTTCCTGGCACCGCAACTCGCCGTTATCTTTGTTTTTTTCTACTGGCCATCCGTTCAGGCCATACAGTCGTCTTTTTACATTGAAGATCCGTTCGGCTTCGGCGCCTCCTTTGTCGGCTTCGCCAATTACACGGATGCGATCTTCAGCCCCGAATATGTCAGCATCGCCAAATTCACGGTGGTCTTCACCATCTTGGTCACTTTCTTTTCGCTGGCGCTCGGCCTGCTGCTCGCCGTCAAGGCTGATGCGGTCATTCGCGGCAGTTCGACATACAAGACGCTGCTGATTTCGGTTTATGCCATCGCGCCGCCCGTTGCCGGCCTCATCGGCATGATGTTTTTCGACCAGCACATCGGCCCCTTCGTAAAGATGGCCGCGGTTTTAGGCTGGGACATGAAGGTCGGGCTCAATTATTCAGACACGGCTTTCGCCATGATCGTTGTCGCGGTCTGGAAGCAGATCCCCTACAATTTCATCTTTTTCCTTTCCGGTCTTCAGAGTGTGCCCGTCTCCGTGCGGGAAGCTGCGGCGATCGACTGCCGCTCGGGCTTTCGCCGGTTCTGGACCGTCATCATGCCGCTTCTGGCGCCGACCGCCTTCTTCCTGCTGATCATCAACATCACCTATTCGCTTTTCGACACCTTCGGCGTCATCGACGTGATGGTGAAGGACAAGGCGGCGAATAATCCCATCACCCTGGTCTACAAGGTGTTTCTCGACGGCTTCCGCGGCAATGATATCGGCGGCTCGTCGGCCCAGTCCGTCATCCTGATGCTGGTCGTCTTCGTCCTCACCATCATCCAGTTCCGCTTCATTGAGAAGCGCATCCATTACAATTGAGGGATATGACGATGTACAAGACAAAACCCCTCGATCATCTTGTTCTGATCATGGGCGCTGTGTTCCTGATCCTGCCGGTCATTGTTGCCTTCATGACGTCCACGCATACGGCCGCGGAAATTCATCGCGGCGGCCTGGCTATCCTTCCCGGCGACAATTTCCTCGAGACCTACGAAAAGGTGCTGACACAGAAGGGCGGATTCACCGGTCAGGTCACGGGCCTCAACATGGTGCTGAATTCGCTGATCCTCGGCATTGGTTTCGCCGTCGGCAAGATCGTCCTGTCGATGACGGCGGCCTATGCAATCGTCTATTTCCGCTTCCGGTTTGCAACCCTCGCCTTCTGGATCATCTTCACCACGCTGCTGCTGCCGCTCGAAGTGCGCATCATGCCGTCCTACGAAGTAATGAGCAAACTCGGCCTTTTGAACTCTTACACCGGTCTCATCGTGCCGCTTCTCGCATCTGCCACGGGTACCTTCTATTTCCGGCAGTTCTTCAAGTCGGTCCCGGAGGAACTTCTGGAGGCTGCCCGCATCGACGGGGCGGGGCCGGTGAAGTTCTTTATCGATGTGCTCGTTCCGCTCTCGCGCACGATGATGTCGGCGATCTTCATCATCATGTTCGTTTATGGCTGGAACCAGTATCTCTGGCCGATGCTGATGACGACGGATGAAAGTTTCTTCACCCTGATGCGCGGCATCAAGTCGATCTTGCAGGTCTGGGTCGGTTCGCAAATTCCCGATTACAACGAAGCTTTCGCGCTCGCCGTGCTGGCCATGCTGCCTCCGGTGCTGATCGTCGTCATTTTCCAGCGCTGGTTCATCAAGGGCCTGACCGAAAGCGATAAATAAGGAGACCAAAATGGCCGCTATAGACATCAGTCAGGTCTGCAAGGTTTATCATGGCGGCGTGCGTGCCGTGCACGACGTCGACATCGACATCAGGGATGGCGAGTTCATCGTTCTCGTCGGCCCCTCCGGCTGCGGCAAGTCCACGCTGCTGCGCATGGTTGCCGGCCTTGAGGATATCTCCGAAGGCACGGTCAAGATCGGCGAGCGGGTGGTGAACCAGGTTGATCCCGCCGATCGCGATATTGCCATGGTGTTCCAGAACTACGCGCTTTACCCGCATATGTCGGTGCGTGGAAACCTCGAATACGGCCTGAAGAACCGCAAGACGCCAAAGGCGGAAATCGATTCACGTGTGGCCGAAGCCGCGCGCATGCTGCAGCTCGAACCCTATCTCGATCGAAAGCCGCGCGCCCTGTCCGGTGGCCAGCGGCAGCGTGTGGCCATGGGTCGCGCCATTGTGCGCAAACCGGCGGCCTTCCTGTTTGACGAGCCCCTGTCCAACCTTGATGCCAAGTTACGCGTTTCCATGCGCGGCGAAATCAAGCGTCTGCAAAAGCGTCTTGGCACCACGTCCATCTATGTCACACACGACCAGCTAGAGGCCATGACGCTGGCGGATCGGCTTGTGGTGCTGAATGGCGGGCGGATCGAGCAGATCGGCGCGCCGCTGGAGGTTTATCACACCCCGGCCTCCACCTTCGTTGCCAGCTTCATCGGCTCGCCGGCCATGAATCTGCTGAATGCGGAGTTGCACGGCGACAGTCTGGCTGTCGGACCGTCGCTCTTTGCACTTAATGGGTTTGCCCCCGCCTCCGGGCCGGCGACGGTGGGCATGCGGGCGGAAGATTTTCGCCTCGCGGCAGCGGGTGAGCAGGGCTTCTCACTACGGGTCGATTACATTGAGGAGCTGGGCTCGCAGCGCCTTATCCATGGCATGATCGGCGACCAGAACCTGACCGTGGCTTTCCCGCCTGAAATCGACATTCCCGCCGTGCTTTTGGTGACGATCAGCCCTGAAAAGCTTCACTTCTTTTCCAGCGAAACGGGCAAGCGCATCGGCGGAAACGCCAAGCAGATCGCCAACCAGCCAGCCCAATTGGCGACCGCGTAATATCCGCGGTAAAATCGGCGCAATTCGTAAAATTGCGCCGATTGTCTGAGATGCTTTTTTACAATCCCGGTGCTAGAAGACTCCAATATTTCATGGGGGCTTTCTAACATGTCTTTGAAAATGATGTTCGCTGCCGCGGCAACCATGGCGGTCCGAACCATTCCGATATTGCCGGTCTATCTGCGGCGTAACAAAGATGAGGGCGTCGTCAGCGCCTCGTGCACCGATCTGCGGCTTCAGCCCGCCCCCATCAACCCGGAATGGATCGTCTCCGGCAACCCGCAGGCCCGCGCGGCTGATCACTCCCGCAGTGGAGACCGTGCGTCCAGCACCGCCATGTGGGATTGCACGGCCGGCGAATTCCGCTGGTTCTTCGGCTGGGATGAAACGGTGTATATTCTGGAAGGCGAAGTGCATGTGACCGCAGAAGACGGTTCGGTCAGCATCCTCAGGGCAGGCGATGTCGCCTATTTTCCGGCCGGAACATGGGCCACCTGGCGCGTGGACGACTATGTCCGCAAGGTTGCCTTCATGCGGCGTCCCTTCCCCAAGGCACTTGCTCTAGCCTACCGCGTCAAGAACAAGCTGTTTGCCGGCCGTTCCTATAAGCTCGCGGCGTGAACCCACAAAACTTTGCCCGAGGCGACACCTTGACCACGCCGCCACGGGATTTGTGAAGGTTCAATAAAACTCACACCAACGTCGCCTTGCAGCAGTTGCCTTTGAATGGGCGCTGCCCTACATCTCCTGAGGTTTTCTGAAGCATTTCCGGTTCTCCTCCGGTCCTGCCGGGGAGCCTGAAAAGACGGGACAATGGGCATGGCGGGGCCGATGACGCTCTCATGCTGCAAGAGGAAGATGCGCATGGCGAAGATAAAGAACGTCGCGATCCAGATGGATCATGTTTCCGGTATCAACATTGCCGGTGACTCCACCTTCGCCATCAGCCTTGAGGCGCAGGCGCGCGGCTACCGGCTGTTCCATTATACGCCTGAGCGCCTCTCCATGCGCGACGGCAAAATTTACGCCACCGTCGAGCAGATGGAGCTGCGCGACATCAAGGGCGACCATTTTTCCCTGTCTGAACCGCAGCGTGTCGATCTTTCGACCATGGATGTCATCCATCTGCGTCAGGATCCGCCCTTTGACATGGCCTATATCACCTCGACTCATCTGCTTGAGCGCATTCATCCAAAGACCTTGGTCGTCAACGACCCCGTCTGGGTCCGCAACTCTCCCGAGAAGATCTTCGTCACCGAATTCGCGGATCTGATGCCGAAGACGCTGATCACCAAGGATGTGGAGGAGATTGCCCGGTTCCGCAACGAGATGGGCGACATCATCCTGAAGCCGCTCTACGGCAATGGTGGCGCGGGAGTGTTCCATTCCGCGCGTGACGACCGCAATTTCTCCTCACTGCTGGAAATGTTCGGTCAGATGTTCCGCGAACCCTATATCGCCCAGCAATATCTGCCTGATGTCCGCAAGGGCGACAAGCGCATCCTGCTGGTCGATGGCGAGCCGGTGGGCGCTATTAACCGCGTGCCTGCGGAAAACGACGCCCGCTCCAACATGCATGCCGGCGGCCGGCCGGAGCCGACGGAATTGACCGCGCGCGAAAAGGAGATCTGCAGCCGCATCGGGCCGTCGCTGCGCGAACGTGGCTTCCTGTTCGTCGGTATCGACGTCATTGGCGACTACATGACGGAAATCAATGTCACCTCTCCAACGGGCATCAGGGAAGTGCGAAAATTCGGCGGTGCCGATGTTGCCAGCCTCTTGTGGGACGCGATCGAGAAAAAACGCGACGCTCAGGATTTCTGACGCGAGGGTAACGATCCAGCTTTGTTCCACGAGTACAACTAGATACAACTAAAATACATCGACAGCGAGAAATGGTTCGCTGGATGTTCTTGTTTTATTCTTTGGCCTGTGGCACGTTGCTTACCAGTAGCTGCAGAGAGGGCTCACCCCTCTCAAACAGCCGGTTTGCGGGGGCGGGCCATGGTCGCAAGGGTCAATACGGTTGCATTTCAAGGAATAGAGGGCGTGCCCGTTGAGGTGCAGGTCATGGTCGCGCCCGGGCGGGTCGGCATCCAGATCGTCGGCCTGCCGGATAAGGCGGTCGCCGAAAGCCGCGAGCGGGTGCAAGCTGCGCTTCACGCCTCTGGTCTTGCCCTGCCGGCCAAAAAAATCACCGTTAATCTCGCGCCTGCGGATCTGCCAAAGGAGGGATCACATTTCGATCTTCCCATCGCGCTCGGTCTTATGGCTGCCCTGGGCGCTATTCCGGCGGAAGCGCTCGCAGACTATGTGGTCCTCGGCGAACTCAATCTTGACGGCACCATTGGGGTGGTCTCAGGTGCCTTGCCAGCTGCGATCGGCGCGAATGCGCTCGGCAAGGGACTGATCTGCCCTGCCGAAAGTGGGCCGGAAGCAGCCTGGGCGGGCGCCGGTATCGATATTCTTGCGCCTCGAAGCCTTATAGCCCTTGCCAATCATTTTCGCGGCACACAGCGCCTTTCGCGTCCCACGCCAGCCATCCGTGCCAATCCGGTCAATCTGCCTGATCTCGCCGATATCAAGGGACAGGAAAGCGCCCGGCGCGCGCTTGAGGTTGCGGCCGCCGGCGGCCATAACCTGCTGATGGTCGGTCCACCCGGCTCGGGCAAATCCATGCTTGCTGCTCGTCTGCCGTCCATTCTGCCGCCGCTGGAGGCGGCGGAATTGCTGGAAGTGTCCATGGTTCACTCCATAGCCGGCCAACTGTCCGGTGGTAGGCTCTCCGACCGAAGGCCGTTTCGCACCCCACACCATTCCGCGACCATGGCGGCGCTGATCGGCGGCGGTCTTCGCGCTAAGCCGGGCGAGGCCTCGCTCGCCCATCACGGCGTGCTTTTTCTGGACGAGTTTCCCGAGTTTGCGCCGCAGGTGCTGGATGCGTTGCGCCAGCCGCTCGAAACGGGCGAGTGCATCATTGCGCGCGCCAATCACCGCGTCAGCTATCCCGCAGAAATCCAGCTCGTCGCCGCGATGAATCCGTGCCGGTGCGGCATGGCGGGCGAGCCAGGCTTTACCTGTGCCCGGGGTCCGCGTTGCGTGACTGATTATCAGGCCCGCATCTCAGGCCCGCTGCTCGATCGCATCGATATTCGCATCGACGTCCCTGCCGTTTCCGCTGCGGATCTCATCCGTCCGGTGGCGTCGGAATCGAGTTCGACAGTTGCCGCGCGCGTTGCGAGGGCGCGCTATGCGCAGCAGGAGCGATATGCGACCGCTGGCTTTCCGGCCATTCGCACCAATGCGAGGTGCACAACAACGCTCATCGAAAAATATGCGGAGCCCGATGCGTCTGGCCTGCAATTGCTGCGCGATGCCGCTGAACGCCTCAAGTTTTCCGCACGTGGGTATCACCGTATTCTAAAGGTCGCGCGGACGCTCGCTGATCTGGATGACAAGCCGACGGTTGGCCGCATCCACGTCGCGGAAGCCGTTTCATACCGCATCGCTGGAGAAAGGTTGACGGTGGCGGCTTAAACACCTTCGGCAAAAGGGCAGGAGGCTCAGCGTCGAGCATTTCCGGCAAGGCTGTGCAGCGGCTTTACGTCCGGATAACATGACAAACCAATGAGACAGGGGCGTAAGCCGCTTCCGCTTTAACGGGCGTGGTCCATATACCGGCATCGCGGACAGACAGGCGCCTAAAAGGCCACGGCCCGAACCGAACTCGTCCCGGCCTCAGAACGGTGTTGGAACCGCAAAACAGATGTGCCGCCAGGGCGTAGGCGGCACATTGGATTTATCGGATCACTGGGAGCCATCAAAGCCCAATCGAAAGCGAAGTTTAAAGCCCCAGGCCCTCGAAAAGTGCGGTAGAAAGGTAGCGTTCCGCAAAAGAAGGAACGATGACGACGATATTCTTGCCGGCATTTTCTTCCCGCGTGCCGACCTTGATGGCCGCCGCTAGTGCTGCACCCGATGAAATGCCGACGGGAACACCTTCAATCCGCGCGACAAGACGGGCAATTTCGAAAGCATCGTCATTGGTCACGGTGACGATCTCGTCGTAAATGCCGGTGTCGAGAATGGCGGGCGCAAAACCGGCACCGATGCCCTGAATCTTGTGCGGGCCGGGATTGCCGCCCGAGAGAACCGGGCTGTCGGCAGGCTCGACTGCTATAACCTTGAGCTCGGGCTTGCGGGCTTTCAGCACCTGGCCGGTGCCGGTAATGGTGCCGCCAGTACCGATGCCGGAAACGAAAATATCAACCGCGCCGTCAGTGTCGTTCCATATCTCTTCTGCTGTCGTCTTGCGGTGAATCTCGGGATTGGCAGGGTTTTCGAATTGCTGAGGAATGATGGCGTCGGGCAGCGTTTCCGCCAGTTCCTGCGCCTTGGCGATTGCGCCCTTCATGCCCTTCGGGCCTTCGGTCAGAACCAGTTCGGCGCCCAGCAGCGCCAGCATCTTCCGGCGCTCAACCGACATGGTCTCCGGCATGGTCAGGATCAGCTTGTACCCCTTCGCCGCTGCGGCAAAGGCTAGCGCAATTCCCGTATTGCCTGAGGTCGGCTCGACCAGCGTTGTTTTGCCGGGTGTGATCTTGCCCTGTGCTTCCAGGGTTTCGATCATCGCCACGCCAATGCGGTCCTTGACGGAAGCAATCGGATTGAAAAATTCGAGCTTGGCCAGAAGGTTGGCCTTCACGCCCTTCTCCTTGGCCAGCTTATCGAGCCGCACGATCGGCGTATCGCCGATTGTTTCCGTAATCGAGGAATAGACGCGTCCGCGTCCGGGCTTTCTGGCTTCGGTCATGATGCTCTCCTGTATGAAGGCCACGCGGCGGTGACCGCAAGGTTCGAGCGGCAGAATAGGAGCAATCGCTCTTTCAGGCTAGCGAACGTTCGTCCTTATATAGACGGCTTGCCGGAAAAATTTCGTGATAAATAGTGCAATTCCACGAAATTATTTTACGTGCTGCGGATTGCGATCATGGTTGCGGTTCCCGCCAGAATGCCCGCCGCCGTGCGGTTGAGGATCGTCAGGGCGCTCGGCTTTTTCAGAAGGTTACGCGCCTTGGCCGCAAGCAGGATGTACGGCAGGAGGACAGCCATCAAGACAACGAAGGTGATGGCGAGCAGCGAAGCATATTCGGAAGGCCCGATCATGCGGATATCGATCAGCGTCGGCACCAGCGCCACGTAAAACAGCATGGTTTTCGGGTTGCCGAGGGTGATCAGCAGGCCGGACAGAAAGGACATCGGCATGCTCGTGCTTTTCTTGGCCTTCAGGTCCTGTGGCAGGAGGCCCGCCGTCCAGAGTTTCCAGGCGATGTAGAGGAGGTAGGCCGCGCCCGCGAATTTCAGTATCATGAAAGCTTCCTGAAAGGTTTGCGCGACAAAAGCTAGGCCCAGGATCACAGCGGTCAGGTAGATCATGTCGCCGAGTATGAGCCCAAGGCCCATGAAGAAAGTCTCGCGGAAACCCGAGCCCAGCGCCCGCGCCACGATCGCCGTCATGCCGGGGCCGGGGATGGCTGCCGCAATGAAAAGGGCGGTGGCATAAGCAAGAATGGTCGTCAACGTCATGATCGTTCCTCGAGACTCCGCCAGATCAATAGCGAAAATTCGACGCCAAGACAATCGGATCGCATGTGCCTGCGGGGTGGAGCATTTCCAGCCGAGGCGGCTCTTCGCTTCGGCGTCGGACAATGCGGCAAAAACAAAATGCTCTAGAACCCTGTCGAGCCGAAACCACCTGAACCCCGCGCCGTTTCAGAGGTTTCCGTCACCTCAAGCACGGTAACCTGCGTCACCGGCGCGATCACCATCTGCGCGATGCGCATGCCCCGTTCTATGACGAAAGCGTCCTGACCGAGATTGGCGAGGATGACCTTTACTTCGCCGCGATAATCGCTGTCCACCGTGCCGGGGGAATTGAGGCAGGTGATGCCGTTCTTGATGGCGAGGCCGGAGCGGGGGCGGATCTGTGCCTCGTACCCCTGCGGAACCTCGAAGATAAATCCCGTCGGCACCAGCGTCCGCTCGCCTGGCTGCAGGGTCAGCGTTTCGCCGGATGGCACGGCCGCGCGCAGATCCATGCCCGCGGCGCCGCGGGTTTCATAGGATGGCAATTCGAGATCTGCGCCATGGGCGAGGCGCACAAGGCGCAGACGGGGGAGATTGTCGTTTTGAACGGTCATGCGGCATTAGTTTGCGCAGATCGCGGCAAGGTCAATTGCAAATGCGGCCCTGAAACGCTAGATACCCCGCAATTCCACAGGATTTGTCAGATGGCCGAAACACTTGCCGAGGCGGTCTCCCGCCGCCGCACCTTTGCTATTATCGCGCACCCGGACGCGGGTAAGACGACGCTTACCGAAAAGCTGCTGCTGTTCGGCGGAGCGATCCAGCTCGCGGGTGAAGTGAAGGCGAAGAAGGATCGCATCCAGACCCGTTCGGACTGGATGAAGATCGAGCGCGAGCGCGGCATTTCTGTCGTCACCTCGGTCATGACCTTCGAATATAACGATCGCGTCTTCAACATTCTCGATACGCCCGGCCACGAAGACTTCGCTGACGACACCTATCGCACGCTGACGGCCGTGGATGCGGCGATCATGGTCATCGACGCCGCCAAGGGTATCGAGCCGCGCACGCTGAAGCTGTTCGAAGTCTGCCGCATGCGCGACATTCCGATTATCACCTTCATCAACAAGATGGACCGCGAAAGCCGCGACCCCTTCGAGATTCTGGATGAGGTGGAAGAGAAGCTTGCGCTCGATACGGCGCCCATCACCTGGCCGGTGGGGCGTGCCAAAACCTTCTGCGGCGCCTATAATCTTGCGGACAGCACGTTCCGCGGTGTCGACACGCAGGTCGAGGCCATGAAGGTCAACGGGCCGCAAGCCGTGGCGGATCGACTTCCGGAAAATGAGCGCGATGCCTTCATCGAAGAAACGGAACTGGCGATGGAAGCCTGCCGTCCCTTTGACCGCCAGGCCTTTCTTGAAGGCCACATGACGCCGGTCTTCTTCGGTTCGGCGTTGCGCAATTTTGGTGTGCGTGATCTCATCAACGCGCTCGGGGAATTCGCGCCGCCGCCGCGCGATCAGGTGGCGGATACCCGCACCGTGCATGCGGCCGAAGAAAAGATGACGGCTTTTGTTTTCAAGATCCAGGCCAATATGGACCCGAACCATCGTGACCGCATCGCCTTCGCCCGCATCTGCTCCGGCAAGCTGGAGCGCGGCATGAAGGCTCGACTTGCTCGCACAGGCAAACAGATGGGCCTCACCGCGCCGCAATTCTTCTTTGCGTCGCAGCGCCAGCTGGCTGACACCGCTTTTGCGGGTGATGTGGTCGGCATTCCCAATCATGGCACGCTCCGCATCGGCGATACGCTGACCGAGGGTGAAAACCTCGTATTCCAAGGTGTGCCGAACTTCTCGCCGGAAATCCTGCGCCGCGTGCGTCTCGAAGATGCGATGAAGGCGAAGAAGCTGAAGGAAGCCCTGCAGCAGATGGCGGAAGAGGGTGTCGTACAGCTCTTTTCGCCGGAAGACGGCTCGCCAGCCATCGTCGGCGTCGTCGGTGCGCTGCAGCTAGACGTGTTGAAGGAACGGCTGATGGGCGAATATGGCCTGCCGGTTTCCTTTGAGATGTCGCGCTTCTCGGTATGCCGCTGGATTTCGTCCGATCAGCCGGCAGAAATGGACAAGTTCCTCAACGTCAAGCGTGGCGATATCGCCCGCGATCTGGATGGCGATCCGGTATTTCTGGCGCAGGATGCCTTTTCGCTGCGTTATGAATCCGAGCGTTTTCCCGCGATCAAGATGGTCGCGATCAAGGAATATCACGTCGCCAAGGCGGCGTGATATCAGCCGGATTGCACTTTGTATGCCAAGGGCTTAGTTTCCCCGTAAACGGGAAACTGGTCCGGCATCATGACGCTTTCAGGCAAACATATTCTTCTCATTATCTCCGGCGGCATCGCGGCCTATAAGAGCCTTGATCTCATCCGCCGCCTGAAAGAGCGCGGCGCCAGGGTCACGCCGGTCATGACGAAGGGCGCGCAGGAATTTGTCACGCCGCTCGCCGTTGGTGCATTGTCCGCGACCCATGTTTTCACAGAGCTTTTTTCACGGCAGGACGAGCAGGATGTCGGCCATATCAGGCTGGCGCGCGATTGCGATCTCGTGCTGGTGGCGCCCGCCACCGCCGATGTGATGGCGAAGATGGCACATGGTTTGGCTGACGATCTGGCCTCGGCGGTTCTTCTCGCGACCGACCGCAAGGTGCTGGTTGCGCCAGCGATGAACCCCAAAATGTGGTCGGCAAAACCGACAATGCGCAATGTCGATACACTGAAGAAAGACGGCGTGTTTTTCATGGGGCCCATGGCTGGCGAGATGGCGGAGAAGGGTGAGGCCGGTCTTGGCCGGATGGCGGAGCCTTTGCAGATTGTCGAAGCAGTTGCCGCATTGCTGGATGGAGGGCCAAAGCCCCTGAAGGGTAAAACGGCAATCGTAACCTCCGGCCCGACACATGAGCCGATCGATCCGGTGCGCTATATCGCCAACCGTTCATCGGGCAAGCAGGGCCATGCGATTGCAGCGGCTCTTGCAGAGCTCGGAGCGGAAGTGACGCTGGTTTCCGGTCCGGTCACTATTGCTGATCCCGCTGGCGTGACGGTAATCCGTGTCGAGCGCGCGGAGGAAATGCGGGACGCGGTGATCTCAAGGCTGCCGGCGGATATTGCCGTCATGGTGGCCGCCGTCGCCGACTGGCGGGTGGCGGGCTCATCAGAACAAAAGATCAAGAAACAGCCGGGTGATGCGCCGCCGGCGCTCCAGCTGACGGAAAACCCCGATATTCTCAGAACCGTTGGCCATCACGTAAACCGCCCGAAGCTTGTTGTGGGCTTCGCTGCCGAAACGCAGGACGTTGAAAAAAATGGCCGCGCCAAGCTGGAACGCAAGGGCGCGGATTACATCGTCGCCAATGACGTCTCGGCGCAAACCGGCATCATGGGTGGAGACCGCAACAGCGTGAAGATTATTTCGGCCGAGGGTGTCGAGGCGTGGCCGGACCTCGACAAAGCGGAAGTCGCAAAACGTCTTGCGGCCCTGATCGCCGAGAAATCGGCATGAGCCTGTTCAATCGCAAGACATTTGACAGGCTGCTCGGCGAATGGCCGGGCGTGCGTTTCGTCGACCAATGGGATTCCCATGTTGCAAAAGTCGGCGACAAGGTTTTTGCCGTGCTGGGCGAGCGCGAGGATTGGCGGCTGGTCGTCAAATGCTCCGAGGAGAGTTTCGAGATCCTGACCTCGCTCGAGGGCATAGCGCAGGCACCGTATTTCGCCAAACGCAAATGGGTGTCGATCGGCGATCATTCGCCGCTCGAGGAGGAAGAGTTGCAGCACTATCTGCGCCGCTCCTATGAACTCGTCGCTGCCGGTTTGACGAAAAGACTGCGAGCCGAACTCGGTATCGTGATCGATACCCCGCCCTCCCGCTAACGGGATCAATTTATCTTTGTATCTTTACCGATGATCTGGCGCACACCATTCTTTGTAAACGGCTGCACAAGCTGCGGCACAAAACCCTTCGCGATCTCACCCTTGATGCCGATATCGGTGGATGAGGGTCGGCCGGGATTATGGTAGGAGCCGAAGATGATGTCGAAGATGACGAGGTTCTCGCCATAATTCGTGTTGCCTTCTGGAAGTTGTTTCGAATGGTGCCAGCGGTGCAGGCGCGGCGTGCTGAAGACGTAATCGAGCAGCCCTGTTTTCATATCGACGTTGCAATGGGTCAAAATACCGATGAAGGCGGTCACGGCACCCAGCCACCAGAAAACCTGAAGCGGTGCGCCCATGAAATAAAGCGGTATCTGGCTGAGCGCGATCTTGAACAGGGAATCGGCCACATGGAACCGCCCCGTATTGACGACCCAGAGACGCACGACGCTGTGATGCAGCGCATGGAACCGCCAGAAAAAAACAGTTTCATGGGCGATGCGATGGGCCCAGTAGAGGCCGAATTCGGCAACCGTCACCGCAAGCGCGACCTGCACCACCATTGGCAGATGCGCCGGCCACAGGTCAAAGCGCATGGCCGCGAGCGGCTGCAGCACGTTTGCCGCCAGCATCGGGAAAATGGCAGATGCGGCTGCGGCAAGTTGCACGATCCCCTTGGTCAGAAGCGTATGGCCGATGCTGGTCATCGTCTCGCCATCCCCTTCGAGCCATTCGACCTCGTAGGGAATATAACGCTCGAGAAGAAAGAGAGCGATGACCGCACATGCATAAACACTGAGAAACGCTACGATCGGATGGTTGCTTGTGAAGGCGAAGTAAGACCCTACGAGGCCGCCACCGAAAACGAGCGGCCAGGACCAATAGGACAGGGTCTGTTTCAGTATCTGCGCTTTTGCCATCACAATAAAATCCCGTACGGCATCATCCGTCTCTCACACCCGCGCACTATCGCGGCTTCAAAGCAGCCCTTTACCCCGCACAACCTGCCCGACCGAATGACAGGCCAGGTCTTTATCACCTCGAGACGTTACACAAACATGGCACGGGAAGGTGCCGAGATGTTCAGCTCACTTTGATGGCAATATAAAGAAGCGTCAGCGCAATAACCCACAGCGCTATCCGCCCCCACCTGGTATGGCGCGCTTCCGCCCTGCCGATGGCTTCTGCGGTTTGGGCATCGAAACGCAAGCCGTTCTCGCTCATATACATCAGTTCGGAATGCAGCTTTTCCGTTTTGGCGGCTATCTCCGGCGCTGCCTCGGCGAGCTTGAGGGCAGCCTTCACGCCATCCTTCAGATCCGTGACGATGCGTTTCGGGCCGAGATTGTCCCTGATCCAGCCACTGACAACAGGATCAGCCGCCTTCCACATGTTGAAGCGTGGATTGAGCATGCGCGAGACGCCTTCCACCACCACCATGGTTTTTTGCAGCATCACGAGTTCTGGCCGCGTTTCCATGTCGAAAAGCTCCGTGACTTCAAAGAGAAGGGTCAGGAGCTTACCCATGGAGATCGTCTCGGCCGGTTGGCCGTGAATAGGCTCGCCGATGGCGCGGATCGCCTGTGCGAAACTCGCTATGTCGTGATGGCCCGGCACGTAACCGGCCTCGAAATGCACTTCCGCCACCCGCATGTAATCGCGCGTGATGAAGCCGTAGAGGATTTCGGCGAGAAAACGCCGTTCCTTTTTGCCGAGCCGTCCGGCAATCCCCATATCGACGGCGACTATCACGCCCTGCGGATCGACGAAAAGATTGCCGGGATGCATGTCGGCATGGAAAAAACCGTCGCGCAGGGTGTGCCGCAGGAAGGACTGGATCAGTGTGTCGGCAAGCTTGTTCAGGTCGTGACCGGCGGCCTTCAGGCCCTCGATATCCGACATCTTGACGCCGTCGATCCACTCCATGGTGACGACGTCACGACCGGTGCGTTCCCAGTCGACTTCGGGAACACGAAAACCGGGGTCTTGCCTGGTGTTTTCCGCAAGCTCGGAAAGGGCGGCGGCCTCAAGCCGCAGATCCATCTCGATCTTGGTCGTCTGCTCCAGCGTGCGCGTCACTTCGACCGGTCGCAGCCGACGGGCCGAACGGACAAAGCGCTGTTGCAGGTCGGCGATCAGATACATCGCCTCGAGATCGTTCTGGAAGCGTTGCCGCACGCCGGGACGGATCACCTTCACGGCAACTTTGCGGAGGCCGTTTGGCGTCTCCACCATGGCCGGGTGCACCTGCGCGATGGAGGCGGCTGCAATCGGATCGCCAAATTCCCTGTAGAGTTCAGAAACGGGCCGGCCGAGCGAACCTTCAATATTGGCTTTTGCCGCCGCAGGCGGGAAAAAGGCCATGCGGTCCTGAAGGCTTGCCAGATCGTCGGCAAATTCTGCCCCGACCACATCCGGCCGGGTGGCGAGAAACTGGCCCATTTTCACATAGGAAGGCCCAAGCCGCTCGACCGCCACAGCCAATCTGTCGCTGCGTTGCCTCTGTTTTGCCTTGCTGCGGGCAAAGGGCTTCAGCAACGCCTTTAATACCTGCGCGGGCGCAGGCAGATCGTCGGACGGCAGGGCGAGCACGACGCCTTCGCGCACGAGAACCCAACCAACCCTTGCGAGGCGGAAATATGCGCCCAAAGTGCTCATGCTTATGCTTGTCTCCTGCCTCTGCCGGCCATGGTCTTAGAGCTTCCAGCCGGAATGCAGGGCGGCGATGCCGCCGGTGTAATTGGTATAGGTCACACGGGAGAAACCGGCGGTGCGGATCATCGTCGCAAAATCCTCCTGATTGGGAAATTTGCGGATCGATTCGACCAGATACTGATACGGTTCAGCGTCGCCGGTGATCATCTTGCCGAATTGCGGAATGGCGTTGAACGACCAGGCGTCGTAAACCCGATCCAGCAGCGGCATCTCGACTTCGGAAAATTCCAGCACCAGCAGCCGGCCACCGCGCTTCAGGACACGGTGCGCTTCCTTCAGCGCCACGTCGATGCGCGGCACATTGCGAATGCCAAAGGCAATCGTATAGGCATCGAAGCTGTTCGCCTCAAAGGGTAGCTCCTCGGCATTGGCCTCCACGAAGGTCAGATTGTCCGAAAGCTTCTTTTTAGCCGCGCGCTCTTCGCCAACGGCAAGCATCGAGCCGTTGATATCGAGAACGGTGGCATGCGCCAGACGGCTGGAAGCTTCGATGATCCGGAAGGCGATATCCCCCGTACCACCAGCCACGTCCAGAACCTTGTAGGAGGGATCCTTGCGCGGCGAAAGCGAGGAGACCATGGCGTCCTTCCACAGCCGGTGCAGACCGGCCGACATGACGTCGTTCATGATATCGTAGCGCTTGGCCACCTTGTGGAAGACCTCGTTGACCATCCCCTGCTTCTGGCCTTCGTCCACCTTGTGGAAGCCATAGGACGTTTCCATGCCGCCTTGGGCAGTGGTACGGGCGTCGGTCATCGTCTGTCTCCATATTTATTGCGTGGCGGACCATAGCGGAAACGCCATGGCGACGCTATCTGTTGCCGCATCGCCTGGGCGCGACATTTCGCGTGCACTTTATAGACCACATGGTCCTAACGAAAAACTGCCGGATAAGCCAGATGCCAGAATTGCCAGAAGTCGAAACCGTCAGACGCGGCCTTGCTCCTGCCATGGAGGGGGCAAGGGTTCGCAAGCTCCGTCTCGGCCGCCCCGACCTGCGGTTTCCGTTTCCAGAGGATTTCGCGGAGCTTATCGAGGGGAAGACAATTGTCTCGCTCGGAAGACGGGCGAAATATCTTTTGATCGAGCTGGAGGACGGGCTGACGATCGTGTCCCATCTTGGCATGTCCGGCTCTTTCCGCGTGGAAGCGGAGGCCGATGCAGAAGGCAGCGTACCCGGCGTATTCCACCATCCCCGCTCGAAGGACGGCAAGCATGACCACGTCGTCTTTCATCTCGACCGGGGAGTTGAGCGTGTCTCCGTCATCTATAATGATCCGCGTCGCTTCGGCTTCATGCATCTGGTGGAGCGCAACAAGCTCGATCTTTATCCCGCCTTTGCGGAACTTGGCCCGGAGCCAACAGGCAATACGCTGAGCGCCGATTACCTCGCAAGCCGGTTCGACGGCAAAAGCCAACCGCTGAAAAGCACGCTGCTGGACCAGAAGGTTATTGCCGGCCTTGGCAATATCTATGTGTGCGAGGCGCTTTGGCGTGCGCATCTGTCGCCACTGCGGGCGGCAGGAACGCTGGTGACGAAAGCGGGCAAGCCCAAAGCACAACTCGTCGACCTGACGGAGAAAATTCGCGATGTCATCGCCGATGCCATCGCCGCCGGGGGCTCATCATTGCGCGACCACATACAGACGGACGGCACGCTTGGTTATTTCCAGCATTCCTTTTCGGTCTACGATCAGGAAGGTCAGCCTTGCCGGACACCCGGATGCGGGGGTACGGTCGAAAGGATCGTCCAGGCCGGCCGTTCGACATTCTATTGTGCCGCCTGCCAGAAGTGACAATGTTGGACTACGGAAAAGGGGAGATTGCCGTGGATTATGAAACGATATTGGTTGAGAAACGCGACGAGGTGGGTGTCATCACCCTCAATCGTCCGAAGGCCCTCAACGCCCTCAATTCAGCGCTTCTGAAAGAACTGCGGCACATTCTGTCTTCATTTTCGAACGATGATTCCATCGGAGCGATCATTATTACCGGCTCCGAAAAGGCCTTTGCCGCTGGCGCTGATATCAAGGAAATGCAGGGGCTGGATTTCGTTGACGCCTATGTCGGCGATTTCCTCGGCGGCTGGGACGAGGTGGCCGCGACCCGCAAGCCCGTGATCGCTGCAGTCTCGGGCTTTGCGCTAGGAGGCGGCTGTGAACTGGCAATGATGTGCGATTTCATCATCGCCTCCGAGACCGCAAAGTTCGGCCAACCGGAGATCACCCTCGGCGTTATCCCGGGCATGGGGGGCTCACAGCGGCTGACGCGGGCGGTCGGCAAGGCAAAGGCCATGGATCTGGTTCTGACCGGACGCATGATGGATGCGGCTGAAGCCGAACGCGCCGGTCTCGTCTCTCGCGTCGTGCCCGCTGCAAGTCTGATGGATGAGGCCACGGAGGCTGCAACGCGCATCGCCTCGCTGTCACGCGCCTCCGTGCTCATGGCCAAGGAAAGCGTCAATCGCTCCTTCGAGGTGCCGCTGTCGGAGGGCCTGAGATTTGAAAGGCGCTCCTTCCAGTCGCTGTTTGCCACGGCGGATCAAAAGGAGGGCATGGCGGCCTTTGTCGAAAAGCGCAAACCCGCTTTTCGGAATCGCTAAGGATTCGGAATATCGGCGCTTTTAAGCGTTTTGCGCGTTGACGGGCGTAAGCTTTAGCGGTATATGCCCGCCCACGGTTAAGGAAAGCCATCCGGCTTGTCCGAAATTACTCCCGCATTCTTGGGTTACCTGAGGTCTTCGAACGACCCGATCCTATGGTTGCGGAATTTGGTTTGAATTCGAAGAGAGGCATACATGGCCAATACAACTTCGGCGAAAAAGGCGACCCGCAAGATCGCTCGCCGTACCGCAGTCAACAAGGCTCGCCGTTCGCGCGTTCGCGGCTTCATTCGCAAGGTCGAGGAAGCAATCGCTACCGGTGATCTCGCTGTCGCTACCGAAGCTCTGAAGGCTGCCCAGCCAGAGATCCAGCGCGCAGCCACCCGCGGCGTCCTGCACGGCAACACCGCATCCCGCAAGGTGTCGCGTCTCGCCCAGCGCGTTAAGGCTCTTTCGGCCTAATCCGGCTAATCACAATTAACTATTCAGAAAGCCTGGTCTTTTGACCGGGCTTTTTGTGATTCTAACTGGCCGTTAACCATTGCCGTCGTAACGTGACAAACGCGTGTCAAACAGACGACAGGAAAATAAAAGTAAAATCAATATGTTATCGGAGGTCTTCTCGAGGATGGCAGGCTTTCTCTACGGAAGTCGCATCGAGATTTGAGTCAAGAAGATTTTTATTTTTTCGGTAAAAACGGCTCTTGGAAATCGCCAAAATTGAATCTCATTGATTCATAAGCGATTCTGCTTAGCACCCCTTCGGTGATGCAAAACGGCCTTTGCGAGTCAATGGCCGTTCTCCGTTTTTGCAGAAAAAACGCCATTGATCTCTACCCACGATCCTGCCTAAATGCATTTCAACAAGGGGTGCGGATCTCAGTCCACAGATTATCTCGATGATCGTCATCGGCGATATTCACCTTCTTGCTGGCGGTTCCTTCGGGGTCCGTTTTTTCAAGTCATGGAGCTTTTTGTGCCGTTTCGGTCTCGGAACGGGATGGGTTCTTTTGTCTTCAAGAATGCGCCTTAAGGTTGTAGCGAAAGGAGCGTTTTTAGCGTGTCGCATGCCTCTCTATGAGGGGGAGGAAAAAGGGATAACCGACTCGCAAACGGGTAAGAGCTCTGGTGTTCTTTCGAGGGGGACACTGGGGGCATAAATAAACGAGGGGGATCCCTGACGATCGATCTTTGATCGTCAGGCTATGATTGGCAATTTGAAAGGCGGCAATATGCAATTGAATTTGGCGATGGGTGCGGTGGCTGATGGGGACCGCGCACCAAAGGCATGTGATGCAGCTTGCTCAGACGCGGCAGGGGACAAATCGGCTGTGACGCACGATGCGCTATTTGAACGTTTCAGCGCGCGGCTCAAGGCACAGGTCGGCCTGGAGGTCTATGCAAGCTGGTTCGCACGGCTCAAACTCCATTCCGTTTCGAAAAGCGTCGTCCGTTTTACAGTTCCGACGACTTTTTTGAAGTCCTGGATCAACAACCGTTATATGGATCTGATCACGAACCTCGTTCAAAGCGAGGACCCGGATGTGCTGAAGGTGGAGATTCTGGTCCGCTCGGCTAGCCGCCCGGTGCGCCCGTCCCAGATCGATGACAAGGCGCAGCCCGCTGCGGATGCCGGTGCAGCGCCACGTAACAAGTCCTTTATTCCGTCGCAGCCGGCCGCGGCCCCCGTGGCGCAGCCTGCCGCAGTGCAGTCTACCATGCGCCAAGGCGGGTCAGGGCCGTTGTTCGGTTCGCCGCTCGACACACGCTTCACCTTCGATACCTTCGTCGAAGGCTCGTCCAACCGCGTCGCACTTGCGGCGGCAAAGACGATCGCCGAAGCCGGTGCGGGTGCCGTGCGCTTCAATCCGCTGTTCATTCACGCGGGCGTTGGCCTCGGCAAGACACATCTTCTGCAGGCGATTGCCAATGCGGCGATTGACAGCCCGCGCAATCCGCGCGTGGTCTATCTGACGGCGGAATACTTCATGTGGCGTTTTGCGACCGCAATCCGCGACAATGATGCGCTGACGCTGAAGGACACGCTGCGTAACATCGACCTGCTCGTCATCGATGACATGCAGTTCCTGCAGGGCAAGATGATCCAGCACGAATTCTGCCATCTGCTCAACATGCTGCTCGACAGCGCCAAGCAGGTCGTGGTCGCAGCTGATCGTGCGCCATGGGAGCTGGAATCGCTCGATCCGCGTGTCCGTTCCCGCCTTCAGGGTGGTATGGCCATCGAAATCGAAGGTCCTGACTACGACATGCGCTACGAGATGCTGAACCGTCGCCTCGGCTCGGCCCGTCAGGACGATCCGTCCTTCGAGATTTCGGATGAGATCCTGACCCATGTGGCGAAAAGCGTGACGGCAAGCGGTCGCGAGCTGGAGGGCGCCTTCAACCAGCTGATGTTCCGTCGCTCTTTCGAGCCGAACCTCTCGGTCGACCGTGTCGATGAGCTGCTGTCGCATCTCGTCGGAACGGGTGAAGCCAAGCGTGTCCGTATCGAGGATATCCAGCGCATCGTCGCCAAGCACTATAATGTGTCACGGCAGGAGCTGGTGTCCAACCGCCGCACCCGCGTCATCGTCAAACCGCGCCAGATCGCGATGTATCTCGCCAAGATGCTAACGCCGCGTTCCTTCCCGGAGATTGGTCGCCGGTTCGGAGGTCGCGATCACACCACGGTTCTGCATGCCGTGCGCAAGATCGAGGAACTGATCTCTGGCGACACCAAGCTCGGCCATGAGGTCGAGCTGCTGAAGCGCCTGATCAACGAAAACAACGCATGAAAAAAGCGGCCTCAGGGCCGCTTTTTTATTCTCATCTTGCTCTATGGCTCGTACAAGGCGCGCTGATGTCAGCAGGCGAGATCAGCCACCACGGCATCCAGAATAAGCATGCCTGATGGTGTGCAGCGCAGGCGGGAATTGCCGAGCCTCTCCACGAAACCGTGCTGAAGAAGAAACTCTTCCTTTTCCGGGTCGAGGTCGCGGCCGGAAAGGTCGCTCCAGCGGGCGAGGTCGATGCCCTCGCGCAGGCGAAGTCCCATCAACAGCAATTCGTCGGCCTGCTCGTCGACGCCAAGCAGTTCTTGATCGATCATGCCATGGCCCTCCCGTTCGACGGCTTCCAGCCAAGTCTCGGGGTGGCGTTCGGTGGCCGTTGCGAGCTTGGAAGCGCCACGCGTCAGGCGTCCATGTGCGCCGGGGCCAATGCCGGCATAATCGCCGTAGCGCCAGTAGGTGAGGTTATGGCGGCTTTCGGCGCCGGGCCGGGCATGGTTGGAGACCTCATAGGCCGGCATGCCGTAACGTTCGGTGATTTCCTGCGTCGCCTCATAAAGCACGGCCGAATGTTCGCCGTCGGGCACGATGAGCTTGCCGGCCTTGTGCAGGCCATAAAAGGGCGTGCCTTCTTCGATTGTCAGCTGATAGAGCGACAGATGGTCGACGGCGTAGGAGACGGCTTCCTTTAGCTCGGCGTCCCATTCCGCCACCGTCTGGTTCGGCCGGGCATAGATGAGGTCGAAGGACATGCGCGGAAAAATCTCCCGCGCCAGCCGGATGGCTTTCAACGCGTCGGCGACATCATGCAGCCGTCCGAGGAATTTCAGGTCGCGGTCATTCAGCGCCTGCACGCCGAGGGAGACACGGTTTACTCCCGCCGCGCGATAACCACGAAACCGCTCTGCCTCGACGCTGGAGGGATTGGCCTCCATGGTGATCTCGATACCATCAGGCACATGCCAGAACCGCGCAACGCCATCCAGCAACGCGCCAACCGTCTGCGGGTCCATCAGCGAGGGTGTGCCGCCGCCCATGAAGATGCTGGTGACGACGCGCGGGCCGCTCAGCGACCGCATATGTTCCATTTCCCGCAGGAAGGCAGCCGTAAACCGCTCCTGGTTCACCGGGCGGTGGCGGACATGGCTGTTGAAGTCGCAATAAGGGCACTTGGCCGCGCAGAAGGGCCAATGCAAATAGATCCCGAAACCGGGATCGCCCGTATCCGGCAGAAGCGATGCGCCGGGGGCAGAAAGTTGATGCTCCCCGACCATCGGGTTCATGCCTCCAGGCAGGTTTCTACGAATTTTTTAAAGGCGCGCGCCCGATGCGACAGCGCAAAGCTGTCGCCGTGCTTCCAGCCATGTTTCTCTTCCGCCGTCATCTCACCGAATGTGGTGTCGTAACCTTCGGGTTTGAAGATCGGATCATAACCAAACCCGCTGGTTCCGCGCGGCGGCCATACGACTGTGCCTTCCACCTCTCCACGGAAATATTCGACATGGCCGTCGGGCCAGGCGAGGCACAGCACGCTGACGAAACGGGCCGTGCGATCTTCCGGCTTTGAGGCGCCGCGTTCGGAAAGCGCATCCTCGACCTTCTGCATCGCCATGGCGAAGTCGCGCGTGCCGTCAGCCGTCTCCGCCCAGTTGGCGGTATAGACACCGGGCGCACCGTCAAGCGCGTCGATGACAAGCCCGGAATCGTCAGACAGGGCCGGCAGGCCGGACGCCTTGGCGGAGGCAAGCGCCTTGATGGCGGCATTTTCCTCGAAGGTGGTCCCGGTTTCGTCAGGCTCGACAAAATTGAGCTCGGCCGCCGATTTGGCGGAGAAACCGAAAGGCCCGATCAGATCGGCGATTTCGGCGATCTTGCCCTTGTTGTGGCTGGCGACGACGATCGTTCTGGTATCGAGCTTGCGCATGGTACTTTCCTGTCGGCTCAGGCGATCGCCTGTTTCTGAAGGGCGACCAGCTCGCTGCAGCCGGCCTTGGCGAGACCGAGCAGCGTCAGGAATTCTTCTTCGGAAAAGGGCGCGCCTTCGGCCGTTCCCTGAACCTCGACGATGCCGCCCGAGCCGGTAATGACGAAATTCGCGTCGGTCTCGGCAGAAGAATCCTCGAGATAGTCGAGATCGATCACCGGCTGGCTGGCGAAGATACCACAGGAGATCGCGGCGATATGGTCCTTCAGAACCTTCTCGACCTTGATCATGTTGCGGGTTTCCATCCACTTCAGGCAATCATGCAATGCAATCCATGCGCCGGTAATGGAGGCGGTGCGGGTGCCGCCATCGGCCTGGATGACATCGCAGTCGATGCTGATCTGGCGCTCGCCAAGTGCCTGCAGGTCAACGACCGCGCGCAACGAACGGCCGATAAGACGCTGGATTTCCTGGGTTCGACCGCCCTGTTTGCCGGAGGCAGCCTCGCGCTTCATACGCTCATGGGTGGAACGCGGCAGCATGCCATATTCGGCGGTGACCCAGCCCTTGCCGCTGTTGCGCAGCCACGGTGGCGTCTTTTCTTCAAGACTGGCGGTAACGAGCACATGCGTGTCGCCAAACTTCACGAGACAGGAGCCCTCGGCATGCTTCGAGAAATTGCGCTCGAAGGAAACCTTGCGCATCTGGTCGGTTTTTCTGCCTGAAGGCCGCATATGATCCACTCTCCATGTTGGTTCCTGCCTTCTAAGACGCGGGCCGTTCTTTTGCAAAGCCAATTTCCATTTTGCCGGAGCCGCGCGACGCATTATATTAGCCACGACAGGACACAGACGACAAAGAACGGACGAGATGGGTTTTTCTGCACCGCTTTCAAAAGATCAGGCATCCCTGCTGGATGAACGGTCGCGGGAAATTTTCCGGCGCATCGTCGAAGGCTATCTCGATACGGGCGAACCGCTCGGGTCGCGCAGTCTGTCGCGACTTCTGCCGATGTCGCTTTCGCCTGCTTCCGTTCGCAATGTCATGAGCGATCTTGAAGAGCTGGGCCTCATCTATTCGCCGCATATCAGCGCCGGGCGCTTGCCCACGCAGACGGGATTGCGCTTTTTCGTCGATGCCTTCATGCAAGTGGGCGATCTGCCCGCCGAGGAAAGGGCCAATATCGATCGCCAGATCGGGCCCGTCGCTGGCCACGAGCAATCGCTGGACGGATTGCTGACAGAGGCGAGCCGTATGCTCTCGGGCATGTCGCGCGGTGCGGGGCTCGTGCTGACCGCGAAAAACGACGTTATTCTGAAACATGTGGAATTCATCCGCTTGGAGCCGACCAAGGCACTTGCCGTGCTGGTGGGCGACCATAATCAGGTGGAGAACCGCATCATCGAGTTGCCGGCGGGCATTTCCTCGTCGCAACTGACCGAGGCGGCGAATTTCATCAATGCCCACCTGTCGGGCCAGACGCTGCAGGAGCTGCGCAGCCAGTTTCAGACGCAGCGGGCGGAACTTCAGTCGGAACTCGGCACGCTGGCACAGGACCTCGTCGAGCGCGGCCTTGCCATGTGGGCTGGCGACAGCGAGGACGGCAAGCTTGGCCGCCTCATCGTGCGTGGTCGCTCCAACCTGCTGGAGGGACTTGCCGGTGAAGAAGACATCGACCGGGTCCGGCTGCTGTTCGACGATCTCGAGCGCAAGGAAAACCTCATCGAAATCCTCAATCTTGCTGAAAGCGGGTCCGGCGTGAGGATTTTCATCGGTTCGGAAAACAAGCTGTTTTCGCTGTCCGGCTCCTCGCTGATCGTCGCGCCCTATCGCGATGAGGACAATCGAGTCGTGGGTGCGGTCGGCGTCATTGGCCCGACGCGGCTGAATTATGCCCGTATCGTGCCAATGGTGGATTATACCGCACAGATCATGGCGCGCCTTTCCCGCAAGCAGCGATAGGGCGGCCCCCGGGTCCCCCAAGAGATTGCGGCAAGCTTTTCGCCGCAAGCCTTGATTTTTGCCCGTCAAAGCTCGATATCGGGCGCAACCACTAACTGTCTAATCTGGAGAACGTCATGACCGACGACACAAAAAAGCCCGGACCTGACGCGGACGTCGCGGAAGAGTTTGTCGAACCTGCCCAGGCAGGTGAAGAACAGGCCGAAACGGCAGAGCCCGATCCGGTGGAGGTGCTCAAGGCTGAGAACGCCGATCTGCGCGATAAATTCCTGCGCCTTGCTGCCGAGATGGACAATCTTCGCCGCCGCACCGAGCGTGATGTCAAGGATGCCAAGGCCTATTCGATGGCTGCCTTTGCACGCGATATGCTTGCCGTTTCCGATAATCTTCGCCGCGCGCTGGAAGCCATTCCCGATGAGCTCAAGACCAATGGCGAAGCCGGTCTCAACGGCCTGATTGAGGGCGTGGAGATGACCGAGCGGTCAATGCTGTCGACGCTGGAACGCCACGGCGTGAAGAAGATCGATGCCGAGGGCCAGAAGTTCGACCCGAATTTCCACCAGGCCATGTTTGAAATTCCCAACACGGCCGTTCCCAACAACACCGTATTGCAGGTGATTCAGGCCGGTTTCACCATTGGCGACCGCGTTTTGCGCCCCGCCATGGTCGGTGTCTCCAAGGGCGGTCCGAAGGCGGAAGCTGCTGCCTCGGCCGAACCGGGCACCGCGTCCGTGAACGAAAAAGACGCTTGAGGACATCTGTTTGGATGCAACGAAAAACGCGCCTTCTGGGCGCGTTTTTTATTGCCATTAACTGGGAAAGAAGGCCTGCCGTCAGGCAGCCGTCGCCTGTTCCTGATTAAGGAACGCGTATATTGCGGTGTCGGAATCGGTAGCACGCAGCTTGGCCACCAGTTCAGGGTCGCGCAGGGCCCGCGCAATGCGCGAAAGAGCCTTCAGATGATCGGCGCCGGCGCCCTCCGGTGCGAGCAGCAGAAACACGAGATCGACGGGCTGATCGTCCAGTGCCTCGAAATCAACCGGCGTTTCAAGACGCGCGAAAACCCCGGTGATCTGCTGAATGCTGTTAAGCTTGCCATGCGGAATGGCAATGCCGTGGCCGACACCAGTCGAACCGAGCTTTTCACGCTGGAGGATGACGTCGAAAACTTCCCGTTCCGAGACTCCGGTAATTCTGGCTGCCTTTGCGGCCAGCTCCTGAAGCAACTGCTTTTTGGAATTCACCTTGAGGGCGGGAATAATCGCATCTTGTTGCAGCAGATCTGCCAACGCCATTCTCTTTTTCCTTCATGCCATCGAGAGAGGTGGGGGACAGAGGCGCTTTCGCGCTCTGCCTCCCACGTCTTGTCAGACTGTTCAGCTCTTGATCGTTTCCGCGTCGATCCAGCCAATATTGCCGTCATGACGTCGGTAGACGATGTTGAGATATTCCTTGCCCGGGCTGCGGAACAGCAGAACCGGTTCGTCCGTCATGTCGAGCGCCATCACGGCGCTGGCGACAGACATGGTCTTAATCTGTTTCGAACTTTCGGCCACAATGGTGGGTGCGTAATCCTCAGGGACCTCATGGTCCTCATCGGGAATTGCATCCATGACCGTGTAAGCGATTTCCTGCGACACACCGTTCGCACCATTGTGGTGGTCTTTCAGCTTGCGCTTGTAACGACGCAGGCGCTTCTCGATCCGCTCTGCGGCGGCGTCGAAGCTCGCCTGCGGATCATTTGCCTGACCCGCCGCATGCAATACAACACCGGTATCGAGATGCAGCTTGCAATCGGCCGCAAAACGCGATCCGGACTTCTCCACCGTCACCTGGCCTGAATACCCCCCATCGAAGTATTTGGTAACTGCCAGACCTATATTGTCCTCAATCCGCTGACGGAAAGATTCACCGATCTCCATATGTTTACCAGATACACGCACACTCATGGAAATTTTCCTTTTTGTAGTGATTTGCGAGTACCAGCTTACGTCAAGCCGCGCGCGCATCCAAGCGTTTCGAAGACCTTAAAAAGCCCTCATTCGAATTTTACGCCCATGGACGGTGGAGGTGAATCCGTTACAAATGACCTTGCTTACGTGTGCGGCGGGCTTCTAGCCCCTGCCGTTGAAAGAGTCAATGGTGCGGCAAAAAACCGCTGCGAACGTGATCGGGTACCTCGATTAGAAAGCGGAGAGCTTGGCCATAGCCTTCTTCTCCCGGCGCCTCTGCACCGAAGAGGGAATATTCATCGCTTCGCGATATTTCGCAACGGTCCGGCGGGCGATATCGATGCCGCCCATTTTCAGATTGTCGACGATATCATCGTCGGAAAGCACCGCATCGGCTGCTTCTTGGGCGATCATGGCCTTGATGCGGTGACGAACCGCTTCGGCGGAGTGGCTGTCTCCGCCCTCCACTGCGCTGATCGATACGCTGAAGAAATATTTGAGCTCGAACAGCCCACGCGGCGTGAGCATGTACTTCTTGGACGTCACCCGGCTGACGGTGGATTCATGCATCTTGATGGCGTCGGCCACCGTCTTGAGGTTCAGTGGGCGCAGATGATCGACGCCGTTGACGAGGAAGGCATCCTGTTGGCGGACGATTTCCGTCGCCACCTTCATGATTGTGCGGGCGCGCTGGTCGAGGCTGCGGGTCAGCCAATGGGCCGTCTGCATGCATTCGGAGAGAAAATCCTGATCTTCGCCGGCACGCGCCTTGTGTTTCGACACCTCGGCGAAGTAGCTCTGGTTGATAAGCACGCGCGGCAGGGTCTCGGGATTGATTTCCACCAGCCAGCCGCCGGCGGAGGAGGGACGAACGATGATATCGGGAACAATGGTTTCTGAAACCATCGAGTCATAACCCGCACCGGGACGGGGATTGAGTGTGCGGATTTCGGCCAGCATATCGAGAAGGTCTTCCTCATCGACACCGCAGATTTTCTTCAGGGTCGCGAAGTCCCGTTTCGCAAGCAGTTCCAGATTGTCGATAAAGGCCCGCATCGCCGGGTCCAGCCGATCCTTTTGCGCCAGCTGGATTGCGAGGCACTCGCTGAGAGAGCGGGAAAAGACGCCCGGTGGGTCAAAGCTCTGGAGTGTCCTCAGCACCTCCTCGACTGATGAAGGACTTGTGCCCAGCCGCTCGGCGACATCCTCGACGGCGTCGGCAGCGATGTATCCCGTCTCGTCAAGCTGGCCGATCAGCGCATCGGCAATCATCCGGTCTTCTGCGGCAGCTATGGCGAGGGGCAATTGTTGATTGAGATGGTCGCTGAGGCTCTGCCTGGCAGCAACGAAGTCGTCGAGGTCATAACTTTCCCCGGATTCCTGCCCGGGCATCGACTTCCATTGGCCCGCCAGTTCAGGAGCATCGGCTTTTCTGGGCTCTGCATCGTCAGGAAAGACATTTTCGAAGCTGGTATCCAGCTGCTCTCCGAGATTGGCGGCTCGATCGCCATACCAGTCGTCGCTGTCGGCAGTGACATCAGGTGATCGCTCCGCACCATCGCCATCCGCGTCGCCGAAACTTTCCGCGTCCAGGGGTGCATCGCTGCCCAAATCACTGTCGTTTGCTGCAATTTCCAGCAGCGGATTGCGCTCCACTTCCTGCGCAATGAACTGCGTCAGCTCGAAATGCGTCATCTGAAGCAGCTGGATCGACTGCATCAGTTGCGGTGTCATCACGAGAGACTGGTTTTGACGCAGCAAAAGGCTGGCAGACAATGCCATGGCGGACGCGAAACTCCCTTTACAGCTTCTCCGTCGCCTGAATTTCCAAAAATTTTACTGAGACGACGGAACTTGGCCCAAAAATTGCTTTTTTATTTTGTTTGGTCAAGCGTCAGCGCGGGGCGCGATGAAGAATCTTTCGCGCCCGCCATCCTAAAGGCTGAAATTGTTACCCAGATAGAGCCGTCTTACGTCCGGATTATTCACGATGTCGTCAGGCCGGCCGTGCGTCAGGACCTCACCAGCGTGGATGATGTAAGCGCGGTCGATGAGGCCCAGTGTCTCACGCACATTGTGGTCCGTCACCAGAACGCCGATGCCGCGGGCTGTGAGGTGCCTCACCAGATTCTGAATGTCGCTCACCGAAATCGGATCGACGCCGGCAAAAGGCTCGTCGAGCAGCATGAATGTCGGATCGGTCGCAAGGGCGCGTGCGATTTCCAGGCGGCGGCGTTCACCACCCGAAAGCGCGACGGCAGGCGATTTGCGCAGCTGCGCGATATGAAACTCTTCCAGCAGCTCATCGAGCTTGCGGTTGCGTTTCGCCGCGTCAGGTTCATGCACTTCGAGCACGGCGCGGATGTTTTCCTCAACGGTAAGGCCGCGGAAAATCGATGCTTCCTGCGGTAGGTAACCAACGCCAAGGCGCGCGCGCCGGTACATCGGCATCGTGGTCACATCATTGCCGTTAATGGCGATCTTGCCGGTATCGACGGGAACCAGACCCGTAATCATGTAGAAACAGGTGGTTTTACCGGCGCCGTTGGGACCAAGCAGCCCGACGGCCTCACCGCGACGCACGACAAGCGAAACGCCGTTGACGACGCGACGGGTATTGTACGTCTTGGTCAGGCCATGCGCGATCAGCGTTCCCTCATAGGGGGTTTTATCGGCCGTTGAGGCGGCAGCTGCGGCTCGGCTGCGCCCGCCGCCGAATATCTTTGAGATGGAAGCTATGTTCACGAGAAACTACTGTTTTTTCTGCGACTTCGGATCAAGCATGATCCGAACGCGACCGCCGCAAGCATCGAGCTTTGCCTGCCCCGTCTCCATGAAAACCGTCAATTTGCAGCCGGTAAAGACATTGGTACCCTCGGAGAGGACGACCTGCTTGCCGGTGAGGATGAATGTCTGGCTCGCCATGTCGAATTCGCCGTGATCAGCGGTCGCATTCTGCGTGCCTGAGGTCAGGTAAACGTTGTTGTCGACGAAGATCTTTTCGATCTGGGCGTTGCCACCGGTCAGCGACGCGCCTTGACCGGCATAGTTGACCGTCATCTTGCCGGCTTGCAGCGTCGTCGTGCCCTGCACAACCTTCACGTTTCCGGTGAAATAGGCTTTGCGCTCCTGGTCTCGAACCTCCGCCTGATCGCTGTCGATCGTGATCGGCTCGTCGCTTGACAGCTTGACGCCCTGCATATTGCTGGTCGTGCTCTGTGCAACTGCGGCGGTAGCAAGACAGGAAAAAATCAGGCCCGCATAAGCGATGCCTGCGTATTTGCCAAGGGTAACGGGACGGGACATTTGCATCATCTGGACCGGGCTCTCACTTGCCTTCATTTTTAATATTGGATGCAGCGATACGTGCCCGTACCTGCCCCGAAAATACGATGGTTTTGCCATTATCGGCGATATCAATCGATTGCGCAACAATCGACCCGTCGTTTGTTTTGATTGAAACAGGGTCCTTGCTGCTCATTTTTCCGGCCTTCAGATCGACATCTGCAGACTGGAACTTCGCTTGTATGCCATTGCTGAGATTGATGTCAAAAGGGGCCGTCATCGTCAGCTTGTTCGTGGCCCTGTCAAAAACGCCTTCCTTCGCGATCACCTGCGCAACGCCGTCGTTGACCGGCACCGCCGCAAGAACCTTCTCCAAGGTCATGAGATTGGGGTTCGCAATGTCCTGCAACGCCCGGTCCGCGTTCATGGAGTAATCAATCCCCTTCTCGTTGCGGCCTGCAACGGCAGGTTTTTCCATCACGATCTTCCCGTCTTCGATCCTCGCGCTTTCCAGCGAGACATTTTCAGGCGCCCAGGTTCGAATAACCGAGACCGCGATGAAGACGAGCGAAATAATCACCGCGCTGACCGGAAGAATGATCTTCAGGCGCTTAACGCGCGCGGAATGGCGAAGAGCCACGCCGTAGGCGCGGTCGTGGTCATTCGGCAACGGAAATGCTGGCGCGGCTTCGCGGAGTCTTTCAAGCATAAGAGTGGGTCCGGAACGCTTCCTCAGCACAGCCAATCGGGCCCGCACCAGAAGCTACTGTCGTGAACAATCTTTTTGGCACGAGTGCCATGCCCTGCCAATATGGTTTTTATCGGGAGAGGCGCAAGGGAAATGCTAATATAATTGTATTTCCGGTTTCCTATTGTTTCCTTGCGGCTTCGCGCTAGAAGTTCCATATGGCCTGAAACGCAAAAGCGGACGATAGAGGTTTTGATGGACAATATGGCGATAGCGGATCGCAGGCGGTTGCGCCGCAAGTTGACTTTCTGGCGTGTTGCCGCCGTTCTGCTGCTTGTCGCGGGCGCCTTTGGCCTCTATCGGGTCTTCTGGGAAGGGCCTCCGCAGAGCGCGAGACCGCATATCGCCCGGGTCGAAATCACCGGCCTGATCACCGACAATACCGAACTTCTTGAACGGCTCGACAAGATCGCCGAGAGCGATAACGTCAAAGGTCTGATCGTCTCCATTTCCTCGCCCGGTGGCACGACCTATGGCGGGGAGCGCATATTCAAGGCCATCAGGGCTGTGGCGGAAAAGAAGCCTGTCGTTTCCGATGTCCGCACGCTTGCAGCGTCGGCAGGATACATGATCGCATCGGCGGGTGACGTCATCGTCGCCGGGGACACCTCCATCACCGGCTCGATCGGGGTGATTTTCCAGTATCCGCAACTCGGCCCGTTGCTGGAAAAGCTCGGCGTCTCGCTCCAGGAAATCAAGTCATCGCCGATGAAAGCCGAGCCTTCGCCGTTCCATGATGCGCCGGAGGAAGCCAAGACGATGATCCGCGCCATGGTGATGGATAGCTATGGCTGGTTTGTCGATCTTGTGGCCGATCGCCGCAAGCTGCCGCGCGAGGACGTGTTGAAACTGGCTAATGGATCGATCTACACCGGCCGTCAGGCGCTTGCCAACAAGCTGGTCGATACGCTGGGCGGCGAAAAGGAGATTCGCGCCTATCTCGAAACCCGTGGTGTGGCAAAGGATCTGCCGATCGTCGAATGGCGTGCGCCGTCGTCGAATTCGCCTTTTGCGCTGTTCAGTGTTGCGCAAATAGCGAAGTTTCTGGGATACGACGATTTAATTCCCTTTGCGGGGGCTGGCCAGCTCGGAGCGGACAAGTTGTTTCTTGACGGTCTTGTTTCCGTTTGGCAGGTTGAGCCGCGTTAAAAATCCAATTCTTTCAGGGGGCAACCGTGATCAAGTCTGAACTGGTGCAGATCGTTGCTGCGCGTAACCCGCACCTTTATCACCGCGATGTGGAAAACATCGTCAATGCGGTGCTGGATGAAATCACCGATGCCCTGGCCGCAGGAAACCGCGTCGAGCTTCGTGGTTTCGGCGCATTCTCCGTCAAAAACCGTCCTTCCCGTTCCGGGCGGAACCCGCGCACGGGTGAGTCGGTTTTCGTCGAGGAAAAATGGGTGCCTTTCTTCAAGACGGGCAAGGAACTGCGCGAACGCCTCAATCCCGGTATGGGTGACGAAGAGGACGATTGACCGCCCTTGGAGTCCGGCGATTGAGAATGTGCCGGTCGCGCGTTTGCAGTGATGGAGTATTGTCGGATGTCGAAAAAAATCATCAACCTCATCATTCTGCTGCCCCTGGCGATCATCCTCGTCATCCTCTGCGTCGCCAATCGACAGTCCGTGACGCTGGCCCTTAATCCCTTCCGGCCGGATGACGGGGTTCTGTCCTTCACGGCGCCCTTCTTTGTTTTCCTCTTCCTGGCAGTCATATTTGGTGTCCTGCTGGGGTCGGCGGCCACATGGGTCGCGCAGGGAAAACACCGCAAACGCGCCCGTATCGAGGCCAGGGAAGCCATTCGCTGGCATGATGAGGCGAACCGTCAAAAGGCGGCAACGGGCGGCGCCGTACCGAACGCGGGACAGCTCCCGGCAAAGTGATGGTGCCGAGAATTGTTGTGGCTCTGGTAGAGCGGCGTTCGGGATGCTATTTGCTGCGCAATAAGACGCGGGCATAAGCGGAAAGATTCCATTGAAGAAAAAAGACAGCCGACCGGGCACGCGCGCGCGGGCCGGGGCCGATAAAAAGCAGATTAACGTCGCAAAGCCGGCACGCAGACCGGATGCAGCGCCGAAAAAGCGTGAGCCCGACGCCGTGCGCAGCGCGCCAAAAGCGCCGGCCAAGGAAAAGGTCAGTATAGCATCAGCCGTAGAACAGGTGCCCGCACGTCCCCTCAAGGAGCGCACCGGGATTTTGCCTGCCGAGCAGGTTCCCGTCATTCTCGAATCGAGCGGGGCCGGTGATTTTCACCTGATTGACAGCGGCAACGGCCTGAAGCTTGAACAATATGGTAATTACCGCGTGGTCCGTCCGGAGGCCCAGGCGCTGTGGAAACCCTCTGTTCCGGACCGCGTGTGGCAGAATGCCGATGCCATCTTTACCGGCGACACGGATGAAGACGGGATGGGTCGCTGGCGTTTCCCGAAAGCGGCGCTCGGCGAGACCTGGCCCCTGTCGTTGCTCGGCGTCAATTTTCTCGGCCGGTTCACCGCATTCCGCCATGTCGGCGTTTTCCCCGAACAGATCGTCCACTGGGAATGGCTGAAACATGCGGTCGAGACGGCCGACCGGCCGCTGAAGGTTTTGAACCTCTTCGGCTACACGGGTGTCGCCTCGCTGGTTGCGGCGGCGGCCGGGGCTGAAGTGACCCATGTGGACGCGTCGAAGAAGGCAATTGGCTGGGCAAAGGAAAACCAGTCGCTCGCAGGATTGGAAAATGCGCCGATCCGCTGGATCTGCGAAGACGCGATGAAGTTCATCCAGCGGGAAGAGCGTCGTGGCAACACCTACGACGTCATCCTCACCGATCCGCCAAAATTCGGCCGGGGCACCCATGGCGAGGTCTGGCAGCTGTTCGACCATCTGCCGCTGATGCTCGATATCTGCCGGGAAATCCTCTCGCCCAAGGCGCTAGGCCTGGTGCTGACTGCCTACTCCATCCGGGCAAGCTTCTATTCGATGCATGAACTGATGCGCGAAACGATGCGCGGCGCGGGCGGCACTGTTGCGTCTGGAGAACTGGTGATTCGCGAGGCCGGGCTGGACGGAAAAACGCCGGGCCGCGTTCTTTCCACATCGCTGTTCAGCCGCTGGGAGCCGAAATGATGAAGGACATGCGCGAAAACGCCACGCGACGCGTTGGCCAGGTCAAGGAAGTGACGAGTCTTGCCAATCCTATCATCAAGGATATCAAGGCGCTGACCCAGAAAAAGGGCAGGGAAGAGACGGGTACCTTCATGGCTGAAGGCCTGAAACTGGTCATCGACGCCCTTGAGCTTGGCTGGACGATCAAGACTCTGGTTTACGCCAAGGCCGCCAAGGGCAAGCCTCTGGTGGAGCAGGCGGCGGTAAAGACCGTGGCCTCGGGCGGTCTCGTACTCGAAGTCAGCGAAAAGGTCATCGCCTCGATCACCCGCCGCGACAATCCGCAGATGGTGGTCGGCATTTTCGAACAGAAATGGAAGCCGCTGAAGGATATCCGACCGGAAAAGGGCGAGACCTATATCGCGCTCGACCGGGTGCGCGATCCCGGAAATCTCGGCACCATCATTCGCACGGCGGATGCGGCGGGCGCTTCAGGTGTCATTCTGGTCGGCGATTGCACCGATCCGTTTTCGCTGGAGACGGTGCGGGCCACCATGGGATCGGTCTTTGCCACGCCGGTCGCTCGTGCCTCCATCGATGAATTTCTGGCCTGGAAAAAATCGGCTGGCGTCAGTGTTGTTGCCACGCATCTGGCCGGTTCGGTCGATTATCGAAAGATCGACTATGCTGGCAAACCGGTCGTGATCCTGATGGGTAACGAGCAATCCGGCCTTCCGCCGGATCTCGCCGGCAAGGCGGACCAACTGGCGCGCATTCCCCAGCAGGGCCGTGCCGATAGTCTCAATCTCGCCATCGCAACCGCCGTCATGCTGTTTGAAGCACGGCGACATCTCCTCGAACTGGCACCGGTGACGTAATGGCCAAAGCGGCATTGTTCTCGAAATTCGGTCCTGCTTTTGCGCTGATCGTCGCGGCACTGGTGCTGGACCAGGTCGTCAAGCAGCTGGTTGAGGCCTATCTGCCGCTGCAACAGATGGTGCCCGTCGCTCCGTTCCTTGCGCTCTACCGCACCTACAATCTCGGTGTTGCCTTTTCGATGCTCGAAGACATGCACGGCTGGTTCATCGTCAGCATGCGGCTTGTGATCGTCGTCTTCGTTCTGTGGCTGTGGCGCAAGACGGCAGCGGACCGCACCTTCGCCCATCTCGGCTTTGCCTTCATTATTGCAGGTGCCGCCGGCAATCTTCTCGACCGGTTTTTTTACGGCCACGTCATCGACTACATCCTGTTTTACACTGAGACTTGGTCCTTCGCCGTTTTCAATCTCGCAGACAGTTTCATAACCATTGGGGCAGCATGCGTCATCCTTGACGAAGTTTTGCACGCCCGGGCAGCCAAAACGTAAAATTTTAGGGTTGCCGCCAAACATATCAAAACCGCTGCCGTGGTAGCGGTTGAGCATGAGCGAGTTGGCAAGACTGCGGCAAAAAGTTTCGGATGGGTTTGGCCTGGCCGCCACGGCGGAGCAGGCGGCAGATCGCATCGATACCGCGCCGCGACGAGCGGACGAGGACCATGCGATCCATGCCAGCACTGTAGCGCTCCACATCGCCGCATCCTTATCCGTTGGAGGCTTTGTCGCGGCTCTGGTTGCACTTGCAGTGCCCTATGCGACGACCGTCGGCCTGGCAGTCTTCTTTGGCTTGCTGCTCGTCAGCCTCCTTGTCTATGCGCTCTTTCGCACGCCTCCTCAGCGGCCGGTTACTCAGGTCGCGGAATCCGATCTCAGGCTCCGGCAGACGCAAAACCGATCGTTGATCGCGGAGATGCAGGAATCCATGGGCGACATTGTCGTGATCCGTGACATGAACCGGCGCATCGTCGAGGCGAACCGGATCTTTCGCGACATGACCGGTTGTGCGGTGCCGGAAGGATTAAGCTGCGAGGAAATCGGTATTGCTTTCCGTCCGGGTGAAAAGGTTCACGCCTATGATGTCGAGATCGCGACGCCGTTCGGTCAGCGCATCTTTTCCTGGCATGATGTCGTGACGCGTGATCTTTCAAGTAGCCGACTTATGATCAGCAGCATCGCGAGAGACGTGACCGAGGAGCGGCTTGCACTCGCCGAGCGGGAAGACGCCCGGTTACGAGCCGAAAAGGCCGATGCCGTGAAGGCAAGGCTGCTTGCCACGGTCAGCCACGAGATCCGGCTGCCGCTTTCCGGCATGCTCGGCATGAACCATCTCCTGTCCCAGACCAAACTCAACGAAGAACAGCGCAATTATCTGGATGGCATGCGGCAGTCCGGCCAGTCGCTGGTGCAACTGGTCGAGGATCTCCTGGATTATTCGACACTGGAGGCAGGTCGCTTCAGGCTCAATCCGCGCGCTGAAAATCTGCGCCGGCTGATCGAGAGCGTCGTTGAGATGCTGGCCCACCGCGCGCATGAAAAGGGCATCGAAATCGCCTCCTTCGTAACGCCTGATGTGCCCGATCATCTCGATTTCGATCCGGCAAGGCTCCGGCAGGTTCTCTTCAATCTCATCGGCAACGCCGTCAAATTCACGCGGGAAGGCGGGGTGGTCGTCAGGGCGCACATGGTTGGCGGGGAATTATACATCGGCGTTGAAGATACCGGTCCTGGCATGAGCGAGGCGGAGCAGAAACGCATCTTTGGCGAGTTCGAGCAGGCCGGGCCTGTATCGCAGCAAAGCGCTGGCACGGGTCTTGGCCTCGCGATTTCCGCCCGCATCGTGCGCGAATTCGGTGGCAGCCTCACGGTTTCCAGCCGAAAAGGAAAGGGGAGCACCTTTAAGCTGACGTTCCGGCCGGCTGGCGCTCCTGCCGAGATGGTGGATGTCGGAAGGCGCCGGTGTCTGCAGCATACGAATGTCCTCCTTATCGCGCCGGAAGGTGTGGCGGCAGGGGTGACCATGGAGGCGATCAAAGCGCTCGGGGGACGATGCCAGCTCATTCACCAGCCAGATGATCTTGAAAGGCTGCGAAACGACGCCACCGTGCAGGCGGAGGGGCTTACCGATATCATTGTCGATCGGCGTATTTCACCGCTGTTCAGGGATGCACTTAAGGATTGGCCGCACCAGGATGTTCGCCGCACGCTGCTGGTCAGCCCGGAAGAGCGCCCCTCGACAATGCATGTATCCTTCGACGCCTGGTTGATCCGGCCGCTGCGCGAAAAATCCCTGATCGACGTTCTGTGCGGCCGTCTGCGCGGGATCGAGCGTCGGGATGCGATCAACGACAACCATCCGGATGTGGGATTTTCCTCGCGCGTCATGAAAGACCCGACAGGCGGCATTGAGATCCTCGTTGCCGAAGACGACGCCGTCAACCAGCGCATCGTCCGCGCTGTTCTGGAAAAAAACGGTTATGTCGTTCGTCTTGTCGAAGACTTCGAGGGGCTCCGGCACTCTTTGGAACCGGGCGCGCGCCGTTTGCCTGATCTCATCATATCCGATCTCAATATGCCGGGCGGTGAGGGGATGGACGTGCTTCCCGAGCTTTTGCGGAGCATGGAGGCTGACAGAAGTATTCCCGTCATTGTACTGAGCGGCGATGCGACGACCGCGACCGCTGAAAAGCTGCTGGAAGCCGGCGCCGGCGCCGTGCTTGCCAAGCCTGCCGATCCAGGCCGGCTGGTTGAGGAAATTCACCGGCTACTGAAGGCAAAACGTCCGTCGCTAATATGAAACGGCGGACTCGCGCTGGTCGCATTTTGTCACTATTCTGTCGTCAAATAGTGATTTATGACAGGAAAATTCTTTGGTGGCGGAGCGATTCCCCATGGTTGCCGAAATCCTCAATCATGACATTTGCGAGAACAATGTCGTCATTCCTGCTCGTCCGGACATAGCTCAGGACAACGAGGGTCTTTTCGGGCGTATCGGCAAGCTGGAAACACGGCTGGCAAGAAACGAACGAGAGATCGATGCCGCGCAATCCGTGCGTTACCGGGTCTTTGTGGACGAGATGAAGGCGCGCCTTCCCGCAGAAGCGATGCGGCGCCAGCGCGACTTCGACGCCTGGGACAGCGTTTGCGATCATCTGCTTGTTCTCGACAAGTCGATCGAAGGCGACAGCGAGGACCAGATCGTCGGTACCTATCGCCTGCTGCGGCAGGATATCGCGATGGCAAATAACGGCTTTTATTCAGCCAGCGAATTCGACATCGCTGGCCTCGTCGCACGTCATCCCGGCAAGCGCTTCATGGAACTTGGCCGCTCCTGCGTGCTGCCGGAATATCGCACCAAACGCACCGTCGAGCTTCTGTGGCAGGGCAACTGGTCTTATGCGGTCAAACACCGCATGGACGCGATGATCGGCTGCGCCTCATTCCCCGGCGTGCAGCCGGAAGCGCACGCGCTCGCCTTGTCCTTCCTGCACCATAATTGCTTGGCAAAGGGAGAGTGGGAAGCGGTCGCGCTCCCCGAACTCTACCACGAAATGGACCTCGTCCCGGCAGAGGCGCTCAACGCCCGCAAGGCGCTGAATGCCATGCCGCCGCTGATCAAGGGTTACATGCGTCTCGGGGCCATGTTTGGCGCTGGCGCGGTCGTTGATCATGCTTTCAACACGACCGATGTCCTGGTGGTTCTGCCGGTATCATCCATCGCCGGCCGTTACATCAGCTATTATGGCGGCGAGGCCGAACGCATCAACGGTTGATCGGTTTTTGATCTGCGCCATCGGGATGTTCCTGTGGGCAGCGCATCCGCGTCTGTTGTCTTGGGGCGGCCATTCCCGCTAGTGTCGGCGCTCATTTTCCGCAACACGATATGACATCGGCAGGCCATTGACGGACGTTCTGACAACCGCTTCCCTGATCTCGGAAGAGAGCCGCGCGACGGCCACTCCGATGATGGAGCAATATATCGAGATCAAGGCGAACAATCCCGGTTCGCTGCTGTTCTACCGCATGGGCGATTTTTACGAATTGTTCTTTGACGATGCGGTGGAAGCCTCCCGCGCTCTCGGTATCACCCTGACGAAACGCGGCCAGCATATGGGTCACGATATTCCCATGTGTGGCGTTCCCGTTCACGCGGCGGATGATTATCTCCAGAAGCTCATCATGCGCGGTTATCGCGTGGCCGTTTGCGAACAGGTCGAGGATCCGGCAGAAGCCAAGAAGCGCGGCTCGAAATCCGTGGTCAAGCGCGATGTGGTGCGGCTCGTCACACCAGGCACGCTGACGGAAGAAAAACTGCTGTCGCCGACGGAATCCAACTATCTGATGGCGCTGGCGCGTATTCGCGGCAGTGTCGAAGCACAGTTTGCGCTCGCCTGGATCGATATTTCCACCGGCGTTTTCCGTCTGGCGGAGACGACGCTTACCCGGCTTCTCGCCGATATCTGGCGCATCGATCCGCGCGAGTTGATCGTCGCCGACACCCTGTTCCACGATGATGAACTGCGGTCCGTTTTCGATATGCTGGGCCGCGTGGCGGTGCCGCAGCCGGCCATTCTCTTCGATAGCGCGACAGCGGAAGGGCGCATCGCGCGTTATTTCAACGTCTCGACGCTCGACGGATTCGGCACGTTTTCACGCGTGGAAATGGCCGCTGCCGCTGCTGCGGTTGCCTATGTCGAAAAGACGCAGATTGCCGAGCGCCCGCCACTTGGCGCGCCTGAGCGGGAAAGTGCCGCCTCCACGCTGTTCATCGATCCCGCCACCCGCGCCAATTTGGAGCTCGTAAAAACGCTGTCGGGTGACAGGGACGGCTCGTTGCTGCATGCGCTGAACCGAACGGTCACAGGCGGCGGCGCGCGGCTTCTCGCCGAGCGGCTGATGTCACCCTTGACCGATCCGGAGAGGATCAATGCCCGTCTCGATGCGGTCGCTTATCTCATCGACGATGTCTCTCTCTGCGACGGTCTGCGCGATGCGCTGAAGCAGGTTGCCGATATGCCGCGTGCGCTCTCCCGTCTTGCGCTGGAGCGCGGCGGCCCACGCGATCTCGGCGCGATTAGACAGGGCTTGGCGTCGGCCGAGAGAATTGCCGCCATTCTTGATCAGGGGCTGTTGCCGGAGGAGCTTGCCTCGGCCCTTGCCGATCTGAAAGCCTTGCCACGCGGACTGGAAGCCATGCTCGGCTCGGAGCTGGCCGACGATCTGCCGCTTCTGAAGCGCGATGGCGGCTTCCTGCGTGAGGGCGCCAATCCCGAACTCGATGAGGTGCGGGCGCTGCGCGATCAGTCGCGCCGGGTGATCGCGGGGTTGCAGCTGCAATATGCCGAGGAAACCGGGATCAAGTCCCTCAAGATCAAGCACAACAACGTGCTTGGTTATTTCATCGAGGTGACGGCAGGCAATGCCGATGTGATGACGGCGACCGATGAGGCGAAGGCGCGCTTCATTCACCGCCAGACCATGGCCGGAGCCATGCGCTTTACCACCACCGAACTTGCCGATCTCGAAAGCCGCATCGCCAATGCCGCGGCTGAGGCTCTGACCATGGAGCTGGAAGCCTTCGAGCGGATGGTGGAGGCTGTGGTAAAGCAGGCGGAGGCGATCAAGGCGGGTGCGCTGGCACTAGCGGTCATCGATGTCGCCTCAAGCCTTGCTTATCTCGCGACCGAACAGGCCTATTGCCGGCCGATCGTAGATGCCTCCATGACGTTCTCGATCAAGGGTGGGCGGCACCCCGTTGTGGAGCAGGCTTTGAGGCGGCAGTCAGCCGGACCCTTCATTGCCAATAACTGCGACCTGTCTGCCGTCAATGGCGGCAAGAACGGCGCGATCTGGCTGCTGACCGGCCCCAACATGGGCGGTAAATCGACCTTCCTGCGCCAGAATGCTCTGATCGCCATCCTCGCGCAGATCGGTTCCTTCGTGCCGGCGGAAGCCGCCCATATCGGTGTGGTTGACCGGCTGTTTTCTCGCGTCGGCGCCTCCGACGATCTGGCGCGAGGCCGCTCGACCTTCATGGTGGAAATGGTGGAAACCGCCGCTATTCTCAACCAGGCGACGGATCGATCGCTGGTCATTCTCGACGAGATCGGTCGTGGCACGGCGACCTTCGACGGACTTTCCATCGCTTGGGCGTCGGTGGAGCACCTGCATGAGGTCAACCGCTGCCGCGGCCTTTTTGCCACCCATTTCCATGAGCTCACCGTCCTGTCGGAAAAGCTGGGCCGCCTTTCCAATGCCACGATGCGGGTAAAAGAGTGGGAAGGCGATGTCATTTTCCTGCATGAAGTCGGACCGGGCGCTGCGGATCGTTCCTACGGCATTCAGGTGGCGCGGCTCGCGGGCTTGCCGGCATCGGTGGTGGAGCGCGCCCGCGAGGTGCTGACGAAGCTGGAAGACGCCGATCGTAAGAACCCGGCAAGCCAGTTGATCGATGATCTGCCGCTGTTCCAGATCGCGGTTCGCCGCGAGGAGACGCGCAAGGCAGGACCATCAAAGGTGGAAGAAGCCCTGAAAAGCTTCAACCCGGACGAAATGACCCCGCGTGAGGCATTGGACGCGCTCTATGCGCTAAAGAAAGAACTTGGCAAGGCTTGAAGGGATAGAGTGCCTGTCCATAGCCTCTGAAACTCTTTATAGGACACTCCCAACGCAAGCGGTGGGATCTCCCACAGGACATGGATACCGGCATAGATGGCCATCAAGGACCTGGATTTTTCCGACATTCTCGATGTATCGGCGCTGAAGCGCGACTGTGACATCATCTTCAAGGAAGACGGCAAACGCATCGCCGATATCAAGTCCGATTTATTGCCGATCTTCCGCAAGGCCAGTACGGAAGGCCGGGAGAAGGTGCGGGAGCTTTTGAAGGCGGATGGCAGTGGCATCGATTGTGCCCGACGCATCTCCTGGCTGCAGGACCGGCTGATCGAAACCCTCTACGATCTTACCTGCCAATATGTCTATCCGAAGGATGCGCCGCAGATCGCGGTCGCCGCGGTTGGCGGTTATGGACGCGGCACACTGGCGCCGGGATCGGATATCGACCTCCTGTTCCTGCTTCCTCCGAAGAACACGCCTGACATGCACAAGGCCGTGGAGTTCGTGCTCTATCTCCTCTGGGATCTCGGCTTCAAGGTCGGCCACGCCACCCGCACCGTGGATGAGTGCATTCGGCTTTCAAAATCCGACATGACGATCCGCACCGCCATTCTGGAAGTGCGGGCGATCTGCGGCAAAAAATCCCTGACCGACGATCTCGAAAAACGCTTCGAGTCGGAAGTCGTTACCGGAACCGGCCCGGAATTCATCGCCGCCAAGCTCGCCGAGCGTGACCAGCGCCACCGCAAGGCCGGCGATACGCGTTATCTGGTGGAGCCCAACGTCAAGGAAGGCAAGGGCGGGTTGCGCGACCTGCACACGCTGTTCTGGATTGCCAAATATTATTACCACGTCCGCGATACGGCGGATCTCGTCAAACTCGGCGTTTTGTCGCGGTCGGAACTGAAACTGTTCGAAAAGGCCGATGATTTTCTCTGGGCCGTCCGTTGCCAGATGCATTTCATCACCGGCAAGGCGGAAGAACGCCTTTCCTTCGATATTCAGCGCGAAATTGCCGATGCGCTGAACTATCAGCCGCGCCCCGGCCTCTCCGCCGTCGAGCGCTTCATGAAGCACTATTTCCTTGTCGCAAAGGATGTCGGTGATCTCACCCGCATCGTCTGCGCCGGTCTGGAAGACAGGCAGGCGAAGGACGTGCCTGGCCTTTCCGGCGTGCTCAGCCGCTTCGCCCACCGCGTTCGCAAGATTCCGGGTTCCGTGGAGTTCGTGGAAGACCGGGGCCGCATCGCGCTCGCCAAACCCGATGTGTTCAAGAACGATCCGGTCAATCTCATCCGGCTCTTCCATATCGCCGATATCAACAATCTCGAACTGCACCCCGATGCCTTGCGCGTCGTCACTCGTTCGCTTTCGCTCATCAATGACGAGCTGCGGGAAAACGAGGAGGCAAATCGGCTTTTCCTGTCGATCCTCACCTCGCGGCGCGATCCGGCATTGACGTTGCGGCGCATGAATGAAGCCGGCGTGCTCGGCAAATTCATCCCCGAATTTGGCAAGATCGTCGCGATGATGCAGTTCAACATGTATCATCATTACACGGTGGACGAGCATCTGATCCGCTCCGTCGGCGTGCTGTCGGAAGTGGACAAGGGAACAGCGGTCGATGCCCACCCGCTCGCCAATCAGCTGATGCCCGGCGTCGAGGAACGCGAGGCGCTTTATGTGGCGGTACTGCTGCACGATGTCGCCAAGGGCCGGCAGGAAGATCACTCCATTGCCGGCGCGCGTGTGGCGCGCAAGCTCTGCCAGCGCTTCCGTCTCACCGGCAAGCAGACCGAAACCGTCGTTTGGCTCATAGAGCAGCATCTTCTGATGTCCATGGTCGCCCAGACGCGAGACCTGCACGACCGCAAGACCATCACCGATTTTGCCGACAAGGTGCAATCCATGGAGCGGCTGAAGATGCTGCTTATCCTGACGGTCTGCGATATCCGTGCGGTTGGCCCCGGCGTTTGGAACGGCTGGAAGGGGCAGTTGCTGCGCTCGCTGTACTATGAGACGGAACTGCTTCTGTCAGGCGGCTTCTCGGAAGTCTCCCGCAAGGAGCGCGCGCAGATTGCCCGCCAAGCGCTCTACGATGCCCTTGACGACTGGGGCCAGAAGGCGCGGCGCAAATATACCAAGCTGCATTACGAGCCCTACCTGCTGACTGTGGCGCTGGAAGACCAGGTGCGCCACACCCGCTTCATCCGCGAGGCCGACAAGCAGGAGAAGGCGCTCTCGACCATGGTGCGCACCCATTCCTTCCACGCCATCACGGAAATCACCGTTTTGGCGCCCGACCACCCGCGCCTGCTTTCGATCATAACCGGCGCATGCGCCGCGGCTGGCGCCAACATTGCCGACGCGCAGATTTTCACCACCTCCGATGGGCGGGCGCTCGATACGATCCTCATCAACCGCGAATTTCCGATCGACGAGGACGAGACACGGCGCGGCAACAATGTCGGCAAGCTCATCGAAGAAGTTCTCTCCGGCAAGCAGCGCCTGCCGGAAATGATCGCCACCCGCACCAAGAGCCGGAAGAAAAAGAGCGCCTTCACCATTCCGCCTTCGGTGACGATCTCGAATGGTCTGTCCAACAAGTTCACCGTGATCGAGGTCGAGTGCCTCGACCGGCCGGGGCTTCTGGCCGACATGACGGCGGTCATCGCCGACCTGTCACTCGACATTCACTCCGCCCGCATCACCACCTTCGGCGAGAAAGTCATCGACACCTTCTACGTGACCGACCTGTTCGGCCAGAAGGTGACGACGGACAACCGGCAGGCCAGCATCGCGCAACGCCTGAAGGCTGTGATGAGCGAGCAGGAAGACGAATTGCGCGACCGCATGCCGAACGGCATCATCGCCCACCCAGACGTGGCGGCCCTGCCGGCCGCGCGCACGGCAAAGGCTTGATAGTCCCATGAGTCTGATCGGCAAGTTCGCCACCGTCGGCACCGCCACGCTCGGCAGCCGCATTTTCGGCTTTCTGCGCGAAACGCTGATGGCAGCCGCCGTCGGCACCGGACCGGTGGCGGATGCTTTCAACGCCGCTTTCCGCTTCCCAAATACCTTCAGGCGCCTTTTCGCCGAGGGTGCATTCAACTCTGCCTTCGTGCCGCTTTTCGCCAAGGAAATCGAAGCGAATGGCATGGAGGGTGCAAGGCGCTTTTCCGAAGAGGTCTTCGGCGTCCTGTTCACGGTGCTCCTGGCCCTGACAATTTTGATGGAATTGTCGATGCCGTTCATCGTCCGCACCGTCATCGCGCCGGGCTTCCTAGAAGATCCGGTGAAGTTCGATAACACTGTCCGCCTTGCGACGATCATGTTTCCCTATCTCGCCTGCATGTCGCTCGCGGCGATGATGGGCGGCATGCTGAACTCGCTGCACCGTTATTTTGCGGCGGCGATCGCACCGGTTTTCCTCAATATCATTCTCATCGGCGTGCTGGCGCTGGCCTGGTGGAAAAATTACGATCCGCTGCAAGTCGGTTACGCGCTCTCATGGGGCGTGATGGCGGCAGGTCTCGTGCAGCTCGCCATCGTCTGGATTGCAGTGCGCAATGCCGGTATGCGCATTGGTTTCCGCAGACCACGGCTCACAAAGAATGTGCAGCGCCTTCTGGTCCTTGCCCTGCCGGCAGCAATCACCGGGGGCATCACCCAGATCAATCTGCTCATCAACACCAACATCGCGTCCGGCGGCGAAGGTGTCATATCCTCCCTTGCCTATGCGGACCGCATCTATCAACTGCCGCTCGGTGTCGTCGGCATCGCTGTTGCCACGGTGCTCCTGCCGGAACTGGCGCGCGCGCTGCGCGGCGGCCATATGGTGGAGGCCGGAAGCCTGCAGAACCGCTCGGTCGAGTTCGTGCTCTTCCTGACCCTGCCCGCTGCCGCGGCACTTCTCGTCATGGCCGAACCCATCGTTCGTTTCCTGTACGAGCGCGGCAATTTCGCGCCGTCCGCAACGATCACCGTTTCACAAATCCTCGGCATCTACGGTTTGGGCCTTCCCGCTTTCGTGCTGATCAAGGCCTTCATTCCCGGTTTCTTCGCGCGCGAGGACACCCGCACGCCAATGATCTTCGCGGCGATTTCCGTTGTCGTGAATGTCTCGCTGGCGCTCACGCTTTTCCCGCGCCTCGGCGGTCCCGGCATCGCGATCGCGGAAATCACCGCAGGCTGGGTCAACGCCGCGCTGCTGTTCGGCATGCTCCTGTGGCGCGGTCACTGGCATGTGGATATTCCACTCTTGACACGCATACCACGTCTGCTGCTGGCCGCGGCACTGATGGCCGGTTTCGTCCACTATGCGCTGACGTGGCTGACCTTCGAGCTGTCTTCCGCCTCGTCCATCTTCGTGCGTGCCGGCACGATCATGGGCCTCGTCTTTGCCGCCATGCTGGTCTATTTCGTGCTGGCTTTCGTGTCTGGAGGTGCCGACATCGGCATGGTGAAGCGGGCCGTCCGCAAGCGCGGGAAAAAGACGGCCGAGACGGAGGCTGGCTGATGTCCTTTGCTGAAAACCGCCGCATCGCCATCGTTACCGTCGTGGTTGATGACTACGATCGGGCGAAGGCGTTTTATTGCGATGTTCTCGGCTTCGAGTGCCTCTCCGATGAGCCACTGGACGACGGCAAAAGGTGGCTGGTGGTCAAGCCGCAGGGCGCTGACGGTGGCGCCCTTCTGCTTGCCGAGGCGGATGGCGAAGAGCAGCGACGTGCCATCGGCAACCAGACCGGCGGCCGTGTTGGATTTTTCCTGCATACCGACGATTTCGCCCGCGACCATGAAACCATGATTGCACGCGGCGTGCGCTTTCTGGAACAGCCGCGCCATGAGGTTTATGGTTCCGTCGCGGTCTTTGCCGACCCTTACGGAAATCGCTGGGACCTTCTTCAGCCGCGCCGTGGATAGCCCTTGAAACCGCTTGATTGCAAGGGGCTGCGGGTGCATAAGCGCGCGTGCAATTGCAAACACGGGGCGGGGCCCTCCACAAGCCTTTTCGAGGACGACAATGAACGCATTCAAGCCGCTGGTTTTCTCGGGCGTCCAGCCGACCGGCAATCTGCATCTCGGCAATTATCTGGGCGCGATCCGCAAATTCGTGGCGTTGCAGGAAGATAATGACTGCATCTATTGCGTCGTTGATATGCACGCCATCACCGCGCAGCTCGTTCACTCGGACCTGAAGGCGCAGACCCGCTCGATCGCGGCCGCCTTCATCGCTTCGGGCATCGATCCGGTGAAGCACATCGTCTTTAACCAGTCGGCCGTGCCGCAGCATGCGGAACTGGCATGGGTGTTCAACTGCGTGGCGCGCATCGGCTGGATGGAGCGCATGACGCAGTTCAAGGACAAGTCCGGCAAGAATACCGAACAGGTCTCGCTTGGCCTGCTCGCCTATCCGAGCCTGATGGCTGCCGACATTCTCGTCTATCGCGCGACCCATGTTCCTGTCGGCGATGATCAGAAACAGCATCTGGAGCTTGCCCGCGACATTGCCCAGAAATTCAATATCGATTTCGGTGACCATATCCGCAAGACGGGTCTTGGGCTCGACATTACGGTTGGCGATGAGCCGGTGCATGCTTATTTCCCAATGGTGGAACCGCTGATTGGCGGGCCGGCACCGCGCGTCATGTCCTTGAAGGACGGCACCAAAAAGATGTCGAAGTCCGATCCTTCCGATCTGTCGCGCATCAACCTTATGGATGACGTCGACGCGATCTCGAAGAAGATCAAGAAGGCAAAGACCGATCCCGACGCGCTGCCGAGCGAACTGGAAGGTCTGAAAGGCCGTCCGGAGGCCGAAAACCTCGTCGGCATCTATGCAGCCCTGTCAGACAAGACCAAGGCGGATGTCCTTGCCGAGTTCGGTGGCCAGCAGTTCTCAACATTCAAGCCGGCCCTCGTCGAGCTTGCCGTCAACGTGCTTGCGCCCGTCAATAACGAGATGCGTCGTCTTCTCGATGACCCGACCCATATCGATGCCATCCTCAGCCAAGGTGGTGAGCGGGCGCGTGCCATCGCGGAAAAGACGATGAACGAGGTGCGCGATATCATCGGCTTCCTGCGCTGACAGGTCGCTGCCACGCGAGTGCGGCGGGCGGTTTGCGCCTGCCGTGATTTGATATAATCTCCGCTCGAACCGTCGGGCGGTTTTTCGGATCACGGCGGATTTTGGGAGTACAGAATGGTTTCAACACGGCTGTCGCGTCTGGAAGGGCATCGCCGCAAGTTTCTCGCTGTAATCGATGACACACCGGAATGCGAAAGGGCCGTGCATTATGCCGGTCGTCGCGCCAAGAATTCCAATGGCGGTCTGGTACTGCTTTACATGATCCCGGAAGGCGATTTCCAGCAATGGCTGGGTGTCGAGCAGATCATGCGGGCCGAAGCGCGTGAGGAAGCGGAAGCCACGCTCGCCAAGATCGCCCAGAAGGTACGCGAAACGATCGGCATCGAGCCGGAATCCGTCATTCGGGAAGGCAGCGCCACCGAGCAGATTCACGGGTTGATCGAGGAAGATCGCGATATCGCCATTCTGGTATTGGCTGCCGGATCAACGAAAGAAGGGCCGGGACCGCTGGTTTCCTCCATCGCCGGACGTGGTGCGGCCTTCCCGATCCCAGTCACCGTTCTACCCGACACCTTGTCGGATGAGGAAATCGACGCACTTTGCTGACCCTCCAAGGGTTGGATTGAAGAGTTGGCGATTTCTTGAATGTAATTATCATGTCAGGGCTTGAAGTGTAGCGTCGCCGGGCGTATTTTTGGAAGAATTCTAAATTGCGGGGCGTGAACGGCGACCTCGAAGGAGACAGACAATGTTCATTCAGACGGAAGCGACGCCGAACCCCGCTACTCTCAAGTTCCTGCCGGGCAAGGTGGTGCTGGAAAGCGGGACCGCTGAGTTTCTCAACCCCTCGCAGGCGCAGGCCTCGCCGCTCGCTGAAAGGCTCTTCACCATTCCGGGTGTGACCGGCGTCTATTTCGGTTTCGACTTCATCACCGTTACCAAGGATGATGCCGAGTGGCAGCATCTGAAGCCTGCCATTCTCGGCTCTATCATGGAACATTTCATGTCCGGGCGGCCAATCATGGGCACGGCGATTGCGGCCGAAGTTTCGGACGAGGAAGGTGAGTTCTTCGAAGAGGGTGACGAAACCATCGTCGCCACCATCAAGGAACTGCTGGAAACTCGCGTCCGCCCTGCCGTGGCGCAGGATGGCGGCGACATTACCTTCCGCGGTTTCCGCGATGGCACGGTGTTCCTGAACATGAAGGGCGCCTGCTCGGGTTGCCCATCCTCCACCGCCACGCTGAAGCACGGCGTTCAGAACCTGCTCCGCCATTTCGTGCCGGAAGTGCTCGAAGTCGAAGCGGTATGACGTTCTAAGCCAGGCCCCGCCATGATTGTTCTCGCACTCGACACGTCAGGTGTTGATTGTTCCGCCTGCGTTTATGACAGTGCCTCCGACAAGGTGCTCGGCGACGTGTGCGAAACGATCGGCAAGGGCCATGCCGAAAGGTTGATGGCCGTCATCGACGGTGCCCTGCAGCAGGCGCAATTGCCGCTGCAGCAAATCGAGCGCATTGCTGTGACCATCGGTCCGGGGTCCTTTACGGGCATCCGGGTCGGTGTCGCGGCAGCGCGAGGTTTTGCTCTGTCGCTTGGCGTCGATGCGGTTGGTGTCACCACGCTCGAGACGATCGCTTTGCATCATCTGCTCGAAAACCCGGGCCACCCCGTGGCGGTAGGGCTCGATGCGAAACGTGGCGAGGCCTATCTCCAGACATTTGCAGCCGATGGATCGCCGCTCCGTGAAGCGGTCCTGCTTTCTCTCGATGATGCAAAAGCGGCTCTTTCGGGATTCGATGGCGCCGTCATCGGCTCGGCCGCACCGCTCTTTGCAGGGCAGGAAAACGGCTCGGGCCCGGATCATTTTCCGATTGCCGCTGTCGCTCGAGCCGGTGCCCGCCAACCGGCTGGCCAGCCCAAACCCGCGCCGCTTTACCTGCGTGGACCGGATGCCCGGCCACAGACAGGTTTTGCGCTGGCACGCCGGGACGTTGCCTGATACGGCATGCATCAGTGCATGTTTCTGATTCCCGATATTGACGATGTTTGACGATTACCTGAGCTGGAAACCCTATTTCGAGATCGTGCCGATGCAGCACGAGGATTGCGCTGCCGTGGCGGACTTGCATGCCCTGCGCTTCCCGCGTCCCTGGAATGATGGAGAGTTCTCAGGCCTGCTGACTCAGGGCTCGGTTTTCGGCGCTGTCGCCCGCCAGACCAACGCTTTTTTCAGCAAGCCGCTGGGTGGTTTCGTATTGGCGCGTGAAGTGGCCGGCGAGGCGGAAATCCTCACCGTTGCGGTGTCGGAAAAATTCGCGCGCGCCGGTCTTGGCTGGCGGCTGATGCAGTCGGCCATCCGCGAGGCGATGATGCGTGGCGCCGAAACCATGTTCCTCGAGGTGGATAATAACAACGCCTCTGCCGTCGGACTTTACAGGAAGCTGGGCTTCAAGACGGTTGCGGAACGGAAAGCCTATTATACGGCCAAGGATGGATCGAAGTCGACGGCGCTTGTCATGCGCCGCGATCTTCGCTAGTTCCCTGCGACAGGCATTTTTTCGGCGAAAGCCGCAAACCGGAATTCTCAAAAGGCCAGAAGACGTGACAGACCTTTCGAAAACGCTGGAGGAGCTTTGCGCCGAGCGCGGCATGCGCATGACGGACCAGCGCCGCGTCATCGCCCGTGTTCTTCAGGAATCGGCGGATCATCCCGATGTCGAGGAGCTCTATCGCCGTTCCTCCGCCGTCGATCCGCGCATCTCGATTTCCACGGTCTATCGAACGGTCAAGCTGTTCGAAGATGCAGGGATTATCGAGCGGCACGATTTTCGCGACGGTCGCTCGCGTTACGAGACGGTTCCAGAAGAACATCACGATCATCTGATCGACCTCAAGAACAGCGTCGTGATCGAATTTCACTCGCCCGAAATCGAGGCGCTTCAGGAAAAGATCGCCCGCGAGCACGGCTTCAAGCTGGTGGACCACCGTCTGGAACTTTACGGCGTGCCTTTGAAACCCGAAGAACGCTGAGGCCCATGTGAGCAGGCGGGCGTTCTCATTATGATGTGGTTGCGCACGGCCTATATTGCGGTCGTTCTCCTGGTCGTCACGCTGGTCCTGCTGCCGCTGCAACTCCTGGGCCTTGCGTTCAACTGGCATCTGCGCCGCCGCATCCCACGCATCTGGCACCGCATCGCCTGCCACGTCCTCGGCATTCGTGTCCATGTCCATGGCGATCTCGAGCGCGCAAAGCCGCTCATGCTGGCAGTGAACCACGCCTCGTGGAAGGATATCCTCGTTCTGGGCAGCATCGCCGACGTGGTGTTCATTGCCAAAACCGAGGTGCGGGACTGGCCGGTCTTCGGCTGGCTCGCTCGGTTGCAGAAAAGCATTTTCGTTCAGCGGGAGCAGAAGCGCAGCACCGGCGCCCAGGTCAGCGAGATTGCCAGCCGCATGGCGGACGGGGAAATCGTCGTCCTGTTTCCGGAAGGCACGACGTCGGACGGAAACCGCGTGCTCCCCGTCAAATCTTCGCTGTTCGGCGCAGCTTCCACCGCAGCCGATCAGGTTCCCGGAAAGCTGGTATACGTCCAGCCCGTGGCGATTGCCTATACCCGGGTGCAGGGCATGTCCATGGGACGCTACCACCGCGTCATTGCCGCCTGGCCGGGCAGCATCACGCTCGTGCCGCATCTGCTCGGTATCATCAAGGCGGGCAACATCGATGTCGACGTGACATTCGGCGACAGTATCCCCTTTCACAACACGGATAACCGCAAGCGCCTCACAACCGATATCACGGCTGCAATCCGCTCCATGCTGGCGTTCAGCCTGCGCGGCGGCTGGCGCGATTAGCAGATGTGTTCGCCTTTCCGGCATTTTTCTGTTTAATCTGGCCGGGAAAAACACTAGATAGCCGCCATGACCCAGGAAACGCTTGGCCTCGAAGCCCCACCCGTGAACGCCAGTGAAGGCGCAAACAGCCGCAAGGTTTTCATCAAGACCTATGGCTGCCAGATGAACGTCTACGATTCCGTCCGCATGAGCGATGCGTTGGCGAAGGATGGGTACGTTCAGACGGAGGATATGGGCGAGGCGGATCTGGTTCTCTTGAACACCTGTCACATCCGCGAAAAGGCAGCAGAGAAGGTTTACTCCGCGCTCGGCCGTCTGCGAGATATGAAAAAGTCGCGCGAAGAGCAGGGCCGCGAATTCATGATCGGTGTTGCCGGCTGTGTGGCGCAGGCGGAAGGCGAGGAAATTCTGCGCCGTGCCCCCGCCGTCGACGTCGTGATCGGACCGCAGACCTATCACCGCCTGCCGGACGCCTTGAAGCGCGTGCGCGGTGGCGAGCGTGTCATCGAGACGGAGTATGCGGTCGAGGATAAGTTCGAGCACCTGCCGGTTGCTGAGAAAGCGACATTGCGCACACGCGGCGTCACCGCGTTCCTGACGGTGCAGGAAGGCTGCGACAAATTCTGCACTTTCTGTGTCGTGCCGTACACCCGCGGTTCGGAGGTTTCCCGTCCCGTGCGCCAGATTGTTGATGAGGCGATGAAGCTTGTCGATGCCGGCGTGCGTGAGATCACGCTGCTCGGCCAGAACGTCAACGCCTGGCAGGGCGAAGGCGCGAAGGGCGAAAAATGGGGCCTTGCCGAACTGCTTTACCGTCTGGCGGAGATTCCCGGGCTCGCGCGGCTTCGTTACACCACCAGTCACCCGCGTGACATGGATGATCGCCTGATTGGCGCGCATCGCGATCTGCGCATTCTCATGCCCTATCTGCACCTGCCGGTACAGTCGGGCTCTGACCGCATCCTGAAGGCGATGAACCGCCGTCACACCGGTGAGGAATATATCAGGCTGATCGACAAGATTCGCTCCGCCCGCCCTGATATCGCCATGTCCGGGGACTTTATTGTGGGTTTCCCCGGTGAGACCGCTCGCGATTTCGAAGACACGATGGCGATGGTCGAAACGGTCAAATACGCACAGGCCTTCTCGTTCAAATATTCGACCCGCCCCGGCACGCCGGGCGCCGATCTGACCGATCAGGTCGATGAGGACGTCAAGGCGGAGCGGTTGGAAAGATTGCAGGCGCTGTTGCTGCGGCAGCAGAAGGAATTTGCGGAGTCGCTCGTCGGAAAAACGATGGATGTGCTGCTGGAAAAGCCCGGTCGCATGCCTGAACAGTTGATAGGTCGCTCTCCGTGGCTGCAATCCGTGAATCTTGATGCAAAGACTTTGAAAATCGGTGACATTGTTAATGTACGAATCACCGCAACGGGTCCAAACAGCTTGTTTGCCGAGGTGGCAGGGAGTTAGAGTGGGGAGCCGACACTGATTGGGACAGGAGCCTGACCGCTTGAACGCACACGAATTGGTATCAAATTCATCGCGCCAGCCACGCCCAGCCGCGACCGACGCCAATCACTTCGTCCTCACGTTCGAGAATAACAGGATAGCGGGAGAGCTATTCGGTCAGTTCGATCAGAACCTGAAGCTCCTGGAGCAGCGCCTCAATATTGACGCCCGCCCCCGCGGCAACTCCGTCGCCATCACCGGCGATGTGGTTTCCACCAACCAGGCCCGTCGCGCGCTTGATTTCCTTTATGAGCGTTTGCTTAAAGGTGGCGCCGTCGAGCTTTCTGACGTGGAGGGGGCAATCCGCATGGCCGTCGCAGCTGACGACCAGCTGACGCTGCCGACCATGGAGCGCAAGGCGAAAATTTCCATGGCGCAGATTTCAACGCGTAAGAAGACCATTTCGGCACGGACGCCCACGCAGGACGTCTATATGCGAGCGTTGGAACAATCAGAACTCGTATTTGGTGTTGGCCCCGCTGGCACGGGCAAGACCTATCTGGCTGTGGCGCACGCGGCGCAGCTTCTGGAGCGCGGCGCGGTCGATCGCATCATCCTTTCGCGTCCGGCCGTCGAAGCGGGCGAGCGTCTGGGCTTCCTGCCCGGCGACATGAAGGAAAAGGTCGATCCGTATCTCCGCCCGCTTTACGACGCGCTGTATGACATGATGCCCGGTGACAAGGTGGAGCGCGCCATCCAGGCGGGTGTCATCGAAATTGCGCCGCTCGCCTTCATGCGTGGTCGCACACTCGCCAACGCCGCGGTCATTCTGGACGAAGCCCAGAACACGACGACGATGCAGATGAAAATGTTCCTGACACGCCTTGGCGAAAACGGCCGCATGATCGTGACCGGTGACCCGAGCCAGGTGGACTTGCCGCGCGGCGTGAAGTCCGGCCTCGTGGAAGCCCTGCAGATCCTTACGGAGGTGGAAGGCGTGTCCGTTGTGCGGTTCAAGGATGTGGACGTTGTCCGTCACCCGATGGTGGCGCGCATTGTCCGGGCCTATGAATCCCATACGGCCGTGCCGGATGAGAGCCTGCTGAAGGGCGACTGACGAAAAGACAATGACAGCTCTGGATATTCAAATCAGCGTCGAGGCCGAAGGCTGGTCCTCGGAAGAGGACCTGTCTGCCTTTGCGTCAAAGGTGCTGGATGCGGCGGTCGATTTTCTGAAGCGAGAAGAGGATCAACCCTTTCCGAAAATGCCGGTCGAACTCTCGCTGGTCTTCACCGACGATGAAAATATCCGGGAAATCAACGCCGAATGGCGTGACAAGGACAAGGCGACCAACGTCTTGTCTTTCCCTGCTTTTCCGCTGGAACCGGGCGGAATGCCGGGCCCGATGCTGGGCGATATCGTCATCGCACGTGAGACGGTTGAGCGCGAGGCTCTTGAACTTGACAAGAGTTTCGAGGATCATCTGACCCATCTTCTCGTTCATGGGTTCCTGCATTTGTTCGGTTATGACCACATGGATGAGGAAGAAGCGGAAGAAATGGAGTCGCTTGAGACTCGCATTTTGGCGGTGCTTGGCCTATCTGATCCCTACGCGGGTCAAGAGCCGCTTTAAATATTGTCTGGAGCCATGAACGAACATTCTGCACGACCTGCCAATGAGGGCAGAGAAAACGGCGAGCAGTCCTCTTCGGAGGAGGGCAGTAGTCACTTACGTCAGGACTACAATGCCAAACCGAGATCGACCATCTGGTCACGCATCGCGCGGTTGCTGAAACCATCCCAGGGCGAACGCCTGCGCGAGGATTTGACCGATGCGCTGATGGACGACACCGAAATCGGTGCGGCCTTCACGCCCGAAGAACGGGCGATGCTGCACAACATCCTCCGCTTCCGGGAAGTCCGCGTTGAAGATATCATGATCCCACGGGTCGATATCGACGGTCTGGACCAGAATATGACGATCGGCGATGCGCTGATCCTCTTCGAGGAAACCGGGCGCTCCCGCATGCCCGTCTATGACGAGACGCTGGATGACCCCAAGGGCATGATCCATATCCGCGACCTCCTGGCCTACGTCGCCAAGCAGGCACGCATCAAGCGTCGGGCCGGATCACGCAGCGTCACCTACACGGAAGTGAAGTCGCCCCGTTCGCCGCGTCCCAATTTCGATCTGGCGCGGGTTGATCTCGAAAAAACGGTTGCCGATGCGGGTCTCGTGCGCAAGATCCTCTTCGCACCGCCGTCCATGCTTGCCTCTGATCTCCTGAAAACCATGCAGGCGCAGAGAACGCAGCTCGCTCTCGTCATCGATGAGTATGGTGGCACCGACGGTCTCGTCAGCCACGAAGACATCGTTGAGATGGTCATCGGTGACATCGATGACGAGCACGACAAGGATGAGGCGATGTTTTCGCGCCTTTCCGCCGATGTGCTTGTTGCCGATGCCCGCGCGGAGCTTACCGAACTTGCCGATGCCATCGGCCCGGATTTCGACGTGCGGGAACATCTGGAAGAGATCGATACACTGGGCGGGCTCATCTTCTTCGCGCTTGGCCGTATTCCGACCAAGGGTGAGGTCGTCAGGGCGGTCCCGGGCTTCGAGTTCCAGATCCTCGACGCAGACAGCCGGCGCATCAAGGGCGTCCGTATCGTCCGCGATCACGGGTCCGAGGGTGAGGATGATCGAGCTCCGGAAGATGCAAGCGCCGTCATTGCGCTGCCGGCTCCAGATGTGCGTCTAATCACACATCAACAGAACGCGGAATAATGGGGCGACGGGATATCCCGTCACCTTCCGATTGTTCGACATCGGTGGGGTGATGCGCGAAAAGCCTGAGAAAGTGGCTGGCGTCATCCCTTGTGTGGACTGCGAATCTTTTTTCCTTTACGTCGATTCGAGGGGAAATTTTGCGGGCGGAGCAGCCTTGCCGCGAGCGGGCGCTGCCGAATGGGCGTTAACGGAGTTGGCATGGAGCGTCTTGCAGGCAGGTTAATGCTGGCCAGCGGCATGAGCCGCGCGTTGATCGCGATCGCCGCCGGCGCGATCGGGGCGCTCGCCCTACCGCCATTCGGTTTTTTTGCCGCACTGTTCCTGTCTTTCACACTGCTTGTCTGGCTTATCGATGGTTGCACCGCAAAGCCTGGTGGTGGCCTTTTCAATCGCGCCTTGCCGGCCTTCGGTATAGGCTGGTGTTTCGGCCTTGGTTATTTCGTGGCCGGGCTGTGGTGGCTGGGCAATGCGCTTCTTCTCGAAGCAGATGAATTCGCCTGGGCTCTGCCGCTTGCCATCCTCGGCCTGCCGGCATTTCTGGCGCTGTTTTACGGTTTTGCGGTTGCGGCTGCCAATCTCCTCTGGTCCGATGGCCTGGGACGCATTGCCGCGCTGGCGGCCGCCTTTGGTCTGATGGAATGGTTTCGCAGTTTTCTGGCGACCGGCTTTCCCTGGAACGCCATCGGCTACGGCATCATGCCTATTCCTGTCATGATGCAATCTGCGCACTTGCTGGGGCTTTTCAGCATAACGACGCTTGCCGTCTTCATTTTTGCCTCGCCGGCATTGATTGCGACGAAAAAAGGCATGGCGCCGGGTCTCGCAATTGCTGGCTTCTTATTGGCGGGTCATGTTGGTTACGGCCTTTACCGCCTACAGACACCGGCCGAGACGCCGGCGGATGCGCTGACCGTCCGCATTGTCCAGCCGTCCATTGATCAATCGCGCAAGATGCTGAATGGTGACCGCGCGGAAATCTTCGCAGAGCACCTGCGACTATCCGCGCTGCCACCGGGAGACGGCAAGAAGCGCCCCGACATCATCGTCTGGCCGGAAACCTCTGTCCCGTTCATCTTGACGCAGAATCCAGACGCGCTGACGGAAATTGCCAAAACGCTTGATGATGGCCAAGTGCTGTTTACCGGCGCCGTCCGAATGGAGGATCAGGGCGCCGGGCGACCGCCGCGCTATTACAATTCGGTCTATGCGATCGATAGTCAGGGGGAGATCATCGGAGCGGCCGACAAGGTGCATCTGACCCCCTTTGGTGAATATGTTCCCTTTGAGAATGTGCTGCGCGAATTCGGCATCGATAACGTCATTGCCCTGCCGGGCGGCTTTTCCGCTGCGTCATCCCGCACGTCGCTGACCCTACCGTCTGGCAAGAGGTTCTACCCGCTGATCTGCTACGAGATCATTTTTCCCGGCGAGATGACACCCGAGCTTCAAGGGGCAACAGCGATCCTGAATGTGACCAATGATGGCTGGTTTGGCGATTCGCCTGGGCCCTATCAACATTTTCTACAGGCACGCGTACGGGCTGTTGAAACGGGTGTCCCGGTGATTCGCGGTGCCAATACCGGCATCTCGGCCGTCATCGACCCCTATGGCCGCATCGTTGCTGGTCTTGACTATGGTCAAGTCGGCACTATTGACGCCACCTTGAGTGGTGGGTCTCGTGATGCTATCGGTTACGACACACATCGGACGTATTTCTGGTTGATTTTTTCTTTGATGATCATTGTTGCGGCGGGCGGTGCGTGGAGTTTTGCGCGCGGCCGGAATTGACCGCGCACCCCCCACAATTGCATAGTGAATAGGTCAGTCGTAAAACAAGTTTGGCCGTTGTCCCAATACCGGCTTATTTCTTAGAATATTAGTGAAGCACTATATCAACCCTTTCCGAGTGTCAGGACCGCATGATGACCGAAAATAAGAAAAAGCCTAACCCCATCGACATTCATGTCGGCAGCCGAATTCGCCTTCGCCGGACCATGCTCGGTATGAGCCAGGAAAAGCTCGGTGAGAGTCTTGGAATTACCTTTCAGCAAATCCAGAAATACGAAAAGGGCACGAACCGTGTTGGCGCGAGCCGCCTGCAGAATATCTCGGCGATCCTGAACGTACCCGTTTCCTTTTTCTTCGAAGATGCACCCGGCGATCAGCCTGGCGGAACGCCCGGAATGGCGGAAGCGTCCAGCTCCAACTACGTGGTAGACTTCCTGTCGTCTGCCGAAGGTCTGCAACTGAACCGGGCTTTCGTGAAGATCGCCGATCCAAAGGTTCGTCGCCGCCTTGTCGATCTTGTCAAGGCGCTCGCCGCCGAGGGTGACGCGGAGTAATCTGCGCTTTCGCCATAATATTTCCGGCACGGGATGCCGGGTACTCAACGGTCCGCAAGGACCGTTTTTTTGTGTCGAATTAGAAAGGAATTCTCACATAAAGATATATTTATGTGGTTGTGTCCTTGTTTTTCGTGGCCGAAATGACTAACAAATCTGGAGACCGTTCTTTGAGGGGAATCCCGCATGCGTGCCAATTACCTGTTCACCAGCGAGTCCGTGGCCGAGGGTCATCCGGACAAGGTTTGTGATCGTATTTCCGATGAAATCGTGGATCTCGTTTATCGTGAAGCGGCCAAGACGGGCGTTGACCCGTGGACCGTGCGCATCGCCTGTGAAACGCTTGCCACGACCAATCGCGTCATTATCGCGGGTGAGGTTCGCGTTCCCGACACGCTGCTGAAGAAGGACAAGGACGGCAAGATCGTCAAGGATGCTTCCGGGCATCCGCTCATCAACCCTTCCAAGTTTAAGTCCGCCGCCCGTAAGGCGATCCGCGACATCGGATATGAACAGGACGGTTTCCACTGGAAGACCGCCAAGATCGACGTTCTCCTGCATCCGCAGTCTGCCGATATCGCACAGGGCGTGGACAACGCTTCCGACAAGCAGGGTGACGAAGGCGCGGGCGACCAGGGCATCATGTTCGGCTACGCCTGCAAGGAAACACCGGATTTGATGCCGGCGCCGATCTATTATTCCCACCGCATCCTGCAACTGCTCGCCACGGCCCGTAAGAGCGGCGAGGGTGAGGCAGCAAAGCTCGGCCCCGATGCCAAGAGCCAGGTAACCGTGCGCTACGTCGACGGCAAGCCTGCCGAAGCGGTGTCCATCGTTCTCTCCACGCAGCATCTGGATGCCAACTGGGATTCCAAGAAGGTTCGTGCCGTCGTCGAGCCCTATATCCGTGACGCTCTCGGCGACCTGAAGATCGCCGACGATTGCCAGTGGTATATCAACCCGACGGGCAAGTTCGTTATTGGTGGTCCGGACGGTGACGCCGGCCTGACCGGTCGCAAGATCATCGTCGACACCTATGGCGGTGCAGCGCCCCATGGGGGCGGTGCATTCTCCGGCAAGGATACGACCAAGGTCGACCGTTCCGCGGCCTATGCGGCGCGCTACCTCGCAAAGAACGTCGTTGCTGCCGGCTTTGCTGATCGCTGCACGATCCAGATTTCTTACGCCATCGGCATCGCCCAGCCGCTGTCGATCTATGTCGATCTGCACGGAACGGGCAAGGTCAGCGAAGATCAGGTCGAGGCTGCGATCCGCAAGGTCATGGACCTTTCGCCGTCAGGCATTCGCCGCCATCTCGATCTTAACAAGCCAATCTACGCCAAGACGTCTTCCTACGGCCATTTCGGCCGCAAGGCCGGTCGTGATGGCTCCTTCTCCTGGGAGAAGCTCGATCTGGTGAAGCCGCTCAAGGAAGCTTTGAGCGCTTAAGCAGTTCCAGTAAAAGTGCGTAGCGGTTTTACGTTCGGAAAATGCGTCAACTAGATATCGCGCTTGTTATTTGGCGGCGATTGAGAGATACCGTCTGCAACTTTGTAACCCGCACAGTGCCTCATGTGGCGCTGTGCGGGTTAAGTCTATTTGTTCTTGAGAGTATGAGATGACGGAAGAACGGCGTTCGCGCGCAACGGAAGCGTTTTTTGGCAGACGCAAAGGCAAGCCGCTGCGCCATCAGCAGGTCGATACGATTGAGAACCTGCTGCCTTTGCTGAAACTCGATCTGGAAAGCGTGCCCCCTTCAAATCTCGTCACTCTTTTTCCGGCTGACGTCCGATCGATCCGGCTGGAGATAGGTTTTGGCGGCGGTGAGCATCTCGCCCATCGCGCCGTCGAAAACCCCGAAACGGGTTTTATCGGCGTCGAGCCCTTCGTGAACTCCATGGCCAAGCTGCTTGCCACCGTGCGTGAGCGTGAGCTCATGAACATCAGGCTCTACGACGATGATGCGACGCAATTGCTGGATTGGTTGCCGGAAGGGTCGATCGATCACATCGATCTGCTTTATCCCGATCCCTGGCCGAAGAAGAAGCACTGGAAGCGTCGCTTCGTGTCAGACGTCAATCTCGCCCGCTTTCACCGCGTGTTGAAACCCGGCGGCAAGTTCTGCTTTGCCTCTGACATCGATACTTACGTCAACTGGACGCTGCAGCATTGCGCCCGGCATGGCGGCTTTGAATGGACGGCGACAAGCGCTGATGACTGGCGCACGCCCTATGCCAACTGGCCAGGCACGCGTTACGAGAACAAGGCAAAACGAGAAGGCCGCAGCTCGGCCTATCTCACCTTCATCCGTCGCTAAAGCATTTCCAGTAAATGCGCGCCGCGGATTTACGTCCGGAAAATGCGCAAGCGGTAAGCCCCCTCAGAGCGCCGCGTCCACTTCCGCCGCCAGCGGAATGGAAGGCTGGGCACCGGCGCGTGTGCAGGCGAGTGAGCCTGCGACTGCGGCCCGCTTCAATGCACGTTCGAATTCGATGCCCTGATCGAGGCTGGCGGCAAGGTAACCACAGAAGGTATCACCCGCGCCAACCGTGTCGACCGGCTCGATCTTGAGGCCCGACGCCCTGTAGACCTTGCCATTACGAATGGCGATCACGCCGTCGGCTCCAAGCGTGACGATCAATGTCTGGCCGGTCGTCTCGTGAAGGGCCTTGAGTTCGGTTTCCCGCCCGTCGCTGGAGAGGCCATTCTTGCCGATCAGCAGCTCGAACTCGGTTTCATTGGCAATGACGATATCGGCAAGAGCGCTAAGGCGCGGTGCGTCTGCGGTCAGCGGCGCGGTGTTGATGATTGTGGTGATGCGTTTCGCCCTGGCAGCCGTCAGCGCCGCCTCGATCGCTGCAGCTGGAATTTCGAACTGCAGCATCAGAATATCGCCCGCAGCCATTTCGGATATGGTTCTTGTAGCATCGGATGCGGAAACCTCGCCATTGGCAGCCGGAATGACCGAGATCATGTTCTCTCCGCCTTCACCGATCAGGATCACCGCCGTACCCGTTGCGCCAGGGGCGGTTTTGACCAATGACAGATCGGTCCCCGCGTCGCGCAGCAAGGTCAGTGCCGGAGCGGCAAAGGTGTCATCGCCCGCAGCGCCCGCCATCTTGACCGTGGCGCCCGCGCGCCGTGCAGCCAGAGCCTGATTGGCTCCCTTGCCGCCGGCGGCCGTGGAGAATGTCTCTCCCGTGACTGTTTCACCGGGCTTGGGCAGGCGTTTGGCGGTCGCGACGAGGTCCATGTTGATGGAGCCAAAAACAGTAATCATGGGGCGCTGGGTCCGTATGAAATTTAAGCAAGGCGGCGACTTTGCCCGAGACGATCACTCGTCGTCAACTACCCGCAATTTGGCCGCACCGGCTCGGTTTTCCGCAAAGCGCCGGGCCTGGTCGATTTCTCCATGCGTCGCGTCTTTTTCCGTTGGTGAGAAGTCGAGTCCCTCGATCTTCTGGCCACGGGCCAGTACCTTGTCGGACGAGATGAGCATCATGTCGACGTCCTTCTGCGCCAGGCCGAAATGGGCCTGCAGCTTGCGCGTCCTGTCGTCCAGCCGCCGCACATCGTCCATGAGCAGCGCCACTTCACCCTGAATGAGATGCGCCTGCTCGCGCATGCGCTGGTCTTTCAGAACGGACTGGATGACCTGTACCGAGAGCATCAGCAGCGATGGCGAAACGATGACCACCCGGGCGCGGTGGGCGCGCTGTACCAGATATTCGAAATGCTGATGGATATCGGCAAAGATGGACTCGGACGGCACGAAGATGAAGGCCGTATCCTGGGTTTCGCCACGAATGAGATATTTCTCGGCGACGTCGCGAATATGCACCTCCATATCGCGGCGGAACTGCTGCACGGCGGCGCGTTTGGTTTCGGGGGTCTCATCCGCCTTGATGGCGTTCCATGCCTCCAGCGGGAATTTCGCGTCGATGACGAGGGGCGGCGCATTGTTCGGCATCTTGATGGTGCAGTCGGGCCGATAACCGTTCGAAAGCGTCGGCTGCAGCTGGAAGGCGCCCGGCGGCAGGGCGTCGGCGATCAGGGTCTCCATCCGTGCCTGTCCGAAGGCTCCGCGTGTCTGCTTGTTGGAAAGTATCGCCTGAAGCCCGACCACGTCCTTGGCCAGATCCTGAATATTGCCCTGCGCGGCATCGATGACCGCGAGGCGCTCCTGCAGGCGGCTTAGATTCTCATGGGTCGACCGGGTCTGCTCTGTCAGCGTTTCGCCAAGACGCTGCGACATGCCATCAAGCCGCTGGTTCAGCGTCTGGCTCATCTCGCTCTGGCGCGTGCCAAGCGTTTCCGCCATAGCCGCGATGCGTCCATGCAATTCGGACTGGGTTTTCAGGAGATCAGAGATCTCACCATCGGCTCCCGCCTTTTTCGACCTGTTTGTCGTCACAAGCCAGGTTACCGCGAGGCCGAAAACCACCGCAGCAAGCAGCGCGCCGAAGCTGATATCGACGGAGCCGGCCCGAAGCGCGGGCTCAAGGAGAACCGAGAAGTCTATGCTCATGACTAAATCTAGCAGATTTCCGATGATTCGTAAGATCAAAACAAGAACATTCCTGCGGCGGAAATGAGTCCGGCAGAGCGGATGCCGCCCGCCCTTTTCATCGTCGTGTTTTTTATTTCCTCTGCGCGAGAGATACGTTATGGGAAGCCATGACCATCAAACCGCTTATCATTTTGCCCGATCCCGTGCTGCGCCAGCAATCCAAGCCCATCGAACAGGTGGATGCCGAGGTGCTGCGTCTTGCCGACGACATGCTTGAAACCATGTATGATGCACCGGGGATCGGGCTTGCTGCTATCCAGATCGGCGTGCCGCGCCGGATGCTGGTGATCGATGTTGCGCGCGAAGGCGAAGAAAAGAATCCGATCGTCTTCATCAATCCGGAAATCCTCAAGGTTTCGGACGATATCTCCACCTATGAGGAAGGCTGTCTCTCGATTCCCGATTATTACGCCGAAGTGGAGCGCCCTGCGTCCCTCACCGTGCAATATGTCGGGCGTGACGGCAAGCAGCAGACGGTCGAGGCGGACGGCCTGCTCGCAACCTGTCTCCAGCACGAGATCGATCACCTGAATGGCGTTCTGTTCATCGACCATATTTCGCGATTGAAGCGTGACATGGTCATCAAGAAATTCACGAAAGCAGCCCGCGCAAAAGTCTGATCCGGCACACAGCTGACGGAGCGGAAGACAGGGCAGGGGGCGATCATGGCTCTTCGCATCATATTCATGGGCACGCCGGAATTTTCCGTTCCGACGTTGCGTGCACTGGTGGAGGCCGGTCACGAGATCGCCGCCGTCTACACCCAGCCGCCGCGTCCCGGCGGCCGTCGCGGCCTTGATCTGCAGAAATCGCCGGTGCATCAGGCTGCGGAACTGCTGGGTTTGCCTGTGTTCACACCCGTAAATTTCAAAGCCGATGAGGATCGCGAGCAGTTCCGGGACTTCAACGCCGATGTGGCTGTTGTCGTGGCTTACGGACTGCTGCTACCCGAGGCGATTCTCTCCGGCACGCGTCTTGGCTGCTACAATGGTCACGCTTCGCTGCTTCCGCGCTGGCGCGGTGCTGCCCCCATCCAGCGGGCGATCATGGCCGGCGACACCGAAACCGGCATGATGGTCATGAAGATGGAAAAGGGGCTCGATACCGGCCCTGTCGCGCTCACCGCCAAAGTCGTGATTGGCGAGAACACGACGGCCGGTGAGCTGCACGACAGCCTGATGCTGGCAGGTGCGCGGTTGATGCGGCAGGCGATGGGCAAGCTGGAAGCAGATGAGCTGCCCCTCGTCGAGCAGGCGGAAGAAGGCGTTCTCTACGCCGCGAAAATCGACAAAGGCGAGACCCGCATCGATTTTTCAAGACCGGCGCAGGATGTGCATAATCATATTCGTGGCCTCTCGCCGTTCCCCGGCGCATGGCTGGAGATGGAGATCGGCGGCAAGCCGGAGCGCGTCAAGGTACTGGCGTCCGAACTGGCCAGCGGTATGGGCGAGGCAGGCAGCGCATTGGATGACGTACTCACCATTGCCTGCGGCAGCGGCGCCGTGCGGCTCACCCGTTTGCAGAAGGCGGGCGGCAAGCCGATGTCGGCCGCCGATTTCGTGCGCGGCACGCCGGTTCCCGCCACCACGAGGCTCGGCTGATGCCACGCTTCCGCATGACCGTCGAATATGACGGCACGCCCTATTATGGCTGGCAGAGACAGGAAAACGGCCCCTCGGTTCAGGGTGCTCTGGAGGCTGCGGTTCGGTCGCTGACCGGCGAGAGCGTTTCCATCCGCGGCGCTGGCCGCACCGATTCCGGCGTGCATGCCGTTGGCCAGGTCGTTCACGTCGATCTCTCGCGAGACTGGGAGCCCTACAAGCTCCGCAATGCCTTGAACGCGCATCTCGCCATGGCGGGTGAGGCCGTGGCCGTGCTCGATGCTGCCGCTGTGACCGAGGATTTTGATGCCCGTTTCTCCGCCCTTCGTCGGCACTATCTCTATCGCATCATTTGCCGCAAGGCCCGACTGGCGCTGGAGCACAAGCGGGCTTGGTGGGTGTCGAAGGACTTGGACCACGAGCGCATGCATGAGGCCGCGCAGATGCTGGTCGGCCGGCATGATTTCACGACCTTTCGCTCAGTCCATTGTCAGGCGAACAGCCCCGTGCGCACGCTCGACCGGCTGGACGTGACGCGCAACGGCGATCTCATTGAGATTCGTGCCACCGCGCAAAGCTTCCTGCATAACCAGATCCGCTCCTTCGCCGGCACGTTGAAGCTGGCGGGCGAAGGCGGCATGACCCCTGACGACGTGCGTGCTGCACTGGAGGCGCGGGATCGCAAGGCATGCGGCCCGGTGGCGCCGCCTGACGGTCTTTATTTCATGCAGGTCGACTATCCCGACGTCATTCCCCCCGCGCCGTCGTCTCGACGCTGACGTTGTGGAAGATGAGGGCTGAGGCGAGCGTGTCGCCGCTCAGGCGGGGTAGACGCCTAGAAAACGCTGCAATGCTTCCGACAGCAGCATGGCGGGCACCAGCAACGTCATGACGATTGCCGAGACGAGCAGCATCTGGTCGCGGATGAAGAATCTGACGATCCGTGAAAAGGCGAAGACCAGCGACAGAAGCAGCGCCAGCCACAAAATCGCGATCAACCCCTGCAACGGCGGTAGGAAGAACGCAATCAGGATCAGAACGGCGTAAGCGTATGAAAAGGGCAGGGACAACCAGTTCATGGTCGTTACGAGCGGCGCGAATTTCTCGCGTGCACCGAAAACATACAGCAACATGCCCGTCAGAAGCAGCGGCACGATCCAGCAGATCGCTTCGACCATGGCCAGCCGGAAGAAGAAGATGAGGCCAGTTCCGGTTCCCGGCGGGTAGCTCGCGAGAAACGCTGCCCGCAGCCATAGCCAGGAAACCAGCATGGCTGGCAGGCACCAGAGCGCGGAATAAAAGGATCGCCACATGCCGCGATCGCTGAGGTCGAGATATCGCGCGCCATTGTGGTCGCCGATGAGCAGCAGCCACAGGCCCGTCAGATAAAGCCTGACTTCACTTACAGTCGGCATGGGCGAACCAGCGTTCGATAAAGGTCTCGTAGATGCGCGTCAGCGTTTCGAGATCGGCAACGGCCACGCGCTCATCGACCATATGCATGGTCTGCCCGACGAGACCGAACTCCACGACAGGGCAATAATCCTTGATGAAGCGCGCATCCGAAGTGCCGCCGGTGGTCGAAAGCTTCGGCTCCTTGCCGGTGACGGTTTCAACCGCGCCTGACAGCGATGAGATGAGGGCGTTGTTCCGTGTCAGGAACACATGGCTCGGACGATCTGCCCAGGCGAGTTCGTATTTGACCGGGGCGCGGTCGGGACGGAGCTCGCCTTCCGCTGCGGCGGCATCGAGGCGGCGGATGATTTCCGCCCGAAGGGTCTCTGCGGTCCAGGTGTCGTTAAAACGGATGTTAAAGGCCGCCGTCGCCCGCGCCGGGATGACATTGGTCGCGGCATTGCCGGTGTCAACAGTCGTCACTTCGAGATTGGAAGGCTGGAAATCATCCGTGCCGTGGTCAAAGGGCGGATGCATCAGCGCATGCGTCAACTGCAGAAGACCACGGATGGGGTTGTCGGCAAGATGCGGATAGGCAGCATGGCCCTGCACACCATGGACCGTGATGCGGCCGGAAAGCGAGCCGCGGCGGCCGATCTTGATCATGTCGCCCAACTGGTCGGGGTTGGTGGGTTCGCCCACCACGCAGGCATCCCACGTCTCGCCCCTTGCAGCCGCCCATTCCAGAAGCTTGGACGTGCCGTTGATCGACGGGCCCTCTTCGTCACCGGTGATCAGGAAGGAAACGGAGCCCCTAGGTTTGCCATGCTTTTCGATATGGCGGGCGATGGCGGCCACGAAACAGGCGATGCCGCCTTTCATGTCTACCGCGCCGCGGCCGTACATTTCGCCACCGGCAATTGCCGCCGAGAATGGCGGATGGCTCCATGCGGCCTCGTCGCCCACAGGCACGACATCCGTATGGCCCGCAAACATCAGATGCGGACCTTCAGTGCCGAGCCGGGCATAAAGGTTTTCCACGTCGGGCGTTCCCGCCTCGCTGGCCACCATCCTGTCCACCTTGAAGCCAAGCGGCGAAAGCAAGGAGTCGAGCAAGGAAAGCGCACCGCCTTCCGCAGGCGTCACCGAAGGGCAACGGATAAGGGCGGCGAGATTGGCAACGGGATCGGTCGTGGTCATGGTATCAGCTTTTATCAGTCGCGCAGCAGCTCGTTGATGCCCGTCTTGGAGCGGGTCTTCTCATCGACGCGCTTGACGATCACGGCGCAATAGAGGCTGGGACCCGGTTCGCCATTCGGGAACGGCTTGCCCGGCATGGTGCCGGCAACGACGACGGAATAGGGCGGAACCTCGCCATAGGTGATTTCGCCGGTGGCGCGGTCAACGATCTTGGTGGACTTGCCGATGAAGACGCCCATGCCGAGAACAGCGCCCTCGCGCACGATGCAGCCTTCAACGACTTCCGAACGGGCGCCGATGAAGCAATTGTCCTCGATGATGGTCGGGCCCGCCTGCAGCGGCTCCAGAACGCCGCCGATCCCGACGCCGCCGGAGAGGTGCACATTCTTGCCGATCTGCGCGCAGGAGCCGACCGTTGCCCAGGTATCGACCATGGTGCCTTCATCGACGTAGGCGCCAAGATTGACGAAGGAAGGCATCAGCACGACGTTCTTGGCGACGTAAGCCGAGCGGCGGACGACGGCGTTCGGCACCGCACGGAAGCCGGCGGCGCGGAACTGGTTTTCACCCCAGTTTTCGAACTTCGACGGCACCTTGTCCCACCAGGTGGCTTCGCCCGGCCCACCGGTCACGATTTCCATGTCGTTCAGGCGGAAGGAGAGAAGAACGGCCTTTTTCAGCCACTGGTTCACCTTCCAGCTTCCGTCAGCCTGCTTCTCGGCCACGCGCGCCTCACCGCTGTCGAGAAGTTGAAGAGATGTGTCCACGGCGTCGCGAACCTCGCCCTTCGTCGATACATTCACGCCATCGCGGTTGTCGAAGGCGGTTTCGATGATGGTTTCGAGGGAAGAGAGATCCGTAAGGCTCATGGAAAATTCCTTGAATGTCGCGTGTGGTCTGGTCACGGAAGGCCCGCGCCGCTGGAAGGCTTTGGCCATTTGATCTAAGGGAGTGTTGGAAAGGCGTCAATGTGATTTGGGTGATTTGGCGCTTCAGACGAAAGGCATGGAAATGGCACGACTGAAAAACGGCAAGTTGCGGCGCAAGGACGGGGTCTGGGATCCGTTGAAGCGCAGCGCTGTAGACAAGCAGCAGGCCGAGGTCGTGCCAAAAACACCTCAGTCGGATTCCCCCTCCTATCGCCTCGCTTACGTGGACACGGATTTCCTATGCCGTGAGGAGTTGCGCCCCGTCAGACTCCAGCTTGAGCTTTTGAAGACCGAAATGGCGCTCAGCGAGCGCGGCATCAAATCCACGGTCGTGATGTTCGGCGGCGCGCGTATTCCAGAACCCGGCGGTGCGGCCTGGGCGGCGCGCAACGAAACGCAGAAGCGCAATCTGGAGCAATCCTCGGTCTATTATGATGAGGCACGCAAATTTGCTCACCTGTGCACGGATTATGCGGCGAAATCCGATCACCTGGAATATGTCGTGGTCACCGGTGGCGGTCCCGGCGTCATGGAGGCGGGCAATCGCGGCGCCATGGATGCAGGTGGCCCCTCCATCGGGCTGAATATCGTTTTGCCGCATGAGCAGGCACCCAACGCCTATGTGACGCCCGAGCTGAGCTTCAACTTCCATTATTTCGCCATCCGGAAAATGCATTTCCTCATGCGGGCAAAGGCCGTTGTGGTGTTCCCCGGCGGGTTCGGCACGCTTGATGAGCTTTTCGAAGCCTTGACGCTGATCCAGACGAAGCGCATGGCGCCCATTCCGCTCATTCTTTTTGGTGAAAAATTCTGGCGTTCCGTCGTCAATTTCGAGTTCCTGGCGGATTTCGGCACCATTGCTCCAGAAGATATGGATCTCCTGCACTTTGCCGAAACGGCGGATGACGCCTGGAAGATCATCGCTGACTACTACGAGCACTGAAGAAGGCTGGGCGCGACGAAGTAATATTAGGTCTTAATTAGCAATCATATTCTAATTTTGCCTCGTCGCGCTGCAGCGCACTGTCCCTTGCGGACGGGCCTCCATGACGGAGATTGTCATCCGTTTACGTCAGCTCTTTCGGGTTGACGATCTCCATTGGGGCCGAAATGTTCAATCTCAAAGTGAAGTCGCTTGCGACCAAACTCATCCTCGTGACCGGCTGTGCCATCACCACGGTTCTCGTTGCATCCAATTCCTTCCTCATCTTCCAGACAAGCGAGCGCGTCCATGCGCTGACCATGGATCAGGCGAATACGGAAGCCCGCGCCATCGCCAACGTCATCGCCGCGGATGTCGGCGAACTCGGCAGCGCGGCGCGCTCCATGGCGGGTGTGATCGGCCGGGCGCATCAGGCAAAATCGATGGATCGCCCGGGCATCGTCAACATCCTCAAGGCGAATGTCGAACAAAACGCCTTCGCCTTCGGTAGCTGGTTCTGCGAGCAGATCGGCCTTTTCGATGGCCAGTCGACGGAGATTGCGGGCAGGCTGGATCTCGGAACCAATGCGAAAGGCGCGTTTGCCCCTTACTGGTCCAAGACACAGAAGGGCGATATTCAGTACTCGACTTTTGATAATGACTACGCTGCGGAATGGTATGCGCTCGCAGCCAAAACCGGTAAGGGCGCGATCACGCAGCCTTATCTTGCGCAAGGCACGGAAGTCCCGACCACGATGACGTCGCTTGCCTATCCCGTCATGTCTGATGGAAAGATGATCGGCGTGGCAGGTGTCGATATTTCGCTCGCATCGCTTACCCAGAAGCTGCAGGCCCTGCATCCTTTCGAAACCGGTCGCGTGACGCTCGTTTCTCAGGGCGGCCAGTGGCTGGTTCCGCCGACGCCCGAGCAGAATATGAAAGCCTATGACGGAGAAGGCGCAACCACGGTCCAGGCCGCGATTGCCTCCGGCAAGCAGGGTCTCATCGAAAATCTCGGGCTCGATACCGACGCGCCTTACAACCGTCTCGTTTACCCATTCTCCGTTCCGGGTCTTAACGCAACCTGGGTCGTTCTTATCGATATTCCCCATCAGGCCTTGAATGCACCTGTTCAGGAGCAGACTTATCTGATGATCATCGGCGCGATCGTCATTCTTGCCGCCGTCATCGCAGCGCTTTATTTTGCCGTCCGCTATTTCGTTCGTAACCCACTTGCGTCTCTCGTCGCAGACGTCAGGACGCTGAGCGACGGTCGCTACGATGTGCCTGTTTCCGGTCAGGACCGTCAGGATGAAACGGGTTCGGTTGCGACTGCGCTTGAAGGTTTCCGTGCCAAGCTTGCCGGCATCCGTGAAATGGAAGCCGAAGCCACCGCCCAGCGCGGTCACGCCGAAACGGAGCGCCAGCGCTCTGAATTCGAGCGCAATGAAAACAGCCGCATGCAGCAGCACATCGTCAGCGTTCTCGGCTCCGGTCTGAATGCTTTGTCGCAGGGCAATCTGACCTACCGCATTCAAGAGGAGTTCCCCGGCGAATATGCAAAGCTGCGGGAGGATTTCAACTCGGCGCTCGCCAGCCTCGAGGAAACGGTTTCCACGGTCAACGCCACCGTCGTCAGCATTGGTAACGGCACGGGCGAGATCACCCGCGCCGCCAGCGATCTTTCTCACCGCACGGAGCAGCAGGCCGCCAGCCTCGAGGAAACCGCTGCTGCACTTAACGAGCTGACCGCACAGGTCAATTCCAGCGCGGAGAATGCTGCAGAGGCAGCCGGCGCCGTCAGCCATGCCTGTGACGATGCGGGCAAGTCTGGGGAGGTCGTGCAGCAGGCCGTGAACTCCATGCAGGGCATTGCCCAATCTTCCGCGGAAATCTCGCGCATTATCGGCGTCATCGACGAGATCGCCTTCCAGACAAACCTTCTCGCGCTGAATGCCGGTGTGGAGGCTGCACGCGCCGGGGATGCCGGCAAAGGCTTTGCGGTCGTGGCGCAGGAAGTGCGTGAACTGGCGCAACGTTCCGCAACTGCCGCCAAGGAGATTAAGGGGCTCATCAACACGTCGGCCACGCAGGTTGGCGAGGGTGTTCAACTGGTCGGCAAGGCTGGTGAGACGATGAAGAGGATCGCCGATCAGGTCCTGCAGATCAACCAGCTGATACGCCAGATCTCCGCCTCCGCCAGCGAGCAGGCTGTCGGTCTGAAGGAGATCAACTCTGCCGTTACCCAGATGGACCAGGTCACACAGCAGAACGCTGCAATGGTGGAAGAAACCACGGCGGCCAGCGTGACGCTGAACAGCGAGGCCGAAACGCTGAAGTCGCTCGTCGCTGGTTTTATGGTTTCGGGCAGTCAGCCCAGCCAGCAATTGCGCGCCGCCGCTGCAGCGATGCGCGCGCCGACCGCTACCCAGACGTCTGCCCGTCCGGCCGCGCCCCGTGCCCGCCCCAGAACGAGCGGCGCGAATGCACTGGCGCAGGATGACTGGACGGAGTTCTGATCGGCAGTTGCCGCTCAAACTGAAACGGGCCGCTGGTATCGCCAGCGGCCCTTTTTGATTGCGTCAAAGACGGGCGAAACGTTCCGTCAGCAACTCGAAGAAACCGTCTGCATCCACATGGCGCATCACACGGGCATTGGCCGGTCGGTCCGTTACCCGCCACCAGTCCACCACGGTCATGCCCATGGTGAGTTCAGAAAGGACCTCGATCTCGACATTGCACTCACGGCCCTCAAACAGTTCGGGCTTGAGGAGATAGGCAATAACGCTCGGATCATGCAGCGGGCCGCCATCCGAACCATATTTCTCGATGTCAAAACGCTCGAAAAACTCCAGCATTTCCGCCATGGCGATGGCAGGGCGCGTGCCGATGTCGCGAATGCGGTTGACCCGCGCCTTGGTCGTCAGCAATTGATGTGTGACATCGAGCGGCATCATGACGATGGGCATGCCGGAGCGGAAGACAATATCGGCGGCCTGCGGATCCACATAGATGTTGAATTCCGCCGCGGGCGTAATGTTGCCGCCTTCGAAGAAGCCGCCGCCCATCATCACCAGTTCCTTCACGCGATCAGCGATCTCCGGTGCCTTGAGGAGCGCCAGCGCCACGTTGGTCAAGGCGCCGAGAGTGCAGAGCGTCACGGTGCCCTCGGGCTCCCGCATCACGGTTTCGATGATGAAGTCGACCGCATGCTGCTTCTGTGCCTCCATGGTCGGTTCGTCGAGGACCGGCCCATTGAGGCCGGTGCTGCCGTGCACATGTTCGGCGGTGATGGGCTTGCGCACCAGCGGCTTTTCCGCGCCCTCGTAAACGGGAATGTCGGTGCGGCCGCACAATTCGCAGATGATGCGGATGTTGCGGCTGGTCAGTTTCAGCGGAACGTTGCCGGCAACGGCGCACAATCCAAGAATTTCGATTTCTTCCGGGCTTCCAAAAGCGAGCATGATTGCCGCTGCGTCGTCCTGGCCCGGATCGGTGTCGATAATGATTTTTCTGCGTTCTGCCATGTCTTGTCCGCCGTTGAGATGAGCGCTTTTTTTCGAGCGGCGGGTGCTCACTTGTCAAGCCTCATTCCATCCTCCGGCCTCTGTCGCCCTTGTGACTTGCGCAACGCGAGGCGGCTTCCCATATTGCGGGAGCCGGTGCGATTGACCGGCAAGGTTGCCGGAAGCGGGGCCGCGAAACGTCGCTTGGTTGCAAGGACAGAAGAGATATGAGCCGCATGACGCCATTCACCCACCCGCTTTTGCTGGGTTTTGATGCCATGGAAAAAACGCTGGAGCGCATGGCGAAGGCCAATGACGGCTACCCTCCCTACAATATCGAACGTTTGCCTGGCGGCGAAGAGGTGCCGGAGCGTCTGCGCATTACCATTGCCGTCGCCGGTTTTTCGCAAGACGATCTGGATGTGACGACGGCTGACAACCAGCTCGTCATCCGCGGCCGCCAGCAGGAACAGGAAAAGCGTGATTTTCTCTATCGCGGCATCGCGGCGCGCCAGTTCCAGCGGGTCTTCGTGCTTGCAGATGGTATGCAGGTGCGGGAAGCTCGGCTGCGCAACGGACTTCTTTCCATCGATCTGGTCCGGCCCGAAATTTCAAACGTGGTAAAGAAAATTAATATTTCCGTCTCAGAGTAGACCATGAACGCCGGAATCGGACATGAATCGCTCGGCGTGAAGAAGGAGGCTGAAATATGCTCTTAAAAGAAGCGCATGCGCGTCTCACCCAGTCCCAGCTCGCCCATATCGGTGAAGGAGAAGTGGGATATATCCGCAAGATCCGTGCGGAAGACGTTAGCCGCTGTTTTCCCGAAGCGCCCGATCTTGATCCGCAACTCGATCTCTGGGCCTTGTTCGGCGCGGATGGGACGCCCATTCTCCTCACAGACAATCGCTCGAGCACCTTTTTCAAGGCGGCGGAAGACGATCTTAAAACAGTCAGTCTGCATTAGGAAAAAGCCCGCCTGTTGAGCGGGCTTTCTGCTCTTTTGGATTAGAGGAAGGGGCGGTCCGGCATGTCATCTATGGAGATGACGCCATCCTTGTTCCGGTCGAGCCGCTCGAACATCTTTTCGCCGGCTGCGGTGAATTCCGCTTTGCTGACCTGACCGTTCTCGTCGGTATCGGCCCAGCGGATCATTCCCAAGCCGCCACCCTTGCCGCCGTGCCGGCCCCAGCCCTGATGACTGGAACGGCCGCCGTGATCGCGCTCGGCGCTTTTACCCTCGCGGGCGTTGGCCTCATCCGCCTTGGCGTCTTCCCGCTCAGGGCGCGGGTTGGCGGCGCGGAAAGCTTCCATCTTCGCCTTGCGATATTCGCGCATTTCCTTAGGCGTAATCGAGCCGTCCTTGTCCTTGTCGATCTCAGCGAAAAGCGCATCCTGGCGGGCGACGAACTCTTCCTTCGTAATCTTGCCGTCCTTATTGGTGTCGGCCACCTTCAAGAGGTGCACGAAAGCCGCTTCCGGCCGGATCGGCATGCGATCCTTGTGGCCCTTGCCGGGCGCAGCAAAACTGGCCGTTGCGGCAGTGCTCAGCAAAAGGGCTGCGCCAAGAGCAGACAGGGCGATTTTGCGTGTGGTCATCGTCATTACCTTTCTTTGGTGTCCCTGAAGAAAAGATAATGACGTGCGGCAGGCCCCACCACTTAAACATCCGTAAGGTGGATGAAGCTTCGGTAATGTTGAAGGTTCAGCGAGCAATCGCCCTCATCAGGAAACCGGTAAGGTCGTCGGTAATGTAGTCGATATGCTCATCCGTCACGGCAGGAATTTCCCAGTGTTCCATGATGACGCCCTCGAGATTGGAGGGTACGAGCAGCACGGTCTTCATGCCGAGCGCCTTCGGAGCCGCCAGATTGCGCGGCAAATCCTCGAACATCGCAGCCTTTTTTGTATCCAGTTTCGTAAGCGCTGCGAATTTCTCATAGGTCGCACTTGCCGGCTTCGGCAGGTAGTCCGCGGCGACGATATCGAAGATGTCCTCGAAATGATCGAGAATGCCGAGCGCACCGGCGGCGGCCTGCGCATGTTTGACGCTGCCATTGGTGAGGATGAACTTTCGGCCTGGCAGAGCCTTGATGGCTTCACCCAGTTCCGGATGTGGTTTCAGCGCCGAATAGTCGATGGCATGGGCACGTTCCAGAAACTCGTCGGGGCTGATACCATAATTGATCATCAAGCCCTGCAACGTCGTGCCATGGTCGTGATAATAACGCTTCTGCAAGACGCGGGCTTCTTCGGGGTCGAGCTTCAGGAGCTCGGCCACATAGGCCGTCATGTTGCGGTCGATCTGGGAAAACAGATTGACGTGATGCGGATAGAGCGTGTTGTCGAGATCGAAGACCCATTCGCTGACGTGGGCGAAATCGGCTGCGTCGGGCAGGTTTTTCGGCTTTGTATCCATGGGCTGCTTTATGCCTGTTTCAAATGCCGAAGAAAATCGAAAAGACGACGATTGCGCAGATAATCGCACTTGGCTGTGCGCTTCCGCGCATGGTACCGCCAAATCCATGGAACTCTGGATAGGCATTACATTCGCGAGCGCGTTCCTGCAGAACCTGCGCTCGACATTGCAAAAGCACCTGAAGGGCATGATGGGCACGACGGGCGCGACCTTTGTGCGCTTCGTGTTCGGCATGCCTTTCGCTCTCGCTTATCTTGCATTCCTGCATCTCGGGCTTGGCCGCCCGCTGCCGATGCCCAACATGTCGTTTGCCCTCTGGGCGACGGTCGGGGCCATGGCGCAGATCGCCGCCACATTCCTGCTGGTGCACCTGTTCTCTTTCCGCAATTTCGCAGTGGGAACGGCTTATTCACGCACGGAGCCGGCACAGGCGGCGCTGTTTGCTCTCATCTTCATAGGCGAAAGCGTCACGGGCGGCACATTGGCGGCGATAGCGATTTCGGTCGCGGGCGTCATGCTGATTTCCGTGGCGCGCACGGAAGTGACGCCAACATCTTTCCTCACCTCGATCTTTAGTCGAACGGCGGGTATTGGTCTTGCCTCGGGTGCCTTCTTCGGCCTGTCATCGGTCGCCTACCGATCGGCATCGCTGGCGCTTGCGCCGAGCCTGCCTGCCCCGGATGCGATGATGCAGGCGGGATTCACCCTTGTCGTCGTCATCGTCATGCAAACGCTGTCGATGTTTTTCTGGATTCTCTGGCGAGAGCGGGAAGAATTGCGGAGCATCGTTAAGGTGTGGAAACCGTCGCTTGCGGTCGGTTTCGTGGGGGCCACGGCCTCATTCGGCTGGTTCACGGCGATGACCCTGCAGCAGGCTGCCGTGGTGAAGGCCCTGGCGCAGGTGGAGATGCTGTTTGCCTTCGCCTCGACCGTGCTGTTCTTCAAGGAGAAGATCAACCGGCTCGAACTCTCTGGCTGCCTGCTGATCGTGGTCGGGGTGCTTTCGCTTCTGGCATTCGGATGAATGCCTATGTGGCGGACAGGTCTGCCATCCGCCACCTGAAGCGCATCAGGGCACGATGAGTGTGCCGGCCCCTTCGGTGAAGATTTCCAGAAGAACGGAGTGGGGCGTCTTGCCGTTCAGGATCACCACACCCTGAACGCCGGCCTTGATGGCGTCGATGCAGGTCTCGACCTTCGGGATCATGCCGCCGGAAATCGTGCCGTCCTTGATGAGGGCGCGTGCCTGCGAGACGGTGAGTTCCTTGATGAGTTCCTTGTTCTTGTCGAGAACGCCGGGAACATCCGTGAGAAACAACAGACGCGAGGCGTGAAGCGCACCGGCAATGGCGCCGGCAAATGTATCGGCGTTGATGTTGTAGGTTGCGCCATCGCGGCCGGGCGCGACGGGGGCGATAACCGGAATCATCTCCGACTTGGCAAGCAGATCGAGCAGGGTGCGGTCGACTTCCACCACTTCGCCGACAAAACCGAGGTCGAGCACGCGCTCGATGTTGCTGTCGGGATCGATAACGGTCTTTTTTGCCTTTTCGGCGAAGACCATGTTGCCATCCTTACCGCACAGGCCGATGGCCCATTCGCCGGTCTGGTTGATGAGGGCGACGATTTCCTTGTTGATCGAGCCGGCCAGAACCATTTCAACGATCTCGACCGTCTTGGCGTCGGTAACGCGCAAGCCGCCCTCGAACTTCGATTCAATGCCCATCTTGCTCAGCATCGCACCGATCTGCGGACCGCCGCCATGCACGACGATGGGGTTGATGCCGGATTGCTTCAAAAGGGCGATGTCTTCCGCGAAAGCCTTTCCGAGCGTGGAATCACCCATGGCGTGACCGCCATATTTTACCACGATGGTCTTGTTTTCGTATTTCTGCATGAAAGGCAGAGCCTGTGCGAGCAGCCGCGCCTGAGTTTCGCTTTCGGAAGACGTCATCTAAAAACCTCGGTCTGTGGTTGCGGCCGTTGAAGCCTGTCACCGCTCTAAAGCAAGTTTTCAACGGATGAAATAACCTCCGGGCCTTATTGTGTCGCAGCGATCAAATTTCTTTTTTTAGTCTCCGAAGCATTGTTATGAGATTGACATAAACGGCCAATGGGACCAGCCTTGTAAGGGAAGGGGAGGATCAATCAGGTCATGGTGCGTGCTTAACGTGCGGGTCTGAACGCGAGGAGATGTGAGCGACATGCCGGCACCCGATAAAGACAAGCAAAGCGGCTTACAGGACGAGGTTCTTGCCGGGAAATTTGTGTTGGGTGCCCTCCCGCCGGAAAATATGGCGGAACTGACCAAGCGGCTGAAGCGCGACCGGCAGTTCGCGGCAATGGTCAGGCGGTGGCGTGAAAATCTTGCGGAAACCGATCATCGTGAGAAGGCCGCGGTGGCAAGCCTGCTCCAGCGCAACCCGCTGGCCGAAGGTCTTCCCTTCAGGGGGCAGCCGCTGCGCACCGGGTCGCTGTTGGGGGCGATGCTCGTGGAAATCTGGAATTCTGTTCGCTTCTGGCGACTGCTGGCATTGACGGCGATGGTGTGGACCGCCGCTCTCCTTTTCACCATCGCCTGATCGCGACTGTTTCTAAAGGGAAATCGTTCTGACGATTTCCGCCCGCAGGCTGTCGAGGCCGACGGATTTTTCAGACGATGTGGCCAGAACCTCCGGATAGGCCGCTGGGCGCTTGCGGATTTTCTCCAGTGTCTCGTTGATCAGCCTAGGCACGCCAGCTTCCTTGATCTTGTCCGTCTTCGTCAGCACGATCTGGTAGGATACGGCCGCCTTGTCGAGGAGGGTCAGCACTTCCTCGTCATTTTTTTTCACGCCGTGGCGGGAATCGATCAGCACATAGACGCGCTTCAGTGTCGCCCGCCCGCGCAGATAATCGAAGACGAGCTTGGTCCAGGCATCGACCTGATCCTTGGGAGCCTGCGCGTAACCATAGCCGGGCATGTCGACCAGCGCCATGGGCGGCAGATCACCCGCTTCACCGGAATAACCGTCAGGAACGAAGTAGTTGAGTTCCTGAGTCCGTCCCGGCGTGTTTGAGGTGCGGGCAAGCCCCTTGTGACCCACCAGTGCGTTGATGAGCGAGGACTTGCCGACATTTGAACGACCGGCAAATGCAATCTCCGGCGGCCCCTCGGGCGGCAGGAATTTCATCGCGGGAACGCCGCGAATGAAAATCCAGGGTCGCCCGAACAGGGGCTTTTCGGTTGCTGTGCCGGTATCACTCATTTCGATTGCACCGGCTTTCGCTTGAACAGCCCCTTGAGATTATCGAACAGTTCGATCTTGGCGCCGTGACGCTTCATGATGACGGCCTGCTGGCTGATGGAAAGCGTGTTGTTCCATGCCCAGTAGATGACCAGACCTGCCGGGAAGGAGGCCAGCATGAAGGTGAAGATCAGCGGCATCCAGGTGAAGATCATGGCCTGTGTCGGATCGGGCGGTGTCGGGTTCATGCGCATCTGCAGGAACATCGTGATGCCCATGATCAAAGGCCAGACGCCGATCATCAGGAAGTGCGGCACGTCGTAGGGCAGAAGGCCGAACAGGTTGAACAGCGAGGTCGGATCCGGCGCGGAAAGGTCGTGGATCCAGCCGAAGAACGGTGCATGCCGCATTTCGATGGTGACGTATATGACCTTGTAAAGCGCAAAGAAGACCGGGATCTGCAGCAGCATCGGCCAGCAGCCGGCAACCGGATTGATCTTCTCTTCCTTGTAGAGCTGCATCATCGCCTGCTGCATGGCCATGCGGTCATCGCCATGCTTGGCCTTCAGCTCTTCCATCTTCGGCTGCACGCGCTTCATGTTGGCCATGGAAGCGTATTGCTTGCTGGCAAGCGGGAAGAACAGCGCCTTGACGACGATGGTGGTGAGCAGGATGGCCACGCCGAAGTTGCCAAAATAACGGAAGAAGAAATCCATCAGTTTGAACATCGGCTTGGTGATGAAATAGAACCAACCCCAGTCGATCAGAAGGTCGAACTTCGGAATGGCATAGGCCGTCTCGTAACCGTCAACCAGCGGAACTTCCTTGGCGCCGGCAAAGACGAGGCTTTTCAACTCGATGGACTGGCCCGGTTCAACCGTGAGCGCATCGCTCTTGAAGTCGGCCTGATAGCTCGGCTGATTGCCGGTAATGTGCGAGTAACGCGTCTCGAACGGGGTCGTCTGCGGCGGAACGATGGCCGCGGCCCAGTATTTATCGGTGATGCCGAGCCAGCCGCCGGTGGCCTTCGCAACCGTCACCGGCGCTTCTTCGACGTCCTTGTATTTCTCTTCCGTCAGGCTGCCATCCTTGCCGGCCACGCCAAGGAAACCTTCATGGATAACGAAGACCGGGGGGACGGCAGGCTTGTTGTTGCGTGTCACACGGCCGTAGCTGGCAAGCGAGATCGCCGCCTGCCCCGGGTTTTCCACCTTGTCGGCGACCGAGATCATGTAATGCTCGTCGATCGAAACCGTACGGGTGAAGATGACGCCCTTGGAATTGGTGTAGGTAAGCGTGACCGGCGTGGTCTCCGTCAGCTTGTCGCCGCTGGCGAGCGTCCAGACGGTGCTCGGACCGGGAACGCCGCCGACGTCCTGCGCCGCAACGTAACCGAGTTCCGTAAAGTAGCCGTCCTTGCTGTCCGCCGGCGAGAACAGCGTGATGATCGGGCTCGAGTCATCAACGGTCTCGTGGTAATCCTTGAGCCGGATGTCATCGAAACGGGCGCCGGTGAGGTTGATGGAGCCGGCGATGGCATTGGTGTCGATCGCAACACGCTGGGTTCTTGCAATCGCTTCCTCGCGGGTGGCGGTGGCGGCGGCCTGCGGAACGGATGCTGGCGGAGCGCCCTCGACGGTCGCGCCCGGCGCCGGTGCGGCGCCCGAAGCCTGCTGCTGTTGCTGCGTTGTCTGCTGCTGCGCCTGGCGTGCCTCTTCGGCGCGGCGCTGCTGCTCGATACGCGGATTCATGTAGAGGAATTGCCAGGCGAGGACGATGACAACCGAAAGGGCTATCGCGATGAAGTAATTACGGTTTTTTTCCATCATTCTTTCCTGGAGCGGGTCTCCTGGGACCGTTTCGGTTTCGCCGTCCCTTCAATGCGCTCGGTGAGGAGAGATTGAAGTCTGGGAAAGGCGGTGTCGAGAACGTCCCGGCGGGCGACAATCACATAGTCATGACCGGGCTTCATTGCGACCCCGGCAGAAAGCCTGACGGCTTCCTTGAGACGGCGGCGCATGCGATTTCGCTCGACCGCGTTGCCTTGTCTTTTTGTTACGGTAAAACCGACACGAGGCTCGGTTTCCGGGGCTTTCCGGTCAAGCACTTCCACAAGAAAGGTGCTCCCCCGCCGTTTTTCCCCCGCCTGAACGGCAAGAAACTCCGACCGGTTTTTAAGCCGGCCGGGGCTTTTTTTAGTCTCGCTCATGTGCCCACGACTTTCATCGGGCCACAGATCGGCAATTAAGCCGAAAGACGAGCGCGGCCGCGCGCACGGCGGGCAGCGAGAACCTTGCGGCCGCCGGCAGTAGCCATGCGGGCACGGAAACCATGACGACGCTTGCGAACAAGCTTGGACGGTTGGTAAGTACGCTTCGACATTTATTTAATACCGCGGTGTGCGGCCCTTCTTGAATTTGCAATTATTTGCAAGAGCGTTTCGTTTTTTGCACGGCTAACCCCGCCTGGGCGAGCTTTCAATGGCCGAGCGTGCGCGGCTTATAAGGGCATAGGCCGAGCAAAGTCAATTGCCGAAGGGGTTTTCGCCCTTCACCTTTTGCGGAAAAGCGACCGCAATTCCTGTCATCTGCGGCCCACAATGGTTGAATCTGATAGCCAATCGGTAAATTCCGAAATTCTTTCTTAATGCCCCATTGATAAATCTTGGGACGCGAAAGTTATGCCGGCTGCCCATTTCCATAGCGTGGCTGGTTTTGTTGGGGGAACGAAATTGAGAATTCGCGGTCGTATCAATCTTCTCGTCGGACTGATGAGCCTTGTGGCCTGCACCATCGGCGGGCTGTCCATCTATGCGATCAACGAATTCTGGGTTCGGTCGCACCATTTCGAGGAGGCAGCCGAAAGGGCCTACAAGGGCGAAGCGTTGAACCGTCTTGTTACCGCGGTCGTCATGGAGGCGCGCGGCGTCTATGCGGCAGCCGATGTCGCAGCAGCCACCCCCTTTGCCGATGGCATGGTCAAGAACCTCGATGCCATGGAGAAGCTCATTACCAGCTGGGCACCGCTCGTGCCGGCAGAACAACAGGCAAGCTTTGACAAGCTTGTTGGCCGGTCGAAAGAATTCCGGGCCTTCCGTCTCGAGACCGTTCGGCTCGCGAAGGAAAACGGGCCGCAGGCCGCCAGCCAGCAGGGCAATAACGAAGCGAACCGCGCCAACCGTAAAGCTTATCAGGCCGAGATCGACAGTGTCGTGAAAAACGACATTGCCGAACTGGAAGTCGTGAAGGCCGGCGTGGATACGTTCAGCACCTCCATATTCTGGGTGATCGTTGCGGTCACGGTTGCCGGCGTGGGTGCCGGTGCCGCCTTCGGTGTCTACATTGGAACGCGGCAGCTCAGCGCGCCCATCCGTCGGGTTTCGCAGGTGATGAATAAGGTTGCCGACGGAAATCTGGATGTTGACGTTCCCTATGTCGGCCGCAATGACGAAATCGGCGAGATGGCGGCGGCCGTCGAGATCTTCAAGAAGAACGGTCGCGAGGTGCGCCGCATGAATGCGCAGGAGACCGCCATGCGCGCCAAGAGCGACGACCTGCAGGCCGGTATGGCCGTTGTTGTCGACGCCGCCGCTCAGGGCGATTTCAGCCGCCGCATCAATAAGGATTATGGCGATGAAAACCTCAACCGCTTCGCAGCGACCATCAATTCGCTACTCACCGGCGTTCATAATGGCGTGTCCGAAACCAGTCGTGTCATCGAATGTCTGGCGCGCGGCGACCTGACGGAACGCATGGAGGGTGAATTCCGCGGCGTGTTCGGCGAACTTCAGGACAACGTCAACCAGACGATGAACAAGCTGCGCGAGACCATGCGCGAGGTACGCGGCAGCACGGAGGGAATCAGCGGCAATGCCGGCGAATTGCGCTCTGCGGCTGATGATCTGTCGAAGCGCACGGAGCAGCAGGCCGCAGCACTGGAAGAAACCTCTGCCGCACTGGATGAAATCACCGCCGTCGTGCGCAACTCTACCGACCGTGCGCAGGAAGCCAGCGCCATGGTCGCTGAAACCAAACAGAAAACGGAAGAATCTGCCAGTGTCGTGCGCGATGCAGTATCCGCGATGGATCGCATCGAACACGCCTCGCGCGAAATCAGCCAGATCATCAATGTCATTGACGAGATCGCCTTTCAGACCAATCTTCTGGCGTTGAATGCCGGTGTGGAAGCCGCCCGTGCAGGCGAGGCCGGCAAGGGGTTCGCCGTCGTCGCTCAGGAGGTGCGCGAACTGGCGCAACGGTCCGCAACGGCTGCAAAGGATATCAAGGCACTGATCACCAAATCCGGCGAAGAGGTCGGCCGCGGCGTGTCGCTGGTCCAGAGAACCGGTAGCGCCTTGAGTGAGATCGAGACCCGTGTCCTCGCCATCAACGAGCACATCCATTCGATCGCGACAGCCGCCAGAGAACAGTCCACCGGTCTGCACGAAGTCAACACCGCCATCAACCAGATGGATCAGGTGACGCAGCGCAACGCCGCGATGGTGGAGGAAACCTCGGCTGCGACCCACAAGCTGAGCAGCGAGGCGGATCATCTTGTGACGCTTGTGACCCGGTTTAATGTGGGTGCTGAGAACGCGCCACGCAGTCAGCGCATGGAGCCGGCTCCAAGGCTGAAGATGGCACCTGCCGGACCGGTCGCAGTTTCCGGGCGGACAGCCGCTGTTGCGTCTCCGGCCCGCAAGCTGATGAACAGCGTCAGCCGCGCGATGAACGCCGCGCCCGCCGCCCAGGGTAACTGGCAGGAATTCTAAAGACGACTATTTCGTTTGTACTGAAACGCCGCCCCTGCCGGGCGGCGTTTGTTTTTGCGTGTGGGAAACGTTTATTTTGCAGTGCATTGGAAAAAGATGCATTAGGTCCTATTATCATCGCTGCATATAAACCGAGCCGTTTAACGCGAAAGCGGCACGCAGACAGGACCATGGCCCGGTGTTTTCTAAAGGCGTAGACAGCTTGGACCGCACGCAAGACGATCCGGCGCATACGATGCCGGGATTGACCGCCGGTCTTTCCGGACGCCTGCTGCTGCTCACGGTCATTTTCGTGATGATCGCCGAAGTGCTGATCTTTGTGCCTTCCGTCGCCAATATGCGTCTCTCCTGGCTGCGGGACCGGCTGAACACGGCTGCGGCCGCAGGGGCGGTCATTGACGGCCTGCAGGCGGAACTGCCGCGAAGCGTGCAAAACGATACCCTGATGGCAACGGGGGCGAAGCTCATTGCGCTGCGCAAGGACGGCACGTCGCGCCTGCTGGCGGCGGCGGAAACCCCGCCTGCCGTCGATGACCAATACGATCTTTCTGACGTTTCCCAGATCGCAGCAGTACGGGATGCTTTCTCCACGCTGTTGTTCGGCGGCAATCGCGTCATCCGCGTCTTTGACGTGGTGGGCGACAGCGACACCATTATCGAACTCGTGTTGGGCGAAAACAAGCTGCGGGCGGCGATGCTTGCTTACGCCAGGAATGTCTTTCTGATTTCCATCGTCCTGTCGCTCATCACGGCCGGTCTGATCTTCGTCTCCATCAATCGCATCATGATCCGGCCGATACGCCGGTTGACGCTTGGCATGCAGAACTTTTCTGAAGATCCCGGTAATCCCGAGCGGATTTTCGTGCCGGACGAAGGGACTGACGAATTGTCCGTCGCTGGTCGCCATCTCGCCGACATGCAGACCCAGCTGCAAAGGACGCTTCGCCAGCAGAAGAACCTTGCCGATCTTGGTCTTGCCGTATCGAAGATCAACCATGACATGCGCAACATCCTGTCCTCCGCGCAGCTTATGTCTGACCGCCTTGTCGATGCCAAGGACCCCATGGTGAGAAGTTTCGCGCCGAAGCTGTTGCGCACCATTGACCGCGCCGTTGCCTATACCGGTGAGGTTCTGGCTTATGGACAGGCGACCGAGGGCGCGCCGAAACGCAAGATGGTGCAGTTGAGCCTTCTTGTGCGGGACGTGCGCGATATCCTGGCGCTGGACGATGAGAGCGGCATTGAGTTTCATGACAGCGTGCCCGCCGATCTCACGATCGATGCGGACTCCGAACAGCTTTTCCGCGTCATCCACAATCTCTGTCGCAACGCGGTTCAGGCATTGCAATCCGATACGACCAGCACCGCGGCAAGGCATCTCTCCATTTCCGCCCAGCGGGCCGGCGACGTCGTCAGCATCGTCATCGACGACAACGGGCCGGGGATGCCGCGCAAGGCGAGGGAAAACCTGTTTTCCGCTTTCCGGGGTTCGGCCCGATCAGGCGGCACCGGCCTTGGCCTCGTCATTGCCCGCGAGCTGGTGCTTGCCCATGGCGGCACCATTGCGCTCGTTGAAAAGCCGGGTCCAGGCACGCAGTTCCGCATCGAAATCGCCGACCGCACCGCCTCCGTACAGGCTGCCAGAACGGCCTGAAAAACCGGCGCTAAATCAGGTTCGAAAACCCATTATCGCCAACGGAATCCAGGCTCCGTCAGGTTCGCAAAAAATGGTCCGTATGGAATTCTTAACGAAATCAATGTGATACGCGAATTGCTGCGGAAAAATGACAATTTCCAAACGAAATCGCTTGCATTCGCCATGAGGACGTTTTAGAGGATCGCCACGCCACCGGAAACGACCGGAACGGCACGCACCCGTAGCTCAGCTGGATAGAGCACCAGACTACGAATCTGGGGGTCAGGAGTTCGAATCTCTTCGGGTGCGCCATTTCTTTTTACTTAAAATATGCTTCCGAGACGACGACACTGGTTGTCGTGCGCCGACGTGTATCTTCAAATGGTGTTCCGCCCGTATTCGCGGCGAAGCTTCGCAACGCTGAATGAATTTCGAACATAGCGAATATATGTTGAAGTCCTACGCTCATCAGATGGCGCAACGTGAAAACCATCTTTGCAACGGGCAAGATGTCTAAATGCTCGATTGCTGAAAGCGACGCGCGTCTCTCGCCGCTGATCTGGCGTGGCATGGCGAAGGCGAGAGAGCTTGCCAAGGTTTGAGCTCGTGTGACTCTCCCCGCCGGAGAGTTTTAGTTCCGCCGACCCGGTTTTCAGCCGGTGAAAGCGTGCTGAAAAGACATCCGAATACCCCCCTCAATATTAGTGGTTTTAGGCGGAGGTCTATACCGTAACGTTTTCCCATGGCCCGGGATTATCGGGCTTTCGAGTGTCATCGAACTTTCCGCAAACCTTCGTCATCCTGTCACACAACAACAGCATATGCGCTCCAGAAAAGGAGCGCAGAATGACGCCACAATCACTTGAGCTTTCGGGAATCGGCAAGGGCTTTGGCGCTGACGATGTTCTGAAAGAGATCGACCTCTCCATCCGTCCGGGAGAGTTTTTGTCCCTCGTCGGCATGTCGGGCTGCGGCAAGTCCACGCTGCTGCGCATCATCGCAGGTCTGGAATCACCGGATCGCGGTTCGATTTCGATCGGCGGACAGGATGTGACCGACATCGATCCCAGCGATCGTAATCTCGCGATGGTGTTCCAGTCCTATGCGCTTTATCCGCATATGAGCGTGCGCCAGAATATTGCGACGCCGCTGCGCATGCGGCGTCTGCCCTTGGCGGCCCGCTTGCCGTTGATCGGACGGTTTGCAGCGCCGGCGGAAACATTGAAGCAGATCGATGCGGCCGTTGAGCAGGCGGCCGAGACGCTGCAGATCGCGCATCTTCTGGATCGCAAGCCGGCGCAGCTTTCCGGTGGCCAGCGCCAGCGTGTGGCGCTTGCGCGGGCGCTGGTGCGTTCGCCCGCAGCCTTCCTGATGGATGAGCCGCTTTCCAACCTCGACGCCAAGCTCGGCGCCCACATGCGTGAGGAACTGGCGGGCCTGCATCGCCGGCTCGGGGCAACCTTCATCTATGTCACTCACGACCAGATCGAAGCCATGACCATGTCCGACCGCATCGCCTTGATGTCGGAAGGCCGCATCGAACAGCTGGGCACGCCGGACGAGCTTTATCGCAAGCCCGCCACACTGACCGTCGCCCGCTTCATCGGCACACCATCGATCAACCTGCTGCCGGTCGAAATCGATACGCAGGGTAAGGTCACGGCGTTTGGACGCGATCTCGGCCTGGAGGGTGCGGGCCGCGATGCCGGCCCGGCGACGCTCGGCCTTCGCGCCGAAGATTTGCGTCCGGGCACGGAGGGCTTCGCCGTGCGTGTGGTGCGCAGCGAAACGCACGGCGCCGACCGTTACGTGAGCTGCCGACTGCTGAACGACGAGACTGTCGCCGTCACCTTGCGGCAGGGGGCGGGCGAGGCGTTGGGTGCCGACGCCAATGGCGTTTTGACTCTCGGCTTTGCGCCGGATCGTGCGCATCTTTTCGCAGCCGATGGCCTGCGTCGCAAGGTGATAGTGCGCGAACAGGTGCCGGCATGACGGCGGTTGATTTCTCCTCGGCTGCGCGCACGAAGGCGCACCCGCGGCAGTCAAAGGCAGACCGGCGGATGATCTGGCGCGGCCTGATGTTTGCGGCTCCGGCAAGCCTGCTGCTCCTCGCGATCTCTATTGTCCCGATGTTCGTTCTGGCCGCTTTTTCTGTCACCGACTACCAGCTGGGTTCGCTCTCCACCCGCTTTGTCGGTCTGGGCAACTTCATCAAGGCATTTCAGGATCCGGTTTTCCTGCGTGCGCTGGTGAATACCGCCATCTATGCGCTCATTGTCATTCCCTTCGGGGTGTTTCTCGCACTCGGCGCGGCCTTGCTTGTTTATAACCGCAAACGCAGCCGTGCTTTCTGGGAAGTGGCCTATTTCCTTCCCGTCACCGCAACGCTCGTCGCCATGGCGACCGTGTGGCAGTTCCTGCTGCACCCGTCGCTTGGGCCGGTGAATGCGGCGATCAAGTGGTTCGGTTTTGAGCCGGTCGCGTTTCTCTCCAACCCCGTTCTCCTCATCCCTACCATGGCGCTGATGGGCGTCTGGCAGGTTCTGGGCTTCAACATGGTGCTGTTCCTCGCCGGTCTCACTGCCATTTCGAAGGATCTGCATGAGGCGGCGCGGCTGGATGGCGCCAGGAACCCGATCGACCGGTTTTTAACCGTCACATGGCCGATGCTGGGGCCGACGACCATGTTTGTGGTCGTTACCACCTCCATCTCTGCCTTCAAGGTGTTCGAGACGGTTGCCGTGCTGACCAAGGGCCGCTCCGGTTCCGAGACCCTGCTCTACGATCTTTATCTTGAAGGTTTCGAATATTCCAACACCGGTTATGCCGCTGCGCTGACGATCATCTTCCTCGCGATCGTGCTGATCCTGTCTATCGGCCAGACGCTGCATATGGACCGGAAGGTGCATTACTGATGGCCACGTTCCGCAAATATCTCCCGCATCTCGTGCTTGCGCTCGGCGCTTTCGTAATGCTCCTGCCGTTCTATTGGATGGCGCTGACCTCGATCCGCTCGCCTGCGGAAATATTCGACGTCTCGCTCTGGCCGGTTCCGCAAAAATTCGACGCTGTCGATAACTATGCCCGGGCGGCAGGGCAGGTGCCGATGGCGCGCTTCATGCTGAACGGCGTCATCGTCTGCGGCGGCATTCTCGTCGTGCAGATCCTGACCTCGGTTCCCGCGGCCTATGCGCTGGCAAAGCTCCGCTTCCCGGGACGCAAGCTGCTTCTTGGTCTCGTCATTGCAGCGCTCTGCGTTCCCATTCAGGCGCTGGCGTTGCCGCTCTTCGTCGGTCTGGCCAAGACGCAGCTTCTCAACACCTACTTTGCGATGATGATGCCGTTCTTCCTTTCGGTTTTCGCCATCTTCCTGTTCAACCAGTCCTTCCGCAGCTACCCGGATGAAATCATCGAGGCTGCCCGCATGGACGGTTTCTCGGAAATGGAGATTTGCTGGGGGCTGGTGCTTCGCGGGTCCCTGCCGTCGCTTGCGGCTTTCTCGATCTTTTCGCTCGTTGCCCATTGGAACGATCTCTACTGGCCGATGATCGTCATTTCCGACACCAATCTCGCCCCGCCGCCGCTCGGCATGATGCTTTTCGCCGATGTCGAATCCGGCGCCAACTACGGTGCGCTGATGGCGGGCGCCACACTGATTACCGCGCCGATGGTGCTGTGCTTCCTCCTCGCACGGCGGCACTTCATCGCCGGTATTACCATGACCGGCGTCAAGTGACGCCGTTCAAAATTCCCCCTCCCAACTTCTCTGGAGACTGACATGAAACTCAACCGACGCGCTGTGATGGGCGGTCTGGCTCTCGGCATGGCTTTTGCTGGCCTCGCACAGCCAGTTTTCGCCAACGAAATCACGCTCAACGTTCTTTACAACCTGCCTGGCTTTACGAAATTCCATCAGCCGCTGGCCGATGAATTCATGAAGAAGAACCCGGACGTGAAGATCAACTTCCTGGCTCCAGCGGCCGGTTATAACGAAGGGCAGCAGCAGGTTCTGCGCTCTGCCGTCACTGGCAATCTGCCCGACGTTTACTTCTCTGGCTACAATCTGACGGCGGAACTGGTGCACACGCTCGCACCGCGCAACCAGATCACCGATCTCGGCCCGTTCATTCAGGCTGAAGGCGGTCAGGCTTTCCTCGACAAGAACTACAGCCCCAAGATGGCCGCCCTCGGTCAGATCGATGGCAAGCAGTACGGCCTGCCGGTCAATGCATCCTCGCCGATCATCTACATCAACTCCGACCTCGTCACCAAGGCTGGCGGCGACCCGGACAAGATGCCGACAACCTTTGCGGAGCTCATTGCTCTCGCCAAGAAGATCAAGGCTCTCGACCCCAAGTTCGCTGGCATGAGCTACGATATCAACGGCTGGCCGGATGACTGGCTGTGGCAGGCGCTCATTGTCGAACAGGGCGGCAAGCTCGTCGACGAGAAGACCAAGACCGTTGCCTTCGACAACGAGATCGGCCTCAACGCCCTGAAGATGATCCGCCAGTTCGTCACCGAAGGTGGCCAGAACCTGCTTGACTGGGATCAGTCGCGCCAGCAGTTCGGTGCAGGCCTCACCGGCTTCATCTTCTCCACGCCCGCTCACGTTCAGACGATCCAGGGCCTGGTTGGCGATCGCTTCAAACTGAAGACGGCGACCTTCCCGCTCGACAACAAGGAGAAGGGCGGCGTGCCGACCGGCGGCAATTCTGCCGTTATCCTGACGCAGGAAAAGGCCAAGCAGGATGCTGCCTGGAAATACCTGAAGTGGATCACCGGTCCGGAAGCACAGAACACCATCGTTCGCATTACTGGCTACCTGCCGACCAACAAGCTGGCGACCGGCCCGGACTTCCTCGCGCCTTATTATGTTGAGAACCCGAATGTGAAGACCGCTTCGCTTCAGGCTGACCGTTCGCTTCCCTGGGCCGGTTATCCGGGCGGCGATTCCGTCCGCATCTGGCGCACCCAGCGCGACATCATCGGCACCGTCATGCGCGGTGAAGTAACGCCGGAAGCGGGTCTCAAGCAGATTGTCGAGCAGACCAATGCCCTGCTGAAATAAGCAGAGCCATGAAAGAGGCTGCGGGGAAATCCGTTCCCGCAGCCATTTTGCGCAGAAAGACCCCCTTATGAAGATCATCCAGATCACCGACACCCATCTCGTACCCCCCGGCATTGCTGTAAACGGCGTCGACCCGGAAAAGCAGCTGCGCGCGGCAATCGCCGATATCGTTGAGAAACACGCCGACGCCGATCTTCTCGTCATGACGGGGGATCTTTGCAATTACGGCGAACCTGAGGCCTATGAGCTGCTGCGGGATATCCTTGCGCCGGTCTCGATTCCCACGAGGTTGATGCTCGGCAATCACGACCGCCGTCCGGAATTCGTCGCCGCCTTTCCCGAGCAGCCGCGCGACGATAACGGCTATATCCAGTCCTTCATCGATACCGAATTCGGCCGGCTGCTGTTTCTCGACAGCCATGAGGCCGATGTGATCGGCGGCATCTATGGTGCGGATCGTCTGGCATGGCTGGAGAGTGCGCTGGAAAGCGCTGACGATCTGCCGGTGACGGTGTTCATCCATCATCCGCCGATGGATTGCGGCATTCGCCATTTCGAACATATCGGCATGCATGATGACGGTGCTGTCATGCGCCGTCTCGCCGCTCATCCGGCCGGTATACGTCATATCATTTTTGGCCATATCCATGTGCCGATGGCAGGTACGACCGCCGAAGGTATCGCCTACAGCTCCGGTCAGGCCTGCGCGCATCGCTTCATCACCGATATCGATGTCGTCGATCCTCTATGGACGGGTGGCAATCCCTGTTACCGGGTCATAAGCCTTGGTGCATTCGGCCTGCGTGCCTATGACGCGGAAGTTGGGCAGGCCGTTCTGGGCCAGGCGGCCGTTTGCGAAGGCCCCTGACAAGCGGTGATTCTTCGGACTGCGATGAGGCGCCTTCGCCTCGTCGCTTGCCCGCGAGGCAGAGGTCTCGCGGAAGTCCTGCGCAACCGGGAGGCTGCGATAGTGTGAAGACCCCACGGCCCGTCGCGCCGATGCACCACTACCGATCTGTTGAACGGGATTTGCTGCGCCAAAGCCATAGTTCGGTTCAAACTCTTGATCTATGTCAGTTTCACCGATGAAACTGCACGCCATAGTCGCCCCCAGAGGTGGCCAACCAAATGCCGTGCCATCGTGATGACAGATCATGGAGAAGTGCATGCTTGAAAAGCGTATCCGCAACGCGTCCCTCTTGAACAGGATCGTCAGCGCCGAAGAGGCCGCCAGTCTCATTCAGGATGGCATGACGGTGGGCATGAGCGGTTTTACGCGCGCCGGTGAAGCCAAGGCCGTGCCGCTGGCGCTGGCCGAGCGCGCCAAGACCAACCCCATGAAAATTACCCTGATGACCGGCGCCTCCCTCGGCAACGATCTCGACAAGACCATGGTCGAGGCCGGCATGCTGGCGCGCCGCATGCCGTTCCAGTCCGATCCGGCTCTGCGCAAGGCGATCAATGACGGCAGGGTGATGTTCATCGATCAGCATCTTTCCGAAACGGTCGAGCAATTGCGCGGCGGCCAGATCCACGGCGTCGATATCGCCATCGTTGAAGCAGTTGCGATTACGGCAGACGGCGGCATCGTGCCCACCACCTCCGTCGGCAATTCCGCAAGCTTCGCGATCCTGGCCGAGAAGGTCATTGTCGAGATCAACCTGTCCCAGCCCGAGGTGCTCGAAGGGTTACATGACATTTTCATTCCCGCCAAACGCCCGACCCGTATGCCCATTCCCGTGGTCGCGACGGATAGCCGTGTCGGCCTGCCCTTTATTCCGGTGCCGCCGGAAAAGATCGCCGCCATCGTGCTGAGCGACAAGAGCGACAGTTTTTCGACGGTGCTGCCGCCTGATGACGAGACAAAGGCGATTGCCGGGCATCTCACGGAGTTCCTGCTGAACGAGGTCCGTCACGGCCGCATGACCCATGAACTCCAGCCGCTGCAGGCAGGCATCGGCACCATCGCCAATGCCGTTATGCATGGCTTCATCGATACGCCGTTTCATGATCTGAAAATGTATTCGGAGGTTCTTCAGGATTCGACCTTCGAACTGTTCGATGCGGGCAAGCTCACCTTCGCCTCCGGTTCGTCAATCACGCTCTCTTCCGCCATGAACGAAAAAGTCATGCCGCGTCTTGCAGACTACAAGAGCAGGCTGATCCTGCGTCCTCAGGAGGTGAGCAATCACCCGGAAGTCATCCGCCGTCTCGGCATCATCGGCATCAACACAGCTCTGGAATTCGATATTTACGGGAACGTCAATTCCACCCATGTCGGCGGAACCCATATGATGAACGGCATTGGCGGTTCCGGCGATTTTGCCCGTAATGCTTATATGTCCATTTTTGTTACCAAGTCGATCGCCAAGGGTGGCGCGATCTCAAGCGTGGTGCCGATGGTCAGCCATGTCGATCACACCGAACACGATGTCGATATTCTCGTCACCGAAACGGGCCTCGCAGACCTGCGCGGTCTCGCCCCCCGCGAGCGCGCCGCTGTCATCATCGCCAATTGCGTCCATCCGGATTATCGCGATGCGCTGGCTGACTATTATCACCGGGCGACAGCGCGGGGCGGGCACACGCCGCATCTCATCGAAGAGGCGCTGTCGTGGCATGAGGCGCTGCGGGAAAAGGGCACGATGCGACCTCAGCAATAGGCGTTGAAACAGGTTGCCCACTTGTCGGTTTTTCGACCGGCAATTGGGTCCGTTTGGACACACCGGTGGGGAAAGTGCCCGCCACGCCGCTTAGGTTGCTGGCGCGACAGTTCCGCCTCCGGTAGAAAATCCTCTCCACCCAGCCGCTATCGAGCTGCCTCAGGGTTGCAGGAGAGTGATGTGATGCCCCTTCGCTTCGTCGCCATGATAGCGATTGTCGCCCTGCTTGCCGGTTGCGGCGGGCGGCCGATCGGCGTGATGACGCCAACGGGACAAACTGTGGCTGGCACGACGCCGGTCAATCTCCTCGTTGCGACAACGCGCGCGCCTTCCGAAAATCCCGCGGTTCTTTTCGGCGGCGAGCGGGGAACGGGGCTGAAGGTCGATGCGGTCACGGTCTCCATTCCGCCTGCCGCCAACCGCAAGGTCGGTCAGGTGCAATGGCCGAAAAAACTGCCACCCAATCCGCTGAAGGATTTTACCACGGTTGCAGTTGAGCCGATCCGCTCCGAAGCCGAAACCAGAAGCTGGATCAGTAAGCATATCGCCAAGGACCGCCGGGTGCTGGTCTTCGTGCATGGTTTCAACAATCGTTACGAAGAATCCGTCTATCGTTTCGCCCAGATCGTCCATGATTCCGGCACGGATGTCGTGCCTGTCGTGTTTACCTGGCCGTCGCGCGCGAGCATCTTCGACTATAATTACGATAAGGAAAGCACCAACTATTCCCGCGATTCGCTGGAAGAGATGCTGACGCGACTGGCGAAAGACAAATCCATTCGCGAAGTCACCGTCATGGCCCATTCCATGGGCACTTGGCTTGCGGTGGAGGCACTGCGCCAGATGGCCATCCGCAACGGCCGCGTCGATCCCAAGATCAGCAACGTCATTCTGGCGGCGCCGGATCTCGATGTGGACGTCTTCAGTCGGCAGTTCACCAGCCTCGGCAAGATGCCGCCGAAATTCACGCTCTTCGTCTCGCAGGATGATCGCGCGCTCAGCCTGTCGCGCCGCATTTCCGGCAATGTCGATCGCCTCGGCCAGATCGATCCTTCCGTCGAGCCCTATCGCAGCCAGCTGGAAAAGGCCGGCATCACGGTTCTCGATCTCACCAAGCTGCAATCCGGTGATCGCCTGAACCACGGCAAGTTTGCTGAGAGCCCCGAGGTCGTCCGCCTGATCGGCGACCGTCTTATCGCCGGCCAGACGGTGACGGATTCCGACGTCGGCCTGGGCGAGGCGCTGGGCGCGGTCAGCATCGGTGCCGCGCAAACCGTCGGAACGGCAGCCAGCGTGGTGGTCAGCGCGCCGATTGCGGTTTTCGATCCACGCACGCGGGAGAATTACGGCAGGCAGGTGGAGCGGCTTGGCCGATCCGTCGAAAACACCGTCGGATCGGTGGGCGATACGGCCGGTTCCGTGGTGGACGATCAGGCGCTTCAGTCGTCAAGGGTCAACTGCGATGCTGCCGCCAATCGAAACCGGGCGGAGTGCCGCAGTCGCTAAAGCCCCGTTGAGGCCAGAGCGTGGCGAGAACGTCAGGCGTTTTTGTCATCGCGCCTTCGCAGATTTGTATACAGCTTGTATTTTTATCTGTATGGTTGGGCTAACAACCCCACTTCCGGAGTAGACCCCCATGCGTTGGAAACGCACCCTGCAGCTTCTCGATGTCCATTGCGAAGGCGAAATCGGCCGTGTCGTCACCGGCGGCGCGCCGAAAATTCCCGGCAACACGGTGGCCGAGCAATTGCATTGGATGAACACCGATCCACAGGGGGAGGCGCTTCGCCGCTTCCTGACGCTGGAGCCGCGCGGCACGCCGATGGGCTCGGTCAATCTTCTCCTGCCGCCAAAGCATCCGGATGCGCATGCCGCCTTCGTAATTCTCCAGCCGGATCAGGCGCATGCCAGTTCGGGGTCCAATTCTATTTGCGCGACGACGGCGCTTCTGGAAAGCGGCATGGTGGAGATGCAGGAGCCGGAAACTGTTATCATTCTCGAAACGGCCGCTGGTCTCGTCAAAGCAACGGCCACCTGCCGCGACGGGCGTTGCGAAAAGGTCAAGCTGACCATGGTGCCGTCCTTCGTGCATGAGCTCGATGTCAGCATCGACACGCCCGAATGGGGCAGGGTGACGATGGATATTTCCTACGGTGGCATTTTTTATGCGCTGGTCGATGTCCGCCAGATTGGCCTCACCATCGAAAAGAGCAATGCGGCAAAGCTGGTCTCGGCGGGCATGATCCTGAAAGACCTGGTGAACCGCGAAATGACCGTTGTGCATCCGGAAATCCCGGCCATATCAGGCGTTGCCTATGTGATGTTCCGTGATGTGGATGCGGATGGCTCCATCCGCACCTGCACCACCATGTGGCCGGGGCGGGCGGATCGTTCGCCCTGCGGTACCGGCAATTCCGCCAATCTCGCCACGCTTTATGCGCGCGGCAAGGTGAAGGTGGGCGACGAGTATAAATCCCGCTCGATCATCGGTTCGGAATTCGATGTCGGCCTTTCCGCCGTGACCGAAGTGGCGGGCCGTCCGGCCGTCATTCCCACCATTGCCGGGCGCGGCTTTACCTTCGGTCTGCATCAGGTGGGCCTCGATCCCTTCGACCCGTTGGCCGATGGTTTCGCCATGACCGATGTCTGGGGTCCGGAAGCGGGTAACATCTGAAGCGCTTTCCAAAAAAATGACATTTACGGCTGCCTGATCGTGTCGGGCGGCTGTTTTCCCGCGACAAAAGATGCTAAGCGGGCGCAATTCCATCATGCTCCGAGGTATCCCGATGAAGTCGCTCACCCTGCGCCGCCCTGATGACTGGCACCTGCATCTTCGTGATGGCGCCATGCTGGAAGGGGTGATCGGGGATACGAGCCGCCATTTCGCACGCGCCATCATCATGCCGAACCTGGTGCCACCCGTTGTCACCACAGCCGATGCCCGCGCCTATCGCGAGCGCATCGTCAAGGCGATCCCGGCGGGCGATCGCTTCGAGCCCCTGATGACCCTCTATCTGACAGAGGATACCGACGCCGACGACGTGGAAGAGGGCAAAAAAAGCGGCCTCATCACTGCCGTGAAGCTCTACCCCGCCGGTGCCACAACCAATTCCCACGGCGGTGTCCGCGATTTTAACAAGGCCATGCCGGTTCTGGAGCGCATGGCGAAGATCGGTCTGCCGCTCTGCGTGCATGGCGAAGTAACGACGCCGGAAGTCGATATTTTCGACCGCGAGAAGGTCTTCATCGATACGGTTCTGGAGCCGCTGCGCCAGCGCCTGCCGGAACTGAAGGTGACGATGGAGCACATCACCACCCTAGATGGCGTCGACTATATCAAGTCTTCCAAGGCCAATCTGGCCGGCTCGATCACCACCCATCATCTCATCATCAACCGCAACGCCATTCTGGTTGGCGGCATCAAGCCACATTATTACTGCCTGCCCGTCGCCAAGCGCGAGGAGCACAGGCTGGCGCTGCGGGCTGCCGCGACATCGGGTGACGCGCGCTTCTTCCTCGGTACGGATTCCGCCCCGCATGTGGATCCGCTGAAGGAATGCGCCTGCGGCTGCGCCGGCATCTACACGTCCATCAATACGATGAGCTGCCTTGCCCACGTCTTTGAGGACGAAAACGCCCTCGACAAGCTGGAGGCCTTCGCCTCGCTGAATGGTCCCGCCTGGTATGGGCTCACGCCGAATGAGGAGACGATCACGCTGGTCAAGCGTGACGAGCCAGTGTCATTCCCGGCCAAGATCGAAACGGGCGCCGGGCCGGTGACCGTATTCGACCCGATGTTCCCGCTTCACTGGGACGTGAATTGATTTTATGACCGCCGGCACTGCCGGCGGTTTTGTTATGGTCTGCCGGCACCTCGGCGGGCGACGACATGCCGAACAATGATGCATGCTTTCCGAGCGCCCAACCGGGCTTTCGGAGCGAGAAACCAGGGCCTAAAAGGAGAACGCCTATGAACCATTTCACATTCACCGACCGCACCGTCGTCGCGGAACTGGTTGCGAAGATGTTGTGGGAAATCAAGGCGGTCCATTTTAATTCAGAAAGCCCCTATACCTTCGCGTCGGGCATGAAGAGCCCGGTGTACATCGACATGCGCAAGCTCATCTCCTTCCCGCGCATCCGCTCGGCGGCGATGGATTTCGCCGCGGCGGCTGTCATGCGGGAGGCCGGTTTCGAGAAATTCGACTGTGTCGCCGGCGGTGAAACGGCGGGCATTCCCTTTGCCGCTTTCCTTGCCGAGCGCCTCGGCCTGCCGATGATCTATTGCCGCAAGAAGCCGAAAGGCCACGGCCGCAACGCCCAGATCGAAGGCCATATGCCGGAAGGCGCTCGCGTTCTGGTCATCGAGGATCTGACGACGGCCGGCGGCTCGATGTTCACCTTCATCGACGCCATCCGTGCGGCGGGCGGCATTGTGGATCACGGTATCGCGCTCTTTTATTACGGCATCTTCGAAGAGGCCAAAGCGCGCTTCGCCAACGGCAATGTCAAGCTGCATTACCTGACCACCTGGCGCGATGTTCTGGCGGTCGCCCGCACCGAAAAACTGTTCGACGAAAAGACCCTGTCGGAGGTCGAAGCCTTCCTCGATAACCCCTTGCCATGGTCGGCAAAGCACGGCGGCGTCAGCGAATTGCCGCAATCTTAATTTCGGATGCGGGCGACCAGCTTGTGGCTGGCCTTCCGATCCATCTTCGTCTAAATCGATTTAAGTCCATTTGATTTGCTGTTTTGAGGAGGACCGTAATGATCCTGTGTTGTGGTGAAGCCCTGATCGACATGCTGCCCCGGCAGACGACGCTGGGAGAGGCGGGTTTTGCCCCCTATGCAGGCGGAGCGGTCTTCAACACGGCAATTGCGCTGGGGCGTCTCGGCGTTCCGGCCGCTTTCTTCACCGGTCTTTCCGATGACATGATGGGCGATATCCTGCGCGAGACCCTGCGCGCCAGCAAGGTGGATTTCAGCTATTGCGCCACTCTTTCGCGCCCCACCACCATCGCCTTCGTGAAGCTGGTGGATGGCCATGCGACCTATGCCTTCTATGACGAGAACACCGCTGGCCGGATGATCACCGATGCCGAGCTTCCGGCACTGGGTGCCGATTGCGAAGCGCTGCATTTCGGCGCCATCAGCCTCATTCCAGAACCCTGCGGAAGCACCTATGAGGCGCTGATGACGCGCGAGCACGAAAGCCGCGTCATCTCGCTCGATCCGAATATTCGTCCCGGCTTCATCAAGGACAAGCAGTCCCACATGGCCCGCATCCGCCGCATGGCGGCCATGTCGGATATCGTCAAATTCTCGGATGAGGACCTCGCCTGGTTCGGTCTGGAAGGCGATGAGGATACGCTTGCCCGCCATTGGCTGCACCATGGTGCGAAACTGGTCGTCGTTACCCGTGGCGCCAAGGGTGCCGTGGGCTACACCTCGGGTCTGAAGGTCGAAGTCGCCTCTGAACGCGTCGAGGTCGTGGACACCGTTGGCGCGGGTGACACATTTGACGCCGGCATTCTGGCTTCGCTGAAAATGCAGGGGCTTCTCACCAAGGCGCAGGTGGCGTCACTGACGGAAGAACAGATCAGAAAGGCGCTTGCGCTCGGTGCAAAGGCGGCGGCAGTCACCGTTTCGCGGGCCGGGGCAAATCCGCCCTTTGCGCATGAAATTGGTCTCTAACCGGCGCGTTGAGCCTTTTTGACAAGGTGGTTCAACACTCTACCCGGCCTTAAAGCCATAAAAAGGCGTTTTCGCAGGATTATCGCGCTTGTCTCAGCGGTTTTTTCGCGAAACAAGCGTCGTATGAGTGTACCGAAGACCCACCCTTTCGATTTCGACCCGACCTATGGCATGCAGCGCGAGCAGTTGCTCGCCATCACGCCCCCTGAAGCAGCACCCGGTTTCGATGACTTTTGGGAGAAGCGCTACCGCCGCGCGCTCGCAACTGATCCGCGCCCGGTGCTGCGCCGGAGCAAGCTGAGCGATCGCCGTTGGCAGGTCCTCGATCTGACCTACACCTCCACCGACGGTTTCCGTATCGGTGGGTGGCTGCTGTTGCCGCGCGAAGGACAGGTCCGCCGCGGCCTGGTCGTGGGCCACGGTTATGGCGGGCGTGGCGAGCCGGATTTCGATGTGCCGGTGGAAGAGACAGCCGTGCTGTTTCCCTGTTTTCGGGGCATTTCGCTGAGTGCTTGTCCCCCGATTTCACCTGATCCGGCGCGTCACGTTCTCTATAACATCGAGCGGAAAGACGATTATATCATCGGAAGCTGTGTCGATGACCTCTGGATCGGGGTGTCGACGCTCGTCAGCCTCTATCCCTGGCTGGAAGGGCAGGTGGGCTATAGCGGCATCAGCTTCGGTGGCGGTATAGGCGCTCTGGCGATCCCTTATGATAAGCGCATCGACCGTGGCCATCTCGTCGTGCCGACCTTCGGCCACCGGCCGTTCTGGCTGACCCTGCCTACCGTCGGCAGCGCGGATGCGGTCCAGACCTACCAGAAGACCCATGCCGATGTGCTCGAAACCCTGCGCCTGTTCGATGCCGCCTGTGCCGCAACTCGAATAAAGGTCCCGATGCTGGTGGCGCCCGCGCTCTTCGATCCGGCCGTGGCGCCTCCCTGCCAGTTCGCGGTGGCCAATGCTCTGCCAGAATCGAAATTTAATGAAATCTTCATCCTCGACGCCGGACATTTCGATTACCCTGACAGCGCATCGCAAGATGCGGTCCATAAGGACAAGGTCAGACGGTTTTTCAAGGTGTCATGAAACGCGAATATTTCCGCTGGTATAGTCACAGGCTCCATCGCGACATGGAGCTCCTGATATTCGGTCATGCCGGCGCGAAGGTGCTGATGTTCCCGACCCGCGACGGGCGCTTCTTCGAATATGAGGAATTGGGCATCGTTGACAGTCTTTCCGACAAGCTGGAGGCAGGCCACCTCCAGCTTTATTGTATAGAGGGTCTGGCAAGGGAAAGTTTCTACGCGGGCCATAACCATCCCGCCGACCGTGTGCGCCGTCATGCCGCACTTGAGGCCTATATTCTCAACGAAGTGCTGCCGCTGATGGCCCAGAAAAATCCTGATGGCAGCACCATTGTCCAAGGCTGCAGCCTCGGTGCCTTTCAGGCCGCCAGCCTCGTCTTCCGCCACCCGCATCTCTTCACCAAGCTCGTCGCCTTTTCCGGCCGCTATGACCTGACGATGAGGGTGGAATCCTTCGGCGATCTCTTCGACGGCTATTATGACGACGACGTCTATTTCCACATGCCGAGTCACTTTCTTCCCGGGCTAAACTGCCCGTGGCGGCTCGATCACCTGCGCCGCATCGACATGATCTTCACCATCGGCGATGCCGACCCGTTTCTGGATAACAACCATCATCTGAGCAGACTGCTTTCGGACAAACAGGTGGGACATCAGATGCATGTCTGGGAAGGCCGCGCCCATCGGGCGAGCGCGTGGCGCAGGATGGCGGCGCTTTATATTTGAGCGACGGCATTAAAAAAAGCCGGAGACGTCCCCGGCTTTTTAGATCGCGGTCGTAACGACTCTCAGCCCGCTAGACCCGCCAGCGCCTTCACCAGCCCCTGCGTCGAGCTGTCATGGCCGGCAGCACTTTCCTTGCCTTCGACCACTGGAAGCAGGCCGGTTGCCAGTTCCTTGCCAAGCTCCACGCCCCATTGGTCGAAGGAGTTGATGCGGAACAGTACGCCTTCAACGAAGACTCGGTGTTCATAGAGCGCGATGAGGCGGCCAAGCGCAAAAGGCGTCAGCTTGTCGTAAACGAAGGTGATGGAGGGGCGATTGCCGGTGAAGACACGGTGCGGCGCGATGAAATCGGCTTGGCTGTCTTCCATGCCCTTGGAGGTGAGCTGCGCCTTTGCCTCGGCAAGCGTGCGACCCTTCATCAGCGCTTCCGACTGCGCCAGGCAATTGGCGATGAGAAGCTGGTGCTGGTGGCGCAACGCCGGCTCAAAACCATTCGCGGCGATCATGAATTCCGCCGGGATAACGCTCGTGCCCTGATGGATCAGCTGGTAGAAGGCGTGCTGACCATTCGTGCCGGGCTCGCCCCAGACCACCGGGCCGGACTGGCCTGCTACTGGTGTGCCGTCAATGGTAACGCCCTTGCCATTGGATTCCATGTCCAGCTGCTGGAGATAGGCCGGGAAGCGGGATAGGCGCTGGTCATAGGGCAGGATCGCGCGGGTCGGATAGTCCAGCACGTTACGGTTATAAAAGCCGATGAGACCGAGCAGCATCGGCAGGTTTTCGCGGATAGGCGCCTCTTGGAAGTGGCGATCCATGGCGTGGGCGCCATCCAGAAACTTGCCGAAATTGTCCGGCCCGATGGCGATCATCAGCGGCAGCCCGATTGCCGACCAGATCGAATAACGTCCGCCCACCCAGTCCCAGAAACCGAAGATCCGGTCGCTTTCGATACCGAAGGCAACAACCTTATCCAGCGCGGTGGAAACGGCGGCGAAGTGATGCTTAACGGCACCCTCACCCAGCTTTTCGGCGATGAAGCGGCGCGCGGTGGCGGCATTCGTCATCGTTTCGATGGTGGTGAAGGTCTTCGACGCCACGATGAAGAGCGAGGTCTCCGGGTCGATGAGCTTCAGCGTATCGGCAATATGCGCTCCATCGATATTCGAAACGAAATGCGCGCGCGGGCCGTCATGGAAAGGCGCCAGCGCCAGCGTCGCCATGACCGGGCCGAGATCGGAACCGCCAATGCCGATATTGATGACGTCTGTGATTTTTTTGCCCGTCGCGCCTTTGAGCGAACCGGAACGGATCGCGTCGGCAAACTTGCCCATGGCCGCCAGCACGGCGTTCACATCGGGCATCACGTCCTTGCCGTCAACGAAAACGGGCGTGTTGGAGCGATTGCGTAGCGCCGTATGCAGCACGGCGCGGTCTTCGGTGAAGTTGATGGCCTTGCCGGAGAACATCTCCTCGCGTTTGGCCTCGACACCGCCCTCACGGGCAAGCTGCTCGAGAAGCGCGACGATCTCCTCGTTAACGGCGCACTTGGAGTAGTCCATCAGCAGGTCATCGAATCTAACGCTGAAACGGCTGAATCTCTTGTCGTCGGCCGCAAAAGCGGCGCGCAGATCGGTTGCGGCTGTGCTGCTCGCCGTTGCTTTCAATTTTTCGATGGTGGCCTGCATCTTATGCTCCTCGGCTTCCGTGGAAGGATGAGGAAACTATTCTTTTTCAAGCGGCTAAATCAAGGCGACTTCGACAAAGAAAGGCGCCTGCACAAAAGAAAGGAGCCGGTCTCCCGGCTCCGTAGGCTTAATTCAGATTGCGCAATTCGCGCCGCAAAATCTTGCCGACATTCGATTTCGGCAGCTCGGTGCGGAACTCGATGATTTTCGGCCGTTTGTAATTCGTCAGGTTCTTGGCGCAGTACGCCTTGAGTTCCGCTTCCGTCAGCGACTGATCCTTCTTGACGACGAAGAGCTTGACGGTTTCACCGGAATGCTCATCCGGAACGCCGATCGCGGCGCATTCCAGCACACCCGGATGGCCAGCGGCCACTTCTTCCACCTCGTTCGGATAGACGTTGAAGCCCGAGACCAGGATCATGTCCTTCTTGCGATCAACGATCTTGGTGTAACCGCGCTCGTCCATAAACCCCATGTCGCCGGAGCGGAAGAAGCCATCCGGCGTCATCGCTTTTGCGGTTTCGTCCGGGCGCTGCCAATAGCCAGCCATGACCTGCGGTCCGCGGATGCAAATCTCGCCAACGTCGCCCGCGGGCAGGCTATTGCCATCCTCGTCGCGAATATCGATCTCGGTGGAGGAGATAGGCAAGCCGATTGTGCCGCTGAACTCCGTTGTATCCAGCCGGTTGACGGTGGCAACGGGTGAGGTTTCCGAGAGCCCGTAACCCTCGGCGATCGGGCAGCCCACAACGGAAAGCCAGCGTTCGGCAACCGGTCTTTGCACTGCCATTCCGCCACCGAGAACCAGAATCAGTGACGACAGGTCCAGCTTGCGGAAATCCTCATTGTTCATGAGCGCGTTGAAAAGCGTGTTGATGCCCGGGAAGATATGCGGTTGATAATGCGACAATTCTTTCACGAAGCCGGGAATATCGCGCGGATTGGCGATCAGCAGATTATGGCCGCCAAGCGCAATGCCCATCAGCGAGTTCACCGTCAGCGCAAAGATGTGGCAGAGCGGCAGCGCGCAGATGAAGTTGAGAACGTCGGGACGATCCTTGCGGCCGTTGAAGGCGGCGTCCAGCCAGAGGCTGATCTGCGCCTTGTTGGCAAGAAGATTGGCGTGGGTCAGGACTGCGCCTTTGGATACACCCGTTGTGCCGCCGGTATATTGCAGGAAGGCGATGTCCTGCGCTGTCAGACCGACCGGCTTCAGCGAATGTCCCTGGCCATCCTTCAGCATGTCCTTGAAGGTCACGCAGCCGGGAATGGCATAGGCGGGCACCAGTTTTTTCACCTTTCGGACTACGAGATTGACGATGTGTCCCTTGAAGCCAAGCAGATCGCCCATCGCTGCAACGACCACATGCCTTACTGCGGTTTTTGGCACGGCCTGTTGTGCCACATGGGCAAAATTCTCAAGCACGAAGAGGGCCTTCGCGCCTGAATCCTTCAGCTGATGCTCCAGCTCGCGGGGCGTATAGAGCGGATTGACGTTCACAACGATCATGCCCGCCCGCAGGACGCCATAGACCGCAACGGGGTTCTGCAGGATGTTTGGCATCATCACTGCAACGCGGTCGCCTTTTTCCAGACCACGCGATTGCAGCCAGGCCGCCACGGCGCGGGTCTGCGTTTCCAGCTCACGGTAGGTCAGTGATTTGCCCATGCTGCTGAAGGCTTTGCGATCAGCGAACTGGGCGCAGCTCTTTTCAAGAAGCTGGACGAGGGAAGCGTTCGGCGATGCGGGAATTTCGGCAGGCACGCCGGGCGGATAAGACGCGAGCCAGCGCTTTTCGATGCCGGCATTTACCGTCTGTCCCAGGGACAATTCACTCATGCTGCTCCTCCCAGAGTCTGTGTCTCGCGGGCATTCCCGAGAATGCATTGTTTCGCGTTTCCGCCGCCTTTATTCACGAGGCGCCGCAACAACCGGTTTTAAGCGGGATCGCGGACGCTTCATGTCGCGCCACCGGATAGACCGCTCCTCTCGCTCTCCGGCAGCAAATGATAGACTCCTAATATCTTGACGTCCATCACATCACGAAACCTATTTAACTCTAACGTAAACGTCAATATTGCTGCCGCACATCTCCCCAACTCGTGAAGCGGGCTGATCGTCAGCACTCTTTGACTTTAATCCTGATTTGAGCGATCAACAAAAAACGCAGAGCAAGGCAGGATTGGAAATGGCAGGCAGCGCAGCGCTCGAACTGAAATCGGTGGGCAAAAGATTTGGCGATACGGAGGTATTGTCCGAAATTGATTTCTCCGTCGAAAGTGGTGAGATCATTTGCCTTGTGGGCCGCTCCGGTTGCGGAAAATCGACCCTGCTGCGTATCGTTGCGGGTGTGGAGACGCCCGATCAGGGCAGCGTATCGCTGAACGGCGCTGTCGTTGCCGGCCCCGGCGTTTTCGTTGAGCCGGAAAAGCGCAATATCGGTTTTGTATTTCAGGATTACGCGCTGTTCCCGCACCTTACCGTCGAGCAGAACGTCATGTTCGGTCTGCGGTCTCTGCCCAAGGCCGAGGCACGGGCGCGAACGGCCGAAATGATCGAGCATGTCCATCTCCAGGATTTGGCGAAACGGTATCCGCATACGCTCTCCGGTGGGGAGCAGCAGCGTGTGGCGCTCGCCCGCGCGCTCGCCCCGCGGCCCGGCCTGTTGTTGATGGACGAGCCCTTTTCCAATCTCGACAGGGGGTTGCGCGACAGTGTCCGCGAGGAAACGCTGAGCCTTCTGCGGAAACTGGGCACGACCGCAATCATGGTCACCCACGATCCGGAGGAGGCGCTTTCGGCCGGTGATCGCGTCGTGCTGATGCAGCGCGGTCGTGTTGTCCAGAGCGGCACCGGTTATGAAATCCATGACAATCCTAGAACCCGCTACGCAGCGGATTTCTTCTGCGCCTTCAACAAGATTGAGGGGCGGGTGAGACAAGGCCGTGTTGAGACGCCACTCGGGCTGCTGGGCGATGCCTCCAATCTGCCTGACGGTCTTGCTGCGATTGCCTATGTGCGCCCGAACGCGATTTCGATCATCGAAGACGAGACGGGTAAAGACGGGATCGCCGGCGAAATATCGAGCCGTGTCTTCCTCGGCGAGATCGAGCAACTGGGCATCGCCGTTCCGGGCCTGTCATCTGCCCTCCGGATGAGGACGATGCAGCGGACGTCGCCCACGACGAAAGCCGTCCGCGTGGGCATCGATCCCAAAGGCGTGCTGATCTTTACTTAAAGTTGAATAAGCCCTTTCGCATGTTTATCGGGGCTCGATTTTCAACTCTTGGTGATGAATTCAGCCTCGGATTTGCTGAAATAAAACTTGATTTAATGCATCATGTATGATGTCTGCTGCTTCCATTGCCGCTATCGGAGAGGGACAAGAAACATGACGACATTGACGAAAATTGCGCTGCTCGCCAGCACGGTTGCCTTTGCGGCCGGAGCGGTGAATGCTGCCGAACTCAATATCTACACGACCCGCGAACCGGGCCTGATCCAGCCGCTGCTCGAATCCTTCACCGCATCCAGCGGCGTCAAGGTCAACACCGTATTCCTGAAGGACGGCCTTGCTGAGCGCGTTCTGAGCGAAGGCGCAAGCTCGCCGGCCGACGTTCTGATGACGGTGGATGCCGGCAACCTCGTTGATCTCGCCGAAAAGGGCGTCACCCAGGCGGTCGAATCCGAAACGCTGACGAAGGCCGTTCCCGCCGAACTGCGCGACGCCAAGGGTCATTGGTTTGCGCTCTCCATGCGTGCCCGCGTTCTCTATGCGGCCAAGGACCTCGATCTTTCTTCCTTCAACTACGAAGACCTTGCCGATGCGAAATGGAAGGGTAAGGTCTGCATTCGTGCTGGTCAGCACCCCTATAACACGGCGCTCTTTGCCGATTATATCGCCCATTACGGTGCTGCTGACACCGAAAAATGGCTTGCCGGCGTCAAGGACAACCTTGCCCGCAAGGCAGGCGGCGGTGACCGCGATGTTGCCAAGGACATCCTCGGGGGCATTTGCGACATCGGCATTGCCAATTCCTATTATGTTGGCCTGATGCGTTCTGGTAAGGGCGGCGAAGAGCAGGTGAAGTGGGGCGAGGCGATCAAGGTTGTCCTGCCGACGTTCAAGAATGGCGGCACGCAGGTAAATATCTCCGGTGCCGCGGTAGCGAAAAACGCACCGAACAAGGCGGAAGCCGTCAAGCTTCTCGAGTATCTCGTATCCGACGAAGCCCAGAAGATCTACGCCGAGGCCAACTTCGAATATCCGGTCCGGCAGGGTGCGGCTCTCAATGAGATCGTCGCTTCCTTCGGCACGCTGAAAATCGACAACAAGCCGCTGACCGAAATCGTCTCGCACCGCAAGCAGGCGAGCGAGCTGGTCGACAAGGTCGGCTTCGACAAGTAAGCAAGCCAACGATAACACGGTGGAAGGCGCTCGCAGCCGCGGGCGCCTTCCCGCGCATTTTACAAGAGCAGATGAACCCAGACGCCACCCAGCCCTCGTTGTCTCCCGCCAGAGCCACGCCATCATCGTCCGTGTGGTGGCTGTGCATCTCCGTGCTGGCGGTTTGTGGCGCCATGGTGCCGGTCCTGGCGCTGGTCTCGCAGGCCTTGCAGGGGTCGGAAGGTCTCTGGACGCATCTCGGCTCCACCGTTCTTGCGACGGCCCTGCCGGAGACCGCAATCCTTCTTGCCGGTGTCGGGCTGCTGGCAGGCATCATTGGCACCTGTGCCGCCTGGCTGGTCACTGCCTACGATTTCCCCGGCCGCAGGGTGCTGGAATGGGCGCTGCTTCTGCCGCTCGCCATGCCGACCTATATCGTCGCTTACGCCTATCTGGATATTCTCCATCCCATCGGGCCGGTTCAGGGCGCAGTCCGCTGGCTGCTGGGTTACTCCAGCCCGCGCGAGTTTCGCCTGCCGGATATCAGGTCCATGACGGGCTGCATCCTCCTCTTGGGCTTCGTCCTGTTTCCCTATGTCTATATTCCCGTCCGGGCGATGTTCCTGACGCAGGCGGGCAATCTGATGGAAGCGGCGCGCACACTCGGCGTTTCCAGACGCGCGGCTTTCTTCAAAGTCGCGGTGCCGCTGGCCCGCCCGGCCATTGCGGTCGGTGTCAGTCTGGCGCTGATGGAAGCGCTGAATGATATCGGCGCGTCGGAATTCCTCGGCGTTCGCACGCTCACCGTTTCCGTTTATACCACCTGGGTCACGAAATCAGACCTGCCAGGCGCGGCCCAGATCGCGCTTTCCATGCTCTTTATCGTCGTTGCCCTCGTTGCGCTGGAACGCTGGGCGCGGCGAAAGCAGCGTTATTCGGTTTCCGCCCAGAAGAGCAGGGCGCTCGGGCCATTGCGGCTGTCAGGTTGGAAGAGCTGGATCGCTTTCACACTCGGCAGCATGCCTGTTGTGGTCGGTTTTGCGGGTCCGGCGAGTTATCTCATCATCGAGGCGTGGAAGCGGTTCCGTTTCAGCGGACTGTCTGCCCGTTTTGCCGAAGAGGCTCTGAACACGATCCTCTTTGCCGGGCTGGCGACCGCGATCACCCTTGTCCTCGGGCTTGCGGTTGCCTACGCCATGCGGCTTGCGCCGGGTCGGGTGTCACTCTGGTCGTTTCGGCTGTCGACGGTCGGGTATGCGGCTCCCGGCACCGTCATCGCCATTGGCGTCCTCATCGCACTTGGCGGTTTTGATCGGTTCGTCGATCAGACCATGCGTCAATGGTTCGGCATATCGACAGGCCTCATCTTCATCGGCAGCGGTGCCGCGTTGATCTATGCATACACCGCACGGTTCCTGACCATCGCGGCCGGCAGCGTCGATGCCGGTCTCAGCCGCATTCCGCAATCCTTCGATCATGCTGCGCGAACGCTGGGTCGATCGGCAACGCAGACATTCCGCCAGATCCATCTGCCGCTGTCCAAGGCATCGCTGGCTGCGGCCGCACTGCTGATCTTCGTGGATTGCGTCAAGGAGCTTCCCGCAACGCTTCTCCTGCGTCCGCTCAATTTCGAAACCTTCGCGACCCATCTTTATGGCGAAGCAGCGCGCGGGACCTATGAGGAAGCGTCCATCGCAGCGCTGGCGATTGTCGTCATCGGCGTTCTTCCGGTGGTGCTGCTGGCGAGGATCGGCCGTCGTCAGGGTTGACAGCGCCGTCTCGCATGTCACTGGAAGCGGGGAAACCGCGCGAGAAGCCAATAAGCTTCAAATCGTCCCGGAAAACGACAAGCGCATTGCCTTAATCTTGATGTAAGCACTCATCTTAATTGAGGTGTTGCGGCTGGTCGAATATGGTCACCGGCCGCTATCTGTTTCGGGGCGTATCTTGAAAAATCTGCATGAGATGTTTTTGAACCGTCTGGCGCTGGGAACGGCTGTTTTTGTTTTGCTTGGGCCGGCGATGGGCCAAGCGCAGGAAACGACCGTATTGCAGCAAATTACCGTTGACGGGCAGGGCGTGGAGAACGCCACGGGCCCGGTCCGGGGTTATGTCGCAAAGAAGAGCGCGACGGGATCGAAAACTGAAACGGAAACAAGAGACATCCCCCAGTCCGTTTCGGTTGTCGGCCGCCAGGAAATGGATGACCGCGGTGCCGTAACAAAGATCGATGAGGTGCTGCGCTATACGCCCGGCGTGACCACCGAACCCTTTGGCTCCGACCCGGACACGGACTGGTTCTACATCCGCGGGTTTCAGGCGACGCAGACGGGCGTGTTTCTCGATGGGTTAAACCTGTTCAGCTACGGGTTCGGTGGCTTCCAGATGGACGCTTATGGTCTCGAGCGTGTCGAAATCCTGAAAGGTCCGGCATCGGTGCTTTATGGCGGCGCCAATCCGGGCGGCATCGTGCAGATGGTTCGCAAGCGCCCGCAGGACCAGCCGATTCGTGAAACTGAGATCGGCATCAACAATTTCGGCAACGCCTTCTTCGGTTTCGATCTCGGCGACAAGGTCGATGAGCAGGGCGTTTGGAAATATAGAGTCACGGGCAAAGTCTCCGGCGGCGACAATTATACCGATTATTCCGAGGATCTGCGCGGTTTCATCATGCCCCAGATCACCTTCGAACCGGATGCGCAGACCAGCGCGACACTGTACGGCTATTTCTCCGCGCTTGATCAGGTCCATGTCGGCAACGGCTTCCTGCCCTATGTCGGTACGGTCGTGGACGCGCCTTTCGGCAAGCTCAACCGCAAGGCATTCTATGGAGAGCCGGATATTGACAATGGCCGGGTCTACCAGTCGATGGTCGGCTACGAGGTCAGCCACGAATTCGACAATGGCTGGAAGGTCAGCCAGAACGCGCGCTACGGCCATCTCTACAAGCACGAGAAAGGTCCGTATGCCGGCGGCTGGGCCAACGCGGATGCCAGCGGCCAGCCAATCCTCGACCCCGTGACCAACGACTACATGCTGACCCGTTTCGGTTATGACGGCGTGTCGAAGGTTGATAGCTTCGGCGTCGACAACCGCGTCGAAGGTCAGTTCGATACCGGTGCTGTCAACCATTCGCTGCTCTTTGGCCTGGATTACAAATATTACCGCCTGGATCAGGTGCAGGCTTGCTGCGGATCGAACGCCATCGGCGCTCTCAGGCCCTCTTACGGCTCGACGCAGGGAACGAATTTCGTCTATGCCGACAACATCGTGACCCAGCAGCAGGTCGGCATCTATGCGCAGGATCAGCTGCGTTTTGGCAACGGCTGGCTGCTGACTTTGAACGGCCGCTACGACTATGTGGACACGGAGCTCAACAACAGACTGCCGGCAGGCCTCTCGCGTCGCTCCAATGACGACGCGCTGAGTGGCCGCGCCGGTCTGGCTTACGAATTCGACAATGGCCTGACGCCCTATGTTTCGGTCGCCACCTTCTTCAATCCGCTGATCGATACACTCGCAGATGGCAGCTCTGCGGTTCCGGAGGAGGGACATCAGTTCGAGGCGGGCATCAAATACGAGCCGACCTTCTTCGACGGCAGCATCACGGCCTCCGTGTTCAAGCTGGTCAAAGACAACGCCATCGTCTCCTACACGTCCGGGGGCATCACGACGAGCGGCCAGTTCGGACAGGTGGAATCGACCGGCTTCGAGCTGGAAGCGAAAGCCAATCTCACCGAGAACTGGAAGGCGCTCGCCTCCTATTCCTACACCGATCTCGACATCACCCGCGACGCCAATCCTGATCTCATCGGCAAATCGCCGTGGATCGTGCCGGCCCACGCCGCATCGCTCTGGCTCGATTACGCCTTTACCGATGATACGTTCGAAGGCCTCAGCATCGGCGGAGGTGTGCGTTACCAGGGTAAATCCTGGGCAGATGCAGCCAATACGCTGCGGGTGCCGGATGCCGCCGTCTTCGATGCGGCAATCCGTTACGAAAAGAACGACTGGACCGCATCCGTGAACGTCGCCAATGTCTTCGACAAGGAATACGTGAAAAGCTGCGCCGGCGTTTCGGTCTGCGGTTGGGGCGATAGCCGCACCATCACCTTCAAGCTCTCCAAGAAGTGGTGAGACGGCGACCGCTGCCCGCCATTGCGTGATTTGCGGTTTGCCACTATAAACATGAAATTAATAATCATGTTTATAGTGGCGCCGTGGCGCTTTGCTGGATTGAGAAGCCATGGCCTTCCGAGTGCGGATGGAAAACGAGATCGAGGGTTTCGCCGTCATCGGCGGTCCACGCTCGCGTGTCTGGAACGGCATCGTCGCCGACCTCTGGGATGTGCGTTGCGCCCCGAAGGCAGGCGGCCATTACGTTGGCAAGGACCCGCGGTTTATTTTCCTCCTCGATATGGACGGGAAGGATGACGGCCGGTTCATGATGAACCGGCATCGCCGTGACATGCATGTGGCGTCCAGGGCAAATCGCATATCTTTCGTCCCCGCCGATCTGGATGTTGAGGCCGAACTCAGCAATGTCTCCTTTGTGCGTCATCTCGATCTGCATTTCGACGCGGGACTGCTAGGCGCGCGCCTGGTGCAGGGGTTCGATCCGCACGGGCTGCTGGACCCGCATCTCATGTTCGAGGACGAGAAGCTTCTGGCGCTCGCCCGGTTGATTGCCGCGGAATGTGACAATCCTGATCCCCTTCACGATCTCTATGGGGAAAGTCTCGTGCTTGCGCTGCTGACGGATTACCTGAAGGTCAGGCGGGAGCCGGTGAGGAAACGCAGCAAGCTTGCCGCCTGGCAATTGCGCGCCGCGACAGATTATATTCGCGAGAATTGTCTGCGGTCGATCCGGTTGGAAGAGTTGGCGCAGCTCACCAATCTTTCGCAATCCCATTTCAGCCATGCATTCAAGGCCTCTACCGGCGTTCCACCGCATCAGTGGCAGATGCAGGCGCGCATGGATCGCGTGAAGGAACTGATGGCGAAACCCGACATGCCGCTCACCGATATCGCCATCGCAGCCGGCTTTTCCGACCAGGCGCATTTTTCCCGGGTCTTTCGCAAGATGGTCGGCGTTTCACCGTCGGTCTGGCAGAAGCGGCGCCACTAGCTGAATTTCGTAACCGATGCCCTTAGAATCCCAGCCGGCGCCCGTGACTTCCACCGGGAACGATTTTGGCGTGGAGGCATTTACATGACGTGACACCAACGAAGAAATTCATGGAGGAAACTATCATGTTGCATCAGGAACCCCGTGCCGGTCAGGATCCCTACGTCAAGGACACGCCGAGCCTCATCGCCAGCGACAAGGTAGAGGGCACCCGCGTCTACGGCGCTGACGGAAAACACATCGGTTCGATCCAGCGGATCATCCTCGAAAAACGTGGTGGGCGTGTTGCCTATGCTGTGCTGAGCTTCGGCGGCTTCCTCGGGATTGGCGACGACTATTACCCGCTGCCGTGGGAAAAGCTCCACTACGACGAGGAATTGGACGGCTATCGTATCGACCTCACCAAGGAGCAGATCGAAAACGCGCCGCACTTTACCAATCTTGATGATGATGACCTGCTTTATGCCAAGGATCGCAAGGTCTATGACTATTACGGCGTTGCGCCCTACTGGATGTAAGGTCGCCGTAAACCGTTTCCGCCCAGCAGGTCGTTGGAAGACCACAAAAGAACGGCTCCCTTTGGGAGCCGTTTTCTTAATGCCTCAGTGAGGGGTTTTCTGCATCTCCGAAACCGCATCAGTGAAACATTTGCGGGCTTCTTCCGGCGATTTTCGTCCATCGACGGCGGCGCGGCAGGCGCTTCTTGCCCTTACGAAACTCAATCCGCCAGTCTTTGGCCAGCCTTCGGTTAAGAGCCTCAATGCTTCAAAGGGGCCAGCGATCATGCTTTTGCCGTTGGCCTCAAGATTGACCTCGACGGGTTCTGTCCATCTCTCGTTCTTCATCGTGCACCTCCCAGAGCAACGCGATCCCGAAATACACGCGACAGCAGAGTAACCAATGACTGAAGTCGCGTGTTACCTGAACTCAGGATATGCGCATGTGATCAAATTGACAACGGGGATCAGCGGAAGCCAAAGAAAGACAGAATGGCGAGGACGATGACGACGAGGCCGACGATGTAGATGATCTGGTTCATGATTGTCTCCTTGGCTGGTTCATCACCATAACGTGAGGACGCCGGCGAGGTTCCAGCGGCAAACAAGAATTTAATCACGTACTAAAATATTGTGGGCGCTCGATCCTTACTGCGCGCTTATCGGCGCAGGATCACCCAGATTGCGTGGATGATTCCCGGCACATAACCACAAAGCGTCAGCAGAATGTTCAGCCAGAAATGCAGGCCTAGACCGACCTGAAGGAAGACGCCGACAGGCGGCAAGAGAATAGCGATGAGGATACGGATAACGTCCACGATAATTGTTCCAGTTGACCAAACTGAATAATCAACGTCGACGGCGTGCGGTTTGTTTCAATGCTATACACAAGGAAAGCCGATAACCGGAAGAAAGTTATCTCTCATGACCCCCTCGAAGAGGTATGGTGCTCCCGCCTTAACAGCGGGACGCCACGACGATTGCGGGAGCCTTCGTTCAGTGCCGGTTCAGGCGCCCATCATCACTTTGTCCAAGGAACTGGGGACGTGGACAAACGTTGAACCGGGTCATTGGAGACTGGATCATGAAGCTTTTAACCGCAGCAATCTGCCTTCTATCCGTTGGCGTCCTGAGTGGATGCGTTGAGGATGGCGGCTATCGCACGGGTGGATATTACTCGTCAGGCGTCTATTATCGATCTTACGATCGCGACAGATATTACCGGGATTACGATCGGCGAAACTGGCGACACCATAGGGAGTGGCGGCATCGCGACCACTGGCGCGGCGATTATCGTCACGGCCCGCGCTATCGATCAGGAACCCAGGTTTATGGCGTGATCGTCCGTTGAAGACCAGCGCCTACATGGTCGGGCGGTAAGTCCGGCCATGTACCTGGTACAACTCTGCCAATAATCCATGGATTGTTGACCGGGCGCCGATACCTGAACACAATATAGAAAATAAGGAAATGGTGCCGCTTACGTGACTCGAACACGTGACCCCGTCATTACGAATGACGTGCTCTACCAACTGAGCTAAAGCGGCACGATCGTGACCCGCATGTCGCGGATCAGCTTCATGGCGGGCTGATACAGGCAATGCCGACGGATTTCAAGCCTTGAATGTGGTGGTTTTAAAATTTCCGCAAAAAGCTTTGCCTGTGCGTCGATTGAGTTCAACATCAAGCGTTGGCGCAGAGCCGCTTTTTCGCCGTTTCATATTCTATTGCGAGACGGTCAACGAGATCCGCGACTGGTTCAACGGCCTTGACGGCGCCGATGCCTTGTCCAGCACCCCATATATCCTTCCATGCCTTGGCGCCGCCGGTTGCGGTTTCAAAATCCATCTTCGAGGGATCGGCCTCGGGAAGATTGTCTGGATCCATGCCGGCGGCGATGACGGAGCTTTTCAAATAATTCCCGTGTATGCCCGTGAAATAGTTGGAATAAACGATGTCCTTGGCCTGCGCTTCGACGATCGCTTTCTTGTAAGCGTCAGAAGCACGGGCTTCCTCCGTGGCGATGAAGGGGGAGCCGATATAGGCCATGTCAGCGCCCATGGCCTGCGCCGCCAGGATGGAGCCGCCATTGGCGATCGCCCCTGCCAGCAGAAGCGGGCCGTCGAACCACTCACGGATTTCCTGAACGAGCGCGAAGGGCGAAAGCGTGCCCGCATGACCGCCGGCGCCGGTCGCAACTGCGATCAACCCGTCCGCGCCCTTGCGTATGGCCGAGCGGGCATGACGATCATTGATCACGTCATGCAGCACGATGCCACCATAGGAATGCACGGCGGCGTTAACCTCCGGCACGGCGCCCAGGGACGAGATAACCACTGGCACTTTGTATTTCACGCACAATCCAAGATCATGTTCCAGCCGACGATTGGACATATGAACGATCTGGTTCACCGCAAAAGGCGCTGCCGCGCGTTCGGGATTGGCGCGATTATGCGCGTCCAGCTCCTCGGTGATCATCGCCAGCCATTCGTCAAGCTGGCTTTCGGGCCGAGCGTTGAGTGCCGGAAAAGCGCCGATGACGCCAGCCTTGCACTGCGCCAGCGTCAATTGCGGATGTGAAATGATGAATAGCGGTGATGCTATGACCGGAAGACGCAGATTGTCTCTCAGCACGGACGGTAGCATGTCTCCTCCCACGATTTACGTTTACGCGCACGTAAGCCAATACCGCGTTCGGGCGGGGATTGAAAGCAAAAACAGTGCGGCATTTGCTGCGGCGATCTGCGTTCGTCGCGCCACAATGAACCGATTTTCCTCAAGACAATCCGATCTTTATCATAAACGATGCTTGCGGAGGGGGCTCATAGCCGTTACCGAATCGTGAACCCATGGCGCAGCGCCGCATGTTTTGCAAAGCGTAATAGAACAAGGATCGGTCGTGAGCGGACTGGAAACGGCAATCAGAAATGCTCTGGAAAAATCGGACAGATCGAACGCCGAAGTTCGTGCACGGATTTACCAATCATCGCGTCAGGCGCTGGAAGCAGGTCTGCGCAAGCAGGGCATTGACGATCCACAGGTTGTCGCGCAGCAACGTCAGCGGCTCGAAGGACTGATCCACCAGATCGAGAATGAAGAGCGAAACCGTCTCCTCGACAGGGTGGAGCAACAATTGCGTCCGCCAGCGGAAACCCTGACGCCGGAGAGCCTGAGGCAGGACGATCATTCGGTCGATCCGGTGTCGGAGACCGCCTCTCACGATCAAATGGCGGTTGAGCCTGAGTTGCGCGGGGAAACCCGCGATGTTCGCCCGGGCACTGCGACCGTTGCTTCTGCGCCCATCAAAACAGGACGGCGTGGTGACAAGGCGGCAAAACGCGGCTCAAGTGCTGCCGATTCATCGCTGGCTTTTCGCCCGGAAGGCGCTGTCGGCCGCCGCAAGCGCCGCGGTTTGTTTGCCCGCCTCTTCATCTACGTCACGATTTTGGCCTTCATCGGGTTTGGTGCGTGGTGGGTCTATTCTTCAGGGCTTCTGTTGTCGCCTGAACAGCGCGATACGAGCGTGCCCAACCCACCCGCCCAGGTGGAGGCGGAGGATTTTAACGGCACGGAGCCCGCGCCGAGCCTGTCCGCCGGTCGTGGTTTTTCCGATGACTGGGTCGAGGTCTTTAATGCCGAACGTGGAAGTTCCGGCGTTTCCGCCGGTCCGCGCGCAACCGTTGAAAATATCGCCACACCGGCTGGTAAAGCGCTCCGCGTGACCTCTAAAAGCGTGGCGCAGGACGGCGCCGTCAGTATAGAAGTTCCTGTCGAAGTCATGCGGGATATGGCCGGCAAATCCTCGACCATCTCGCTCACGCTGCAATCCTCCAGCGACCGGCAGACCCAGGTTTCCGTTTCCTGTGATTTCTCGACGTTGGGCGATTGCTCGCGCCACCGGTTCACGGCCACTGCCGAGCGGGCGGATATGCTGCTCAATGCGACGTTCGAGCGGTCAATCGCTCCCAATGCACCGGGCAAAGTCTTCATCAACAGCGACATTGACGGCAGCGGACGCCCGGTCAATCTCTATTCAGTCCGTATCTTGCCGGGCCAATAAAAGACTGGCGCCCGGACGTCGCGGCGCCTCTCGGTCTCGCTGGACTTATTTGAGAAAATCGGGACCGGACCCCAATATTTTGTCGTCGATCTCGCCGATGGCATTCTTATCCTTGCCGTCATAATCCAGCGACAGGAGAATGTGGCGAATGAGGTTCACCCGCGCGCGGCGTTTATCGTTGGCGCGCACGACGGTCCACGGGGCGGCGTCGGTGTGGGTCCTGTCCAGCATCTCATCGCGCTTCTCCGTGTAATCGTCCCACTTCGTCAGCGCGGCAATGTCCATATCCGAAAGCTTCCAGCACTTCAGCGGGCTGTGACGGCGATCGTGAAAACGCTCGATCTGCGTCTCTCGGCCGATATCGAGCCAGAACTTGAAAAGATGGATGTCGTCGTGAACCAGCATCTTTTCCAGACGCGGTGTTTCCTTCAGGAACCGCTTATGCTCCTCCGGGGTGCAGAAACCCATGACAGGCTCTACGCCGGCGCGGTTGTACCAGGAGCGATCAAAAAGAACGAATTCGCCGGCTGTCGGAAAATGTGAGATGTAGCGCTGGAAATACCATTGGCCCCGTTCGGTCTCCGTTGGCTTCGTCAGCGCCACGACGCGCGCATAGCGCGGGTTCAAATAAGCGTGGGTCGCGAATATCGCGCCTCCCTTGCCCGCCGCGTCACGGCCCTCGAACACCGCCATGACTTTTTTGCCGGTCGCCTGCAGCCAGAATTGCACTTTGACAAGTTCTATCTGCAGCGCTTCGAGCGCGGCGTCGTAGTCTTCCCTCTTCATTTTCTTGTCGTAGGGAAAGTTGCCGGCGGAGAGTTTCTTTTCCTCCACCCAGTCTGGAAGTACCGGATCATCGATATCGAAGCTGCGCAGCTTGCCGCCAATAGTCATCTCGACTGTCCGCTTCTTCGTCTCTTCGACCATGCTTTTCCTCCTGATGTTGTTGTGTAAAAGCAACTCGACGCCAATGAGTTCACATCCCCCGCCGGATTTCAAGTGAAAGACGATCAGCAGGTTGGTGCGTCAGCCGGCCGGCGATTGCGGCGCGAATTTCGCGCATATACGATGTGTAAGGTTCAAAACGATGAATCTCTGTCATAAAGCTGGCCTATGAGGATTCGATGCGCGGATGAGAGTGAAAGAAGGCTGATATGGCAGTCATGGAGGGGGATGGCAGATTGAGGCGTTTGGGGAGGCAGTTTGCCGCGAACCGGCTACCGCTTTTTATCGTCTCCATGCTTGCCATTGTTGCGATCGCAGAGCTCAGTTCGCCCTATTTGCCGGCAGCGCTTTGGCTTTGCGCCACCATCGCGATCCTTTCCGCTGGCGAGAAACGCCCCCTGGCCGATGACGACGAGGAAGCGCCGATCATAGTCGACGAGCCGGCCGTGCCCGGCGAAAACGTCATCTCGGGCCTGCGGGCCGGCCTTGCCGTTCTCGATACTCCCATCTTCATTCTCGACGGAAACGCCGGCGTGATGTTCCAGAACGTGGCCGCCGAACGCGCTTTCGGGCAATTGCCTGCCGGTGCACATATTTCCGCCCGCCTGCGCTCGCCGGGTTTGCTCGACGTCATTCGCGAAACGATCGCCACCGGTCAGCCCAATCAGGTCGAACATTCAGAACGCTTCCCGTCTGAAAGGGTCTTTATCGTCCGCATCAGCCGTGCGGATGTGGGCGAGGGGGCTGGTCTGCCCTTCTACGTCCTGTCCTTCCGCGACGTCTCCGAACTTCGCCGCATTGACCGGATGCGCAGTGACTTCGTTGCGAATGCCAGCCACGAATTGCGCACCCCGCTTGCGTCGCTGCGCGGCTTCATTGAAACCATGCAGGGCCCCGCGCGCAATGATCCGAAAGCGCAGGAACGATTCCTCGCCATCATGCTCGATCAGGCAACCCGCATGAGCCGTCTGGTAGACGACCTCATGTCTCTTTCGCGCCTCGAATTGCGGGCAAATATCGCACCGGATCAGAGGGTGGATCTTGTCCCCGTCATCGGTCATGTGCGTGATACGCTGCTGCCGCTCGCAAGCGAGCTCAATGTAACGATTGCGCTCCATTTGCCCGACCACCCGGCCGAGGTGCAGGGGGATCGCGACGAATTGGTGCAGGTCTTCCAGAACCTGGTTGAGAATGCCTGCAAATATGGTCAGGAAGGCAAGCTTGTGGATGTCTGGCTGCGGGCCGAGCCGGGCAGTCCCGTGGAGGTCAGGGTCATCGACAAGGGGCCCGGCATTCCGGCAGAACATGTGCCGCGCCTCACCGAACGCTTTTATCGCGTCAGTGTGGCCGATAGTCGTTCCAAAAAAGGGACCGGTCTCGGGCTCGCCATCGTCAAGCACATCCTCACGCGCCATCGGGCCCGGCTTATCATTAAATCGGAACTGGGGATTGGCACGGAGTTCACCGTCCGATTTTGACATAGAGGACGGCGAATTTTCAAATATACGAAAATAGATATTCGCAATCAATTACTTAGGCTGTCATAAATCTTTCGTCAAAGTGACATAAAAGGATGTGGCTACGGTGGTTATGAAGAGGTCGCCGAGCGCAAGCTAAGAGCGAGTGTCGCTATCGGCTGCGTCCACAACAAAGCCCACGACGGGAGAGACAAATGAACTTCGTTAAATTTTCCGCAGCAGCTCTGGTGGCTTCTGTCGCCTTCGCTGGCGCCGCCGCTGCTCGCGACCAGATCCAGGTTGCCGGTTCCTCCACGGTTCTTCCCTACGCCAAGATCGTTGCCGAGACCTTTGCTGAAACCTTCCCGAACTTCAAGGCTCCGGTCGTTGAGTCCGGCGGCACCGGCGGCGGCCTGAAGGCGTTCTGCTCGGGCGTCGGTGAAGGCACCATCGACATTGCCAACGCGTCGCGCAAGATCAAGGCAGACGAACTGGCTGCCTGCAAGGCTGCTGGCGTCACCGACGTCCAGGAAGTGAAGATCGGTTACGACGGCATCGTTTTTGCGATGGACTCGTCCAACAAGGACATCAAGCTCGAGCCGAAGGACCTTTACCTCGCTCTCGCCGCTGAAGTCGTCAAGGAAGGCAAGCTCGTTGCCAACCCCTACAAGAAGTGGTCTGAAATCAACAAGGAACTGCCCGACGTCGCGATCGCGGCCTACATCCCGGGCTCCAAGCACGGCACGCGCGAAGTCTTCGAAGAGAAGATCATGGCTGACGGCTGCAAGGAAGCCGGCGCCACCGACGTCATCAAGACGCTCATCACCGATGCCAAGCAGGCTGCTGCCAAGTGCGTTGCAGTCCGTAAGGACGGCGCCGCTGTCGACATCGACGGCGATTACACTGAAACGCTTGCCCGTATCGATGCCAACAAGACCGGCCTCGGCGTGTTTGGTCTCGCCTTCTACGAAAACAACGCTGACCGCCTGAAGGTCGCGACTGTTTCGGGCGTCGTGCCGTCCACTGAAACGGTTGCCAGCGGCAAGTACCCGGTTTCCCGGCCGCTGTTCTTCTACGTGAAGAAGGCTCACCTGGGCGTGATCCCGGGCCTGAAGGAATATGTTGAGTTCTTCACGTCCGACGAAATGATCGGCCCTGACTCTCCGCTTGCCAACTACGGTCTCGTTGCTGCTCCCGACGCAGAGCGCGAAGAAATCCGCTCCGCCTTCGCAGCCGGCACCACGATGTAATAAAGAAGGGGCACGGTTCTGCCGTGCCCCTTTTTCTCCCGCTGCCGCCGCGCCTGGCCGCGGTTGACAGTTCCTAGTCATCACCATCCACATGATTGTCGATGGATTGCAGATGGATAGGATGTATCAACCTTGACGCTTGCCAGACGATGATACAGTCAGACGGCAAGCATCCTGGGGTGGTCCAGCGGTCTCGTTTTGATGACTTTTTGATTTGCCCGCTATCGCACCGTGCTTCTGAGGCACGCCGAGGGAACTCTAATGAACACATCGATCCTTTTGCTGATACTGGCGCTCATCGGCATCGGCAGCTATCTGCTGGGCAGCCGCAGAGCCGCTGTCCTGTCTGGAGGCCGCCCCTCCAACATGCATTCACGGGCCGGCTACCACGGTTCCTACGCCGTTATCTGGACGGTTCTGCCGGCGGCGCTCATTCTCTGCGCCTGGCTCATCGTCAGCCCGCTTGTCGTGACCTCGGCAGTCCGTGGCAATTTCCCGGAAGACGTTCGTGCGCAGTCCGAAGCGCAGCAGAGCCTGACCTATGGCATGGTGACCTCGATCGCCCGTGGCCTACAACGCCTGACGCCCGAGGAAATGGCGCAGATTGACGCCGACGTTGCCGCCGCCCGCCCGCTTCTGGCGTCCAAGGGCGTGGCGATCGCCGGTGACCCGCAGCGGTTCATGATCGATGCCGCCCAGACGCTGAATACCATGACCTCCACAAGCCGCATCGCGATGATCGCCGTCGTGCTGCTGGCTGCGGTCGGTGGTGCGATCTATGCGCTGCGGGCGATTGCTCCGCGCTTTCGGGCGCGCAATCAGGTCGAGAAGGTCATTCTTGCGGCGCTCATCGTTGCCTCCTCCATCGCGATCCTCACGACCATCGGCATTGTCCTGTCGATGCTCACGGAGGCGATCCAGTTCTTCACCATGGTTCCGGCGCACCAGTTCTTCTTCGGGACCGTGTGGGATCCACGTTTTGCCGCCGCGGGCGCCACGGACTCATCAGGGCAGTTCGGCCTGATCCCGTTGCTCGCTGGCACGCTCTACATCGGCTTCGTCGCCATGCTCGTTGCGGTTCCCGTGGGTCTGTTTTCGGCAATCTACATGTCGGAATATGCCTCGCCTCGCCTCCGCTCGGTTGCCAAGCCGTTGCTGGAGGTGCTCGCCGGCATTCCCACCATCGTCTACGGCTTCTTCGCACTCACGACGGTTGGCCCGTTCCTCAGAGACATTTCCACGCAGATCAATGGTCTGGCGACTGGCAATTACGCCAACTTCATCCAGGCTCAGAGCGTCATCACCGCCGGCTTTGTCATGGGCATCATGCTTATTCCCTACGTGTCGTCGCTGTCGGATGATATCATCACCGCCGTTCCACGTTCGCTGCGCGACGGTTCGCTCGGCCTTGGCGCCACGCGCTCAGAGACCATCAAGAGGGTCATCGTTCCCGCCGCCCTTCCAGGCATCGTCGGCGCCGTGCTGATGACCGCATCGCGCGCCATCGGCGAGACCATGATCGTGGTTCTTGCTGCCGGCGTGGCAGCCCGTCTTCAGCTCAACCCCTTCGAGCCGATGACCACCGTCACCGTCAAGATCGTCAGCCAGCTCACCGGCGACCTCGAATTCACCTCGCCGCAGACGCTGGTCGCTTTCGCGCTCGGCATCACGCTTTTTGCCATCACGCTTTGCCTGAATATCTACGCGCTTTACATCGTGCGCAAATACCGGGAGCAATATGAATGACCGACATCGTTTCTCCCGCAACAGGCGCCCCCGCAGTCACCGGAGCCACGCGTCGCGATATCGGCATCAAGCGCCGTTATGCCGCCGAACGCCGTTTCCGCGCCTACGGCATGGCTGCGATTTCCTTCGGCCTCATCTTTCTCTTCCTGCTGCTTTTCTCGGTGGTCTCCAAGGGCTACACCGCGTTCCAGCAGACGATGATTACCGTTCCGGTCGAGTTTTCGGAAAAGATCATCGACCCGAAGAATGAGCGTGCCACCAATCCGGCGAAGCTGATGACGGCCAATTATCCCATCATCGCTCGCGATGCGGTCGCCAAGGTTCTCGGCGTCGCGCCGACGGACAAGGCCGGTCTTCGCGCCGTCAACCTCCTGATCTCCGACAGCGTGCGCACGCAGTTGCGCGACATCGTCGTCGCCGATCCCGCCGTCATCGGCACCACGCGCACCGTCACGCTTCTGGCGTCGGGCGATGTCGACAGCGCCTTCAAGGGCCAGGTCGATATGAGTGCCGATGAAGCTAACAGGCGTATCTCCAACCAGCAGCTCGGGTGGATGAACCAGCTCGCCGAAAGCGGCCAGCTTGCCAAACACTTCAACACCGGCATTTTCGTCAACGGCAATTCGAGCCGTCCGGAAGCAGCAGGTGTCGGCGTGGCGCTGATCGGCTCCTTCTACATGATGATGATCGTGCTGGTGCTGTCGCTGCCGATCGGCGTCGCCGCCTCGATCTATCTCGAAGAGTTTGCCCCGAAGAACCGTCTGACCGACCTCATCGAGGTAAACATCAACAATCTCGCGGCTGTGCCCTCCATTGTTTACGGTCTGCTTGGTCTCTCCGTCTTCATCAACTTCATGGGCTTTCCGCGCTCGGCTTCGCTGGTCGGCGGGCTTGTGCTCACGCTGATGACGCTGCCGACCATTATCATCGCGACCCGCGCCGCCCTGAAAGCCGTGCCGCCCTCGATCCGTGCCGCGGCGCTCGGTCTCGGTGCCTCCAAGATGCAGACGATCTTCCACCACGTGCTGCCGCTTGCCATGCCCGGCATCCTGACCGGCACGATCATCGGCCTTGCGCATGCGCTCGGTGAAACGGCGCCGCTGCTCCTCATCGGCATGGTGGCATTCGTCGCGAACTATCCGACAACGCCGATGGATCCGTCCACGGCCCTGCCGGTGCAGATTTACATGTGGGCGAATGAGGCAGAGCGCGCCTTTGTCGAACGGACATCCGGCGCTATCATCATCCTGCTTTTGTTCCTCATCGTCATGAATGTGGGCGCAATCCTGTTGCGTCGCAGCTTCGAACGGCGCTGGTAAAGGGAGATTGAGCAATGAACATGTTGTCGGAAGCAGCAGTTGAAAAGGCGCTGGACAAGAAAATGAATGAAGTCTCATACAAGATGATCGGTAAGGACGTATCGGTTTATTACGGCGAAAAGCGTGCGCTTTACGACGTGAACCTCAACGTCCGGGAAAACACCGTGACCGCGCTGATCGGCCCCTCGGGCTGCGGCAAATCCACGTTCCTGCGCACCCTGAACCGTATGAACGACACGATCGACAGCTGCCGCGTCACCGGCAAGATTACGCTCGATACCGACGATATCTATGACCAGGCGATCGATGTGGTGGAACTGCGCGCCCGCGTCGGTATGGTGTTCCAGAAGCCGAACCCCTTCCCGAAGTCGATCTACGAAAACATTTCCTACGGCCCGCGGATCCACGGGCTCGCCCGCAACAAGGCGGATATGGACCAGATCGTTGAGCAGAGCCTCCAGCGAGCCGGTCTCTGGAACGAGGTGAAGGACCGTTTGCATGAGTCCGGCACGGGCCTTTCCGGCGGTCAGCAGCAGCGCCTTTGCATCGCCCGTGCGATCGCCGTCAGCCCGGAAGTGATCCTGATGGACGAGCCCTGCTCGGCGCTGGACCCGATTGCCACCGCGAAGGTCGAGGAACTGATCCACGAGCTGCGGACAAACTACACCATCGTCATCGTCACGCACTCCATGCAGCAGGCGGCGCGTGTTTCCCAGCGCACGGCCATGTTCCATCTTGGTCATCTTGTTGAGGAAAACGAAACCGACAAGATGTTCACCAATCCGGATGATCAGCGCACGCAGGATTACATCATGGGCCGCTTCGGCTGATACAGGCCGGCGCTTCAAAGAAACCGAACAAGACTGGTGCCGCTGCCGTGTCCCGCTCCGGGCACGGCCTGCAGGCCAAGCCGGAGGACTAGACCGTGAACCAGACAACGACCCATTCGCATATCATGTCCGCCTATGATGAGGAGTTGAAATTCCTCACACGCCGTATTTCGGAAATGGGTGGCCTTGCCGAACAGATGTGTGCCGACGCCGTGCGGGCGCTCGTGAACTCGGATGCCGCGCTGGCGCAGAAAGTCATTTCTGACGACACCATCCTCGATCACGCCGAGCGTGAGATCGGCGACAAGGCAATCGTTACCATCGCCAAGCGCCAGCCGATGGCGGCAGACCTTCGTGAAATCATCGGCACGCTGCGCATTGCAGCCGATCTCGAGCGTGTGGGCGATCTTGGCAAGAACACCGCCAAGCGCGTGATTGCGGTTGCCGGCACCGGCGTACCGCGCAAGCTTGCCCGTGGTCTCGAACACCTGTCGGAACTGGCGCTGGTGCAGCTCAAGGAAGTCCTCGACGTCTATTCGACCCGCTCCGCCGAGAAGGCCAATGCCATCCGCGAGCGCGATGAGGAAATCGATGCCATGTACACCTCGCTCTTCCGCGAGCTTCTGACCTACATGATGGAAGACCCGCGCAATATCACGACCTGCACGCATCTTCTGTTCTGCGCCAAGAACATCGAGCGCATCGGCGACCATGCCACCAATATCGCCGAGACAATCTATTACATGACCACCGGCAGCCAGCCGGAGGGCGAGCGTCCGAAGGACGACAGTTCCAACACGCTCGGTTCGGTGACCGAGTAAGAGACAGGCAAAGCCTTGCGGAGTTCAGCATATGGTGCCCAAGATTGCAGTTGTGGAAGATGAGGAAGCGCTCAGCGTCCTTCTTCGTTACAATCTCGAGGCTGAGGGATACGATGTCGACACGATACCCCGTGGTGACGAGGCGGAAATCAGGCTTCAGGAACGTACCCCCGATCTTCTCATTCTAGACTGGATGCTGCCTGGTGTATCCGGTATCGAGCTTTGCCGTCGGCTCAGAATGCGGCCGGAAACGGAACGCCTGCCCATCATCATGCTGACGGCTCGCGGCGAGGAAAGCGAACGTGTTCGTGGCCTCGCAACGGGTGCGGACGATTATGTCGTCAAGCCGTTCTCCACGCCGGAACTCATGGCCCGCGTCAAGGCCATGCTCCGCCGGGCCCGCCCCGAGGTTCTGTCTTCGGTGCTGAAATGCGGGGATATCGAACTGGATCGCGAGACGCATCGCGTTCACCGCAAAAGCCGTGAAGTGCGTCTCGGTCCGACGGAGTTTCGCCTTCTGGAATTCCTGATGACCTCTCCGGGCAGGGTGTTCTCCCGTTCGCAATTGCTCGATGGTGTCTGGGGCCATGATATCTACGTCGATGAGCGTACCGTCGACGTGCATGTCGGACGCCTGCGTAAGGCGCTTAATTTTTCGCACATGCAGGATGTCATCCGCACGGTGCGCGGCGCCGGCTATTCCATGGAAGCCTGAGCGGACGCCATCCGACTGGCGCGTTCCATCAAGGTAATTTTCCGCGAAAAACAAAAGGCCCGAAACCGGATTGGTGTCGGGCCTTTTGTTGTGGTTGATCCCGATCCGCTCTGGTTTTGGCACAAAAAAACGGGCCCGAAGGCCCGTAGTTTTTGAGTGTCGAATGCGTGCCGCAACACTCAAGCTTTACGGCGCTCGCTTACCGGCTGATAGGCGAGTTTCGCATGGAACTTGCAATAGGGCGAAGATTCCAGCGCTTCACAGCCGCAGAAATGGAAATCGTCTTTCAAGGGGTCGCCGACCGGCCATTTGCAGGTGCGCTCGGTCAGTTCCGTCAGCGTCAGACGACGGGAGATTGGCGTGACGACGTTTCTGGAAGGAACGTAATCGAGAACTTCCGCGGTCTCGATGCCGACCTCTTCCTGAAGGGCGGTCGCGGCGTTGGAACGCGTCAGGATCCGGGCCGGTGCAGCGTTGACGCGGCCAGCAAAATTCGCCGCGCGAGGGGCAGGGGCAGCAGTCCGCTTGGGCGCTGTGCGCGCCGAAGTGACGGGACCGCCAGCCTTGACGCGACCCGGCAGGTTGAGACGGTGGACCTTGCCAATGACGGCGTTGCGGCTGACGCCGCCCAGCTGCGCTGCTATCTGGCTGGCGCTAAGTCCCTCGGACCACAATTTCTTGAGCTTTTCGACCCGTTCGTCTGTCCAGTTCATGCCGCTTCTCCGCTTTTCGCGTGTATTTTTGGCAGAATCCCTCTCCGTCTCGCGGGTGTGCCGCGAGTGTGGTTTCTGCCTGATTTTTGGTGACTAGTTCCGCCGCATTGCAGTCTAGTAATTAGCGATTAACCTAGTGCCACGCAGACTCCGTGGCAAGAGTCGCGGGAATCATCTCGAATCGATTTTGCGGTTTTCCCCAACTTGCTGGCGAGTTGAGTCAGAAAGGCAACACCTTGGGTCTGGCGCCCAGCCACCTACTAGGGCTTGAGAACCCTAGGGAATACGGACTTTTGTTGACATCGGCAAGCGAAGTGACAATAGTGCCCCTGCCGCCGCGAGGCGGCATTTTTGATTTTCAGGCAAGGGATAACCCTAAGAGCCTATTGACAACCGTCTTACAGCGCATTTGCGCAAGGAGTGATACAGCCATGGCCGAAGCCGCCGCGCCATTGTTCGATACATTTGCAAGAGCCCCCCTGCGTTTTGAGCGAGGCGAGGGCGTCTGGCTGTACACGGAAAGCGGCGAGCGATATCTCGATTTTGCGGCTGGCGTGGCTGTGAATTCGCTGGGCCATGCCCATCCGCACCTCGTGGAGGCGATCAAGACGCAGGCCGAAAAGGTCTGGCACGTCTCCAACCTCTATGAAGTGCCGGGCCAGGAAAAGCTTGCCAAGCGTCTGACGGAAGCAACCTTCGCCGACAAGGTTTTCTTCACCAATTCCGGCGCGGAAGCGCTGGAATGCGCGATCAAGACCGCACGCCGTTACCATTATTCCAAGGGCCATCCTGAGAAGTTTCGCATCATCACCTTTGAAGGCGCCTTCCATGGCCGGACGCTGGCGACGATCGCTGCTGGTGGCCAGCAGAAATATCTCGAAGGTTTCGGTCCCAAGGTCGAAGGTTTCGATCAGGTTCCCTTCGGTGACGTCGATGCGCTGAAGGCCGCCATCACGGTCGAAACAGCAGCGCTGCTGATCGAGCCCATTCAGGGCGAGGGCGGCATCCGCGCGCCGGCGAAGGAATTCCTGCAACTGCTGCGCTCGCTCTGTGACGAGCATGGCATGCTGCTGATCTTCGATGAGGTTCAGACCGGCGTCGGACGTACGGGTAAGCTTTTCGCCTATGAGCACACCGGCGTCGCGCCCGATATCATGGCGGTTGCCAAGGGTATCGGCGGCGGGTTCCCGCTTGGCGCCTGCCTCGCAACGGCCGAAGCTGCTTCCGGCATGACGGCGGGTGTGCACGGCACGACCTATGGCGGCAATCCGCTGGCGATGGCCGTCGGCAATGCGGTCCTTGATGTTGTTCTTGCTGACGGCTTTCTGGACAATGTTCGCGATGTCGCGCTTGTGTTCCGCCAGGGGCTTGCCTCATTGAAGGATCGTTACCCCGACGTGATCGAGGAAATTCGCGGTGAAGGCCTGCTTCTCGGCATCAAGGCGAGGATCCCCTCGGGTGAATTGCTCCAGGCCATGCGTGCGGAACATCTGCTTGGTGTACCGGCGGGTGACAATGTCATCCGTCTCCTGCCGCCGCTCGTCACCACCGCGGAAGAGGCCCGTGAGGGTCTGGCGCGCGTGGAAGCGGCCGCCGCATCCCTGACTGCAAAACAGGCGAAAATCGCCTGAGAAAACACTAAAGGGCGGGCCTCTTTGCCGGGGCTCGCGAGCATGGGACAGTTTGAAATGGCTTCACCTAAACATTTTCTCGACCTGTCGGCCGTCGGCTCGCAGGACCTGCGGGCGATTCTCGATGATGCCCGGGCACGCAAGGCGGCGACCAAGGCCGGCACAGCGGAAAAGCCGCTTGCCGGCAAGATGCTGGCGATGATCTTCGAAAAGCCGTCCACCCGCACCCGGGTCTCTTTCGATGTCGGCATGCGCCAGCTTGGCGGCGAAACGCTTTTCCTCTCTGGCACGGAGATGCAGCTCGGCCGGGCCGAAACGATCGGCGATACGGCCAAGGTCCTGTCCCGTTATGTCGACGCCATCATGATCCGTACAACGGATCATTCGCGTCTGCTTGAGCTTGCCGAACACGCAACCGTGCCTGTCATCAACGCCCTGACTGATGACACGCACCCCTGCCAGATCATGGCTGACATCATGACCTTCGAGGAACATCGTGGGCCGATAAAAGGCAAGACCATTGCCTGGACGGGCGACGGCAACAATGTCCTGCATTCCTTCGTCGAGGGTTCGGCTCGGTTCGGGTATCGCATGACGATGGCGGTTCCCATGGGTTCCGAACCGCATGATAAGTTCCTGAACTGGGCCCGCAACAACGGCGGCGAGATCGCACTGTATCATGATGCGGAAAAGGCCGTCGCTGGCGCCGATTGCGTGGTGACCGACACCTGGGTTTCCATGAACCAGGAACACAAGGCGCGCGGCCACAACATCTTCCAGCCCTATCAGGTCAACGAAGCGCTGATGGCCAAGGCTGAAAAGGACGCCCTGTTCATGCATTGCCTTCCGGCCCATCGCGGTGAAGAGGTGACGGATGCGGTGATCGACGGCCCGCAATCGGTGGTCTTCGACGAGGCGGAAAACCGCCTCCACGCGCAGAAATCAATCATCGCCTGGTGCATGGGCGTCATCTGAAGATACCACCCGTTTGATGAACGTCGGACGGGTGCTTGAACTTCTCGGCAGCGATTACCATCTTTTGGACTTCGAAGAGGCTCGTCGGTTTTCTGGCGGGCCTTCATCACGATTTGCACGTTTTTCCCCGGGAGCGGTTTCTCTTCGCGGGTCTCTGTGCGACAAGCAAAAAAGCACATTTGAAAGCCGGACTTTTGGACGGTAGCGGCGCCGCGGCTGCGCCAAGGAGTATGATATGGCAGATGTAACGGTTGAACTGGACGATCTCGATTTTGCTGGCGACGACAAGGTTGTACCCTTTCAGGTCGAAGGTCTGGATGTGCGCGGCCGCGCGGTTCAGGTTGGGCCATTGCTGAACGCCATTCTCGAGCGGCATGACTATCCGGCCGCAGTCGCCCGGCTGCTCGCGGAAGCGACTGTTCTGACGGCGCTGATCGGCACCTCGCTTAAATTTTCCGGCAAGCTCACGCTTCAGACCAAGGGCGATGGTCCGGTCGACCTTCTGGTTGCTGATTTCACCGCGCCGGAAAGCATGCGCGCTTACGCCCGTTTCGATGAAGAGCGTCTCGCAGCGGCGATTGCCGAGGGCGCCACCTCGCCGGAGCAATTGCTCGGAACCGGCATTCTCGCTTTCACGATCGATCAGGGCGCGGGCATGCAGCCGTATCAGGGCATCGTGCCACTTGATGGCTCATCGCTGGAAGACATTGCCGGGGTATATTTCCGCCAGTCGGAACAGCTTCCCACTCGCGTCCGTCTCGGCGTCGCCGAGTTCTTCGACCGTGATGGCGCCGGCAAGCCGCGCCACGGCTGGCGTGCGGGCGGCGTTATCGCGCAGTTCCTGCCACAGGCACCCGAGCGGCTACGCATGCGTGATCTGCATGGCGGCGATGGTGATGAAGGCGGCCATGAGGTGCAGGAGGACGATGCCTGGACGGAAGCGGTTACGCTGCTGAACACGGTTGATACCGACGAACTGACCGATCCGCAGGTGCCGGTGGAACGCCTTCTCTTCCGGCTTTTCCATGAGAGCGGTGTACGCATCTATGATCCGCAGGCGGTTTTCGATCGTTGCAGTTGCTCGCGCGACAAGATCAAGGGCGTTCTGTCAGGCTTTACCGCCGAAGAAATCAAGGCGAGCGAGGAAGATGGGGCCATCGCCGTTACCTGCGAGTTCTGCTCCACGACCTACCGCTATGATGTCAGCGAATTTGAAAACGTCTGACGAGGATAGCCGTGCCCTCGCACCCCATGATCCCGGCCTCGAGCCGGGATTCAGCATGATCAAGTCTTGATTGCGTAACACTCTCTCACGCTGCAGACGCGCTGTGGCTGGATGCCGCTATAGTCCCGCATGACGGAAGAGAGATTTTTATCTTATCGACACTCTGAGCCACGCTTTTAACGCGCGGACTTCGCGTTCCTGCGATTTCATCAATTCAAAACCCGCATCAGGCCTGGCGAATCCAGCGAGAAGGCTGGTATCGTGACATTGAACACCTCGCCGTTTTCCGTTTCCATTTCATAATGGCCGAACATCAGGCCCGAAGGCGTATCCAGCGGACAGCCGGAAGAATACTCATAGCTGTCGCCAGGTTTGAGATGTGGTTTCTCGCCCACGACTCCAGGACCATAGACCTCGTCCACCTGGCCGTTCTGATCGGTAATGTGCCAGTAGCGATTGACGAGAGTGACCGGAATGTCGGAGTTGTTCGCGATCACGACCTTGTAGCCCCAGACATAACGATCGTCATCCGGGTCGGATTGGTCTTCGAGATAATACGGATCAACCGTCACCTCGATGTCCCTTGTCAGAGCACGATACATACGCACCACACCTCGAAATTATGCCTGCCGCCGCATTCTACACTATAGGCTCTGGCTATCGTCAAGGAAATGAATGACTTGACGGGCAGGGGGCGTCTCCTGTTGCGCTGTTTTTTACATTAGGGATAACGGTAAAGGTAAATATTGGTTTCCTGGCGCGGCCTTCTCGGGCGCCAGAAGCCATGGCCGGACATCAGCCGGGCCATGGCTTAAGCTATTTCAGCTTCAGACGGAAACCGCCGCAAGAGCCTTTGCCAGATCTTCCAGCAGATCGTCCGTGTCCTCGATACCGCAGGAAAGGCGCAATGTGCCGCCGGAGATACCGAGTTCCGCCCGTGCCTCGTCTGTGAGGTTCTTGTGCGTCGTCGTGCCGGGATGGGTAATGAGGCTCTTGGCGTCGCCCAGATTGTTGGAAATCTTCACGATCTCAAGCGCGTTCTGCAGCTTGAAGGCCGCCTCCTTGCCGCCCTTCAGCTCGAAAGCCACCAGCGTCGAGCCGCCGGACATCTGGCGCGCAATGATATCCGCCTGTGGGTGGTCGGCGCGGCCGGGATAGATGACCCTGGCGACCTTGCCGCTGTCTGCCAGAAAATCCGCGATCTTCGAGGCATTGGCCGTCTGCTGCTTTACGCGCAGCGGCAGCGTTTCAATACCCTTCAGCAGCGTCCACGCATTGAACGGCGACATGGCGGGACCCGTATGGCGGAAATAATCCTGCAGCTCTTCTTCGATCCATTTCTTGTCGGAAAGGATCACGCCGCCGAGGCAGCGTCCCTGGCCGTCAATATGTTTGGTGGCAGAATAAACGACGATATGAGCGCCGAGTTCGAGCGGTTTCTGGAAAAGCGGTGTGGCGAAGACATTGTCGACCACCACTTTCGCGCCAATCTGGTTGGCGAGCTTCGCCACGCCGGCAATATCCACCACTTCGAGCGTCGGATTGGTCGGGCTTTCGAGGAAAAACAGCTTCGTATTCGGCTGGATTGCCTTTTCCCAGTTGCCGAGATCACGGCCATCAATGAGCGTGCATTCGATGCCATATTTCGGCGCCAGCGTTTCAACCACCCAGCGGCAGGAACCGAAAAGCGCACGGGCAGCAACGATGTGGTCGCCGGCGCGCAGCTGGCACATGATCGCCGCGGTAACGGCGGCCATGCCAGAAGCGAGCGCGCGGGCGTCTTCAGCACCTTCCAGCAGGCACATGCGCTTCTCGAACATGTCATTGGTGGGGCTGGCGTAACGGGCGTAGATAAATCCATCCGTCTCGCCCTTAAAGCGCGCTTCGGCGGCTTCGGAGTTTTCGTAGACGAAGCCCTGGGTCAGATAGATCGCTTCCGACGTTTCGCCATAAGGGGAGCGTAGCGTACCACCGTGAACGAGCTGGGTTGCCGGGCGCCATTTATTGCTCATGTGATCACCTTCAAAACAAAAAAAACCGGCCGCAAATGCAGACCGGTTCCTAGCACCCGGTCTTTTTAGCCACTTGTTTAACGTGGCTGCAAGCCGACCGGCCAAATCACCACGGGATAACTTGCCTTACTGCCGTTACCGGCTTGCGTCAATGCTTTCCTTTTGGTTTTGTCGCCGTAAAAAGGAATGATGACCATGATGAGAACCACGGGCATTTTGGCGGATGGCGCAATACGCGCGCTGTTTGCGGGCGGCAAGCTGAAGAGCGAGGCCGATCTCGACGCGGATCAGGTGCAGCCCGCCAGCCTCGATCTCAGGCTCGGCTCGAAAGCTTACCGCGTGCGCGCCAGCTTCATGCCCGGCCCCGGAACCCAGGTCATGGATAAGCTCAATCGTCTGAGCCTGCACGAGGTCGATTTAAGCCAGGGCGCGGTGCTGGAAACCGGCTGTGTCTATATCGTGCCGCTGATGGAGAGCCTGGCGTTGCCGGCCGACATGTCCGCCTCTGCCAATCCCAAAAGCTCAACCGGCCGTCTCGATATCTTCACGCGCGTAATGACCGACAACGCGCAGGAATTCGACAAGATACCGGCGGGTTATGCCGGCCCGCTCTATCTCGAAATCAGCCCGCGCACGTTTCCGATCGTCGTGCGCCGCGGCTCACGCCTGTCACAGATCCGCTTCCGCATCGGCCATTCGCTGCTCAACGAAGCCGAATTGCTGAAGCTGCACGAAACGGAAATGCTGGTCGCCAGCGACACGCCGAACGTGACCGGCGGCGGCATCGCACTTTCGATCGACCTCAAGGGTTTCGGCGACGACGGCCTGATCGGTTATCGCGGCAAACATCATACGGCGGTGGTGGATGTCGACAGGAAGGCCCAGCACGATGTACTCGATTTCTGGGAGCCACTTTACGCCCGTGGCCGCGCCGAGCTTATTCTCGATCCCGACGAATTCTATATTCTCGTCTCGCGCGAAGCTGTCCACGTTCCGCCGCTTTACGCCGCCGAAATGACGCCCTTCGATCCGCTGGTGGGCGAATTCCGCGTGCATTACGCCGGCTTCTTCGATCCCGGCTTTGGCCATGCGCAGGCAGGCGGCACCGGCAGCCGCGCTGTGCTTGAAGTGCGCAGCCATGAAGTGCCCTTCATTCTGGAGCATGGCCAGATCGTCGGACGCCTGGTCTACGAGCACATGTTGGAAAAGCCTGATGGTCTCTACGGCACTGGCCTTGGCTCCAACTATCAGGCACAGGGCCTGAAGCTCTCGAAACATTTTCGCGCTGAGTGACCGAACCGGCGGGTGCTTGACACCTGCCGCGAACTATCCGATGTCTTAGGCGGTGCGGGTGTAGCTCAATGGTAGAGCAGCAGCTTCCCAAGCTGAATACGAGGGTTCGATTCCCTTCACCCGCTCCAGTCTCCCCCAGCTCTCTGGTCTTAGATGCCTCGATTATAGGTGCATCAGTCCTGGTTTTTGACGACCGGGGTGTGCGGTGTCTTGTTCCAGACGAAGGGTTTGGTTTTCAGTTCCCAGACGGCTCGCCAGGCAGCGACCGAAATCAGCAGCCAATAAAGCGGCACCGATAACCAGCGTCGACCAACGGCGCGTCGCTCATAAGGTATCATCCTGTTCCTGCCCATGAGCACGAAGATCACGTAGCTACCGGCGATGTTGAGGCAATCTGTAAAAAAGAGCGTGCCGCGCCAGGACCACAGGAGGTCACCACCGCTTTCGGCAAGCGCAGCAGCCATGAATGCAATCGAGATGAAGAGGAGCGGGTGCGCTAAGGAAGACAGCAGCATGCCGCCGATCAGCAGCTGAAACACTGTATAGGACACCCATCCCATGTCGCGCGCGGTTTTGACCGGCGCTCTCGTCATCACCAGCCAGCTCTGTAGCCAGCCCTTGTACCACCGTGCCCGCTGGCTGAGCCAGACGGGCAGCGACGTCGGCGCATCTTCTAGTGTCTGCCTGCGCAGGACTGTTGAGTGATATCCGAGTCTGTGAAGGCGAAGGCCCACATCCGCGTCTTCGGTGACGTTATACGGATCCCACGCGCCAATACGCCGTAACACAGCGGTGCGGAAATGATTGGATGTGCCGCCAAGCGGCAATGGCAGCTGACGGGCAGCGAGGACCGGCAACAGGGAACGGAAGAGGCCCGCATATTCCAGCGCGAAGCAGCTGCTTATCCAGTTGGCCCGCGCATTGCTGATAATAAGGGGCGCCTGCAGGCAGGCCACACGGTCGGGCTGGCTTTGGAACGCGGCATAGGCCTCACGCAGTTGCTGCGGGTGCGGCCTGTCCTCCGCATCGTAAACTGCAACGAACGCGCCGCGCGCACCCGTAAGCGCGTAGGTCAGTGCCTTCGGTTTCGTGCGCGGTGTGGAGGGTGGCACACGGATGACTTCGATATGCGGACCGGGGTTGTGAGCCTTGATAGCGTCGATGGTCGCTTCGTCGTCCGCTTCGCAGACAAGTTTGATGTCAAGCCGGGCTTTGGGCCAATCCAGCCGATTGAGCGCGTCCAAAAGCTGGCCCACGACCGCCTCTTCGCGATAGAGCGCCACAAGAACCGTGTAGGTCGGCAGCGTTCCGTCCTCAGGTATAGGAGCGGTTTTTGCATCGCCTTCAGAAGGGGCTTCAAGGAGCACGAACAATCTGAAAAGCAGGGTGAGCAAATAAAGCAGCGTGAGCGTCACGTGAATGATGGCCAGCGCCTCGGCGGTATAAAATGCCAGTGAAAGCGCAATCAGTGTAAGGGCGACGCCGCCTAGAAATCCCTGTTCACCCTGGAGCGTGATGCGGGCGGAGTGGTGTGGCGCCGTGTTGAAGAGACGTTGCTGGGTTTCTGCCACCCGCCGCATCGCACCGGCATTCCAGACGGCGCTACGCATGGCCTGCGGTGTCGTAACAACGAGCTCGTCGTAGAGAAATGGCCGCTCCTCAAGGGCGGTCTTCAGCAGTTCGATCCGGTCAAGTTCCGGCACGATCAGCAGCACGTTCTGACCGCCCGTCGGCATCAGCCTGAGAAACCTGCTATCGACGAGTTGACTGTCGGTCGTAGCAAGGTTTGCCACTCTTTGCGGATCGATATCCGCAGTGAAGGGTAACCGCAGAAATCGGGCGAATGCGCCGAAATAAGCGTTCGGTGTGACGAGGCCGCTTGCCAGCAATTCTTCTTCGAGGGTGGAGCCGTTTTGCAGTGCTCGCTGTTCGAGTGCCGCGATATAAGGCTTGCCGAACCCCAACGACGAGAGAAAGCGCGCCTGGCCAGCCCTGTCGTTTACGGCGGCGGCCGTAGGCGGAAGTTCAATGGTGTTGGAAATTGCGATTTTTCGTGCCGCTGACGTCGTAGAACCCGAATCTCGTGTATATTGCCCAGAATAATCCATGCATCGCCGCCGCCGTCAGGTGCCGCCAAACTTCCTGTCACGGATAGTATAGATGAAAAATAACAATGTAACGCGAAATATAGCTTCGGTATTTACTTTAGTATTCGCTTTACAAATGTCCGGCTTTGTTGGTTTCAGCCACGCCGAGGGTCTGTCGGATGGAAATCGAATGCCGGTGCTGTTTGATGCGCAGGAGAGATTTCCGGGAGGCGACCTTTCTTCGGTCCCCCGCATCCGGTTTCTGATGTCGGTTGATTTCCCGCCGTTCAATTTCACCGATCAGGAAGGCCGGCTGGCGGGTTTCCATGTCGACCTTGTGCGGGAAATCTGTGCCCAGCTGAAGGTCGAAAGCAAATGCCAGGTCCAGGCTTTGCCGTTCGACGAATTGGAGGCGGCGCTAGAAATGGGGGAGGGCGAGGCGGTCATTTCCGGGTTGGCCACCACTGCCGACCTGCGCAAAAGTTTCTCCTTCTCGCGGCCCTACCTGTTGATGCCTGCCCGCCTCGCCGTGAACAAGGCCGCCAAATTGTCGGGTGCCGGCGCGGAAGCGCTTGCCGGAAAGAAGGTGGGCGTCGTCGGCAATTCACGGCACGAACAGATGCTGAAAGCGTTTATTCCGAAAGCCCGGGTCGAAGCTTTCGACGGATACGATCCCATGTATGAGGCGTTAAAGGCAGGCAGGGTCGACGCTATCTTTGCCGACGGGCTGCGTTTGCCCTTCTGGGTTTCCGGCAGCGCGTCAGAAGGTTGCTGCGCACTGTTCGGCGGGCCCTATATGTCGGACAGGTTTCTTGGAGAGGGTCTGTCCATCATGACTGTCGATCCCGACAATGTGCTGGTACCGGCTTTCGATCAGGCGCTGGCGGCCCTTTCGCGCAATGGCCGTCTGGAAGAAATCTACCGGCGATACTTCCCTTACGGGCTTTATTGAGCACGCACACCTCAATCGGTGTTGGCGGCGGGCTCATTTGGCCGGCGCTAAAACAACATCGCTGCGCCGAAGGCGCAGCAGTGCGATCCAGACTGCCGCGGCAATTGCGCTTTCGACCAGAAAATAGCTGCCGATCGTCCCCCAGATACTGATCGACCAGGTGAAGAGCGCCACGACGACGGAGCCGATGAGATTGCCGCTGTTCCAGATCTTGGCGCGAATGTCCTGCCGGCCGGAGGCCCCGAGTGCTTCAAGGGCTGTCGCAGCAACAGCCATCGGCAGAACCACCCAGCAGAGGATGCGGGTGATGACTGGCAGCGAAACATATTCATCGCCGAACAGCAGCGGCAGGAAGGGCGCAATGATGAAAATGGCAAGCGCACTGCCGAATGCGATGACAAGCGCTGCTTTCAGCACATTATAGGCACGCTCGATGGTTTTGCCGATGCCCTGCAGGGCGGCAGACGCCGACCCCGGATAGATGAGCCGGTTAAGGGCCTCCACGGAGAGGTAGGAACTGTCGAGAATGCGCCGGGCAATGGAATAGCTGCCTAGCACCTCGGCGCTGGCGATCGCGCTCAGCACGAGAATATCGGCGTTGCCGCGCACGGCCTTGAACAGGAACTGGGTGGAGAACAGGACGCCGATGCGGATTTCCTCGCGCACGATGCGAAAGACCGGGCTACCGAGCCTCCTTATCGCCTTCACTGAAATCGCGGCTGCGATGGTGTGTGCGGCGAGGTTCCACAGCGCCCAGGCTTCCACGGTTTCCACCTTGAAGATGAGGCAGGCGAGGACTGCGGCAATAGTGCGGGCGACCGCAAACATCACTTCCAGCTTGTTGGCAGAGGCGAAATTGGAATGGGCAATGAAGCTCTGCGTGGACAGCGAGATGATCTTGAGCAGGACAAGGTTGGTGAACAGGATCAGGAAGGTCGTGATCAGCGTGTCGAGCAGGTTTTCGGACGTCGGGAAAAATACCGGGATCGTCAGCATGCCGACGAGCGTCAGGACGAGGCCGGTGGCGGCGCTCAGAAGGTAACTGTGGCCCAGCATGACGGGAAACATGCTGCGATCCTGCGCCACGCGGCGGATCAGCGATTCCTGCGAGCCGATGCCGCAAATCTGCACGCCAAGATTGGTGACCGCCGTAATCGAAGCGTAAAGCGCAAATTGTTCGACCCCGAGATGGCGGGCAAGCAGCGCGAAGGTCAGAAGCTGGGCGGCGCTGGACATGAGAAGCGCCCCGCCGGATGCCATATAGGTCAATCCAAGTCTGACGAGATGGCTGAACCGCGGCGTTTTGAAAGACACCTCATTCTCCGTATTTGCTGGCATCGCCGGACATGTTCGACAGGGACGAGGTTGCTGTTCTGAAACCCGTGGAAAGCCGTAAATCGCCCAGCAACGCAAAGTCCGCAATGCCGCCTTTTGGCAGTTTTACCCTGTCTTATCCTTCTTGGGGTAAGAGAGGGTTAAAGCAAATGTATAAGAATGATAATGAATATTGAATTTACTCGGACATGCCCGTCGCAGAAGGGCTTGTTGTTCATCATAAGGCAGGCCCCATGATCCGATCATCCATTTCCGGTGCAGGCGACGATGCCGCGTTTGGCTGACACGCAGCCTATCGCCGAGCAGGGCGGTGGCCTATCTCTTGCCGGCGGCCGGCGTGACGCGATCGTTTTCGTCGTCACCATGCTTTATACCTGGATTTCGGTCGCGCCCTTTGAAAATCTCGCAGCGCCGCCGGTGCCGCATGCCGCCGCAAACCAGCTGACCGGCCTCGTCATTGCCGTCATCCTCGGTGTCTTTGCCTTGCGCCACCGGTTGACCGGGCTCCTGCTGCGGCCGCGATTGCCTATCCTGCTGCTGTTCTTCTGGCTGGCGATATGCTCCGTGCTTGGAACGCAGCCCGGCACGTCGCTGCAACGTCTCATCTTCACGGCGCTGCTCTGCTTCATCACCAGCGTCCTTGTCGTCATGCCGCGGGACCGGCGGCAGTTTGACCGAATGATGGCGATCTTCGCCATCATTCTCCTGGCGCTTTGTTATCTCGGCGTGATTTTCCTCAGTTCGCGCTCGATCCATCAGCCCTATGATCTTGATGAAAAGGCGCTGGCGGGCGATTGGCGCGGCATATTCAACCACAAGAACGCTGCCGCTCCGGCCATGATCATTCTCTTCATGATCGGGCTTTATCTGCGCAACGCCTGGTCGATGCTGGGCGGCATCGCCATCACGCTGCTGGCAGGGTTCTTTCTCTGGAAGACCAATGGCAAGACGGCGGCCATGCTGCTGCCTGTCACCGTGGCACTGGTGTGGGTCATGGAACGGCATGCCCATCGCACCCTGCTGATGATCGGCGGCCTCCTTGCCTTCATCAATATATCCGCGGTCGGCTCCACCTATTTTCCAAGCATTCAGAATTTCGTCGAAAGCCTCGGCATCGACTCCACCTTCACCGGTCGGACGGACATATGGCGGCTGTCCTTCGATACCTTCGCGCAGTCGCCGATCTTCGGTCAGGGATTTCAGGCTTTCTGGACGAGCGACCGGCTGCTGGCCCAGGCCGATATTGCCGGCACCTGGGCGGTCACGGCCTTCCACGCGCATAATGGCTATATTGAAAGTCTGCTGAATGGCGGCCTGCCAGCCTTCATTCTGATCGTCGTGTGGCTGGTCGTCATACCCGCAAATGATTTCCGTGTTGCGGTGGACAAGGGGACTGATCCCGGCCTGACGCGACTTTTTGCACGAATTTGGGTGTACGCACTGCTTTCTTCATGTCTTGAAAGTAATTTCTTTACCGGGACAGGACCCATCTGGTCTTCTCTTCTTATCGCAATTTATTGTTTGAGGCATCAGGCGTACGATATACTCGAGCAAGGGCAGTAATTCAGGCGGGCCGGGGGGCTTTGATGACGCAGAAAATCGGAACTTTCGCCGACCGGGTCAACAACCGGCTGGTGCGCTATTTTCCAGGACCGGCAGCGCGGATCGAAACGTCTCAACCGATTGTGTCCTTCACCTTTGACGATGTACCGGAAACCGCCTGGACGGCGGGCGCCCGCATTCTCGAAAACGAGGGTGTCTGCGGGACATTTTACATCGCCGGCGTTTTTATTGACGCTTATGATGGCGCGCAGCAGATGATTTCCGCCAAAGGCTGTTCGCAACTGGCGGCTGCCGGTCATGAGCTTGCCTGCCACACATTTTCCCATCGTAAGCTTTCAAGCTTTTCCCGGGAAGGCCTCGAGGCAGATCTCGATCGGAATGACAGCGTCCTTGGCTCCTTCGACGGAAATCGCCATGCGCGAAACTTCTCGGTTCCGTTCGGCATGGCGTCACCTGTCATGCAGCCCCTGTTGAGGCGTAAATTCAGGACGACACGGGGCATCATGCCCGGCATAAATCGCGGCAAGGTCGACCCGCATAATCTTGCTGCGGTCGAGTTGCGGTCGGACCAGAACTACCTCGACGCTGCCGACCTGTGGCTGGAGGATGTTTTGCAAAACGGCGGCTGGCTCATCATCTTCACTCATGATGTTTCGCGCACTCCAAGCTTTTACGGTTGTCCCGAAGAGAGGTTTCAGGGCTTTGTGCGCAGAGCTTTATCCGGTGGCGCGAAGATCATGACCGTCGATGCCGCCGCGACGGCCCTCGGCCTGTAAGCCGTGAATTTCTGCGGATTGGCCGTGTGCGCGACTGAAACGAAAATCCCTTGCCTGCAATTCCAGCCTATTGGCTGGCCCAGATGATGCGGGCGATCCACTCAACGTCGGCCATGTCGAAGCTGCGGTTGGGATGTTCCGGATTGAGCGACAGAAGCTCGATGTTTTTGGGGCTTTGCCGTGCCAGTACCTTGGCCATCACCTCGCCATCGCGGCTTTTCAGCACCACGCGGTCACCACGCCGCACCTGGGCTCCCGGCTCCACGATGAGAATGTCGCCATCACGGTAGAGCGGCATCATGCTTTCGCCCTGTACCTCCAGCGCGTAGACGCCTTGCTTGCGCTCTGGAGAAGAAGGAAATTCCACCACATCCCAGCCCTGACCCGCCGGAAAACCGCCATCATCGAAAAAACCGCCAGAGCCCGCCTGCGCGAAACCCAGCAGCGGAATGGCGTTATCGGCGCGGGAGGGCTGGGTCGTCTGCGCCCTGCCGAAAGCATAACCGAAAAATTGGTCGACGCTCGCGCCGGTCGCCTCCAGCACCTTGGACACCGACTCCGTTGAAGGCCAGCGTTTGCGGCCATCCGGCCCGAAACGTTTTGATTTATTGAACGAGGTGGGATCAAGCCCGGCACGCTTCGCCAGCGCCGAAGGCGTCAGCTGGTGACGCTCGGCAAGCGTATCTATGGCGCTCCAGATCGTCTCGTGTGAAAGCATGATGAAAGCCCGCATGTGGAGCCGATAGCGGAAAGCTCCTGTCGTTTACTGGCAGGAATCTAGACCAAATCTCGCCAGGAGTAAAGCTTGGAAAGGAATAAAATCCTTGAGCTACGCCACCATTGCCGAGGTGTTTATCTTGGCGAGCTGGATCACCGCCTGGGTGCGACTGTCGACCTTGAGCTTCAGCAGGATGGCAGACACATGCGCCTTGATGGTGGCTTCCGAGACGTTGAGCTCATAGGCGATCTGCTTGTTGAGCAACCCTTCAGCGAGCATGCCAAGAACCCGGCTCTGCTGGGGTGTCAGTGTTCGGAGCCGACCGATGAGATCGGCAACATCAGGGTCATGTTCTCTGTCGCCTTGATGGCCGGCCGGTATCCAGACATCGCCTTCCAGGACCGCGCGGATGCCGTCCCTGATATCGTCGATGCCTGATGACTTGGAAATGAAACCGGAAGCACCGAGTTCGATCGACCGGCGCACAGTCGTTGCGTCGTCCGTGGCCGACACGATGACGATTGGCAGGCTCGAAAATTCTGCCCGCAACGCCATCAATCCTGAAAATCCGCTGACCCCCGGCATGGCGAGATCGAGCAGCAGCAGATCGGCATCGCCATGTGCCGCAGCTGCTCGCCGTGCCGCCTCGAAATCCCCGGCCTCAATAATGGTTTGATGTCCGTCGAGGCCGGAAACGGCCTGCTTCAGGGCGCCGCGAAAAAGCGGGTGGTCATCTGCGATGATAAAGACAAGTTCCGACATTCTTGCCCCCTCCCAAGGGCGTTATGCGGTTCTTTTTCAGTAATCGGCTCACTCCCGTTTGCCGGCGGTCTAAACACGCCCGGCTCCTCAACCGCAAGGTTGCGCCATTCGATCGGGCATTACAAGAAAAAGCTGATGGACAGGTGGTCTTTCCCGACGCGACGGATAAAAATCCGGTGGAAACAGTGGACATCCGGCCCGCTTTGCGGCAAACCGCCCGCACAGGACAGCGCTGGAAAGCCTTGGAGAGCCCGATGCAGGAACCCCCCACGATCATCTATAAAATCGTGCCGGAGACGTTGTGGCACGAAGCCAGGGCCAAAGGCGTCTTTGAAGGCGCACCCATCGATCTGAGCGACGGCTTCATTCATTTTTCGACGGCAAAACAGGTGGCGGAAACCGCAGCCCGGCATTTTACCGGTCAGGTGGACCTGCTTCTGGTTGCGGTTGACGCCGCGGTGCTCGGCGACAAGCTGGTCTATGAACCATCGAGAGGCGGCGATCTCTTCCCGCATCTTTATGGTTCGCTTACCTTCACCGCCGTTCTCTGGGAAACGCCGCTCTCTCTCGATCATGATGGCCAGCACCAGTTTCCGGAGATTTTGTAATGGGCGGATTATTTTCCTCACTTGGCCGCAAGGGCCTGTTTCTTGTCGATCCTGAAAAGGCGCATGGGCTCTCCATCGCGGCGCTGAAAAGCGGCTTCCTGCCCACCTGCATGGTGCCGCACGATCCGCGCCTGCAGCAAACCGTGGCAGGCCTTGTTTTCCCAAATCCGCTGGGCATGGCGGCGGGTTACGATAAAAATGCGGAAGTCCCCGGACCGCTTCTCAAACTCGGTTTTGGCTTCACCGAAATCGGCACCGTCACGCCGAAAGCGCAAGCTGGAAATCCGAAACCGCGCATCTTTCGTTTGGTTGAGGATGAAGGCGTCATCAATCGCCTCGGATTCAACAATGAGGGCCACGCCGCTGCACTGGAGCGGCTGAAACAGGCGCGTCTACGCGGCATCGTCGGTGTCAATATCGGCGCCAACAAGGATAGCGAAGACCGTATTGCCGATTACGTACAGGGCATCGAGACGTTTTATTCCGTCGCATCCTATTTCACCGTCAATATTTCCTCCCCCAACACGCCCGGTCTGCGCGACCTTCAGGCCCGCGAAAGCCTCGCAGCACTTCTTGCCGCCGTATTGGAACGCCGCAAGGCGGAAACCGAGCGTTTGGGCAAGCGCATCCCCGTCTTTCTCAAGATTGCACCTGACCTGACCGAAGAAGGGCTGGATGACGTTGCCGAAGAGGCGCTTGCCCACGATCTCGACGGACTTATCGTTTCCAACACCACCCTCTCCCGCGATGGCCTGCGGGCCAGTCCGCACAAGGGCGAGGCTGGCGGCCTCTCCGGCAAGCCGCTGTTCGAGCTCTCCACGACGGTTCTCGCAAAGATGCGACGCCGTGTGGGCGCCGCGCTGCCGATCATCGGCGTCGGCGGCGTGTCATCTGCTGAAACGGCACTGGAGAAGGTGAGGGCAGGGGCTGATCTGGTGCAGCTCTACTCCTGCATGGTCTATGAAGGTCCCGGCCTGCCCTCGACGATCGTCAAGGGCCTGTCGGACCTGGTCTCGCGCGACGGTGTGGCGTCGATCCGCGACCTGCGCGACAGCGCTGTGAACCGCTGGGCAGACCGTAAACTGGGCTGACCGGCAGGTCTCTAGCGAAACGTCAGGCGCACAGCACCATGGCCCAATAGGGCCGGTTGCGGCTGGCGGCGTCATAGGCGACTGCAACGCCAAGGCCATTATAGGGCCCGAGCATGTTTTCGAGGTGGTGTTTCGAGCCGATCCAGGCTTTCACCACCCGTTCCACGCTATCCTGACCGGCAGCAACGTTTTCTGCGGCCGGAAGCGGCACATTCCCTTCCTTCATGCGGATAAGGAAACTGTCGGTAAGGCCGATCAGGTGCGCCATCTTCTGTGCTTTCACCATGCGGCCGGCCTGGTAGGCAGCAGCCGCGCTTGCCGCGCTGTTGATGGCGAGAGGCGAAAGGCCTTTCGAACGGCGCAGGTCATTGACCATCGGAAGCGCCGCCGCCGTTTCGTCGCGCGTGCCCGCCGGCAGGCCTTTGTTTGTGGGTACGGAAACACAGGCGGAAAGAACGGAGCCTGCGGAAAGCAGCACAAAGCCGCGCCGTGAAAGTGTCTGAAGGGTTGCGTCGGTCATGTTAGCGGCGATAGCTCAGAAGTCGCAGGATGATGAAAACCGGAATGACGATCGTTGCGCCAAGGATCAGATAGTCGCCGATTGCACCGAGCGCATGGAAACCGCTGCGCCAGAGGTCTACGACGAAATCGCGCGCGCCATAGATGATGTTCCAGGGCGTCAATCCGAAGATCGCCATCAGGAAGCCGACGAGCAATGAAACGACGAGCAGCTTCACCACGGTGCGGGCCACCGTGTCACCCAGCAATTTGTTGACCTCACCGGCCATCCGCAAGTCTCCTGTTTTGTCCTGACATATGGCGCAAACCGCTTCGATGCAAGTTTTTGAGGTGCACACCGCGCCGTATCCGTCGATTCCACGCAGGGCCATGAAATAGGACTTGAGTTTTTTTATGGCTTGATAAATGACAGCCGGCATCTTCTCAGGAAATCATTGATGGCCCCAAACCAGTTTTCTTCCGGTGACGTCATTGCCGACCGCCGGGCCGATTATGCCCGCATGTTGGCGGAAGGCGGTGATTATCCCGCCGCCGCCGAACTTATGGAACAGGCGCTGGAACTTGCGCCACGGTGGACGGCGGGCTGGTTTCGCTTCGGAGAATATCTCGAAAAGGCGGGTGAGACCGCAAACGCGGTGGCGGCTTACGAGAAAGTCGCCGAAATGGATGGAGAAGGGCTGTTTGCAGCCGAACTGAAGCTGGCGGTTCTCGGCGCCGCCGAAACTCCCGAACAGCCGCCGAGCCGCTATGTGGAAGGGCTGTTCGACGATTACGCCGACCGGTTCGAAACCTCGCTTGTCGAGAAGCTCGATTACAGCGTGCCGCAAAAGCTGGCGGAGCTGATTGCTAAAGAGGCGAATGGCAGCGTCTTCGATACGGCTGTCGATATTGGCTGCGGCACCGGCCTGCTCGGCATCGAAATTCGCTCCATGGCAAAGCGGCTCGAGGGCTTTGATATCTCTCAGAACATGCTGGCAAAGGCCGAGGAGAAAGGCCTTTACGATCATCTCGCCCAAGCGGATCTCTCACTGGAGATGGAGACTTCAGGGCTTTTTACCCCTCTACTTAGGGAGCATCGCGCCGATCTCGTCGCGGCTGCCGATGTGATGATGTATCTTGGCAGCCTCGAAGGCGTCATGCCGCTCGTTTCCGCCCTGCTCAGACCATCGGGCTTCTTTGCCTTCTCGGTGGAGGATGCGGGGGACGAGCAAGGTTTCGTTCTGCGGGAATCCCTCCGTTACGCGCACTCCAAGAGTTATGTAGTCGATCTTCTCGAGCGGTCGAGCTTCTCCCCAATCGAAATCCGCAAAACCACCATTCGCAAGGATGCCGGAAAACCACTTTCCGGCATTCTCTTTCTTGCCCGCGCCAAAGCTTGAACATTCCGTTTGTTGCCTTTTTCGCGATAGGTCAGCCTTACTTACGTAACTATCTTGATCCTACGTTTATTGCAGTGCAAAATACCTGCGAAACCGAGGGTAAATCGTGGGCACGACAAGAAGCGTTTACGGCATGTGGAGTTCCGATCCGGCAAAACATGCGCCGGTGGAAGACGTGCAGGGCATCGTCACCGGCGCGATCGTTTCGGCGCTCGGCTTTTATCTCCTGAACAAGGTGGGGCTTCTGACGGGCGGGACCGCGGGCGTCGCCTTTCTTATTCATTACGCCTTCGGCATCAGCTTCGGACTGCTGTTCTTCCTCGTCAACCTTCCGTTCTATTACCTGTCATTCCGCCGCCTCGGTCTTGCCTTTTCGCTCAAGACCTTCATCGCCATCGGCCTTGTGTCGGTGCTGACCGAAGTGGAGGCGCGATGGATGGTGATCGACAGCATCAATCCAATCTGGGCGGCGCTGCTCGGTGGCCTGCTTTTGGGCTATGGTCTTCTTGCGCTTTATCGCCACCGCGCCAGCCTCGGCGGCATCGGCATTCTCGCCATCTATATTCAGGACCGCTTTGGCATCCGCGCCGGTCTGATCCAGCTTGCTTTTGACGCCATGGTCATGCTCTGCGCCTTCCTCGTCATCGATTCCGCAACCGTGGTTTATTCGATCGTCGGCGCCTTCGTTCTCAACATGTTTCTGGCCATCAACCACCGCTCTGACAGATACATCGTGGTGCGCTGAGGCGACGCTTGAAAAAATTGCGCGGCGAGCGCAAAGCTCATTGGGGCATCCGGCAAAAGGGGAAATGGCAATGAGCGATATCACCGCACGCAAGCGTTTGAACCTGTGGGCGTCTGCGCCGGAGCGTCATTCATTGCTGGAAGATGTGCAGGGTGTTCTGGCGGGCAGCATGCTGGTCTCGCTTGGCGTCACTCTGTTCTCGGCGGCGGGTCTGTTGACCGGCGGCACGGTCGGACTGGCGTTTCTCGTGCATTACGCTTCCGACCTGAGCTTCGGCACGGTCTTCTTCCTCGTCAATCTGCCGTTTTATTATCTGGCCTTCCGCCGTCTCGGCCTTGCCTTCACGGTCAAGACCTTCTGTGCCATCGCGATGACCGCGCTGCTTTCCGAATATATGCCCGGCTTTTTTGCCTTCGAGAGCATCAACCCGATTGCCGCGGCGCTGTTCGGCGGGCTGACGGTGGCGGCCGGCATGCTGGCCCTGTTTAGACACCGCACCAGCCTCGGCGGCTTCGGCATCCTGGCGCTCTATCTTCAGGATCGTTTCGGCTGGCGCGCCGGCCTCGTGCAACTCGCCTTTGACGGCATGGTGCTCGCCTGCTCCTTCTTCGTTGCGACGCCTTTCGTTATCCTTTGCTCCATTCTCGGCGCACTGGTCATGAACCTCACGCTCGCCGTTAATCACAGAAACGACCGCTACATCGCCATGTAGCGGTCGTTCGATGGGGCAAGGTGGCTCAGGCCGCCTTCGCCGCCGCGTCGATCGGATGCTGCGAGCGGAAGCCGACAGCAATGCGGTTCCAGGTGTTGATCGCGCCAATCGCAACGGTGATCTTTACGATGTCCTCATCGGAAAAATGTGCCTTCAGCGTCTCGAAGGCCTCATCCGGGGCGCCGGTTTCGGCAATCTTCGTCACCGCATCCACCCAGCCGAGCAGCGCCCGTTCCTGCTCGGTGTAAACAGGAGATTCGCGCCAGACGCTCATCAGGTTGATCCACTGTTCGGACAGCCCGTCATGGCGGCTTTCCTTCACATGCATGTCCACGCAGAAGGCGCAGCCATTAATGATCGAGGCACGTAGCTTGATGAGGTGAATAAAGCGGCGGTCGAGACCGCTGGTCTGAACGTAATTCTCAAAAGCCATCATAGCCTTGAACGCTTCGGGGGATGCCTTTGCATAGTTGACGCGGGTTTTCATGTGTCTCTCCATTGGTTGTGTGGGTTGAAGGCAGGTGTCATCGGTCCGGAAAGCGGCAAAGCTGTCCGGCAACGTGATTGGTGATTATTTCGAGTCTGTTGTTCGGGTCAGCGCGTCGTCGTCTTGCGCTCATTCATGTCGAGAAAGGCGCAGCCGCGCGCGGCAATCCCGCCGTCGTCATTGGCAGCAAGATCACCCAGAATGTCGGCAATGGTGGTTTTGGCGAGTTCCGCCCGGTAGACCTTTTCGGCTTTTAACATCGCGGCGTTGATGCCACAGGGTTTGGTGAAATAACGGCCGGGCAGCGGGTTCGGCCCGCGCTGGCGGATCTCCGCGCAACGAAACGCTGGCTGCGGTCCTTCGACAGCCAGAACGATATCAAGCAGGGTGATCTTGTCGGTCGGTCGCGCCAGACGATATCCGCCCTTCGGCCCCGGCACCGTCGCAACAATGCCCGCGCTCGACAGCGATTGCAGGTGCTTCAGAAGATAGCTCGTGGAAACGCCATGGAATTCCGCCAGCGCTGCAGCGGACAATACGCCGCCTTCGGAAAGGCCGGCCAGCATGCCCACACTGTGAATGGCCTGTTCAACGCCGTCGCCGAGTTTCATTGGTTTCTCACATCCTGCTGTATGTATCGTGGATATTATTCATCCATGATTCCGCTTTCCTGTCAAGCGGCCTCTTTGCACTCTTCTTTTTCTCAAGTTTTTCACTACCTTGAAGACGTGAAGCACACCGAGTCCCCCACGCCCGGCACGCATGTCGGCTCCTTGCCCCTTCCATTCCAGAAATGGTTTGCCGAAAAAGGGTGGTCTCCGCGCGCCCATCAGCTGGAGCTGATGGCCCGGGCGCGGGGCGGGGAAAACATGCTTCTGATCGCGCCAACGGGCGCGGGCAAAACGCTTGGCGGCTTCCTGGCCTCGCTCACCGATCTGGCGAAGCGCGGCAAGATGCCGCCCGGCTCCGGTTTTGTCGGCGTGCACACGCTCTACATCTCGCCGCTGAAGGCGCTTGCCGTCGACATCGAGCGCAATCTCACCAAACCCGCTTCTGAAATGGGTCTGCCGATTGTGATCGAAACCCGCACCGGCGATACGCCCCAGGCGAAACGCCAGCGCCAGAAGGTGCGCCCGCCCGACATCCTGCTGACGACGCCGGAACAGGTCTCGCTACTGCTGGCTAACAAAGAAGCAGAGCGCTTTTTCCGCGATCTGAAATATGTGGTTCTTGATGAGTTGCACTCGCTGGTCACGTCCAAACGCGGCCACCTGCTCTCGCTCGCGCTTGCGCGGGTGCGTCGCCACGCGCCGGATGTGCGTTTCATCGGGCTTTCGGCCACGGTGGCGGAACCGATGGATTTGCGCCGTTACCTCGCGCCGCAGGGGCAGGGCGAGCCGCCGGCCGGTCTCATCACGGTTGAAGGCGGCGCAAAGCCGGATATCTCCATTCTGCAAACGGAAGAACGCATCCCGTGGTCCGGTCACTCTGCGCGTTATGCCGGCAAGGATTTGTACGAAGCGCTGAAGCGGCATCAGACGACGCTGGTCTTTGTGAACACACGCTCCCAGGCGGAAAGGGTCTTCCAGGAGCTCTGGACCGTCAACGACGACAATCTGCCGATCGCGTTGCATCACGGCTCGCTCGATGCCGGTCAGCGCCGCAGGGTGGAGGCGGCGATGGCAGAGAACAAGTTGCGCGCCGTCGTCGCCACGTCGACGCTCGATCTCGGCATAGACTGGGGTGATGTCGACCTCGTCGTGCATGTCGGTGCGCCCAAGGGGGCAAGCCGTCTAGCCCAGCGTATTGGCCGTGCCAACCACCGCATGGACGAGCCGTCAAAGGCGATCCTCGTTCCCGCCAACCGTTTCGAGGTGATGGAGTGCCGGGCGGCGCTCGATGCCAATTACATCGGTGCGCAGGATACACCGCCGATTGCTGAAGGCGCGCTCGATGTGCTTGCCCAGCATGTGCTCGGCATGGCGTGTGCCGAACCCTTCGACGCGGATGAACTCTATCGTGAAGTCACGACAGCCTCGCCCTATGCCGACCTGCCGCGCGCCACCTTCGATCGGGTGGTGGATTTTACGGCGACAGGCGGTTATGCGCTACGCACTTATGAACGCTATGCCCGCATCCGCCAGATGAAGGATGGCCGCTGGCGTGTCTCCAATCCTGCGGTCGCCCAGCAATATCGTCTGAACCTCGGTACCATCGTCGAGGCAGCGGAACTCAATGTGCGCATGGTCAAGCGCAATGCCAAGGGCACGGTCGGGCGCGGCGGCATGTCGCTCGGCAAGGTCGAGGAATATTTCCTCGAACAGCTGGTGCAGGGCGACACATTTCTCTTTGCCGGCAAGGTGCTGCGGTTCGAGGGTATCCGGGAGAATGAATGCCTGGTCTCGCAGGCTTTCTCTCTCGATCCGAAGATACCTTCTTATGCCGGTGGCAAGTTTCCGCTCTCGACCTATCTGGCGGATCAGGTGCGGTCGATGCTTGCCGATCCGGCCCGCTGGCAGGCATTGCCGGATCAGGTGCGTGACTGGCTGGAAATCCAGAAGGAAAAGTCGATCATCCCGAAGCGCGACGAGTTGCTGGTGGAGACCTTTCCCTTCCGCAAACGCTTCTTCATGGTCATGTATCCCTTCGAAGGACGGCTGGCGCATCAGACGCTCGGCATGTTGCTCACGCGCCGGCTGGAACGCGCGGGCGCAAAGCCGATGGGTTTCGTCGCCACCGATTATTCGCTCGCCATCTGGGCCATGCAGGATATGGGCATGCGGCTGAAATCCAACCGGCTGTCGTTGGCAGAGCTGCTCGATGAAGACATGCTGGGCGACGATCTGGAGGCGTGGCTGGACGAATCCTTCATGCTGAAGCGTACTTTCCGCAACTGTGCCATCATCTCGGGCCTCATCGAACGCCGTCATCCCGGCAAGGAAAAAACCGGTAGGCAGGTGACCGTGTCGGCCGATCTTATTTATGACGTTCTTCGCAGCCATGAGCCGGATCATATCCTGCTGGAAGCCACGCGACGCGATGCCGCAGCAGGACTTTTGGATATTGGCCGTCTTGGAGATATGCTGAAGCGAATCAAGGGACACACCACGCATCGCGCGCTGGAGCACGTCTCGCCCCTTGCCGTTCCGGTCATGCTGGAAATCGGCCGGGAGACGGTGGCGGGCGAAGCGATGGACGATGTGCTGGCCGAAGCCGCCGATGAGCTGATCGCCGAGGCCATGTCCTGACACAGGCCCATGTCCTGAAAGACGCATTGAAGGAACGACGACAACATTGCTGAGCCGGCTGACATTGAGCGACAGATTTTCCAATGGCTTCGAATGCCTTGGCAGCGAGACCGTTATCAATGGCGTTGCCGCCTGGTGCGACCCGCTGGGCGGGCTCTACCTGCCTGACCTCTCGCTTCTCGTCGTCTCCGATCTGCATCTGGAAAAGGGCGCAGCCTTCGCCCGGCGCGGCTCCATGCTGCCGCCCTACGACACCATCGCCACGCTTAAAATCCTGTCCTCGCTGATCAGCCGCTACGATCCGAAGATCGTTGTCAGCCTCGGCGACAATTTTCATGATCGTGTCGGTTCGCAGCACCTGCCGCTGCCGCTGCGCGAACTCATCCGCGAGATGGCCCGCGGTCGCGAATGGATCTGGATCAACGGCAACCATGATCCCGATGGCACGGTCGATCTGCCGGGTTCTTCGGTGGATGAGATGTTTTACGGCAATCTCGTTTTCCGCCACGAGCCGAGGCTCGGGGATGCCGTGGGGGAGATCGCCGGGCATCTGCATCCGTCTGCAACCGTGCGCCGTCGCGCGAAGACGGTACGGCGGCCCTGTTTCGCGACCGATGGGTCGCGTCTGCTGATGCCGGCATTCGGCGTGATGAGCGGCGGGCTGGACCTGCGTCATAAGGCCATGCACGGCCTTTTCGATCATGCCGCCCTCGTCGCGCATCTGATGGGGCGAGACCGCATCTATTCGGTGCGGTTTTCCAATCTGCTCGACTGAGATTTTACCGCGCCCTATTGGCGGCAGACCAGCACCGGTATCTTCGAATTCTTGAGGACTTTGGCCGTGATGCTGCCGAGCAGCATCTCGATAAAGCTCCTGCGCCGGTGCGAGGCCATGGCGATGAGATCGCAGCCGGTCCTGTCGGCAATTTCGATGATCGCTTCATCCGGCCGGCCCGCGCGGGCAAGCAGCGCCTCGCAGTCTATCCCCATGGCGGCGGCATGCGCCTGCGTGTCGCGGAGCAAATGCTCGGCCTCTTCGCATCGGTGAAATTCTTCTTCGGCAATGGCGGCAATGTCGTCGACATCGCTCGCAATCACGTGAAAGGGCTCCGATACCGTCACGACGGTCACCTTCGCGCCTGCCTCCCTGGCGAGGGCGAACCCTTGGTCGATTGCGATCTGCGCCAGCGGCGAGCCATCGGTGGGAATGAGAATGTGCTTGAACATGACATTTCTCCTTTTCATCCCCGCTACAAATCCGCGCTGCCTTGAAGGCTACGCAGGGTCGTAACGGCATGAATTTTACCGCAAACCGGTGACGGAAGCGAATGCTATCTCTGGCGGGCGGGTTGCTTCGCCGGATTTCCCAGAGTGAGAGGGATCAGTCCTTGCGGAAGATGATACTGGCGCCCCAGCCGGTCACGACCGCGAGCAGGACGCAGAGCGCGCCATAGGCAAGCGGTGTCTGGTGCGCGGCATCGGTGATCGCCTGTTCCATGCCGGTCTTGACGACGCGCAGTTTCAGTTCGCGCTGAGCGATGAACTTGCCGCTCTTGAAGAGATAGGCGCGCGCGGTGTGCACACCATTCGGCACGTTGGCGGGCAGGCGCAGCGTCGCCCAGAACAGGCCGGTTCGTTCCAGCCGCACCCCGGTCGTGTCGTTGCGATAGATGCCGCTTGAAAGCTTGAGCCGACGATAGGCCTCCTGGAAATCGAAGACGTTGTCCGGCACGCCGGAGAAGACGGCACTTTTGAGCGACAGATGGTCGACGCCGAGCCCCATGGCACGCAGCGTTCCGGGCGAGGCGACGTCGTTGATATTGCGCGTGCTGGCCATGGAATAGGATTCCGGCAGCGGCGTGAAGGTGATGGCGCTGGTGTTGATCCAGATGCCTGCCACACGCTGCTTCTTGCGCACGGTCATATAGTCGCTCGGCCCTTCCAGCGTCACGACGATATCATATTGGCCGATGGCCAGGAGCAGCTGGTCGGTATTGTTGAGCGCGCCGAAGAGGGTGAAATCCGCCCCGCGAAAATCAGACGCGATGGGGATTTCGGTCGTCGAAGCGCCAATTTCGATATTTTCCTGCAACGGTCGCTGCTGCGGGCCGGGCGGCAGGGCAAGCGGGGGTGTCTGCGCAGAAGCTGTCTGCCCGACGACAAGCAGGAAGAGAAGCGGCAGAACGGCAAGCAGCGGGCGAGCGGTCAATACCCCAGCCCTCCAACCGCTACCGAAAACAGATCGTCCGGCCGCACCACGAGCGAAACCGCAAGACGCAGCGCAACTGCAAGGACAAGCAGCGCCAGCAAGGCGCGCAGCTGTTCGCCGCGCAGCTTCTGGCCCACTCGCACGCCATATTGTGCACCGATGACGCCTGCCACCATCAGGATGAAGGCGAGCACGACGTCGACGGAGTAGTTGGTCGCGGCCTGGACGATCGTCGTATAGGCGGTCACGAAAATGATCTGGAACAGCGATGTGCCGACAACAACGCTGGTGGGGATGCGCAAGAGATAGATCATCGCCGGCACCATGATGAAGCCACCGCCCACACCCATGATCGAGGTGAGGATACCAATGCCGAAACCGAGGGTGATGACCGGAATGATGCTGAGATAGATCTTCGATTTCTTGAACCGCATTTTTAGCGGCAGGCGATGAACCCAGTTGTGATGGCCGGGCCGACGCAGGGTCACGGTTTCGTTGCGGGCGGCGCGGCGAAGCGCTGAAATGCTTTCCTTCAGCATCAGCCCGCCAACGGTGCCGAGCAGGATGACGTAAAGCAGTGAGACGATGAGATCGAGTTGGCCGATGCTGCGCAGGAAAGAAAATATCCACACGCCAACGGTAGCCCCAACGAGGCCGCCGATGAGAAGCACGCTCCCGAGCTTGATATCGAGCGTCCCGCGCCTGAAATGCGTGATCGAGCCTGAAACGGAGGATGCGACCACCTGGTTCGCACCGGTCGCCACGGCGACCACGGGCGGAATATTGTAGAAGATCAGAAGTGGGGTGATCAGAAAGCCGCCGCCCACACCAAACATGCCGGACAGAAAACCGACGGCCGCGCCCATGCCGAGAATGATGAAAATATTCACCGACAGTTCTGCGATCGGCAGATAGACAGTCACGGCTCGGACCTCGGGCAAATGGTTCCGGGCGGCAGGGCTGTCCGGGTGAGGGGGCCGCGCCGCGATTTACACTTTCTGTCTGAAAAGACCGGGCATGCCCAGCCTTCCTTCGTCATGCCCGCGAGGGCCTGACCTGTCAACATTCAACGGTAAATACGTTGATAATTAGGAAAGATAGCTGACATGCGTGCGCACGGGGCCACATTCCGGCGCGGCGTCGCACAGAAGCGGCCACAGGGGCCGCCTCACATGGTTTCCAAACTTTATTTGTTGCGGGCGAGAAGCGCGGTCACCAGCTCATTGGTGATACGCCCGTCCGGCGTCTGGCCGACGGACTTCTGGAAGTCCTTGATGGCTGTCACGGTGTTCTTGCCCAGCTTCCCGTCCGGCTGGCCGGCATCGAAACCGTTCTTGTTGAGGATCGCCTGAATGTTGCGGATTGCCTTCTCCATGTCGACGGAGGCGGTTTTCACACCTTCCTTACCCGCCCATTCCTCGGGTGGGTTGACGCTGTTGGCGTCTTCCGAAAGCGGCTTCACCTTCCAGGCATCCACCTTGGCCTTGGCGCTCTGAAGCTGCTGCGGGCTCATGGCGCCTGCAACCTCGTCACGCTTTTGTGCTGCGTCCGCATCGCCATCCTTGGCGGCGATGGCGAACCATTTGTAGGACTCCTCGATATCCTGCTTCACACCGCTGCCGCGCGCATAGAGAATGGCGAGGTTGAACTGGCTGTCGCGCACACCGAGTTCGGAGGCCTTGATGAACCATTGCGCGGCCGCGCCGAAATCCGGCTGGCCGGCTGCGTCGGAGGCAAGCAGAACCGCGAGATTATGCATCGCGCCGGCATTCCCCTGTTCGGCAGCCAGCGTGTAATAGCGCTTCGCTTCGGCAAGATTGCGCTCGACCCCGTTTGCCTTCTCGTAGAGGTTGGCAAGACGGTATTGCGCAGGAGCAAGGCCGCGATCGGCCGCCATCTTGTACCACTTTGCTGCTTCCGCACGGTCAATGGTGACGCCGCGACCCTCGGTGTAGCGCGCCGCGATCTCGAACAGGGCCTGTGTATCGCCTTTGGCAGCGGCTTCAGCAAGCGATGCGGGCTCGATGCCGGCGGGGACGGCAATGGCGTTTTCCGCAGACGGTGCGGCCACAGTAGATTGAGCCGGCGCCGGAGTGCTGCTCTGTGCGACGGTGCCGGCCTTTGTGGGTTCCACGGCAGGTACATCCGCAACTGGAGGCTCGTCCGGCAGCGGCGCGCCGCCTATCGTGCGGTTGTCGATGGTGTTTTGTGCCGGGGCCGAGTTTTCGATGCTGTCGGCCGATGCCGCCTCTTCCGGATCGACGGCGAGGGCGGAGGGAATGGTGACGGCCTTCTCGCCCGTTTCCGGAAGCGCGGAAACCGGCGCGTTGTCCATCTTCTGCTCGATGAGCCGTGCCGGGGCTTCCGCGCCACCGATCAGCGTCTTGACGAGCGGCATGGCCATCATCGCCAGCAGAATGGCGCCGATGCCGAGCAGCAACGGGCGGCGATAGCGTGAAAGAGCGGACGCGTCTGCCTTGCGGCTCTTCTTTCCGGTGTCCAGCTTCTCGGGCGATGTTTCCATCGCGGCGGCCTGGGCGGCGCGGCGGGCAGCGGCGATAAAATCCGTCCGTCCTTCCGCATCTGCGGGCTTACCGGTTGCGGCCACCTGGCTTGCACGCACGCGCTCGAGGATTTTCTTGATATCGGGCGCGCCTGAGCCTGGCTCCAGAAGTTCATTCTCCTGGCCAGCCGGCAGAACGTCGATCGGATCGAGCGACGGGGCTGGCTCAACCTGCGTGCGGGCGGAAGAGGCCGAAACGGGCTCTTCCTTCGTCTTGGCGGGCTTTGCCGTGCTTGTCTTGAAGCGCTTGGTCAGGCCGGCGAGCAGGCTCTTTCTTTCCGTTTTTGCTGGCTTGGCGGCGGCCGGCGGCACGATCGCGGTCGCGTCGTCTTCGCCGGCATCGTTGAGAATGGCCTGCTCTTCGGCGATATAGCCTTGTTCCGGGAAGATGGCGGCAGGCATCGTGATGTCTTCGCGACCTGCGGCAACCGCCTGCTGCGTAACGTGGCGAGGAGCCGCCTCGCGGTAGCCGTTGTCGAGATTGTCGAGGCGGCCGGCGATCTGCACCAGCGTTTCATGCAATGCTTCGAAGGTGCGGTGCGTACGCTCTTCGGTGTTGCGGCTCAGTGCTTCAAGGTTGCGCAGATCGGCCGCAAGATCGGTCAGCATCGACATGTCGGCGATGTTTGCGCCAGCGGAAAGATTGTTGCGCGTATAGGCGTCGAGAACGGCCTCGGCCGCCTGCCGGGCCGCTTCGATGATATATTCGTCGTTGGACGCCATGTAGTCTTCGATCGCCGCCATACGGGCGTCGAGTTCCGGCGACATGCCAGCCGCCTGCACCTGCACCGGCTGGCTGATCAGCGTGGAGAGATGGGCGATCTGGTTTTCGAGGCTCGCCAGCGCGTGGCTGTCGGCGGGCGCGGCATGGGCGGACTCGTCAAGGCGGGCGGCGATTGTGCCGAGACGCTCTTCCAGACGGGAGAAGGCGCCGTCACTGAAACCCGAAGCCGGCTGCGGCTGGCTGTAGCGGTAATCGAGATCTTCGATCCGGCGCGACAGCAGGTCGAGCCGCTCGGCCAAGCCGTCATTGACGGCACCATGATCCAGCGCATCGATCTTGCGGGAGATATCGCTGAGGAAAGATGTCAGTTCCGCCTGCTGGGAGGGGCGCTGCGAGCGCTCCAGAAGCAGGGAAAGCTGGTCCAGCCGGTCGTGCAGCTGCGCAGCGTCGCGCGCGGTGCTGAGTTCATCGATCTTGCCGGAGAGCGCTTCAAGGCGGGCGGTGAGGTCGGACGCCGGTTCCGGCTTGGCGGCGGCAAGGCGATTGATGTCGCCGAGCTGTTCGGCAAGGCCGTTCAGCCGGCTTTCCAGCCGCTGCGCCAGCGCATTGTCCGTTGCCTGTGCATTGGCACGTGTGCCGGTTGCGGCTATGGCGCGGCTGATTTCGTCCAGCCGCTGGTCGAGACCCGAAAAGTGCTCGGTAAAGGCAGCCTCGTTGGGCTGCATATGCTTGCCGAGCTGCTCCACGGCGCTGGCAATGGTGATGAGCTTGTCCTCAAGCACGCGCACGGCGGGATTGTTGCTCATGCCGCCGAGTTGCGTCTTGATGTCATCGAGACGGTAGGCGAGCGAAACGATCTCATCCTGCAACGAGGCCGCATCGAAACCGCGCAGCGTGTCTTCCACAGTGTTCCAGCGGCTTTCGATCCGATGCACGCTGTCTTCGCGCGCCAGCTGGTCGATGGTCAGACGCAGGTCTTCGAATTCATTGCGCAGTCCATAAACGTCGGGCGATGCCAGATTGCCGAGCTGGTCGATGCTCCCGGCAAGCCGTGCGATGTCGTCACGCAGATCGCCGATAAATTGCTGGTCTTCCGCCACCGCGCGGATGTTGCGGATTTCGTCGCGCAGTCCCTGCGCTTCCCGCGCAACCCCCTCGGCAATATCGCTCTTCAGCTCATGGCGAAGATTAACGAGCGCCTGGGCGATTTCCTGCAGGGCCGCGTCATTGCGCGATGTTTCCTGCTGGTAGGAAGGAATGGCGCGCGCGCGTGGCGCAGCCTGAGGAGCCGGCTGAGCCTCCCTCTGCCGATATTCCGGCGCGAGCGGCCGTGTGATGGTGCGTTCCGGGCGGGCCGCAGGGTCCTGCGGCCGCTGGAAGCTCGTCTCCAGCAGACGCTGACGCTGGCGAATTTCATTGACGGGGTCGAGTTGCGGCGGGGTCACGCTCGCGCGGACTTCACGCGGCGCGGCAGGGGCGTCGTTCTTCTCCACTGGCTGCGCGCTCGCAGACCGCGGGTCGCGCGGAAACTTCTGGCTCATCAGCCCTTCGATACGGGCTTCAAGGCCTTCAATGGTGCGATTGAGAGCATCAAGAGACGACCTGTCGCCTGGCTGTTGGGTTTTCGATCGCAATCCGTTCATCTTCTCGCTCGCTTCGCTTCCGCCCGCCGTGCCCGGTTTCTGTCGCGACGTTCTGTCCCATCACGTCATCGCCGCAACATGCAGCAGTTCCTGAGCCGGTATTTGCCCCCATCGAGGAAATTGCGCCGCCGAACGAAGCAGTTACCTCTGTCCGGAGAATTCACGAAACGTGGTAAAGAAGTGGTTAACCGTGGTCGGAATTTTTTAACTTTTGCCGCGTCTGACCGGCCCGAGGCCGATGGGCAGGGTAATGCGCAACACACCTTGGCAATATTCCGCCGAAATCTGTTTGACGTTTACGCGCACGTCAAATATTGTCACGTCATATCGGCCGGATAGGCTCCGGCGCCCACGATGCGGAGGAACATCGGTAATGCCTGTTTACAAGGCCCCAGTTAAGGACACGCTTTTTATCCTGAATGAGGTTCTCGGCCTGGAGCGGTATAATAACCTGCCCGGCTTCGAGGATGCGACGCCTGACATGATTGAGGCAATCACCGGCGAAGCGGCAAAGCTTGCCGAAGAGCGGCTTTTCCCGCTTAACCTTTCCGGGGACCAGCAGGGCTGCAAGCGCGCCGATGACGGCTCCGTCTCCGTGCCGGATGGTTTCAAGGAAGCCTATGACGCCTATTGCGAGGGCGGCTGGATCGGTCTTGCCGTGCCGCCGGAGTTCGGCGGTCAGGGCCTGCCCTATACGCTGCATGCGGCAATCGGCGAATATATGTCGTCCGCCAACCTGTCCCTGATGATGTATCCCGGCCTGACGCAGGGCGCGATCGCTGCGATTTTAGTGCACGGCACGCAGGAGCAGAAGCAAACCTATCTGCCGAATATGGTTGGCGGCACATGGTCCGGTACCATGAACCTCACCGAACCCCATTGCGGCACCGATCTCGGCCTGCTGCGCACCAAGGCCGTGCCACAGGCTGACGGCAGCTACAAGATTTCCGGTCAAAAGATTTTCATCTCGGCCGGCGAACATTCCATGACTGATAACATCGTCCATCTGGTGCTCGCCCGCATCGAGGGCGCGCCTGAGGGCACCAAGGGCATTTCGCTCTTCATCGTACCGAAGTTCCTGGTGAAGGAAGACGGCACGCCGGGCGAGCGCAACGGCGTCACCTGCGGTGCGATCGAACACAAGATGGGCATTCACGGCAACGCCACCTGCGTCATGAACTACGATGACGCGACCGGCTATTTGCTGGGTGCGGAAAACAAGGGCCTCTCGGCCATGTTCGTGATGATGAACGAAGCCCGTCTCGGCGTCGGCCTGCAGGGGCTCTCGGTTGGCGAGATTGCCTATCAGAACGCCGTCGAATACGCCCGAGAGCGCATTCAGGGCCGTTCGCTTTCCGGCGCAAAATTCCCGGACAAAAAGGCCGATCCGATCATCGTCCACCCGGATATCCGCCGCACGCTGATGACCATCAAGGCCTATAACGAGGCCGGCCGCGCTTTCCTTCTTTGGACGGCGCTGCAATCGGACATCGCCCATCGCTCCACCGATGAGAAGGAGCGGCAGGCGGCAGACGACCTGCTTGGTCTCGTCACGCCGATCCTCAAGGGCGTGCTGACCGACAAGGGCTTCGACCACGCTGTGATGGCGCAGCAGGTCTTTGGCGGTCACGGCTACATCGAAGAACATGGCATGAGCCAATATGTCCGCGATGCGCGCATCACCATGATCTATGAGGGGGCGAACGGCATTCAGGCACTCGATCTGGTGGGCCGCAAGCTCGGCATGAATGGCGGCCGCGCAGTCATGGCGCTGTTCAAGGAAATCGGTGATTTCTGTGAGGAAAACCGCGCCGACGAAAAGCTGACCCTCTACACCAAGGGTCTGAAGAAGGGCTTGAACGACCTTCAGGCCGCAACCATGTGGTTCATGCAGAACGCGATGGCCAAGCCCGAAAATGCCGGTGCCGGTTCGACCGACTATATGCATCTCTTCGGCATCGTGGTGCTGGGTTACATGCAGGCGCGTATGGCGAAAGCGGCAAGCGAAGCGCTTGCGGCAGGCAGCGCGTCGGACGAAGATTACCTCAAGACCAAGCTTGTCACGGCAAAGTTTTACATGGAGCGCATCATGCCGGAGACGGCGCTGCGCAAGGCCCGCATCGAAACCGGCGCGGACACCATGATGGAACTGGCCGCAGAAGCATTCTGAGACATCTGGCGTTCAAGACGCCACAGGGAGAGAGTTTATGACCGACGTATTTATCTACGACCATGTCCGCACCCCGCGCGGACGCGGCAAGAAGGATGGCAGCCTGCATGAGGTGCCCTCCGTTCGCCTGGCCGCCAAGACGCTGGAGGCCATCCGCGACCGCAATGGGCTCGACACCTCTGCTGTCGATGACATCATCATGGGCTGCGTCGATCCCGTCATGGATGCCGGTGCGGTGATCCCCAAAGCCGCCGCTTTCGAAGCCGGTTATTCCAACAGGGCCCCGGGCATGCAGATCTCGCGCTTCTGCGCTTCGGGTCTCGACGCCATCAACTTCGCGGCCGGCAAGGTGAAGGCTGGTTCGGACGATATCGTCATCGCCGGCGGCGTCGAAAGCATGTCCCGCGTCGGCATGGGCATGTCCGGTGGCGCCTGGTACATGGACCCCTCGGTAAACTTTCCGGCGTTCTTCATGCCGCAGGGCGTGTCGGCCGATCTCATCGCCACCAAATACGGGTTTTCCCGTGACGATGTCGATGCCTACGCCGTCGAAAGCCAGAAGCGCGCCGCGCATGCCTGGGAAAAGGGCTATTTCAACAAATCGGTCATTCCGGTGAAGGACCAGAATGGCCTGACGATCCTTGACCGCGATGAGCACATGCGCCCCGGCACCGATATGCAGGCGCTGGCCTCGCTCAACCCGTCCTTCCAGATGCCGGGTGAAATGGGTGGCTTCGAAGCCGTCGGCATCATGGCCCATCCGGAAGTGGAGCGCATCAACTACGTCCACCACGCCGGCAACTCATCCGGCATCGTCGATGGTGCTGCCGCCGTGCTGGTTGGTTCGAAGGCGGGCGGCGAGGCAATGGGCGTGAAGCCGCGTGCCCGCATCAAGGCTTTCGCCAATATCGGTTCCGACCCGGCGCTGATGCTGACCGGCCCGGTGGACGTAACCGAAAAGCTTCTGAAGAAGACCGGCATGTCGCTCGCCGATATCGATCTTTTCGAACTCAACGAAGCCTTCGCCGCGGTGGTCCTGCGTTACATGCAGGCCTTCGACATCGATCATGATCGGATGAACGTCAACGGCGGTGCCATCGCCATGGGTCATCCGCTGGGTGCAACCGGCGCGATGATCCTCGGCACGGTGCTGGATGAGCTGGAGCGGCGCGATCTGAACACCGCGCTCGTCACGCTTTGCATCGGCGCCGGCATGGGCACGGCGACGGTTATCGAGCGGGTTTGAGACAGCGGCTCCAGCCCGCTTCCGTCATCCTCGGGTAAGGTCCGAGGATGACGAGGAAAGCGAGGCGGCCATTACGATTCAGGGAAGAGGAATCCCAAATGAGCACTTACACCAATTTCACCATCGAGACGGATGCAGACGGCATTGCCCTCGTCACCTGGGACATGCCGGAAAAATCCATGAATGTCTTCACGTCGGCGGTTCTGGAGGAACTGAACGCCGTCGTTGATGCGACCGTCGCCGATGCTGCGGTCAAAGGCGTTGTCTTCACATCAGGCAAGAGCACCTTTTCCGGTGGTGCCGATCTCTCGATGATCAAATCGATGTTCTCCTTTTACCACGAGGAAAAGGCAAAGAACCCGGACGAAGCGGCACAGAAGCTGTTCGATCTTGTCGGCAGGATGAATGGGCTGTTCCGCAAAATCGAGACCAACGGCAAGCCCTGGGTCTCCGCGATCAACGGTACCTGCATGGGCGGCGCGCTCGAGCTGTCGCTCGCCTGCCACGGCCGCGTGGCCTCCAGCGCCAAGAACCTCAAGATGGCGCTACCGGAGGTCAAGGTCGGCATCTTCCCAGGTGCGGGCGGCACCCAGCGTGTGCCGCGCCTGACCGATGCACAATCCGCCTTGCAGATGATGACCACGGGCCAGTCGCTGACCGGTGCGCGCGCCAAGGCCATGGGGCTGGTGCACCAGGTGGTCGAGCCGGATCAGCTGGTCGCAACCGCAAAGCAGATGATCAAGGACGGTCTGAAGCCCGTCGCGCCTTGGGATGAAAAGGGCTTCAAGGCCCCCGGCGGCGGCATCTGGACTCCTGCGGCTGCCCAGCTCTGGCCCGCAGCCCCCGCGATCCTGCGCCGCGAGAGCGCCGGCAACTATCCGGCGGCACTCGCCATCCTCAAATGCGTCTATGAAGGCCTGCAATTGCCCTTCGATACGGCGCTGAAGGTGGAGCAGCGCTATTTCACCGAAATCCTTCGCTCGAAGGAAGCCTTCGGCATGATCCGCTCGCTGTTCATTTCCATGCAGGAACTGGGCAAGGGCGCACGCCGTCCGGCGGGCCAACCGAAGACCGAGTTCAGGAAGGTCGGCGTCGTCGGCGCGGGCTTCATGGGGGCGGCCGTCGCTTATGTCACTGCCGCAGCCGGCATCCCCGTCACGCTGGTGGATCGTGACCAAGAAGCCGCCGACAAGGGCAAGGGCCATTGCGAAGAAAGCGTCAAGGCCGCCATCAGCAAGGGCAAGCTGACGCAGGATGAAGGCAAGGCCCTGCTTGACCTCGTCACGCCCACATCCGACTACGCCGCACTCTCCGACGCCGATCTCGTCATCGAAGCCGTGTTCGAGGACCGCGACGTGAAGAAGGCCGTCATCGAAGCCGTGGAAGCCGTTTTGCCCGAAGGCGCGATCTTCGCCTCCAACACCTCCACCTTGCCAATCACGGGGCTGGCAAAGAACTCCAAGCGTCCGACCGATTTCATCGGCATCCACTTCTTCTCGCCGGTCGAGAAGATGATGCTGACGGAAGTCATCTTGGGCGAGGAGACCGGCGACAAGGCGCTCGCCGTCGCGCTCGATTATGTGGCAAAGATCAAGAAGACCCCGATTGTCGTCAACGATACGCGCGGCTTCTTCGTCAATCGCTGCGTCCTGCGTTACATGGCGGAAAGCTACGATATGCTGATCGAAGGCGTGCCGCCCGCCATGATCGAAAATGCCGCGAAATTTGCCGGCATGCCGGTCGGCCCGCTGGCGCTGAACGACGAGGTAGCGATCGATCTTTCCTACAAGATCCTGAAAGCCACCGTCGCCGATCTCGGCGAAAAGGCCGTCGATCCGCGTCATATGGAGCTCGTGAAGAAGCTGGTGGAAGGCGAAGGCCGCTTCGGCCGCAAGAACGCCAAGGGCTTTTACGACTACCCGCCAAAGCCCGCCAAAAAATCCCTCTGGCCTGGCCTGAAGGATCTTTATCCGCAGCAGAAGCCTGAAGACGTGGATATGGAGGTGCTGAAACAACGCTTCCTCGTCACCGTGGCGCTGGAAGCCGCCCGCACGGTGGAGGAAGGCATCGTCACCGATCCGCGGGAGGCCGATGTCGGCTCCATCCTCGGTTTCGGCTTTGCGCCCTATACCGGCGGTGCGCTGTCCTACATCGACGGCATGGGCGTGAAGACCTTCGTGGCGCTCGCCGAAAAGCTCAGCGAGACCTATGGCCCGCGCTTCAGGCCGACGCCGCTGCTGAAGGATATGGCCGCCAAGGGTGAAACCTTCTACGGCCGCTTCGATCCCTATGCCGGCGCGGCCAAGGCCGCGTGATCGACGGTCAAGCCAGGATTTTTGAACAGGCCCTTCGGGGCCTGTTTTATTATGTTGGCACTGCCGCTTTCCGTGCATCCTTTGACCGGCTCAGGCGTTGACTGGCAGGACAGGGCAGAAAACGCCCGCCCCAAGCAATAAGCACGTCTCAGGAGACAGCCATGAAAGCGCCACTGCGATCCCACGGTTTTGAAAAGCCTTCCGACCTCGATGATGAACTCGCCGAATTGGACGAAGAGGCCGAGGCTGTCGCCGCAGAAGAGAAGACAGAGACATCCGCCGCACGAAGCAACAGCGCCGCCGATGCCATCGACCCTGCGGTAAGGGCCGAACTCGATGAACTGCGTCGGCAAGTCGACAAGATCAGACGCGATCTCAAGCGGCTGGAGGCTGCCCGTCACCCCCGTCGGGAGCACGAACACCCAAGGCACGAGCGCGACCGGGAAAATTCCCGTTTGATGACCGTCGTACGCTCCGTGGCCGTCACGTCGCTCGCCAGCCGTATATTCGCCACGTCACCGGTCATGGCGGCACTCGTCGCAGTCGTTCCGTTCGCGTTGGGCTTCGCGGCGCGGCGAAGCGAGGACGCCTAACGCAGGACCTTTCCGTCCGAAGCATTTGTGGTCTCATCCGTTAGCCTGTTACGGGTGGGGCCGCGCATTCAAGCCGCCTGGTGATGCGGTCCAAATGCAATGTTTATCCCATCCACAGGCAGTTTGAAAAAACTGTCAAAAAACTTTGCGATGGCGCTTGCCATGTTCGAACAAGATGTTATAACCCCGCTCACTTTCGGGGCGCAAACAACCCCGACCGCGAAAAGCGGAGGTTCTTCAAGGACCTGAAGTGCCCGGATAGCTCAGTTGGTAGAGCAGCGGATTGAAAATCCGCGTGTCGGTGGTTCAAATCCGCCTCCGGGCACCATTAAATCCTTAATTTCATTGGTATTTTGAAAAGCTCTTTGAGCCTGCTTGCGCTGGAAATACGCTAGCGCACATCTAGCACACCCCACAAAATTGCTCTTTCCTTTCAAGGCCCGTCCTGCCTGCTACGGCCTGAATTAGCGCAGCTTTAACGCAGGCGTGCTAGCAACGTAACCGATTTCGGAGAGTTTCATGTTGCAGCGTACCAAGCAGCCATTTGCCCTGTTTCAACGCCCCGGTGGGACCATATGGTCAGTCCGCTTTTCAGCTGGTGGAGGCAGGTCCTAAAAAGTCTTGAAACTGAGAATTTTGAAGAGGCTCATCACAAGGCTTATCAAATCTGGAGTGAGGCGAACTATCGCGTAAAGAACGGCTTTACAGCGGTTGTCCGTCCTTTCTCGGAAGTGGCTGAGGAATTTATCAAGCTGGTGATCGCGGAAAGTGAACGAAAGGACCGGAGTGAGTATCACCCACGCGATTGGCCTCCCGTTATCCGGCGCTACTTTGTCGGCTTCTTCGGAAACAAGCCGATTGATACCATCCGTAAACCCGACATCGAACGCTATATGGAGTGGCGGCGCAATTACTGGGTGACCGGTCCGGGTAAGGATATCGAGTTCATCCGATATGAACGCAATAGTAAAATCCTGCGACGGTCGGCGCGTCATGAAGTCCCGACGGTAAGCAGGCAGAGAGGTGAGTTGACCATCGTTAGGGCTTTGTTTCAGCAGGCCGTAAAATGGGGTTATTGCGGTAAGCTCGCTATTCCTGACATCAAGGTTCGCAAGCGGATTGATAACAGTCGCCCTAGCTTTACGCCGGAAGAATTCGAAACGCTCATCGGCACCAGCCTTCAGCGCATTTATCCTGATCACAGCGGGCAAGGAACGCTGATCCGAGGGCGTGATGGCCGGGTATGGCGGCAGTTTCGGCAGAACATGCATGTGATTTCCGACAGGCTGAAACTCCATGCTCACATCGAAATCGCCTCCGGTACAGGTATGCGACCGACGGAACTCAAGAACCTCAATTGGGGCCATGTCGTCGGCTTCCGCTCTGTGCGTCTTCGCAAGCTGGCAGATCAGGATGTGCGGTTTCAGGTGCAGGGAAAAGGTAAGCATGGCGCCGTGGTGCCCCAACTTTCCGTCATTCCATGGCTCCACACGCTTTGGGATGCTTTCGAGCGAGAGTTGGGCCGGGAACCAGACGATAACGATCCCGTTTTTGCCGATCAGAATGGGCAACGCATTCAGAGTTTCAAAAAAGGCTTTTCCGAGCTTTTGAAGGTCTGCAATCTACAGACGGACTTCCGTGGCGTGGCGCGCACGACATATTCGCTACGGCACTATTACATCTCCGAGATGATCGCGCGCGGCGTTGATGTATATGATATTGCTCGAAACACGAGAACGTCCATTGCCATGATCGACAAGCATTATGGCCAAGTCAGCACCGAACGCCGCAAGGATCAGCTCAGGCCGGATCACAAGGAGTGGTGACACTGGCTTCATCGGCAAAAGGCCGAAACATGCCACTGAGCTTTCCATCGTGTAATTTGTAAGCGGCAATGCCGTTCCCGACCACGACAGCGGCTGATAGGTCAACGCTATCGAAGCTGGTGTCAGAAATAAGTTCCGTTACTGCGGCATGTGCCTCTGCGCGAAAGACGTATCTCGCGATCGCATCAGGCGCTGTTTCCCATGCCCTTCGCAGTGCGGCCAGTTGATCACGACTGCCAGCAGCGTTGCGACTGCGTGTAGAGAGCCGCTGACGAGACCAAATGATCCATTCCAACTGATGCTCTCTGAAACTGTCGGAAATCGAACTGAGTTGGCCGGAGTTACTCCGCGGTGGTCGTGAATATAGCGCAATCTTAGCTCACTGTAGAATCCACTTCTAAGAAAACGTAAAAAAATAACTAGTAACTTTCAATTCCGACCTAGTCGTCGTGGGTCGTTTTCACCTGAACGGATTAAAGTTCGCGTCGAACAGCAAGATACGCCGATGTTTGGAAAGTTAGCGCAAATGTAGCGCAAACTTAAATTCTATTAATAAATTCAGTTATTTATAAGGAGAATCTTCAATTGAAAATCCGTGACCGTTCTAAAACCACAAGTTCGATCGTAGCTTTCCCTTACAGGAACGCAGCTGTTTAAAATTTCGTCCACCGATTAGCTCCGCGGGGATGAAAAATTTTACTCACGATATTTTTCTCAATCGGGCAAGAGACGCTACGGAAATTAGCTGTAATAATTTCAAAGCCTTAACAAAATTGAAATTTCTCTGCGACGCGAAGTGGTTGCTTAATCGATAGGTTAGCGTCCTCGGCGCCATCTCTCATGAGACGCTTGTAAAAAATGAGCAGATCATGAGGCAAAGCACAATGTCAAAGGGTGAGCATGCTGTTCGAAGGATCGCCGACAATATTGCCTGGCAAAGATTTTGGCTTTCTGCGATCGCGCTAAAACGCGCTCTTGATTGTAAGACACCTTTCGATTTCAAAGCGGTAGCGAAATCCGGGCCAACACTCCTAGTGGGAGAAGGCAACTTCAGTTTTTCCGTAGCCCTCTCGAGTTTACTGGGTAGCGCAACATCAAACATAACGGCGACAACCTTTCAACCAACGAATGAGTATTCAGATACTACGAGCCAAAATGCGAGAGTTCTGCGGAGCAGAGGCGTTCGCACGATGGCAGGTGTTGATGCCACAAATCTATCCCAGTGGTTTGGCCGAAGACGGTTTGATTTAATCGTTTTTCAGTTCCCGAACGTCGGCAGTCGTAACCCTCGTTACGGGCGAAATCCCAACCATATCCTGGTGCGGCGTTTTCTTAAGAGTGCAGCGGCGCATCTTTCAGGCGAAGGGCAAGTCGCGATTACCGTCGTAAATAGCTCCCACTATGATGGAGCTTTTGATATGGATGGGGCGGCCGAGCGTAATAATTACGCATTGCCTGTTGCCTATCCGTTCCGCTTTTCGGACTATGTGGGTTACACGCATGTGAAGACGAAGGACGACGGCGTTGGAGCCGTCGACGAGAGCGACGAATTTGTGACCTACGTGTTTCGGTTAAAGGAGAGGATTGGCCATAAATGGATCACGCCTTAGATGCGGCAACCCTGCCTCCGGGTGCCGTATACATTACGGAATTCCTTTCCCGAGAGGAGGAGGAGACAATCAAAGATCGGCTCGACGCTGGAGAATGGAGCAATACGTTTAAGCGCCGCGTGCGGCATTTTGGCTATCTCTATGACTATAGAGCGCGTGCCGTCGCTGCAGGCACTTATCTAGGTAAGCTACCCGAATGGCTTGAAACGCTTGCAGAACGATTGGTCGCGCGCGGCTATTTCGTTGATTTTCCAGATCAAGTGATCGCAAATGAATATTTGCCGGGTCAAGGCATAAGCGCCCACGTCGATTGTGTGCCGTGTTTTGATGACACAATCCTTTCGATAAGCCTTTTATCCCAATGCGAGATGGTTTTTCGGGAACGGTCCAGTTCCAGATCACTTGCTGTGTTGCTCCATCCACGCTCATGCATATTGCTGAAGGGGGCGAGCCGATATGACTGGACGCACGAAATTCCAGCACGAAAGTCAGATGTCACGGACGGTACGAAAGTGAATCGCGGCAGAAGGATATCCCTAACGTTTCGGAAGGTTACCCAAGCTACCGGAAAACCTTTTTAAAGCACCCCTCGGCTCCGCGGGTCGAGGGATGCTGTCAGCTTAGCCAACCAGTCGTTTAGCGATACGGGGAAAGCATTTTGGTGGGAGCCGTAAAACGCTTACTGAGAATTAGCGTTACTCATCCCACCGAATTTCGAGGGTTCCCCCGAGCGCCCTTACACCTCGATTGATAGCTCTAAAATTCGGAAATTTGCTGCGGTAGCCGCGGGTTTGAAAATATCTTTTTGTTCCGGCTTCCTCGTCGAAGTCGCGCATAGTCCAGCCTATATCATAACAACGGCTTCGACTTTGATCGAGAGAGATAACGCCCGTGATCTTGTATGGCTTTTTCTTTCGACGGTAACCGTAATAGCGAGCAGCTGACTGAATTTTTCGCCAGTCCACCCCGGGGAAAACCTCACAGATTTCCTCTTTTCTAGCCTCCGGATAGAGTTTCCGTAGCTGCTGTCTCGCTGACCACTGCCAGGACTGCCTTGGAGGCACCAAACCTAATTTTGGGCAACGTGTTTGGATTGCCTTTTTTTATCGCGTATCCAAAATCTGGCGTATGGCGAAATAGTCAGGATAGAAAATCCGACAGACAAGGTCCTCTTCATCCGTCCAGATTTTATGGCCGCTGATGGTAAATCCCGAGCGTAATATTCTTGATCGGGTGCGTTCGGCCGAAGCCGCGTTTCTTGCTAGATACGCCAAATCCATAGCTTTATCTCACACAAACCGGACGGCTACAGCTTCTTCACATTCATAACGCGGAAAGAATTGAATGTCCCCGCTTTGTCGGTGAAGATTTCCACGAGTGCTTTAGGCAGGCCGTTCAACTCTCTGAGCTTATACGCCAGGTTAGCAAACTCAAGTTTCAGTTGGTCGATTTCCTTCGCTCGAACCTCAACAATGCGCGCTTCGATTTCGGCTTTCTGGCGGAGAAGATCATCAAGTTCAGACATTTAAAATACTCCAAAACGCTATTCAACTTTGAGCTGCCGCTTATCTTCCTGATAACTTAGCCCGTGTCCGCGTTGATGGGGAAATTTATGGGGAAGAACCAGAATGATTTCGGACGGAAAGGTTTTAAGCCTGCTTCTTGACAGTTATGTGAAGCCATTCGCAGCCTCAGCTGCCGTGCTGCCGTGCTGCCGTGCTGCCGTGCTGCCGTGCTGCCGTGCTGCCGTGCTGCCGCGCTGCCGCGCTGCCGCGCTGCCGCGCCATATGCGGCTTGATATCCACCATAAATGTAGCTACATTAAATCATGAAAATTGTATGGGATGAACCCAAGCGGCGAGCCAACCTTGATAAGCATGGTTTCGATTTTGCCGATGTAAGCGACCTCGACTGGGCGGGTGCCATCATTGAGGACGGCAAGCCAGATGCCTCGGGTGGAAGGCGCTTCAAGGCTATCGGTTATTTTCGTGATGGGACGGCAGCGGTCATTTTCGCGACACTCGGAACGGAAGCTATATCGATCATCAGCTTTCGCCCTGCAAGCGACAGAGAAAGAAGGAGGCTTCCATGGCCACCAAGACCCAAAAATTGAAAACGTTCGAGCCAGGTCACGGTTACACAAAAGAAGACTGGGATGCCGTCGATTTTCCCGAGTTGACCGACGAAGAGCTTGCCAACATGCGGCCGGCGAAAGAGGTGCTGCCGCCCGAGTTTTTCAGAGCTATCGAAGAGCATCGCAGATCGCGTGGTCGCCCATCGCTGGAGCATCCGAAAAAGCAAGTCACCCTCCGGTTGGACGAAGACGTGATTGCTAAGTTTCGAGCGAGCGGCAAAGGCTGGCAGGGCCGGATGAATGAAGCGTTGCGAAAAGCTGCAGGTATATAGCTGGTTCACAAAACTAGCGCATTTCCAGCACATGTGCGTAGTGGTGGCAGATAAACCAACAGCTTAGCGGATATTTCAGCCAATTGAAAATCCGCGTGTCGGTGGTTCAAATCCGCCTCCGGGCACCATTAAACTTCCCGATGCCGAGACTGTCATCGACCAACTGCCAGTCTGGTTCTATCACTACAATCGCATTAACCCTCGCAAAGCTCGCGGCTACCGCTCGCCAAAGAAATTCCTGGCCGACAAGACACGTCAGCCCTTGTTCATTGGAGGAATTTGATGAGAGTAACTGTGATATTCGGTCCGGAATACAATGAGACCCTACGAACAACGGTCATAGATGTTATGGAGCAGCTCGGTGCTTCAGTCGAAAGTCGGAATTGGTCCGTTGCTGGTTCGCAGGAAATCGAGACCGTTCAGGCGCGATTGGCCGACCAAGAGATCATCATAGAAGCAGAAACCTATATTGGCCTTTCCATCACTGGCGATGAGGACACGGTCAATGAAATCTCCGAGCGAGTGAGGCAGGCCACTCAAACGATCCCAACTTGATCCTGTCCGGTATCTGGGGCCAATTACAGAGCGCGCAGTCACCCCGGATGCCTATCTGGGCCTTTGCCGCCATGGCCGGGCGCGTTCGCCAAAAGATTGGTGATGGACTGGAGGAAATTGCCTGATCAGATTATCGCGAACGAATATTTTCCGGGGCGGGGCATCAGCGCGCATGTCGACTGTGTCCCATGTTTCGATGATGCAGTCGGGTTGATAAGCCTTTTATCCGCTTGCGAAATGTTTTCGCGATCTGCGCGGACCGGCACATGCGTTGTGCTTCAGCCCCGAGTGCTTCAGCCCCGATCGGGCGGCCTGCCCATGGACTCCGGCCGGTTTGATTGGACCCATGAAGTTTCGGCTCGCAAATCGGATATTGTGAACGGGGTAAAGACCGTCCGAAGCTGAAGGATTTCCCTCGCTTTTCGCAAGGTCATTGCTTCAACATCGACCTGAGCAATTACAAATGCTCCCGGTTATCCGTATTCTGCTCCGCCCGGTCCCGGTAAAGTGCTGCGCGCCCGAGCAGCATCAGGGAAACCGGCGTCGTCACCGTCATAAAGATGCCGATGAAGATCTCGTGGAAAGCGAAGCGGCCGCCGGAGACGGAGAAATAGATGATGGAGGCCATGACAATGCCGCCGGTTCCCCAGCTGGTGCCGAGTGTGGGGGCATGCAGCCGCTCGTAAAAGCTGCTTAGCTTTGCAAAGCCGATGGAACCGATCAGCGTCAGCGAGGCGCCAAGGAGGACGAAGAAAGCCACGGCGATCGCGGCCCAGAGCGGGAATTCTTGAGCTTCGATCATTCGATCACCTCGCCACGCATGAGGAATTTTGAAAGGGCCACGGTGGACACGAAGCCCAGGATGGCGATCAGCAGCGATGCCTCGAAATAGATATCGTTGCCGGTGCGCAGGCCAAAGGTCAGCAGCAGCAGCATGGCGTTGACATAGAGCGTGTCCATGCCCAGCACTCGGTCCTGTGCGCGGGGGCCGATGGCGATGCGATAGACCGAGATCGTCATGGCGATGGCCAGCATCAGCTGCGCCAGTGAAAAGGACCAGAAAAGGATAATCGAACTCATTCGAATATCTCCATCAGCAGTTTTTCATATCGGTTCTTGATCAGGCTAATCCAGGCGGCCTCGTCCACGTCGTCGAGAACGTGCAGCAGAAGCGTGCCTTGGCTGGAATTATATTCGAGCCAGGCGCTCCCCGGCGTCGAGGTCAGGATGGTCGCCAGAACGGCCAATGCCATCGGGTCGCGGATGTCGAGCGGCACCGCCAGAAAGCCGGATGTGCGGTCGCGGTCACGCCGGAACAGAATGATCGTCATAACAGCGAAATTGGATCTGATGATGTCGTAAAGCACGATCAGGATCAGATAGGCGAGCTTGTGCCAGTTGCGGATGCGCGGCTTGGCTGGACGCAGCGACGCCATCGACCAGGACGCGATGAGCGCGACGCCGGTGCCTAGCAGCAGATGGCCGGGGGAAAAGCTGTTGATCGTCATCCAGAAGATGATGAGTGAGAGCGTCAGCAGCGGATAGGGAAGGAGACGGCGGATCATGGCTCTGCCTCCGGATTGGTGCCCGCTCGTGGTGCGGAAATGACGCCCTGAATATAGCTCGCCGGCAGATCCAGAATGCGCGCCGTCTCCTGCATGTAACGCATGACAGGCCCGGCCTGCACGGTCATGGCAAGGGTGAGGGCGAGCAGCAGCATGATCGGCGCGATTTCGATGACGAGCACACGCGGCACGGTGCCCTCGATGGACGCCCAGAAGGTGCGGATACCGGCTCGCGTCATCGAGATCAGTGAGGCGAAACCGGAAAAGACGATCAGGAAGACGATCCACCAGGAGAGCGTGGAAACGCTGTCGTTGGCACCGAGACCCGATGGGTTGAGGATTGCCGTGAGCATCGAGAACTTGGCAATGAAGCCTGATAGCGGTGGCAGGCCGGCAAGAAGAATGCCGCAGGCGGCAAAGCAGGCGCCGAGCACCGCCATGGTCGCGGGCATGGTGACCCCGACTTCCTCTTCTTCCTCTTCCTCCTCGCCTTCGCCATAGGCCTCCATGGTCACGGCAAGAACGTTCGCACCCGCGTCCTGGCCGCGCTCGACAAGTTCGATGAGCATGAAAAAGGCGCTGATCGTGAGGGTGGAGCTGACGAGATAATAAAGCGCGCCGGCCGCCACTGTCGGATTGCCGGTGCCCATGGCGGCGAGCAGCGTTCCTGAGGAAACCAGAACCGAAAAGCCGGCAAGCCTTCCCAACGCCTGCGATGCCAGAACCCCGATCGCTCCGAAGATGATGGTGGCGATGCCGCCGACGAGCAGCGCATCATGGCCAAAGCCGGCGGATTCCCCGGCTGTCTGTCCAAAAAGCAGGAAGGACAGGCGCGCGATGACATAAATGCCGACCTTGCTCATGATGGCGAACAGGCCGCCAACCGGGGCGGAGGCTGCACCATAGGCGGAGGGGAGCCAGAAATTCAGCGGCCACATGCCGGCCTTGACCAGGAAGGCAATACCGAGAATGGCGGAGCCGGTTTCGAGCAGCATGCGCTGGTCCGGGTTCAGCCCCTCTATCCGGTGGGCAAGATCACCCATGTTCAGCGTGCCCGTGACGCCATAGATCAGGCTGACGCCGATCAGGAAGAACAGCGCGGCCACGAGGTTGATGGCAATGTAATGCAAGCCCGCCTTGACGCGCTGCTGGCCCGAACCATGCAGCAAGAGGCCGTAGGAAGCCGCCAGCATCACTTCGAAGAACACGAAGAGATTGAAGAGATCGCCTGTCAGAAACGCGCCATTGACGCCCATCAGCATCATCTGGAACAGCGAGTGAAAATGCGCGCCGGACTTGTGCCACTTCGCCATGGAATAGATCAGCGACGGAATGGCAAGCAGCGCTGTGAGCAACACCATCAGGCCGGAAAGCCGGTCGGCGACGAGCACGATACCAAAGGGCGCCGGCCAGTTGCCGAGCAGATAGACCCCGCTCGAAACGACGGCGGCGATCTCGGTATTGACCGTCGAATTCACTTCGCGGAACAGCAGGATCGCAACCACCAGCAGGAGCACGGTGGAGGTAAAGCTGATGGCGGCCTTCGCCACGCGCTGGCGCTCGTCGAAGAACAGCAGCAGCGCGGCGGTAATCAGCGGCAAAAGGATCGGCGCGATCACGATGTGGAAGGGGAACGACATCATTTCGACTCCCTCCCGTCCACATGGTCGGTGCCGGTAAGGCCGCGCGCGGCAAGCAGCACCACGAGGAAAAGCGCGGTCGTAGCAAAGCCGATGACGATGGCGGTCAGCACCAGCGCCTGCGGCACCGGGTCTGCCAGCGTTGAACTGTCGACGCCGTTGACCAGCACCGGCGGCGCATTGGTCTTGATGCCGCCGACGCCGAATATGAAGAGATTGACGGCGTAGGAGAGCAGCGACAGGCCGACGATGACCTGATAGGTACGCGGGCGCAGGATGAGCCACACGCCGGAGCCGGTCATGATGCCGATGCCGATGGCGAGAATGAGTTCCATTACACGTCCTCCGCTTTTGCGGCGTCAGGCGTGCGAACGCGGTAGTTACGCAACGATTGGTGTGCCAGTGCTATCAGGATAAGAACGGTGGAGCCGACGACCAGCGAGAAGACGCCGAGATCGAACAGCAGGGCGGAAGCAGTCGGCATTTTGCCGATATAGGGTATTTCCGTATATTGGAAATACGACGTCAGGAACGGGTAGCCGAAGTACCACGAGCCGATACCCGTGGCCGCGGCCATCAACAGGCCAAACCCCATCCAGCGCAATGGCAGGATGCGGATGCGATCTTCCGCCCAGCGCGCGCCCCCGGCCAGATATTGCAGCAGGAAGGCGATCGCCATGGTGATGCCGGCCGCGAAACCGCCGCCGGGCATGTCATGGCCGCGCATGAATAGGAAGATCGAGAAGGTGATGATGACAGGGAACATCCACTGCATGACGATGGACGGCACGTAGAGATAGTCGCGCACCGTATCGCCCTTGCTCCGGTCAGGACGTTCGGCATCGAAGGCATTCTGCAGCTGCTGCTGTTCCGGCACGCCAATGCTTTCATGAGCGGGACGGAAACGGCGGAGCAGGGCAAACACGGTGAGCGCCACAATGGCCAGAACCGCAATCTCCCCGAACGTATCGAAGCCGCGGAAGTCGACCAGGATGACATTGACGACATTGGTGCCGCCGCCTTCGGTATAGGCCCGTTCCAGGAAATAGGTGGCGATCGCATTCGGCACCGGCAGCGTCATCACGGCATAGGCGATGACGGACATGCCGATACCGCTGGCGGCGGCCAGCAGGAAGTCCCGCGCGCGGCGAAGCTGCGCCGGCAGTTCATCGCTGCTGTCGACCTTTTCGAAGCGTTTCGGCAGCCACCGGAGACCAAGCAGGATGAGAACCGTGGTGACGATTTCCACCAGCAACTGGGTGATGGCGAGATCCGGCGCGGAAAGCCACACGAAGGTGAGGCAGGTGACAAGCCCGGAGACGCCGAGCATGACGAGCGCGGCGAGACGGTGATATTTCGCCTGCCAGGCGGCGCCCATGGCCGCAATCATGCCAATCAGCCACAGAATAGCGAAGATCGGATCGAAGGTCGTGACGCGCGGCAGCGAGAGGGAGAATTCCGAAAGGAAGAGCGGCGAGAAACCGGCAAGAAGCGCCACGAGGATAAGAAGCCTCAGCTGCGGCTGCAGACGCCGCGTGCCGAGCGTGCTTTCCAGCCACCGCGCCCATTTCCAGGACACGGTGACGATGATGCGCTCGAAGATGCGCTGTCCCCGTAAATGCCGGAAGACAGGCGGGCCATCGTCGCAGCGCGAGAAATAGCGGCCAAGGAGGGCGTAGATCGCCACGCCGCCGATCAGCGCCGCGATACTCATGATCAGCGGCAGGTTGAAGCCATGCCAAATGGAAAGGCTGTAGACCGGCGTCTGCGCGCCGAGCACCGAAAGCACGGCGGAATGCAGGAAGGGGCCAATCGACAGGCTCGGAACGATACCGACGATCAGGCAGGCGAAAACCAGGAACTCGATCGGGAAACGCATCCAGCGTGGCGGCTCATGCGGATTGGGGTTGGGCAGATCGACGGGCTTGGGTCCGAAGAAGACCGTGTGGATGAAGCGCAGTGAATAGGCGACGGCGAAGGCGCCCGACAGCGTCGCGACATAGGGCAGCGCCCGGTCGAGAAGCGAGTCGGCATGGGTCTCGACGGCCTCGGCAAAGAACATTTCCTTGGAGAGGAAGCCGTTGAACAGCGGCACGCCGGCCATCGCCGCGCTTGCCGCCATGGCGAGTGTCGCGGTTGCAGGCATATAGGTGTAAAGCCCGCTCAAGCGTCGCATGTCGCGGGTGCCGGTCTCATGGTCGATGATGCCGGCCGCCATGAACAGCGAGGCCTTGAAGGTGGCGTGGTTGACCATGTGGAAAATGGCCGCCACTGCTGCGAGCGGACTGCCAAGGCTGAGCAGGGTGGTGATAAGGCCAAGATGGCTGATTGTGGAGTAGGCGAGCAGGCCCTTCAGGTCCTGCTGGAACATGGCGAAATAAGCGCCGAGCAGCAGGGTGATCACACCGGCGACGCCCAGCAGCCAGAACCACTCGGGTGTGCCTGCGAGCACCGGCCAGAACCTTGCCAGCAGGAAAACGCCCGCTTTCACCATCGTGGCCGAATGCAGGTAAGCGGAAACCGGCGTCGGAGCGGCCATGGCATTGGGCAGCCAGAAGTGGAAGGGAAACTGCGCGCTTTTCGTCAGCGCACCGCCGAGAATGAGGATGAGCGCGGGTAGGTAAAGCGGATGGGCGCGGATGGTCGCACCTGCCTCGATAATCTTGTCGAGGTCATAGCTGCCTGCCATGTGGCCGAGGATCAGCAATCCGGCCAGCAGACTGAAGCCGCCGATACCGGTCACCGTCAGCGCCATGCGGGCGCCGTCACGCGCGCCAGCGTTCTGGTGCCAGTAGCCGATCAGCAGGAACGAAAAGATGCTGGTCATTTCCCAGAAGATGGAAAGCAGAATGACGTTGCCGGACAGGACGACGCCGAGCATGGAGCCCATGAAGGCAAGAAGAAAGGCAAAGAAGCGCGGTATCGGGTCTTCCGCCGACATGTAATAGCGGGCGTAGAGGACCACCAGCAGGCCGATACCGGTAATCAGCATCGAAAAAATCCAGGCAAATCCGTCAAGCCGGAGCGTGAAGTTCAACCCCAGCTGCGGTAGCCATTCGACATCGTATTTTAAAGCCGCGCCGCCGCTGACGCTGCTATAAAGGAAAATACTGCTGACCAGCCCGAAAAGGGCGACTGCACCCGCAACGGATGCGGGAGCGGCGGCAGCACCCTCGCGCGGCATGAATGCCGTCAGGAGGGCGCCGACGAAAGGCAATGCGACAATGAATGGTAGAATGGTTGCAAGTGTCATATGCGGCGGCGGTTTTCTCTCTGGAATGGAGCTTGCGGCGGATTTCCGACGACTCCAATCCTTCGGGATTCCCAATGAATCCCACGATGATCGCCGGAATGACTAGTACATAAGATGCGGAGGCGCGCGTGGTACCACGCTGGCAAAGTCTCGTGACGCTTGTGGCGCGACGGCAACAGCAACGAGCCGCGCCTTGGTCTCGCGGGCGATGCCCATTGCGGGCAAAGGAAATGCCGTCTGGTCAAACCCGGCAACACTATTACCGGCCCTGCAGCCGAAATTGCGGTCGCTGTCGCACTGTTTGTCGCGAAGCGAAGGAGAACGGCCGAGATCGACGGTCTGCATGCGCTCGAGGCGGCTGGACTTCGTAAGGGGCTTGATACCCGACGGCGCCTGGAAGCCGATCATCACGAGAAGGCTCGCGACCACGAGACCGATCAGCACTTGCGGATGGCGCCTTGAACTGCGGCCTTTCTCCATCCATTGCAAGTTGGCATCTCCTTTATCAAAAAGGTCTCTTTAAAGCATCACCGCTCAGCGAATATCCCGTTGATTTGTTTTAGGGGAAGCCACCGGCGCTTGTCCAGCACGCAGGCCGGAAAAACCGCCTTGAACGGCCAATTCCTTTTCGTTTTTGCCCGTTTGCGGCAAAGTCGGGGCGGGGGCTGTTAAAAGACTTTACAAATTTTACGGTTTGACCGGGAACGCGCCGTTTCTTAACTTTCAAGCAAGGAATTAACCATAAAGATTGGTGGTATTTCCACGGCGGAATGGGGCCTCTCCCCTTCCAGGCATGACGCCGCACTGCCGTACCGGTGCCGATCCGGTATTTCGTTTCTTGGTTCAAGAAGGTCTGGCAAGCGTCGATGCCGCATCGTCCGCGATGGGTATGTTCGTTCAAAAATCCCTGAAGGGTGCTGACGTTCTGAACCTTGGTCAATCTGGCCGGGTCCTTCCGGCTGTCATGGTGTTGGGGACGTCGGTTGGGGCAGGACTTGCCATCAGATCAAGCGCGCAGATCGCCAGGCGGGAGCCTGGCGGGACGGTTGCGCTTTGCCGGTCTCGATGAAAAGCAATCCGATTTTTTGCGCAGCTACCGCGGCATGCTGGAGCCTTACGTCAAGGCCGGCCTGCGCGACGTGATGACCCGTTTCCAGTCCATGCCGGACTGTTCCCCGTCGTTCGAAAGCGAAAACCAGCTTGAGCGCCTGCACGATCTGCAATCCTCGCACTGGAGCGTGCTGACGGATGCGCGGTTCGACGCGCTTTACGCCGAGCGGGTGAAGGTTCTCTCAGACAATGCCAGCCGCATGGGTCTCGACCCGCGCTGGCAGATCGCCAGCCACGCCGTCGTTCTGGAACATCTTGTCGGCGGGCTGGTCGCCGAACACGCACCCCGATCCATCCTGCCGGGCGGCCGGAAAAAGAGCCGCGAGCTGGCCGAAGCCGTTAAGAATGTTGTTCGCCTGGTGATGGTCGATAGCGAGATAGCCGTCTCGTTGCGTTTTAACGAGTTGCGCCTGCGCCATGGCCGTGAGTTGCAGGAGCAGCGCGATAATGACCGTGCCGAAGCGGCAAACCTGCTCGGTTCCGCGCTGAAGGCATTTGCGGCGGGCGATTTGCAGGCACGTGTCGCAGGTGATGTTCCCGATGCCTACCGGGATGTCGCGACAAGCTTCAACACGGCGCTTGAGACAATAGGTGCGTCGTTGACGGCGGCCCGTACCAGCGTCGGCGAGGCGGAGGCCTTGAGCGGACGTTTTGCCGATATCGGCCGTTCCATTGCCGAGCGTTCACGCCAGCAGGCCGAAGCCCTTGCCGAAACCTCCCGCGCGATTCAGGGGCTCATCGGCAATGTTGCCGAAAACGGGACTCGCATTGCGGCGACCGAAAAGGCCGTGTCTAGCGCCCGTGACGCAGCGGTCGAAAGCGGCCGGGCGATCGGCGAGGCCATCGACGCCATGTCCGATATCGAACAGTCAGCCGAGCAGATCGGCAGGATCATTGGCACTATTGACGAGATCGCATTCCAGACCAATCTTCTTGCGCTCAATGCAGGCATAGAGGCGGCCCGGGCGGGTGAAAGCGGTCGCGGTTTTGCCGTTGTCGCGCAAGAAGTCCGTGCGCTTGCGCAACGGTCGGCCGATGCCGCACGGGAGATCAAGAGCCTTGTCGGCACCACCAAGACTCAGGTCGAAGGCGGTGTGCGCATGGTCAACCGCACGCAGGAAGCAATCGGTGGCGTCGTCCAGCAGGTTTCCGGTATCAGCGACATGATCATGGAAGTATCGCGGCACACATCCGGTCACGCCGGCGAACTGCAATCCGTCGCGGCCGATATCGTTGATCAGCAACAGCAGGCAACCCGCAATGCATCCGAAAGCGGCGCCAGCGCTTCCGAGGCGGACGCGCTTCACACCGTCATTCTGGAACTCGGCCGCACCGTGCGCGAATTTCGTATTGCCCGCCAGGAGCATTTCGCTGCCGCCGCCGGTGTGGATCGGCAGCAGTCATCATTTATCGCCCGTGAGGATAGCCGCACGGATTACCGCCAGGATTACCAACAATTCAGACGTCAGGGAGTCATGTAATGGCAGCCAGAAAAGCAGCTGAGGCGACGCTGAAACTGTCACCGGTGCTGGACCTCAACGAAGCATCGGCCCTGCACGGCAAGCTGATGACGTTGCGGGGAGCACCGCTGTCGGTGGATGCGTCAGAGGTGGAACGTATCGGCGCCCTTTGCGCGCAGGTCCTGATGGCCGGTGCCAAATCGTGGCAGGAGGACGGCAAACGCTTCGGCTTTGCCAGCGTGTCCGACGCATTCGACAAGACCATGAAACTGATAGGCGTCGATATCGATCATTTGCTCCTGAAGGAGATGCAAAAGTGAAGAAAAAAGTCCTTACCGTGGATGATTCCCGGACGATCAGGAACATGCTCCTGGTCACCCTCAACAATGCCGGTTTCGAAACCATTCAGGCCGAAGACGGGATTGAGGGCCTCGAAGTACTCGAGCAGAGCAACCCCGACGTCATCGTGACAGACATCAACATGCCGCGTCTCGACGGCTTCGGCTTCATCGAGGGTGTGCGTCGCAACGAAAAATATCGGGCGATCCCGATCCTCGTTCTGACGACCGAAAGCGATGCAGAAAAGAAAAACCGCGCCCGCCAGGCCGGTGCGACCGGCTGGATCGTCAAGCCGTTCGATCCTGCCAAACTCATCGATGCCATTGAACGCGTAACCGCCTGATACGGGACATTTCACGATGGATATGAACGAAATCAAGGAAATCTTTTTCCAGGAATGCGAGGAGCAGCTCGCCGAACTGGAATCGGGGCTTCTTAAATTGAATGATGGCGACCGTGACCCGGAAACCGTCAACGCCGTTTTCCGTGCCGTTCATTCCATCAAGGGCGGGGCTGGTGCCTTCGGTCTCGATGATCTCGTGGCCTTCGCCCACGTCTTTGAAACGACCCTCGACTGCGTGCGCTCCAACAAGCTGGAACCGACGCAGGACGTTCTGAAAGTCATGCTGCGTTCCGCCGACGTGCTGGCAGACCTCACCAATGCCGCAAGAGACGGCGGAAGTGTCGATGACAGCCGCACCCGTGGCCTCGTCAAGGAACTGGAAGCTTTGGCCAACGGCGAAGCCGTTCCGGCATCCGCGCCGGCTCCCGTTGCCGTCAAGGCGCCGGAACCCGTGAAGGCCAAGCCGACGGATGAGAGCGGTTTCGAGCCGATTCCTTTCTCCTTCTCGGATTTTGCCGACGAAACCACGCCGCTGATGGAAGCGCCGTCCTTCCAGATCAGCTTCAAGCCGCATGCGTCGCTTTATTCCAAGGGCAATGAGGCAGCACTTCTCCTGCGTGATCTCTCGCGGGTCGGCGACATGAGCATCAATTGCGACATGTCGGCGTTGCCGTCGCTCGACAAGATGGACCCGGAGGCCGCTTATTTCTCGTGGACTGTTTCCATTACCACGCAAAAGGGCGAGGAGGGTATCCGCAGCGTCTTCGAATTCGCCGAGTGGGATTGCGATCTCGACATCGCGCCTCTCGTTTCGGAGGCCACCGCAGAGGCCGAAGAGCTGCCGATGATCCCGGTTCCGTTCGACCTTTCAGCACTCGATAGCGGACCGGAAGAACAGCCTGCTGTCGAAAGCGTCGCGGCACAAACGTCATTCGTTACCGAAGCCGTCGAGACCGCAGTCGCGACGACGCAAATCGCCCAGAGCGTCAATGCCGCCATCGAAAAGCGTGAAGCCGCGGCAGCGCCCGCCGCAGCGGCGCAGGCAAACGCCAATGCTGCTGCGAATGCGAGCGCCGGCCAGACCATCCGCGTCGATCTCGACCGCGTCGACCGCCTCATCAACCTCGTTGGCGAGCTCGTCATCAATCAGGCGATGCTGTCGCAGAGCGTCATCGAAAACGACGCCAGCGGCACGTCTGCCGTCAATATGGGTCTCGACGAGCTTCAACAGCTAACGCGCGAAATCCAGGACAGCGTGATGGCCATCCGCGCGCAGCCGGTGAAGCCGGTCTTCCAGCGGATGTCGCGTATCGTCCGCGAAGTCGCCGACATGATCGGCAAGCAGATCCGCCTCGTCACCGAAGGTGAGAATACCGAAGTCGACAAGACGGTCATCGACAAGCTGGCCGAGCCGCTGACGCATATGATCCGCAACGCCGTCGACCACGGCATCGAAACGCCGGAAAAGCGCGAAGCCGCGGGCAAGAACCCGGAGGGCACCATCAAGCTTTCGGCCAAGCATCGTTCGGGCCGTATTCTCATCGAGCTTCAGGATGACGGTGCAGGCATCAACCGCGAGCGCGTGCGCCAGAAGGCCGTAGACAACGATCTGATCGCTGCCGATGCGAACCTGACGGATGAAGAGATCGACAATCTCATCTTCGCGCCGGGCTTCTCGACGGCCGACAAGATTTCCGACATTTCCGGCCGTGGCGTGGGTATGGACGTGGTCAAGCGCTCCATTCAGGCGCTGGGTGGCCGTATCAACATCTCCTCGCGTCCCGGCTTCGGCTCCACCTTCACCATGAGCCTGCCGCTGACGCTTGCCGTTCTCGATGGCATGGTGGTAACGGTCGCCGGCCAGACGCTGGTGGTGCCGCTGACCGCGATCGTCGAAACCCTGCAGCCGGAAGCGAAGAACATTCATTCCTTCGGCGCGAACCAGCGGTTGATCTCCATCCGCAACTCCTTCTGCCCGCTCGTCGATGTCGGCCGCGTTTTGAACTTCCGCCCGACCCAGGCCGATCCGGTCGAAGGTGTGGCGCTTCTGGTGGAATCGGAAGGCGGCGGCCAGCGTGCGCTGATGGTTGACGCCATCCAGGGCCAGCGTCAGGTCGTCATCAAATCGTTGGAAGCCAACTATACCCATGTGCCGGGCATTGCCGCCGCCACCATCCTCGGAGACGGACGCGTTGCGCTCATTCTGGATGTAGACGCCATCGTCAGTGCTTCGCGCGGGCAGCCACTCAAGCAGGAAATGTCGCTCGCGGCGACAGGTTGAAGGCGGATCATCCATGGCAGCACTTAATTTCAGCGACCAGCGCCAGTCTCCCGACGAGGTTCTTGCCAGCGGCGAATACCCGCTGACGAGGCGCGACCTGTCGGAAATCGCGGCGATGATCTATGCCGATGCCGGCATTTACCTCAACGACACCAAGGCGTCGCTGGTCTATTCCCGCCTGTCGAAACATATTCGCAATCTCGGCCTTTCCGGCTTTCGCGAATATTGCGCGCTTGTCTCTTCGCCGGAGGGGGCGCAGCCGCGTCGGGAAATGCTGTCGCACCTGACGACGAATTTCACCCGCTTCTTCCGCGAAAACCATCATTTCGAACATCTTCGCGACGAGGTCCTGCCGGGGCTCATCGCCCGCGCAAAGAGCGGCGGGCGCGTGCGCATCTGGTCGGCCGCCTGTTCCGACGGACAGGAGCCCTATTCGATTGCGCTGACCGTGCTTTCCATGTTCCCGAACGCGGCCGATTACGACTTCAAGATTCTGGCGACGGATATCGACCCGAAGATTCTGGCGCAGGCCCGCGCCGGCGTTTACGACGACAATGCTCTCGAAACCGTGTCTCCCGCCATGCGCAAGCAGTGGTTTGCGGAGGTCGATGCCGGCGGCCGTCGCAAGTTCAAGATTGACGACAAGGTCAAGCGTCTCATCACCTTCAACGAGCTGAACCTGATGACGCAATGGCCTTTCAAGGGCAACTTCGACGTCATCTTCTGCCGCAACGTCGTCATCTATTTCGACGAGCCGACGCAGATGCGGATCTGGTCGCGTTTCGCCGGACTGTTGCCGGAGGGTGGTCACCTCTATATCGGCCATTCCGAGCGTGTCTCCGGCGATGCCAAGAACCTGTTCGACAATACCGGCATCACCACCTACCGCTACATCGGACAGGCATCCGGGAGGAAGGCATGAGCGCACTCGCACGGGTACTCGTCGTTGATGATAGTCCGACCATGCGCGGCCTGATCTCGGCTGTGCTCAAGGCCGACCCGGAGGTCGAAGTCGTGGGTCAGGCCGGCAACGCCATGGAAGCGCGCGCCGCCATCAAGCAGCTCAATCCCGATGTCGTGACGCTCGATATCGAGATGCCGGAAATGAACGGCCTCGAATTCCTCGAAAAGATCATGCGCCTGCGGCCCATGCCCGTCATCATGGTCTCGTCGCTCACCCATCGCGGTGCGGATGCCTCTTTGGCGGCGCTCGAAATCGGAGCCTTCGACTGTGTCGGCAAGCCCGCGCCCGGCGATTCACGCCCCTTCGGCGATCTGGCTGACAAGGTGAAGGCTGCTGCACGCTCACAGCATGCGGCTTACCGCGCCGTGCGCCCCGAAGTCGCCGCCGCGCCGCAGGCCGTTCCCGTCAGCGATTATCGTGCGGGGCGCAAGGTCGTGGCCATCGGCTCCTCTACGGGCGGCGTCGAAGCGCTGATCGCCGTATTGCAGAAGTTCCCGGCCAATTGCCCGCCGACCGTCATCACCCAGCACATGCCGCCGACCTTTACCAAGAGCTTCGCCGAACGGCTGAACCGCATCTGCGCGCCCGTCGTGGAAGAGGCAACCGACGGAGCGCGCCTGCAGACCGGCAAAATCTACCTTGCGCCAGGCGGCGAGCGCCATTTGCAGATCGCCAACCGGGCAGCACCCTGCTGCCGTCTTCTGGAGCGCGATCCTGTCAATGGCCACCGCCCTTCCGTTGATGTGCTGTTCGATTCCGTTGCCGAACTTGCAGGACGCAACGCCGTTGGCGTCATCCTGACCGGCATGGGTCGAGATGGTGCCGCCGGGCTTCTGAAGATGCGCCATGCCGGCGCCCGCACCGTCGGTCAGAACGAAAAAACATGCGTCGTCTACGGCATGCCCCGCGTCGCCTATGAGCTTGGCGCGGTAGAGCAGCAATTGCCGCTGGCCTCCATTGGCGAAGAAATCCTGAAACTAACCACTGCCCGCAAAGAAGGTGCTGACTAATGTCTCTCGCAGAAAAGATCAAAGTTCTGATCGTTGACGATCAGGTGACCAGCCGGCTGCTCCTCAGCGATGCCTTGACGCAGCTCGGTTTCAAGCAGATCACCGCCGCTGGCGACGGTGAGCAGGGAATGAAGATCATGGAGCAGCAGCCCCATCATCTCGTCATTTCCGACTTCAACATGCCGAAGATGGACGGTCTCGGTTTCCTGCACGCGGTGCGGGCGAACCCCACCACCAAGAAGGCCGCTTTCATTATTCTGACGGCGCAGGGCGACCGCGCGCTGGTGCAGAAGGCCGCCCAGCTCGGCGCCAACAACGTGCTCGCCAAGCCCTTTACCATCGACAAGATGCGCGCTGCCATTGAAGCGGTTTTCGGATCGCTGAAATGATCGAAACTGCGGCCAAGCGCGTACACATCATTCAGGGCGAGTATAAGGTCATCAGCGATCCCGACGTGGTGCTGACGACGATACTCGGTTCGTGCGTGGCCGCCTGTCTCAGAGACCCCGTTGCCGGCATCGGCGGCATGAATCACTTCCTGCTGCCGGGAACGGGGAGCGTGACCGGTGGAGATGCGACGCGTTATGGCGTGCATCTCATGGAGCTTCTGATTAACGGGCTCCTCAAGAAGGGTGCGCGACGCGACCGGTTGGAAGCCAAGGTTTTCGGCGGCGCCAAAACGATCGCCAGCTTCTCCAATGTCGGTGAGCAGAACGCCATTTTCGCCATGCAGTTTCTGAAGGATGAAGGCATTCCTGTCCTCAGCTCTTCGACCGGCGGCGACCATGGTCGCAAGATTGAATTCTGGCCGGTCTCCGGTCGTGCCCGTCAGCATCCGCTGAGCGGCGCGGAAACTCAGAAGACGGTTGCTCTGGAAACACGTCCGGCACCGGCTCCCAAGCCTGTCGCCAACGACATCGAATTTTTTTAGTCACGGAGTTTCCAATGCAGCTTGCAGAGCCCACCGACGCCACTCCGTTCGAAGAAGCCTTGCCGGATGTGCTGATGCGGGTGGTATCGGAACTGCACGATGTCGCTTATCTCATCGAGCGTATCGAGCCGCAGTTGCTGGAGGTAACCAGCGGTCAATTGTCCACCGAGGGCGTAAAGCTGCTGCAGGGCATCGATCTTGCCGTGCAGAAGACGCGGGGCCTCGCCGAGTTCATCGATACCATTACGGGGTCGATCTCCAGTGAGTGGATCGTGGATGTCAGCACGGCGCTCAGCCTCGTGAAGCTGGCCGAGATGCAAAAAGCCCTCGGCGCTGCTTACCGTCACGGCCACTCGCAGCCCCTCGACAAGGCCTCAGGCGACTTCGACCTGTTTTAGAGCAAATGCGCCCTTCCTCCCTTCCCGCGCGGAATGCGGAGAAAGGCAACGCTCGCGCAAGCTTCGCACCCTATTGTCATCACGGGGCCAAAAGGTCTCGGACTCTATGAATGACGGTGCGGAACAGAATGAATCTGTTAAATCAAATCCCTCAGGTCTTGAAGAATGTCGCGGCGCTGGGGCAGACGCGGCTGCTGATGTTGGGCGGCGTGGGCGTTGTGTCCATGGCCATTATCCTCGCGGCAGCTCTTTATGTTAACCGTCCCGCTTACGAGACCCTGTATGTGGGACTTGAAAAGAGCGACCTCAACAAGATCAGCATTGCGCTCGCCGAGTCGGGTCTCGACTTTCAGGTGGGAACCGATGGTTCCAGCCTCCAGGTCCCCGTCGGCTCGACCAGCAAGGCGCGGCTGCTTCTCGCAGAACGCGGCCTGCCTGACAGCGCCAACGCCGGTTACGAGCTTTTCGACAATGTCGGCTCTCTCGGCCTGACCTCCTTCATGCAGGAAGTGACGCGCGTTCGCGCCCTTGAGGGCGAGATCGGCCGCTCCATTCAGCAGATCGACGGTATCGCGGCTGCCCGCGTCCATATCGTGATGCCCGATGTCGGCAATTTCCGCCGCGGCGAACAGAAGCCGACCGCATCCGTCATGATCCGGGCCAGCGCTACAGCCGGCCGCAAAGCCTCCGCTTCGATCCGCCACCTCGTCGCGTCGGCCGTTCCGGGCCTTGAAGTCGATGATGTGACGCTGCTTGATTCGACAGGTCAGCTTCTCGCCTCCGGCGACGACGTTACCAATGCGGCGATGAACCGCTCGCTGACGCTGGCGCAGAACGTCCAGCAGGAGATCACGACCAATATCGACAAGGCGCTGGCGCCTTTCCTCGGCATGGACAATTTCCGCTCCAGTGTGACCGCGCAGCTCAACACCGACAGCCGCCAGGTCCAGGAAACCGTCTACGACCCGGAGTCCCGCGTCGAGCGCTCCGTGCGCACGGTCAAGGAAGATCAGAAATCGCAGGAAACCCAGCCCGATACCGCAGCGACCGTCGAACAGAACGTGCCGCAGGCAGCACCGCAGGGCGGCGGCGGCGGTCCGCAGTCTTCCGACCAGTCGGCCAAGAAGGAAGAGCAGACCAACTACGAAATCAATTCCAAGACGGTCGCCACGGTCAAGAACGGTTACACGCTCGAGAAGCTTTCGGTTGCCGTCGTCGTCAACAAGGGTCGCATCGCGAAAATGGTCGGCGAACCTGCCGATCAGGCCAAGATCGATGCCTATCTTGCCGAAATGCAGAAGATCGTCACCTCCGCAGCTGGCATTTCCGCTGACCGCGGCGACATGGTCACCCTGACGGCCATGGACTTCCTCGAAACGCAGCTGCTCGACGAGGCCGCCACCGGGCCCGGTGTTATGGAAGTGCTGAGCCGCAACTCCGCCGGCATCATCAACTCGCTCGCCTTCGTCGCTGTCGCCTTCCTGGTTGTCTGGCTTGGCGTCCGTCCTCTCGTCCGCACGGTCACAGGCAACGGTGCTGCCGCAGGCCAGCTCAGCCAGGAAGCGGCTGGTCTTGAACTGCCGGACTTCTCTCCGGGCATGGATGCAGGTGCTGGCGGCCTCATGGAAGGCTTCGGGGCGGACTTCGGCTTCGACAGCACCGACGATCTCCTGGCAGGAAACGATGGCGAAGGCACCTTCAACCGCCGGGTTCGCGAAGGACCGGAACGCAGGCTCTCCCGCATGGTGGAGATCAGCGAAGAAAGAGCCGCCAAGATCCTGCGCAAATGGGCAGTGGAAAAAGCAGCATGATGTGGAAAAAGGCCGGTTTCTCCGGCCTTTTTTCGTTGTCGCCGGGTTTTTGCTATCCTTGGCGAACGCATCGTGGCAGTGTCGGTTTGGGACACTGTTTACGAAAAATTCAGTAACGATACAGTTTGCTGGGAATTGGCTGATAATGCCGTTTATCGATTGAACAGCTTTTCAGTATGTTTTTTGGCAATAGACGAACGGTGAAATACGTGGAAAGGCTGTTGCCAGGGAATGGCAAACTTCGGTCTGTTCCATAAAATGAAATGATTCGGTCTCCGGGGGCGCGCCAAGCCGCTTTTTTGGTTAGCTTCTCGAATGGAATGATTCCATCCCGATGTATCACCTCCCGTTGGGAGCAAGAGGGCGTAGGCGATTGAAAGTCGATGTTGATATCCGCAGGCTGTCGGCCAAGCCTATGGAGGGCATGGGTAAACCCCTGCCGCGCGATCAGCTTGCCAAGAACGTCGCAGCCACGGCTGCTGCCGGTAACGTTGCAGGCGCGCTGGATCTGCTGGTAACCTACGCTGGCGCCTCGCATTATCTGCTGGCGCGGGATGATCTTCTCGAAGAAACCGGGCTGAAATTCATCGTCACCTCCGACTGGCCGTTCGATCTGGTCCGTCGGCTTGGCGTCGAGCTGGCAAACAACCAGAACAGGTCGAGCGAGATGGAAAAATGCCTCTCGCTGCTGCAGCCGCGATTGCTGATGCTACCTGATGATGTCCCTGTTCCCCACGGTATTGACCGTCAGTATTCGGCGCTGTCTTTCTGTGTGGGTCGCATTCGCCTTTCCCTTCTGCTTTTGTTTCCCGAGGAGGCAGTGCCTTCGCCGGAACGGCTGCGCGAAATCGCCCTTCTGACGGGCTATTGCGTCAGCTTCGGCATTGCCAGCGAAGCAAAGACGGTGCGCGATATTGATCTCACGGAGCGTGAGCTTGAGTGCCTGTTCTGGATCGCGGAAGGCAAGACAAGCGATGAAATTGCCATGATCCTTGGCATTTCGCGCAATACGATCAATAATTACATCACAAGCGTGATGCGGAAAACGGCGACAAAAACCCGCTCGGAGGCAATCGCCTACGCCGTGCGCAACAACCTCGTATAGGTCGGACGGATGGGACAGACGAAAGACAATGAAGGTACTGGCCAGACGGGCATGTTTTACCGCAGCCCCGTCGTGACGAGCCGGTCGGATCTGTTTCCGAAACTCGTCGCCATGCAGAAGCTTGTCGGCGCGCGAAATTTCGTGGTGACGAAAGCTGCCGCTTCCGGTTTCCCCAACAAGAAGAAGATGACCTGTGAGCTTGAAAACTGGGGCATGAATGCCGCAGAACAGAGCGCGCAGTTCATCCGCGCCGTCGGTGATATTCTCCTTGATCACATCGAGACGTCGCTCCTGCCCGTCATCTGGCGCAACAAGAATGCCGGCGGCTTTGCCGACCTTCCCGATGTTCCAGCGCTTCTGCGCCGCATCGAGAATGACGTCCTGCCCTATGCGGGGCTTGCCCTGCCAGTGCGGCTCGGCACAATCGGCAACGGCTATATCGTCTTCTGCGGCACCAATCTCGTCCTAGACAACGAGGTCGTGATCGAGCAGCACATCAAATGCTGCGAGATCATGGTGGATATGCTGGCGCTGGACGAGCGAAAGGCCGCCCCTTCAGAAGCGTTGAGCGAAAGGGAAATCGCCTGCCTGCAATTGGCCGGGGATGGTCGCATCAGTGAAGAAATCGCGGTCAAGCTCGGCCTTTCCGTGCATACCGTCAACGCCTATCTCGGTTCGGCAACGATCAAGCTCGATTCCGTCAACCGTATTCAGGCAATCGCCAAGGCGATCCGACTGGGCTACATCCATTGAAATGAACTGGCGGGTCCTCCGCGTGACCGTCAGGTAGCCGGCCTGGCTTCTGCACCTTAAAACGTGCTATCCGCACTTCGCGGTTTTTTAACAGTTGCCAATTAGAACTTTCGTAAGTTTAGTTTTGGGGGCACTGTTTCATGCACAATCGGATATTCAGGTCCGTGGCGGGTAAGGTCGTTGCATTGACGATCGGCCTGATCGCGCTCAGCGTGGCGGCAGTTGGTTTTTCGACCTATATCCGCTTGAAGGACAACATCATCACCACCGCGCTGCGTGACACGAACAGCGCGATGCGCAACATGGCAATCCTCTATGAGATGAAGGTTGGCGGCGTTGCTCTCGAAATGGTGGATGGCAACCTCAAGAGCGTCGGCCGCGCCAGCATCGGAACGATGCGCGACAATGACCTCGTGGACCGCACCGCAGCCGGAAACGGCGGGATTTCCACCGTTTTTGAAGCCAAGGGTGGCGAGTTCATTCGCCTGACCACCAACCTCAAAAATGAGAAGGGTGAGAGAGCGGCGGGCACCAAGCTTGCGACCGATCATCCTGCGTTCGAAAAAGTCTCCAAGGGTGAATCCTATTTCGGCACGGCGACGCTGTTCGGCATCCGTTACATGACGGGCTACATGCCGGTCACCAACAAGACAGGCGCAACGGTCGGCATTCTTTTCGTCGGCGTTCCTATGGATGTCTACGACGCCCAGATTTACAGTCTGCGCGACATGATGCTGCTCTGCGGTTCGCTGGCCATGCTCGGCGTTGGACTGCTCGCTTATTTTGTCATCAGGCGTACGCTTCAGCCGCTGGGCAAGCTCACCGCGGCGGTCAAGTCTCTTTCTGACGGCGATCTCGATACGCCGATCCCTTACGCCACCAACACCAACGAATTCGGCAACATCGCTCGTGCCCTGGTCATCTTCCGCGAGAATGCACTTGAGAAACTGGCGATCGAAAGCCAGAGCGCGGAAGAACGCTCCGCTGCGGAATCCGAACGGCACCGCAACGACGCCGAAAAGCAGGAAATGGACAGCCAGATCGAGTTCGCCGTCGGTGAGATCGCGTCGGGTCTTGGCAGGCTGTCGCGTGGCGATCTCAGCCGCACCATCGACACGCCCTTTGCCGGCCGGCTCGATCGTCTGCGCACGGATTTCAACGAGTCCCTGCTCAACCTGCGCGATGCGCTGGGGCAGATCCGCGAGCGCACGCTCGTCATCCAGCACAGCGGTCTCGAAATCGAACAATCCTCGGTCGATCTGTCGAAGCGGACCGAAAACCAGGCCGCCTCGCTGGAAGAGACAGCGGCTGCCGTGGACGAAATCACCGCCACGGTCAGGTCCTCGGCCGAGCGGGCTCGTGAAGCCAACGAGGCCGTCCGGGTGACCAAGCAAAGTGCCGACAGCTCCGGCTCGGTCGTCAGCAACGCTGTCGATGCCATGGGGCGCATTGAGGACGCATCGCGCAAGATCGAACAGATCATCGAAGTCATTGACGACATCGCCTTCCAGACCAATCTCCTTGCCCTGAACGCCGGCATCGAGGCGGCACGGGCCGGCGAGGCTGGCAAGGGCTTTGCCGTCGTGGCGCAGGAAGTGCGCGAGCTTGCGCAGCGCTCGGCAGATGCGGCCCGCGAGATCAAGCAGCTCATCAACCAGTCCACCCATGAAGTCAGTTCCGGTTCGAAGCTGGTGCAGGAGGCGGGCACGGTACTTTCCGCAATCAGTCAACAGATCGTCACCGTCAGCCAGCATGTCGAAACCATCGCGACGGCAACGCAGGATCAGTCCTCCGCACTTCACAACGTCAACAGCTCCGTCAACCAGATGGACCAGATGACGCAGCAGAACGCGGCGCTTGCCGAACAGTCGAGCGCGGCCAGCATGATCCTGTCGGGTGAGGTCAAGGCGCTTCTCGAGCTGGTGCAGCGGTTCCAGATGGAGCAGGGCTCTGCCGGACACTCGGATCGCTTCAACCGCGCGGCCTGAGGCTCCATTTTTAAAAATGCTCCAAGACGCCCGGTCCGCAAGGTCCGGGCGTTTTTATTCGGCCGCTGCCTTCGCCGTGCTGGATATCTGGTTGATATAGGCCCTAAGGGCCGCCGGCTTCACCGGCTTGTGCTGGACGGAAATTCCATATTTCTCGGCTTCGCTGCGCACTTCGGGGCTGCGGTCTGCCGTGACCAGCAGGGCAGGGATCGCCTTGCCGTAAAATGTCCTGATAAAACGGATGGCGCCGATGCCGTCTCCATCATCAAGATGATAGTCGGCGATGATGACATCGGGTGCCGATGCCAGAGCGAGGAATGGCTCTTCCAGCGCGGCAACCGAACCGGCGGGCAAAACCTCGCAGCCCCATCCGCTCAGCAGCAGCGTCATCCCCTCCAGGATTGTCGGCTCGTTATCGATGCACAGCACCCGAACGCCCTGGAGGCGATTGCTGACCGGGGACGGCGCAAGCGGACCATCGGTCCTTGCTGGCCGGATACGGTCCGCCTCGCGCGGAAGATGGATGCGGAATGTCGTGCCTTTGCCGGGTGTGGAAATCAATTGAACCGGGTGATGCAACATGCGCGACAGCCGGTCGACGATGGAAAGGCCGAGGCCGAGGCCCGAGGCCGTCTTGGCGCCCTCGTCCAGCCTTGCAAATTCCTTGAACACGGTGCGGAACTTGGAGGAGGGAATGCCGATGCCGGAGTCCGTCACCTGAATGACCACTTCGCTACCCCGGCGGCGGGCACCGACAACCACCTTGCCTTGAAGCGTGTATTTGATGGCGTTGGAGACAAGGTTCTGTATGAGGCGCCGAAGCAGATTGGGGTCGGAGCGTACCGTCAGCGATGTCGGCATGACAATGAGATCGAGGTTCTTTTCCTGCGCCATCGGCGCAAAGTCCGTCTCGATGCGTTTGAGCAACTCATTCAAAGGCACAGATGTCAGCCGGGCCTTCATGGAGCCGGTATCGAGACGGGAAATATCGAGGACCGCGCCGAGAATGGTCTCAACCGATTCCAGCGCCGAATCGATATTCTGGACGAGATCGCTTTCTCTTGAAGCGCCAAGTCTTTCGACAAGCGAGGAAGAATAGAGACGCGCGGCATTCAGGGGCTGGAGAATGTCATGACCGGCGGCGGCGAAGAACCGCGTCTTGCCGATATTCGCCTCATCGGCGGCAGCTCTGGCTTCCGCCAGTGCGCGGTTGACGCGGGTGAGTTCCACGGTGCGCTCCTCCACGCGCTGCTCCAGCGTTTCGTTTGCCTGTTTGAGAGCCTGATCGCTTGCGACGCGCTGGGTAATATCCGTGAAAGTGGCGACGATGCCCTTGTCCGGCATGGTGTTGGAGCGCACTTCGATGATGCGTTCACCGCCCCCGAGCACCAGCGAGAAAGGCAGGTCCATCGTCAGGAAACTGGTGATGAGCTCGCTCAAATCGCCTTCCGGCATATCGCCGCGTTCCTGCAGCATCGCAACGATGTCCGTAAGCGGCACGCCGACCTGGCCGAATTGCTCGGGCAAATCTAAGAGCGTGCGGAAGCGGCGGTTCCAGATGGTCAATTGTTGCGAGCTATCGAAGACCGCAATGCCCTGATCCATCTGCGCCAATGCCGTCTGCAGCATGTCCTGATTATATTGCAACGCCTCGCTTGCCTGGTCGAGCAGCCAGGCCGTATCCGCGCTTGTATCCTCCGCCTTCTGGAGAATGATCGAGAGCACGAGACGGGCGGAGGAGGAGCCGATGGCGCTGCCGAGCAACTGTTCGGAGAAATGGATCAGCGCCATATCCGCCGGCTGGTCGTCATTGAGCTTTCTACCCGCGGTCTTCTCATAGGTGGCGAGTGACCGCAACATACGTTCTTCGCCGAGATAACGCGCGATCGCGGTCTTGAGATCGCCGACGCTGACGCGGGTTTTCCAGCCGCGCGTCGCAAATTGCGATTTCGAATGGCGCTTGACGAAGATGCCGGACTGGATGCGCTCCACCGGTCTCGGATTGCGGGAGAGCGAACCCAGAACGAAGGCAAGGCTGTTGACCAGCAGGCTGAGGATGACGGCATTGACGAAAGGATCGGCTTCCGGCCCATTGAAGACGGTGCTGCCGGAAAACAGGAAGCCGAGGATATTGGCCGCGACTTCGGAATTGTCAGGGCCGCCAAAACTCGGCAGGAACAGCAGGTAGGCCCAGACGAAAAAACCGGAGCTGAGGCCGGCAATGGCGCCACGCGCATTGGCCCGCCGCCAGAATAGCCCGCCGAACAGGGCAGGCGCCATCTGGGCGATGGCCGCGAAGGCGAGAAGGCCGATGGAGGCGAGGCCCGTGGCACTGTCTGCGGCGCGATAATAGCCATAGCCCAGCAACATGACCGCAAAGATCGCGGTCCGGCGGATGTTGAGCAGCTCCTTGGCGAAGTTGTCCCGGTGCGGCGAACGGTTCAGCAGTTTCTGCCGTAGGAAGATCGGCATGACGATGTCGTTGGAAATCATGATCGACAGGGCCACCGAAGCGACGATCACCATGGCGGTTGCCGCCGAAAATCCACCGATGAAGGTGATGAGCGACACCACCGGCATCTCGTGGGTAAGGGGCAGTTGCAGCACATAAAGGTCTGCATCGCCATTGGCCCCGAGCGTCAGAATGCCGGCGAGCGCGATCGGCAGCACGAAGATATTGATGGCAATGAGATAAAGCGGCAGCAGGAAGCCCGCCATGCGCAACTCTTCAGGTGTGCGATTTTCGACGACCGTCACATGAAACTGGCGTGGCAGGAGAATGATGGCAAAGCCTGATAGCAGCGTCATCACGATCCACCGGCTGACCGGCGTGTGATAGGTGACGGCCCGCATGGCCTCCTCGTTCGCCGTTGCCAGCTGCCAAAGATGCGCTGGCCCATCGAACAGGACGAAGAGCACGTAAAAGCCGACGGTGCACATGGCAACCAGTTTGACCAGCGATTCCATCGAGATCGCCAGGATGAGACCGTCCTGGTGTTCGGTTGCATCCGTATGGCGAGTGCCGAACATGACGGCGAAGCCAGCCATGACGAGGGTGACCACAAGCGGCAGATCAAGAAAATAAAGATTACCGCTGCCGATACCGTAATCGCCGGGATCGACCATCGTCGCCACGGAACTGGAAACCGCTTTCAGCTGCAGCGCGATGTAGGGAATGGCGCCAACCAGCGCGATGATGGCGACGATCATTGCCACGGTGGAGTTTTTGCCATAGCGGGCGGCGATGAAATCCGCAACTGAGGTCAGCTTCTCCGTCTTTGCCAGATCGACGATACGGCGGATGATCGGCATGCCAAGGGTGAAGGCCAGGATGGGGCCCGTATAAATGCCCAGAAATTCGAGACCCTTGTCGGCAGCAAGCCCGACCCCACCGAAATAGGTCCAGGACGTGCAATAGATCGCAAGGCTGAGCGCATAGACGAACGGGCGTCCCTTTTTGGGCGCCTTCCTCTCACGACTTTTCCTGTCCCCGTAGCTCGCGACCGCAAACAACAGGAGGATATAGGCGAAAGCCGAGCCGAATATAATCCACCCAGGAAGCACGCATCCTCCCATGCAAGAATTCCCCGATATCAAGCATAGGCGAAATCCGCGCCCTTGAGAATGAGCGCGATCTGATCATAAAGTTCAAGACGGGCGTGCAAAAAAGCTAATAAATGCAATCTTGACGAATTCCAAAAGTGTAAGGGAATCTGTATGGTTGAAAGGGTAGGGACAGTCACATAGCTTCAGCGCGTGAAGCAGGAGAGAGGGACAATCTGAATGCTTAACGAATTTAAAACCTTCATTGCCCGCGGCAATGTCATGGACCTTGCCGTGGGTGTTATTATCGGTGCTGCTTTCAGCAAGATCGTCGACTCCGTCGTCAACGATCTTATCATGCCTATCGTCGGCGCAATCTTCGGCGGGTTCGACTTCTCGAACTACTTCCTGCCACTGAGCTCCAACGTCAATGCCACCTCGCTCGCCGCAGCCCGGGAACAGGGCGCCGTTTTTGCTTACGGCAACTTTCTGACCGTTCTCATCAACTTCCTCATCCTCGCCTGGATCATTTTCCTGATGGTGAAGGGCGTCAACAAGCTTCGTGATTCCGTCGAGCGCAAGAAAGTCGAGGAAAAGCCGGCAGCCGCGCCGCCGCCGGAAGACGTCAGGCTCCTCACCGAAATCCGCGATCTGCTCAAGACGCGTTGAAACTGTGACCGATCCCCGGCGGGCCTGTTGGTGCCGGGGACGACCCATAAAGAAAATCCATGGCCGCCTCACGGATTATCATGCACATGGCGGGTGTGATGCGATAAGAAGGCACGAAATGGAGTGTCTTTAATGTCGGTTTTGAACAGTCTGAGCACGCGCTCTCTGGCGGCTCCCGAGAGCGGTATCGTCGAAGTCGTGAACTATGCCCGCGGTCGGGACAACCTGCTGCCGCTCTGGGTTGGTGAAGGCGATCTGCCAAGCCCCGATTTCATCAATCAGGCGGCCATTGATGGGCTGAACAACGGCGAAACTTTCTATACCTGGCAGCGTGGCATTCCGGAACTGCGTCAAGCGCTGAGCAGATATTATGAGCGCCATTTCGCGGCATCGCTGTCGCCGGAGCATTTTTACGCGACCGGTTCCGGCATGCAGGCAATCGTGCTTGCCGTACAGGCGCTGACATCGCCCGGCGACGAAATGGTCTATCTGTCGCCGACATGGCCGAATATCGTTGCCGCCATCGGTGTGGCCGGCGCAAAGGCGGTTCCGGTTGGTATCGATTTCAGGGATGGTCGCTGGGATCTCGATATCGACAGGCTGGAAAACGCCATCACCGGCAAGACGAAAGCGCTTTTCATCAATACGCCCTCCAATCCCACCGGCTGGACGGCGACGCTCGACAACCTCCGTGACGTTCTGGCTCTGGCCCGCAAACACGATCTGTGGATCGTCGCGGATGAGATTTACGCGCTTTATCATTACGCGGGCACGCGCGCGCCTTCCTTCCTCGATGTGATGGAGCCGGATGACAAGGTTGTCTTCGCCAACTCCTTTTCCAAAAATTGGTCCATGACGGGCTGGCGCGTCGGCTGGCTCGTCGCGCCGCCAGCCATTGGTCAGGTCATCGAAAACCTCATCCAGTACTCGACATCGGGCGTGGCGCAGTTCATGCAACGCGGAGCAGTTGCCGCGCTCGATCACGGTGACGGTTTCATCCGTGAGAATTACCAACGGGCTCTGGCGTCCCGCGATATTCTCTGCGACGCGCTGATTGCCACCAACCGCGTGGAAACCCTGAAGCCGGATGGCGCCCTCTATGCCTTCCTCAAGATCGACGGTGTCAAGGACAGCCGCGCCACGGCGATTGATATCGTGGACAAAACCGGCGTCGGCCTCGCTCCTGGTACGGCTTTCGGCCCCGGCGGGGAGCTGTTCCTGCGTGCCTGCTTCCTGCGGGACCCCATGCAGATTGAAGACGCTGCGGACAGGCTGGCCTCATACATTCTCGGCAGATGAGTTTTCATGTTGCCGTTTCTCTTTCACGCCGACGGGCGATCGCGCTGAAGTAGACAAATCGGCAACAAAATCACGGCTCATATCAAAAAATTGCAACCCCACGGCGTAACCATCGACGTGGGGTTTTTTGTGTGATATGCGCAATCTGTTCCATTCGTGAGAACATCTTCATCTAATAAATAAAAAGCATCTGAAGACGCTAACCAATCGTAAGCCACCTTTTTAACGGGGCGGGGGATCGGCTGGGTATTGGCTGTGCAAGTAATCAATGATGAAGAATTATTGGCTTTGATGAGTTCAAGAAAAGCAAACAGGGAAGTGGTGTCATGGCTGTTCTGGTCACTGGTGGGGCCGGTTATATAGGAAGCCACATGGTATGGGCTTTGCTCGATGCCGGGGAGGAGGTCGTTGTCATCGACCGGCTCTCCACGGGGTCGCGCTGGGCAATCGCGCCGGCGGCGCGGTTCTATCTGGGCGACGTCGCGGACCGCGTCCTGCTCGACCAGATTTTCGAGCAAAACCACATCGAGACCATTTTCCACTTTGCGGGCTCCGTAAGCGTGCCTGAATCCATCAGCCGACCGCTTGAATATTACGAAAACAACACAGGCACGACGCGCGCTCTTGTCGCGGCGGCGGTCGCCCACGGTATCGGCAACTTCATCTTTTCGTCCACAGCGGCCGTCTACGGAAACCAGCCCTTCGATGGCCCGGTTCCGGAAACCGCGATCCTGAGCCCTGAGAATCCTTACGGCCTGTCGAAGCTCGCCTCCGAAATCATGTTGCGCGATGTCGTGCAGGCCCATGATTTCAACTATGTGGCGCTCCGCTATTTTAATGTTGCCGGTGCCGATCCCTTGGGTCGCGCGGGGCCATCACCCACGGGTGTCGCAAACCTCATCAAGGTCGCCTGTGAAGCCGCAACCGGTTGTCGCGACCGCGTCGATGTCTATGGGACGGATTACGCGACCGCCGACGGCACAGGCGTGCGCGATTATATCCACGTCAGCGACCTGATCGATGCACATCTGCTGGCCATGGCGCATCTGCGCGCTGGCGGCGGCACGCGCACCCTCAATTGCGGTTACGGCGTGGGCTACTCGGTGCTGGAGGTCCTGCAGTCCGTACAGCAGGAATCGGGATGCGATTTCCCGATCATCCACTGCCCGCGACGTCCAGGCGACATTGCCGCCATGGTGGCGGACTCGACGCGTATTCAGTCGGAATTCGGCTGGCGGCCCCGCTTCAACGATTTGACGACGATTGTTCGCACCGCGCTGCAGTGGGAGGCCAAACGTCAGGCCCAGCAAAGCAATAGAATTCCCCAGGTGCGACGCAAGTTGGCGGCAATAGGCTGAGCGGCGTTTTCCTCACGGAAGACGGTTTTCGGGCGTGAAAAGAGCTTCGGGCTTCGACTGGCCTGCCGGACAAAAGTCGCGGCCTACTCCGAGTTGCCCTGCCGGCTGTCCTGGTTTTCCGCGCTGCTTTCATCGTCGGCAACAGGAATGGCATAGGAGCCATTCAGCCAGCGGGCGAGATCGAGCGAGCGGCAGCGGTCCGAACAGAAGGGATAGTCCTCCCGCGTCGAGGGCCGGCCGCATTCCGGGCACGGCTGGGCCTTGCGAAGCGGCGTGACGTTACCGGCGCTGTCTGTGGGTTTTGCCATGGCTTATCCCTCGAGCCAGCCCGACGTCACTTCAAATCCTTCTCCGGAAAGAAGCGACATGGTCTCGTAGAGCGGCAGGCCGACAACGTTGGTATAAGAACCGGTCAGCTTCTGCACGAACGCACCGGCGATGCCCTGAATACCATAGGCGCCAGCCTTGCCGCGCCATTGCCCGGAGGCGATATAGGCGTCGATCTCGCGTGTGGAGAGGCGCTTGAAACGCACCTTGGTCTCGGCAACCTTCTGGCGGATCTTGCCGCCCGGGGTCACGAGGCAGATGCCGGTATAGACCCAATGGCTGCGCCCCGAGAGAAGATGCAGCGCCGCCGAGGCCTCTTCCGTGTATTCCGCCTTGCCGACGATGCGGCGACCAACGGCGACCACGGTATCGGACCCGAGAACATAGGCGTCCTTCCACGTCTGCTCGCCTTTGAGCGCCGCCCGCGCGGCTTCCGCCTTCTGCAGCGACAGGCGGCGACACAGCGTGCGCGGATGTTCGAGCTTGGCTGGCGTTTCGTCGATATCCATCGGCATCAGGCGCGCCGGTTCGATGCCGATCTGATTCAGCAGCTCCAGACGCCGCGGCGAGCCAGACGCCAGAACGAGCTTTTGTTTTGAATTGGTCATTGCGCGGCCCGGACGTCCGATGCGGAACGTGGATTACTTGAAACGATAGGTGATGCGGCCTTTGGTCAGGTCGTAAGGCGTCATCTCAACCAGCACCTTGTCGCCGGCGAGAACGCGGATACGGTTCTTGCGCATGCGGCCAGCGGTGTGGGCGATGATTTCGTGTTCGTTCTCAAGTTTCACGCGGAATGTTGCGTTCGGCAGCAATTCGGTTACGACGCCCGGGAATTCAAGGACTTCTTCTTTTGTCATGTAAGGGTTTTCTTCCTGTTGATAGTGCCGGACGTGTCCTGTCCGGGAAAATTGCGCGGAAACTACACAATCCCGGCACATTTGTGAACCTCTAAAGCATCGGCTTGAAAATCGCGATTGATTTTAACGCGCCTAGGCAAATTTCAGTCTTTTGAAAGCGTATCCGCCACCGGCTGCTGCCGCTTTGGCAGGCGTTCGGCGATCAGTTTTGCAAGATGATCCCGCACCTCGCGGTAGGCGTCGAGAATTTGCTCCCGCGTGCCCGTGGTCACCGTCGGATCCATGGTGGGCCAATAGACGACATCGAGAGAGTTCGAGCGCGTCAGTTCCAGTGCGGCGTGATGCGCTTCTGGGGTTAATGTAATGATCAGATCGAAAAAATCATCCTCGATCTCGTCCAAAGTGCGCGGTTTATGTTTGCCGAGCGAAAAACCCTGCTCCTCCAGCACCGCATCCACGAAGGGGTCGCGCTCTCCCGCCCGAACGCCCGCCGACTGAATGTAGATGCCGGGCGCCACCAGCCGTTTGGCGATGACCTCCGCCATGGGTGAGCGAATGGAATTCATGCCGCACATGAAAAGGACCGATTTCGGCGCTCGTCCTTCATTGGGCGCTGCGGCAGGATCGCTCATCTCTAACCCCGCCAATAAAGGACACAGACCAGGGTGAAGAGCCGGCGCGCGGTATCGAAATCCACCTTGATCTTGCCGGACAGCCGGTCCATCAGCGTCTGCGAACCATCATTGTGGATGCCGCGCCTGCCCATGTCGATCGCCTCGATCTGGCTTGGCGTAGAGGAGCGGATCGCCTCGTAATAGCTTTCGCAGATCAGAAAATAATCCTTGATGATGCGGCGGAACGGCGTCAGCGACAGGATATGGGTGGAGACATCCTTGTCGTCTTCGGTCTTGATCGAGAAGACCAGTTTGGAATCGACGAGCGATATATGCAGCCTGTATGGCCCGCCGTCATGCCCGGCAGGCTCAAAGGTGTTTTCTTCGATCAGGTCGAAAATCGCGACGGCACGTTCGTGCTCCACGTCGGGCGTGGACCGGCCGATGCTATCGTCCAGTACCACGTCGCAGAGCCGGAAGTCGCCTGACGCCATCGCTTAGCTTTCCGGGTTGAGGCGGATGGAGACCGAGCGCGCATGCGCGTCCAGCCCCTCCGAGTGGGCGAGCGTGATCGCTGCCGGCGCGAGCTGGCGCAGCTGATCAGGGCCTAGGCGCAGGATGGACGTGCGCTTGACAAAATCCAGCAGGGAAAGGCCCGAGGAAAAGCGGGCCGAGCGCGCAGTCGGCAGAACGTGGTTTGAACCGCCGACATAATCGCCGATAACTTCAGGGGTGTGACGTCCAACGAAGATTGCGCCCGCGTTGCGGATATGGGCCATCAGGCTATCCGGATCATCGACGGCAAGCTCCAGATGCTCGGCGGCAATGCGGTTGGCAAGCGGAATGGCGTCGGTTAGCTTGTCGACCAGAATGATCGCGCCGAAATCCGCCCAGCTGGCCGCTGCCGTTTCGGAACGCGAGAGGCGCTTCAGCTGCCGCTCGACAGCAGCTTCAACCGCTTTACCGAGCTCGGCATTGTCAGTGATGAGAATGGATTGCGCGCCGCGATCATGTTCGGCCTGCGCCAGAAGATCGGCCGCGAGCCAATCGGGGTTATTGTCCCTGTCAGCAATGACAAGCACTTCAGAGGGACCGGCGATCATGTCGATGCCGACGGTGCCGAAGACCTGCCGCTTGGCTGCCGCTACATAGGCATTGCCTGGACCGACGATCTTGGCAACCGGCGCTATGGTCTCGGTGCCATAGGCGAGCGCGGCAACAGCCTGCGCCCCGCCGATGCGGTAGATTTCCTCAACGCCGGCGATACGCGCCGCCGCGAGCACGGCGGGATTGACCGCGCCGCCATTGGCGGGGACGACCATGACGACGCGCTCCACGCCGGCGACCTTGGCCGGCACGGCATTCATCAGCACGGAGCTTGGATAGCTGGCGGTACCGCCGGGCACATAAAGGCCAACTGCCTCGATGGCCGTCCAGCGCGAACCGAGGCCGACGCCGATATCGTCCTCGTAGATGTCATCCTTCGGCATCTGTCGCGCGTGGTGTTTTTCGATGCGAAGCGCCGCGAGTTCGAGCGCCTCGATGACGTTTGTATCGACCATCGAGAACGCGGCGTCGATTTCATCCGCCGTCACCCGCATGGAAACCTTGGTAAAATCAATGCCGTCGAATTTATGGGAATAATGGGCAAGGGCCGCATCGCCGCGATCACGGACATCATTGATGATGTCGCGAACGATCGCGTTGACGTCTTCGGAAACTTCTCTCTTGGTTGTCAGGAAGGCCGCAAATTTCTGTTCGAAATCAGCCGATGCCCGCTCCAGCCAGATTGCCACGCCATTACCCTTTCATAGTCCCCGCGGGTTAACCCGCGAGGTGCACGAACTTGCCCGCGATAAATGCGGCTCTGGTAAGTGGCATAAATCGAAACGGCAAGGAAAGGCAACCGTCGCGACGGCTGGCGACGGTTATTCGCTGTCGGGATGATGCGGTTTTGTGGTTGTTTCCCACGCGCCGCTGACATCGGTCAGCTGCGCCTCGATGCATTCGACATCCAAGGCGATGGTTCCCCCGCCGGAAAGCGCCAGTTCGACGACGCCATCGGGTCCCTCGCCATTGGGGATGAAGCGCACGGCCAGAAGCGAAAGCACCTGTTCCCTGTCGGCGAGATTGATGGATTGCGAGCGCACGGCCAAGACGCGCTTCAGAAAAATCACGCTGCGGCAGCGTTCCGGCGGCATATTCTTTTTGGCGGTGCTCTCCCAAACGAAACGGTTGGCGGAGAGTGTGAACTGCCTGTGCTTCGGCTCGAAGGCAACATCCTTCAGCTTGAAGACGCTGTCCTGCAAATGTGTCGAGATGATCGAGAGATCTTCGGTATCCAGCGCCAGCAATTTGAGGCCGCTCATCGTTATCGTCCTTTTCTGCGGCCACGAGCCGCCCTGTCTATTTCTGATAGTTGAAATAGGCAGTCACGGCCCGGTCTGCAACGGGCAAGCGGATGAGCGGCGTTGAGATGATCAGTCGCTGACACGCTCAACCATTGCGCCGCAGCGGGTGAGCTTTTCTTCAAGACGCTCGAAACCGCGGTCGAGGTGATAGACGCGTGACACCATGGTCTCGCCTTCCGCCACGAGGCCGGCAATCACCAGCGACACGGAAGCGCGCAAATCGGTCGCCATCACAGGCGCACCCTTGAGGCGGGACACACCCTCGATGCGAGCCATTTGGCCGGAGAGCGAAATCTTGGCACCAAGACGGGCGAGTTCCTGCACATGCATGAAACGGTTCTCGAAAATCGTCTCCGTAATGTGCGAGACGCCCTGAGAGCGCGTCATCAGCGCCATGAACTGCGCCTGCAGGTCGGTCGGGAAGCCGGGGAAGGGCTCGGTGACGATATCGACCGGCTGGATGCCATTGCCATTTCGCACGACCCGAAGGCCGGTTTCCGTCTCGCTGATCGTCGCGCCTGCCAGACGGAGGGTATCAAGTGCGTTGTCCAGCAGCGATGCCCGCGTTCCTTCCAGCACCACGTCGCCCCCGGTCATCGCGACCGCCATGGCGTAGGTGCCCGTTTCGATGCGGTCTGGCAGAACACGGTGGCGCGCGCCGGAAAGCGAGGTGACACCTTCGATGGTGATGGTGGAGGTGCCGGCGCCTTCGATCTTCGCGCCCATCGCGATAAGGCAATTGGCGAGATCGACGACCTCGGGCTCGCGGGCGGCATTGTGGATGACGGTGGTGCCGCGGGCAAGGCTTGCCGCCATCAGCATCACATGCGTTGCGCCAACGGAAACCTTCGGGAAAGTATAGACGGCACCGATCAGGCCACCCTTGGGTGCGGAGGCGTTGATATAACCGCCATCGATCTCCATCGTCGCGCCGAGCGCCTGCAGCCCCTCGATGAACAGGTCCACCGGTCGCGTGCCGATGGCGCAGCCGCCGGGCAGCGAAACGCGGGCGCGGCCTTCGCGCGCCAGCAGCGGGCCGATGACCCAGAAGCTTGCGCGCATCTTGGAGACCAGCTCATAGGGAGCTGTCGTATCGACAATGGTGCGGCAGGTGAAATGTACGGTGCGGGAATAGGCTTCGCCCTGGCTTTCGCGGCGGCCGTTAACCGAGATATCAACGCCGTGATTTCCGAGAATGCGGATGAGCTGCTCCACGTCCGCCAGATGCGGGACGTTTTCGAGCGTCAACGTATCGCTTGTCAGAAGCGATGCGATCATCAACGGCAGGGCCGCGTTCTTGGCGCCGGAGATGGGAATGATGCCGTTGAGCGTATTGCCACCCGTAATTCTGATGCGATCCATGCGTCCCTACGGGCCTTTGCCCGCCTTTCTTATCCTGCCTTGTGGAAAGGCGTGTCCATAGACCAGTTTCCACGGCGTTTCAATTTATGCTGGTTGAATTGTCTATGAAGATGATTCGTCCGTTTTTGCGGCAGGCAGGCCAACCGTGTGGTCTTCCTCGCCCGCGCGGCGCGCGCGAACCTGCTGTTTGCGCTTCAGGAGATTTTCCCGCAGCTTCTTCGCCGCCCGCGCCTTCCGCTCGGCCTCCCGTTGCCGCGCCTTTTCGCCGGGCCCCGCCTGGGCCTTGCCATCGCTCGGCGCTGCAGAGGCGTCGTCAGAAGCGCCACGGGAAACGGTGGCCGTTGCCTGTTTGTCATGATGGTCGTTCATAGAGTGAGCAATATCTGAAAAATGCATTTTTCAACAGGGGGCACGCTTTTTTGCCCTGCTGGATGAAGAATATCGTTTTGCGACTTGCGCTCGTCAAAAACCTATGGCAATAGGCCGCCACGCTTGATGCTGAAGCAAATGCTTCGGCACCGGATGCTGCTATAGCTCAGGGGTAGAGCACTCCCTTGGTAAGGGAGAGGCCGAGAGTTCAAATCTCTCTAGCAGCACCATTATCTCCGAAAAATCAAATGCTTATATTGGTTGTTAAGCTGATCGGCCAAATCGTGGACGCATGCGCGCATCGGTCGATCGTCAGCAAAAGGAAAACCGCGCCCCTTGCGAAGCGCGGTTTCCATATCCGAATATTCTGTTGCTGCCAGAGCGGGACGAAACCGCCCGTAGCCATCGGGCGCCGCTTACTGACGGAATAGCGACAGAATATTTTCGGAGCTGGTGTTGGCAATGGAGAGCGACTGGATGCCCAGCTGCTGCTGTGTCTGAAGAGCCTTGAGCTTTGTGGATTCTTCGTTCATGTCAGCATCAACGAGACGGCCAATGCCCTTGTCGATGGAGTCGGTCAGCTTCGAGACGAAGTCTTCCTGAAGGCCAATGCGCATTTTGATCGAGCCGAGGGCGGCGGACGCGCTGCTGATCGACTGAAATGCAGTTTCAACATCGGTCAGAAGATTACCGATGGTGTAAGTCGGTGGTGTTGCCGCGTTGAACAGCTTGAGATCGATATCCCAAACGGAAATGCCGGAGGCCGTGCCGGGCTGGCCGATGATGCCCTTCGTCGTATCAAGCGTCGCGGGAGTGCCTGTCAGGCCGAACAGCACATTGGCGGTCGTCGTACCGGCGGTGGTGTCGACCAGCGTGTAGTCGGTTTTCGTCACGCTGACGGTGCCGCCCGCGGTGCGCACGAAGCCGGAAACGACGGTCTTTGCGCCAGTGCCCAGCAACCAGTTCTCGCCGCTGAAGGATGCGCCCTGGGCAATCGATTCGAGCTGCTTCTTCAGCTGATCGATTTCTTCCTGGATCTTCGTCTTGTCGACACCTTCTTCGGTTGCCGCGACGATCTTGGACTTGATCTCCTTGACGACTTCGACGGTGCTTTCCATCGCAGAATAGGCAACATCGACCTTGGCGGCGCCGAGTCCGAGCGCGTCCTGAACGGCGGAGAGCGCCATGTTGTCGGAACGCATGGTTGTTGCGATCGACCAATAGGCGGCGTTATCGGAGGCCGACTTTACCCGTAGGCCGGAAGACACTCTGGATTGGGTTTCTTCGAGCTGGCTGCTGATGCCGCGCAACGTCTGAAGAGCCGACATGGCGGCGATGTTTGTAAGAATACTTGTCATAATTGCCCCTCTGAGCTGGCTAAAAGGAAGGGACATTCCGGGATCGCCGGAAACGACAGCGCGGCGTGATGCCTGTTAACCTCTTTTTCGTCTTGGTTAACGAGTCGTTTCGATGCGTCGATTTAGCCGTGATTTGGTTAATGATCTCTTAATCGAAAATTTTTTCAATTGCGCAGGTGAGCGTATAAACAAAAACCGCGCCTTTCGGCGCGGTTGATGGTTCCGATTGTATGCTACCGATTAACGGAAGAGCGTCAGGATGCTCTGCGAGTCGCTGTTGGCGATAGACAGGGCCTGAACGCCGAGCTGCTGCTGCGTCTGCAGAGCCTTGAGGCGGGTGGACTCTTCGTTCATGTCGGCGTCGACGAGACGGCCAACACCCTTGGTGATCGAGTCGGACAGCTTGGAAGCGAAATCTTCCTGCAGGCCAATACGCATGGAGAGCGAGCCGAGCTTTGCTTCAGCGCTGGTCATGGCCTTCAACGCGTTTTCAACCATCGTCAGAGCTTCGGCCATGTTGGTGGCGCGGTCAGCGGCTGCGTACTGGGTGATGTCGAGCGTGTAAACGGACTGGGCGGCGACCGTCGTGAATGAACCGGCCGTGCCGAGGATGCCAGCAGTGCCAGGGACGCCCGTTGCGGTGTTGATCGAATCGAACAGAACGTTGCCGGCGGCCGAGGTGTCGAGAGCATATTTTGTGGTCGTGACGGCCACGGCGCCGCCGGACGAGCGAACGAAACCGGCAACAACCGACTTGTCAGGGTCTGTGCCAGGGGCTGCCGCGCCGAGGGTTGCCGCGCCAACCAGCCAGTTTTCGCCGTAGAAGGACGCGCCCTGGGCGATCGATACGAGCTGCTTCTGCAGCTGGCCGATTTCTTCCTGAACCTTGGTGCGGTCAACGCCTTCTTCGGTCGCCGTAACCAGCTTTGCCTTGATTTCCTTGACGACGTCGATAGCAGCGTTCATGCCGGCAGAAGCGGTGTCAACCTTGGCGGCGCCGAGGCCGAGCGCGTCGGAAACAGCGGAAAGCGCCATGTTGTCGGAGCGCATGGTGGTCGCGATGGACCAGTAGGCAGCGTTGTCGGCAGCTTCGCCAACGCGAAGGCCGGAGGAAACGTGTGCCTGGGTGGTTTCCATGTTCTGGCCGATAGAGCGCAGGGTCTGGAGCGCAGACATTGCTGCGACATTCGTGATAATGCTCGTCATAGTAGTGTGCCCCTTGAATGGCTGATTAAAGAAGGGACATTCCGGTTTCACCGGGAACGGTGCGCAGCATCATGCTTGCTAACTGGCTGATTTTAAACGTTAGCTCACCGTTTCGATGAGCATTAGGTAACGCGGGTTTGGTTAATGAATCGATAAACGGCAAAAGAAATTCAGCAGCAGCAATAATTAAAGTGCAACTCTTGCGCGCGCACGCGCGTAACCTCAAATGTTTAAAAAAAAGATAAGGCCGCACCCGTTTCAGGATGCGGCCTCATGCATGCATCGGGTCCGGTTCAGCCTTCCGGACCTTTATGCCTTCTATCTCATCTGCGTTCGGTCAGCCCCCGATTGCCTCTGAGAAGAAATCTGTCCCCCAGCCCCCAAGGGCTATGAGAAGCGCGGCTCTTAACGGAAGAGCGACAGGATGCTCTGCGAGTCGCTATTGGCGATCGAGAGAGCCTGGATTGCCAGCTGCTGTTGCGTCTGCAGAGCCTTCAGCTTGGTGGACTCTTCGTTCATGTCGGCGTCGACCAGACGACCAATGCCCTTTTCGAGAGCATCACCCAGCTTGTCGGCGAAGCTCTGCTGCAGGTCGATGCGAGCAGAAATCGAACCAAGGTTGGATGCAGAAGTCTGCATTGCCTTGAGAGCCGTTTCCACAGTGGTCAGGTCGGCGGCAAGGTCGGTAGACGTTGTCACGTTGATCGCGATGGTGCCGGTCAGCAGGCCGCCCGTGCCGGCGCCCGTTGCCGGGTCGACGCTGTCGAACAGCGGAGCGGTGGTGTAGGATGCGGTCGTAACCTTGACGCCGGCCGTATCACGGACGAAGCCCGAAACGACGGTCTTGGCGCCCGCGGTGCCGACCAGCCAGTTTTCGCCGTTGAAGGAAGCGCCGTTGGCAACGCTTGCCAGCTGAAGGTTCAACTGGTTCAGTTCTTCCTGAACCTTTGCCTTGTCAACGCCCTGTTCGGTGGCGGTAACGAGCTTGCTCTTGATTTCGGTGACGACCTTGATTGCGGCATCCATGCCGGCATAAGCCGTATCGACCTTTGCGGCGCCGAGGCCGAGAGCGTCCTGGGCAGCGCTGATAGCGCCCTTATCCGAACGCATGGTCGTTGCGATGGACCAGTAAGCGGCGTTGTCCTTGGCGGCGCCGACGCGCATGCCCGTGGAAATGCGATCCTGCGTCGTGGACATGTCGCTGGAGATGGAGCGCAGCGTCTGGAGAGCGGACATCGCCGAAGCGTTAGTGAGAATGCTTGCCATAATAAATGTGTCCCTTTGTTTTTACGAGATACTGGAGTGGGGACATACCGGGCTTTGTATTACCGGTCGCAACGTTTCGGCTTCATGCCACTCGGTTCAGAAATACTCAGTTTCGGAAACCAAACCCGCTGCGTGTGATTGGAATTTCGCAGCGAAAAATTGCCCAATTATTAATTTGAACGTCCAGAAATAGTGGAGTGTACTTATGGTTACTGCTGGATTTATTGAATTGGTAAATTTTTGATCCAGATCTATAGTTACCATTCGCTTAGCAAAAATGGTAAACAAAGGCTCAAAACGCGAAAACCCCGCGGCCGTGGGCACGCGGGGTTAAAAAACAGGGTTAACGGGTGTCAAACCGGCACAGGCGTCGTCAGTTGAACGATCTGACGAGACTGCCGACAAGCAGGTTCCAGCCGTCGATCAGCACGAAGAAAAGAATCTTGAACGGCAGGGAGATGGAGGTGGGCGGCAGCATCATCATACCCATGGCCATGGTGATGGTCGCGACGATGAGGTCAATGACCAGGAATGGCAGGATGATGAGGAAACCGATCTCGAAACCGCGCCTGATCTCCGACAGCATGAAGGCCGGAACCAGCACGCGATAATCGACGACGTTGTCGGTCATCACGTCCTGGCCGCGTTCGCGCGCGATATCGACGAAGAGCTTCAAATCCTTGTCACGCGTGTTGGCGTTCATGAAGGTACGGAAGGGCTCGGCAATGCGCTGCACGGCCTGCTGCTCGTTGATCTGGTTCTGCAACAGCGGCTGCACGCCATCAGTCCATGCTTTATCGAAGGTGGGCGACATGACGTAGAAGGTCATGAACATCGCCATCGACAGCAGAATCATGTTTGACGGGGTCGATGCCAGCCCCATGCCGGAGCGCAGGATCGAGAAGGCGATCACGAAGCGCGGAAAGCTCGTGACCATGATCAGGATGCCCGGAGCAATCGACAGAACCGTCAGAAGGCCGAAAGTGCGGATAATCCATGCCGCGACCGAACCGTCCACCTGTGTATTAAACAGCTCGGACGGAAATTGCTGGGCACTGGCAAGGCCCGGCAAGGCGAGGAGGACGGCGATGGTTACAAGAAATCGAATCATTCGATGACAAAGGTCCGGAACATGACCTTGGATACGCGCCCTTGAGAGCGCAGGTCAACTCGTTCCTGGATGTCATCCTTAAGATATTGAAAGCCGCGCGGGCCTTCCAGCTGCTGAAGGGAAACGGTGCGTAAATAGGCCAGGATATCCTGATGGATATCCTCCGCCAGCGCTACTTCCACCGGCCCCTTGAACATCAGCGCCACTTCCAGCCGCACCCAGTTGGTCGCGGGATAGGCAAGATTGGTGGTGATGGGATCGAGCTGGACAATGCCGTTCGCCTCGGCGGCGATTTTCTCGATCCCTTCGCCCTTCGTCTCCCCGTGGCCGCCGGCGGTGGCAGACGCATGCGCCTGCGCGCCAGCAATCTTTGGGGCAATCATCCCGCCCACAACCCAGCCGCCGCCCGCACCCAGAACGGTGAGGATCGCAAGGCCAGCGATGGTCATGACCGTCGAGGAGGATTTTTTCTTACCCTCTGCCTGTTCGTTTTCCATGCGTCAGTCCCGTTCCCGTGTGCCGGCGTCAGAGTGGCGAGAACAGGTCGACGACCTGCTGCCCGACCGGAGGCTGCTGCACTTCCGTCAAACGGCCACGGCCGCCGTAGGAGATGCGCGCTTCGGCGATACGCTCGTAGGAGATCATGTTCTGCGCATCGACATCCTGCGGCCGCACGATACCGCCCACGTTCAGGATCCGGATTTCGTGGTTCACACGCACTTCCTGAGAGCCGCTGATGATGAGGTTGCCGTTTTCAAGAATGCCTGTCACGACGGCAGCGACGAGCAGCGTCAGCTTTTCGGAGCGCTTGGTCTTGCCCTTGGCTTGCGTGTCGGTGTCTGAACCGTACTTGATGCTGGAATCCGCCTGCGGGTTCCAGCCGAATATTTCCGCCTTTGCCTTCCAGTTCAGACCACTCGCATTGGTGCGGTTCCGCTCGGTTTCGTTGTCGAAATCGGCCTTGTCGTTGATCTGGATGTTGACGGTCAGGATGTCGCCGATGTTCAGCGCGCGCAGGTCCTTGAAGAGCGCGCCCTGGCTGTCGCTCCAAAGCGAATAGCCGCTCGCCATGTGCTTCGGCTGCTTGGGATACATGCCCATCTGCGGAGTCTGGCTGAATTGCAGGCCGCTGCCGATCGGACTCATCGCGGGTGCGTTACCGATTTCTTTCAGGGTCTGGTTATTCTGGCAGCCGGCGAGCAGGGCAAGCGGCAGGAGGAGGGCCGGAAGACGACGCGTGCTCATGAGGGATCCTTCGAAGTGTTTTTATCGATCGCCTGCGACATGATGCCAGCGACGGTGGCGGCCTTCTGTGCGTCCATCTCGCTGAGGATGAGACCGGACTGACGCGGCGGCAGCTGCATGATGATGGCGGCCGCAATTTCCACATGCATCTTTTCGAGCTGCGGTGCTGCGGCGTCCGCCTTCATCGTCTTATAAATGTCGACGAGATTGCTTTTTGCCTGGTTGAGGAAGTGCTCGCGACGCGCCAGCCAGTCCTCATATTCGGCCTTGCGGTTTTCCAGCACGGCGATGCGCTCGTTGACGTCGGACTGAAGCTTTTCAAGCTCCTGCTTCTGCATCAGGTAACGCTGGTCGCGGGCCGCATCGGCGATGTTGGTGCAGAATTTCTGGATTTCGTCCTGCGTGCTGAGTTCCGAGACCACATTCTGCTGGCTCTCGGCACCGGCAGCAGGCAGCAGGAAAAGCAGCGACGCCACCGCTGCAAAGCGGACGAGGCCATTCGAAAATACGTTTCTCTTCTGAGCGTCCATCATTGTAGCACGAGCTCCGCCTGAAGGGCGCCGGCGGATTTGATGCCTTGCAGGATGGCGATGATACCATCCGCCTTGAGCCCGATGCTGTTGAGACCGGCAACCAGCGTGCGAAGATCGGGACCTTCGACGATGGCGACTTTGCTGCCTTCCTGCATGGCCATGATATCCGTCTGGGGCTGAACGGCGGTCTGGCCGCGCGAGAAGGGCGCGGGCTGAATGACCTGCGGCGATTCCGTCACCTGGACAGTCAGCGTTCCATAACTGACGGCGACACGGGAGATGCGCACATCCGCGCCGATAACGATGGTGCCGGTGCGTTCGTTGATCACGACCTTGGCGGGCGTATCGGTCTCTACCGTCAGATTTTCGATTTCCGCCATCAGTCGCGTCAGGTCGGCGGTGCGCGGCTTCTGCACCGCGATTTCCTGCGAATCCCGCGGTTCGGCAATGCCATCGCCGTAACGGGCGCGGGCAAAGGCGTTAACGACATCGGCGACCCGCACTGCCGTTGAAAAATCCGGGTTGCGCAGCTGCAGGACCAGATTGACCGAATCCTTGAACTTCGATGGCAGTTCGCGCTCGATGATCGCGCCATTCGGCACGCGGGCGGACGTGGTGACGCCCTGCGTCAGCGTTGCTGCATCGCCCTGGGCTGAAAAGCCATTAACGATCAGCGCTCCCTGCGCGACCGCGTAAATCTGCCCGTCCGCGCCGGAAAGCGACGTCATGATGAGGTTGCCGCCACGCAACGAAGAGGCGTCGCCGAGCGAACTCACGGTCACGTCGACGCGGCTGCCGGGGCTGGCGAAGGGTGGCAGATTGGCCGTCACCATTACGGCTGCGATGTTCTTTGCGTTCGACTGCCCGCCCTGTGTCGTAATGCCGAGATTTTGCAGCATCGCGCGCATGGACTGTTCGGTAAACGGCGAGGAACGCAGGCTGTCGCCGGTGCCCTGCAGGCCGACCACAAGACCATAGCCGATCAGCTGGTTGTCACGCCCCGCCTGCAGCGATGCGATATCCTTGATGCGGGAGGTGTCGGCCTGGGCTGGCGGCGTCGAGAGGAATGGCTGTGCCGAAAACAGGATGGCCGCAGCGAGGATACGAAGCACTTTCATTTCGCCATCACCTGAATGGTTCCGTCCTTCATGACCGTGCCGCTGACCATCACGCCGGAATCGATGTTGCGTACCCTGACGACTTCGCCGAGCGAGCCGTCTGTCATCGGCGTTCCCGAGGCCATCAGCGTCATGTTGCCGATGGTGAAGACGAGTTTGACGCTGGTGCCGCGCGTAACCAGCGAGGGTTCGCGCAGGGCGGCAACGGGAATCGTGCGTCCGGGAAGCAGGGTCTGCTTGGAGATCATGCCCTCGACTTCGCTGATGTCGCTCGCGTAACCTGAGGAAATATTGGGATTGGTCACTTCAACTGGCTTCACCTGATCGGACGAAATTGTCTCGCCCGGATAGATGGTCCGCGTTGGAACCAGGGCCATCGGCGCCTGTGCGAGGGCAGGGGCCAGGGCCCCCAGCGAAAAGGCAGACGCCAGACACATACGGACGAGCGCCGTTCTGTAACTGTTATTGTTCCGGCCAAACCTCATGTTCGCCTGCCTTTCCGTTCTTACTTCAGGTTCTTGCTGACAATCGAAGCCATTTCGTCAGCTGTGGTGATGACCTTGGAATTCATCTCATAGGCGCGCTGCGCCGTGATGAGGTCGGTGATTTCCTTGACGGCATCGACGTTCGAGCCTTCGAGATAGGACTGCTTGATGTAGCCGTAGCTTGGATCGTCCGGCACGCCGACGACCGCATCGCCCGACGCCGGCGTCTGGGCGAAGAGGTTGTCGCCGAGCGGCTTCAGGCCGGCTTCGTTGGCGAAATTGGCGATGGTGAGCTGGCCGAGCTCGGTGAAGTCGGTAGCGTTGCCGATGCGAGCCGTCACCTGACCCGTGCGGGTCACGGTAATATCCTGTGCGTCGGTCGGGATGTTGATGTTCGGGATGACGTTATAGCCGTCGACCGTTACCAGATTGCCGTTGGCATTCTTGTTGAAGGAGCCGGCGCGGCTGTAGAGCGTCGAACCGTCCGCCGCCTCGATCTGAAACCAGCCCTGTCCGATGATCGCGACATCGAGCTTGTTGCCGGTCTCGATCAGGTTGCCCTGGGTGTGGATGTTGCGCACCGCAGAAGTCTGAACGCCGAGGCCGATATTCGCGCCCTCAGGTACGATCGCCTGGTTGGCGCGGTTGGGCACGCCCTGCATGCGCTCGGTCTGGTAGAGAAGATCGGTGAACTCCGCACGCGCGCGCTTGTAGCCGGTGGTGTTGATGTTGGCGATGTTGTTGGCGATGACTTCCAGATTGGTCTGCTGGGCGTCCATACCGGTGGCAGCGATGGCAAGAGCTCTCATGTCAATATTCCTGCTGGGCTAGATCTGCATCTTGGTAATGTCGAGATAGGCCGACACGATCTTGTCTCGGAGCGCGATGGCGGTCTGCAGCGATTGTTCTGCCGACAGCATGGCATCGACGACTTCACGCGTATTCGCCTTGCCCTGAATGCCTTCGAACGAAGCCACTTCGGCCTTTTTGAGGTTGTTCATCGCGTCGACGGAGACGTTGCTGAGAACGCTTGCGAAGCTCTGGCCGGTCTGCTGGGCAGGCGTCGTCTGCTCGCTGCCGAAAATATTGTCGGTGAGCGAGGAAACGCTGCCGGCGCCGCGCGTCAGCGAAAGGGAGCCGAGTTGTTTGATGCCGTCGATCATTGCGATGCCTTCAGAAGGTCGATGGTGGAAGCGACGAGGTCGCGTGTCTGGCGGATGACCTGAAGATTGGCGTCGTATGTGCGGTTTGCCTCACGCATATCGGCCATTTCGATCAGGATGTTGACGTTCGGCATCTTCACCATGCCGTTGCTGTCGGCGGCCGGGTTGCCGGGATCGTATTCATGGGCGAAATCACCGCGGTCGACGCCAAGCTTCTTCACGGTCACGCGCTCCACGCCGCTCACGCGGTCGAGCTCTGAACCGAAAGTGACGGTCTTGCGGCGATAGGGGTCTGCGCCGGGGGTATCTCCGGTCGATCTTGCGTTGGCGATGTTTTCGGAGACGATGCGCAGTCGTGTGGACTGAACTTCCAGGCCGCTGCCCGCGATCTTGCTCGCCGCACTCAAGGGATCCATGGTTTACCTCTTAACCGTCATCAGCATCATGCGATGGAAGGATTTGACGAGATTGGCGTTCAGGTCGTACTGCCGCTTGATCTCGCCCGTCTTGGTCATTTCTTCCGCAAGAGCGACCGAATTGCCGGATTCCTGCATGCCGATCTCGTTGTTGACCGGGTTGTCGCGCACGGCGATGTTGTCGCTGAGCGTGCTTTCGCCGAAGTGGGCCGGATTGGTTCTCGCCATGCCGACCTGCTGGCTGGTGGCCTGCATCACCGCCTCGAAGGGGCTGACGTCCTTGGCGCGGAACTTGGGCGTATTGGCATTGGCGATGTTGGTCGCCACGACTTCCTGGCGCACGCTCAGCCATTCCGCTTGGCGGGATGCCAGTTCGAACAGTTGAATCGGTTGCATAGACTTCTCCATCTCGTATGGCCCGAACCTAAGGGGCTAATCTTGCGTCAGACTTGCGAGGAGAGATGAGGCGGGGCGAGAAGCCGAAAAGCGCTGATTGAAGTCGATTGAAATATCAAAAGGCGTGTCCGATACCAGACACGCCCTGAAGCATTGCAACAGATGAAAACCATGCCGAAGTCATCTCCGGACTTGACCAGAGGATCCATAAGCCACTGAAATCGATGTATCTTCGAGATAAGCCCGAGGATGACCGACGTGGGCCAAGAGTTTTCGCCAAGCCTTGAGTGCGCGCCCGAAGACGTCTGTAAGCCCGGTAGACGACGGCTATTTTTCCGGACGATAAGTCTTCCCGGAAGACGTTTCTATCAGCCACTCGCCGTCGCGCTGCTCGATCTTCGTCAGTAAGGCGTTGTCCGGCAGTGTCGATCCGACCCTGACCATATACATGCCGGATCCATCCTCGATCAGCGCCCGGCCATTGGAAACGTGCAACAGGCGGAAGGACGTCTGGCCGGGGAAGGGCTGCTCCTCGACCCCGGCAGCCAGATCGTTCTGCTTTTCCTTGCCGCCCGCATTGACGGTCGCCGTCGTCAGCATGTCGGGCAGCTCCGCCGGCGGCGGGGTGTCTTCCTTGTTGCGGTTGGTCATGGCCATGGGCGAGACGCTGAAGACTTCCCGCGGGCCGGTATGGGGCAGATCGCGGGTGCGGTCGCCGCCTGCCACCTTCAGCCCAAACTTTTCCTCGTTGAAGAAGACATACCAGGGAAAGAAGGCTGCTGCGGCGGCGAGCGTGATGCCGGTCCAGGCGAGGAGGCGGTCCGGCGTGAAGAAGGCGGGCTTCGTGGTCGCGCCGTCGTCGCGGCCATCCTTGTTCCGTTTTTTCGTCACGGCGTCAGCCTCTCATTCTCGGGGTTACCTGCGGTTGACCGTTCTGCGCGCCGTTCCGCAGGGCGGTGGCGAGATCAGCATAGGCATCCTGTGCCGCCGGTTCGCTCGGCAGCTGCTTCAGTGTTTCGTAGATGATCGGAACCTGCTTCACGGCCATGTCGAGATCGGGATCGGTGCCCGGCCGGTAACCGCCGATGAGGCGCAGGTCACGGGTTTCCTCGAAGCGATGGACAAGCGCCTTGAGGCGCGAGACCAGCTTCTCCTGATCCGGCGTCCAGGCTTTTTTGGCGAGACGCGAAATAGAGGCGAGCGGATTGATCGGCGGATAGCGGCCTTCCTCGGCGAGGCTGCGGTCGAGCACGATATGGCCATCGAGAATACCGCGGGTCGAATCGGCAATCGGATCATTGTGATTGTCACCATCCACCAGAATGGAAACGATGGCGGTGATGGTGCCGGTGCCTTCGGCGCCCGGGCCTGCCCGCTCGAGAAGACGCGGCAGCTCGGTGAAAACAGAAGCGGGATAACCGCGCGCCACCGGCGGCTCGCCGGAAGCGACCGCCACTTCGCGGATGGCGTGGGCAAAGCGTGTCACGCTGTCGATGATGAGAAGAACGTTGTCGCCCTGATCGCGGAAATGCTCGGCGATGGTTACCGCGGAAAGGGGCGCCATCTTGCGCAGCATCGGGCTTTCATCGCTCGTTGCGACAACGGCAATCGACTTGCTCATGTTCTCGCCCATCGTATCTTCGATGAACTCACGGACCTCGCGTCCGCGCTCGCCGACCAGCGCAATCACCACCTTGTCGAAGGCATCGGCCTTTGCAAGCATGGAAAGCAGGGTGGATTTGCCGACGCCCGAGCCGGCAAAGATGCCCAGGCGCTGGCCGAGGCACAGCGGCGAGAAAATATCGATAGCGCGGACACCCGTCTTGAATGGCGTCTCCACGCGCTTGCGCGTCATTGAAGGGGGTGCGTTGTTGGAGATCGAACGGCGTTCGATGCCGGGCGCGAGCGGTCCCTGACCGTCGATCGGCTCGCCGAGCGCGTTGATGGTGCGGCCGCACCAGCTGTCGTCGGGCGCGACGCGAAAAGCGCCCTTTCGGATGACGGTGTCGTGAATGCCGATCGGTTCGCCAGGCTCGATAGGGCAGACGTAACAGATATCCGGCTCCACGCGCACGACTTCGCCGAGGTGAATGCCGGTCGCGCTGCGGTGGGCGACAAATTCTCCAAGCCGCACATGCCGTGAAAGGCCCGAAACCGTGTAGTGCCCGGCGGCGATGGTGCGGACATGGCCACCATGCGCCACCGAAAATTCCGGATCGGCATAATGTGCCGCCAGTCCCGCCAGCTGCGCGAGCTTCGGCGAAATGGCGTCAGCCGAGAGCATGGATTCCGGCATTGTCATTCGTCAATTCCCTAACGCGCGCCGCCGAGCGTCTTGATGCCCTCACCGAAGGTCGATTCCGTATCGCGCATCAGCGAGGAAATGCTTTCAAAGGCGCGGTTGACCTGGATGAGCTGCGTCATCTGGGAAATGCCGTTGACGTTGGACTGCTCGAGATAGCCCTGAACGACGCCGACTTCATGATTGTTGACCACCGGAACCGGTTGGGCGACCGGTTTCACACCGCTATTGGGGTGCCGCAGGAAACCTTGAGAAAAATCCGCCTGGAAAATGCCAAGCGAAGCGACGGTAGCGTCATTCTGTCGGATTGCTCCATCAAGGCCGACGGTGATCGGGCCGCCATTCGGATTAAGGCGGATCGGACCGCCGCCGGCGTCGAGGACGGGATAACCGCTGGAGGAGATCAGCGCACCATCTGGACGCATGGTGAAGCGGCCGTCACGGGTGAGGATCTGGCCATCGGGCGTATCCAGCGAGAACCAGGCGTCGCCCTTGATCGCGAAATCGAAGGAATTGCCGGTCTGCTCGAAAGCGCCCTGACGGGTGGAGAGATAGTCGTTGCCCTGCGATACGAAAGCGACCTTGGCGTTCATGTCATTGTGGTTCTTGGCGATCATCTCGTCGAATTTAACTTCGGAGCCGCGAAAGCCGACCGTGTTCACATTCGCCATATTGTCGGAAATGGTGGTGAGACGGCGCTCCAGCGCGATCTGCGAGGACAGGGCGACGTATAGTCCGGATTGCATATCATTTGCCTCCGAGTTTCAGGGAGTTGATGGAGATCAGCAGGTCGGGAGAAATGCCGTAGCCGCTGGAGGAGCCGAAAACGGCCAATGGGTCGTAGGTCGTCGAGGGATTTTGCATTTCCCACATGATGGTGAAGCGCTCGAGCAACTTGCCCACCTTTTCAGGATCCTGCAGATCCTTGATGTTGATACTTTTTTCGATCAGCGCCGCCTGTTTTTCGACATCGGACGCGGCAACGGCGTCGGGCAGGTTGAACGTCGTGCGGAACACCTGCGCCAGCGCGTCATCGGCCAGAAAATCGAGGCCGGATTTGATCGTTGGCGCCTTGCGCTCGAAATAGAGAGCGAGACGGACGCCGTTATTTTCGTCGCCCGCTTCCTGTTCCAGCGTCTGGCGTGCGTATTTGCTGATAACGCCCGATTTTGCGGCTTCCATGGAGGTGGCCGCCGCACCGAGGCCCGCGAAGTCCAGTGATTTTGCAAGATCGGCGTAACGGCTGTCGGACAGCTTGTTGGCGAAGGCGTTCTTGTCGCTCGTGCCTTCGGTCAGCACCTTGCGGATAAAGGCCTTCGCGTAGGCCATATCTTCAAGGCCGTGGGCTTTCAGCGCATAATTGTAAAGACGTGTATCGGCCATGAAATCGTCGATGGATTTCACGTTGCCGATCTTTGAGCGGTAATATTCGGTCTCGCGCGCCACGTCTGGCTGCGTCGACACCCGCTCCAGCGATTTGCCGATATCCTGACTGATCAGTCTGTAACTGGTGTAGGTGGAAGTCACTGAACCGCCGCTCTGGTTTGATCCCGTTCTCAAGGCGCACGTCCGCCTTTGTCGACATCATGCATCGGTTTGCTTGTGCGAAACTGGCTGCAGAAGGAGAGGGGCTCGGGGCTGGCCGACAGGTTCACGCAAGCCACATTTTCTAGACAGAGCGCCATGGAACACTGTTCGAGCGTGGTCGATCAATGAATATTGTAATTGGACTTATAATCACCTTCGGCTGCATCATCGGCGGCTATATGGCGATGGGCGGTCATCTCAACGTGCTGGTTCAGCCGTTCGAATTGATGATCATCGGCGGCGCCGGCCTTGGCGGCTTCATCATGGCAAACCCCATGAAGGTCGTGAAGGACTCAGGCAAGGCGCTCGGCGAGGCGTTCAAGCACTCGGTCCCGAAGGAGCGCAACTATCTCGACGTGCTCGGCGTGCTGTATTCGCTGATGCGCGACCTGCGCACCAAGTCGCGCAACGAGATCGAAGCGCATATCGACAATCCCGATGAGTCCTCCATCTTCCAGAGCGCGCCGTCGGTCCTGAAGAACAAGGAACTGACGTCGTTCATCTGCGATTATGTCCGCCTCATCATCATCGGCAATGCCCGCAGCCACGAAATCGAGGCGCTGATGGACGAGGAAATCGAGACCATCCTTCACGACAAGCTGAAGCCTTACCACGCTATTACGACCATGGGCGACTCCTTCCCCGCCATCGGTATCGTCGCGGCGGTTCTCGGCGTCATCAAAGCCATGGGCAAGATCAACGAATCGCCTGAGGTTCTCGGCGGCCTGATTGGCGCGGCCCTCGTCGGCACCATGCTCGGCATCATCCTGTCCTATTCGATCTGCAACCCGCTGGCATCGCAGGTGAAGATCGTCCGCACCAAGCAGCACCGCCTCTACATCATCGTCAAGCAGACGCTGATCGCCTACATGAACGGCTCGGTGCCGCAGGTTGCGTTGGAATACGGTCGCAAGACCATCTCCAACTACGAACGGCCGTCAATTGACGCCGTCGAGCAGGAGATGATGAACCCCGGCGGCGAAAACAAGGCGGCATGACCATGGCAAAAGCTGCAGCGCAGAAAGCTCCCGCCATCGACACGGCCTTGCTTGCAAAACTCACGGGCGGGCTCACCGACCGCAAGACGATCGCCAAGATCGGGCATGATATCGGCCATCTCTACAGCGAATTCCTGCCCGATATCTTCCACAGCGAAACGGGCATAGCGATCGAAGTCGAGTATATCGGGTCCGAATCGGGCTTGATGACGGATCTCATCGCCAATGTCGGGGATAATGTTGCGGTTGCCGATTGTTCGTTGCGCAACTGGTGCCCCAATTTCATGATGACTGTTGGCAATGGCTTCGTCATTGCACTCATGGAGCGCATGCTCGGCGCGGCTCCTGACAGTATCGGCGAGCCGGATGAACGCAGCCTTTCCCATATCGAGCTCGATCTGGCGGCCATGGTCCTTGGCCGCATCGGGGGTGTGCTACGGTCTGGTGTCAACGCCCCGGGCGGATTTGAGGCAACCATCGATCCGCCTTTCAATTCCAACGGCAAAAGCGCCTTCGATGAGATGATCGCCGGCGTTTATGGCGTGACCATCCGCATGAAAATCGATATCGGCAAGGTGTCGTCGGAATTCTCGCTGATCGTACCGCAGCGTCCCCTGCTCAAGACCTCCATCGTCGCTCCCAAGGCTTCTGCTCAGGCCTTGAAGAAGCAGGAAGAGTGGATGGAGATGATCTCTGAACAGGTCAAGCGATCGCAGGTCACGCTCGAGGCACGCATCAAGCTCGAGACGCTGACGCTGCGCACGATCTCGAAACTGGTGGCCGGCGATGTCATTCCGTTTCAGGCCATGACCCAGGACGATATCGGTGTTGAGGTCAGCGCCAACGGCTCCAAGCTCTATAATTGCGAATTCGGCAAGTCTGGCGACCGCTACATGGTTCGGGTCAAGAACAATGTCAGCACGGACGACGAGATCTTACGACATTTGATGGGTTAAAATCCTGACCGACCTTTCGGGGTTTGGGCAGGCTGACGCAAGTTTCAAAGGGAATAATCAGCGCATGGCTACGAAGAAAACACCCCTGACCGATGATGCGGCGTTGCCGTCGTTCGAAGACGGCGGCGACCTCGACCAGGCTATCGGCGATCTGCGTGGCGTCCTCAAGACGGATGCGGAAGGTTCGCTCTCCGATTTCGGCGACTTTGGCGATTTCGGGGGCACGGACGAGGTTTCGACGGACACGGACCTTTCCGCCTTCGGTGGCGGAGCGGCCGATTTTGCGATGGACGATTTTGCTGCCGCCCCGCAGGTTGCGGGCGTCAAGGCACCGCTTGGCAGCGGCCTGTCGGAAAACATGGAAATGATCATGGACATTCCGATTGATGTCCAGATCGTTCTCGGCACCAGCAGAATGCTCGTTTCGGGGCTGATGAGCCTTGAGGAGGGCGCAACGATCGCGCTTGACCGCAAGATTGGCGAGCCGGTCGAAATCATGGTGAATGGCCGCCGTATTGCGCGCGGTGAAATAACGGTTTTGGAAGACGACGATACGCGCTTCGGCGTAAAATTGATTGAAGTATTAAGTACGAGAAAAGCCTGATCCCTGTGGGGACGGAGAGGAAAGACCATGATGGACTTCGAGGATTTCGGTAATCCCCTTGCGGGCAAGCCGTTGTCTCAGGCCGACAAGGCGGCCGCGGTGCTGCTTGCCATGGGCAAGGGTGTCGCCGGCAAGCTGCTGAAATTTTTCACGCAGCACGAATTGCAGATGATCATTTCCTCGGCGCAGACGCTCCGGGTCATTCCGCCGGACGAACTTGCGCAGATCGTGGCGGAGTTCGAAGACCTGTTCACCGAGGGAACGGGCCTGATGGACAATGCCAAGGCAATCGAGAGCATTCTCGAAGAGGGCCTGACCCCTGAAGAGGTGGACAGCCTTCTCGGTCGCCGTGCGGCCTTCCAGGCCTATGAAGCATCGATCTGGGACCGCCTCCAGGAAGCCGAGCCAGAATTCGTCAGCAAGTTCCTGTTGCGCGAGCATCCGCAGACCATCGCCTATATTCTTTCCATGCTGCCCTCATCCTTCGGCGCCAAGGTTCTCCTGACCATTCCGGAAGAGCAGCGCGCCGATATCATGAACCGCACCGTCAACATGAAGGAAGTCAGCCCGACGGCTGCCCAGATCATCGAGAAGCGTGTGGTCAATCTCATCACCGAAATCGAGGCCGAGCGCAATGCCGGCGGTTCCACCAAGGTTGCGGACCTGATGAACGAACTGGAGAAGCCGCAGGTGGATACATTGCTGAGCTCGCTCGAGACGCTCAGCAAAGAAGCCGCCAACAAGGTCAAGCCAAAGATCTTCCTGTTCGACGATCTCATGTTCATGCCGCAGCGCAGCCGCGTCCTGCTGCTCAACGATGTTTCGGCCGATGTTCTGACGATGGCACTGCGTGGCGCCACGATGGAAATCAAGGAATGTGTGCTCTCCAGCATCAGCCCGCGCCAACGCCGCATGATCGAATCGGACCTCGCGGTTCCGCAGGCCTCGCTCAACACCCGCGAAGTGGCCATCGCCCGCCGCGCGGTGGCGCAGGAAGCAATCCGGCTGGCAAATTCCGGCCAGATCCAGCTGAAAGAAGCAGCGACCGAGGAGCAGTCGGCCGCAGCGTGAGCGGAAGCCGGTTGATAACCGGGTTTTACCGCGGAGCCGGCCATTGCGATGGCCGGTCCAGGGCGCTAGTTTCGGGATGACGGCCTGCCGGGAGCGGCGGGCCTTTTTTATTTCGGGAACGTGCCTTGGCAGACGATCAGGACAAGGACAGTAAAACAGAATACCCGACGGAGAAAAAACTCCGTGATGCGGCGGAAAAGGGCAATCTGCCCTTTTCACGCGAGGTGCCGATTTTCGCCTCGTCACTTGCCTTCTACTGTTATCTTGTTTTTTTCCTGCCGGACGGCGCCGGCCGTCTCGGCGTCACGCTCAAAGACCTTTTCGGCCAGCCTGAGCAGTGGAACCTCAGCACCAGGCCGGATGCGCTGTCGCTGCTTTATTTTCTCGGCACGTCGATGGCCTATCTGCTGATGCCGGCGATGCTGATGTTCATCGTCTTCGGGCTGGCATCGTCGTTTCTCCAGAACCTGCCGTCGCCCGTGCTGGAAAGGGTGCGGCCGCAGTGGTCGCGCGTCTCGCCCGCAAAAGGCTTCACGCGTATCTACAGCAAGCAGGGTTTCGTCGAATTCGGGAAATCCATTTTCAAGATCATGATCGTTGCGGTCATCATGTTCTTCGCCTTGCGGGGTGATTTTTACAGCCTCATCGATCTGATGTTTTCCGATCCGCAGGTTATTTTCGTAAGAGTGATCGAGATCGTCAAGAAGATGATGGTCGTCATCCTGCTCTCAACCGCCTTGCTCGCCGCCGTCGACGTTCTGTGGACGCGCCATCACTGGTTCAGCCAGCTGAAAATGACGAAGCATGAGGTGAAGGAAGAATATAAGCAGTCGCAGGGCGACCCCGTGGTGAAATCACGCCAGCGTTCGATTGCCCGCGACCGCGCCCGCCGCCGCATGATCAACAATGTGCCGCGCGCAACGCTGGTCATTGCCAACCCCACTCACTTCGCGGTAGCGCTTCGCTATGTTCGTGAAGAAGGTGACGCTCCTGTCGTTGTCGCCAAGGGCCAGGACCTTATTGCATTGAAAATCCGCGAGATTGCGGAAGAGAACAATATCCCCGTTTTTGAGGACCCTCCGCTTGCACGCTCCATGTTTGCGCAAGTCTCGGTAGATAGTGTGATTCCACCAGTCTTTTACAAGGCTGTGGCTGAGCTCGTTCACCGGGTTTACGCCATGAAGTCATCGAAAATACGGGTTCAATAAAACCAATGAAAAAATCCGCCTATTCTGAACAGCGGGAAATGATCGTCGCAGAGGCGATCAACCCGATCGCCACCGAACTTCGATTGCTAGACCCGGCCGACCTGATCTCACTGCTCCGATTCGAGTGCTACGGCAGTATCGCCGACCTCGTTTCTTCCGCTGCCGAGCTTTATTATCATCCCGGCACAATCAATTTCGGTGCTGGCGGCGAATATAAGCTTGAATGGGAAGGCGCCCCGGAGATCGTTCTCGATCTGGAGCTCAAGCCGAAGGGCGCGACGGTTTATGCGCAGTTGACGCTGGCCAATCAGCACGCGGCGATCGAGATCAATCATGTCTCGTTTCAGAACCCCTCGGAAAACCCGGATGAAAACACCGAGTTTCTCCGCAGAAGCCTGACGGCCGCCCGATTCGTGTCTGCTCAGCAGGACGAAGCGGCGTAAACGGCCCCACACTTAAAGCACCCCTTCATCTCCGTTGTGCCCTTTGAATCAGGGGCGCAGCGGTTTTTCCGTTGCGAATGAACCCGAGCTTGCCCCAAGCCTGCCGGTTTGTGCGAAAGCTGGCTGCGGGAGCGACGAACGCCTTGCAAATCAACCCCGATGTTTGTTACCAATCGCGTTAACGATTTGTTAACGAACGGCAGGTCGCGATGGCCCTTTCGTCATCGCCGATGCGCATGATGCTTCTGCTCGTTGTCGGCACCGCGCCGGATTTTTTCTGAAATTTTCAGTTGGGTGGACCCCATGACCAGCATTTTGACCAATGCGGCGGCGATGGCCGCGCTGCAGACATTGCGCATGATCGACAAGAACCTCGAGACAACGCAGGCGCGCGTTTCATCCGGCTACCGCGTTGAAACCGCGGCCGATAACGCCGCCTACTGGTCCATTTCAACGACGATGCGGTCAGACAATACGGCCCTCTCCGCCGTGCAGGACGCCTTGGGTCTTGGCGCCGCCAAGGTCGATACCGCCTATGACGCACTGGAGAGCACGATCGAGGTCGTCAAGAAGATCAAGGCCAAGCTGGTCGCTGCCTACGGTGTGGGCGCTGACCGCAGCAAAATCCAGGACGAGATCAAGCAGTTGCAGGAACAGCTGAAGAGTACGTCCGAGTCGGCCTCCTTCTCCGGTGAAAACTGGCTGCAGGCCAGCATCAGCAATGGCGGCACGCCGCCGGTGGAAGAATCGATCACAAAAAAGGTCGTCGCCTCCTTCACCCGCACGGGCGCAGGCAATGTCGGTGTCACCACGGTTGATTATGTGCTCGACGGTAGCACCGTGCTGTTCGATCTCAGCGGCGGAAAGCTTGGCATTCTCGACAAGAACGCGGTTTTCGTCAGCAAGACGGAGAGCGAAGTTACCCAGACTTCGACCACCGCGGGCAAGGCGACGAATGCCGGCTATGTCGTCGAGAAGCTCAGCGACGCACAGATCGGCGCGCTCAACGCCGGGGCGGCCGATACGAATACCGATCCGAATGTCTACAGCGCCGGGGGTGTCAATTATCTTCGTCTCGCCGAGAACGCCTGGGTGAAGGTGACGGCGACCAACCCGTCTGCCGGTGCCACCACCGTTTCTCCCGCCTATCGTGATACCAGCGCCACCGACTGGTTTTATGACCTCGCGGGCGCGCCGACGGCCGCCAGCCGCTCACTCGCCTTTTCTGTATCCACGCTCGATCTCGGCAAGCTTGATGTGGTCGCCGCGGCGATGGGTGGTTTTGCCGGCGGCGGTACGACCTATACCGATGCCGACGCGATCGACATGATGATGTCTTTTGTTGATGGACAGCTCGAGGCGATGACGAGTACGGCCTCCAGCCTCGGTTCGTTGCAGAGCCGCATCAGCATGCAGGACAATTTTGTGTCCAGCCTGATGGATGTGATCGACAAGGGCATTGGCCGTCTTGTCGATGCTGACATGAACGAGGAATCGACGAGGCTGAAAGCGTTGCAGACGCAGCAGCAGCTCGGCATCCAGGCGCTCTCCATCGCCAATGCCAACGCGGAAAATATCCTCCAGCTCTTTAAGTAACGGCTTCGGCCGGCGTGGGTTCGCCGGGATGATCGGCACAGGCTTGCCGTTCAAGCCCGCCTTCATCCTCGCACAAGTTTGAACACCTAACGTCGGTCGATATGAGCGGATCGCATGGCGCGATCTGCCGGAAACGTGGACGAGACGGGCAGGGTAGCAAGGATGACGGTAATGCCGCCAAACGGCTTAGAGCATTTCCAGACGACGGAGATCGCGGTTTTCCCTCCGGGAAGGCCGCGAAGCTTTAGCGATTCGCGTTACCAGGAAACCAGCTCTGCTCGCATTTCCCTTTTTGTCGGGGGGCAGGCATGAGCGCGTCCATCGCACGGTTTTTGAAAGATTTCGGCGAAACAAAACCGCAGCTGCCGGCACCTGCCTTCGGCGACGTGTTCACCGACACAGACCTGATGTCGGGCTTTGCCGATAGTTCTTCCGGTTTTGCCGATCTTGGCCCCGTCGACGTCGAGAGCGAGAAACAGGCAGCGTATGAGCGCGGCCGCGCCGACGCGACGCGCGAGCTCACCGAAAAGATGCAGGCCGAGCGCGAGGAGCTGCTTGCCGCGCATGCGGCAGAGTTGGAAGACCTGCGCACTGTCTATCTCGAGGAGACGGCCATTTTTCTGTCTCGCGGCCTGCGTGAGGGCATCGATGCGATCGCCGCCAATCTGAGCGACCAGACCGCCGCCATCCTCGCCCCGCTTTTGACGGAAAAACTCTCGCTAAAGGCGGTTTCCGCGCTTGCAGATGTCGTGCGCGCCGCCATGCCCGATGGCAAGGCCGTCACACTCGTCGTGAAGGGTCCGAAAACTCTGTTCGACCAGTTGAAGACCCAGCCGGGCTTTGAAGAAGAAACGATGAAATTTACCGAAACGACCGATATCGATCTTTCCGTCGAGTTGGATGAAAGCGTGTTCGTGACGCGCATGTTCGCCTGGGCGTCCAGTCTTCGCAAGGTGATGAAATGAGTGAAGGCGAAAATCACCACCACGGCAAGAACGAGATCATCATCGTCAAGCGCCACAAAGGCGGGCACGACGGCGCCCATGGCGGTGCCTGGAAGATCGCCTATGCCGACTTCATGACGGCGATGATGGCGTTCTTCCTCGTCATGTGGCTGGTCAACGCCGCCAACGAGGAAACCAAGGCCTCGGTCGCGAGCTACTTCAACCCTATCAAGCTTTCCGACGAAAAACCCTCGTCCAAGGGGCTCGAAAAGCCTGTCGATAAGGAAGAGGGCGTCGAGAAAAAGGACAAGTCGAATATCAAGGCGGAGAATGTCACCAAGGGCTCTGCCGCCGCGACTGGCGAAGACCTGACGTCACAGACGGGCGAGCAGTCGAATTTTTCCGAGGCTGACTTTTTTCAGAACCCCTACTCCGTGCTGGCGGAAATCGCCCAGCAGGTGGGCCAGCAGGCCAATGTCAGCGCCAAGGGCGAGGGCGGCGCTGCCGATTCCGGCCCGGCGACGGGCGCAAGCGGCGGCGAAGCCTATCGTGATCCTTTCGACCCGGATTTCTGGACCCAGCAGGTGAAGATCACCCGCTCCGACCAGAAGCAGGTTCCGGTGGAAACCACCCAGGCTGCAGAGGCAAAACAGCAGGATGTGGCGGCCAGGAACGATGAAAAGAGCGTTGAGACGGTCGCGTTGGCGCAGGCCGATACCGCTGTTGACAAGGCGGCGAGCGACAAGCCTGCGACTGGCAAGACGGATGACAGCAAGCCGGCCGAGATCGCGGCCGTGGTGCCCCAGCAACGACCGGACGCCACCGAGCAGGCAGCCCTTGCCAGACCCGCTCCGGACGAGCCGAGCAAGGCCAGCGATGCCGAGTGGGACAAGGCCGACAAGCTGCGCGAAGAAATCGAGAAGCAGATATCGGGCATCGCCGGCAAGCTTTCCGAAGGTCTGGTGGTGACGCCGTCCGAAGGTGGATTGCTGCTGACCATTTCCGACCAGACGGAAACGCCGATGTTCAATATCGGGTCGGCCGTTCCCCGGCGGGAAATGGTTCTGGCCATGGAGAAAATCGGCAAGCTGCTGCAGGAGCGCGGTGGCAGCGTCGTGATCCGGGGCCATACCGACGGGCGGCAGTTCAAGGGCGAGGCCAACGACAATTGGCGCCTTTCGATGGATCGCGCGCACAGCGCCTATTACATGCTGGTGCGCGGCGGGCTTTCGGAAGACCGGGTGAAGCAGGTCTCGGGTTTCGCGGACCGCAGATTGCAGGTGCCGGCAGACCCGCTGGCGGATGCAAACCGCCGCATCGAAATTCTGCTTGAGGCTGATCGGGGGTGAGTGTGACGAAAACCTCGAAACGCTGGCTCCTTCTTGCGGCGACGCTTTGCGGTCTCGGTTCCGAGCCAAGCAAGGCGTTTTCGCAGTCGCAGGACAACCTCATGCCCTATGCCATGCTGCGCTCCCTGCAATTCGTGCAGGACTCGGTGGCGATGGGTGACCATTCTGCATCCGAAATGCAGCGGTTCCTGCTGCAGACCATCGATGAGCGGCTGAGAAGCGCCCCCTCGGCCATCTTCAAGGATCCACGCAATGTGGATGCGGCGCTGATCTATGCGATGAGCGGTGGCAATCCGGCCACGCTGGAATTGCTGGTCGCGCGTGACGTGGACGGCAATTTCGACAGCCGCGTGGCCGACATTCTGCGTAAATATCTGTCCGGCAAGGGAACACTTGTCGCGCAGAGCATCGCGGCCATGGTGCCTGAATATCGCGGCAAGCGGATCGGTGCTTATCTGGCCCTGATCGGCGGCAACGTCACGATCCCGCGCGATCCGCTGGCTGCACTCGGCTTTTATGATATCGCCCGGCTGGAAGCGCCGGGCACGATCGTCGAAGAAGCGGCATTGCGTCGTTCGCTCGCCATTGCGGTGGAAGACGGCGATGCTGCGCGTGGCGTCAATTATGCCCAGCGTTATGCCCGACGGTTCCTGCATTCGCCTTATGCCAGCCAGTTTGCAGATCTTCTGGTCTCGCTTGTCGTCAAGCGCGCCGATGCCATTGGCGAGGAGGCGATCCAGGATACCTTCGCCATGATGGATACCGAAAGACAGAAGGAAGCTTACCTGCGCCTTTCCCGTCTCGCGGCAATCAGCGGCAAGGATTCGCTGGCACGGATGGCGGCCCTCAAAGCCAAGGCGCTGTCCCCCACGCAGCCGGGTGAGCCGGAAGTGCAGGCAAATCTCTATGAAAGCCTGTCGAATATCGGAACACCCGACGTTGTGAGCGCGATAGAGACAATAGGACAAATTCCGGACGAGCAGCTTTCGGATCGGGACAGGGCATTGCGGGAGGCCGCAAGGGCCATTGCAGAACAGGTGGTACGCCCGCCTTCGCCGCACTCCGGGACAGGCGGAGACAGCGCCACCGTTAAAGACACAGGGCGCAATGCGCCCGAAAACAAGGCGACCGCTGCCGAGACCAAAAGCATATGGCGGGTCGAGACCCAGAAGGTTGACGATCACAGCGAGGATGTCCGGCAGCTCGTGACGAGCGGTCGCAGCAAGCTCGATGAAATCGACAGCCTGTTGAAGAAAGGCGAGGGGGCACCATGATCGACGCAGCCATCAACGCGGTAGTGAATGCGCCACCACCATCCGACCCGCGCGCGGGCAACGTCCGGGATGACGCCAATGGCGGCAGCTTTGGCGATGCTCTTTCCAACGTCCGTGACGACCGCCAGCCACAGGCACTGCATTCGCGCCACCAGCAGGATGAAAACCCAGCTGAAGAGCCGCAGGCACAGCCTGAAGGGGAGGCGGAGAAGATGGATGTTCCGGTGAAACGGCCCTCGACGTTCCTGAATGCGCTCGTCAACGATCATGTTGGCGAGGGGCGTGCCAATGAGACATTGGCCGAGTTCCAAAGCGCCGTGAAGACGCTGGGGAAACCCGAGAACACTAAACCCGGTAAGAAAATCCGCGACGATGAACACAAGGACGCCGAGAAAACGGCCGATGTGATCAATCCGAAGCTGGCTGCCCTGCAACTGGTCGCGGCCAATGCGGCCGATGTGGCGACAGCCAAGACGCCGCTTGAGGAAATCGCCCAGGCGATTGCCGGAAAGGCCGATACGGTCAAGGCCGACAAGGCCGAACCCGTGCGCAGCAAGGTGGAACATTCGGTCAAGGACATGCCGAGCCGGATTGATCCGACCGCTAAAGATGCAGGATCGGCATCGGAAAACGAAGGCAATTCCTCGGCATTCCGTTTCTCATCACCACGCTCCGGCGCGCCCCGCGCGCTTGATATGGGCACGGTGCAGCGTGAAGGCCGCGTCGAGTTCGATGCGCGGGAAAGCGGCGGCAAGGCCGCCGATACGATAACGGTTCTCGATTCACGGCGCTTCATTGGCCTTGCTCCCTCAACAAATGCCTCGGCCCTGACCGGCCTGATCGCCAATGATCCCGAATGGGTGAGCGCGATGCATCCGGGTTCGTCGCTCTCCAACGCCGCGGCCCAGAGCAGCACCGGCCAGGTGGTTCATACGCTGAAGCTGCATATGACGCCGATCGAGCTTGGATCGGTGACGATGTCCTTGCGCCTTGCCGGCGACGAGCTTGCCGTACACATGACGGTGGAGAGTGTCGCAGCCTATAAAAAGCTCCAGGACGACAGCAAGAGCATCCTCGAGGGCCTCAAGGCCCAGGGTTTGACCGTTGATACCATCACAATCAGTATCGCTTCTTCTGACAAGAGTGACCAAACGGGCACACAGGGCAACAATCAGCAAAATCAGCAGGCGCAGCAACAGGGCCAGCAAGCAGCGGCCGGGCGCAACCGTGACGAGTCCGGCGCACGCGACGGCCGGCAGGGCAATGGCAATAATTTGGGGGTGCATAATGAAGGCATGGATGGCGCTCTTGGCTCTGCCCGCTCTTCTGCTGACAATGGCGTCTACCTCTGAGAAGGCATCGGCTTCGGCAACCTCAGGCGTGTGTGAAAGAGAGATCCAGTCGGCGGCACGCAAATATGGCGTGCCGGAGGGAATTCTCTATTCGGTGGGGCTGACAGAGACCGGCCGCAAGGGCCGGCTTGACCCTAATGCGATGAATATCGAAGGAAAACCGGTATTTGCCGCCTCGACCGAGGAAGCTTTGATGACTTTTGAGGCGGCAAAACGCAGCGGCGCCAAGCTCATCGACCTCGGCTGCATGCAGATAAATCACTATTTCCACGGCGAAAATTTCACTTCCGCGCGGGAAATGTTCGATCCGCGCCGCAATGTGGAATATGCCGCCATGTTCCTGCGCAACCTCCACAACAGGCATGAAACCTGGACGATGGCCGTCGCGCGCTATCACGCGGGCCCGAACAACGACCCGGCACAGAAGAAATATGTCTGCCGTGTCATCGCCAATCTCGTGGCGACCGGTTACGGGAAATGGACCCCGAACGCGAAAAATTTCTGCGACGGATAACAACCTGAAATTGCTTCTTTGACGTCAGGGACTCGCAAACGGAAATGTGGCGAGAGAGAGCCCGAAAAAAGGCGGATCAAGCGTTTTTTCGCATTTTCGAAAATTTTTGCACAAAAATTTTGTACCATATATGGTTAACAACCACTATATATAGATCAAATCGGCACATAATAGTTAATCAATTATTAATAACTATCGATGATTTCCTACAGTTGTGACGGAATCCGCCGATTCGTACCAATGCCTCATTGGAAAACACCACACTGATTCGGAGGCGGACGAATGATCGTAGTGGTTGATGAGCGCGAGCTCGTTAAAGACGGCTATACATCTCTATTTGGGCGTGAGGGCATTCCCTCGACCGGGTTTGATCCGGTCGAATTCGGGGAGTGGGTCACGACGGCGGCGGAAAGCGATTTGGCGGCTGTGGAAGCCTTCCTGATCGGCCAGGGCGACCGGAGCTTCTCATTGCCGAAGGCGATCAGGGATCGCACGACGGCACCGGTGATTGCGGTGAGCGACCAGCCATCGCTAGAGGCGACGCTCGCATTGTTCGACAGCGGCGTCGACGATGTCGTGCGCAAGCCTGTCCACCCCCGTGAAATCCTCGCACGTGCGGCGGCTATCCGCCGCCGGCTACAGGTTATCTCGAATTTCACCGACGCCGGACCGATTCGGGTCTTCTCCGATGGACGTGACCCGGAAGTCGGCGGCGAAGTTTTTCCCCTGCCGCGCCGCGAGCGCCGCATCCTTGAATATTTGATCGCCAATCGCGGACGCCGCGTTTCCAAGGCGCAGATTTTCAATGCCATCTACGGCATCTTCGATGACGACGTCGAAGAAAACGTCGTTGAAAGCCACATCAGCAAGCTTCGCAAGAAGCTGCGCAAGAAACTCGGCTACGATCCGGTCGATTCCAAGCGCTTCCTCGGCTACAGCATTGATTGGCAATGATTTTCATTGACCCGCGTGGTCCTTTTTCAAACGCGGTATTTCAGACAGCTTCACGCAAGCCAAACGCTTTACCTTCTCCTTGAAAGATGACCACGAGGGTTTTTGAATGAGTATTTTCGGCACTATGCGAACCGGCGTGTCCGGCATGAATGCACAGGCGAACAAGCTGGGCACCGTGGGCGACAACATCGCCAACGCAAGCACCACCGGCTACAAGCGCGCATCGACGTCGTTCTCCTCGCTCGTTCTGCCCTCCTCGTCGGGCAGCTACGCTTCCGGCGGTGTGCAGTCCAACGTTCGCTACAGCATTTCGGAGCAGGGCAACCTCTCCTACACCACGTCGAGCACGGACCTTGCCATTCAGGGCAACGGCTTCTTCGTGGTTCAGGATGGATCGGGCACGCCTTATCTGACGCGCGCCGGCTCCTTCCAGAAGAACTCGGAAGGCTACCTGGAAAACGCTGCTGGCTTCCAGCTGATGGGTTACCCCTACGGTTCCAACCCCCCAGCTGCCGTCGTCAACGGTTTCACGGGTCTTGAAGCCATCAACGTCAACAATTTCGGCCTGACGGCATCGCCCTCCACGCAGGGCAGCTTCCCGGCCAATCTTAATCGCGATGACAAGGCCGCAACGGCACCGCTTCCAAGCGGCAACACTGCGACTGCGGCATTCGGCAACAAGACGTCGTTGACGGCATTCGACAGCGGCGGCGCAAAGGTGCTTTACGATTTCTACTATACCAAGACAGGCGACAACACCTGGGAAGTAGCGGTTTATCGTCAGGATCAGTCGACGAATGGCGGCTTCCCCTATACGGCAACGCCTGCCGCTAATCTTGTCCAGACAAAGGTGGATCTGGAATTCGATCCTGTCACCAATAAGCTGACCACCGCGTCTCCGAAATCGATCGTCATCAACGATCAGGTGAGCGGTGTGCCGCAGGCGATCAATATCGACCTGTCGCAGATGACGCAGTTTTCGGCGAAGTTCACGCCCGGCACAGCCGTTCTGAATGGTAACGGCCCGAGCCAGATCAAGGACGTCGAAATCGGTAAGGACGGTGTCGTGACGGCGGTCTATCAGGATGGCGGTCGCCGCAACATCTACCAGCTGGCGCTGGCAACCGTGCCGAGCGTCGACAATCTGAGCCCGCAGAACGGCAACGTCTATCTGCCGAGCAACGAGTCGGGTGTCGTCACCATCGGTTTCGCCCAGACGGGTAGCTTCGGCTACATCCAGAAGGGCGCGCTCGAAGGCTCGAACGTCGATATCGCCAGCGAACTCACCGACATGATTGAATCCCAGCGCATCTACACAGCGAATTCGAAGGTCTTCCAGACCGGATCGGATTTGATGGACGTCCTGATCAATCTGAAGAGATAGTAATTCCTACGGGGACAGATGAATGTCGCTCACGTCAGCAATGAATACTGCGCAGTCGATTTTCAATAACACAGGTAAGCAGACCGACGTTACTTCGAAAAACATTGCCAATGTCGGTAATGCGAACTACGTCAAGCGTACCGCCATTCTCGGCACGACCATGGCTGGAGCGAGTATCGTCTCCAACGGTCGTGCCCAGAATGAAAGTCTTCTCAGGCAGACGATTTCCAGTTCCTCTCTCGCCACCGGGCAGAGCGCCGTGCTGAGCGGCCTGGAGGAGATGAAGAGCGTTTTCGGCGGCAACAATTACGAGAGTTCGCCAGCCAACTACATGAAGGAATTGCTCAAAAGCCTCGACGGTTATGCCGCGAAGCCGAGTGATGCCGCTTTGGCCGCAACGGCCGTCACCTCCGCGACGGATGTCGCCAGCTCCCTGAACAAGGCCTCAAGCGAATTGCAGGCGATGCGTCTGCGCGCCGATAAGGAAATGGCCCTTCAGGTCGACAAGCTGAACGGTTTGCTCGCAAAATTCGAGGAAGCCAATAACGAGGTCAAGGCACAGACCGCGATCGGCGGCGACCCAAGCGACGCTCTCGACCAGCGCGAGACGCTCCTCAAGGACATTTCCTCGATCATCGGCATCAATGTCGTGAACCGGCCCAACAATGATGTGGCGCTTTACACGACCGATGGGGCGACGCTGTTCGAAATCGTGCCACGCAAGGTGACGTTCAACGTCCAGCCGGGCTACGACGCGACGACCACCGGCAATGCCATTTACGTCGATGGCGTTGCGCTCAAGGCCGCCACCGGTGCCAACACCACGGCCGCCGGCTCGCTTCAGGGCCTGATGCAGGTCCGTGACGATCTGGCGCCGACAATGCAGAGCCAGCTTGACGAAATCGCCCGCGGTCTCATCACCATGTTCGCTGAAAAGCCGGCGGATGCGACGAGCGGCCTGCCGAACATGCCCGGCCTCTTCACCTATGGCTCGCCTCTGGCGACGACCATTCCGGCAGACGGAATTGTCTCTCCCGGGCTCGCAGCCAGCATTACCGTCAACCCGGCGTTAATTATCTCCAAAGGTGGCAATCCGGAATTGTTGCGTGACGGCGGCATCAACGGTACCGATTATGTGATCAATACAGCAACGTCGGGTGGAACCGGTTTCTCCACGCTGATCCGCAGCTATGTCACTGCTTTCGACGCGCCCATGAATTTTGCCGCGTCGACACGTATCGATACGAATACCAGCATCCTGAAATACGGCACCAACTCGATGGGGTGGCTGGAGCAGGAGCGTTCCGGCGCAACTTCGGCAAACGAAGCAAAAAGCGCGCTTTATGAGCGCTCCGCCACCTCCTACTCGAACAATACGGCGGTCAGCCTGGATGAGGAGCTCTCGTTGCTCATGGACATCGAGCAATCCTACAAGGCCGCCACGAAACTCGTGACCACAGTCGACGAAATGCTCAAGTCGCTGATGGACATGGTGAGGTAAACGATGAAAACGTCATTCATTTCATCGCTGGCAATGCAGAACAGCATGCGCAGCACCATCCTCAAGGCTCAGGTTGAGATGACCGGTCTCAACACCGAGCTGACGACGGGCAAGCATGCCGATCTCGGCCTGACGCTGGGCGCAAATACGGCCCGCAGCCTCGATCTCAACCGTGATGTCGACCGCATTTCCTCGCTGGTCAGCGTCAACTCGATTGCGACGCAGCGCCTTAAATCCTCGCAGACCGCGCTGGATGGCATGGCAAAAGCTGCGCAGGAGATCCAGAAGGTTCTCGTCCCCAATACGAGCAGTGAAGCGCCGACGCTGACGACGGTTGCCCAGACGATCTCGAATGCCTTCAACAACTTCACCAGCTTCGCCAATACGGCTGTCAACGGTGAATATCTGTTTTCCGGCATCAATACGGATGTGAAGCCGGTTGACGACTATTTCGCACCCGGATCTCCGCTGAAGGCAGCCTATGAAACGGAATTGAATGCCTATATGGCGGCGCAGACGCCACCGGTCGGCGATTTCGCCAGCCTGTCGAAAACGCAGGTCGAAGGCTTCATGACGCATATCGAAGGCGTCTTCAAAGGCACGACGACGGTCACAAACCCGCCGCACACCAGCCTGACGGCCGGCCAGAACTATGATTTCTGGACGACATTCGGCTCGAAGGCGAGCGACACCAACATGACAAGCCGTATCAGCCAGAACGAGATCGTCGAAACATCCACCAACAGCAATTCGCAGGGCATGCGCTATTTCGCACTGACCGCAATGACGTCGATGACTTTCCTCGATCCGAAAGTCGACAGCGGTATCCGCGAAATGGTCGCGATGAAGTCGGTAACGAATATCGGCTCGGCCATCAACGGGCTGAACCAGCAGCAGAGCCAGCTCGGCCTTTCCGAAAGCCGTGTCTCGAAAGCCAATGAATCGCTGGAGGCGCAGAAGAAGATCATCGAAACGCATCTCTTGGATATTGAGGGGATCGATACCTACGAGGCGAAGACCCGTCTCGATCTGCTGCAGCAGCAAATTGAAATCGCATACAGCCTCACGTCGCGTCTGCAAAAAATGAGTCTGGTGAACTACCTCTGATGAACAGGGGTGGCGGCAGATAAAGGATACATGAATGTACCAGTTTTCCTACGCCGAAATCATGGAGGATGGTGTCGCCAACGCAAAAGATCGCGAGCGGCAGGCGTTGACCAAATCGATCGAACTTCTGGTGGAGGCGAGGGACTCCTCCTCCCAGCGACCGACGATCGAAGCACTTTTTTACACTCGACGGGTCTGGATCCGCTTCATTGAGGATCTCAAGCAGCCGGACAATCAGCTTGCAATCGAACTCAGAGCCAATCTGATCTCCATCGCGATCTGGATTTTGAAAGAGTGCGAACTGATCCGGAAACGTCAGTCGACGAATTTCCAGGGCATAATTGACGTGACAACCATCATCAGGGATGGACTGAAATGAAAAGTACACTTCGGATTTCGCTGAAATCGGGCGAAAAGATCTTCATCAACGGCGCAGTTCTGCGCGTCGATCGCAAGGTCGCGCTTGAATTCCTGAACGATGTCACGTTTCTGCTCGAAAACCACGTGCTTCAGCCCGAGCAGGCGACCACGCCGCTTCGGCAGCTTTATTTCATCGCGCAGATGATCCTTATCAACCCGGAAGGGCGCGACCAATCCACCAACATGTTCCGCAAGTCGGTCAGCATGCTGCTGAACTGCTTCCAGCATGACGAGGTTCTGGCGGAACTGAAGCGGATCGACGGGCTTGTGGCATCCGGCAAGGCTTTCGAAGCGCTCAAAGCCATTCGCGGTCTCTACCCGATCGAGGAGAAAATCCTCAACAATCAGGAAATGACCCCGGCAACCATCGAACAGATTCGCAAGGAGATCGCACCATGGCGGTAGATGCAGTCAATGCGGCAGCGGCAAACCCCTGGGCGAATGCCGGTGCCAGCAGCAGCGATAAGAATGCGGCCTCGCTGAACTATGACAGCTTCCTGAAGCTCCTCATCGCACAGATGAAGAACCAGGACCCGACCAGCCCGATGGATGCGGGCCAGCAGATGTCGCAGCTCGCAAGCTTCTCGCAGGTCGAGCAGACGATCAAGACCAACACGCATCTGAAGAGCATGCTGCAGGCGGAAGCCCTGACCCGCGCCTCCGATCTGGTTGGCAAGACCGTTAAGAGCGCTGACGACAATGTTACCGGCGTGGTCAAGGAAGTGCAGGTCTATTCCGATGGTATCGTCGCCGTCACCGAAGCCGGTGATAAAGTGCTGGTACAGGCTGGCGTGGTCTTCTCCAACGGCCCGATCACGACTAAATCTACAGGGACAACCACCGATTCGAACAATTCGGCCGGTTCCTGATATCGAGGCGGCATGATGCCGCTTCCATGAAACAAGGATGCGACGATGAACGAGGCCGATGCGCTTGATATCATGCAGGCGGCAGTCTGGACGGTTCTCGTCGCGGCCGGTCCGGCGGTTCTCGCCGCCATGATCGTCGGCGTCGTCATTGCCTTTATTCAGGCCCTGACCCAGGTTCAGGAAATGACGCTGACCTTCGTTCCCAAGATCGTCACGATCATGCTTGTGCTGGGCGTCGCGGCCCCGTTCGTGGGTGCGCAGATATCGCTGTTCTCCAATCTCGTCTTTTCCCGCATCCAGTCCGGCTTCTGATGCCCGGCCGCCGTGGCTGCCACCTTCGCGCAAGCTTCAGCGGCTAGGGATAGGCCTGAAGCACCGGGCCGAACGGCGTTCGCTTTTCGAAAACCGGTGCCGCGGAACCGTGCGGCGGCTTTTCCGTCGCCCTTCTCATGAAGAGACAGGACGAATTCATGGCGCAACCACCAGTCATATCCCTGCCCAAGGTTAGTCCGAGCACGCGCGACATCGGATTCGCGCTGGGCATTGTGGCGATCCTCTGCGTCCTCTTCCTTCCCATTCCGGTCATACTGGTGGACATCGGCCTCGCCTTCTCCATCGCGCTCTCGGTTCTGATCCTGATGGTCGCGCTCTGGATTCAACGGCCGCTGGATTTCTCGTCTTTTCCGACCGTGTTGCTGATCGCGACGATGATCCGTCTGTCGCTGAATATTGCGACGACGCGCGTCATCCTGTCCCACGGCAATGAGGGCCCAACGGCGGCCGGTGGCGTGATTGCGGGCTTCTCGAGCCTTGTCATGTCCGGCGATTTCGTGATCGGTCTGATCGTCTTCCTGATCCTGATCACCGTCAACTTCATCGTCATCACCAAGGGTGCGACGCGTATCGCTGAAGTCGGCGCGCGCTTCACCCTCGACGCCATCCCCGGCAAGCAGATGTCGATCGACGCGGATTTGTCGGCCGGCATCATCGACGAAAAGGAAGCCCAGCGCCGCCGTCGTGAACTGGAAGAGGAAAGCTCCTTCTTCGGCTCGATGGACGGTGCCTCCAAATTCGTGCGTGGCGATGCCATCGCTGGCCTTATCATCACCGCCATTAACGTCTTCGGCGGTATCATCATCGGTTATTTCCGCCACGGCATGCCGATTGGCGAAGCGGCTGACGTTTTCGTCAAGCTCTCGGTCGGTGACGGTATCGTCTCGCAGATCCCGGCCCTGATCGTCTCGCTGGCAGCCGGTCTGCTCGTCTCCCGCGGTGGTACGGCGGGATCGACCGACCAGGCCGTCGTCAACCAGCTGAGCGGTTATCCGCGCGCCCTGATGGTCTCGGCCATGCTGATGGGACTGCTGGCCATCATTCCGGGCCTGCCGTTCCTGCCCTTCATCTTCCTCGGCGGCATCATGGCTTTCGGCAGCTGGTATATTCCGCGCCAGGCGGAAGCCGAAAGTGCGCTTCGCCGGCAGGAAGAGGAGAACAAGGTTCTCCAGAACACCGAGGCGGAGAAAGATTCCGTCAAACAGGTGCTGAAGACCGCCGAGATCGAACTGGCGCTCGGCAAGCAGGTGTCGACGCGCCTCCTCGGTGCCCATCAGGAACTGGCATTCCGCGTCGGCAAGATGCGCAAGAAATTCGCGAGCCAGTATGGCTTCGTCGTACCGGAGATCAAGGTTTCCGACGACATCATGATCCAGGAAAAAGCCTACCAGATCCGTGTCCACGGCACGACCATCGCTTCCAGCAACCTGCGTGTCGGCGATGTTCTCGTGGTGACGGGGGCAGGGCGCAAGCCAAGCATTCCAGGCGATGAAATTCGCGAACCCGCCTTCGGCATGCCGGCCGTCTCGATCCTCGAAACCTTCACCGAAGATCTGAAGCGCGAAGGCTTCCATCCGATCGACAACGTCTCCGTGGTGCTGACGCATCTGAGCGAAGTCATCCGCAACAATCTGCCGCAGCTTCTGTCCTACAAGGACGTCAAAATCCTCATCGACAGGCTGGATCCCGAATACAAGAAGCTGGCCGACGAAATCTGCTCCTCGCACATGTCCTATTCCGGCCTGCAGGCGGTGCTGAAACTGCTGCTTGCCGAGCGGGTGTCGATCCGCAACCTGCACCTCATCCTCGAAGCCGTTGCCGAACTTGCGCCGCATGTGCGCAAGACGGAGCAGATCGTCGAACATGTGCGGGTGCGCATGTCGCAGCAGCTCTGCGGCGACCTCGCCGACAACGGCGTGCTGCGGGTGCTGCGACTCGGCAACAAGTGGGACATGGTCTTCCATCAGGCGCTGAAGCGCGATCAGAAGGGTGAAATCGTCGAGTTCGACATCGATCCCCGCCATCTCGAGGAGTTTTCCGAGGAAGCGTCGAAAGTTATCCGTGAATTCATGGATCGCGGCCTGCCCTTTGTCCTTGTAACCTCGCCGGAAACGCGGTCCTATGTGCGCATGATTATCGAGCGACTCTTTGCGACCCTGCCGGTCCTCTCCCATGTGGAACTGGCCAAGGGTCTGGAGATCAAGATTCTGGGCGCCATTTCATGATAACCGACCCGCAGGGAACAATCATTGCATTGTTCCTTGCCATCTGCCGTATCGGCGCATGCTTCATGACCATGCCGGGTTTTTCAAGCTCGCGCATTTCGCCGCAGATACGCATGCTGCTCTGCGTGGCCGTGTCCATGGCGCTGTTGCCGGTGCTGTGGGACACGATTTACCCCAAAATCTCCGGTGCGAGCCAGGGCACCATTGTCGGGCTGATAGCGACGGAAATCCTCATCGGTGCGATGTACGGCCTGATCGCGCGTTTCTACACCCTCGGTTTCCAGTTCACGGGGGCGCTCATCGGCGCCTCTATCGGTCTCAGCGCACCCGGCGGTTCCGATCCCATTGAAGATGCGCAGGAAAACCAGATCGCCAACTTCATCACCTTCGGCGGCCTGCTCATTCTCTTCATGATGGACTTCCATCACATCGTCCTCAAGGCGCTGGTGGATTCGTACAATGTTACCCCTGTCGGCGCGCTTATCAGCGGCCAGAAAATGCTGATCACGCTGACCGACACGCTGAGGGCTTCATTTTCCATCATGCTGCGGCTTGCGAGCCCGTTCGTGATCTACGGTTTGATGTTCAACGTCGCCGTCGGCCTCATCAACAAGCTCGCGCCGCAAATCCCGGTCTTTTTCATATCGACGCCCTTCATTCTCGCGGGCGGCATGTTCATGCTCTACCTTTCGGTCGCAGCTCTCATCCGGCAATTCGTGGATGGGTTCGGCCCCGTCTTCATCGGTTTCTGATCGGGGGAAACGCCATGGCTTCTGACAAACGCTCGGACAAGCTCAAACGTCTGGTGACGGTCCAGCGCCACATGGAAAAAATGGCCGAGGTCGAACTGGCCGACACCACGCGGGCACGCACCGAAGTGGCGCAATCCATGGAGAGCACGCTGGAAGCGATGAATTCCCTGGAGCCGGTGCACCAGACGTTTTCCCGGCATTATCAGGGTCGCTACGGCCGTCTCGTCGTGCAGGACCGGCAGCTTGAAGGCGTCCAGCATTTTCAGGAAAACAAGGTTCTGAAGGAAAAGACCAAGGCCGACAGGCTCGAGGACAGAATGCACGTCGCCCGCGATCTCGAAGACCGCGAAGCAGACGATAATGCGATCTACGATTTGTTAGAAATTACGAATGTTGCCCGTTCAACACCAGCCTCCAGCAAGGTTGGCGATTCATAGTCTCCCCGTTGTTGCATCGCGGCGTTCTTGAACACACTGCCCGCGATGTTTCGTGATTGAGTGAACGCGCCGTTTTGCGTCGGCACGTTCATCGGCTCGGGAGTTCGGGACGTGGCGATATCGGTTATAAGCGATCTGGTAATGGATGTGGTTCGCGCGGCGGACCCTCTGGAAGTACAGGTCGCCCAAGAAAAATTGAAGGCGAACAAGGCGGCGTTTGCCGCGACCAGCCTCGCCGATTCGGGCAAGGGTTTTGGTGCCGCCGTCGATATGCTGGATGGCGCCTCCTCGAAGGCTGGTCTCGGCAATACCAATATTCGTTCCGCGCGCACCGAAATTCCCGAAACATATCGCAAATATGAGGCTTCGGTTCTCCAGACCTTCGTCGCCAACATGCTGCCGAAAGACAGCGAGGAGGTTTACGGCAAGGGTAACGCCGGCGAAATCTGGAAGAGCATGATGGCCGAACAGTTTGCCGACACGATTTCCAGAAATGGCGGTGTCGGCATTGCGGAGCAGGCATACAAGGATGCGCTTCGGAAGGCTGAAAGCAAAGGCATCACCGACGTATCGATGAATGAAAAAGACCATAATGCTGCAATTCGGATGGTGGCGGAGTTCGAGCGGCAGGTCCTCGGCGTTTCAAATGACAAAACGGACGAGGCTTGAGAATGAAAACCCCAAACGAGGAGACAAGCATGGACCTTATGTCGAACGACCACCGTATCCAATCCGTTCTCGGCCGCCTTGAGATGATCATCGACAACGAGAATGAAAATATCGGTAAGGACCCCAGGTTCGATTTTAAGGTCTCCAATGCTCATAAAAGCCGTTGCCTGTATGAGCTGACGATGCTGGTTCGCGACACGCCGCACGAGGAAATCGCTGCCGGCTACATGGAGCAGGTGAAGGGCATCAAGTCCAAGCTTGCGACCAATGCGAGCCGCGTCGAAGCACATCTCAACGCGGTTCGTGCTGTCGCGGATCTGCTCAAGAACGCGATCCAGGAAGCCGACACGGACGGCACCTACTCGCAGGAACAGTTCATGTACGGTGCCGCCTCCTGATGTTGAAGCTTCTTCTCACCGGCGTCTGGGTTTGCGCCGTCACGCTCGGCGCGGTGTATTTCTCCGTCCAGTTGGCGTCGGCGCCCGCGCCGGATGAGGCGGAGGCGAAAAAGGCCAATCTGCAGTTGGTGAAAGGCGAAAGCATCACCATTCCCGTCATCAATGATGGCGGGGTGAACGGCTATTTTCTGAGCCGGATTTCGCTGCGCGTCGACAAGGCCAAGATGGCCAAGATCGAGCTACCGGCAACGCAGCTGATGACCGACGAGCTTTTCACGCTGCTGGCCGGTTCTTCCATGGTCAATATCGCCAACATCTCGACGTTCGACCCCGAAGCCTTCAAGCAGCGCATCCGCGAGGGGTTAAACAAGAAGCTTGACGACGAGGTGGTCGAAGACGTGCTGATCGAGCAGCTCGACTATCTGTCGAAAGCCGACATCCGCGAGCAGAACGGCAACGGCACGCCGCGCTCGGTCAAGCTCGTCGAAGGCGAAAAAGTAGAAGCCGCAAAAGAAGCTGCTCCGAGCCATTGAGGGCGACGGCGTGATGGCCGTCCGCCTTTCGAAGCGGCAAAAAAGGCAATCGTCCGGTTAACGATCTCTTGCGGCAGCCCACGATATTCGAGCGATTGCTTTCAGGCTAAATTCAAGCCGAGCCTCTATAACGAACCCATCAGCCACCGACCCGCAGGCCATCCGGCCGCGTCGGCGGGGATGGGTTTGAAATTGGGGGTAGCAATGAGTTTCGCGTCGGATTTCGCGCAACCGGTATCGCAGCGGACTGTTTACGGCTTGCGGGTCTGTGACCTCGACTGGAATGGCGCTCTGGAGCTGGTCAGCAGCAGGGCGTCGGCCGCAAATGGCCATACGATGCTCTCCTTTCTGACAATCGAGAAGGCGAAGCTTTCGCTGAAAAACAGTGCGTATCGGCAGGTTCTGGAAAGCTGCATGCTTCTGCCGCAAGGCAAGGCGACAAGGGCTGCTGCGCGTCGCGACGAGGGTGAGCCTCTGTCCGCCCCCATCGACGGCGTCGCCTTCACCATGGCGTTGTTGACCTACATGGCGGTGCCGAAGCGCATCGGTGTTGCAGGCGACGATGGGGCGCAGGTCGGTGAGGTTCTCGCGAGGTTGCGCGCCCATGCGCCCTGGCACGATTTCGTCATGCTGAACCGGGATGCGACTGGTGTTAAGGTGGACGTGTTGCTGGCGGGAATGCTGAAGGAAGAACAGGAAACATGGCTGCACCGCACCGTCAGCCACGAGGATGCGCGGCTGACGATCGCCGTTGGCCCGCTGTTCAAGGTCCTGATCTCTGAGGTCGCCGGCATGCCGGAGATTTTCCGCAAGCTCCACATGAGCTGGCTTTACAGCCTCTGCGCCGAGCCTTGGCACATCGCGCTTGGTAAAGGTTGAATGCTGACGGGCCGCCCGCGTTAACCATTTGTTTGCCACGATCCTTTAACCTCTCGTAAGGTTTTGACAGTCGCCCGTTGCGGGCGGCGCCGAGGGTGGCAGACGAGTTCAGATGGTTGATGACAATCCGGACATGATGGCGATTGGCCCTGACGAGGATGCTGTCGCCGCGCCGTCTCCTGAGTGGCGCAGACATTGTCGCCGGCTCCTGACGGCCGGTTGTGTGGCAGCAGCAACAATGGCTGGCGCTGCCCTTCCACTTTTCCTCGTCGATTCCGGTTTTCGCGGTTATGTCTCGCAGGCGCGCATCGAGGTAACGCAGACCGCCTATGATGCTCCCGACGCCTCACGTTTTCTGGCAATGGCACGCCGCACCCTGCTTTCGCCCTCCGGGCTTGAGCGCGTCACCGCCGATCTGAAGCTGACGGCCGCCGATATGGTCGGCGTTCGCAATCAGGGCGAGCTCGGCCTGCTTTTCGACCTTTTGACCGGCGGCCAGGGCCGGGTGGTGTCTCCGCGAGAGGCATTGAACGGCGCCGTGGGCGAGGCCATCCGCCTGGAGCTCACCCCGGATGAAAACACGCTCGTCGTGACCGCCAAGGCCGCCACGCCTGAGACCGCCATGCGGCTGACGGATTATCTCTCCATGCGCGTGATGGCGGATGGCAAAGCCGGCACGATGACGCCCGCCATGCGGATAATGGAAAACGCACGTAAAAAACTGGATGAGGCGGAAGCTGCCGTCAACGGTTTTCAGATGCGCCATGGCGATGCGGTACTGACGGAAGTGCAGCAACTCGAGCAGCAGTTGCGTGACGTGAATGAGGGGCTGGCGCGGTCCGGTCGCGAGCAGCAGCTGGTTAAGGCCGATCTCACGGCAGCTGCCGCTCTGAAGCCGAATGATGTGTTTTCCAAACCCTTGCCCACCGGTGCGGCTTTTTCTGCACTTGAGGATATCAGGCAAAAGCACGCGAGCGCCAGCATGGCGCTTGCCACCGTTTCTGTCGACTATGGTCCGAAACATCCCCGCCGCATCGCCGCCCAGAACGCGGTGGATGCCGTGCAGGCGCTTGCGGCTCCAGCACTGCGGCAAGTGCTCGACGGGCTGCGGGCGGACGAGAAGCGCATCAGCCAGGAGATCGCCACAGATACCGCCGGGCAGAAGACATATCTTGATCGTCTGAATGCGCTGGGTGTCGCGCCCGGTGAATTCTCCAGGTTGCAGAATGAGCTGGAAGCGGCGCGCAATACCTATCTGGAAGCAAGCGAACGCCGGGACCTGACGGCTTCCGCAACGCCCGCCATCGAAACGCGCCTGACGACAAAAGCTGGTCCGGGAGAATTGTCCCGGGACCTCACGCAGGCTGCGATGCTTGCGGGGGGCGGGGCCTTGATCGGCCTGCTGGGCAGCCTTTATCTCCTCAGCTATCGACGCCATGACGAAGAAGACGATGTTCTTCCGACTGCCGAAACCGGTGAGCAGCCAGTTTCCTTCGTTGCCGCGCCGCAATTTTCCGATTTCGAGCCGATCGAGCCCGCCGTATTCGACGACCTGCAGCCTCTTCCCGCAGAAGCGGATGCGAACGCTGACGAGGAAAGTTTTGCCGATTATTACGGCGAGGCCGCAAACGACGCGGACGATATGCCGCTGGACGAACGCGTGCGTCAGGTACTGATGGGCAACCGAACCGTCAGAACGGCGGATCCCGCATCACCAGGGTTGCCGCCGCTTCTGGCAGAAGCCCTCTCCGGGGACTTCGATCATGCTCAGGCCGAAGCCGAGGAGCTGATGGAATTGCGACGGGAATTGGCGTTCCTAAAGGAGTGCCTTACCGATTACGCCGACCGCCGTGAAGGCTACCGCAAAACAGCCTGAAAACGCCGCATTTTAGCTTGCATTCCTGCGACGGGGGCACCATACGGAGCCTACGTAACCCAGCAGGAGCAGGACGCATGGCAGTTGTGATTGACGGGAAGGCGAAGGCGGCTTCGGTAACGGAGGCGGTCCGCAAATCGGCGGAAGCGCTTGAGACGGAAATGGGCGTGAAGCCCGGTCTCGCGGTTGTCATCGTCGGGAATGATCCGGCAAGCCATGCCTACGTGAACTCCAAGAGCAAGATGGCCAAGCAATGCGGTTTCAACTCCATCCAGCACACGCTGCCGGAAGAAACGACGCAAGGTGAGCTACTTAAGCTGGTCGGCGAACTGAACGCCGATACCTCCATCCACGGCATTCTGGTGCAGCTGCCGCTGCCGAAACATTTCAATTCGGATGAGATCATCCAGTCGATACTGCCGGAGAAAGACGTCGATGGTCTCAGCGTCTTGAATGCCGGCAAGCTTGCGACTGGCGATCTCGCCACCGGCCTCATCTCCTGCACGCCGGCTGGCGCCATGCTTCTGGTGCGCGGCATTCATGGCGACGATCTTTCCGGTCTCAACGCCGTTGTCATCGGCCGCTCCAACCTGTTCGGCAAGCCGATGGGCCAGCTGCTTCTGAACGCTAACGCCACCGTGACCATGGCGCATTCGCGCACCAAGGACCTCGCCAGCATCTGCAAAACGGCGGATATTCTGGTCGCCGCTGTCGGACGTGCGGCAATGGTGAAGGGAGACTGGGTGAAACCGGGCGCGACCGTCATCGACGTCGGCATCAACCGCATACCGGCCCCGGAAAAGGGCGAAGGCAAATCCAAGCTCGTGGGCGATGTCGCCTTTGACGAGGCGAGCGCCGTCGCCGCCGCGATCACGCCTGTCCCCGGCGGTGTCGGTCCGATGACGATTGCCATGTTGATGGCGAATACGGTTATCGCTGCCTATCGCGCGCTGGGTCTGACCGCGCCAAAGTTTTAAGCCTGTCGCGTTCAATCGAACGATACGGCACAGGAATTTTTGTGCGCTGCCACTCACTTCCGTCATTCCGGCCTTGAGCCGGAATGCAGCCGACGCGCGTCTGCGCGGCGAGGCGACTCTTTTCAGCCCAAGGACTTGGGCTGGCTGGATACCGGCTCAAGACCGGTATGACGGCCGGGGGGATGGAGGCCAGACTTTACGTTCTCGGAGCCGGTCCCGTCGAGGCGCGCACCACAAGTTCCGCCTTCCAGAGTTCCTGATGTGGGTCTTTCTGGTCGTTCTTGATGTGATTGATCAAACGCTGACCCACACGCACCCCCGCCGCCCGCAGCGACGAGCGCGTGGTGGTCAGCGGAACGGAAAAATTATCGGGCTTGAGAAGCGGCAGCACGTCGTCATGGGCGATCAGCGAAATATCCTTGCCCGGTTTCAAGCCCCGCTGGTTGAGCGAACGGATCGCGCCGAGCGCCAGCGCGGTACTGGCGCAGAGAATGGCGGTCGGCTTTTGCGGGCGTGACAGCAATGCCTCCATGCCGAGAAACCCTTCTTCATCCGTCATGCTGCTATGACGCGTGTTGGCGGGATCGAGCGAAAGACCATTGGCTGCCAGCGCCTTTTCCACGCCGAGACAGCGCCTGAAGGTGAAGTCATAACCCTCGGGGCCATTCAGCAGCCCGATCCGCTGGTGACCAAGCTGTAGCAGAAGCTGCGTCGCATCGCGAAAGGCGCCCTCGTTGTCAACGTCGAGATAGGGATAGGTCTCCTCGACGCCAACCGAACGACCGTGCACAAGGAAGGGCAGGGAGAGCGACTGCATCATGGCGATGCGCGGGTCGTTATTCTTCATGTAAGCGAGATAGATGCCATCGACACTGCCGCTGGCGGCCAGCCCTCGAAGGGCGTCCCGCTCTTTTTCGGGTTCTGTCGGCATGATGACGAGATGGAAGCCGCTGCGCGATGCCTCTTCACCCAGCCCGCTCAGAAACTCGCCGAAATGCACGTCTGAACGGTGATATTCGCCGATCGGCATGACAAGGCCGATGGAGCCCACCTTGCCCGTTGCCAGCCGCTGCGCTGCCGCATTCGGCCGGTAGCCGGTCTTTTCGGCTGCCTCCATGACGCGGCGCCGGGTCTCCGCACTCACCTCAGGGTAGCCATTGAGCGCGCGGCTGATGGTCGTCTGCGAAATACCCAGCAGTTGCGACAACTGTTTAAGGTTCATGTCTGCAAATTCCTCCATGCGCGCTCAGGGAATCAGCCAAAAGCCACTCCTCACATTCCCAAAGCGCTTTAGATTTTTAACAGCCCCTTCCGCTTTTCTCAATCTAAAATGACGTCGATCTCTCTGAATTAATATGACTATTGATAAGGATATGCGCGGTTTCTACGCAAACTCCCTCTTGACTCCGTCTCGGCGACAATGAGATGAATAGGCAGCCAAAGCGCTTTGATTGGAAGAGCTGCGCTTTGAGCCTTTTATGTGATGGGAGGTAAATCACATGCGGAAGACTCTATTGGCGACGGCTGCTTCGATCGTGCTGCTGTCGGGTTCGGCCTTTGCTGCCGATCTGAAATTCGCGCCGGGCCAGGACACCAAATTCAACTGGAAAAGCTATGAGGACTTCAAGACGGCCCATGCCGACCTGAAGGGCCAGACATTGACGATTTTCGGACCCTGGCGCGGTGAGGACGAGGCCCTTTTCCAGACCGTGCTTGCCTATTTCGCCGATGCGACCGGCGTTAACGTTCGATACTCCTCGTCGGAAAACTACGAGCAGCAGATCGTCATCGATACGCAGGCTGGTTCGCCACCCAATATCGCCATTCTCCCGCAACCGGGTCTGCTGGCCGATCTGGCTGCCAAAGGCTTCCTCGTGCCGCTCGGCGACGAGACGGCCAAATGGGTTGAGGAGAATTATGGCGCGGGCAAATCCTGGGTCGATCTCGGCAGCTACAGGGGCAAGGACGGCAACAAGGCCTATTTCGCGTTCCCCTTCAAGGCGGATGTGAAGTCGCTCGTCTGGTATGTGCCTGAGAATTTCGAAGAAGCGGGCTATAAAGTGCCCGAAAGCATGGAAGACCTGTTTAAGCTGACCGACCAGATCGTCGCCGATGGCGGCACGCCCTGGTGCATTGGCCTCGGTTCCGGCGGCGCGACCGGCTGGCCGGCCACCGACTGGGTGGAAGACCTGATGCTGCGCACGCAGCCACTCGACGTCTACCAGAAATGGACGACGAATGAGGTGAAGTTCACCGACCCGGCGGTTGTGGCGGCGATCAATGAATTCGGCAAGATTGCCAAGAACGAGAAATATGTGAGCGGTGGCGTTGCAGCCGTTGCCTCAACGGATTTCCGTGATAGCCCGAAGGGCCTCTTCGACATTCCGCCGAAGTGCTATCTGCACCATCAGGCGTCCTTCGTTCCCTCTTTCTTCCCGGCGGGTACCAAGGTGGGGACGGACGTTGATTTCTTCTACATGCCGACCTACGCCTCCAAGCCTGAGCTCGGCAAGCCGGTTCTGGGCGCGGGCACGCTTGTCACCATCACCAAGGAATCGCCCGCCGCAAAGGCGTTCGTCAACTTCCTGCAGACACCGATCGCCCATGAGGTCTGGATGGCACAGTCCAGCTTTCTCACCCCGTACAAGGGCGTGAATGTCGAAACCTATGCCAATGAGCAGATGAAGCGCCAGGGTGAAATCCTGACCACGGCGACGACCTTCGGTTTTGACGGGTCCGACCTGATGCCGGGCAAGATCGGCGCCGGTGCATTCTGGACCGGCATGATCGATTTCGTCGGCGGCAAATCCGCCGATCAGGTCGCGGCCGATATCCAGAAGGCCTGGGACGGCCTGAAATAACACCTGACGAGACGAGGCCCGGTGGTTCGCCGCCGGGCTTCTTCCGCATGAGCGGCCGACTGGATAAGCAGCGCGGCGCGGAGAGGATCAAGGGAGGGACCATGGCTCAACAACTCGTGTCTGCCATCGGCGTCATGGTGGCTGGCGTTTTCGCCTGTGCCGCCTATTACTGGTTATCGGACAAGGCGCTCCAGGTGATCTTCCCGGTGCGCTCGGGAGACGTCATTCATGCATCCCGAAATCTGAACCGCCGCGCCGCCGTCCGCCCCTGGCTGTTTATCGGCCCGGCGCTGGTCCTGCTCCTCGTCTATCTGGTCTATCCCGTCATCGCCACGCTGATCCTGTCGTTTTACGACCGGTCCGGCAATGAGTTCGTCGGCCTCGCCAATTATCGCTGGGCATTCTTCGATGCCGGCTTCCGCCAGTCGATCTTCAACAATATCCTCTGGCTCGCCGTCGTGCCGGCTGCTTGTACCTTCTTCGGCCTTGTGATCGCCGTCATGACCGACCGCATCTGGTGGGGCAACATCGCCAAATCCATCGTCTTCATGCCGATGGCGATCTCCTTCGTCGGCGCCTCCGTCATCTGGAAGTTCATCTATGAATATCGGGCCGAGGGCCAGGTGCAGATCGGTCTTCTCAATGCTGTCGTCGAGCTTTTCGGGGGTAATCCGCAGGTGTGGATTTCCATGCCTTTCTGGAACAATTTCTTCCTGATGATCATCCTCATCTGGATCCAGACCGGCTTTGCCATGGTCATCCTGTCTGCAGCGCTGCGCGGCATACCGGAAGAAACCATCGAGGCGGCCGTCATCGATGGTGCCAATGGCTGGCAAATCTTCTGGAAGATCATGGTTCCGCAGATCTGGGGCACCATCGCCGTCGTCTGGACGACGATCACCATTCTCGTGCTCAAGGTCTTCGATATCGTGCTGACCATGACCAACGGCCAATGGAACACCATGGTTCTTGCGAACCTCATGTTCGACTGGATGTTCCGAGGCGGCGGCGATAGCGGCAGAAGCGCTGTCATCGCGCTGGTGATCATGGCAGCCGTCACACCGATCATGATCTGGAACATCCGCCAGGCAAATCGTGAGATGGAGGGCCGCTGAGATGGATATCGTCAAACGTCTCCGCCGCGTCGGCCTGCCGCGCCTGATCGTCCATGCCAGCGTTCTGATCGTCGTGCTTCTCTGGCTCCTGCCCACGCTCGGCATTCTCGTGAGTTCGTTGCGCGACAAGGACCAGATCACCGTTTCCGGCTGGTGGACAGCATTTTCCAGTTCCGAACAGACCTCGGCGGTTCGTCTCGCCGATGCTTCCGTGCAGAAGCAGGACGGCAGCCGCTCTGTCATATCAGGTAATGTCTTCGAAAACGGCCAGCGCGGCAAGGTCGCGGCCTTCGGCGTGCGCGTGCAGGAGCCGACAGCATTCAAGGCAGGCGAAGCCGCTGACATTGGCGATGGCGAGACGTTGCTCGTCAAGGAGGACGGCGGTTACGAATACAGCAAAGCCTCAAGTTTCGAGGGTTCGCGCGCCAAGCGCGTCTATATTTCCGTCGCCACCCCGCCTGTCTTCACGCTGGATAATTACCGCACGGTCCTGACCTCTGAGGGCATCGGCCAGTCCTTCGTCAATTCGCTGACGGTTGCTGTGCCTGCAACGATCATCCCGATCCTGATTGCCGCCTTTGCAGCCTATGCCCTGTCGTGGATGAGCTTTTCCGGCCGCAATCTGCTGATTGCGATGGTGGTGGGGCTGATTGTCGTGCCGCTGCAAATGTCGCTCATTCCCCTGCTTCGCATGTACACGGAAATCGGCAATGTTTTCGGCGTCTCTTCCAAAGGCTATGCCGGCATCTGGCTGGCGCACACCGCCTTTGGACTGCCGCTCGCCATCTATCTGCTGCGCAACTATATTTCCGGGCTGCCCAAGGAAATTATCGAAAGCGCCCGTGTCGATGGCGCAAGCGATTTCGAAATTTTCGTCAAGATCATCCTGCCGCTCTCTTTCCCGGCGCTCGCTTCCTTCGCCATCTTTCAGTTTCTCTGGACCTGGAATGACCTGCTCGTCGCCATGGTCTTTCTCGGAACGCAGAAGAACGAACTCGTGCTGACGGGTGCGCTCAACGCGCTGCTCGGTTCGCGCGGCGGCAACTGGGAAATCCTCACCGCCTCGGCCTTCGTCACCATCGTCGTGCCGCTTGGCGTTTTCTTCGCGCTTCAACGTTATCTCGTGCGTGGCTTGCTCGCCGGCTCCGTGAAGGGAGGCTGACAGACCATGGACGCCCATACCAGACAGGACAAATCAATGACCGCTTCGGTGACTTCCGCTTTGACGCCCAACAAGGACTGGTGGCGCGGCGCTGTTATCTATCAGATCTATCCGCGCTCCTATCAGGACTCCAATGGCGACGGCATCGGTGACCTCAAGGGTATCACCGACCGCCTCCATCACATCGCCAATCTGGGTGCCGATGCAATCTGGATTTCGCCCTTCTTCACCTCGCCGATGAAGGATTTCGGTTACGACGTCTCGAATTATGTCGATGTCGATCCGATGTTCGGTACGCTGGCCGATTTCGACGGGTTGATTGCGGAGGCCCATCGCCTCGGCATCCGCGTCATGATCGACCTTGTTTTGTCGCATACATCGGACCAGCATCCCTGGTTCGTGGAAAGCCGCGCCAGCCGCAACAATCCGAAAGCGGACTGGTACGTGTGGTCGGAAGCCAAACCGGATGGCACGCCGCCCAACAACTGGCTGTCGATCTTCGGCGGCTCGGGCTGGCAGTGGGATCCGACCCGCATGCAATATTACATGCACAACTTCCTGACCTCGCAGCCGGACCTCAATCTACATAACCCGGAAGTGCAGGAAGAGCTGCTGAACATCACCCGCTTCTGGCTGAAGCGCGGCGTCGATGGTTTCCGCCTCGATACCATCAACTTCTATTTCCATGACCTCGAGCTCCGCGACAACCCGGCGCTGGCTCCGGAGCGCCGCAATGCTTCCACCGCGCCTGCGGTCAATCCCTATAACTTCCAGGAACATCTCTACGACAAGAACCGCCCGGAAAACATTGGCTTCCTGAAGCGCTTCCGCGCGGTGCTGGAAGAGTTTCCGGATATCGCCGCCGTCGGTGAAGTGGGCGACAGCCAACGCGGTCTGGAGATCGTCGGTGAGTATACGTCGGGCGATGACAAGATGCAGATGTGCTACGCCTTCGAATTCTTGGCGCCCGACGCGCTGACCCCGCAGCGCGTCGCCGATGTGCAGGCGGATTTTGCGAGAGCTGCGCCGGAAGGCTGGGCCTGCTGGGCATTCTCCAACCATGATGTCGTGCGCCATGTCAGCCGCTGGGGCGAGCATGTTGAGGACAAGGACGCTTTCGCCAAGGTCCTTTCGGCACTGCTGATGACACAGCGCGGGTCCGTCTGCATCTATGAGGGCGAAGAACTCGGCCTCACCGAAGCCGACATCGCGTTCGAGGATTTGCAGGACCCCTACGGCATCCAGTTCTGGCCGGAATTCAAGGGCCGCGATGGTTGCCGCACGCCGATGGTGTGGGATGCCGGCCATGCGCAGGCGGGTTTTTCGACAGCCGACAAAACGTGGTTGCCGATTCCGGCGGAGCACAAGCAGCGTGCCGTCAGCGCCCAGCAGGGCAATGAGGCATCGGTGCTGGAACATTACCGTCGCTTCCTCACTTTCCGCAGGCAGCACCCGGCTTTCGCGAAAGGTGGTATCGAGTTCCAGCCCGTTCAGGGCGAGGTGTCGAGCTACACAAGGACGCTCGGAAACGAAACCATTCTCTGCCTCTTCAATCTGTCAGCGACGCCGGCAAAGGCATCGCTGCCGGATGGGAACTGGGAAGTTCTGGAGGGCCACGGCTTTACAGCCGCGCTCGAAGGCAGAAACGTAGAACTTCCGGCGTGGGGCGCGTTCTTCGCCCGTTACGCCTGACAGAACAGGGAGGACCACCCATGACAAGTCTCGTTCTCAAGGATATCCGCAAATCCTACGGACAGGTGAAGGTGCTGCACGGCATCGATCTTTCGATCGAACAGGGCGAATTCATCGTCTTCGTCGGCCCCTCCGGCTGCGGAAAGTCGACGCTGCTGCGCATGATCGCGGGTCTGGAGGAGATCACCGGCGGCGAGATGTATATTGACGGACAGCTCGTCAACGAGATCCCACCTTCGCGCCGCGGCATCGCCATGGTGTTCCAGTCCTACGCGCTTTATCCGCATATGACGGTCTATGACAACATGGCCTTCGGCATGAAGATCGCCAAGGAAAACAAGCAGGAGATCGACCGCCGCGTCCGCGCTGCTGCAGAAATCCTGCAGTTGACGCAATATCTGGAGCGTCTGCCGAAGGCTCTCTCGGGCGGCCAGCGCCAGCGTGTTGCCATCGGCCGCGCGATCTGCCGCAACCCGAAGGTCTTCCTGTTCGACGAGCCATTGTCCAACCTCGATGCGGCGCTGCGTGTCGCCACCCGCATCGAGATCGCCAAGCTCAACGAGCAGATGGCCGATACGACGATGATCTACGTCACTCACGATCAGGTGGAGGCGATGACGCTCGCCGACCGCATCGTCGTTCTGAATGCCGGGCGCGTGGAGCAGGTCGGTGCGCCGCTCGAACTTTATGAGAACCCGGCAAATCTCTTCGTTGCGAAATTCATCGGCTCGCCAGCCATGAACATCATCGCTGGCAAGATCGTCGGGACCGGAGAGCGGACATCGATCGAACTTGCCGGCGGCAAGACGCTCGCCGTCAACGTGCCCACGCCGGGGAGCGAACAGGGCAAGGCCGCAAGCTTCGGCGTGCGGCCGGAAGATCTGAGCATCGTCACTGGCGACGACTATCTCTTCGAAGGGAAAGTATCGATTGTCGAGGCGCTTGGCGAAGTTACCCTGCTTTATCTTGAAGCACCGAAAGGGCAGGAGCCGATCATCGTCAAGGCACCGGGCATCGTTTCGGCTGCGAAGGGCCAGACCCTGCGTTTCGCCGCACCGCAGGAAAAACTCCACCTCTTCAACGCCGAAGGCAAGACCTACCGCGTCTGACGCTTTAGGCTGAAGCCCCGGAACGCCTCTCGTTTCGGGGTTTTCTCAGGTTTTTCGCCTGTGGAAAAACGCCGCGAATGTTCCACTTCCGGTCTGTTTAAGACGCCGCTGATATGAATTGTTAAAGACTATGGCCTAGTCTTATTCCATTGATCGAGCATGGAGTCTGGGCGTGCAAAGCGGTACCGGTGTGATCAGGAACCATTACCTGAGCAAGGAAGAATCTTTCATGTATGACCGCGAAAGCCGGTTCCGCATGGAAGATACAATGAATGCCGCACGCATCGAATATACTGAAAAGGCTGTGATGCACATGGCGGCGCGCCGTTGCGATGTCATCCGCATTTCGCAGACCGAGGCAGTGCTGGCGCTGATAACGAAATATAACCTGCCGAACCAGTTCTATCTCGATATTCCCGACGCCCGCATCAGCAAGATCGGCTGCGTCATGCTGCGCGTCAACGCCAACAACACCATCCACGTCCGCTTCCTGCGCATGCTGACGCAAAAGGAACTGGACCGCATCTTCGTCTTCAGCACGCACCCGGCGCATCGTGACCGGAAGCTGGATATCAGGTCGTTCTGATTTATCAGGGCGAAGCTCTTAAAGCCCGCCCTGACCCGTCTTGTTCATCCGAACATCCATCCCCGAATATCAATGGAACAGGACGCTGGCGCCCTGATCGGCGGGGCCGGCATTGCGGCGGAAGGGGGCGAAAAGTTCGCGGCCCATGCCCCACTCATTGCCTGAGAGATCGGCCCGCGCCGGTTCGCGCTTTGACAGTTCAGCAGCGGACACCAGCACCTCGAGCGAGCCGGAAATCGCGTCGAGGCGGATGATATCGCCGTCGCGGATGAGCGAGATCGGACCGCAATCGGAAGCCTCAGGCGTCACATGGATGGCGGCCGGCACCTTACCCGAGGCGCCGGACATGCGCCCGTCGGTCACCAGCGCCACCTTGAAACCACGATCCTGCAGCACGCCAAGCGGCGGCGTCAGACGGTGCAGTTCCGGCATGCCGTTAGCCTTCGGCCCCTGGAAGCGGACAACGGCGATGAAGTCGCGATTGAGCTTGCCGTCCTTGAAGGCGTCCTGAAGCTCCTGCTGGTCGTGGAAAACGATGGCCGGCGCTTCGATGATATGGCGTTCGGGCTTGACGGCGGAAATCTTGATGACCGATTTGCCGAGATTGCCCGTCAGCATCTTCAGGCCACCGGTCGGCTGGAACGGGGTTTCGATGCTGGAAAGCACCTTCGGATCGTGGCTCTGCTCCGGGGAGGGCTGGCGGGTGACGGCCCCCTTCTCGTCAAGCATTGCATCCACTGTGTAGGCCGCAAGCCCCTGTCCGAAGACCGTACGGACGTCGTCATGCACGAAGCCCTGCTTCAGGAGCTGCTTGATGAGGAAACCCATGCCGCCGGCGGCGTGGAAATGGTTCACATCGGCAAGACCGTTGGGATAGACCCGGGCGAGCAGCGGCACGATGTCCGAGAGATCGGAAATATCCTGCCAGGTGAGGATGATACCCGCCGCACGCGCCATGGCGATCAGATGCATGGTGTGGTTGGTGGAACCGCCCGTCGCATGCAGGCCGACGACGCCGTTGACGACGGATCGCTCATCGATCATCTCACCTGCCGGCGTGAATTCATTGCCCTGTGCGGTGATGGCGAGCGCGCGCTTTGTGGCCTCGCGCGTCAGCGCGTCACGCAGCGGCGTGCCCGGATTGATGAAGGAGGAACCGGGCATGTGAAAGCCCATGATTTCCATCAGCATCTGGTTGGAATTGGCGGTGCCGTAGAAGGTGCAGGTCCCGGGGCCGTGGTAGGATTTGGATTCCGCTTCGAGCAGCTCCGCACGACCGACCTTGCCTTCGGCGTAAAGCTGGCGAATGCGCGACTTCTCGTCATTCGGCAGGCCTGATGTCATCGGGCCGGCGGGAACGAAGACCGCGGGCAGGTGACCGAAGGCGAGGGCAGCGATCACGAGGCCGGGCACGATCTTGTCGCAGACGCCGAGATAGAGAGCGGCGTCGAACATGTTGTGCGACAGACCGATGCCGGCAGCCATGGCGATGGCGTCGCGGGAAAACAGCGAAAGCTCCATGCCCGGCTGCCCCTGGGTCACGCCGTCGCACATGGCGGGAACGGCGCCCGCAACCTGCGCGATGCCGCCCGCTTCCTTCGCCGCATCGCGGATGATCGCGGGGAAGGTCTCATAGGGCTGGTGCGCCGAAAGCATGTCGTTATAGGCGGTGATGATGCCGAGATTGGGGACCCGGTCGCCGGCAAGGATGTCCTTGTCGGCGGGGGAACAGACCGCAAACCCGTGCGCGAGATTGCCGCAGGAAAGCACGGAACGATGAACGCCCTTGGAAACCTGCAGCCGCAGCCGCTCGAGATAGGTCTCGCGGTATGGCTTGGAACGTTCGACGATGCGGGCGGTAATGGCCTGAATGCGGGAATCGGCGGACATGGGCGTTCATCCTGTTCGTTGGTCGGCAACCGGCGTTCCGGGAGGTGAGCGGCCGGTTGTCGTGGTTCAGTCTTCATGTCTTCGGGGCGCTTGTCGCGGGCCGCAGAGGCGGCAGCCGCGGTGGGTTATGGCGCCCAGTATATATCCACAGGCGTCTCCGCCCGGTTCAGCACGGCACGAATAGGCATTTCATCCTCATCCTCACCGGACTGTGCTTTCTCCAGCGTTGCCTTCTTGGCCGCACCTTCGATGTGGAGCACCAGAAAACCGGCATCGTGCAGGCTTGAGAAGTTGAAGGTCAACCGCTCCTCACCGGCATTTTCCGCCGCCATGGTCAGGACGCCGCGCGGTTCATCGAGGTCAAGCGCTTCGTAGAGATTGTCTCCACCGGGGAAGAACGATGCCGTATGGCCATCCGTTCCCATGCCGAGAATGACGACATCGAACGGATCGCAGATCGCTTCGGTCTTGACGGTCGCAAGGGTTGCCGCGTCTTCCGGGGAAGCGGCAGGCTGGAATAGCGGCACGAAATAAGCCGCCTTCGCCTTGTCCTGCAACAGGTTCTCGGCGACGAGACGGTGGTTCGACCGGTCGCTTTCCGGTGGCACGAAACGCTCGTCCACCAGCGTCACGCTGATATTGGGCCAGTCGAGTTCGTGATGGGAAAGCGCCTGAAAGAACAGCTTCGGTGTCGAGCCGCCGGAAACCGCAATGCTTGCGGTCCCCCGTTCCTTGGTTGCTTCATCAAGGCGTTTGGCAACTTCCGCCGCGAGCGCTGTCGCCAGCGCTGCAGGGGTGTCGAAGACGTGGATTGTTTCGCTCATTGAAGGCCCTCAGTCGGCATCATGCCAGGTGCGGCCGTCACGCTCGATCAGCGCGATGGAACCGCTTGGACCCCAGGTGCCCGCCGTGTAGCCCTGCACGCCCTGGCCCAGCTCTTCCCAGCTCTTCAGGATCGGGTCGACCCAGTCCCAGGCGGCCTCAACTTCGTCGCGCCGCATGAACAGCGTCTGGTTGGAGCGGATGGTGTCCATCAGGAGGCGTTCATAGGCGTCGGGGCTGCGCACGTTGAAGGCTTCGGCAAAGCTCATGTCCAGCGACACCTGACGCAGGCGCATGCCGCCCGGGCCGGGGTCCTTGATGAGCAGCGACTGCTTGACGCCCTCATCCGGCTGCAGGCGAATGACCAGCTTGTTGGCCTCGATCTTGCCGGCCGCATCGTCGAAGATCGAATGCGGGATCTGCTTGAAGGTGACGACGATTTCCGAAACGCGGGTCGCGAGGCGTTTGCCGGTGCGGATGTAGAATGGAACGCCGGCCCAGCGCCAGTTGGCGATTTCGGCCTTGATGGCGACGAAGGTCTCGGTGTTGGAAACGCCGCCTTCCAGCTCTTCCAGATAACCCTTGACCGGGCCACCGGCGGAAGCGCCGGCGCGGTACTGGCCGCGAACCGTCAGCTTTTCGACGTTGCTGGTGTCGATCGGCTTCAGCGAGCGCAGAACCTTCAGCTTTTCGTCGCGCACGGCTTCGGCGTTCATGGAAGCAGGCGGCTCCATGGCGACGAGGCAGAGCAGCTGGAGAATATGGTTCTGCACCATGTCGCGCAGCGCACCGGCCTTGTCGTAATAACCGGCGCGGCCTTCAAGACCGACCGCTTCGGCAACCGTGATCTGCACGTGGTCGATATGGGCGGAATTCCACAGCGGCTCGTAAAGCGCGTTGGCGAAACGCAGCGCCATCAGGTTCTGCACCGTCTCCTTGCCGAGATAGTGGTCGATGCGGAAGATCTGCTCTTCCTTGAAGACGTGGCCGATGGTGTCGTTCAGCTCCTGCGCTGAAGCGAGATCGCGGCCGATCGGCTTTTCGACAACGATGCGGGTCGAGCGGGTAATCAGCTTGTGTTCGCGGATCTTGTCGGCGATATCGCCGAAAATACCCGGCGCCACGGCCAGATAAAAGGCGCGCACGCGCTCTTTACCCTCGTCGAGCAGCTTCTTCAGCACGTCCCAGCCATTGCTGCCCTTGGCGTCAACGGGCACGTAAAATAGCCTGTTCAGGAACACGGCAACCTGGGCGTCGTCATATTCGCCGGCCTTCAGATGCTCCTTCAGCGCGTCCTGCGCGAATTTGCGATATTCCTCATGGGTCATGACCGAACGCGACGCGCCGATGATGCGGGTCGGCTCCGTGAACTGCCCTTCGATCTGCCGGTGATAAAGGGCTGGCAGAAGCTTGCGCTCGGCAAGATCGCCCGTGCCGCCGAAAACGACACAATCAAAAGGTTCAACAGGAATGATCTGACTGCTCATATCGATTCTCTCGATCTTCAAGGGTTGGGGCATCCATAATCTAATCGATTTAAAAATGCCAGACTCAGTTAGGTGAAATTATGAATTTTGGTTTGGCCTTAGGCCGTATGTGGAATGGGTTGCGTTTCGGAACAGACCTTTTGCCGGTGGCGGCACGGAAAACAGGAACAATACCATGACTGCGGCGATACCCCGCCAGAACAGGTGGATGGCGCAAGTACGTCCGGTATCCTGGCTTTGCTCGATGCTATCCAACAACATCTGCGCTTCCTCGAATTGCCGCGCAGCAATCCGGATCTCTATTCCGCCGAGCGCAACAGCGTAATGCCAGAAGATCGAGGCGAATTGGCTCGGCGGCGCAACGGTTTGAATTCCATATGCCCGCAGGAAAGACGCTGTCACTGCCGTCTCAGCGAGCCCGTAGCCAGTGGCAATAGTAACAAGCCGGTCATCCGCTTTTTCCATCGAACCCCCTGTTTATTGTGAAGGATCAAAACCTGTCTCGCAACGCGAACCACGACAGCGCCAGAAAGAGCAACGGCGCACGGAGCGACGTGCCCCCGGGGAAGGCAGGGACTTTCAGCCGCGCGAAGGGCGCCAGCATGTCCTTTTTGCCGAGCACCAGATCGGCATAAAGCTTGCCGCAATAATTCGACAACATCACCCCGTGACCGGAATAACCGCCGATGGAGGTGACGCCGGGCATGACCTCGCGCACGAACACCGTGCGCGGCAGGGTGATGCCAACGGAGCCGCCCCAGGAATGGGTGATTTCGACAGCCTTCAGTTCGGGATAAATTTCCGCAATCTGCCGGCGGATATGGCTGGAAATATCGCGCGGCGCATCGGCCGTATAGGCTTCTCGCCCGCCAAACAGCAGCCGGTTGTCGGTGGTCTTGCGGAAATAACGCACCACGAAACGGGAGTCGGCCACCGCTTCCTTGCCGGGAATGATGTCCGGATAGGCGTCGAGCGGTGCGGTGGCACCGATGAAGGAACGGATCGGCATGATATGGGCCGCCGTCACCGGCTCCAGATTACCGATATAGGCATTGGTGGCAATCAGCACCCGCGGCGCAGTAATCGTGCCGAAGGGCGTTTCGATGATTGACTTTCCGCCCACCTGCCGGATCGATTTCGCCGGCGTCATCTCGTAAATCTGAGCGCCCGCATCCTTTGCCGCTTTTGCAAGCCCGACGAGCAGCTTCAGCGGGTGGATATGGCCGGTGCCGGTATCGCGCGTACCGCCGAAATAATGGGTGGAGCCGACACGTTTGCGCGCTTCGCCACGCTCCATGTAGGAAATATGCGGATAGCCGTAGCGATTGTTCATCGCATCGACGCTGCGGCGATAGTCGTCCTCGTAGCCCGCCTTGTGCGCCACATAAAGCTGCCCGGGCAGATACTCCATGTCGATGCCGCGGCTGCTGGCGAAGTCACGCACGTAGTTTTTGGCATCTTCGGCGATGTCGAACAGCAGCTTCGATTGCTCGAAGCCGATCTCCTGCTCCATCTCGTCGGGAAATGAGCGCTGACCGGTACCGAACTGGCCGCCATTGCGGCCCGAAGCACCATCGCCAAAACGATGCGCCTCGATGAGGGCGACCGACACGCCGTTTTCCGCAAGGTTACACGCCGCCTGCAGGCCGGTATAACCGCCGCCGATGATCGCGACATCGACCTGCTTCGGCCCGTCGAGGGCGGGGTAGTCCGGCCGCTCGCCAACGGTTGCCTGATACCAGGATAGTCCCGGCGCAATCGGGCTCTGCCATGTCATGCTCGTGGTTCCTCACACGTTGAGAAGCAGGAACTCGCGCTCCCAGGGGCTGATGACCTGCATGAAGGTCTCGAATTCCCCGCGTTTCAGGCCGGCATAAAGGCCTACGAATTCGTGGCCGAAAACCCGGTCGAACTGCGCTTCTCCCTCGAGCAGGGCCACGGCTTCAAGCAGACCGCGCGGCAGGTCGATCGAGCCCTCATTGGCCGTATCGGCGGTGGGTTCTGTCGGTTCGATGCTGTTGACGATACCGAGCCAGCCGCAGCCGAGCGAAGCGGCAAGTGCGAGATAAGGGTTGGCATCCGAACTCGGCAGCCGGTTTTCGACGCGCCGCGCCTGCGGGCCGGAAATCGGCACGCGGAAGGCCGTCGTGCGGTTGTCATAACCCCAGGCATTGTTGACCGGGCAGGCCATGTCGGGCGTCAGGCGGCGGTAGGAATTGACATAGGGCGCCAGCATGACCAGCGCATTCGGCACGTAACGCTGCATGCCGCCGACGAAGGAGAAGAACTCTTTCGAGGGGCTGCCATCCGCATTGGAGAAGATATTGCGTCCGCTGTCGATCTCCACCACCGACTGGTGGATATGCATGGCTGAACCCGGCTGGCCCTGCATCGGCTTGGCCATGAAGGTGGCGTAGATGCCATGCTTCAGCGCCGCTTCGCGAATGGTGCGCTTGAACAGGAACACCTGGTCGGCAAGCTCGATCGGATCGCCATGGCGCAGGTTGATTTCCAGCTGCGCCGGACCTTCCTCATGGATGAGTGTGTCGATCTCCAGACCCTGCTTTTCGGAGAAGTGATAGATGTCGTCGATCAACTCGTCGAATTCGTTGATACCGGCGATGGAGTAGCTCTGGCCGCCAACGATGGAGCGTCCGGACCGGCCCTTCGGCGGATGCAACGGATAGTCGGGGTCGTCATTCATGGCGACGAGATAAAATTCGATCTCCGGCGCCACGACAGGCTTCCAGCCCTTTTCTGTGTAGAGCGACAGCACGTTCTTCAAAACGTTGCGCGGCGTGTAGGGCACGAAATTGCCCTCCGCATCCACGACGTCGCAGATCACCTGCGCTGTGGGGTCCGTCTCCCACGGCACGACGGAAAGCGTGGAAAGATCAGGCACCAGCTTCAGGTCGCTGTCGCGCGGTTCGTAGCGGAAATTCGCCGTCTCATCGGGATATTCACCTGATATCGTGTGGCGATAAAGTGCCGAGGGGAGGGCGAGCGAAGTGTCGCCGGTGAATTTCGCCGTCGGCATCATCTTGCCACGGGGAACGCCGGCAAGGTCGGGCGTGATGCACTCGATGTCCTCGATGCCGCGTGCGCGCAGCCATTGCGCGGCTTCGCGCCAGGAGGAAACGCCACGGGTGGAGGAAAGGTCGAGGGGAGGGGACTTCTTTGCCATGGTTGCCTGTTTCTTCGGGCGGAGCATGGTTTTCTTGGCGGGCATGTATCACCGGGTCTGTGTTTCTGGTGGCGCCATCATAACCGTAGTTTGGCAATTGGCGAGGGGGAAAGCGCCATTGACAAGCGCCGGGACTTGGAAAAAGAGGAAGGAAACGGATCGAATGGAATGATGGCAGAGAAATGTGACGTGCTGATTTTGGGGGCGGGCGCCGCCGGCATGATGTGCGCCATCCGCGCTGGCCAGCGCGGGCGTTCCGTCGTCATTCTCGACCATGCGAAAGCGCCCGGCGAAAAGATCCGCATCTCCGGCGGCGGCCGCTGCAACTTCACCAATATCCATGCCGGGCCGAAGAATTATCTCTCTGCCAATCCGCATTTCGCCAAATCCGCGCTGGCCCGTTATACGCCGCGCGATTTCATCGCCCTTGTCGAAAAACACCGCATTTCCTGGCACGAAAAGACACTTGGCCAGCTTTTCTGCGACGACAGCGCCAAGGACATCATCCGCATGCTGCTCGGCGAAATGCAGGCGGCCAATGCGAAATTGCGGCTCGAAACATCAGTCATGGCCGTCAGCCATGACGGTGACCGTTTTCGCGTGACGACCTCAGGCGGCGTCATCGAGGCGGAAAGCCTTGTCGTGGCGACGGGCGGCAAGTCCATCCCGAAAATGGGCGCGACCGGTTTTGCCTACCAGATCGCCGAACAGTTCGGCCTCAAGCTCATTGAAACCCGCCCCGGCCTCGTACCTCTGACGCTCGATCCCGCTTCGTTGGAAAAGCTCAGCCCTCTTGCCGGCGTCGCGGTTCCGGCCGAGGTTTGCCATGGCAAAACCGCGTTCGAGGAAGCGCTGCTGTTTACCCATCGCGGTTTGAGCGGCCCTTCGATCCTGCAAATCTCCTCCTACTGGCGTGAGGGTGATGTGATCCGCCTGAAGCTCGAACCGGGCCGTGATATCGCCGCGCTGCTGAAGCAGGCAAAACAGAAGAACGGCCGTCAATCGCCCCAGACGGCCCTGTCGGAAATCCTGCCGAAACGGCTTGCCCAGCATGTCGTCGACCAATCCGGCCTGACAGGCCATCTCGCCGACATGTCCGACAAGGTGCTGATAAAGCTGGCGGCAAACGTGCAGGACTGGCAGATCAAGCCCGCCGGGTCTGAAGGTTATCGCACCGCAGAGGTGACGCTCGGCGGGGTGGACACGACCGGCCTCGATTCCCGCAGCATGGCGGCAAAGGCCGTGCCCGGCCTCTATTTCATCGGTGAATGTGTCGATGTGACCGGCTGGCTCGGCGGTTATAACTTCCAGTGGGCCTGGGCGTCTGGTCAGGCGGCGGGCGAATTCGCGTGACTGTCTCTGGCCTTGGAGTAAGTTCGCAACTTTCTCCTCCGTCATACCGGCCTTGAGCCGGTATCCAGTCAGCCCAAGTCTTTGGGCTGAAAAGACTATTTTCGCCGCACAGACGTGCGTCGGCTGGACCCCGGATCTAGTCCGGAGTGACGGCGTATGATGAGGCCTGTTCGCCAAACTTGCTGGCTGAGTTTATTGTCCCTCTTCGCCCTTTTTAACAACCTGTTAACGGGCCCGGAGTCATCCTGACCGAATGCCAGCAAAGCCGGATCACATCTCGATCCCGCTGCACATGATGTTATGCTGGACGCCCTTAACAGGGCATGGGTCGGTTGAGTTTTTCGTCTGGAGCCCGCGCATGAACAGATCTGCACATCGCCGCCCTCGCGCCATTGCCATCGCCCGCACTGACAACGAGAGCCGTCAGCTGGCCTTTCGCCTGAGCCTCATCGCCGCCGGTGCTCTCGCAGCCCTGATAGCGCTCTTTTACTGATCGGCGGCCCTTCGCTCTTATCAAGCTGATTAGCGCGCTAAAAAGCCGCCATGGCCGAGACGCCTCGGCCATATCCCTGTAAAACTTTTCTTCCAGCAGAATGGCCTCACGCCGTGTGCGCGGCCGCTGGTTGTCGATGATGGCCCGTGCTGCAAAAATCGCGTGCATGTCGCTCTCCTTCTAATGCGGAGGGCCATGATGCACGCCGTTTTTTGATTTATCTGCGCAAGAAAATGCGCTACGTTTTTCAATGATGAAAAACGTCACCTGGGATTCCTATCAGCTTTTCCTTGATGTGTCACGCAGTGGCGGCTTGACGGGCGCTGCCAGCCTGACGGGTTTAAGCCCCGCGACCATAGGTCGGCGCATGGTCGAACTGGAGGAGCGGATCGGCAAGGCGCTGTTCCAGCGCAGTCAGACGGGATACGCCCTCACGATGGACGGTCGTGTGCTGTTCGATAGACTTCAGGCCATGGAGAATGCGGCGCGAGATATCGAGGGATGGCAGAAAGCGTCATCGGCCTCGTCCATCGTGCGGATTGGCGTGGGCACCTGGAATGCCTGGCTCTTGACCAGCAACTTCTCCGCCATCTGCACGGATCGCGATGATTTCCGCATCGACCTTTTCATTGCCGAGCAGAGGGCGTCTCTGGCCCATCGCGAAAACGATATCGGTATCCGCGCTTTCGAGCCGCAGGAGCGTAATCTTGCTGCCATCAAGACGGGGGAGGTTGCCTACGCCCCTTACAGACTGCGAAACGCTGCCGTTTCTGTTACCGATCGCTGGCTGGCGGTGGCCGAGGAAAATGCGATTTCAACCTACCTGCGGTGGCCGCACGAAAACCGTCGCAATCAGATCGTGGTGACGGTGAACCGGCCAACGGCGCTTCTCGATCTTGTCCTCTCAGGGGCGGGGATTGCGGTGCTGCCCTGTTTCGTCGGCGATGCCGATGCGCGGCTGACGCGTGAGGGCGAAGAGCTCGGGGCGCTTCGCCATAATCAGTGGATCGTCATGAACAACGACGATCGCCACCGCCGCGATATCAGGACGGTGGCGGACCGGATGACCCGTCTCATCAAGGGGCATTCCGATCTTTATGCCGGGCGCAAAAGCCGCCCGGCATAACCGTTCTGCGGATCAGGCCGCAGCGCTTCCCTGCGCGACGATGACGGGGATCAGCAGATCGCCCCAGTTGCCGCCGCCACCATGGTGGCGGGCCGAGCGGACCAGCTCGACGGAAACACCGGCCTCGACGGCTTTCATGACGGCCTGGTTGAGGCGGTGCAGGTCGTTGGCCAGCATGCGGATGGCGGCCTGCTGATCCTGCGTCATGGCGGAGGACTGCTCCTCGGCGCGTTCCTTGACATGGGTCTTGATCGGGTTGTGGGCGTTCATGGCATTTCTCCTCTCATTATTGTCGGGGGTTTTTGATCCGGTTTGCAAGCCCTTCCCTGTAATGGGAAGGGCGGTTTTTTCGATTTATTCCGCCGCCGGGCGGAACTGGTCGTGCTCGGTGGATTCCTTCATGGCTGTCGTGGAAGACGTACCGCCCGAAATCGCCAGGGACACGGCGTCAAAATAGCCGGTGCCGACTTCGCGCTGGTGCTTGGTGGCGGTGTAACCATTCGCTTCCGCTGCAAATTCCGCTTGCTGAAGCTCGGAATAAGCCGCCATCTGCCGATCCTTGTAACCGCGCGCCAGTTCGAACATGCCGTAGTTGAGCTGGTGGAAGCCGGCGAGCGTGATGAACTGGAACTTGTAGCCCATCGCGCCTAGCTCGCGCTGGAACTTTGCAATCGTCGCGTCATCGAGGTGTTTTTTCCAGTTGAACGATGGCGAGCAATTGTAAGCGAGCTTCTTGCCGGGATGGACCTTGTGCACGCCCTCGGCAAACCTGCGCGCCTGCTCGAGATCCGGCTTCGACGTCTCGCACCAGATCAGGTCGCAATAGGGAGCATAGGCGACCGCGCGGGCAATGCAGGGCTCCAGGCCGTTCTTGACCTGATAGAAGCCCTCGACAGTCCGGCCGGCATCGTAATCCACGAAGGGACGATCGCGCTCGTCGATATCGGAGGTCAGAAGCTTGGCAGCTTCCGCATCGGTGCGGGCGATGACCAGCGTCGGTACACCCATGACATCGGCCGCAAGCCGCGCCGCCGTGAGATTGCGGATATGCGCCGCCGTCGGGATCAGAACCTTGCCGCCGAGATGGCCGCATTTCTTTTCCGATGCCAGCTGGTCTTCATAGTGAACACCCGCCGCACCCGCCTCGATGAAGGCCTTCATGATCTCGAAGGCGTTGAGCGGCCCGCCGAAACCGGCTTCTGCGTCGGCAACGATTGGCGCGAACCAGGTGTCGACCGACAGGCCCTTGCCCTCTGCCGTCTCGATCTGGTCGGCGCGCTGCAGGGTGCGGTTGATGCGCTTCGCCAGCTCCGGCGCGGCATTGGCCGGATAAAGTGACTGGTCCGGATACATAGCCGAGGCCGTGTTCGCATCCGCGGCAACCTGCCACCCCGAGAGATAGATCGCCTTCAGCCCGGCGCGGACCATCTGCATGGCCTGGTTGCCCGAGAGCGCGCCCAGCGCATTGACGAAATTTTCCTCGTTGATCAGTGTCCACAGGCGGTTCGCGCCCATTTCGGCCAGCGAATGGCGGATTTCGACGGAGCCGCGCAGCCGCTCCACATCGCCGGCGGTATAGGTCCGCTCGATGCCATCGAAACGCCCCTGCGGTGCACCCGGAACGAGCTTGTAAAAATCCGTCATACTTCTCTCTCCCAAGATAAATACAGTTTCAAGAACGGAGGACTATGAGTTGCGTGCGCCGCCGTTTGATGTGACTACATTTACATTTTCCTAGATTTGAGCGCCAGAACAAACATAAAAACAGTGACTTGAAAGGGGTTATCCTGTAGGATGCGTGACAGAGTGGCGCTGTAAAAATGTAAATTTTGTAAAAAAGCTTGATCTGTCGAGTTTGTAACAGGCTTGTATGAGTCGACGAGGATGGAGGGGGAACGGCGGTGTCGGAAAACAAGATTTTTGCAGGCCCGCGGGTACGCCGCATTCGCAATGGGCTGGGGCTGACGCAGACGGCCATGGCCGAGGCGCTGGCGATTTCGCCGTCCTATCTCAATCTCATCGAGCGCAACCAGCGGCCGCTCACCGTGCAGCTGCTTTTGAAGCTCGCCTCAGTCTACAAGGTCGATCTGGACGACTTGCAGGGCGAAAGCGCCGGTTCCGCCGGGCAGCTGCGAGAGGTCTTCTCAGACCCGCTGCTGGCGGGCGAGGTGCCATCGCCGCAAGAATTGATCGAGGTGGCCGATGCTGCGCCGAATGCGGCAAGCGGCGTCCTCAAGCTTTACCGGGCTTACCGGGAGCAGGCGCAGCGCCTGTCCGACCTCTCCGATCTTCTGGCGCGGGAAGGGCATGAGACGGCGCTGTCTTCTACCCGCCTGCCGATCGACGAGGTGCGCCACGTCTTTGAAAACCGCCCGGCCTATCTCCATGCCATCGATGCGGCCGCGGAAGACCTTCATAAGCAATTGGTGATGGGAGATGATCTTGCCTCTGGATTGAGGGCATGGCTTCAGAAGAACCATGGCATCGTCGTCAGGACCTTACCGGTTCATGCCATGCCGAACCTGAGACGGCGCTATGACCGCCATTCCATGCGGCTGTTTTTGTCAGAGCGTCTGTCGCAGCCAGATCAGCTCCGTGAAATGGCGATGGAAACGTGTCTCCTGGCGCTTCGCGAAGAGATAGGCGCGGAACTGGAGGCGCTGGGCCTGAAAGGTGAGGAGGCGCGGCGTATTGCTCGCTTTGAACTGGCGCGCTATGCCGCCCATGCGCTGATGATGCCCTATGGTTCATTCCTCGCCGCCGCGCAGCGGGCGAAATACGACGTCGACGTTCTGCGGTCGCGCTTTAACGTGTCATTCGAGCACGCAGCCAACCGGTTGGTCACCCTGCAACGGCCGTCGGCTCCGGCAATCTCGTTTTTCCTGATGGAAATCGACAACGCCGGAAACCGCTTCCGCCTTTCGGGCGCCACTGGTTTCCCGAGGGCGCGGTTCGGTGGCCTCTGTCCGCGGCTCAATATTCACGCCGCCTTCGCCCAGCCGGGACAGGTCCTGGTGGAGGCGGTTGAGATGCCTGATGGTGACGCCTTCCTCACGGTGTCGCGCACGCTGGAAGGCCCGCAGGCCGGTTTCGGCGAAAGAGTGCGGCGTACGGCTCTGCTCTTGGGCTGCGATTTCACGCAGGCAGGGGACACCGTCTATGGCCCGGCCGCTTCGGGGGCCGCCCCCGTTGCCATTGGTCCCTCATGCCGGCTGTGCGAAAGGCAGGGCTGCCTGTCGCGGGCGGAAGCGCCGCTTACGCGCCCGCTCGGGTTGGATGAAATGGTCACCGGCCTCAGTGTTTTCGACTTCCAGTAAGCTTTTCCACGCAATTTTTCGCGTGTGAAACACATGTGGTTGAAAATGCTGTGCTGCACATTTCCCGCTTGCTCCCTTTTGTTTTCCTTTCTAGTCTCGCTAAAAAAGGGGATCACGCTCCCACCGTAAGGATGCGTTAACAGGAGACATCATGAAAAACCGTTCTCTCCGTCTGACCTTGGCTCTCACCACCGTGCTTGTTGCAGCAGGTTCGGCAATGGCCCAGGAAAAGGTCGTCCACGTCTACAACTGGTCTGATTATATTGATCCCGCCATCCTTGAGGATTTCACCAAGGAAACCGGTATCAAGGTGGTTTATGACGTCTATGACGGCAACGAAGTGCTGGAGACCAAGCTTCTGGCCGGCAGTTCGGGTTATGATGTCGTGGCGCCCACGTCGCCCTTCCTTGCAAGGCAGATCAAGGCCGGCGTTTATCAGAAGCTGGACAAGTCCAAGCTGCCGAACCTCAAGAACATGTGGCCGGAGATCACGGAACGCCTGGCGCAATACGACCCCGGCAACGAATATGCCGTCAATTACATGTGGGGCACCACAGGCATCGGCTACAATGTCGCCAAGGTGAAGGCGGCGCTCGGCGATGTGCCTGTCGATAGCTGGGACGTGCTGTTCAAACCCGAAAATGCCGAGAAGCTGAAGGCTTGCGGCATCAACATTCTCGATGCCTCCGACGAGACTTTCGCGATTGCCATGAATTACATCGGCAAGAACCCCGACAGCAAGGAGACGGCCGACCTGGAAGCGGGCGGCGAGGTTTATTCCAAGATTCGTCCTTTCGCGAAAACCTTCAATTCGTCTCCCTATATCAATGACCTCGCCAATGGCGACATCTGCATTTCCATCGGCTGGTCCGGCGATATTCTCCAGGCCAAAACCCGCGCCGAAGAGGCCAAGAACGGGGTCGAGGTGAATTACGTCATCCCGAAGGAAGGCACCTATATCTGGATGGACAGCTTCGCCATTCCGGCAGACGCCAAGAATGTCGAGGAGGCCCATGCTTTCATCAACTACATGATGAAGCCTGAAGTCGCCGCCAAGGCCTCTGACTACGTGCAATACGCTAACGGCAACCTCGCCTCGCAGGCGCTGATGGATCCGGCTGTCGCCAAGAACCCGTCTGTTTATCCGAGCCCGGAAACGATGAAGAAGCTCTTCACGATTTCGCCCTACGGGCCAAAGGAACAACGTGTCCTGAACCGCGTCTGGACGCAGATCAAGACCGGCAGCTAACCGGACTTGGGTGAGGGTGGCGCCGTCCACCCTCTCTGCCCTATCAGGTGTCGATGAAATCTTGGGTGAAATGGGGCGGGCATGGCAAAGACACTCGGACCGGTCAAACGCAAATTTAGCCCCTGGGATAATCCAGACGCGGTGCCCTTCATCCGCTTTGAAAACGTCACCAAACGGTTTGGCGATTTTGTCGCTGTCAACAATCTGACTCTCGATATCTACGAGCGCGAGTTTTTCTCGCTGCTGGGTCCCTCGGGCTGCGGCAAGACCACGCTGATGCGCATGCTGGCCGGTTTCGAGGAGCCGACCGAGGGCCGCATCCTGCTGCAGGGCAAGGATATTTCCGGCGTACCGCCCTACAAGCGCCCAACCAACATGATGTTCCAGTCCTACGCGCTTTTCCCGCATATGTCGGTGGAAAAGAACGTGGCCTTCGGCCTTGAGCAGGACGGGCTGCCAAAGGCGGAGATCGCCGGTCGCGTCGAGGAAATGCTGCGGCTCGTCAAGCTGACGGAATTTGCCAAGCGCAAGCCGAGCCAGCTCTCCGGTGGCCAGCGTCAGCGCGTGGCGCTCGCCCGATCGCTTGCCAAACGGCCGAAAGTGCTTCTTCTGGATGAACCGCTCGGCGCGCTCGACAAGAAGCTGCGCGAGGAAACGCAATTCGAGCTGATGGATATTCAGACCAATCTCGGTCTCACCTTCCTTATCGTCACCCATGATCAGGAAGAGGCGATGACGGTGTCGGACCGTATCGCCGTCATGGACAAGGGCAATGTCGTGCAGGTGGCAACGCCGGCCGAAATCTATGAGGCACCGAACAGCCGCTACGTGGCCGACTTCATTGGCGACATCAACATTTTCGACGCCAAGGTCGTCGCCAATGCCTCCGATATCGGCAAGCCCGGTCCGGTGACTCTCGATTGCGACGGATTGAAGGTGTCGGTGGAACAGGAATGTGCGGCTGCCACCGGCAGCCAGGTGGCTTTCGCCATCCGCCCGGAAAAGGTCCGCATTTCGCTCGACCAGCCCGCCGATAGCAGCATCAATTCCGCCTATGGCGAAGTCTGGGATATCGGTTATCTCGGTGACTTCTCGGTCTTCATCGTCAAGCTCGCCGATGGCCGCGTCATGCGCGCCGCGCAGGCCAATGTATCGCGTCTCGTGGATCGCCCGATTACCTTCGGTGACATGGTGTGGCTGAACTGGAAACCGGATTCAGGGCTCGTCCTGACACGCTGAGGGAGGCTTCGATGGCAATCACCACTCCCGAAAACCGGCAAAGCCCCTGGCGCTGGCTGGTTGTTGCGGTCCCCTATTTCTGGCTGCTGCTGTTTTTCGCCGCACCCTTCTTCATCATCCTTAAAATCTCCCTGTCAGATACGGCAATTTCCATGCCGCCCTATACGCCTGTCTTCGAAGGATTTTCGAAGCTCGGCGAATTTTTCTCGCAGCTGGATTTTGAGAATTACCTCTTCCTCACGGAAGACCCGCTCTACATTGAAGCCTATCTGTCGTCGCTGCGCATCGCCTTCATCTCCACCTTCCTGCTGCTGCTGATTGGGTATCCCATGGCGCTGGCCATGGCGCGCGCACCATCTTCGGTGCGCCCGACGCTTGTCATGCTGGTCATCCTGCCCTTCTGGACCTCATTCCTCATCCGCGTCTACGCTTGGATCGGCATTCTGAAACCAGAGGGCCTGCTGACGGTGCTGTTCCAGTGGCTCGGGTTTCTCGGACCCGACCAGCAGGTCAATATCTTCCGCACCGAGACGGCGATCTTCATCGGCATCGTTTATTCCTATCTGCCCTTCATGGTGCTGCCGCTTTATTCGGCGCTGGAAAAGCTGGACAATACGCTGCTGGAAGCCGCCGCCGATCTCGGTTGCCCGCCCTGGAAGGCCTTCTGGAAGATCACCTTCCCATTGTCCCTGCCAGGTGTCGTGGCCGGCTCGATGATCTGCTTCATTCCGATCACGGGCGAATTCGTCATCCCCGATCTACTCGGCGGCGCCCAGACGCTGATGATCGGCAAGACGCTGTGGACGGAATTTTTCGGTAATCGCGACTGGCCCTTGGCATCCGCGGTCGCTGTCCTCCTGCTGATCCTGCTGGTGGTGCCCATCGCCATCTTCCAGAACCAGCAGAAGAAGGTGGGGTGAGGCCATGAAGCGCGGAAAATTCGACATCACCGTCCTCACCCTCGGTTTTGCCTTCCTCTATATCCCGATCATCATCCTGATCATTTATTCCTTCAATGCCTCCAAGCTGGTGACAGTCTGGGGCGGCTTCTCGCTGCAGTGGTACAAATCCATGTGGTCGAACAAAAGCCTCATGGATGCGGCCTGGGTGACGCTGCGCGTGGGTATCCTCAGCGCCACCATCGGCACAATCCTTGGAACGCTGGCAGCGCTGTCTCTCACCCGCTTTGCCCGTTTCCCCGGCCGGGTCCTGTTTTCCGGCATGATTTATGCCCCGCTCGTCATGCCGGAGGTGATCACCGGCCTGTCGCTTCTGCTGCTCTTCGTGGCTGTCGGGGTGGATCGTGGTTTCTGGACTGTCGTCATCGCCCACACCACCTTCACCATGTGTTACGTGGCGATCGTCGTGCAGTCGCGCCTGCTGACCTTTGACCGAAGCCTTGAGGAAGCCGCCCTCGATCTCGGCTGCCCGCCGGTCAAGACTTTCTTCCGCATTACCCTGCCGTTGATCTTCCCCGCCGTCATCGCCGGCTGGATGCTGGCCTTCACCCTGTCGCTCGACGATCTCGTGATCGCAAGCTTCGCCACCGGACCGGGTGCAACCACGCTGCCGATCAAGATTTATTCGCAGGTCCGCTTGGGCGTGACGCCGGAAATCAATGCCATCTGCACCATCCTGATCGGGCTCGTGACTATCGGTGTTATTGTCGCGTCAATCGCCTCCAAGCGCACGGAGCTGCAGCGGATGCGCGACGAACATGCGGCCGCGCGCAACTGATCCAAAGACCCGTTCTGCGTCTTCGCTTTGATAATGGATCATGGGGAAATTCAACGCCGACAGTGTAGTTTTACGGCTCTACGGTCTCGGAGTAGGAATTATCGTCGGTAATTGCTCTATTTTGGTTTTAACCCCCTGTTAATACGGGTTGGCGGAAAGTAAATCCAACGCAGGGCCGTCATATGTGTTGATGGCCGGGATTGATAATTTCCATAGAGCGAGATTGTCCCCTTTCTCTCGTTGAAAAGCACAACTTATCCAAGGCGGTCGTAAGGCCGCCTTTCTTTTTGCCGACATCATGTCCGCTGTCACCGGCTTTCCGGATGATCCATCGATTTTGAAACGAGGAGAACCGGAATAAGCCCGGCGATAATGATGATGATCGCCGGCACGGCGGCATCCTGCACTCGTGAGCGGGACGCATCCTCATAAACAAGCGTGGCCAAAGTGTTGAACCCGAAAGGCCGCAGCAAAATCGTGGCCGGCAGTTCTTTCATGGATTCGATCAGGACCAGAAGGAAGGCAGTCAACGCCGCCGGCCGCATATTCGGCAGCAGCACCCTGAACAGCGTCTGCGCCCGGTTGCGCCCGAGCGTGCGCGCGGCCATATCGATATGCGGTGAGAGCTTCTGGAAACCGGCATCGAGCGTGCCTTCCGCCATTGTCATGAAACGCACGGCATGGGCATAGATGATGGCAAACGCCGTACCAGAGAGCAGCAGCCCGCTGGAGAAACCGAAATGCGTACGGAAAAATCCATCGACGCCGTTATCGAGGCCTGCCAGCGGAATGAGGACGCCGATGGCAAGAACGGTGCCGGGTACCCCATAACCCATGGAGCCGAAACGCGCCGCCACTTTCGAGATGCCGGAGCGTTCCGTGCGGATGGCGTAAGAGAACACGAAGGCGGCAATCAGTGTCACGAAGGCAGCGGTCAGCGACACTTCGAGGCTGTGCCCCAGGGATTTCACAAGCTTCGGGGCGAAAAGGGCGTCGAGCCTTTTTGCCGCGTAACCGCCGAGCACGATGACCGGAATGAAAAATCCGCTGGCCACCGGCAGGAAACAGAACAGCCCGGCACACCAGCGCCGCCAGCCGGTCAGCGTCTTCAACGGGTGTCGCTGGGCCATGCTTGTAGCCTTGGGTGCGCCAAAGCGCTGTTTCTCCCTTGCATTGCGCTCGATGACGATCAACGCACCGACGATGATGAGGATAATGGCGGCGATCTGGGTTGCATTGGCGAGATTGCCGCGGTTGAGCCAGGTCTCGTAAATGGTGAAGGTCAGCGTCTGGACGCCGAGATATTCCACCGCGCCAATATCGTTCAGCGTCTCCATCAACACCAGCGAGAGCCCGATGGCGATGGCGGGCCGCGCCATGGGCAATTGCACGGAGAAAAACACACTCATCGGTTTTGCGCCGAGTGTGCGGGCCGCTTCGGCCGCAAACCGCCCCTGCATGGAAAAGGCGGCACGTGCCGAGAGATAGACATAAGGATAGAGCACCGAACTCAAAACAATCACCGCGCCGCCGAGTGAACGGATATCGGGAAACCAGTAGTCACGGATGCTGTGGTAGCCAAAGGCAGCACGAAGGGCGCTTTGTACCGGCCCGGTAAAGTCGAGGAACTCGCCGAATGCATAGGCCGCCAGATAAGAGGGAATGGCGAGCGGCAGGACAAGACCCGCGGACAGCAGCCGCCGCAGCGGAAACTCGAAAGTGGTGACCAACCAGGCGCAGACTATCCCAAAAAATGCCGTCGTGGCGGCCGTCAGACCAAGCAACATGAAGGTGCGGAACCCGGCACGCGGTAGAACATTGGCGAGAAGATGCTGCCACCCCTCGGTGCTGCCGGTCAGCGCCAGCCAGAAGATTGCCAGAACGGGCATGGCGGCGATGGCCGAAACAATGATGGCCGCAATCGGCAGTAGCGATACGCGTCTCGTCGCGGAAATGGGCACCATCATGGTCATGCGAGCCTGCTGTCCTGCAAAAGCCGGCACGGCTGGTCCATCAGCCGCCGACTTCCGCATTGCTACGCCCGCATGACCTCAGTTGGCAAGAACCCGCTGCGATGGAAAGGTGATTTCCACCAGTGTGCCTTCATTCGGCGTCGAGGTGATGGAGAAATTCGCCCGGTTGGCATCCACCATCGCCTTGGTCAGCGGCAGGCCAAGCCCGGTACCGTCGCCGCGCACGCGCTTGCCTGACGAAGCGACCTGGCGGAACGGCTTCATCGCCTGCTCCAGCTCCGCCCGCGTCATCCCGATGCCGGTGTCGCGGATGCGCAGCGAGACGCTGCCATTCGCCTCATAGGCGGTGGAGACGACGATCTGCCCGCCCGACGGCGTGAAGCGGATCGCGTTCGACAGGATGTTCAGCACGATCTGCTTGATCGAGCGCAGGTCGGCGACGATCTGCGGAACGGATTGTGCGAGCGCCGTGCGGATGATCACGCGCTGGTTGTTGGCCTGCGGCTGCACCAGCGATACGGCCTCGGCCACCGTTTCATTGAGCGGTACGGCGACGAAATCGACGTCCATCTGCCCTGCCTCGATCTTGGAAATATCGAGGAGATCATTGACGATATCGAGCACATGCCGGCCGGAACGGCCGATATCATTAGCATATTCCACATAACGCGGATGCCCGATCGGCCCGAAGCGTTCCGTCGCCATCATGTCGGCAAAGCCGATGATGGCGTTGAGCGGCGTGCGGATTTCGTGGCTGACACGCGCCAGGAAATCGGTCTTGTGGGCGTTCGCAGTTTCCGCCGCCCGCTTGGCGTTGCGCAGTTCCTCTTCCGTGCGCTTCCACTGGGTAATGTCACGGATAACGGCGCAATAGCCGTGCGACGACTTCAGCCGACCGATCGTCATGAACAATGGCAGGAAGCCGCCCGATGCCTCGCGGCCAATCACCTCTCGGCCATCGTTCAGCACGCTGGCGACACCATTATTGGCAAGACCGGAGAGATAATCCAGCACGGCGCGCTGGCTCTCATGGGCAAAGAGCGTCACGAACGGTTTGCCGGCGATTTCGCCGTTGTCATAATTGAACAGCGCGCTGGCGGAACGGTTGAGCGAACGTATCTCGCCTTCATCGCCGAGAAGCACCACGCCATCGGTGGCGGTTTCCAGGATGGAATGCAGTTCCTCCACTTCGCCCTGCAGAAGGGAGAGGCTGTCCGAGTCGGCGCTTTCGATGTCCCCGGCAGCGATGTTTTCGTTGGCGGCTGCAACCGGCGTCTGCTTTTCCTCAAGCGGTACCAGCGACAGCATCAACGCCTTGCTGTCTTCCCAACGAACGGACTGCAAACGTGCCTTGACCGGAATGATATCGTTTTCGGCGCTGACGACGACCATGCCGCCCTCATTGTCAGGCATGTCTTCCAGATCCTGCCGCTGCAGCAACGCTTCCAGCCCGCCAACCTCTTCCAGTTCGGCCAGAGATGAATAGCCTGTCAGGCGCAGGAAATCCGGATTGGCGTGGATCAGCCGGTCGCCGGCATGCACAAGCAGAGCAACAGGCATCTGGTCCAGCGTTTCGGCCGTCAACGCATTTGCGGGACGAGAGGACGGATGGACCACGGGGGCGGCAACATCTGCAGCACGCACCTCGTCAGCCGCAGCCTCCTCAAATTCCTCGGCGCGACTTTCATTTGCGGCGGCATTTACGGCCGGGGCCTGCTCGCCCCGAACATAGTCGGCGAAAAGATCGTCTTCGTCCGTCGGTTCCGTCGTCGTTTCTTCGCTCTCATTAGCGAAGGTCGCATCATCAGCAAGTTCATGCTGGATAGTCTCTCCGACAGGCTCGGCGGATACGGACTGCGCATCCGTGTCCAGCTTTTCCTCCGAAACGATGCCCTCCGGCGCAAGCGCGCGGCCGATTTCGCGGAAGGCGGCCTGTTCGCCGGCCGTCAGGCCCTCACGCGAGCGCGAACGGCGCTCCTCCAGATGCACGATATTCTCGGAAACGGGTGGCTCCGATGGCACGATAAAAGATGTTTCTGGCTCGGCGGGGGCCTCATCATGGCTCAACTCTTCAGCCAAAGCAGCATCCTGTGCGCCTGCCGCATCTTCAGCTTCCGGTTCGGCAGCGCCGTTTTTCTCGTCCTCGTCATCCTCATCGATAAAGGCCAGCAACTCGTGGCTTTCATCCGTGGCGGACGATGCCGAGGGCGCTTCTGCGCGATCGGCCTTGCGGTCTTCGAGGAAGGTCAAGCCGGTGGCATTGGGGTCTTCGATGGCATCGGCAAGCCGAACGATGCCAAAACCGCGAAAGCCGTCGAATTCGCGAGAACGCGTGTAAGTGGGAAGAGCTGCGAGATCGATCGGCACCATCAGTGATGTGCCCTCGACCGGCCAGTAGATCGTCTTGCCCGACCAAGTATCGCGCCGGCCGAGAAGTTCGCGGATCTTACCGTCGGGGTCGAGATTAAAAAGGGCTGCGACATCGGCAAAGCCCATGCCTTCCACGGCAGCCGCCTTCGCGCCCACGGCCTCGGCAAATTCATGCGAAATGGAGCTGAAGCGCCCTTCAGCATCGATTTTCCAGACGAAACGGGACGCACGGGCACCGGCGTTAAAGACGAAAGCCCGCGATGCCTCGTCAGCGACGGGGTCCGAGCGCGTCGCAGCAGGCTCTGGCTCGGCGTCTGTCTCGCTTGCTGCATTCTCACTGACGGCAGGGGCGGCTCCCGAAACCATGATATCAGCTATCTCGTCGCCCGCAGAGCTGCTCACGGCATCCATAACCTCAACGAGGTCCTGATTGTCGGCATGACGCTCGCTAGACGGCGCCTTCGCGTCATCCTCATCAAGTTCGAACAGATCGGCAATGTCGTCAGTCATCGCCATGTCAGCAGTGATGTCCTCATCCTGCGGGGTCGCCTCAGGCGCGGTTTCACCGCCATCGATCAGCAGAGAGTCGACATCGTCTTTGTCGGCTGATGCGCCCCCCTGTTCCGCATCGGCTGGCAGTTCCTGCTGTTCTTCCACCTCCTCGATGTGAGCCACGGCATCGAGCGCGGCCTCGAAGGAGACGGTCGCAGCAGCGGTTGGCTCAGCCTGCTCAACCGGCGCCGTGGGCTCTGTGGCGGTGGCCAGCGTTTCCAGCTGCCTATCGTCGGCAAAGCCATTAACGGGGTCGAGCGTGCCAAGCGCAGTCTCCACCACGAACATCAGGTTCAGTTCGGGTGAGGTCGTGATCTGGCCGGTGGCGGCAGGCATATAGCCCTTGCCTGATGGCACCGGACGTTTGACGAGATGACCGGATTGTCCCGCTGCCATCCTCACCAAAGTCCGCGCCGTTTGCGGGGTGATGCCGAGCGACGAAAAACCTGCCGAGGCGGCAATGACCTCGTTCTCGCCATTGAGAACCGCCATGTGAATATCGGGGTCATCGAAACCTTCGATCATGCGGCGGGCGCATTCCGCCGTATCGGGGGCGACCTGGTCGGTGAGGGCGGAAAACAGAATGGCCGACTGGCCGGGCTCAGGCTCGATGATTTCCGCGCGTGCGGTGACGGCAAGGCTGCGAAAGCCGGAGGTGATGCGAATGGTAAACGGCAGGCTGTCGCCGGTCCTTGAAAGACGCGCCGCCGTGGCCGCCAATTGCCGGAACGTCACGTCCTGCGGTTTCGGGCCCTGTTCCAGAAAATCATAGACCATCGGCGTGCCGAACAGCGCCGCACCGCGGCCATTGGCCCACAGCGCACTTTTAAGGTCGAGCGAAAACAACGCCATGGCCTCGCCGCGCCCAAAACCTTCACGCACCCGTTCATGCACTGCGATATCGATAAAGGGATACTGGACGGCGGGCATGTCGAAACCTATTCTGGCACTACCGGACCTGACGGGCTTTTGGCTTCCTCATGAAACGCAAAACGTAAACCCGCCAAGGCATCACGTTAACAGAATTTTAAATAACTTCCCAGCGCGATTGGGTCCACCGCCGGGCGCAGGAATTGCCAAATAGAGTTAACATCAACAGGCCGCTTTCGTCTTCATGTGTCAGCCGGCGCCGCTGAAAACCGCTTGCCTTTCGCAGCCTTTTTTCGCAAAATTCGAACAGGCACTTGCAAATGGGGGAAACACCTTTTATGTCACCCCCCGTGACGCCGCTTCGGCGTTTCATGTGCGGTTGTAGCTCAGTTGGTTAGAGCGCAGGTTTGTGGCACCTGAGGTCGGTGGTTCGACCCCACTCAACCGTACCATTCCCCTCTCCCAGTAAGTTTATACGTCACAAAGACTTACCGGGAGAGGGGAGTTTCTTTCCGCTGTCGACCATGCAAGCTCGAAAGACACCCGGGGGGTAGACGAGCGTTAAACGGTACCGATCTCAGTCACGAAGTTCACCGCATCTTCAATCGAGCCTTTGCACGACGATAGACGTCGTCATCTTCGTGCGGGCCTCTGCGGCATTGTTTCGTGCCGAGCGCTATGGATGTGATCCTGCGCAGGAGCGAAGCTCGCAATGCAATGTCGACCGTTTCAGAGCGAACTGCTTGCGGAAGGGAATGCAGGTTTTTGTGGAGAATTGAGAGTGCAGAGCCGTCGCTGGACAGGAAAAGGACGGTGATGCAGACATTGTCATCATCCTTCCGGTCCTCGTTGATGAGCCGAATTTTGGCCTCTAGTCCTTTCGAGGATGGCACGGCTGAGAACTCGACCCATTGCGGCCTCTTCCAGTCCCACTTTGCTCTCGCTGAAATGCAGATCGGTCCGGCGGAACAGGATGTGGCGGGAACCACGGCCCACCGGTAGTCTTTCCAGTCTTTATCCGTCACTGTCCCGTCACTGACCAGCATTCCGATGGTGAGGATTATTGCGTTGAGTGTGTTTCCCAAGAGAACTGAGCCCGTTTGGTGTAGAAGAATTTCGAAATAATGATAAGGTTTTTGATATTTTCTTCGCCAGCTTGGCGGATAGCAAATTCTAAAATTTTCGAACTAAGTAATTTCAGCGGAATTGATTAAAGTAATCGATAATAGATAGAGATTCAGACCGATGACTTCTGTGGCGTTTTATTTTTCGAACTTTGCGTCTGGTGGCGTTCAAAGACAATCAATGAGCTTGGGGAAAGCTCTTCTCCAATATGGATATGACGTTACCTTTGTTGTGCACAAGGCTGTAGGACCTCATCTCGAGCATGTTCCTGCGGGCGCGAGAATACATGAACTCGGCTCAAAAAGCACGGGGCGCTCCATCCTCCCCATGGCGCAGTACATCCGCCAGCACAAGCCGGCGGTGCTGGTTGCGAATATGCCGCATTCAAACATCGTCGCAGTCGCTGCGAAGATCCTGTCCGGTTTTCAGCTGAAGGTCATGGCGGTCGAGCACAACCACTTCTCCCGGCAGCTCACGGACCATAAAAAGAAGCTGTCATTCCGGATACTCCCGTACATCTACCCGCTGGCACTCAAATTTGCGGATGCGGTTGTTGCCGTTTCCGCCGGCGTCGCGGACGACCTTGCGAAAGCGATCAAAATTGATCGGGCCAGGATTACAGTCATCCACAACCCCGCGGTGCCAGACGATATTCAAGCTCTCGCCTCTGAGCCTCTGCCTGTCGATGTGACCGGTGGGCGGCCTTACGTTCTCGCGATCGGACGGCTTGTTCCACAGAAAGATTTTTCAACGCTCCTGAGAGCCATTTCACTGACGAAGGATCTCAATCTGCTGATACTCGGTGATGGTCCCTTGAGGCAGCAGCTCCAGTCCGAGGCGATGTCTCTTGGAATCGCCGATCGGGTAAAGCTCGCCGGTTTCGTCGCCAATCCTTATCCCCTTATCGCGAATGCAGAGTTATTGGCCCTGTCCTCAATCTATGAGGGGTTTGGGAACGTGATCGCGGAAGCGTTGGCACTTGGAACGCCGGTTGTCAGCACCGATTGCGAGAGTGGTCCTGCCGAGATATTGGCTGGTGGACGTTACGGCTCGCTGGTGCCGGTCGCGGATGATAAGGCACTGGCCAAAGCAATTCTTGCCACCTTGGAAGCAAAGGTCCCGCAGGATTTGCAGCGGCGCGGCCAGGACTTCACCATTGATCGCATTGCTCCATTATACATGGCCACCCTGGAGAGGATGGCAGCTCGGCGTTGAATGGCGGTGCGCTGCCGTAACCTCGCTGGACTGCTTTGTGCAAGCGATCCGCAACGCGACGACGCGTTTATTCCGAATAATAATCGGAATAGCGCGAATTCCCGCCCATTTTCGTCTGGTCCTGCTGGCTCAGAACCGCGAGGATAGGAGCCGCCGGCTGCTTGTTTTCCGCGAGTGCCGCAAGTGAACGCTTTGCCACGGTTTGTGACGTTGACGCCCATTTGATCACAAATGCCAAGGCATCGGCTTGCGGGGCAATATAGAGTCCATCGACCACGGGGTCGATTGGCGGCGTATCCATGATGACATAATCGAAGTGCTTTCGTGCACTGGCTATCAGCCGCGTCATTCTCGCGTCCGTGAAGAAGGCATCCGTGGGAACGTCGCTCCGCTGGCCTCCTAAAAGGACCTTCAGGTCGGTTTTGGGGTCGGACACAAGCAGCTTTGAAAGCGGTACACCCTCGCTCAATGGGGCACCGAGGTAATCGATGAGGCCCATGTCGGATGGAAGCCCAAGATGACGATGAATGCTTGGTTTCCGCAGATCGCAATCTATCAGAAGCGTCTTCTTTCCGGATAAGGCGTAGATGCGCGCGAGAGAGAGGGAGAGGGTCGATTTTCCCTCCGCGGGAACCGCAGATGAAATCATGATGACCTTGCCGCCAATATCTGCTCCACGAAAGGCGTGATCGAGGTTTGCCCGCAGCCGTCTAATCGACTCGGAATAAATGGACAGGGGTGAAGACACGACGCCATCCGACACACTGAGCGCCTGCGTCGGCGGCGCATAGCTGGGCGCGACCGATGCGAGCGGTATCCGCAACACATCCTCGACCTGATTTTCATCGACAAATCCGCCAATAAAGTGCTCCCGGACGATTGCCATGCCGAGACCCAGCAGGACCGATCCGATCGCCGCCAGTCCAATGATGAGCGGGCGATTGGGTGACGAGGGGATGGACGGCACCAGGGCCGGTGAAACGACCCGGCTATCTGCAAGCTGGAGATTGGATTGCGTATCCAGATCTTTCAGGCGCGTCAAAAGCGCGTCATACTGCTTTCTTGCAATGTCACTTGCTCGCTGGAGTGCGTAAATCTCCGTAAGCTTCTCGGGCGGTAGATCATCGGTACTGCTGAGAATTGCGGTCCGGAGCTCTTCCCGCACCTTCGTCGAGTCCTCTTGCGCTTTCTTGAGAATGGCACTGCGAGAATCCTCTATCGCCACTGGTACCTTTTGTCTGATCGATGCATTGACCTCATCCAGCCTTTGCCGGATATCCGTCAATTGCGCGGCGCCCGTGGCATTTCCCGCAAGCTGCGCCTGCAAGGATGCCTGTTTCTTCCCGAGTTCTGCAAGTGCTTCAGAACCGAGCGCGGCGACGGCCGATTGGAAATTGCCTTGCTGAAGACTTTGGTTCGCGAGATCCATACGCGCGAGCTCGCGAATGCGTGTATTCTCAATGGCCGCAAGCTGCTCTTGCAGCGCGGTAATCGGGCCACCACCATTCGCCTCGAGCTGGCGGACATTTTGCGACAGGTATTGGTCGAAGCTGGTTTCATTTTGCGCAATGGCAGCACTGGCGGACTCAACGCGGGCTTGCAGAATATTGCGCGCCGCCACAATCGAGGCAATCTTTGCCTCGACCTGCTGGTTGACGTAGGAACTGGTAAGGGCGTTCGCCAAAGCCGCTGCTTTCGCCGGATTGGCCGACGTTACCGAAACTTCGATAACGGACGTCAATCCAGCCCGTTTGATGGAAACCGCCCGCTTGAACGATCGCAGGACACTGCCCAGCGCGGCCTCAGCAGTGCTACCGGGGGCATTGATCCCAAAGAAGCCGGCAAGCTTATCTCTCAATCCAAGTTTGACGCCGAATTCCGGGTCAGCGACGAGGTTTTGAGAACGCATCGCACCGATCATGACACTGTCAGAGGCAAGAATCGTCGCTTCGCTCTCAATCTTGCCATTGTCGGTCGCTGTTGTCGGAGCGCGCGTTTGTGGGTCGAGCAGCGTTTGCGGGCTTGCATCGATCAAAACCAAAGCTGTGGCCGTGAACTTTGAAGTAAGTCCGTAGGCGAAAATGCAGCTAAGTAATGAAATTAAAAAAACCGTTGTCAGTATGAGCCAAAATTGCCGGCGGATGGTGCCGAGCATGCCTTTTACGTCGATTTCACTGGACATATTTGCCTACGTCTTTGGAGAAATTCTTATCTGTATTATTTTGTAAAATTACGACGAACAAATTGGGGAATCTTATTTGATGACGGAAAGACAAGCAGCCGTTTCATTTGATATTCTGATCGCTGAGAGTTTGTTCGTCGCATATGCGCCAGTATCAACATTGATGCGGCCATTGGTAATTTCGATGTCTTGCACCGGTGTGTGACCGTGAACGACAATTGCGTCCGCAAAACCAATGCCACCGGCGGCGGTCGGCCGCATCCAAAGCAGATCGCGGTCGAGTTGCTGCTGAAGCGGCACCCCTCTTTTCACGCCGGCGTGCACAAAGATGTAGCCAGGTATCGAGACGAGTGACGGAAGGCCTGTTATGAACTCGCGATGCTCGGATGGAATGCTTGCATCAAGGACGCTGCGTGAATGTCTTTGACCAGGGGAGATACCGTAAGACCTCAGCGTGTCGAAGCCTCCCAAATCCAGCCATGGGTGCTTGCTTCCCGGGTTTTCCAGAAACGAAGCCATGAGTTCTTCGTGATTTCCAGCCAGACATGTTCTTAGGAAGCCCGCAGGCGGCGCGCGGAGAAGGTGATCAATGACGCCGGCAGACTTTGGCCCGCGATCGACATAGTCGCCCAGCATCACGATCCATTTCTCACCCGCGAATTCGGCCGCGTCGGAAAGGATCTGATCTTCGATGGCTTGGAGAAGGTCCAGTCGGCCATGGACGTCGCCAATCGCATAGATTGCCGCCGGGGCGTGATCATAGATCAACTTTGCCCGAGGGCTTTGAGGGAGTTCGGTCCTCGAGCGAACGAAGGAGCGCAATCGATCAAGCACCATTGTCGCTCTCCCCTTTTGGATCTGCATTGTTAGGAAAAGCGATGCCTGCCCCGACGACAGCGACAAAAATCAGGGCGACGCCCTGAATCTCGAGGCTGAAGTCGACCAAGGAATGCAGCGAGGCGACGATCAGAGTGCCGATGGAGGCAGCTACCGGCGCATCGACCCTGGCCGATTGCGCATATTTGCTGATGAGTCTATGGGCCAGAATGACGAGGAGTGCGATTGGCAGGGATCCGAAGATGATGCCATAATCGGTCCAGAGGGCAAAATAGCTGTTGTGCGTTTTTTCCCAGACGGTGTCGGAGTTCACCTGCATGCCGTGAAAAAGCGGATATGCAAATTCAAAACTCGATCCGCCGTAACCCGTAAAGGGGCGATAGGCTACCATTCCGAGTACCTGTTCATAAAAGCGCAGTCGGACGTGAGCGTCCTCGTTGGCTTCAAGAAGGCGTTCGAAAAGCTGTGCTCCATAAAGCCCCAGCAGTAGGGCGATGGATCCAAGCACCAGTAAGCCCGAGCCAGCGATGGCGCGTTTCTTCCAACGAAACCTCGCTTTGGCGACGCTGAGTGCAATGATGCTCAGCATGCCGCAAATGCCGGCGAAAAATCCCATGCGTGAGCCTGTCCCGATGAGGCATGAGACCAGAATGAAGAGGCCTGCGATAATGAGGATAAGCTTCGGCATGCTCTGCGGTCGCCTGGCTGTTGATCTATCTGCAGACTGAGAGAAGACGTGTTCGCAGATTAAAGCCGTTCCGATCGAGCAACCGATCGCCAGGAACGTCGCGAAGGAATTGCGATTCACAAAGCCGCCGGTCATGTAACCCTGATATGCCCATTTCGGAATAAACAGGAGAATGGTGTCGCCGAATTCAAAAAACAGCACGGCGGCATAAAGCGCGTGAAAAACTGTAACGAAATAGAGCGTCAAGATGAATGCCGCTGCGCGGGGGCGGCGCGCGCCAATTTGCATTGTGATGAAGAAGAGCGCTGCGTAGGTGATCCATCGAAGGAAGGCAAAGAAGGTGTCGGCCGGCGTCAGGGATATTGACGATGTCGCGACTGGCACCGGGAGCCGGACCAGTGACGGTGGAAGCCAGGTAGCGACGGGAAGGGTCTGGGCGAGGACGTAGCCGAGAAACAGGACGAAAAGCGTGCTCAGTAGCTTTTCGTCCGGTAAGCGCTTGCGTGTGTCTATTCCAGCCGCGGCAAGAACGGCAAAGTAAATCGCAAGGGAAAAATACAACATTGCTGCGGAAGCCGCCCATGCCGCCGGACGGTTTCCGCCGAGCATGAACGGCACGACCGCAACAAGGACTGTGATAACGACGAACATTGCCTGATTGGCCGAATATCGCGTTGCTTTCGAAGACATCAAATTCATGAGCTTGTGACCGTCTTCCCTTGGGTGCTTGGTGTGCCGTCAGGCAGGCGACCTGAGCTGTCTGCTGGAGAGGGCGACTGAAGCCTGAACAGAAATCGCCGCTGAATATCACCCGGCATTGCTTCCAGGACTTCGGTAACACCATCTCGAAATCTAACGTCTCGCCGGTAGAGGTCCAAAACAAAAAGGAAGCCGCTGTTTGTTTGCAGAAGCGCGCGAATATCGCTCTTTATTGCTGGCCGGATAGTATCGTCGTTTTCTGAACCGTTGCTTGCAACGAGCATCAGCCGCTCCTGTGCCAGCCACCGCTCGTGAGGGCTGACAATCCATGATTGCAGGAACGCGGATTCGAACGCCAGCCTGTCGCCCAGAACCAGTTTGGTTTTTGCCAGCATGTGCCAGGCTAAACCGTAGGTCGGCATGGTTTTTATGATCAATTCAGACAGTTCCGCGCATCGAAGGGCGATCTGCCTGTAAGTATCGGAAGGCAACGCTCTGCCTATCGGCGAAGATAAGCCCAGATTACAGTCCTTCAGAATTCGCGTTTTAGAATATTCCGAAAGGGCGTAGGTATTGTCCCGTGATGAGAGAAACCAGTAAAACGGCAACTCACGCGGCGATGGTCGCAAAAACGGACGCATCTCCAAGACGAATATGCTCGTGCTGACTGTGGCGCAAAGGATGCAAAATATAACTGGAAAAAAACGGCGCATTAGTATCTTCGAAAATTATTCGCTGCATCTAATACTGAATTCACGGACGGGGCAAGCGCGACATCAATTTTTGAGCGTATTTTCAATATTTGTTCAGATTATTTTCGCTGTTCTGGTCACGGACAGTCACTGACGGGCACATTACTGCGCAGATGTGCCAAGAATCGACGTTTCATTAAAATTGCATCTTTCCACTTAAGCGCGCCGAAAACACCCTGGGCTAGTCTTGTGGCATTGGAAGCAACAAGAACTTTCAGCTGCCTCCGGTAGGAGGGCCAGTAAATCCAAATATGGAACAAAGGACAGGGATATGAAAAAGATTAGCATTGTCTCGGTTGTCGTAGGCGCCGCCGCAGTACTTTCCGCAAGCATGCCTGCTTATGCGCTTAACCTCGGAAACATGTCGGGCCGCATCCGCGCGGCCGTCGAGACGCCGGCGCAATATGTTGCCTTTTGCAAAAGCAATCCGACGGAATGCCGCTCAAGCAGTGTATCCGTTGCTGCCGATACCCCGGCACTACGAGGGCTGCTCTCAACCGTAAACTCTGCCGTCAATTCCAGCATGCGCGCAACGCGCGATTCCGATGACGTCTGGTCGGTCAATGGCTCGAAAGGCGACTGCGAAGACTTTGCGCTCACAAAGCGTAGCCGACTTATCCGGGCGGGAGTTCCTGCAGGCTCGCTTCGAATGGCGGTCGTCATAACGAAAGAAGGCACAGGACACGCCGTATTGCTCGTGAAAACGAACAAAGGCGATCTCGTGCTCGACAATCTCCGCAAAACGATCGTCTCAAAAGAGAGAACCGGCTACGCCTTTATAAAAGTCGCGTCGGCCAATCCTCTCCGTTGGGTCCGGTAAGGACTTGGCCGATCTCGGCCTGGTCCCGTTCCCCTTGTAAAACTTACGCTGGGCTTCCAGAGTTGTTGCTAATCTCACCGGTCTGCGTTTCTGCTCCGGCCTCCGCCACTGCCACGCCCACCGCCTGTTTCTGTTCAGCTGGCGCTGCTGCGACGGCTGCCGTCGCGAGCGAGTTTTTAACGCTCGGTTCGGCTGCGGAGACCGCTGATCTCGCAATCTGGGTGGCAACAGTTGCAGGCGCCGCACTGACGGCAGCCGATACGAGGGACTTGGCGAGATCAATCGGAAGATTAGGAATGATCTTGGCAATCATGGCGGGACCAAGCGAGCCCGCTTCCGCGATGGCTGCAGCGACGACTTCAACGTCACAGGTTGCCTTACAGGAATCAACAACCTCTTGCTGCTCCTGTGTTAAGCTCTCCTGCCCGTAAGCGGATGTAGATGCGGCAACCACTGCAAATGCTAAAACTGCGCCGAGAGAAATACGAGACGTCACTGAAATCTCCTAAAATAAAATAACTATAAACTATATCTCATAATTTTTTGCAGGGCACAATATAGAAGATGCGATTTGTTGTGTCGCCATACAATATCATTACTATCGACGTAGAATTATCGTACAAAAGAGTGACGATAGGCACATCTATATCCGCGAGGCCTAGATCATTCGCTCGAAAGACCGAATAATGGCCGCATTCATGAGTTTTGGGCGATAGTCGGTATCGAAGGGAAGGGGCCGTTCCCCCGCTGGGGTGCCCGTCTTAGGGTTCTCATCCCAGCTGTTGTCGATGTCGGAAATACCCCAGGTCAGAACCTGCCTGCCTCCACTCGATTTGACGAATGGAAGCGCTGTATCCAGAAATGCTTCGACCAGATGGGCGCTGTCCTGGTCGTATTGTCTCCGCTTGTATTCCTTCGGCGGCAAGGTGTCGGTCTGCCTGTCTGTAAGATAACCGGTGCGGCAGTCGAGTTCGCCGATTATGATCATGAGGCCGAGATTGGATTTCAAATCATTCAGGAAAGATCTGAGGCGGAGGCGGTCGAAGCCCAATCGAAGTTGAAGATGACCCTGCATATTATACCCGTCTATCGGTGCTCCGGCCTTGAGCGCGCGCTCAAGGGCGTTCAAGACGAGCCTTGTCTGGCTCCGGTGGAAGTCGTCGGTAATCTGCTCCGTATGATCGTGACACCAAAACAGCGGACAATCCGGAAACAGGGCACGGGCCTTCCCAAAGGCATAGGGAATGTAGGCTGGGCCGCCGGCGGCACGATACCATGTATTCGGGCGATAGCCGTCGTTGGAATCATAACGCGCGGAGATCAATTCATTCGTGACGTCGATGTTCAAGGCGGAGCCTACGCCTGGGACCGATGCTATGGCCTCAAAATGAGCATCCATTCTCGACTGCCAGTTTGACTCGTTGACATCAGCGGCTACCCACTCTGGCTCATGGCTGGGATAAAGCAGGCAATGGATGCGGAAGTCTTTCGCATCCCGGCGTGCTCGCGCAATGAACAATCTCGCCTGCTCGAGTGTGAAAAAGTCCTTTTGAGGTTGAATGTGCTCGGGCAGAAACGCAATTCCGGGAACATAGATCATCGCTTGATCCCTGATGAAATCGGCGAGCGTGCCGCAGCCGTCGGGACCAGGTTTAGATATCCGGTCGATGGCCTGCACGGCAATGCCATACTGAAAGCCGGCGGCCTCTGCCGCGTCGCGAATGCGCGCAATAACGTTTCCATTACCCGGCTCGGCGGCGGGGCGGCCGATAGGATCTGCGCGGAGTGGCGAAGAGTTGGGACCGATGCCCGCGGCTGCGATGAAACCCGAGAGCAACTGTCGTCGTGAAAACATGACCGGCGTTCCATCGTGTGTCGCCCTCGATGGGAGTGGCGGCGTTAAATCCCTATGGATCGTGCGTCGTAAAAGTTGCGCCGACGAGACTTTGGCCCGGCGTGAATTAGCGGGGGCGCCTCTAAGGGCTTGGCGAAGCAAGCCAATATGACGAGAAATTGGGCGACAAGCAGCGATTTTGATCCGATCGAAAGCGACAATAAAGTCGTCAGGAAGAAATAAAACAATAAAGCGGCTCGTCCCATATCGTGTTCTTCGGTGGTGGCGCGCAGAGTAAGGTAGGTCGCTACCAACACGATGGCGGTGATCGGAAGACCAAATGAATAGACAAGGGCGATCCACGATATTTCGATCCCCCTCGTTGATCCGAGGAGGGCCTGAATCGATGTGCGTACAGAAACCGGAACGCCAAATAGCCACTGGCCCGGCGAAAGCAGATCAAGCATCACCAATGCGGCCGAGCGTGTTTCGTCACTGCCGCGACTGTCCGAAAATCTCTCGATGACGGTATCTGCCGCACCGCTGTAGACGAGAACGGGAACCCCGGCGCCAGCGATAATGCAGAGCTTGGCCAAGCGTATAATGTCGCGGCTGTCTCCTTTAAGAAACGTTGTCGTGGCCTGATAGGCGACGAAGCACGTGTAACTGAAAGCGGCCACAACCACCGCCGCGCGTCCGCCGAAAGCGAGCAGTGCTATCAGGTGAACACCAAGCACGGTGAGCCGCCAGAAATTCAACGGAGTGCGAAAATTCGATAGAAGGATGACCAGGCACCACGCACCGGTAATCAGCGCGTTGTTGAGAGGGTGCCCGAGGAGTGCTGTCGGACGATCATCGAAGCCGATAATCGTCTCCCCGACGACGTAGGGAAGGATCCGCGGAAAACCTGAGGTTTCCGCAATACCGATCAACGAATTGCAGAGCAGAAACAGGGAAACAAAACGCTTCATCTGCCGCAACGTGATGGTGTCGGCATATGACAGCGCGACCGCGAGGGCGCCGGTCGCCGCATAGGTTACGATCAAAAGAGAGCTCTCCCCGCCGCCCGCCTCTACGGAAAAAAACTGATACAGGACCAAAGAAACCGTCGACACCATAATCAGCAGCAATCCGCATCTCTTCAGCTCAGGCCGGCGTGGGGAACTCGTTATGGAGGGTGAGATAAGGATCAGGAAAAAGAAGACGTAGGACGAGGGATGTATTTTCAGAAGATAGCTGGCGTTGGACGCCGAATAGTTGATGCCCATTACGTATAACATATTGGATGACAACGTAAAAAGCATGACGATGCCGAGAAGGAGAAGATGCTGTACCGGGCGACCCATCATCGGCTCCGCCTGCCTTCTTCGATTACGGCGGCTATTTCCTCCCAATATCGTGCCACGGCCTTCATCAGACCATATCTCTCAGCCCCCTGGGCCGCGACAGTGCGCAGGCCTTGAACGTCTTCAGGCCGTTCAAGAATAGAAATGGCGTTGGACAGGGCTGCAACATCGTTCGGCGGCACGAGTATCCCATATTTGCCATGATGGAGGTGTCGCGTGAGCCCATCCTCGGCATCGTCAAGTATTTCCGCGGGGCCGGAATGGCAATCGGTCGAGATGACAGGCGTTCCGAGAGCGAGAGCTTCAATAATGGACGTTGGCAGGCCCTCACCATTAGACGCCAAAACAAATGCGTCCGCGCCTTTGATGATCGGGAAGGGGTTGCGGTGAAATCCCAGGAATTCGACGCGATCGGCAATCCCCAAACTGTGGCACTGGGCCTTCAACGCCTCTTCCAGAGGTCCTCTCCCGAGGAGCAAAAGTTTGCCCGTGTAGGAGGAGTGAGCAAAGGCATTGATCAGCAGCGGAAAGTTCTTGCTTTCAACAAAGCGTCCCATTCCCAGAATGTAACGGCCTGATTGGACGTTCGTTGAGGCGCTGTTGCCCAAGTGTCTGATCTCGTCAATATCAATGGGGTTTGCGACAACCGCCGCCCGTTGATCCTTAACGCCGAAATTCTGGACGAGGTCGGCCTTGATGCCGCGTGATACGCAAATGATACGGTCCGCGTGTTTATACAGTCGACGGATCAGAAGCTGCGCCATCCTTCCGGGCAGACCCTTATGATGGCCTGATGTATGTGCATGTTCGCAGATAATGGTGCGATGGCCAAGAAATCGCGAAACTGCAATGTTGGCCAGATTCGAGCGGGTAAGCGAGCTTACCACCACGTCTGGTCGGCTCCGACGCAGCGAAATATACAGCTGTATTACAGACCGGAGAAGCGAACGGTTGCTGTCCAATGACGTTAACTGCATGCCCGATGGCAGGCTGTACGCTTGTGCTTCCCTGTCGAGCAATACGAGCGAAACGGCAGCGTCCCGGCGCTGTTGCTCGGAGTTCGCAAGCAGGTTGCAGATTGCCCGCTCGGCACCGCCGCCCGCCAGCGAATTGATCAGGAAGACGACCCGCTGCGTCAAGCGCCCACCTCTTTCGAGGTCTTGCGAAGGACGGCCCCGTAGACGTCGAGCGTTTTTTCGGCGACCTGCTCCCAGGACAGGAAGCGCTGCTTGTCAACGATGTAGGACGTGGGATCCTTAGTAACGGCATGAAACTTGGCTGCGATCGCTTCGGGATCGTTGGGCGAAACATAAATCGTGTCCGCCAGACCAATGTCTCGGTTTTCAGGGATGTCACTCAAGACGATAGGCAGGCCATGACTGATTGCTTCCAGCGAGGCGTTCGAGCTTCCCTCGTGCAACGATATGTTCACGAAGAACTTGGCCGATGACAACAGCGAAGGAACTTCGTTTCTTGGCACTTTCCCCAGCAGTCGGATTTTGTCGTTCAGCTTCTCGGCCACGACGGTGTAATAGGGTCTGTCATCGAGGCCGCCGGCGATGTGCAATTCATAGTCGGGATGGCTGGCAGCGAAGAGATTGAAGGCGTCGATCAGGGTCAGAATATTCTTTTGGGAGGTCACGCGCCCGACAACAAGAATGTAAGGTGCGACCTCCTTATGAGAACTGGCAACGAAAGCGGCGTCGTCCAGGGCGTTGGGGATCGTGTGGACGTTCGAAACGATGCCCCTTTGGGCCAGCCTTCTCGATAGCGCCGGCGTCACCGATATTATGGCGTCAGCGAAGCGAAGCTGCCACTCACTGAAACGAAACCCCAGACGTCCCAACACACCCCATTTGCCCAGTATATAGTCTGCCGAGCCATAACGAACCACGACCTTGAACCCGAGGACCTTGTAAAAAATAAGAAATATCGCAGCACCTAGCCCTTGAAGGTGCACGATATCCGGCCGCAGACCAAGAGCCTTGCGCAAGGCGAAGACGTAATAAAGAAGCTTATCTGTGTTCCAAAATGTCAGGTGCGGTGCCGGGTGAAGGCGAACGCCCTCATATTCTTTTCCGCGCAAATGGCTGGCTAGCCCTAAAAGATCAACCATGTAGCCAGCTTTGACGACACGGGGAAAAAGCGCTTCTGCATTCTTCTCCGCGCCTCCTTCAACATTCGGAATACCCCGGGCACCAATAACCATTATCTGTGCAGAATTACGTATATTAGAAAATCTGGGCATGGTTATCCCTTGAAAATATCATTATAAAAAAGTCACTTGCTTAAATTAGGATATGTAGATTCAATAATAAAAAGTGGTTCGCTGCTATAAAGCATGGACGGTGAAGTAAATACCATCAGAAAAACGGAAACTGAAGATATTTAATTAAAATTACCTCTTGGTGTTGCCAGTTTTTCTCTGAGGGTCCGTTTTACTGCTGGCTTCTTCTTGACAGCGTGCAGCTTGTGTGGAGCGGGGAAAAATTCAGTATCGAGGTCACTCGGCCGTCGTCGGCAAATTGCCGGAAGACATGGAACGCCTCCTGAGGCTTAAGTCTTTCCAGAATGCCATAACGACCACCGCGCCATAGGTAAGTCCGCCGAGCAGGATCTGTGCACCCAGATGCATCGGGTTTGATGTGACGGGGAATAAGGAAACCACGCCAGACATCAGCGCCGCGGCGCATGTTATTTTGATCAAATCAAAAACGGGGAATTTAAACGCGAATTTCACGCGCGTTATCGTAACGCTGATTGCGAGTGTCACGCAGGTAGCGACGAGCGGACCTGCGACCGCGCCTGCCGCGCCCCATGTCATAATTCCTATGACCGCGAAGAGCAGTGAGAGTGTGATGTCGACAGCTGAAAGGCCTGTGGCATAGGCTGTCTTTGCCTGCAGTAAGAAAACCTGATTTGTCGTGTGGTTCCTCACGTCGCGCATGATCCCCGTCAGTGCGGACAACGGCAGGACGAGGAAAGCTATGGCTGCAAAATGTGCGGGAAGCAGAATTTCCACGACCGACCGGTTAATCGTGATCAGGCCGATCCCGGCTGGTATCAGAACAAGCAGCAGAAGGACCGTGTTCTGCCGCAGTTGCAGGTAAGCGGCCTCTAGGCCTTCCTTTTCCATCCTGGCGACGACAAGAGGATAAGCCCCCGCGGTCACCATCATCGAAGCGAAGCTCGCGACCCGCAATCCAAGCCCATAGGCTATGGCAAACATGCCGGCTGCTTCCAGGCCGAGGTAACGGTCGACAATAAATCGCGGGCCGTTATTCGCGACAATTGCCAAAAGAGACGCGAGCATGATGGGAACGCCAAATTTCAACGCTTCGACCAGCATTCGCCTGTCTGGCCAGCCAGGTTGCCTGAAAAGCCTTCCCGTTATGAGGGAGATGACAACACCACCAAATTGCGCGGTCGTGAATGCGAGCGCCATCGCGAAGACGCTTTTCTCCCAAACCAAGCACAGGACCGTTCCGGAAACAATGGCAAAAGCGGGTACGAGAATCTGGATAGCCGTATAGGGCAGTACCTTCGATTCCGCTCTGTAACGCTCGCTCAGGAACACGGTGAGCGATCTGGATATTATCATGAAGACGACCGATATCTGCGTGTAGGCGTCAATCTGATCACCGAAATACAGTGACATCACCGGAAACAGGATTACCAACTGCGCTACGATCAGAAACGCGGAGATCGCCGTTTCCGTCCGCAGATAGGCATCACCGCGGCCAGCACTTCTGATAGCGGTGAAGCGGCGCAGCGTGTATTGCGTCCACCACATGTAAAAAAAACCGAAGCTTATTTCCTGGATCGCCACAACCAGCGTAAGAACGCCGACGTCGCCCGGGGGCAGAAGATGTGCCCACACGAGAATAGTCGCCATCTGGATAAGCGGCGACATCACCTGGGCAGGAAGATATCTAAATGTCTGTCGTAATAGCACCAGGAAGGCTTCCGAGATAAATAATTTGCTTTAAATTTTTGCTTCTGAAACGGTAGTCTTGTCGATGTCACGAATAATAATGGCGTTTGAAAATATTATCTGAGTAACTAAGCAAATAGTGCTGACAGCGGAATAACGGTTTCGTGTACGGCGTCGCCATTAGCGATAGCCAGGCATGGTATAAATGTCGTATAAATCTTACCTGTACAAGATGCAATTTTATGTCGAACTCGGCGGGCATACTGGGCTGTTTTCGCTGAAATTGAAGGCACCTTTCCCGCGATGCTTGTTGCCGGTCTCCAGCAACCTTCGTTGAGTGTCTGCATCGCAGGGCTGGCGGCAGTCCGGATCGGCATCTTTCCCCTCCCTCCCATACAAGTGCCCGCCTCCAAAAATCATTTGGCTAAAACTCCATGCGCTGGTATTGTCCACCCAACGAAACCTTATGAAAGCCAGCAGCATAGCGTCTACGCTTGTGCGCGGCGAAATGGACAAGACAGTGATCGACCCCGGAAACGGCCCAAAGCCGTCGGAACAAGGGGCGTCGGTGGCGAACAAAGGGAACGCGAAGCGATCCCGTCGTGGCAAGAAACACAAGCGTGACGGCAAGCCCCGTGACGCCGTTGTGCTGTCGCATGATGTTCCCGCGGATGTTCCGGCCGGTTCCTCCTATGTATCGGCTCTCGAGCCGGATGCCGAGCCGCGCAAGAGAAAGCGCCGCCGGCGCTCTCGCGGAAAAGGCGCATCGCAGCAGGCTGCGGTGGCCATCAGCGGGCAGGTTCAGCCCCCCTCTGCAAGCGACGGTGCAACGCCCTCAACCATGCCGCCTGGCGCGGGGAAGAAGTCGCGTCACCGTAAGCGCGGACATCGTGATCCGCGTGGGCGCGATCCGCAGGGCCGTCCGCTAGTCCCCAGCCATGCCCCCAAGCATGTCGGCAAGCAGAACGGCCGTGCCAATGGCGCTGCCCAGGAACAGCATCGGCCGCAATCTGAAACCTCTGCGCGTCATCAGGCTCGCCAGCACGAGCATGGCCCTGACGCGCCCGCGGATATGTACGCCGCGCTCGATCTCGGCACCAATAATTGCCGTCTTCTGATTGCGCAGCCGACGCGTCCGGGCCAGTTCCGGGTCGTGGATGCCTTCTCGCGTATTGTCAGGCTGGGCGAGGGCCTCGTGTCGAGCGGGCGTCTTTCTGATGATGCGATGGACCGCGCGGTCGAAGCGCTGAAAGTCTGCGCCGCAAAACTTGCCGGACGCCCCATCAGGCGCATGCGGCTCATCGCCACCGAAGCGTGCCGTGCGGCATCGAATGGCGAAGAATTTTTGGCGCGCGTGACGCGGGAGACCGGGCTGAAGCTTGAAATCATCAGCCGCGAGACGGAAGCGCGCCTTGCGGTCTCCGGTTGTGCCTCTCTTGTCGGTCGCGAAGCCCGTTCCGTCGTGCTGTTCGATATCGGTGGCGGATCTTCGGAAATTGCCGTGATCAAGGTCGGCGAAAACCGCTCGAACCGGCTCGCCAACCATATCACCCACTGGACCTCGCTGCCGGTCGGCGTCGTCACCTTGTCGGAACGCCATGGCGGTCGCGATGTGACGCCCGACGTGTTCGCCGCCATGGTGCGCGAAGTCGAAGGACTGCTCGACGCCTTCCATTGCCCGCCGCTCGCGCCGCAGGCGCATCACGAGGATTTTCACCTGATTGGCACATCAGGCACGGTCACGACACTTGCCGGCGTGCATCTCGATCTGCCGCGGTACGATCGCCGCAAGGTGGATGGCCTGTGGTTGTCTGACGCCGAGGTGACGGCCATGCAGGACAAGCTGCTGGCCTGGGATTTCGCCGGCCGTGCCGCCAATGCCTGCATCGGGCCTGACAGGGCCGATCTGGTTCTGGCCGGCTGCGCCATCCTTGAGGCCATCCGGCGCCGCTGGCCGGCACGCCGCATGCGGGTGGCGGATCGCGGTTTGCGCGAAGGCCTCCTGACGGACATGATGGCGGATGACGGCGCGTGGCGGCGCAACCGCATGAGGCGCATGCAGATGGTACGGCAGGACAGAACGGAAGGTTTGACATGAGCAAGGCGCCGACAAGCACCAATCGCACCGGCCGCAAGATCGGCCAGAAGGTCAAGAAGACCAAGCTGAAGGCCTCGTCGCGCCGCTGGCTGGAACGTCATATCAATGACCCCTATGTGCAGCGCGCCAAGCTGGAAGGTTATCGCGCCCGCGCTGCCTTCAAGCTCTTGGAAATCAACGACAAGCATCAGATTCTGAAGGGCGCGACCCGCATCATCGACCTCGGCGCCGCGCCCGGCAGCTGGTCCCAGATCGCTTCCAAGGTCACGGATTCGACCGAGGACGATATACGCGTCGCGGCCATCGACTTTCTCGAGATCGACCCAATCCCTGGCGTGAAGATCCTGCAGCTCGACTTCCTTGATCCGACCGCGCCGGAAAAGCTGATGGAGGCCGTTGGCGGCACGCCCGATCTTGTCTTGTCGGATATGGCTGCGCCAACCACGGGTCACCAGAAAACCGACCATATCCGCACCATGCATCTGTGCGAAGTCGCGGCAGATTTTGCGGTGCAGGTTCTGGCGGAAGGCGGCCATTTCCTTGCCAAGACCTTCCAGGGCGGCACGGAAAAGGCGTTGCTGGATATGCTGAAGAAGAATTTCAAGCAGGTCCTGCACATCAAGCCGGCGTCGTCACGCTCGGAATCGGTGGAGATGTTCCTGCTTGCCAAGCACTTCAAGGGCCGCAAGAACGCGCCACAGATTGATGCGGAAGCCGAAGAGGCTTCTGAAGACTGATCACTCCGCCGGTTGGGAGACCTTGGCGCGGTGGCCGGAAACGGCCGCGCCGGCGCGCGCATCCATGCGGATGATGGGCACGATTGCGAAAAGCGACACCAGTGCGACGATCATGAAAGCGATGTGGAAATCGGCAAGTTGTAGGTGAGTGCCTGACATCATGCTGCTGACTTCCAGAATCGAAGCAGCGAAGGCAACACCGAGCGCCAGGCTGATCTGCTGCAGGACGGAGGCCATCGACGTCGCCTGACTGGCCTGGCTGTCTTCGATATCGGAGTAGCTGAGCGCGTTTGATCCGGTAAAGAAGAAGGACCGGGCAAACCCTGCCGTCACCAGAAAGATCATGATCAGCGGATAGGGCGTCTCAGGCGTGAAGAAGCTGTTGGCGAGTGTGGTGAACGCGCCGACGATGCCGGCTCCGATCAACGTGGAGCGGAATCCGGTCGCCGCAAACACTCGCTTGGCCATGAATTTGGTGGTGATCGCGCCGATTGCGCCGGCAAAGGTGATCATGCCTGACTGGAACGGATTGAGCCCGAAGCCGATCTGCAACATCAGCGGCATCAGGAAGGGAATGGCGCCTGTGGAAATGCGGAAAACAGTGCCGCCGATGGAGGCGGCCCGGAATGTCGCGTTCTGGAAAATCCGGAAATCCAGAATGGGGGCAGGGTGGCGCGCGGCATGGCGCAGATAAAGAAAACCGCAGATGAAACCGATAATGGTCGAGGCAATGCCGATCGCGGGCGGCAGGGCTGGCAGGCTGACGACGGAAAGGCCGAAGACGACGCCAGAGGCGGCGATGCCGGATAGCACAAAACCCTTGCCGTCCATCGGCGGCGGATTGGTGGTTTCGATTTCCGGCAGGAAGATCGTCGACAGCCAGATGCCGATGATGCCGATCGGCACGTTGATCAGGAAAATCCAGTGCCATGAAAAATAGGTGGTGATGAAGCCGCCGATCGGCGGGCCGGTCAGAGGTCCGACAAGGCCGGGGATCGTCAGAAGCGCCATGGCGGAGACGAGGTCGCTGCGCTTGGTCGTCCGCAAAAGCACAAGACGGCCGACCGGCGTCATCATTGCCCCGCCCATGCCCTGCAGGAAGCGCGACAGGACGAATTCAAGAACCGACGACGAGACGGCGCAGCAGATGGAGCCCACGACAAAGACGCCAATGGCAAAACGGAAGATTTTCTTTGCGCCATATTTGTCGGCCATCCAGCCGCTGATCGGAATGAAGATCGCCAGGGCCACCATATAGGCGGTCAGTGCGAGTTTCAGCGTGATCGGCCCGACATTGAGGTCCCTTGCAATCGCCGGAAGAGAGGTGGCGATGACGGTGGAGTCCATCTGCTCCATGAAAAGGGCGACTGCCAGGATGAGCGGAATGATGCGGTTCATGGGAAGGCCTGCGGCTTTCGCTGCAACAAGACGTTGGCCTTCCTCCTACGCCTGATGAACGTCCTTGCCAACACGTTAATCGGCGATTTCTCAAGTTCCGATCAAACCTGCGTGAGGGCGGTTTTCTTGCAACTTTCTGGCTCTATTGTCCGTTGGGCAAAGTTAAGCTGGAAAACAGCCAGGTGGCGATATGGGAGACAAGACGATGACCAAATCCTTGAACATGAGCAGACGTGGCCTCATTGGTGCGGCAGGCGCAACCGCCCTCGGCGCGCCTCTGTTGATGACGCGCAGCGCCAATGCCCAGGCCAACCAGCCGCAAACCTCCATGGAGATCAAACACGCGATGCCACCGGAAACAAACCGTTTCAAGCTCGGTAATTTTGAAGTGCTTGTCGTGAAGGATGGCGCCCGCGCTGCGCCCAATCCAGGAGAGACCTTCGGCACCGATCAATCGCCGGAAACAGTCGGTAGATTGCTCGAAGACAATTTTCTGCCGAAAGACCAGTTCGTCAATTCCTTCTCGCCGGTTCTCGTCAACACCGGGTCTGATCTCGTCCTGTTCGATACAGGCTTTGGTGAAGCCGGTCGCGGGGCGGGCAACGGCCGCCTGATCGAAGGCATGGCCGCCGCCGGTTACACCCCCGAGGATGTGACCGTGGTGGTGCTGACCCATATGCATGGCGACCATATTGGCGGCCTGATGGAGAAGGGTGCGCCCGCCTTCCCCAAGGCCCGTTATGTCTTCGGCCAGGCGGAATATGACTTCTGGACGGATGAAAAACGCGTCGGCACGCCTGCCGAGGGCGGCCACAAGAGTGTTCTTGCCAACGTCAAACCGCTGGCGGAAAAGGCCACTTTCATTGGCGATGGCGCCGATGTGGTCTCCGGCATCACGGGCATCGCCGCCTTCGGCCATTCGCCGGGCCACATGATCTTCCGCGTCGAATCGGAAGGCAAACAACTCATCCTGACAGCCGATACCGCAAACCACTTCGTCCTCTCGCTGCAGAAGCCGGACTGGGAAGTCAAGTTCGACATGGACAAGGCAGCGGCGGCTGCGACCCGTAAGAAGGTCTTTGACATGATCGCTTCCGATAGGCTGCCCTTCCTCGGATATCACATGCCATTCCCGGCCGTTGGCTATGCCGAAAAGCTGGATGTGGGATACCGTTTCGTACCCAAATCCTATCAGTTTGATATCTGATATCTGCTGCAATGCAGCAACAGGCAAAGCCCGGAACGCTGTTCCGGGTCAGACTGCTGACAAACCCCTGGCGTGAGCTGGGGGTTTGTGATTCATTGGGACATGTTGAAGAAACCTGCTCCCGAACAGACTGCTCTCGAGATGGTGACGCTCGATAGCCTGGTCCCGCAAGATC